>Ga0209992_10000076_pt1 | contig 146762 bp, 123 predicted proteins | sample 2SBtaG_2_FD_182564 | JGI IMG/M metagenome (GOLD analysis project Ga0209992, IMG submission 182564) | Deep subsurface microbial communities from Kolumbo volcano to uncover new lineages of life (NeLLi) - 2SBTROV12_ACTIVE470 metaG (SPAdes)... | ecosystem: Environmental > Aquatic > Marine >... | reverse complement strand
GTGGATTATGAATCTGCTCTAACGCCCCTTCTCGGGAAGTATTTTGAGGCGTATAGCATTTCTTATGTGGAAACTGTTCGTCAAGGGACATTAAGGGAAGTTGTTTATTCTGTTAGACCCAAACCAAGTATCAGCGACAAAGAGATTTTTGACGAAGTCGCTAAAATAAACGATAACCTCAAGGTTTCCTTAAGAAAGATCAATCGTGCCATTGACGTTCCTTAAATAATTTATGGTTTTTAAGATTGCAACCAAAAGGAGACAATCAGGTTTTCGAAAATCAATTCTTCTTAGTTTAACGGCTCCTCTGATCCTCATAATCATTACGTTTTGCGCCCTTCCTCTTTACACTCCTTGGATATTTAATAAAGGAGTTAATGCGAAAAAAGAGTGGTTTCCCAATCCTTACCACTTTGTTTCTAACCATAAAAATAAAATTATAAATGAAAATATTATTTCGGTTTCGAATGTATTATTTTCTAAAGAACCCAAAGATAATATTTCCATTCCAACTGAAAAAATTTGGATTGAAAATGGCGGGTTAGAAAAAATGAATCATGAGTTATTACTATTTAATTTAGCGCAAAAAAAGAATAAACCTAAAGTTAAAGGATATTTCAAAAGCCCCAGTACGAATATTTTAAAAGCTAGAGTTAATATTAGAGGCACGAGAGCGACCCATCAAATGGTTTGGAAACCATCGTTAAAAGTTCGCCTAAAGAAAAATAAAACTTACAAAGGTTTTCGAGATCAAACGTTAATTGCACCCGAAGACGTTACAGGCGTTAGAAATTGGATATCCGCAGAGCTTGGCAAAACATGGAATGTGTTAAACAATCATGAAAGGTTCGTAAGACTATCCATCAATAATAAAAATTTTGGCCTCTACAATAAAGTCTCGCCTTTTAATGAGTCACTATTAATCCAATCCAACCGACTTCCCGGCCCCATATTTAATTTTAATATCTACAACAAACAATTATTTTATATATGGAAGAAAAATTGGTTTGAGCCTGTGGCCTGGAAAGTGACAGAAAAAAAATATAATAAAGATCATCATTTAATTAATGGCCCTATAACTACTTCTAAAGAAATTTTGTTTTGGGAATTTAACTCAGATTATCAACTTTTGAATAGTATAAATAATTTGAACTATTTTATTTCCCAAGAACAATTTGCAAAATACCTGGCAATTTTATCTCATGGCGGAGAAAAGCATTATCTTAATAATCACAATGCTTTATTTTGGATCAATCCAAGTTCGGGGTTGATGGAGCCAATAATAAACGATCAAAATGGTTATGGGCTTTCAGACCATAAAGTTTGGATTCAAAACCCTATCATAAAAAATGAAGGCGCATTTGTTAGAGCATGGTTTAAAAACCCATTAAATCAAGCGATGTTTATAGAGAAATTGAAAGAACTTGTAAGCACATTTGGAAATGAAAAAAATATAAACCAAATGATTCGGAATCAATGGGGGAAAATCAGATCTGTTCTTCAGACTGAAACTTCTCTAAGCTATTCTTGCGCTCCCGCCAGATGTTTTTTCTTGATTAATAAACTAGACGAAGAAATTGAAACCTTAATTAAAGATATTGGTTTAAGACTTAATTGGATTAGAAAAGAATTGAATGGAGACCAAGTTTTATTGATTAAAAAAAATAAAAATGAATTTGATCTTCTAACCTTAGGTTATTCTGGAGCGCTTGTTCAAAGAAAAGATAAAAATAGTTTTAATATGAGTAATCTTAAAATGCCAACATATTATAATAATAATTTTATTCATTTTGACGGTGTTAAAAGCGCAGTTTTACTTCCCTCCCAATCCATTTTGGAACCTACGTTGGATGGGATTAATTTAAACGATTCGTATTCATTTTTTACATTAAATGGGAATCCCGATGATTATGTTTTTCATCATCGGTTATCAGGAAAAGAAATTAAACTTAGTCGCCCTATTAATGGCCTTGATATGGAAAAAATGAAGTCTTTAGCAGGCGTCAATTATTTAAACTTGGTAGGTAAAGATATATCGCCAATTATATTAGGTCCTGGAAAAATCGAAATAATTAAATCAAAAGTATTTAATCCAGGGCAACCAGTTAGTATTAATGCTGGAACAGAAATTTATTTAGGAAAGAATGTCCAAATTATAGTCCAAGGACCTTTAACGATTAAAGGGACAAGAGAAAATCCTGTTTCCATCAAACCAATTGATTCTGAACAACCATTTGCAGTTTTAGCTTTACTGGGGGAAAAAACTAATGGATCTGAAGTAAATTTCCTCAATATAGAAGGTGGTTCAGTGGGTAAACATTTTAATTTAAATTTTTCAGGAATGTTTTCTGTTCATGATTGTTCGGATATTAAAATAAATAATAGCGTTTTCGGTAAAAATACCATTGGCGACGATGCGGTTCATATAATTAACTCAACAGCGATTATAAAAAATTCCATTTTTCTTAATTCTAAAATGGACGCGCTTGATTTGGATTTAGTCAATGGCAGTTTGGTTAATAACCAATTTATAAATCCGGGTAATGATGGTCTTGATTTAAGTATGGGAAAAGTGGTTATTAAAGGGAACCGCTTTATCGGTTGCAAGGACAAATGCATTAGCGCGGGAGAAGGTACAGAAGCGGATATTAAAAATTCTTATATTCAAAATTGTAATGTTGGCATTGCCATTAAAGATAAATCCTTTGTTACTCTTGAAAACTCGATTATCGATGGTTGTAATATTGGATGGAATTCATATAGGAAAAAATGGAGGTGGGAATTAGGAGGAAAAGGAAAAATTTTTAATACTAAATTCATTGCCTCGAAATTAGCGGATATAGCGGGAGATAAATTAAGTTCTGTAAAATTTATTGGAAATCCTTCCCCTCCCTTAAAATTTCATGGCAAAATAAAAGTAAATTTATTGCGAGTAGATGAGAGCTAATGAAAAATATTTAAAGACAAAAAAAAACCGCGCCAAATTGGCGCGGTTTATAAATTTTCACAATTGAAAGTAATTTTTAAATTTAATTAAATTCCTAAACTATTTATAGTGTCTTCTAAAGACATTGCCATGCAAGTGAAAATTGGAAGATCGTTTTCAACATATCTGCTGCCTTCAGTTTCTCTAAGCTCTTGAACCAGATCTAAAAAGTCATCCGGATAATCGCACTCAAAAGCGACAACAAACTCATGATCGTCAATACCAAAAGAATAGCTTGTGTTTAATTTAACCGAAGGATATTTATTTCCTACAAAAATATGTTCGTCCATGATTCCTTGACGGGTGTGTTTTGTCAACAAATACCATTCTCGTTTTTTGGTAAACGGGTAAATAAACAAATATTTGGCTTTACCCGGAATGATATGAGTTCTATCTTCTTCATGTTCGGGATTAAATATATCCAAATACATCGACCGTTTGGTCATGGAAAGATAATGGTGAGTTTGAATTAAGTATTTCCCCAATCCTGTTTTGTAAAGATCGGTGGTCATCTTTTGGAACATTTCTAACTCATAAGAAATTCTCCACAGCATGATGTCAGTATCAGACCGGATACCCACCATGGAATAACTTAAAAGAATAACGTCGCCATTATTATCGTATTCCTCTAATACATCGAGATATTCTTTTTTGGCTTTATCTTGCTCTTCTTGAGGTAATTTTCTGAAGTCTGGATCCAGTTTATAAAATGCAAAATTGACATATTGTCTTTTAACTGGTTTATCCCCATTTGTTGAAGACGCCGTAGATTCTTCTTTTTTCTGTTGTTCCCTTCTTTCTCTAATCGCAGCGCCTTCTCGTTCTTGCCGAGCGCGAGAAACTACATCGTCGTCAATCAAGGCAACGCCTTTATCTTTTGCGAATTGTTCAATCCCCCGCACAACCCCTTTTCTAACGAAGAAAGGGACATTTTTCATTCTGGCAATGGCATCATCGGTCCAATCCAGTTCTGTTGTGGGCATAGATTCTTCAAGTTCTTTTTCGTCGATACTCATATCTATCGCTTACCTAAATGGGTTGTTAAAAGATTCTTCATTATATCCAATTGTCTTGGAATATCAATGTTCTTTCGACAATTTAAGGCCAAATTACCCAAAAAAGACTAATCAACTTAAATAAAGAGGAAAATATAATTAGGTGGAAACCTAGTGTTTGTTCGTTTTAATTGGCAAAAAAAGATTACTTGTTCTAATTCTCTTTTAAAATATGAGGCAATATTTAAAGAGGGTCAGCCCCTAATCTGAAAAGTTTTTTCAATCACAAGCCGGTTTGCTATTCCATTTTGTGATTTGGAATAAAATTAACTACATTTCCATCATCTCAGAAACACGTATCGTTCCCCCATTTTCTAAAAATGGATCTGATTTTGCAATTTCAACTGCACTCTCAATATTTTCCGCCTTTACAACTGCAAATCCTTTCATCGAATTTGGATCATTATCATCTTCCACGCTACTTGATGTTACAATTTTTGAAACCGGTAACGGTGTTCCTGGATTGATTACTTTATCGCCAAGACCTTCTACCCAGGCTTTCCATTTACGCATTTGAGCCATGCCTTCTTCTTTAGAACTCGGCTGATTTCCTCCAAAATATCCAATCATATAATTTGCCATTATTTTTCTCCCTTTAATTACTTATTATCTATAAATATTTTACCAAAAACAGGCCGATTTATAGTGAGTTGTATTAATAATTTTGCGGTCAAAGCGTTGTAGTAGAGAATTAATTGGAAAAGAATATTGGCTAGAGATAATGAAGAGAGTGTGACTGCCATTTTTGGGAAAATTTAATGAAAATTTTTGAAAGCTCCGAAGATTCAAGCTAAATTAAATTATCGACCCCAATTAAACGGATTTTCATACCAATTATCTAACATATCTTTTTGTTTTTCATTAATAAGGCCATTGGATATCGCGTATTCGACCAAATCAGGAAAAGTAAGTAAAATATGTAGACTGCATTGATTATTTTTAAATTCTTTATTAGCTTTTTCAAAACCATAAGAAAAAATAGCTAAACAGTCATCCGTTCTCATTCCCTCTTCTCTTAAAGCATTTATTGCTTTTAAAGCGCTTCCACCTGTGGATATTAAATCCTCAACCAAAACAGCCGTTTTATTCTGTAAAATCGGTCCTTCTATCATTTTTTTTCTTCCATGTCCTTTGGGTTCCGATCTCACATAAGACATTGGCAAATCTAAAGCGTTTGCAAGAGTTGTGGCATGGGGAATGCCAGCAGTCGCTGTTCCAGCGATTAAGTCGGCGGGAATTTGATTGCTTTTAATTATTTCACAAAATCCTTTGCTAACTAAATTTCTATACTCAGCTTTGCCCAATAACAATCTGTTATCTGTATATATTGGCATAATAGCTCCCGATGCCCATGTAAAAGGGTATTCTGGCGAAAGCTTAACGGCCCCAATGTCAATTACAATTTGAGCTAATTTTTGAGAAATTGTTTTTAAGTCTGCCATTTTAAAAGTTTCGATGTAAAAGTTTGTCGTCTTTTTTATCGCCAAACTCTCCAATTCCTTTTAAATCGAATCGGAACATAAACCGGGTATCGTCTTGGCTTACACCGCCATTAATGTTTTTACGTTGAATGAAATCTATGCCAATACCCCAGCAATTGCAGTCGTTATGATAAGACAAACTTAAATCGTTTTCTTGGAATTCTTTTCTTTTTTCATCGTAACGCGCGCTATATTGAAGGCGCCAACCATCTAAAAATGCATAATCGACGGTTCCTAATAAAAATGTAGTTGATCCTCTTGTGTATCTTCTTTCCGCCATCAAAGTTAAACTATCGACAGGTTTAATCCCCGCCAAAACGTTAAAGGTTTTAAATTGTTCGTCATAAACATTGAAGGTACTATCAATGTTTAAAATTATAGGATCGGATAATCTACTGTCCAGATCAAACCGCAAGTCGGAAAAGGGTCTTGCGTTCACTCCAGATGCGGTTTCGGTGTCTCTTAAATCATAAGATTGCAAAACTTCAAACCGCAAAAGTTGTGTTGTTTTTGATTCCCCGTCTTTATTTCGAGATTTTTTTAATATTCTTTGGTTCAAGGAATAAGTTAGCCGGTTCACCGGATTGACAGAATCAATTTCGTCGAATATTTTTATCTTGTTACGATCGTCTTTATCTATATCAGGAATATAATCATAAACTATACGAGGTTCTAAAATATGATTGAATTTAGTTCCATTTTTACTTCCACTACCAAAAACCCTATTTATTTTGGGGCCTTCGATAACTGTATTAATATCAAACAATTCTCTTGAAAAACCACTAAACTCATTATTATTAGCGTCGAAACCCTTATCATAATAAGTAAAACGGGCTCCTACTTGTGGGGTTACAGAAAGCCAATTGGCGGGTCTAAATGGAAAAGACAATTGCGGGTGAATATCGCCACGGTGGATCGTTTCGTCCTGATCAGCAGTTATAGACGAGTTGAGATCAGTTAAAATGCCTGTATATGAAATATCTTGATTAAAGTAAAAACCCGACTTGCCCAGTTTGGTGCGTTGTACTTTATGGGTGATTTTAGGTAAAAGGCCGAAAGTATCGTCTACATTGTCTTGCGTGCTTTTTCTTAAACGGGTCAATATATCAAGAGTACTATTTGACCAACTTTTAGTTAATAACGCAAAGGAATCGGTACTTCGTCTAGTTCTTCGGTTTGTGTCGTTAGTGAAGGTTTTATTGAAATTATCATCCCCAATTAAATCCAATTTGGCATCCAGTTTAAAACCTTTTGGCAACTCCTGTTGATGGGTCATGTCAAACTTCCAAAAAGTATTGCCAGTGCTTCTATCGTCTAAAAATTGACCGCTCATTTGGCCTGCGGTTGTCTTACTTGGGGTGTAGCGATATTCAAAACCCGGGCGAACGCCACGTTTTTCTAGATAATCCAAATTAAATGTTGCGTCGGATTGTTGGTTTATAGCCCAATAATAAGAATTATTTACAAAAAAGCCGTCCAGGTTACTAGATCCCGTATCGGGAACTAAAAAGCCGCTTTTTCTACTGTTATCTAATGGGAAATAACCGACGGGAAGATAAAGAAGTGGAACGTCTCTAATTTTAAATGTTGCTCCTTTGAAAATTGCTCGATCTCCAGGAATTACATCCATGTAATCCACTTCAAACATCCATGCTGGTAATTCTCCTTTACAAGTGGTTAATGAAGATTCAGTCAATTTAAATCTATTATCAGAGACTTTGATTATTTCCTTACCTTTAACTCGGTAGTCTTTGATGATTTCTCCCGAAGCGTTATAAATTTTTCCAGTTTTACCTTTTAAATTAAACTTTGCCCTTTCCGCCGTTAAACGAGAACCCGCGTCGACTAAAAGCACATTGCCAATGGCTTCGCCCCGCCCGGTTTCAATATTGATTTTGACTTTGTCTGCGCGTACCGCTCTTTGCCCATATCGGACAATGACTCGACCTTTTGCATAAACCAAGTTTTTGGCTGTGTCTTGTTTCACTTGGTCAGCCGAAACTTCTATTGGGAGTTCTTTTTTACTATTACTAGATTGTTTTTGGGTTTTCTTGGATGGAGATTTTTTACCAATAGACTTTCTCTGGGCCTGGGATTGGTCCACGAGAATAAACGATAAAAAGCAAAAAAACAAAATGTTAGCTGTTTTCTTCATTATTTAGAAAAAGCTTCGCTTCCGCAATAGTGTACAAAGACCCAGTGACGCAGATCAAATCTTCTGGATTTGCCAATTTTTTGGCTATTCCTACAGAATATGGAATTTCTTCAATAATATCAATAGCTTTTTGCGTTTTTGATAGTACTTTTTTTAATTCAATTGGATCCGCGCTTCTTTCAGATTTGGGCTTTGTTATAATAATTCTGTCCGCAATTTCTGTTAAAATAAGTCCCATTTTTTCAATATCTTTATCTTTCATTACCCCTAGAATAACGATGCATTTTTTGTATTGAAAATGCTCTTTAATAGACCTAGTCAAAAACTTGACGGAATCTATGTTATGTGCCGAATCTAAAACCAAATAGGGCTCTTGTTCTACCACTTCCAATCTACCTTCCCATTGACAATTTGAGATACCGACTGAAACGGCTTCAGTTGAAATAGAATGTCCTTTTTCTTTTAAACTCATAATAGTTTCGATGGCCACCGCAGCGTTAAATACTTGATGAAGCCCTATTAAATGGGTTTTTAGAGATTTGAAACTTCCATAATTAGACTCAAAATCAAAGGTTTGACCTTGCCAATTAAATTCTTTCCTGGAAACGAAATAATCTTTTTCTCTAAATTTGATATTTGCTTTTTGTTTTTTAGCAAACTCTAGAATGACTTCTTCAGCTTCCTTACTTTGTTTTTCAGCAATTACGGTACCGTTATTTTTAATAATTGATGCTTTCTCAAATGCGATACTTTCTATGGTATTTCCTAAATAAGATTGATGATCCAAGGAAATAGATGAAATTATTGAAATTTCAGGTTGGCATACATTAGTACAGTCTAGTCTTCCCCCTAACCCCACCTCTAATACAACCCAATCTATGTTTTTTTTGGAAAAATATAAAAATGCAAGGATAGTTGAAAATTCGAAATATGTAGTGGACACACCTAAATTGTCTATTGCATCTTTTAATTCTGAAACGAGAGAAGCAAAATCGCTCTTAGAAATTGGCGATCGATTAATCTGAATACGTTCTCGAAAATCTAAAAAATGTGGCGATGTGAATAAGCCGATCTGAAATCCTGAGGTCCTCAGCATACTTTCTGTAAAAGCGGCTATAGAACCTTTTCCATTTGTTCCGGCAATATGAATGGTTGGAACTACTAAATGAGGGTCTCCTAGATATGCCAGGATTTTCTTAGTATTTTCTAATCCAAGCTTTATTCCTTTAAAAGCTAGGTTGTCTAAAAAATTTAATGCGGTTGAATAATCCATTGAAATTATAGTAAAAAGTTTTTCCGCATAAATTTCAAATATTTAGCAGATATCTCAAGGTGATATTTAAGTTTAAATAATAAGGCTTAAATAGTGAATATTAAAAGAGAAATAAAGGGAGGACTCGTGATTACTTAACCATTTATTAATCAGACTAAATGGTTTAAACAATTTTTAAAAATGTCTATTTTACATTGAAATTATACTCTGGAGTTTTTAAAAACCTTAATAAAACAAATAATTCATTAAATTTTTTTTATCAGGTTAAAATATATTTTTATTAAGGGAATTATTAAAACTGCCAACATCGATGGAATTTAAACTACCAATATATAAAATTGATCAAATTAGCCATCTTTCTAAAAATGATGATAATTCTCCTAATTTGAAATGCACAAAGCTTTCTTTTTCTCCCGATATTAAATTGTCAGAATATAACTTTGGAGTTCGGATTGATTCAAATATTTTTCAACCTGAGTTTTATTTCGGAGACATCTTAATATTTTCAAAAATAGAATCCGATAAAGCTTTGCAAAATATATATTTATTTTTAACTGAAGAGTCAGAACCATTAATTGGCGAAATTATTAATACTCAAGAAAAAACAACAAATATTTCTCCAAAGAAGGATCAATCAAGTTCCAATAAGTATCGGCTTGCAAGAAGAAAAAATTTTATGACCCCTACCCCATTGCATATTCCCACAAGCCAAATCTCTCCAGTTGCAGATTCTTCTCATGAAAGAGTATTAATTAGACCTATTGGGAATGAAAAACAATTTATTTCAATTCTATGGCAAAAAACCATAAACTCTTTCCCAATGGTTTTTATTCATAAAAAATAATTTAAAAAATTACTGCCTACTTTAGGATTAAAAGTTTCTATAAAAAAGGAGTAAAAAAATGTCCCAAATCAAGGAAATCGTTAAAGGGATCTATCAATGGTCTACTTTTTCCGAAGAAAAAGGTTTTAACTTTAATGGACTTTTTGTGATCGTTGGAAAGGAGTCTTTTATTATTGACCCTCCTGATTTCGACGATACGGTATTATCTGAATTAAAGGATTTGATCTCAAAGTATCCCACCCAAGCAATTTTGCTAACAAACGTTCATCATGACCGAGCTTCAGAAAAATTAAAATCAGAGTTAGGTATTCCAATTTGGATTCATAAAAAAGACGCCGCAAATTTGGATTTCGAACCTGATAAAACTTTCGAAGATAATGAAATCCTATTTGGTATCTTTAGAACAATCACGTTTGAAGATCAAAAATCTCCAGGGGAAACAGCGCTTTTACTAGAAAGCCAAAAGGCTCTCATATTGGGCGACGCCCTAATAGGGAAGGTTCCGGGTAAAATAAATATGCTACCACCCGATAAATTTAAAGATATTGAAAAAGCAAAGCAGGGGTTAAAAGTTTTGAACAATTATGAGTTTGACAAATTGCTTCTAGGCGATGGAGAATCAATCTTAGAAAATGCTGGAGCCGTCGTAAAAGATTTTTTGGAGGGATGAATCTAATCTTTAATAACTTTCATAAAGTTTTCAAAGATCATTGAACCGGCTAACGGCCAATCTAAACGATCAAAAGTAGTGTCGTCTAAATCAAAAAAACGAACTAGTTTTATATAACCAATATCGGTTATCGTTTGCACTATGGAATCGGTATGGGTTTTGGAAACGGGTCGAAAATATTCATTTTTTCTACTCCATTCCCACATATTTGGAGAGGTAGCAAAAAATGTATCCATTAATGATTCTGAATCTTTTCTTTCGGCAAGTTTTTTACCAAAATCGTTTAATTCGATCCCTTTTAAAATTAATGAAAAACCAAGATAATGTCCCCACCAAAATAAAGTTCTAAACGTAAACATTTCTGTTTTTGAGAACTTTTGCGGCATATCTAATGACATAAAGGGGAATCCGTTATGATTTTCACCTTTGGCAATTTGCCCCTTTATAAGATCGGTCCCTTCCGGATAACTTCTCCCATCATTTGCGATTTGCTCGATCAACTTACTTTTTAAGTTTTCCAAGTTATCGTTTACCTTTTTCATGATCCCTGGTTTTTCCAGAAAAAGCTCATTCTCTTTAATAAGCCTAATCTCTGATTTATTCCAAGAAGGATCACTCTGGTAAATAATCAAATTAATTATCTGTAAAAAGGCGTTTAGAAGGGAGGATAACTTAACAAAAAAATATAATTAAGTTAAATTTTGATAAATATTAGGGTTGCCGAATCGGATTATTTTACCGTTATTTGGTTAATCCTTTTTTTTGTACTCTTAAATCATATTTCTGACGTTCTAAAACATATCTAGCTACCTGGTCGTCTTGGTCTGGCAACATATCCACAAATTGACAACAGCATATATTTTTATCAGGAATAATCCTAACTATCTGTAGTTTAACTTCAAGAACCCTAGGATCGCCAGGCAATTTAAATTTGACCTTATCAGTTTTACCAGAAGCAAAACCATTATTTTTAAAAGATATACCGCCGGCGCTAATATCTAAAGCGTTAATTCTTTTTCCCATAAACATAAAAGCAATTGGTTGCTTAGGCAATGGTTGCACCCGAAAAGCGCCGCGGACTTCTGTCGTAGATTTGATCAAACTCTTTGGCTTATCACTTTTCTTTTTCCAAAACAAATTCCACTCTCCTATTTTTTGATCGACCAATCTCTGTTTCGTTAGTAAATAAAGGAAAAAGATCTGCGTATCCAGTCGCGGTAACTTTTAACGGATCAATCCCTTTGTCTATAAAATATCTTAAAACAGCTGTTGCCCGAGCTGCCGACAATTCCCAATTGGTGGGAAAACGCTCAGTAGAAATTGGAATATCATCTGTATGCCCCTGTATATGAGTTTTATACTGGGGATAAGATTTAATAATTTGAACTATCTCGTCTAAAACAACGCGCGCTTCTTTAACTAAAAAAGCGTCGGCAGATTCGAATAAAGAATTACCGGGAACTCGAACAATTATTTTAGATTGATCGGTAGCCACATCAATCGTTTCCGATTTTTCTTCGGCAACATCTTTAATCTCAGTTAATATATCTTTAGATTTTGTCGGTGTCAAACTTTCTATATTCTTTTTAATTTCGACACTATCCAGCATTTCTAACATTCCAATACTCGCCGATTCATCTCCTAATATAGCTTCCTTAAATTTCTGCATATTTACCGAAGCGATGGAGTAATAGAGGATAAAAAAGGTTAGCAAAAGAGTTACCATGTCAGCGTAAGTAATAATCCAATTACCAACAGAATCTTCTTCCATAACCGCGTTGGCAAATTCCATGGTTTTAGCTTTTTCAAGCTTTAACTCTTTTAATCGCTCTGCAAGCTGATCCTCCATCTTTTTCCGTTCAGCTATGATACGCGTTTCGGCGTCTTTTTTTACTTTGATTAAGTTTTGCTCGGCTTTTTCTTTTTCGAATTTTAATTCGCCTAATTCGGCTTTTAATTCTTTAATGATTTCAGATGGTAACTGCCTTTTACCTCCAGGCGCTAAGGGGGCTCCGTCTACAAACAACATTTTTTCGTAAGATTCGATCAACTCTTGTTTTTCAGTGACCATCTCCGAAGATCTTTCGTAAGACTCCTCGATCTTATCTTGTAGTTCTTTAATTCTTTCTTTCATTTCCCTGATTTCGCCAGGGTCTTCTTTAATTTTCTTTATTTGTTTAACCAGCATGGATTTTTCATGTTCTAACTTTGAGCTGGATTTAGAGGCCTCTTCTTTTTCTTTAGAAAGATCTTCGTTTTCCTGTTGGAGTTCTTTATTTTTAATTTCGGATTGTTCAGTAAGCTCTTCAATGGTCATCAACTTCTTGTGAAGTTTTGAGACTTTATTTTCATTACTTATTTTTTGTTTTTTAAATTCCTTTATTAAAATGTTTTTTTCTTTATCAAGTTTTTTTAGAGATTTGTTTTCTTCGCTTACCTTTTTCTTTAATTCTCTATTTTTTTTCCTTAGCTCGTTTACTTCTCTCTGTAATTTTGGATCTTGAATTAGAACTTCTTTGGTAACTTCTTTAACCTGGACCTGACCGCCATCTTCAGTTTTTACGGTCTTTCCTTCGCTTTTATCCTTATCCTTACCCTTATCATCCCCTTTAGTTTCTGTAGAAGGCCTATTGGCCAACATTGAGTTGTATTTGATTTTTTCTTCTTGGTCGTCGATAACGACCTTTAAATCGAGGATTTTTTGCTCGTTTAACGCTAAAACTTTTTGAATCCGCTGATCATTCCGCGTTTGCAAGGTTCCAACCCGCTTCAATTCGCGGTCTTTCGCCCTTAATTGTTCCTTGATCAGTTCAATTTGGGCTTGATTTTTCATCTATTTTTTTTCAATCAGGGAAAACAAAGCTTTTATTGTAAAAAAGTTTTACTTATTGAGCATTCTATTCTGCATGGGGCGTCTGAGCTTATTTGGAATATAAGAGGAGAGTTTTTCATAAACAAGCATGGGGTTGTTATTTTCCAATATAGAAATTGCGCCCTCAAAAATAATTTCTAAATTTATCACTTCCGTAAGGGTACGGGCTTTTAACTTTCCCGCAATGGGACTAAAAATCATATTAGCTAAAATTGTACCGTAAAAAGTTGTGATTAACGCTACCGCCATTGAAGGACCAACAGACTCTGGGTCATTTAATCTACTCAACATTTGAATCAAGCCAATCAACGTTCCCATCATACCAAAGGCCGGAGCGTATAATGCCATTTTTCTAAAAACGTCCTGAATAATATAATGCCGTTGTTTCATAGATTCAATTTCAATCATCAGGGTGTCTCTTATCATATTCTCTTTAGATCCATCTGCGATAAGATTGCATGCTTTTTTTAGAAAAGCGGATTCAATTTCTAACTTACTTAAAGCGACTATTCCCTGTTTTCTGCTTATAACGCTAATTTCTAACATGGTTTCGATCATGTCATTTGCATCTTCAATCCTATGAGAAAATACAATTCCTGCCGCCCGAAAGGCAGAAATGACATCTGCTAATTGAAAAGTTAAGAGCGTAGCTGCAATAGTTCCTCCAAAAACGATCATTACTCCAGGAATATTAATAAAATTATGGATGTCTCCGCCTAAAAATATGGCGGCTACAATCAACGACATTCCTGAAATGATCCCTATAAATGATCCTGGATCCATTCAACTCTCCTAATACCCATCAATTCTTGAATTAAATAAACTTATCACTTTGAACTTGTTAACGCAATGTTTACTGATATTTAGAACCCTCTAGACTAATCGCAATTCCACTCATTTTAAGGAGAATGAGGAAAAATAATTGTCAACCTAAATAGAATTCTTGGTCAAGTTTACTGAAAAGTTTACTTATCAAAGCATTACCAAGTCGCAAAAACTATTATTATTTCAATACTTTTCGGGATATAGACCGATTATGTTTAATTTTTTTTTGAAAAAACATCAAATTTTATTCTTTTTAATAAAATTCATTAAAATTTTAGTCATAGATATGACATTCAACCCAATGATTTTCAGAGATTTTTACCGAGGAAGGGGCTTGATGGCGGCATTTATCCATAACTTCTGGACACCGAGTATGAAAACGGCAACCTTTTGGAGGATTTAATGGGCTGGGGACATCTCCATGAAGAATCTTGCGTTTTAATTTAGGGCCAGGTTTAGGAATGGGATTAGCGGATAAAAGCGCTTGTGTATATGGATGAGCAGGTTCTTCTCTAAGTTTCTTGGAAGAAGCCGTTTCAACTATTCGCCCTAAATACATAACTGCTACATTATGGGACAAATGACCCACAATATTCAAATCGTGAGAAATAAAAAGAAGAGAGAGGTTTAATTCATTTTGCAAATCTTGAAGGAGGTTTATTATTTGAGCTTGAATGGAAACGTCTAGAGCCGATACAGGTTCGTCGCAAACAATAAACTCGGGTTCTAAAGCTAAAGCCCGCGCAATACCAATACGCTGACGTTGTCCTCCCGAAAATTCATGGGGATATCTTTTCATATAATCGGGAGAAAGCCCTACTCTTTCCAACTGAAAAGCTACTTTTTCTTTAATGTCAACCGAAGAAGCTTTTTTATGGACTAACATGGCTTCGCCTATAATTCTTTCAATTGTAAAACGCGGATTTATGGAGCTATAAGGATCTTGAAAAATTATTTGAAACCGATTGCGAATTTTTCTAAGTTTTTTTTCAGGCAAACTAACCAAATCTATTCCGTCAAATAGTACTTTCCCTTCGGTTGGTTCTAAAAGACGAATTACCATTCGCCCTAAGGTGGTTTTTCCACAACCCGATTCGCCAACTAACCCTAAGGTTTCCTTTCGATTAATTTCAAAGGAAACTCCCTCAACCGCATGAACAAAGTTACTGGGTTTAGATAAAGCGCCTTCGTAAACAGGAAAGGTTTTCGTGAGCCCAACGGCTTGAATCAAAAGGCTCACAATGGGTTTAACTCAACAGTATCGTGGAGAAAACAAGCCGTTCGTCGATCTTCTTTAAGTTTATCGATTTTTAAAAAACTTGGCATTTGATCGCCGCAACGCGGTAAAGCGTCTGGGCATCTTGGTTGAAACGCGCATCCATTTGGCAATTGTGCCGGATCTGGTACGGTACCTGGAATTGGATTCAAACGGGTTATGTTGGCGAGATTTGGTAAGGAGTTTAGCAAACCTCTTGTGTAAGGGTGGGCTGGATTTTCAAATAAAGGTTCTGTTTTACTTTCTTCCACTATCTTTCCGGCATACATAACGGCTACTCTAGCTGCGTATTCCGCTACAATTCCTAAATTATGAGTGATAAGTAAAATCGCCATCCCCATTTCTTTTTGCAAACTTTCAAGTAACTCTAATATTTGAGACTGTATCGTAACGTCTAAAGCGGTAGTTGGTTCGTCGGCAATCAAAAGTTTGGGATTGCAAGAAATAGCCATAGCGATCATAACTCTTTGTTTCATCCCTCCAGAAAGCTCGTGTGGGTACTGATTAATTCTTTGATCGGGAGAAGGGATGGCGACTTTTTTCAATATATCCAAAACTCTTTCTTTGGCTTGTTTTTCAGAAATATTGTTATGTAAAAGTATGGTTTCCGCAATTTGATCGCCAATAGTTAAAATTGGATTTAAGGAAGTCATTGGTTCTTGAAAAACCATTCCGATATCGTTGCCCCGCAAAGACTGCATTTCAGACTCTGATAACTCCAGTAAATCTTTGCCCAAAAATTGGATTGAACCCGAATCAAATCGAGCGGGGGGAGATGGTAATAATCGCAAAATACTTAATGCCGTAACAGATTTTCCACATCCAGATTCACCGACTAAGGCGACAGTTTCTCCTTGATTTACCTGTAAGCCAACTCCACGAACGGGATGAACTGTTCCGCTTTCATTCTGAAAGGAAACATTTAGGTTGGATATATTCAATAGCGGTTTCACGAATTATTTTCTATTAAGTTATCGTTACTTATCGTCTCCTTCTAAGACGTCCTCATATCGGTACTCATCGTCTTCGTCAATATCGTACCTACCCTGTGTGCTATCTATCTTATCAGCCCAACGATCAATTCCGCCTTCTAGGCATTTAACGCTGTTAAAACCTCGTTGAGATAACCATTTTTGAAAACTTGCGCCTCTATCGCCGTTCCAATCAACTACCACTACCAAATCTTCCTGATTAAGCTGAGATAAAATTGTCTCGTTATTGTTTGGAGTAATTCGTTGAGAATCTTTTATCTTAGCAATGTCGTACTCCCATTGTTCGCGAACGTCTAAAACGTTAACTGGAGCGCCGTCCTCCAACATCATTTGGAGCTCTTCGCAAGAAATTGAATACGCGAATCTTTTTTGATAATCGCTATTTAGAGCGCCTAGAATCTCTTCCACATTTTTATTTTGCGATTCGGAAAGAGATTGAATGGTATCTTTTTCATCGTATCCCAACACAGGTAATCCTATCTGAAACTTTTCAAAAAGAAGTTTTTCCGCTCCAGGTAATGTTCTAGAGACTTCTCTCATCGGTGTAGAAACTACAAACGGACCCTCTTTTCCATCTTGAGTATCTGTGACAACATCCGTAAACATTAAAATGTGATAACCATAAGGTGAATGCACGGGGCCAAAAACTTTACCTTTATCTTCAACGGTCAAAGTCAACCCAAAGGAGTCGCCTAAATTGCTTTCATCCATCCAACCTAAATCTCCTCCATTTTCTTTAGACGGACAAACGCTGAACTTTTCTACCGCTTGTAAAAAAGGCAAATCCGCATCTAATTCTTTTTTTGCCGCAGCCGCTTCTTCCGGGGTCCGGGTAAAAATTTGACTCGCCCGAATTTTTAACATATTAAAACCTCCTGTTTATATAATAACCGCGTAGTGGCATGTGGTTATAATAAATAACCTTATTGCCAAAAGCGGACACATGAAATATGTAGTTCAAATATAATATTATTTCAGACTTTTTAAGTCAAAAGATTAAAGAGTTTCTACATTTCTAATAAAATAGTAAAATATTTAAATTTTCGCGATTGGTAATTACCATTTTTCAGATTTTTTAAAATTTCAAACTATTGGTAGTTTTTAGTATGGATATGAAGGCCGATTTAAATATTTTATTAGTAGAAGATTCGCCAAATGTTTTGGAATTGACCAAAGAATTTGTTAAAGAATTAGGATTCGAAAAAATTTACACCGCTCGCGACGGTTCGGAGGCTTTGGACAGAATCCGATTAATGCATCAAAGGGGAGGTAAATTTGATTTGGTTATTTCTGATTGGGAAATGCCCAAAATGGATGGTTTAATGCTTTTAAAAAAAATAAGGCAAAACGAAACGCTTAAAAATATCCCGTTCATAATTCTAACGGCCAATGATAAAAAAGAACACGTTTTAAAAGCGGTGCAAGCGGGAACAAATAATTATATAGTCAAACCCGTAGACCCAGAAACATTAGATTTAAAAATAAACGACACTTTAAAAATAAAATAAAGTACATTTGTTAATTACCGAGCCGTTTCCTCACACTTCTCCGTTCCATACGGGTCAACCTTGCAGTTTTTCCGACATTGATAATCGCCGTTAGAATCAATTCTCATTGCTTTAATTTTTAATTTAGCGGCATCCTGGCATTGTTCAAGAGTTACAAATTTACCAATTTCAAATTTCATATTAGGAGCCCCAATTCCGCCCGGATAAACTGTTCCCTTCCAAATCTTTTTACTTTCATCGACACAACCTATCCAGTTAATCGTGAAAACTAGTAAAACCAAAGAAAGGAATGTGAAAGATTTAACCATTTTTAATTAAATTTTTTGGAAACTAATTACTGATTATTTTTATAATGCTAACTTAATCCTTATTTAAGTTTATTAAACTACATATAGGATTCCAAGTTTTTGTTCCACCTTAACCGAGCCCAAAAACATTAAAAGTTCAAAATTAAAAAATATTATAATATTTTTGCTCTTATTTTTAATCGTTTTAGAAGTTTATTTCCGATTATATTCTCCTCAACAAATTTTTGATAATCATACAACTTCGGCCTTCGGGCTCCCAACCGCTTTTCGCGCCAATCTAAATTCGGACCGAACTGAGAGAGGCCTTTCCTTTCGTATAAAAACAGATTCTCGTCATTTAAGAAGTTTTAGTCCAGTTGTCTATGAAAAACCAAAAAACACTTTCAGAATCTTATGTTTAGGAGGGTCTATTTTCGCGGCAAATGGCGTTAATAACGACGAAACATTCTCTTACTTTTTACAAAAAACTTTCAAGGAAAATCTGCCAGAACATAATATTGAAGTAATAAATACCGCAAAAAATTCTTGGGAAATTGCAGAATATTACACTTTCATAAAAAACGAAGGTTTTAAATACTCTCCAGATCTTATTATTGCTTATTTCCATACGGGTGAATTGTCAACCATGGATTTTTCTGAACTGGAAGCGAATACTCTTGAGTTTAAGAGAATGAACAGCGCAACGGTTCAAATAAAAATTAAAGGGCTTTCGTTCAACCATCATTTAAATAATTTATCGGTTGTAACCTTAAATCTTATCCATAACCTACCCTATTATGAAAAATTATTTAACATCTCGCATTTAATTCGATCGCTAGAAAACCTCGCAAGAAATAATTTGATTAAAAAAGTAAAATACCAAAACGAATCGGATCGGTTAAATCTTAAAAATAACATGCAGAAATGGAAAATTAAGTCATCCGATCACATTCACTGGAAAACCGAATTTGGAGAAATAAAAAATACCAATGCATCGCAAATGGAAAATGTTCTCTATAGTATTGCTTTGGCTAAATTTTATTCGTTGTTAAAAAGCATAAACAGTAAACTACTTTTTCTAATTGTCCCAGCCCCACAAGAAGTCTTAAAAGTCGAAGTTTATCCCGAGAATTTAATCCCATTTAAAATAGATTTACGCCAACCATTTACGCTTCTAAACTTATTAGATCCTTTAGAAAAATTCCAAGAAAAAAACTTATTTCCGCTAAATTTACCAAACATTATTCATTGGACTCCGGCTGGGCATCATATTGCCGCTAAAACCACTTATCAGTCGATACTTAAAGCAAAATTCTTACCGAATATAAGCCCAATAAAAGAAAATCTATTAAATTTAGAAGATCCTCTTTTAGTAAAAACTATTGGCAGTTCAAACGCGAGAATTACGTCTCTATTAAATAAAACGGGATATGATTCTTACACTAAGGGAGTGATCTATCTAAAACAAAATAAACTCGATCTAGCCGAAAAATATCTTAAAGATTCTTTGGATCTCCAACCCAATTTTATGAAAGCGTTATGGGGTTTAGCGAAACTAAATTATGAGAAAAAAGATTATCAAGAGTCTCTCAATATCTTAAGAAATTTTCCTACTAACGATTCCAACGCCGATCAAATTCACACCATGCAGGCGATGAGTTATTTTAAATTAAGGCAATTCGATAAGGCAGATTTGATGTTCTCAAAAGCAATTAGCTTGTCTCCAGAAAACCCTTTTCATCATTATAATTTTGGAAAATCTTTATTCCTTAGGAAAAACTATAAGCAAGCCATTCTTGAACTTGAAAAAGCCGACCACCTATTACCTAACAATGTCAATATTCTCACTACTAAAGGATCAACCTATTTTATGATGGGGAATAAACTTCAAGCCATAAAGGACTATGAACAAGCGTTAATGATTGATCCGAAAAATCAAACCATCAAAAGCACCTTACAAATATTCAAAATGTAAATTAATGAAGAAGATAACGCTGGCGTAAAAATAAATAGGCAAAAACTTTCCTATACAAGCTGGAGTGGAAAACATGAAATTAGGATCGTATTGGGTTTCTGATGGAAACCAAATCCATGGGGGTCAACCTCGCTGATTAAATAAGGAGATTTAAGGGAGTGTGAGAATAATATTTTTCTTCTTACCACTTTCAATATTAATATCGATTGTTTTTTCTCCGATATAAGGGTGCCAAATAGTTAATTTATGAGTACCAGGAGGAATACTGTCAATTTCAAAGGATCCATTTTTGGAACTTAGAGCATAATAAGGATTCCATACAATCCGAGTACTAGAAGTCATCCAAGGATGCTGTTCGCATTCAATATAAAAATGAGTATCGCGCTCCTTTTTAAAATAGTTTAAAGACTTGGTAACATCAACTTGAGCGCCTTTATTAAGCAACCATTTTTTGAACAGGATTTTTTTTGTTTTTTCTCCGATGGAATATCCTTTAGGATTGTGAAGCACGCCACTGTCATGATTACGAACTATTAACATGTTTGAGATTGATTTTTTTAAGGGGCGGCTAATAGTCGCTACCTTGGGGAAACTTTGGCAGTTTTTAAAGTCGATTTCCAAGGCTTTACTTTTCCAGGGCTTACCTTGACGAATACCATCAAAAAAAATAACGGCATCTTTTAAATATCCATCCATAACTTCGACGTGTTGCAGTAACAAGTGATTTTGTTTGTCAACCGGGGCTTGCTTGATACAGAACGCGCTATTTTTTTCGTTTTCAAGTTTAACTTTGACAGGCTCCGGAATAACGCCTTCAAACTTTACAACCCCCTCAAGCCCTCCGCCATCTACAGGCGCTTCCTGGTACCAAGGTCTTTTCGCTTGTATTGGAGAAACGGTTAACATGAAAAACGCAACCACCGCAACCAAGCTAAAAATATTTTTCCTATACATATCCGCCTCTCATCAATTGTTTAATTTTATTTTCCCATTGCATCGACAAGAAAATCGCTCTACTTGATACAACCATGGAGCCTGACGGCGATCAAAGAAAGAGTATTATCTTTCTCCTTTAATTTCACGTGAGTACGGGAAACCTTTTTTTTCATCAATCTTTTCAGGAAGCCTTTATTATCTGCAGGAGTAATACGAACATTACTACCCTCACGAGTTACGGTCACAATATCTGGTTTTTCTACTTCAATATTAAATTCTTTTAAATCTAAGCCATCCCTACCAACATCAATGACTTGGGCAGAATTCACACATAAATTAACGGTTAAATGTGTTTCCGCAAGTAAGGAACGAATATAGATTAAAAGTTCTTCAATTTGTTCATCATCAAAATCAGGATGGGCCGGCATAGCGGTACCCAGGGTTCCATTTTTTATTGCTGAAATTATTTGACTGTCTGGTACGCGAGACATTTCCATGAAACTTGTAAAATCGCGAGGTTTGGGATCAAGTCCCGCAGCCAAAAATCCCTCCCCATCCCCGAGTTCGCCATGACACATGGTGCAATTGGATTCTTGGAAAATAAGCTCGCCTTTGGAGGTTGCTAGAGGTTGGGGGAGTTTGGTGAATTTTTCATAGCTACCGATGGCATAAGCAAGACTACAAAAAACCAAGGTGGTAAAAAGGATCGCTAGAATTTGTATTATGATTTTTTTATTTTTTATCACTTTTATTCCAATTTGTTTAACAACTTGAAATTTTGAGAAATGAAACTATTAACTAATTTCATTTCCCATTATTAAATAGGCGAATATACCTAATGAGTCGCCATATTTCCTTGTCTCTAAGAGTCTTGAAAGGCATCATTCCGGTGCCTTTGGAACCATTTTTAATAACCCAAAAAAGTTGCCCGTCAGGTATTTTATCCATCATTGATTTGCAGATAAAGTTTCTTGGGTGAGGATTCATGCCTTTAGACATTTTACCTTGACCATCGCCCTTTTCTCCATGGCACTTGGCACAGGCAATAGGTTTAGCTTCTTTATGGTACAAAGCCTTACCTGCGGAAATGTTTGCGGGCGTGGGTTTAACCGGGTTTTTGGCTTTGTAAATTTTAGCTGGAGCTTTTGGTGTGTTTCTAATTTGAGAACAATCGGACGAAAAAGCAGGTGAACTAATTCCTACTAAAAATAAACTGGATAATGCCATCAACATGTTCTTGTTTATTGTCATTTAAAACTCTATTTAAATATTAATATAAAGGTTTGTTGAATGACCTTGATTTACCGTATAAAAATGTTCGCTTACGGTTATTTACATCCCTATTTAGAATTTAGATATTTAAAATGCCAAATTATTCAATTTTTATCTATTTTTAGTTCCTCATAAATTTCATATAAGTCACAAATTAAAATGAACCGCTGATCAATAAAATTATTTATTTTTTCGATTAAACTTTTAATTTTTAGGCCATTTTTGGCCGGAATTTTAAAGAAAAAATAGTTTAAATTTTATTTATTATATAGCGCTCAAAGCCATTCTCAATCATAGGTACTTTCATTATAAAAATCTGCAAAGGTTATTTTCATTTCGTTTTGAATTAACTTAAAATAGTGAAATGAATATTGAAACCACAATACTTTTGTTGATTACTATAGCATCGACTTTAGGCTATGCCGAAGCTGCCAACAGAGAATCCACTGTTTGTGGTCCTATAAAAGAGCGTTTCTACTTTTGGATGTGGAGTATGAACGCGCCCTCCCCCGACCCCACCCGTGTAGCTCAATTCAAAAATATTGAACCTCTTAGCTTCACTACTTCTGATAATAAGAAATTGGCGGGATATAAATACTTATCGCATAAGACCAACGGAGAAAGAACAAAAGCCAAAGGTTATTTATTAGTCGCAATGGGTAATGCGATGATTGCCGATAGGATGATAACGAGTTTTAGTGAATTCGCCAAAAATGATTTCGACGTCATTATTTATGATCATAGAGGTTATGGTAATTCGGAAGGAAAACGTCGTTTAAATGCAATGATTGAAGACTATAAAGAAATAACTCTTTCTCTCAATCAAACTTATGACCGAAGTTTTCTTTATGGGATTTCGCTAGGAGGAGTTTTTATTGCAAACGTATTAGGGGCTGGTATTGATTTTGACGCCGCTGTTATTGATTCCAGTCCCAGTCGACTTTCGCCCCATGGATGCCCGCAAAGGGTTGATGCTGTCGAAAACCTTCCCAAAGACACAAGTAAACTTTTAGTGATAACGGGAAAGAAAGATCAAGTTTTGGGCGATGATATGACACAAGAACTAAGGGAAGAAGCAGATCGTAGAGGCGCTAAAACCTTCCATGGAGAACGTTTCGCTCACCCTTTTATGGACTCTAGCCAGGACATTCATCAAGAGCGGATGGATTTAATACTGAAATTCTTATGGGAATCTAATTTGGACTAAAAAATTAATTTAATAAATTCTTAAGGAATTAGCAAACAAACGCTGAATAATTAGCCTAGATTCTTCGTCGCCCTTTCAGAGCTCCTCAAGAATGACTTTGATTCAGGCGTTTATTTAGCTCAATATTTTTTCATACCATTATTAAAATAATTCCTTTTCAATTAATGCAGTTCTCGTAATACGCTTAAAAAGAAATAGATTAAGAAATTAAATTATCGATTCCTTTTAAAAAGCTTTTCATATAACGAATCTTTGATAATAAAAAAGGGTCTGTCTTTGCCCACTCCATTATTTTCTTCCTTTCAGACGCGATAAAAAGGCAAGCATAAATCTCCGCTTTATCTTCCTCTAAACCCGACATGGAATACAAATTTACAAATCCTTTTTGGGGATGACTTAGTGGAAACATATTGGAAGATCTTGCATTAATACCTCCCGAACCATATCGAAACTGTTTAGAATTTAACCGATCCCAGTTGGGATCTTTCCAGTAGGCATCTCTATTAAACTCTTGTTCTATCATATGATACAACTCATGATGAATCAAATGTCTTATATAAACCTTATCGTACCTGGGAACATCAAAATTAAGAACCAAACTTTCTTTAAAATAATCTGGAAGCGCCTGGCGTATTTGACCGTTTATGGACAGGTTTTTTACAATAACGACAGAACCAAGTTTAATCTTGCTTATAAAAGATAGCGGGTATTTTTTAAACTCTTCGCAAACAATTACGGCATAAGATAAAAGAAGTGGCAAATCTTGGGAACTTGCCGATTTATAACCTAACTTCCAAGTAAAGGTGGGAATCTTTTTGTAAATAAATCGGATGCGGAAATAACCTTCTAACTTAGAAAAAAGATCGTCAAGATTTTTCTTCGTGTTAATTTTTGAATTAACAACGCATGAAAGATTATTTTTTAGGGCTGAGGAGGATTGGTTTCTTTTTTTTATAATTGAATTTCGTTTATTTAGCGGAATATTACTTGGGTTGTCCGTATAGTGAACGCTTCCCTTGTCGTCAATCCAACGAAAAATTTCGGCATTTGCATCGTGCAAATTATAAGAATCATATAAAAATAACGATAAAACCGAAATAGCCAGAAAAATTAGATGGGTTCTAATTTTTTCCAACATTTTAAAAAAAACTAATAATAGTAAATTTTTTTAAGATGGGGGCCACTAGGAATTAGAACTCATAAATTTATTACTTTTCGAGAAGTTTGAATTCCATTAAAGGGGTTCCTACTTCAACATACTCGTCTTCGTCAATATATACTTCTTCAATCACTCCGTCTTCTGGAGCCGTTAAAGTCCAATATCCTTCGGCAACGAGTTCGGCAACCGGTTGGCCTTTTTTAACGGTATCCCCCGGCCCTACTAAGTATTTTTCAACTTTTCCGGTTTCCATAGTGGGATACATTTCTTCCATATATATATAAGGATCAAACTCCTCATTTTCTTCCATTGCTACCGCTCCAAATCTGTTGAACAAATAAATGTTTTAGCTATTTTAATGCTAAAATATATCTTTAATTTTATTAAATAAAAAGTTTTCTAAAAAACTTTTGCTTTTTTGAATTAGAAATAGGGTTTGAGAACCTTATAAGGAAGTTAAAAACGAGATCCCTCGACTACGCTCGGGATGACGCGCGGGCGGGACTTTATAATTCTAGTTGTTTAACCTATCTATGCGCAAATCTAATAGTTCTCAGGATGATAATTTTAACCCTAAGGATGATGCGCAAGGGGAACTTAATAACTCTAATTCTTTTGTTAATTTACAATCTAAACAAGTTTATCCCACAAAGTGGGTTTATTTCTTTGATCATTTCACAAATCAATCATACCTATGATAATTAAATTACAGCCTGGCGACGCTCTTTTCGAACCTATTTCCAACAATACTGGAGAAGTCCTTAAAATTACTCCGCACCCAAATGGTAAAATTGTGCTTATTCGATGGCGTATGGAAGGCCAATTACACCACGACACCGAACACTTTTACGCAAAAGTGGCAAAAAGCATTAAACACGGCGAATTGGAATATACGCCAAAGTCCGAGCAATAAACTACTTAACGATTAACTCCGATAAACGGTGTGTTTTGGACGTCCCGCTAATATATTTTCTTTTCCAAATTTGGCTACATCTTTAAACTTTTGAGATCCCATAAAAGCATTGAAGGCGTCTTCTGAGTCCCAAGCCGAAACGATTAAATAAGATTGAGGGTCGCTAACGTCTTTATAAAGTGACGATTCGCCATGACCTTCCATCTCTTCCATGACCTTTAATACGCTGGCAAAAACGTCTTCAAATACTTTTTCTTTGCCGGGAATCATTTTATAATTCATACCAATCGTTACCATAAAGCTTTTCTCCCTATAATATTATGCGGCAACCGCTTGCGGATGTTCCAATCCTTCCAGAGGTTTAACCGTTACAACGTTTAAGTTGAATAATTCTTTTAACTTTTGAATATTTTCCAATTTATGTCCCTTGTAAATCGAAAGCTTTTTCTGCGGAACTTGGAAATAGACCGTTTTTGAGGATACAGGTAATTTTCTTACTATCTCCGATAGTTGTTCAAACCCAATTCTACAATCGATAAGATATTTGATAGAAGGATGGTAAGGACCTGCGACCAAGTTTTGCAACATGCTGGGTTCTGCATGCAATCCTAATCTAATAATAGGAATATTGCGAATGCGAAATTTTAAAACCGCTTCTTTTAAAGCGACTATAGTTTCTTCCAAACTCCAGGGAAAAAACTCTTCCCGCAAATACATTTCATGAATTTCTGTATTTTTTATTACCAACGTAGGATAAATTCTAACAAAATCTGGTCGCCAACTTAATATATCGTCAACCGTTTTCCGAAACGTATTTTCATTATCTCCTGGCAACCCAGACATCATTTGCAACCCCAAACTAAACCCATATTCGCGAATCTGTTTTACGGAAGTATCCATCGCTTCCCAGGAACATTCCCTTCCAGAAAGAGTCAATACATTTTGATCGGTAGACTGAATACCCAATTCAACCGTGTTGACGCCAAATTTAGCTAGATTTTGTAATCTCTCTTTATCTATAAAAAGAGGATGCGTGGAAACGCGAATGCTTTGGATTCTTCCTTCTTTTATCCAAGGTTGTACGTTGGATAGTAAAGAACTCTGTCTTTCCAATGTTAATCCCGTAAAGCTACCTCCATAAAAAGCCACTTCACAAGTTGTTGAGAGAGCGCTCAACTCTGAGCTTTTCAAATACTGGGTAATAGTTGATTTTACTAATTCTTTATCAGCTTTGGCCTTAACGCCGGAAATATTTTTCTGATCGCAGAAGGAACAACGATAAGGGCACCCCTGATGAGGAATGAAAATAGGAATTATTAAACGGTTTAACGCCATAACTATTTTGCCAATTCGGCTGTATTATAGGCTAAAAGAGCTTCCTGGGCTGCGGATTGTTCGGCCTGTTTTTTATTTTTTCCAGTGCCAGTACCTAATAGACCTTTTTTAACAAAAACGGAAACCTGAAAAGTCTTCTGATGATCGGGTCCTTTTTCGCTAACCACCTTATAAGATGGTATACAACTAAACTTATATTGGGTGAGTTCTTGGAGTTCGCTTTTATAATCACGAAACTCGCTGGTTTGAGCAACCTTATTAATTTCTTCTTTTAGTAAGGGCAAAAATACTTTATTCGCAGACTCTAAACCGCCATCTTTAAAAATAGCTCCAGCGACCGCTTCAAAAGCGTTTGCTAATAAAGAACTTTTATTTCGTCCTCCAGAAAACTCTTCCCCTTTTCCCAACAATAAAAATTCGCCAAGGTTCAAACTATTGGCAGCTAGCGCTAAACAACTTTCTTTAACCACAGCCGCTCTTATTTTTGATAAAGAACCCTCCGATCGGTCTAAAAAAGTTTGGATTGAGTAGTCGCTAACTATTAGATCTAAAACAGCGTCGCCTAAAAACTCAAAGCGTTCGTTATTTTTTAAATCTCCCCCTTGTTCATTTGTGTAAGACTTATGAGTAAGAGCTTTATTTAATAGGAAGGAATCGTTAAATTTATATCCGAGGTTTTTTTCTAAGGCCGATAGTTGGGCCAGTCTATTCTCTGAAATCATATCAGCCGACAAAGCGTTTAAAAATCAAGACCCCATTGGTCCCGCCAAAACCAAAAGAATTTGATATGGCATAGTCGATTTTTTGTTCTCTTGCCTGGTTAGGAACGTAATCCAGATCGCATGCAGGATCGGGATTAGAATAATTAATCGTCGGAGGTAGAACGCCACGATTCAAAGCCAGTATGGAATATATAGCTTCAATTCCACCCGCTGCGCCCAAAAGATGTCCTGTCATAGATTTTGTCGAACTTACGGGGATTTTTGTGTCATTGCCAAAAACAGTTTTTACCGCTTGTGTTTCTGTTGCATCGGCGGCGGTTGAAGTGCCGTGAGCGTTTATATAACCAATTTCATCGGCATTAATTCCGCCATTTTTCAAAGCCAACTTCATGCACCGAGCGGCGCCTTCGCCGTCGGGAGTTGTTGACGTTATATGGTAAGCGTCGGAGTTTAATCCATAGCCCGCTACTTCGGCTAAAATATTGGCATTGCGTTTTTTAGCATGTTCCAATTCTTCTAAAATAACCACTCCGCTCCCCTCGCCCATCACAAATCCATCGCGATCCATATTATAAGGGCGACTTGCTTCTTGAGGAGAATCGTTCCTGGTAGATAAAGCCTTTGCAGCGTGAAATCCTCCAATAGCCAATGGAGTGATGACGGATTCGGTGCCGCCGGCAAACATGATATCGGCGTCCCCGTATTGAATAAACCGAGCCGCGTCGCCTATGGAATGAGTACCCGTTGCGCAAGCGGTAACAACGCAGGTGTTGGGTCCTTTTGCTCCAAAGAGTATAGAAACTTGTCCCGACGCAAGATTGGAAATTAGCATTGGGATGAAAAATGGAGTTATTTTTCTAACTCCCCGTTCTTTATAAACGTCGTAATATTTTTCAATGGCAGGTAGACCGCATAAACCAACGCCGATAAGAACCCCTACTCTTTCGGCATTTTCTTCCGTAATTTCAATTCCAGATTGCTCAGCCGCCATTTTGGCGCCTGCAATTGCAAAATGGATGAACCGGTCCATTTTTTTGAGTTCTTTATGCTCTACATAATCGGAAGCTTCAAACTCTTTAACTTCGCCAGCTATTTTTACTGGAAAGTTTTCAACATCAAATCTGGTTATTTTGCTAATGCCAGACTTACCTTTACAAACGGCGTCCCAGTTTTCGTCCACCCCAATACCCAGGGGAGAAACCATTCCAGTGCCGGTAACTACAACTCGCCTTTTCATGAATCTCCGTAATTCTACCGGTTAATTTATATGGTCTTTTATATAATCGACAGCGTTTTGAACCGTCGCAATTTTTTCCGCTTCCTCGTCGGGAATCTCAATATCAAACTCTTCCTCTAACGCCATAACCAATTCAACTGTATCCAAGGAATCCGCTCCTAAATCGTCAATAAACGAAGCTTCGCTATTAACTTGCTTTTCCTCAACTCCTAATTGATCGATTATAATTTCTTTGACTCTATCCTCAACTGACATTTTTGTCTCCTGAAAAAAATAAACTACATCAGCATTCCGCCGTTAATATTTAATACTTGACCTGTAATGTATTTTGCTTGATCTGAAACTAAAAAACCAACGCAATCCGCAACATCTTCAGGAGTCCCAAATTTTCCTAAAGGGATTTGTTCCATCATAGCGTTCCGAACTTTTTCGTCTAGTTTTTGAGTCATTTCTGTATCTATAAAACCGGGCGCCACTGCGTTCGCAGTTACGCCACGCGAAGCTACTTCTCTAGCGGTAGTTTTAGTGAGGCCAATTAAACCAGCCTTAGCGGCTGAGTAGTTAGCTTGGCCAAAATTACCCATAACGCCCACTATAGAAGCAATATTAACAATAGAACCTGATTTTTGCTTCATCATTTGTTTTGTCGCTTGCTGAGTACACAAGAAACAGCCTTTAAGATTGGTAGATAAAACCGCGTCCCAATCGCTTTCCTTCATACGAATCAACAATCCATCCCGAGTAATCCCTGCATTATTAACCAAAATATCTACCAGTTTTTGCTCTTTCGAAATGGAGTCGAAAACTGATTGAATATCCGCTGAATCGGTAACATCCAAACGCTTGGCCGAAGAAGACCCGCCAGCGCTTTTGATCTCTTCGGAAGATTTTTCGGCAACTTCTAACTGAATATCCGCGAGGACTACATGGGCTCCATCTCCGGCTAATTTTTTGGCAATAGCCAAACCGATTCCTTGAGCTCCACCGGTAACCAGGGCTATTTTACCATTTAATCCCATTTATCACTCCAATATATATTTTCAAAAATTTATAATTTTTTACCAAACAAAATCAAAAAAATTCTAGCGATTAAGATTCCTTCAAAGTCGCCACCGCTTTTTCAAGCGATTCCCTATCGCCAATTGGAATACAAGTTTTCGATTTATCATAACGTTTTATTAATCCGCATAAAACCTTTCCAGGGCCGAATTCAATGACTCTTTCAATTTTTTCATTTACTAAATAAGTCATAGTTTCCGTCCATCTAACTGGAGAACAAACTTGACGAACTAAAGAGTCTCTTGCTATTGTTCCATCAGAGACAGCTTTACAGTCTACATTTGTAATTACAGGAAAAATTGAATCTTTAAAGGTTATTTCTTCAAGTTTTGCTTTAAGTTTAATTTCGGCAGGTTTCATGAGGGAGCAATGAAACGGAGCGCTGACCGGCAATAAAATTGATTTTTTAGCGCCAGAATTTTTAGCTTCTTCAGCCAGTTTTTCTACTGCATCTTTATGGCCCGCTGCAACAATTTGAGTTGGACTATTCATATTAGCAGGTTGGACAAAACATTCAGCCTTGGAAATTTGGTTACAAAGTTTTTCGACTTCGTTTAATTCCAAACCAATAATAGCCGCCATGGCGCCAACCCCAACAGGAACCGCTTCTTGCATATATCGGCCCCGATTCTGTACAACTTTTACTGCATCGGCAAACTCTAAAGCGCCTGCGGCAACTAAAGCGGAATACTCTCCTAAGCTATGTCCGGCGGCAACCACGGCATCTATATCATGTTCCCTAAGGCTTTTCAAGGCTATTATACTGTGTATTAATATTGCCGGTTGGGTGTTTTCAGTGAGCATTAATTCGTCTTCCGGACCTTCAAAACAGATACGCGCAATATCTTTCTCAAGAAGTTCGTTTGCTTCTTCATACATGGATTTAGCCCAATCAAAACCATCGTAGAAATCTTTCCCCATTCCTACAAATTGAGCTCCCTGTCCTGGAAATACAAAGGCCGTTTTTACCATTTAACCAACGCCGCTCCCCAAGTTAATCCCGCTCCTAAAACGGGCATTAGAATTAGATCTCCAGATTTTATTTTACCGTCACACACCCATTCATGCAGCGCTATAGGAATAGAAGCAGCTGAAGTATTACCATATTTATGGATATTAACGGCTACTTTTTCTGTAGGTACCTTTAGTTTTGCTCCCACCGCGTCAATAATACGCTGGTTTGCCTGGTGAGGGATTATCCAATCCACATTTTCTAGCGAAAAACCATTGAATTTTAACGCTTCTAAGGACACTTCGGTCATTCTTCTGACCGCTAATTTAAAAGTTGGGCCCCCATCCATTTTTATCACAAATTTGTTATCATCCAACGCTTTCTGAGAAATTCGTTCTTTGCCAAAACCTCCAGGGTTTTGGATTAATTCAGAATGGCCGCCATCTGAATAAATATGAGTTGAGAGTAATCCTGTTTTTTCGGAAGATTCGGTTTTTGATAAAACTACAGCTCCAGCGCCATCGCCAAAAATAATGCAAGTTGAACGATCTTTCCAATCTACAATACGAGAATTGACTTCGCTAGCGACGACCAAAACATTCTGGTATCTACCAGATTTTATATATTGCTCCGCTATAGACAAGCCAAAGATAAAACCGGAACATACGGCTGAAATATCATAAGCTGCGCAATTCCCTGCATCTAATTTTTTTTGTAAAAAACAGGCTGTTGATGGAAAGATGATATCTGGCGTAGAAGTACAAACGATGATCATATCCAGGTTTTTAGCCTCTAATCCGGCTGAGTTTAGGGCTATTTTGGACGCCTCCAATGCCAAATCCGATGGGGCTTGATCTTCTGCGGCAATTCTTCTTTCTTTAATACCCGTTCTTTCGCTAATCCACTCATCCGAAGTATCGACCAACTTTTCCAAATCGAAATTAGTTAAAACCTTTTCGGGAACATACATTCCCGTGCCCTTAATTTCAGCGTTAAACAAAGAGTTTTTCTCCAGTCAGAACAGTAAGAGTTAGATAAAAGGTTTATTCTGCAGCCTCAGGCTTGGGATCGGATGGTTTGGGCGGAGTGGAATCGGATGAATCAGGAGAAATGGGCCCTGACTGATCAGATAATTCTTTTGACTCGCTTGATACGATAGTTTCGTCTGATTCCTTTAAATCGGAAGGGTTTTCCAATGTGTCAGATGATTCCTCTGTCGGCTTTTCATTATCATTTGCCGAGTCCGTACCAAAATGAATACTTTCTTTCAAGTGTTGCCAAATTATTCCTTTTCGCATCCAAAGATCTTGATCTTCTAAATTCTCTTCAATATCTTCTTGAATATGTTCATTGACCTTTTTTTCAATAAACTCTTTTGCTCTTTTTATAGCATTTTTAATTGCTTTTGGAGAAGAACTGCCATGCGCAATGATACAAACGCCATTAACTCCTAACAGTGGAGCTCCACCCGTTTCAGAATAATCGACGGATCTTTTAAAACTTTCCAAATAGGGTTTTAATAATAAAGCTCCTAACTTACTAATCCAGTTTGTCAAAAATATTTTTTTCAAACTTACGCCAATCATATGGGCCAAACTTTCACTTATCTTTAAAGCAACATTTCCTATAAAACCATCGCAAACAATGACGTCGGCGTTACCCTTGTAAACTTCTTTTCCTTCAATATTTCCCATGAAATTGATATGGCTTTTTTTAAGCATTTGAAAAACTTCTTTGGTAATTTCATTACCTTTTGAGTCTTCCTCTCCAATGCTTAGTAATCCTACCTCTGGTTTTTCATTTCCTATAATATATTTTGCGTAAACATGGCCCATAATTGCAAATTGGAACAATTGAGCGGCTTTGCAATCCACATTGGCGCCAGCATCTAATAGAATAGAAGTTCCTTTTAAAGTAGGTAGTTGAATGGCTATGGCAGGTCTATCTACACCTTTAAGCGGTCGAAGAATAATTGTGGAGTAAGCCAATACGGCCCCAGTATTGCCAGCGCTCACAAAGGCGCCGGCCTCCCCTTTTTTAACTAGGTCTAAACCAATCTTCATAGAAGATTTGCGTTTACCTCGCAAGGCTTTGCTAGGGGAGTCCTCCATCGTGACAATTTCATCGGCGTGAACCACTTCGATATTGAGACGTTCGCTAGCAGGAAACTTATTAAGCTCTTTTTCGACTAAATCCTTAATTCCTACAAGGATAATCTCTATATCATATTCTTTAGAGGCCAACACAGACCCCTCGACAATCGCCTCTGGAGCATGATCTCCGCCCATTGCGTCAACGACTATTTTCATTCTTCACCAAATTCAGTAAAATTTGCCATACAGATCGAAGAGAGTTGGAGAATAAGGCGTTCCTTTGCTTGAGGCAACACATTGGCCACTTCCATCAAGCCATCTACTCCAATATAGGTAGGAAGTTTGGAAGGACCTTTATGCGTCGTCAATCTCCAAAATCTCTTTTTCTTTATAATGTCCACAATAAGGGCATACCATATGCGGTCGCTTCATTTCAGAACATTCCGGACACTCGGAATAAGCTGGAACTTTTAAAGCATGATGGGACCTTCTCATTCCTTTTTTGGATTTAGAGGTCCTTTTTTTAGGGGTTGGCATCTAACTATTCTCCTTTTGTTGCAATTTTTCTTTCAGTTGTTTCAATTTTTCAAACCTTGGATCAATGGCGGCATTTTCGCCGCATTTGCATTGAGATTCGTTTAAATTTTGACCGCAATCCGAACACAACCCCAGGCAATCTTTTTTGCACAATTGAATCATTGGCAAAGCTAACATAATGGCATCGCGAACAGAAGCAGCTAAATTGATTTTGGAATCTGTATAAAATTCCGCATCAATTTCTTCTTCCAATGTTTGCCTTTCCATTTCTAATTCGTTCGCCGAAGGCTTTGGAATAAATCTAGCAAAAACTTCGGTTTCCGCTAAAAACTGAAAAGGCGCCAGGCAACGGGAACATAAAAGCCTTAAATCAGCTTTCGCTTTCCCTCTAAAATAAATTTCTTTTTTAAATAGCTTTAATTCACCTTTAACGGCGACTGGTTTTTCTAGAACGCAATCATTTTGATTTATTTCAAATAGTTCCGCATTTGCGGAAACATCCAAATTAAACCCACTGCTTGGAATTCGGTTTATCTCAAATTCCATGATCACATTTAGGAAAGTTGATTAAAGCCCAAAATTATAGAAATACCTGGTGAGGCAAATTTTTATTTTATCTATTTCCCTTATCCTAGTCAAGCCAATTACTTTAATAAAATAAAGAGGTTAGAGACAAGCTTTTGAGGCTTTATAAATAAATATATAGTGGGGAATTAAAATATCTAAATTTAAGTATATGGGCGAAATTTATCCTGTATATCCAGAAAGCAGGTTTAAGCGATATGTGTATAAATATGAGCGGTAAAATTATCGAAAAGACAAACTTTTGCTGGGATAACCTTAAAATGTGCTAACCCTCGATAACGGCTAGTATCATCTCTGGAAACTATTCCACAAAGTTCTTTCCTTTTTAAATTCAAACTATTAATTAATTTGGAGAAATTTTTAATAAATAAAACTGGAAAGGCCTGGATAGTGATAATTATATTTCCATATATACTATAGAGGCAAAAAATTAATACTTAAGAGGGACAAAAAAGATTAAATTTTTCATATCAGAACCTTATTCAAGAAATTTTTCCAAATTTTAATAAATTTAATTTATTTTTCTGAAGAGGCTGATTGGATGACAGTATTATGATGTACGCGAAATGATACTTGATTAGGCCATTAGAGATCCATTACCTCCTCACACTTTTAGTCGCTTATTTCTTTTTTTAATTTAACAATCAAGACTAATACAAAACCAAAATGATCAAATTAAGAATATTTATCAACGTCTTATTTTTTATCATTTTTTTATATGTGAATATAAAAACTAGCGAAGCCGAAATAACCTTTCTTACCTTGCCCGATTCTCCTTATGAAAATAAGGATTTTTATTTAGCCGAAAAAGAATTAAAAAACCTTCCAAAAAATACCAATTTTATTATTCACATTGGACATAAAACGGATGCACAAGAAGGAGATTGTGATGAAAATAATTATAAAGATTTAAGTTTTTTACTAAAACAGTCCCCCCTACCCGTTTTTATAATTCCCGGCGCAAATGTCTATTGGAATTGCAAAAATAAAAATAAAAGAAATCCATTTTGGGATAAATACTTTGGACAATTTGAAAATAATTGGGATTTAAATTTTTCAGTCGCCAGACAAAAGGAACAAAAAGAAAACTTTGCGTTTTTATTGGAAAACACCCTTTTTATCGGAATCAATTTATTTGAAAAAAGAGATAGAGAAGTTATTAAATTTAATAAAATATTACGAAATAATATTTCCTGGGTTCAAGAAAACTTAACTCAAAATCAAAACTTAGTTAAGAATTTAGTTATTTTCTCTCATGACTTTAGCGGACTTAAAGACGAAAATTCTGATTATTTTGCTTGCGGTGAAATTCAATTTAACTCTTGGAATATTCATAAAGATTATAAGCTTTTTAGAGATCAATTTATTGAATTAGCCAAAAACTTCAACAAACCAATCCTTTACATTCATGGGAATAAACAGTGTTGGACATATGATCGTCCTTATAAAGAACTAAAAAACATTGAAAGGATTATTTTAGATAAACTCGGAAATCAACCAATGGTTAAAATCACCGTAGGAAAAGGAGGTTTTGCTATAGATCAAAGAACCCATAATAGATTTGATTTCTACCTTCATGAAGCGATTCAAGGAAATCCAAGGTCGCAATATTTTCTTGGTTTAGAATACTTAAAAATACAAGACTACGAGAATTCAACAAAATGGCTAACAAAAGCGTCTCTTCAAAATTACCCTCCCGCACAAATCCTGCTAGGCGAAATGCTTAAAGGCAATAACAATGAAAATAAACTGAAAGATTATGCAAAGGCTATAGAACTGTTTCAGTTGTCAATAGATCGGAAAAATTTCAATATTAACAACGTCAAAAATAAAAAAACTGATAATACTCCTCTTACATACCAAAAAAGAATTAATCAATTTCATAAAGAAGTAATAAAAAACTCTTTATATAAAGCTAATTTCAACCTAGGGACTATGTATTTTTTGGGTCTTGGGACCTCTCAGGACTATAAAAAAGCCTTAAATTATTTCAAAAAAGCTGGAAAAGGAGTTGGTAGCGCTTATTATAATATTGCAACAATCTACTACAATGGCCTAGGAGTTAAAAAGGATGTCAACGAAGCCAAAAATTGGTGTATCAAAGGGGCTTTAAATGGAATAAAAGAATGCAGTTTTTTGGTTGGTAACATTTATCGAACGGGTCAAGATGGCGTAAAACCAAATTATTTGGAAGCTGTAAAATGGTTTAAGCTTGCAGGAAAACATGGAAAAAGTTTATTTAATCTTGGCGTTTTATATTTTAAAGGCTTAGGAGTCTCGCAGAATATTAAAACAGCAATCAAATATTTTAAAAATGCTGAAATAAATGGAAGTTTAGAAGCAAAAAAAGTATTAGAAAGTCTCCGCAGCGCTCCCAAATAATAAATTAAAGATTTATTACCTATACTGTATTTCGATTTTTTATGGATACAGGATAACTAAAAACAAAATCAATAACCGTTTAAATTTCTTTTTCTATAAAACTCTTGGAAGTTATAAAACGTCAAAAAACATTTTATTGATAATATCCTCATTATTCGATTTGAAATAAACCAAATTTTTTATGATAAAACCTATACTTTTTTTAAAAACCTTATTTCTTATTATTATTTTCATATTTACGAATATTGATAACAGCAAGGCAGAAGTAAGTTTTCTTGCCATGGCCGATTCTCCTTATACCAACAAAGCTTTTTATTTAATTGAAAACGAATTAGAAAATGTTCCTCAAAACACAAATTTCATAATTCACCTTGGGGACATAAAACCAAAAGAAAAGAATTGTACAGAAAAAGATTATAAAGATTTTAGAGACCTTCTAAAACAATCGCCCATACCTGTTTTTATAATTCCGGGAACTAATGGTTATAGTGTTTGCGGCGACCATTCCCAGGCAAAACAATTTTGGGATCAATATATCTTGAAATTTGAAAAAAATTGGAAGTTGAAATTTTTAGTAAATAGACAAAAAGAACAAAAAGAGAATTTTTCGTTTTTATTAGAGAATACGCTTTTTATAGGAATTAATTTATTCGAAAAAAAGAATCCAGAAAAAAATAGTTATAAAAATATATTAAAAAATAATATAACTTGGCTACAAAAAAACTTAAAACAGCATCAAGATCAAGTAAAAAACCTTGTAATCTTTGCCCACGATTTTATCGGTCTAAAAAACAAGAATTATTCCAATAAATCTTGCGGGAATATAATTTTAAAGTCTTGGAAAGCCCATAAAAGCAATGACTATTTTAGAAATCATTTTTATTCACTTGTTAAAGAATTTAAAAAACCTATCCTTTATATCAACGGTAACGATCATTGCTGGACCCATGACCGTCCTTATAAGGGAATAACTTTTTTTGAAAGAATTGTAATAGACAAGATTGAAAAATTGCCAATGGTGAAATTTACGATAAAAGATAACAAGTTTCGTTTGGATCAACGAATCAAGGATAGAGAAAACATCTTAATTAAAAAAGCAACTTTAGGAGACGTATGGTCTCAATACTTTCTTTCTTCAGAATACTTTAATTTAAATGAACTCCAAAAAGCAAAGAAATGGCTAGCTAAAGCGGCGAACCAGGAGTTTCCACCTGCCAAAGCTTTACTAGGAAAAATCCTTCAAGGTTTTTTAAATAAAACTTCAGGAGGAAACTATGACCAAGCTAATTTTTTATTACAATCATCTATTAAAAAACAAGGCGCTGAAATTGATAATTTCTTAATTGGAAAAAACAATCTTCCATATCAAAAAAGAATTAATCAATTAAAACGAAAAATAATAAAAGCTTCAAAATATGAAGCTCATTTTGACTTAGGCTTGATGTACTTTAGGGGGCTTGGGCAAAAACAAAATTATAAGGAAGCGTTAAAACATTACAAAAAAGCGAGCCAAGGCGTGGGTAATGCCTATTTTAATATTGCTATGTTCCACTTCTATGGTTTAGGAATTGCCAAAAATTCTAATGAGGCCATAAAATGGTGTACTAAAGGCGCCGTTCATGGGGTTACAGCCTGTATGTTTTTTATTGGCAAATTATATTTGGATGGCCTAGAAGTAAAAAAAGATTATAAAAAAGCCGCGAAATGGTTTAAATCTGCCGGCAATCATGCCCAAAGTTTATTACATCTAGGTTTTTTATATTTTAACGGTTTAGGAGTACCTCAAGACAATAAAATTGCGATGAATTACTTTAAAAATTCTGCTAGAAATGGAAGTCAAGAAGCAAAAAAAATATTAGATATTATTAAAAACAATAAATAACTTATCCGATATTTTAATATTTATGAATTAATCAAAGTTACTAAAGATTATTTATATTAGGTTTTAAAAGTCTGATTATGGACGTGGGTGATATTTTTCATGTATTTCACGCAAGCGCGTTTGCATAACATGTGTATAAATTTGAGTCGTGGAAATATCAGAATGACCCAACATTTGCTGAACCGACCTTAAATCGGCTCCCCCTTCCAATAAATGAGTCGCAAAAGCATGGCGAAGTGTGTGTGGAGATACAGGTTTTTTGATACCCTCTATTAAGGTATATCTTTTTATAATTTTCCAAAAACCCTGACGAGTCATTGCTTTACCCCGCCGCGTTAAAAATAATTCTGAAACATTGCGTCCTTTTGTAAAACCGGGACGCGCTCTTAAAACATAATCTTCTACGGCATGCTTGGCAGCGTCTCCTATTGGAATCAGACGTTCTTTCGAACCCTTCCCAAAAGCTAAAACAAAGCCCATTTGCAAATTAACTTTAGAAGCTTCAAGGTTGATTAGTTCTGAAACCCGCACCCCAGCCGCGTACAAGATTTCCAACATAGCTTTATCCCGGAGTCCTTCTTGTGTTTTTAAGTCGGGCGCGTTTATTAACCGATCAACTTCTTCCAAACTCAATACATCAGGAAGTTTTTGTAAAAGCTTAGGCGTTTCTAGTAATTCGGCAGGATTTTTATCGGTGATTTTTTCTTGAATCAAGAATTCGAAAAACGACCTAATAGACGATTGTAATCTGGCAATTGACCTTGTAGACAGCCCACTCTGCCGAAGCTTTAATAAAAATTCTCTAATATTATTAACGGAAATATCTTCTAAACGATCGTTTTTAAATTCATTGGCGAATTTGTTCATATCTCTTCTATAAGCTTCCGTCGTGTTTAACGAGCGACGCTTTTCGATTGAAAGATAATCAACAAATTCTCTTATATAATGTTGCAATTCTATCCTCAGTTCCAACAGTTTTTTTTACGTCACTATGTGGCTAAAATCGTAAGTTCCACTCTGAATTTCATCCTGGTCCTTCGGTAAACTCAGGATAAACTCTGTCCAAGGATCACACCTCGATTCAATAAATCTTTTCCTATATCTACTATATAATAATAGCAAAAACTCATTTATTATCAATTAGTTATATGCTATTAGATTTTTCATGAATTTAAAACCTAATTACTGACACAAACTTTTCCCTCCTTCTAGAATAATGCAGTTGGTAGGATGCCCTCCAATACCATATTTTCTATCAGTTACCAATATCTGATTATTTAATATTCTTGCGCCATCTGTTTTCCCCAAATTTATACCTAAACCGCCGCTTAAGATGGAAGAGTTTTTTATTGTTGGACGGATTGAATTACGCAAATTAACGGCCCAACCTGATGTAGGTCCCTTAAAAATCTTAAAATTATCGAAAACGACTTCTGACACATCATTACGGACGCTAATAGGACTGGAAACCCATGAACCTGTGATTTGCGTTTCCTCTAAATAAGCGCCTTTTCCACCTTTGACATCAATAGCTAATGTATTTTGGAATCCCTCCCCTCCGTCTATTATATTTTTTTTCGTTTTGACTCTCCCCGAATGGATCCGTATTCCATATTGATTGCTATTTGAGAGGTATATCTTATTTTCTTTAATGGAAACATTGTTTGAAGAGTTCCCTACGTTAATTGCGGCTACATGATGATTCAAATGACTTATATTATTTTTTTCAATTAAAACCTTGATGCTATTAGAAACTTTTATTCCGCTTTGAACGGTAATAGGGGAATTAAATGCAATTCCCGAGATTTCATTACCTATTAATCGTACTTCTCGACCAACACTTATATAAATACCATGTTGAGTGGTGTTAATAATTTTATTATTTGAAACTAATATTCCATCACCACTTAAGCCAATACCAACTGTTGGCCCACCATCGATAAAGTTTTCCAATATTGAAACGTTAGAAACCTTTTCAAGATAGTTGTCTATTTGAATAGCCGCGCGTCCATGGCCTTTTCCATTTACAAATACAGGTTTTCCATGATTTACAAAACGAATTCCTTTAATCAATATATTTGAGATAGGAAAACCTTTCTCCGCCTGAATAACCAAAGATTGTGAAATACTATCGAATATAATGGTCGAAGCTTTTTTACCAGACCCGATAAAAGAAGTATGGGATGTTTTAATTATTATTGGACGCGAAATTTTATAATTACCAGGCGGTAAAAAAATTGTTCCTCCGGACGGAGGAAGAGAATCTAGTGTAGTCTGTATCGCGGTCGTGTCGTTGGTTATTCCATCCCCAATAGCGCCATATTTTTGAACATTAAGTTTATCGGCGATAGCATTACCTTCAAAAACCAAAATCAGCCCCAAACAAAACCAAAAATATTTCATCAAATATTTTCTGATTTAAGCCAGTCCTGATGACACGATCTAATCAAGCCTATAGTTTCCTTAGCAGTTTGGACACATTGAGGAATAAGGAGGTCTTCTTTATTAGCCATTTCCAATTCAGGACGCAGCATATATTTTTTACTCCACTCAACTAGATCTTCCCACATGTTTCCCATTAAAATTAAAGGGGTTTTTCGGAGTTTCCTAACTTGCAAAAGTTGCCAAACCATCATGAGTTCCATGGTTGTTCCTATACCACCGGGTAAGACCACAAATGCCTCGGAGACTAATACAAAATGATGAAGCCGTGAAAAGAAGGTGCGATGTTCAAAAACTTGTCCCACAAAAGGATTAGTTCCTTGTTCAAAAGGAAGATGAACCCGAATTCCCATAGACCTTTCTTTGGCTTCTGGTCCTGCCATAGCGGCGCCTTCGTTAGCAGCCTGCATTAAACCGGGGCCACCACCCGTAACAATACCGCAACCCATCTCCGCTAATTCAGTAGCTAAATCTCTAACTGCCTCATAAACCCAATGTTCGGGTTGAATCCTCGCCGAACCAAATATTGTAACGTGAAATTCACCACGTTTAGAGGGTTTAAGGCGGGTTAGGTTATTGACAACCTCCCAAAGTCTCATAACCGATTCTTCAAGCACCTTAATAGATTCGTCTTCGTCGCCAAGACTAACTTTGTCGTCGGTACCGGGCTGGTTTTTAGAATCGCTCATAGAGTTGTCTCCTCTTTCAATTCAGAAACTATTTTTATATAAAATCAAAGGAAATGTAAATTAATAAATAGATACAACTAAAAGGATCAAGTAGGCTAAATTTATTTCCATATATACTATAATAATTAAGGTTCTAGAAAGAACATCAACAAAACTAAAATTTAATTGATGGCAAAGAATTCCCTAGATCCAATAATAAATAACTAAATTAAACTCTCCTTCCAATGAGTGACTCAACTTAATAAAATTAAAAATGGATGGCGCTGAAAGTTTTACTGGGTGGCGTGGGTCGCTTTGAAAGTTTTCTTAAAGATGCTTTTTTATGAGAAGGCTTCTTCGTCGACAAATAGATGACAGTTGGAATGTTTCCATAAAGAAGAAACCGGTACGGACGGATTAAAGCTTTTATTAGTTAACAGTTCTTTAATAATGGGTTTTTTCTTTAGTCCCGACGCTATTAGTATTATGACTCCGGTCTCTAAAATTTGTTTTAAACCTAAGGTGATTCCTTGGGTTAATTTTTGCTCAGTTTCAAAATATTTTTGACCAACATTTTGAGTGATTTCATCCAAAGAGACTAATCTGGCAACTGATTCTAATGAGGAACCCGGTTCGTTAAAACCAATATGTCCGTTTACGCCAATTCCTAATAAAGCCAGATTAATAGGTCCATTATTTTCTATAAAATTGTTTAATTGTTCGCATTGTTTAGAATAATCATTGCCTTTACCCTCAAAAAAATGAATCTTGGATTCTTTAATATTCAACGGTCGATACAAATCGCGATTTAAAGTAAAACGACAACTTCCAGAATCTTCGTCATTCAATCCCACCCATTCGTCTAAACCAACAAAATTGGCTTGATTGAAAACACCTCTACCTGATTGGTCCAATTTTACTAAGTTTTTATAGACTCCGGTTGGGGTATCGCCTCCAGCAAAACATAATAATGGAGCGGATAGTTCTTTAATTTCATCGACAATAAAGTTCGCGACTTTATTGCAAAGTTCTATATAATTTTTAGAGACAATAATTTGCATACTTATGTTTTTAGAAAACCTCCTAGGTTTTTCAAATTATCTAGCATTTTTTCTTCTGAAGAAATAACTGCGGCCCCTAAAGCGCTGGCGCGCTCGCCTAACTGGGAAAACTCAATTTTATTGGGGACAGGTGTCATTTTAGCTAATTTCTCTTTAATCGTTTCTATATAAGGTTCTAAAGGTTTAGATAAACCTCCACCCAATATAACCTTCTCAGGGTTTAATAAACAAACTGCGTTCGCAATCATTATAGATAGATCAATTGAAAACTCTTCAAATGTTTCTAATGCTGATTTATCATTACTACCAAGTTTTTCAAAAAATTTCTCTGACGAAAAAAATCGATTCCTCAAAGCGGTTCCAGAAATCTTATTTTCTGAAGTTCCAAATTGACTCGGAAGATTTAGTTTCCCTTTTTTATAATCGTCTTTATCCAATTGATAACCTATTTCACCAGCCATATTATTGGCCCCATGAATTATATTGCCCCCGACCATCAAAGCGCCTCCCAAACCCGTCCCTATAGAAATAAAAAAAACAGGATCGCAATTTTGAGCGGCCCCCATTTTCCGCTCGGCAATTAAAGCGCAATTTACGTCATTCTCAATAAATAGTGGGAAAGAAAAATGAGGTTTTAAATTAGAAATCAAATCAAACAGCTTCCATCCTAAAGCCGGCGCGTCAACTACTTTATTTGTGGAGGGTTCTATAGCGCTAGCCACTCCTAATCCCAAACCGCCCACGTCATTTACCGTAATTTTCAATTCGCCAATAGCTTCTTTAATAAGCGCTATTAAATACTTCCAGTCTTTTGACGAAGGAATTTTTTTTTCATAGACTCTATTCTGATTAGAATCTAAAACGATCAATAATGTTTTAGTCCCGCCGATATCAATACCTATCCCATAATTTTCCATAATCAGCGTCTTTTCCTGGCATAAGAATCTAAACCTACCGCAACTAAAATAATTGCGCCTTTAATAATCAGCTGAGAATAAACGGGAATTCCCATTAAATTAAAAGTGTTACCAATCACTGCAAGCAGCAAGACTCCAATTAAAGTTTTAAAAACAGACCCTTGGCCGCCGGAAACGCTGGTGCCTCCGATAACCACCGCAGCAATAGCGTCCAACTCATATCCTTGGCCAGCTAAAGGAGATACCGACAGTAATCGAGATGCGTATACAATTCCGGCAACTGCCGCTAAAGCTCCGCCAATAACAAACGTCAAGATTTGAAACTTATCGACGGATACTCCAGAATAACGCGCCGCTTCTTTATTCCCGCCAATAGCGCATATATATCGTCCATAACGAGTTTTAACTAAAAACCACTGCCCTATTATTATGGCCAAAAATAAAAGAATTACTGGAAATGGTATAAAACCAAAATTTCCTTGGCCAATAAATGTAAATCCTTCCGATGCGCCTTCTACTAAAGTAAAGGGATAGCCATCGGAATATAAATAAACCAACCCGCGAACAACGCTCATCATTGCCAAGGTAACTATAATGGACGGTATACCAACGGTTACAGATAATAATCCATTACATAGTCCAATAACAGCTCCTACAATTACCACAATGATACAGGCAAAAGCCCAATGCATCGAATATTGTAATCCTAAAGTCAATGCTCCACATAATGCCAAAACCGATCCTACGGAAATATCAAATCCGGCTCCAATAATGATGAAAGTTGCGCCCACAGCAATGATTCCAATAATCGAACTTTGCCTTAAAATGTTAAATATATTCTCGGTCGATAAAAAATTTGGAGCCATGAAGGACAATCCTCCACAGAACACTATAAATATGGTCAATATTAAATGATTTTCTAAGACTTCATTTAGAAGGTTTTTCAATTTGGAATTCATTTATTTATGGGTTCTCAACTTTTTCCGAATTAAAAATTAATTGCATCATTTTTTCGACACTTTCAGTAGGTTCAACCTCTCCCGTTAGTTGTCCGCCATGTAATAATAATATTCGGTCTGCGGCTAACTTCACTTCATTAAAGTCTGAGCTTAGATATAATACGGCGCAACCATCGCTTGCCAGTTTTTTAACAATACTTATTATTTCTTGTCTAGCTTTAACGTCCATTCCTTTGGTGGGTTCGTCAAGAATGAGTAATTTAGGTTGGCGATGCAGCCATTTGGAAACGACAACCTTCTGTTGATTGCCTCCGCTAAGCGTTCGAACTTTTTTGGAAGGCGTTCCTCCTCGAAAATTCATATTAGATAATAGTTTTTCCGAAACGCTAATTTCTTTATGTTGGATCAAACCAAACGCGCCAAGAAAACTCGGTAAATTGGTTAACGTAATATTTTTATAAATCTCAAAATCAAGATAGAGTCCCTGAGTTTTACGGTCTTCCGGCAATAAATAAATTCCTTCTTTAATGGCATCGTTAGGTTCGTTAGGTCTATAAGGAGTTCCATTAAAAAATAATTCTCCTTCGTCGAAATCCTCCAATCCAAATATTACTTTTGCCAATTCCGTTTTTCCGGCGCCAATCAACCCCGTTAGCCCTACCACTTCTCCTGAGTGCACTTCAAAGGATAATTTATTTAATATTCCCTCCACGCTAAGTTCTGAAAGTTTTAGGACAGGAGAACCGGTTACCGCCTTTTTCTCTGTAGTAACATTTATCTTTATAGACTCTCCCACCATCATGGTAATCACCTCGTCAAATGTACTGTTAGATGTTTGGGAAGTGAAAACATTTTGACCGTCTCTCAACACGGTTATCCTATCGGACACCTTAAATATTTCTTCTAATTTATGCGAAATATAAAGAACGCTTACATTTTTGGATTTTAAATTTTGAATGATTTTTAGCAACTGTTCCGTATCCATAGGGGATAAAGAATCGGTGGGTTCGTCCATAACAATAAATCGAGACTGTTTTGTTAACGCTTTAATAATTTCAACAAGCTTTTGATTAGCGGCGCTCAAGTTGCTAACTATCATATTGGGTTTCAGATGAATCCCAATATCCATGCAGTTTTTTTTAAATTGACCCAACATGGCCTGTTCGTCCAAAAGACCGAATGACTTTAAGATCTCTGCGCCTAAATAAACATTTTGCAAAACCGTTAATTGTGGAACAAGGCTTGTCTCTTGGAACATCGCGGAAATACCGTCTTTATACGCGGCATTTGGGGAAGAGTAATTTTTTAATTTTCCGTCAAACCAAATCTCGCCTGTATCTGCCGATTCAACACCTAAGATAATTTTGACCAAAGTCGATTTTCCAGCCCCATTTTCTCCTAAAAGAGCCAACGTTTCTCCTTGTCTAACTTCTAAATCCACTTGGCTTAAAGCTTTATTTCCTCCAAATGATTTGGAAACCTGTTTGATCTCTAAGATATTTGGGTTATTCAAAATATATTTCGCCTATAATTCCGCTTCATAACGATTAACGTTTTGTTGATTTACAATCGTAGGAACAATTTCAACAAATTTTGGTATTTCTCTTTTATTAAGGAAAAGTCCCGCGGTTTCTACCGCTTTATAACCTTCCTCTTTGATTGAAAAATAAGTAGACATAGCAACTTCGCCTGATTTTAAATAAGGAATGAGTTCTCTAGAATACTCCAAGCCGAAAACCTTAACGCCCAATGTCTTTTTTTCTTTTAAAGCCATGGCCGCCGCTATGGCCCCCGTCCACCATTGCGCCACAACCACATCGAATTTTTTACCGGTTTGCAAGAAATCCTGAACGCCATTCAATGCCCCTTCTTTGGTCCAACCTGGCACAAAATGATTAAAAATAATTTCCCAATTATTGTGTTTTTGCATTACCTCCATAAAACCTTTTTCACGCATTCTTTGGGCAGAAGTTCCGGGAGCTCCCTGCACTAAAACAATTTTTACCGACATATCTTTTGTTATCCCGTCGACCATTTCGCCTAATAGGACTCCACTCTTTACTTCGTCCCGGCCAATGTGGGCGATTACCCCTTCATACAACCCATGTGGATCTTCCCCAATCGTATTTGAAAAAGTCATTAAGGGAATGCCCGCCTTCTTGGTTAAAGGAACGGCTCTCTGTAAGGCCAGATTATCCACCGAACACAAAAGTATGAGATCGACCTTGCGGGCAATGAAATTTTCGACTTGAGCCAATTGTTTTGCGGGTTCCCATTCCGCATCAGCGTATATAAGATTTAAATCAAACTGTTTAGCGGCTTCGTTTAACCCTTTTTTCTGAACGGCAAAAAATTCCACAGTACCGGGGATTAATACGGCAACTTGAAATTTCGAATTATCGGAATTACTGGAAGGTTTTGTCCAAAAAATCAACGCAAACAAAAAGGCAATCGTTATAAAAGCAATGGGCAAATTTTTCATAATACAGAACGGAAAACTTGTGGTGTGCTAAATAAAATAAGAACTGAGGCTGAGCAAACCCTATCGCTTGTCATTCTGACAAGCCGCTTTAGCGGTGAGGAAGAATCTCGCCCCGATTCAACTAATTGTCACAGTGAGCTGGTCGAACTGCGACAACTTCACTCAAACTTTATGACCACAAATTTTTTTAAACCTTAAATAATTCGTTTTTTGCCGCAAGCATATTCTTGAATGGAGTCAGGCAATAATCCCACGAAAGAATAACGCCTTCTGCCCCGCTTTCCATGGCGCACTGAACTCCTCTACGTATTTTTTCTTCCGATTCGGTACGAAGACAATTGATTCCAGGATAAATAGGTTTACCGGATAGTTCCCGCGCAAGTTTTACTCCCTCGCCTATTTCTTCAGGACTTAACGGTACATCATACGTGCAGGAATAAAACATGGGTTTAATCCAATCGCAATACTTGGAGAGTTCGCTAAATTGAGTCTGATATTTCCAATCGTCCTTAGCGCCATAAATATCCAGACCTACCTGATATTTACGTTGTTTAGACTTTATCCTTTCGTAAAGTCTTTGATGCAATCGCGTCATAATCGAGGACCGAAATCGTAGCCAATCCAAATATTCTGGAACGGATAAAAGAAACCGAATCGCCTCGTCGGCGGTTTTCATTTTTTCTACTTTGTGAGGAATGAAACCTAATGCGATCCCTTTCAATAACCCTTCCTTTACTCGGTTAACGTCAATTCCTTTGGACTGAGCTTCTGCGACACAAACGGAACAGAAACAACTTAAACCCATTTCAGGATTAGCAAAGCTAGGAATTCCAAGAGTATCGGCAAGTTCGTCGGTTAATGATTGAAACCCAAACAAGGAATAGTGATCCAATAAGGCGAAACAATAACCATCTAACTCGTATTGATCGTCTAAATGATCGATCAAGCTATCGTAAAAATGAATAACGTCAGGTTGATTATGGCAAAGTGTTTTTGGAACGCTTTGGCCGTTAACCGTTTTCATATTCAATGTAGGATATCGGTCCACTTCCGGAAAACGATGCAAAATTAACGCATATACCTGAATATCAAATTTCTTGGCGGCTTCCGCTACTTCGCGAAACAAATCTCTTTCATTTAGAATAGAAATTTTGGTTTTAACAGGTTTGATCTGAGTATTTTGATAAAATTCTAAACGCGGATCGCAATTAAACCCGTCGCAATCGTAGTTTTCATCAGTCGAGTTAGGTAAAGGACCCCATGTTTTCGTCGACTGAAAATCAATATGAGAAGCTAACAACAAAGTGTTGACTCCTCCTTTTTCAACCATATTTTTTAGCGCGTTATCTATTCCCTCATAAATAAACTGAGAAAAATAAAAAGCCTGCGCGCCTATAACAAGGGGTTGGCCCATGATTCTATCTTACCTTCCATAAAAATTATCCTTTTTCAAAACCAGGTCAATTCTACAATATATTAAGGAAATAATGTGAACGGGAATAAATAACGAAGAATTAAACTATATTTAAAGGTAAAGTTAATTGTTTAAAGAAGAATTTCCTTATATTGAATTATTCATTTTCAAAGAGACACTCCTTGATTTTCGGCCGCATATGCTTGAAGGAAAAAAATCACCGTTTCATGTCCCTTTTTTAGAGCGTAATCTAAAGCGGTAAATCCCGCCTTTGTTTTGATATTTAAATTAGCCTCGTTAGTTATCAACCGCTTGACCGTTTTATCATGTCCATTAATAGCCGCAATATGCAATGGAGTGAAACCTTTATTTGTCTTTACGTTTACGTCAGAACCGTGTTCGACAAACCATTCGATCAAATCATAGTGTCCTCTTTCAGCGGCCATGTATATAGGAGTGTAACCGCCCTTGGCTTTCTGGTTTAGTCGAGCGCCCTTCCTCGCCAAAAGTTCAATGATTTCTTTATAACCATCTAAAGCGGCTAAATGCATTGGGGTGTAATTTCCATTGTTTTTTGAATTAACATCGGCTCCTTCTTCAATCAACTTTTCCGCTAACTTTATATGCCCTCCCTTAACTGCGTAATGCAAGGGCGTACCTATCTTATCGCTCACTGCATTTAACTCGCTACCTCTTTCAATTAGCACTTCAACAACTGAATTTTGCCCCAAACTTGCCGCCATGTGTAAAGGCGTAATCCCTTCAAGAGTTTTTGCGTTTAGATTGCAACCTTTATTAATCAGCAGCATTGCAATAGATTCTTGATCGTTATTTATTGCAATATGAAGAGGTGAAAATCCGCTTTTACTTTGCGTATTAATGTCTGCGCCGTTTTCAATGAGTTTTTCGGCGACGCCTAAATGTCCGTTAAATGCCGCAAAATGCAAAGGAGTGAACCCCTCTTTGTTTACTTCGCTAATTTTCTCCCCTTGTGCGATCAATTGCCGAACTGGGTAAAAATCTCCAATTGTCGCCGCATCATGAAGAGGGCTAGCCCACGCAGATTTAACCATTGAGACAAAAATGCACGCAACCAGCGGGAAATAGATCCAAAATTTAAAAAACCTTGTCATTACGGTTTCCTAAAAAATATCTGAATAGTTGTAAAAAAAATCACTTTCACACGGGATCAATTCTACAATAATTTTAGACCGTATGGGATTGCTTTAATGATAGAAAGAGGAAGGAAATACTAATTTATATTAATAGCGCTAATTCAAAAATTATTCTTACTTGTAAACGTTAAACGTTTTAGAAAATAACAATCTATTATCCTGAAATATAGTAATAGTATAAAGTCCAGGTTTATCTTTTGTTTCATGCTGAATAAAGAATTGTCCCGCTTTGAGTTTAACTGGAAAATCCCAAGGAAAAGTTTGTTTCTTCTCGATTGTGGCGTATTCCATTTTTAAAGGGACAAAATCATTAGGGCCGCCATTCAAAGCGACCCAATACACTCCAAATTTTTTTCCAAAAGGTATTTCTACTTTTGGAATTACCCTAAATTCCCCACCCTTGTTAAGAATTAATGTATCGTCTTCATTTAATTTTTGTTCTTCTAAAGTCTTGGAGTTTTTAATGGTTTCGACCAAACCATAAGAAAAATGTAATTTAATAATTTTCCCATTTGAAGTTCTAACCTCGCTAATGGATTCTGATTGAGTATAAGTTAAAGAACGCGAGGTTTTAGCTTTAATAATTGATTGAGAAAAAGCAAAAGGCAAAAGGATTAAAAAAGATAAAACCTGTATAAATACTATTAAATAGATCTTCATATATTTTAAATTTTTAAAGCAATAGATAAGGTTTAAAAAATTATATCTTCACTAATTTATATCAGTACTTAATTATTAAATCCGACAATTCCGCCTGCTATAACCTATACACCCACGTTAATTAAGCAACCCAAATCCAAACCAAAAACAGTTCCAATAATAATGGATGTAGAAGACATGGCTAATCCAAAACACTTTAAGACAATGCCCATTTTTCTTTGGCTAATTTAATGGCTTTTTCATCATTATCGGAAAATTTCCATCCGTTTCTTATTAAACTCCTTCCGCTAATTTTATTTCCTTTAATGGATAAAAAAATATTCATAGAAATTTGGACTCCATAACCGTAAAATTCTCCAAAATTAAGTTCAATTTCAGGAAACGAGGCGATAGCAAAAACCAAAAGAAAAAATCCAGCCTCAACAAATTGTCTTCTTACTAAAAAAACTAAAACCCCAAATATTAAAAATCTAATACTAAAACCAACGGTTAATTTTTTTTCTTTATTCTGAGTAGCGTTTTTTAGTTTAACAAAGGGATTATTATCCTCCATTGTTAGGAGTTTGCTGCCAAATTTGTAAATAATTAATACTTCTTTCTCTCATGGAAAACTAAACTTGAAGATTTGCTTTAGGCGTCTTTGATTTTTGGGAAGAGTTAAATAACTTAATATCTTTGAGATCTCCACCCTTTTCTTCGGCAACTTCTAAGTCGTATTTCTGTTGTAGATTCAACCAGATTTCTGGACCTGTTCCAAAAAACTTTCCTAATCGTCTAGCGGTATCTGCAGTAATATCTCTTTGCCCATTCAAGATTTGATAAATTCGGTTACTAGGCACATTTAGAGCTTTAGCAAATTGATTGCCATTCATTTCAATTTCTTCCAGCTCTTCTGCCAATATTTCTCCGGGATGTATAGGAACTCTCCAATCATTCGCCATGTTTTTATCCTTTAATGATAGTCGACAATTTCCACATCAAGAGCATAGCCATCTTCCCATTTAAAACAAATACGCCACTGATCGTTTATCCTGATACTATACTGGTCTTTTCGATCTCCTTTTAACGCTTCAAATCGATTTCCTGGTATAGCGACCAAAGCCCCCAAAGTTGGGGCGGTCTCCAAAACACGAAGTCGCGTTAGCGCTTTTCGTGCAATGGGTTTAAATTTTTTTACAAATTCACGGCCATAAAGCTTTTCCGTGTTTTTACATTTAAAACTCTTAATCATTCAGCTTTGGAAACAGGATTAACGTACTACGTCAATCGTAGCAAAAAATAGTTTATCAATCAATTTTCAATTGCTATTTATTCAAGTAAAACAACTGCAACGGGCTCTGTAGCAGTATAACCCGCTTTCGTCCAACTCGCCTCCGGTCTAATGCAATCGATTGCCGTTTTCATTGCCGGTTTCGGTAATCAATTCGCCAAAAGGACCTACTGCATCGTCGCTTGCGCGCTGCCTAACGATTCCACCAGGGACGTGACCGATCGTAAATGGTCGTGATGATAGGTCGCGGCGGTTTCGTTCCCGCTAGAATTATAATGCAACCCATGCACCACCTCGTCCACCACCACGCCGCGAAAGTATTGATCCTCCAATTGAAATGTCTGGTAGTAAACGAAGTAAAAAATAATATCTCCATTTAAAAATCAAAATGCACAAATTGACAAACGTCATTTGACATTTTACAATTAGAAAATGATTAAAAGTTTCAAGCATCGTGGATTGAAAAAGTTTTTTGAGGATGGTGATTCTCGAAAAATACCACACGATATGTTAGATCGAATACGTTTAATTCTCGCTCGTCTAAATACTGCCCGAAACCTTGAAGCTATGAATATTCATTCCTATCATTTGCATGAACTCAAAGGGAATCGCAAAGGAACTTGGAGCGTTACTGCTCGGGCTAATTGGCGGATTACTTTCCGATTTGAAAATGGGGACGCTTTTGATTTAAATTTTGAAGATTATCATTAGAAGGAAAAAAACATGGCCATTAAAAAATATCAAATGAAAAATCCACCTCACCCTGGATTAGGCGTGAAAGTTGATTGTTTAGAACCTTATGGATTGAGTATTACTAAAGGCGCAAAAATATTAGGTGTTACGAGACAAACCTTAAGCCTTCTGGTCAATCAAAAAACATCCTTATCGTGGGACATGGCAATCCGGCTTTCGAAGGCCTTTGGATCAACCCCAGAAGGATGGATGGAATTACAATTTCAATATGATTCCGCACAAGCCGTTAAACGCGCAAAAAAAATAAAGGTGACCCCCTATCAGGGATCACTAGAACCCGCTTATCAATAATGGATCTTCCGTTAAGAACCTTCCGACCTCCGGATCGTAATAGTGTGCTCGGTAGTAATATACTGAGGCCCATTCAAGTCCAAAGCTTAAAAAACTGTCCGCCTGAGGCTCTCGAAGGCCGAGCGGCGGAATACGTTATTCCAAAATGATGAATTAGCGAAAGGAGCCCGCTAGGATCACTAGCATTTATTGGATTATTTTCTACATAAGCATAGAAATTAATTCCAGCACGGAAACCCATGGAATCTTCCGTTAAGAACCTTCCGACTTCCGGATCGTAATAGCGGGCTCGGTAGTAGTATAACCCGGAATCGTCCAACTCGCGTCCGGTGTAATGCAATCGGTTGCCGTTGTCGCTGCCGGTTTCCGTTATCAATTCGCCAAAAGGACCGTACTGCATCGTCGCCTGTGCGCTGCCTAACGTTTCCACCAGGGACGTGACCGACCGTAAATGGTCATGGTGATAAGTTGTCCCGCTTTCGTTCCCGCTAGAATCGTAATGCAACCCATGCACCACCTCGTCTACCACCACGCCGCGAAAATATTGATCCTGCAATTGAAATGTCTCGTCATAAATCGCTTCTAAATGCTCCCCTTCTAAATAATAGTTCCGCGTATTAAACCCTCCATCATTATTCTTGATGCGGTAATCGCTCGGATCGTATTTAAAATAAAACGATTTACCCGGAGTCGACATTCCCGTCACTCGGTTTTTTTGATCGTAAACAAAACTCTGTAGAGTCGTGTCGTCGACATTTCGCTTGGTTAATCGATTGCCGTTAGAATCGTACTCGTATTTGGCGACCAAAGGACCCATAACGCTGCCCTGGCGCACTTCCATTAACTGATTATTGACGTTATAAACGTAAACATGAACGACGCCGTCTTTCGTATGAGTCAATCGATTTCCCACCTTATCGTACGTATAAGCATGATCGTTTGCGGTATTTGGCGCTTCCACTCCGATCAAACGATTGAGACTATCGTAGGTATAAAATGTGGTTCCTTCCCCTCCCTGGGGTCCAACAGAAACGGTTGTGATATTTCCCACTTTGTCGTAAGTGTACAACGTACGGCTTATTTCCGTTCCTCCTAAACCTTCGTTGACCAAAGACGTCAACCGATTATCGGCGTCGCACCTCTTGAGCTTGCCCTGAGCTAGCCGAAGGGTCGTTTGACAAGATACGATTCACCAATCGTCCCGCTTCGTCGTAGAAATAAGAAACCTGAACGTGATCCGAATTACTCTGCGCGATCAACCGATTGGCGGAGTTGTATTGATAATTCGTCGTCTTTCCCTGATAATCGGTTTTGGTAGCGACGTTGCCAACTTTATCGTAAGTCCAACTGAGAGTTTTGTTGGTTGTGGCGCCATTGTGATCGAGCCGTTCGTCGTTTTTACTAATCAAACGATTCTGCTGGTCGTAGGTGAACGAATAGATGATGCCGCCATTAGCAACCTGTTGCAAATTGCCAAAACTATCGTAAGTGCGCAGTTCCTGTTTGCCGTCATTATAAAAATCGGTAAATATCAACCGATTCAAGGTGTCGTACGCAAAGAAAAAGTTGTGACTGTAACTATAATAACAGTTATCTAGTCTGAAATACTTGACCCCAAAGCTGTGTTTGGTAAAATAAATATAGTCTTAGACTAGTGTCCTGCGGTAGGTGGGTTAAAGGTCGTAGCTTTGGCAACGCCCCGCCCAAAGTAGGGAACTGGGGGTCGGTTTTCTCTTTACTGCTTCGGCAGTCGCTTGAAAGCTATCCCCCATTTTTTTAGAACGTCGAAATCAAAAACAATTTTTTATCCTTCCCCTCTTTTTGCTCGCGTATGTGGATGGTAACGACTATTCCTTTTGACGTGATCCCTTTAAACTCGTTGGAAATACCCATCTGATCCCGTTTTTGATCAGTTAAATCCTTTTTTCTAACTTTCGCAATTAACTCTAATCCAACAAAGAAGCGACGTTTCCTTCGAGTTCGGTCATTACGGTCATTTGTGATTGCAAGATATCTATCTAAAAAGACAGTTCTCTTTTTTCCTAACCCGTTAAAATTAATCCGACCTTCGATTTGTTCAATTTTTTGGTTTATCAGATCGTCCAGCGATTTTCCTTTTTGCGTTGCAATTTCCGTTTTCAACTTAAGCATGGAGCGAATTGTACAGCGAAATTAACGCAAACAAAAGCATCCTTTCTCTCTTTTGATTATGACAACAAGCAAGAATTAAATTAGTAAACCCAGGCTCACCATGAGAGCGCTGATAGAAGAGAAATAATATGACTGATTTCGGAATCGTAATAGCGGGCTCGGTAGTAATATACAGAGGCTCATTCAACTCCAGAGCTTAAAAAACTGTCAGCCTGAGGCTCTCGAAGGCCGAGCGCCATACGTTAAAATAAAACGACTCCAAAACTTCCAATCAGTTACAAACCAATTTTCCCAATAAAATTAATTAGCTGTCATCCTTGAGTGAAGCGAAGGATCTACCCCAATGCGGTTTTAGAATTAATTTTCTTATTAATCCAAAAGTAGTTTTAGCTTAATTTTAAAATGAAATGAAGATGAAAGTTTGTACCTATACATCCTATTTCCTTAATGTTTCCTTCTTGCTGACCTGATAAAGGAAGAGTATAATTTCCTCATGGCTACTATTACAATCAAATTGGACATTGACAAAAAAGAACAAGGTTGTCTTTTCGAAGTCGACGAAAATGCAGAGCGACAAATAGAAAAAGAACGTCAACGTTCTGGCAAGGATCGCGATGCAATTATTCTTGACATAGCCCAACGAACACTCTCTCTAATGGAATTCAATGCTATTCGGGAAGAGTTAGCTCCCTATGCTGAAAAAGCAAATTTGAGCGAAGAAGAAATACTCGCTCTGCCAAGAATGTCTTCAAAAAATAGCTAACCGATAAAGTACGTGAGAGTTTTTTTTGACACGAACGTATTGGTGAGCGCTTTTACTAGCGGGGGAATATGCCTTAATCTAGTAAAAAGAACAATTGAAGACACGCAACACAACCTGCTCGTAGGCACAGTTATTATTGACGAGCTAAGTCGGATTTTGACTCACCGGTTTAACTACCCTCCCCAAAAATTAGATCGCGTAATAGCCTTCCTAATTAAATATAGGGCAATACTTATGCCCAAAACAAAGCCTCCCGTTTCTGTCCGCGATCCCGATGACGAACTGGTGCTCGCCTCTGCGCTGGAAACAGGAGCAGACATTCTAGTTACAGGAGACAAAGATCTACTAATACTGGGCGACACAGCGGGAATTAAAATAGTAGACCCACGCATGCTTTGGGAGATGTTGACAAAGGAAGATTAGCGCATCCGGATTCCTAATCGTCAAATCAGGCTCTGTAGTAGTATACGGAAGCTCATTCCATAAGGCAGCCCCGCTTCCGGGCTCTAAAAAAATGTCACTCTGAGCCTGTCGAAGGCCGAGCGTCGGACGTTAAAATTAAATTACCTCTCTCCCGCCCCAGCCTGTCCTGAGCGAAGCCGAAGGATCTAGACCAATTTTTCCAATAAAATTCATTAGCTGTCATCCTTGAGTGAAGCGAAGGATCTACCTTAATGCGGGTTTTGGCTTAATTCTTATTGATTTCAATCGTACTATATACGCTATAACATTCAGTACAAAATCCTAACTTGATTGTTTATTTACGAATATTCCCGTAAAATAATTCTATTAAGCTTTTTTGTTACCGGAGATTAGGGAATGCCAATTAAAATCCTAGAGCATGTCAAAGCCCAGGAACTTCCAAAATCCTGGAAAAAGGAACTAAATCCCAGCCCCGAGGAAACGTTTCGAATTACTATTGAACCCGAAAGCGAGCTGACTGACGAGCCGTTTGACGTAACCCATGATCCTATCTTTCAATTAGAAGGATATGACTCAGATGCGCCTTCTGACTTATCTAAAATTTCAGATAAGTTACTTTATGGAAAAAACCATCCTGCATAATGGAAACGGTTTTCCTGGATGCAAATGGGTGGATCGCCCTTTCAAATAAAAGGGATCAATTAAACGCTAAAGCGGTTAATCGTAATAAAGAACTCCTTCAAAATCAGACTCGCTACCTAACAACCAATTTCGTTCTAGACGAAACCTATACCACACTCATGGCAAAGGTAGGAAACTTTGCGGCTGTGGACTTCGGCGAAAGAGTCAGAAACTCAAAATCCGTCACGATTGTTCACATCTCTCCAGAAATCGAAGAAGAAGCTTGGCAACTTTTCAAAAAATACTCCGACAAACAATTTTCTTTTACAGACTGCACTTCATTTGTTGTGATGCAAAGATTTAAATTGGAAAAAGCATTCACAAACGACCATCATTTTGAACAAGCAGGATTTTCAATTCTGTTATAATCAAATTTTATAAACCAAATCCGTTTGCGAGAGAAACCTCAAAACTCCTTTTACAAAAAAACACTTAATCTAAGTGGGCTCGGTAGTAATATACGGAGGCAGAAGAACGCCGTACACTAAAATTAAACTTCTCCATTGCCTCCAATCAGTTACAACTTAATTTTCCCAATAAAACTCAATACCTGTCATCCTCGAACGAAGTGAAGGATCTACCCCAATGCGGTTTTGAAATTAATTTTCCTTCTGGTTCAGAAGAAGTCTATGAGTAAAATTTTATAATTAAAGAAATGAAAAATATTTCTGGAAAAGATTAATTTTAGTTGTCTGGAAGGTTATATTCTTTTTTAGCATATTCAAAAGAAACTACTGATAAACGAAATGGCCCCAGCCCATGCATTGCACTATGGGGATATGTGTATTCCCAATATCGCCCCTTAAACCATTCTCTATATAAAATATGAAAACCACCAGGTGCATCAGCAATCTTTTTCAGGAAAAATAGTCTAAAAAATTCTAATCTTCTTACGTTTTCACTCACTATTCTTCCATTTATGACTTCCCAATCTTGATCAAGCTTGGTTTCACCTTTTGTTATTTTAAAAAAAATCTTTAAATATAAGTTTTTTAACATGTCAAAAAGTTTAAAGAGAAATCACTTTGAATAAACTTGTTGCATCATATTATTATTTGGCTTGTTTGGGTAGATTACAAAACCACCTTGTGCAGGTTCGCCCTGACTTACCGCATTAATACCAAACCCAATTCCCGAAGCTCTATCTGAGACAATTCGGCCAGTTGCATCACTTGGAATAGAACCATTTGGAACAACGAACTCTCGTGCTCCACCCTGAGTAAATCCTCCATCTATAAACCCTGGTTCAGTACGATTTCTTGGAATATCAAGTTTAGAAAAGTTGCTTGAAGAAAATTCAAAAAGATGAAAAGATCCAGGATTCTCAATTATTAGTCGTTCAGCAATTTATTGAGCACTATTCAATCCCTCTAATGCTCCTGCGTCAGCAACAAAAGCATCTGGTCTCGTTTTTAAATTTAAAAGAAAATCTGGATTGAGGTCTTTAGAAGGAATTGTACGAACTAGATTTTCAGGTATACCGCTCCTTGTAAAAGTGGACGTACAGCTTGCCCACCGCCAGTAACAAAAGGAATTAATGCACCGCCAACGTCTAAAAGCAATGCAACTCCGTTTGTTAAAGTTAACCCCTCTTCGGCTATAAAAGCGAGATCGGCAACAATAAATCCTATATCCAATAATGTGTCTGCAAAGTTTCCTGTAGGATCATTTGCGTTAATTGGGTTATTGTGGACATATGCATAAAAATTAACTCCGGCCTTAAATCCTACAGGATCCTCAGTTAAGAACCTTCCGACTTCGGGATCGTAATAGCGGGCTCGGTAGTAATATACGGAGGCAGAAGAGCGTCATACGCTAAAATCGAATTTAGCCAATGCATCCAACCAGTTACAAACAAATTTTTTCAAAAAAAACACCAATCTAAAATTTTGACCCCAATGCGGTTTTAAAATTAATTTTCCCACTTAAACAGAAACGATTTTGGTTTATTTTTTCGATTAAAAAAAGAAGGGAGTAAGTATTTTTAAGAACTAGAACTTTTTAGCGAAGAATTTTCTTTAGAAGTTTCTAATTTACTCTCTTTTAGTATTGAAGCAATTTTAGAATAATCAGAACCTATTTTTTTTCCAGCCCAATCAGAATAAACATATTTTAACTTATTATTATTTTCTGAAATAATTATCGAAATTGAATGATCAACTAGAAATTTTTTTTCATATAAGACATCAATGATCTTATTTCTTTCAATTAACATTAAATAAGTCAATGAAGTTACTCCAAACAACACATACTTGCTAGTAATCGCTATTCCAAAATGACCAAGAATTAGGGGATCAATATCTTTTCTAATTTTTTTACCATTTGATTCACTATATATCTTGAGGACACCTCGACGAACTCGGAAGATCACTTTGTCTTCAAGGTTTTTAATTAATTTATGCCCCAGTAAAATTCGGGTAATTCCAATAAAACCATAATCTAAGAATACTATCAGAACAATTAATGGAAATATTGCTTCGAGCCAAAAATCCCAACTCACAATCATTTCTTTTAGGTAGCTCATTTAAAAAACTAAAGTCTCAAAAAAATTAGATATTATTGAATAAATTACTGTACTAAAACTTTTTATCTCGAAAATACTTTTTCCTATTTACTATACACTTGTTGCATAAAATTATTATTGGGTTTATTAGGATAGATCACAAATCCCCCTCCAGCGCCACCGGAATTAGATTGAGCGTTTCCAGTAAAAAAATTGGAAATACTATTGAATAAATTCTTTGCTCCATCAACAAAATCTCCAATAGCGTTGCTTCGAAAAGCCGATTCAGTATTCGTTATTGTAGGACCTACTTCAGGAGTATTAATTCCAAAAGGAGAAAGACCAAACTCGAAAAATGCTTGAACATTATCTTTGGTGCTGGTGGTTGGAAATGTTGCCCCAAATGTAAAACTTCGCTTTTGAGTAATGGGAAATGATCCGCTAATAGACCTTGATCTACCCTCAAGGTTATCTAGCGTAGTATTTTCATTGCCAAATAAAAAGTTAACAAACAATCCACCACTCTCGCTTTGTCCTGAAAGGACTCCCCCTTCTTCATGTTGGGTAAAAATACCAAACTCCAATGTTTCCGTATCGATGGCAACAATAGTACTTACAGAACCTTTTGCCCCAACTCCTTCGGGAGCAAAACCACCACCGCCTCCAAAATTGAAACCAACAGGCCTTTTCCCAGCTGGATCGTTAAAACTGATTGGGTTATTATTTACATAAGCATAAAAATTTGGTCCGGCTTCGAAACCTAAAGGGTCTTCAGTGAGGAAGCGGCCAACCTCAGGATCGTAATAGCGGGCTCGGTAGTAGTATAACCCGCTTTCGTCCAACTCGCGTCCGGTGTAATGCAATCGATTGCCGTTGTCGCTGCCGGTTTCCGTTATCAATTCGCCAAAAGGACCGTATTGCATCGTCGCCTGTGCGCTTCCTAACGATTCCACCAGGGACGTGACCGACCGCAAATGATCGTGATGATAGCTCGCCCCTGTTTCATTACCGCTAGAATCGTAATGGAGCCCGTGCACCACCTCGTCCACCACCACGCCGCGAAAATATTGATCCTGCAATTGAAATGTCTGGTCGTAAATCGCTTCTAAATGCTCCCCTTCTAAATAATAGTTCCGCGTATTTAATCCTCCATCATTATTCCTGATCCTGTAATCGCTCGGATCGTATTTAAAATAAAACGATTTACCCGGAGTCGACATTCCCGTCACTCGATTTTTTTTATTTTCCATTATTAATCACAAAAAGGCTTGATACTACTAAATGTTTCAATTTGAGAAAAGGAAGGAAATAAGTTAAAATCTGGAGCTTTTATTCCGTACTTTTTGAAAGGTTTTAAGGTTTCCTAATATGTCTGGAATCACTTTAGTTCAACATATCCGCGCGCAGGAACAGAAATCCCCTGGGGCTACCGGAGAATTCTCAGGTTTAATGAACGATGTACTGGTCGCGGCAAAACTAGTTTCGCGCGAAGTCAATCGCGCTGGTATCGCCGAAGATATTATTGGATTGACGGGCGAAGTGAACGTGCAAGGCGAGGAAGTTCAAAAACTCGATCACTATGCGAATGAAACCTTTATTAAAGTGCTTTCTCAATCTGGCAAAGTTTGCGCTATAGGCTCTGAAGAAAACGAAAACGCAGTTATAGTCCCTAAAGACCAACAAACCAGCGGTAAATACATATTTATGATGGACCCACTGGACGGCTCTTCAAATATCGACGTGAACGTAGGAATTGGGACCATTTTTGCCATTTATGAAAAGAAAAGTTCTGGCGATACGGTTACCGATGAAGACTTATTACAAAAAGCCGATCAACAAGTTGGAGCTGGTTACGTTCTCTATGGTTCCAGCACAATGTTTGTCTATACCACAGGTAACGGAGTTCATGGTTTTACGCTCGATCCCGCTATCGGAGAATTTTATCTTTCTCACCCAGATTTAAAAATTCCCTCAAAAGGTTCCATTTATAGCGCCAATGAGGGAAGCGTATCCTTCTGGAACGACAAACAAAAAGCTCTTGTCCAATACTATAAAGAAACGGATAAAGAAACCGGCAGGCCTTATAAATTACGCTATATCGGAACTCTGGTGTCGGATTTTCACCGAACTCTTCTTAAAGGCGGTATTTTTATGTATCCTGGGGACAGTAAAAGTCCCAATGGGAAACTAAGGTTTGCGTTTGAAGCCGCTCCCTTAGCTTTTATTGTCGAGCAAGCCGGCGGCAAAGCGAGCGATGGGAAGTCCAATATTTTTACTCAATCGCCCACTGAACTTCACCAAAGAATTCCACTTTTTATCGGCAGTAAGGAAGATGTTGAGTTAGCCGAAAAAAAATTGCAGTGATTTGACGAGAACTCTGAAATCTTTTGAATACTAAAAAAATAAAGGTGATGATTTAATTGAATCTAGGCGAGATCCTTCTACGGAGTTTATCCTGAGCTTGCCGAAGGACCTGGATGACATTCTGTGGGGAACGGTGTTAAATAAAACTAACATTAGTTTGGCGTCTACTTATATCATTCTTCCAATCAATTAACATGCTTCCCCAGGCTTAAAACCACTGTGACAATTTATTTTACTTCGACTACGCTCTGTACAACCTTGGACTCTATAGGTTTATTCATTCATATATATAGATAAACTTTCTATCCTTATTTTTTCCTACTAATTAAATGAAAATAAAAAAAGTTCGCGGCGTTAAAGATATCCTTCCCGGTGAAATAGAAAAATGGCAATGGGTAGAATCTATCACTCACTCCGTATTTTCTAATTATGGTTTTAAAGAAATTCGCGTGCCGATTTTTGAGTACACCAACCTATTCTCCCGAGGTATTGGCGAAACAACGGATATAGTCGAAAAAGAAATGTACACTTTTGAAGATAAAGGCGGCGAAAAAATCACTTTACGTCCCGAAGGCACCGCTTCGGTCGCTAGGGCTTACGTCGAAAACAAATTATACAATCCCCCTTCCCTAAAAAAGCTTTATTATATCGGTCCGATGTTTCGATACGAAAGACCGCAAGCCGGACGGTTTCGACAATTTTACCAAATTGGCGTCGAGGCTATGGGCTCGCAATCTCCTTCGGTTGATGCAGAGGTAATTTGTATGGTCATGGAGCTTTTTGAACGACTCCAATTGAAAAACCCGGAACTTCAAATCAACAGTCTGGGTTGCCCTGAATGTCGTCCGCAATACCGCGAATTATTAAAAAAAGCGGGACAAGAAAAGTTTGAAGAATTATGTAATAACTGCCAACAAAGATTGGATCGAAATCCCCTTCGACTGCTGGATTGCAAAGTAGAATCTTGCTCCCAAATTGCGGAAAAACTACCTAAAACAGCCGAACATTTATGTGAAAAATGCGATCAAGACTTTAGTTTAGTCAAAGAACTATTAAACTCGGCGAAGATAGATTTTGATATTAATTTTAAGCTTGTACGAGGTTTGGACTATTATTCCAAAACCGCTTTCGAAATAGTTTCTTCCGATTTAGGCGCACAAAGCGCTGTGTGTGGCGGCGGTCGTTACGATCAGTTAGTGGAAGAATTTGACGGACCGGCAACGCCTTGCTTTGGTTTTGCGATTGGTTTAGATCGGTTGGTATCGCTTGTTTCGGCAGACAACAATTCTGAGATTTTTCGAAATGCAGACCTCTTTATTGTCGCTTTAGGCGAAGCGGCGGAAAAAGAAAGCTTTAAACTAGCTCAAGAATTAAGAAAACAAGGGATTTGGGTAGAAAGAGCGTATGAATCTACCAGTATGAAAAGCCAAATGAGAAAAGCCGATAAATCCGGTTCTAATTTTGTGCTTATTTTAGGAGACAATGAACTAAAATCTGGAGCTTGTCCTCTCAAAAATATGGCCAATGGAGAGCAAAAAGATATATCGCTGGAGGCTTTAATAGCAAGCGCTAAAGACGTTTTAAAAACTGCATAATAATTTAAATTAATTCTAAATTAATCCATTTTTTTCTATAATCAATAAAGGGACTTAATTGAGAATCCTTCCATTGACCAAGTCCTTTTAGCGTGGTAGATTATCGAAAAGGTGATCATATATGGATGCAGAACAAGAAGTTTTAGAAAATTATATTACCAAGCACAATTTAAAGGTAACCCGCCAAAGACGAGCCGTTCTGAAATGTTTTTTGGAATGTCAGGACCACGTGAGCGCGGAAGAGCTGTATAGGGCCGTTTCAGCTACAGAGCCAAAGATTGGTTTGGCGACGGTTTATCGCACTCTTGCTTTATTAACTCAAAGCGGTTTAGCCATTGAGTTGGATTTTGGAGACGGACAAAAACGTTACGAGCATAATCACTCCAACAGTCACCACGATCATATGATTTGCACTCAATGCGGAAAAATTATTGAGTTCAACCATCCTCTTATCGAAAAATTCCAGGAAGAAGTTGCGGAAAACAACGGGTTTACCATCACTTCTCACAAACTGGACATGTTTGGCATTTGCAGCGACTGCCGAATATAATCCCTATTTCTTTTAAGAAATCGATTTAGCGCAACGAAATCCAATATAGTTATAAACCTCGTTTACAGCTCCTCCGTATAAATTAACTTTCGCATAAACTCGGTTTTTGGGGTGCAGCCAAATTCGGTTGGTAATTCTTAATGCTCCAGCAGAAGAGTCAAAACCCCCGCCACGAATCACCTTGTGTTCGCCATTAGCCGGTCCTTTTGGGTTTTCTTTCACCAACGCGCTGTAATAGGGTTCATACCAATCATCGACCCATTCCCATACATTACCCATCATGTCATGCAACCCAAATTGGTTTGCTTTTTTTTGACCGACAGGATGAGTTGTTTTTTTACCATTATCTAAATACCAGGCATATTCTGGGTCCATGATATTTCCCCAATAATAATTGGCCTGAATTCCTAAACCAGCGGCATATTCCCATTCGGCTTCTGTTGGTAATCTGCATTGGCCTTTTGAAGCCTCAATAAATTCTTGGATATCAAAGTAGTTAACTTGCTCAACTGGGTGATTTTTCCCAATATATTTTGATGGATTAAACTCCATAACCTTTTCCCATCTTTCCTGGGTCACTTCGAATTTATCCATATAAAAATCATCAAGACAAACTTCATGTTCAGGTTTTTCATCCGCCTGGGCAAAATCGTTCCCCATAATAAAGCATCCACCTTTAATAAACTTCATGCCAGGAGGAGCGTTATCGACCTTTTTTTGGTCTTCGGGAGAAACTTTAACTTGTTCAATCTCCACATTATCGGAATTATCGCTAGTTGGAGTTTCATAAACTGGTTCGGCTTTTTCTATTTCCGTAGTTTGGGAAGGAACTGGGCTTTTTGCTTCCTCGCCACCACATCCGGCGAAAATAAATAAAATTATGCCCGCAATTAGGGTGTATTGTTTCATCTGATTCCAGCTTTGTAGGATTGGCGTAAAGTTTGGAATAATAACATGTTATTTTTAGTTTTCATAAAAATTTCCTAAAGCTTTTCTTTATAAAATCCGTTAAAAACTTGTGCGTTTACAAATAATTGAGGGTTTTGGAATGTTTTTATCTAAAAATAAGTTTCAAGCGTTATTTTTTGCAGTCATTTTCCTAATTTCAGGCTTTTTAAGTGGATGTTTGACTTTAGACAGATCTTTAGAAAAAACTAAGGTCGCTCTAAATGATTCTCTAACCAAGGCCAAAGGCAAATTAAAATATAGTTTAAATAAGTTAGAGGCAAAATTTGATCGTCAATATGCCGTTCGACAATACAATGCAAGAAATTATGAAGAAGCTGAATATTATTTTAAACAATTTTTAGTCGCAAAACCCGGAGATCAACAAGCGCTTAAGTTTTTAGCGTGGTCTCAATTTTTTCAAGCTCGGTACGATAAAGCTCTCCATTCATTCCAACGCGCAAAGTCCCTTTTCCCAAAAGACCCACAGGTTTATATAGGGTTGGGATGGTCTTATTTAGCCCTTAAAGATAATGAAATGGCTCTTAAAAAGTTTAATCGAGCTATGTTCTATAAAGCCGATCCTTACTTGGTTTACAAAGGAAAAGGGTTTGCTTACTTAAAGTTATTGGATTTGAAAAACGCACGTAAAGAATTTGGCGAAATTTACGCCCCTGAAGATATTGACGCCATATCAAAAAAATGGAAAAACGTTCCGATCAATTCGTATGCAGAGTACGATATCAGTTCTATCGTCAAGCAAGACACAAGAAAAACTTTCACATTAGAACAGGAACAACCTCGTTATAGAGGAGCCATGTTGGCTTTCCAACCTTTTGAACCTTCGGCTAAAGTCGATGAAGCGTGGAGAATTTTACGCTATGGGAACCTTAAAAAAGCTCTTAAAACTTTTGAAGGCTTATACAAAGAAGGCGAATTAGACTCCGCTAATGGACTTGCATGGAGCTATATTCAAAATGGTCGTTTCTTAGAAGCGGAAGAACTCTTCAAAAAAATCTTAGAACGTTTCAGGAAATTTCCGGGAGCGGAAGATGGTATGGCGACCGTTAAAAGGATAAAAAAAGATAAAGCCGCCTATGCGGACTATTATTTTAATTTGGATAAGTTAGCCATCGCTAAAAATAAATTTAAATATCTAAAAGGGAAATACCCCGACTGGGAATATCCGTATCTAAACCTGGGGGTCATCGAAATAAGAAATGATCGACATTTTGAAGCCGAACCTCACTTTAGAAAAGCTTTAGAAATAAATCCAAATTATAAACCGGCTCAATTGGGCATAAATGAAATTTATAAGAAAACCGCGCCGTTACTTCTTAAAGGGAATGAAGAATTATCAAAAGGTAACTTTATAGAAGCGTCCCGGAATTTCATGGACTATATCGATTCAAAAGATAACGGTCCTCAGTCTTCCCACAGCTTAGCGGAAGCCTACAATGGCTTTGGTTGGAGCTATTACGGGAAAAAACAATACGAGCTTGCGATACGAAAATTTAAAGTAGCTATCGACCATGATCGTTTTCAATTTGACGCTGCGTTAGGACTTGGCCTCTCTTTCTACAATCTAAACAATTATGGAAAAGCGGCGGAATATTTGGAACTAGCGGATTCTATTAAGCCTAATCGTAAAAACATTAGATATAAGCTCGATTGGTCTGTCCTACAAAGTTTTAATCTGAAAGAAGCGAAAGAAATTTTTATAGAAAACATTAAAAGAGATCCATTAAGAGCTTCGTCTTATATGGGATTAGGTTGGATTTATTATACGGTTAACAAACCTGATCTTGCCGTTGAGTTTTTTGTAAAAGCAATTACCTTGGACCCAGACTTTGCCCTAACCGAAGAGTTTAGCAGGGTTCTTGATTTAGAACGATTTGGTTGGCAAGTATACAATGAGTTTGGATGGGCTTACTACCGGCAGGGTCGTTTTGATAAAGCGAATTATATATTCCAAGTGGCATTAAACCGAAAACCTGACAGCTCAGAAACCTTTAAAGGACTAGGGTTTACAGCCTTTAAGTTAAAGGACTACAATAAGTCTATTTTATACTTAAAACAAAGCGTTGTATTGAATAAAAACCCTAAAACTTTTGAAGAATTGGTTAAAGGCAACACGGCTATTGCTCCATACAAAAATGCAACGAATGCGCAAACAAAATTGGGATGGAGCTATTTTCATTTAGGTCAATACAATCGAGCAATATCTGAATTTAATCGAGAATTACAAAATAATCCCGATTGGACGTCTCTCTATGAAGGGCTTGGCTGGAGCTATTTGAAATTAAAGAAGTTAGCTGAGTCTAGAGCGGCCTTTTCAAAAGCAATTAGGCTTCAACCATTAAACAATTCCGCTCACGTTGGTCTAAACCAATCTAAACAAATTGCAATAAAAGAAAAGTTAAAACGGAAAGAAGAAGGTAAGAAATTATCTGGCGGGCTGATTATGGATAGCCGGTCATTTTGAGCTAACTTCAATAAAAACAAAAATATTATTTGAATTTTCTATTTTTTTTTATATAATAAGACTATCCGTTTTACCGGCGGTTTTTACAACGCTTTTAAACTTTTGGGGAGGAAGGGGCAACCTTTCTATTTTTTACGGTTAGTAAAAATTATGGGGTTGAATCGACGCATTCAACTCCATACCCTAGTTCCTCTTTTATACCTTTCTATAAGTTTCCTTTAAGTTTTCCACAACCGATGGATCAGCCAAAGTAGAAACATCGCCTAATTGATCCGCTTCATCTGCGGCAATTTTTCTTAGTATCCTTCTCATTATTTTTCCAGAACGTGTTTTTGGTAATCCTGGAGCCCAATGAATAACATCTGGAGCTGCAATTGGCCCAATTTCCTTCCGGACAAAACCAATCAATTCTTTTTTTAACGCGTCGGTATATTCTTGCCCTTCCATTAAAGTGACATAGGCATAAATCCCCTGCCCTTTAATATCATGTGGAAAACCCACCACAGCAGCCTCTGCAACCGCTTTATGCAAAACTAAACCCGATTCAACCTCTGCAGTGCCCATGCGATGGCCAGAAACATTAATGACGTCGTCTACCCTTCCTGTCACCCAATAATATCCATCTTCGTCGCGACGGCATCCGTCTCCCGTAAAGTAATAACCGGGATACATTTTAAAATAAGTTTCTTCAAATCGATCATGATCGCCATAAACCGTACGCATTTGACCTGGCCAAGTCTCCGACAAAGCCAACACGCCTTCAACTCCGTTCCCTTCGACAACTTTTCCGGTTTCCGATTCAATCACGACGGGTTTAACTCCAAAAAATGGCAAGGTAGCGGAACCAGGTTTGGCGGGGGTACAACCTGGTAATGGAGTGATCAAAATCCCTCCTGTTTCTGTTTGCCACCAAGTATCGACAACGGGGCAGTTACCTCTTCCAATATTTTGATAATACCAACGCCAGGCTTCAGGGTTAATAGGCTCTCCAACCGAACCTAAGACCTTAAGCGTAGACAAGTCATACTTTGCGGGAAAGTCGTCGCCATGCGACATTAAAGCGCGAATAGCCGTTGGAGCGGTATAAAACTGGGTCACTTTGTGTTTGTCAACGGTTGACCAAAATCGACCTGCATCTGGATAGGTTGGAATCCCTTCAAACATAATGGTTGTGGCGCCGTTGCCTAAAGGGCCATAAATAATATACGAATGTCCCGTTACCCAACCTATATCTGCCGTACACCACCAAATATCGCCATCATGATAATCAAAAATATATTTGTGGGTCATAGCCGAAAAAATCATATAGCCGCCCACATTATGTTGAACGCCTTTAGGCTTTCCAGTGGAACCGGAGGTGTATAGAATGAAGAGAGGATCTTCCGCATCCATTGGCTCGGGTTCGCATATTGCGCTAGCCTCCGCCATCTCGGATTCCCACCAAAAATCTCTTCCTTCCGCCATATCAACGGGTATCTTATCGCCAACTCTTTTTGCCACTATACAAGCCTGCACCTTAACTCCCTGCTTCTCCGCTAAAGCGATTGCGTCGTCAGCGGCAGATTTCAACGGAACGGGTTTGGCGCCGCGAAATGAACCGTCTGCTGTCACTACTATGGAGCAAGAGGAATCGGCTATCCTATCTCCAAGAGCGTTAGCGGAAAAACCTCCAAAAACGATCGAATGAACCGCTCCAATTCGAGCGCAAGCCAACATTGCAATGGCCAGCTCGGGAATCATCGGCATATAAATAGATACTCGATCGCCCTTTTTAGCTCCATGTTTTTTTAAAACGTTGGCAAACTTACAGACCTCCGCATGCAACTCTTTATAGGTTAAGTTAAGGTTTTCAGTAGGTTCGTTACCTTCCCAAATAATGGCGGTTTGATCGCCTCTAGAATCTAAATATCGATCAATACAATTTACCGTAATATTGGTTTGCCCGCCTTTAAACCATTCAATAAAGATTTTTCCTTCGCGGACATCGTAATTAAAATCTCGAACCTTATCCCACTTTTTAAACCAGGTAAATTTTTCGGCTTCTTCCGCCCAAAACCCTTCGGGATCGTTTATAGATCGGTCATACATTTCCTTATACTGATCCATGGATTTAATCCAGGCTCTTAGGCTTGAATCTGAAGAAGGCTTATACATTTCCGTCATATTGGAACTCCATTAATCGTCTTTTGGGACAATAACTCTAACTCCGCGCGAAGCTTCAGACAAAGTCCATAAACCATCTGGGTCTTCAAAGGCTCCATCGCGGATTTTTAAAACGCAAGTTCGCGCTCGTCCGGCAACCACTTCCGCAACTATTGAAAACCCTCCTCCTTTTTCAAATTTATCGCTTATATGAATTTCTTTCCCATAAACATCTTTATTGGAAAACGATTCGTCATACAGAGAACCCATTTGAGGGCGAGTGGGAAGACGCCAGTCGTCATAACCTGCAAATTTATTCTCTCTAAGATGCCGAACATAGTCTAGACAATCCTGATAACAGCACCATTTTTTAAGGTCGTTCATAGTGTCTGTCTTGGTCCACATAAGGTTTGTTTCGAGGTCTGTTATAGTGCCGTCGCCGTTATCAACAAACCGTTTTTCTTCAGACATAGGGTAACCAATTCCATTGAGATTAAAGCATTTAATTGATAAAAATGAGGAAAGAGAATATCATTTTTCGCGACCCTTTTCAAAGAGTCTTTAAACTCATTACGGGATAAGAAATGATCAAAACTGAGTATCAAAAAATGTTTAATGAAGAACAGTCGCACTGGTTTTTTAAAACTAAACGAATGTTCATTGAAAGCTTTCTTAATAAGACAGACTTCCCTTCTAATGCTCAAATTTTTGAACCTGGATGCGGAACCGGCGCTAATCGTATTTTTTTAGAAAAATATGGCTCCGTAACCAGCTTAGATTTTTCAGAAGACGCTTTAGAGTTTTGTCAAGAAAGAGATCTCAATCGATTAATCAGGGGAGATTTAAATCAACTGGGGATACGAAACGAAACTTTTGATTTCGCTTTTTTGTTAGACGTGCTCTATCACCAATGGATAAAAGACGATTTATCGGCCTTATGCGATATTTCAAGAATATTAAAACCCGGAGGGAAATTATTAATAACCGATTCCGCTTTTCCATTTTTGTTAAGTTCGCACGACAAGGCCGTAATGACGCGGGAACGATATACCATACCTTCGTTAACAGAAAAATTAAACAAGTCGGGTTTTAAAGTTTTAAGGGCAAGTTATATGTTTGCTACCACTTTTCCCGCTTTGACATTTGTCCGATTAATTCAAAAATTAATACCATCTCAAGAAAATTCGTCAAACGTTTTCAAAGTTCCCCATTTCATCAATCAACTCATTTTAAAAATAATGTCCTTGGAGGCTAGAGTATTAAGTCGTTCTCAATTGCCCTTTGGTTCTAGCGTCATTATATTAGCTGAAAAATAAGTTCCAACATCGCTTTTAGGAATTCCTATTGTTTCGACTAAACACAAAAAAAACCTTATCTATCTTGATTCAAGCCTTTTTGGGTTTAATCTTCGCCTGGTTATTAAGCGAAGGTCTTTATGCATTTAAAAATAGAAACAACTGGGTCTCTCTTGGCACTCACTTCGATTCTCATCTCGGTTGGGTAAATACTCCTAACTATACCTATACGTCCAATGGGATTAATTACACTTCAAATAAAATGGGGTTCCGGTCGCCGCCTATCGACCCTTCAGCAGATCATATCTTAATCCTGGGAGATTCTGTCGCTTATGGAGCTGGAGTTAAAGAAGATGAAACGATATCGTCTTTATTGAATAAAAGTTTTCCCCAGTATCAAACCGTTAATATGGCAACACCTGGCTATGGAGTAGATCAATACTACTTGCTCCTCAAAAGGTTTGTTGAAAAAACCCGTCCCAAAATCATCATTACGATGCTTTACACTGGAAATGATATTGCTGATACCAGTAGCGAAAGTTTATTTGGAATTAGCAAACCTCTTTTTAAAACGCATAATGGAAAATTAGTTAATTTAAATCCCGAAATATCCAGACTTTCTTGTCAAAACTTTTTTACTCGAAGTTGGACAAATAAGTTAATCTCATCAATAAAACTTCAAAACGTTTTATGTAAAAACCGAGAGCTTGATTTTCCTGCCGTTCAAATAACGATTAAAAACTTATTCCAACAAATTCATAACGCTGGTAATAATCAAAATGCGGATACAATATTTGTTTTATCCCCCACCTTAACGGGTAGTCAATGGCTAAATTGCTATTGGAAAGGAAAACCGGATAACTGCCAGAACTTGGATAGCGGATTTCATCAAAATTATAGGAACTTAAAAGAACTATTAGAAGAAAGCGGATTGCCTTTTTTAGATTTAAACAACTCATTCTTATTAGATGAAAATAAATCGATAGGTAAACTCTCTAATTTATATAACCACAGCGGTAAAGACTTTCATCACTATTCCGTCAAGGGGAATCGCTTTGTCGCAAATGCTTTAGCAGAGTTTATAAAAAATGATTTAAAGAAACTAAAACCAAAGAAAACAATAAAACCTCTTTTTCCGGAAGCAAACAAGAAAAAAAGAATCGCTTTTAACGCAATTAAAAAAGGGGAATATAAAAGTTCCCTTGAATTACTAAGAGAAATTAGTAATCAATATCCAGAGCACTCGGAATTATATTTTTTAAAAGGTTTATCCTTTAGAGGTCTAAAGCTCCACAATCAAGCTTTGGAGGCCTTTCAAAAAGCTACCCAATTAAATCCAGAAGATTTTCAAAGTCATAATTTGATAGGTTTGACTAATCTAAAAACGGAACGGCATCTTAAGGCAATTGAGGCTTTTAAAAAATCTCTGATATTCAAGCCCGATTTTGCAGACGGACATTTTAATTTAGCGTTAGCTTTAGAAAAAATTGGGAAAGGAAATCAAGCCATAATACATATGAGGTTGTCTAAAAACTTATTCCAAAAATCGAAAAATAATTTAATGGCCGGTTTGGCGCAAAGAGAAATAAATTCTTATTCAATTAAATATAAAATTTCATCCCCACCAAGAAAAGACGATTTTCTAGCCAATAGGCTCTCTTACTTGTCGCAAATCAAAAAATTGCAAACAACATTAACCCATTATCCTAAAGATTTAGACCGCCGCTATCAATTAGCGCAAAAATATTTAGATACAGAGCAATTGGAATTAGCGCAATCGGAATTTGAGAACTTATTAAACCTCTATCCTACAGGAGCTTTAATATGGAATGATTTAGGTTATCTATTGATAAAGTTGAACCGTTTTGAGGAAGCGGCCATAAAGTTTAAAATGGCGCTGGAATTAAACCCCGATTTCGCAAACGCCCATTTTAATTTAGCTACGGTTATGGAAAAACTTGGAGAAAAAGAAAAAGCCATTAATCACCTTGAGAAAGCATTGGCTTTTTATCGCCGATTTGATAACAAAAAATTCGCCAAACTTTCCGAAGAAGCGTTAATTAGATTATCTAAATCCGGCAAATTTAATTCTCAAAATTAATTTTGAAAAATAAAACCGCCCTTTCCATCAACGCTTACCTTTACCTGATCGCCTTCTTTAAATATTTCCTTTTAGTCCCCTTTTTATAACCATTTTAACCATCTAATTTACATGGAAAGTTATAAAAATTTTTCTATGCTTTTAAATATAAAAAATTATATAATGCTGCAACAAAATTGTAACCAAAATGTTATTTACTTATACATTTACCGGAGACTTTAATGAAACGGTTGTTTTTCTTAATTCTTGTTTTCCCTATAACTTTGACCTATTCCAACGTTTGGGCTCTAAATGGCACTCAACTCATCGCCTTTTCGGCCATGCACGAAGGAATTGCTGGTGGCGGCACGGCATTGCCTCTTGATTATAGTTCCATGGTGAACAACCCAGCGGGACTGACTGAATTGCCTCAGTCAGCGAGCTTTAACCAGTTTTTGGCATTCCCGGTTAATCAAAGTAATACTTCAGCAACCCCAATTGGTAATCCATCACTCGGGAACCAGTTTAGTAACGACGATAACGTCTACCTCCCCGGAGGAGGTTTCATCGTGAAAACACCTTGGTTGCGAAGCCGAGTAACTCTTGGTATGTCTATTTTGGCAACTTCAGGCTTTGCCGTCGATTACGAGTCACCGAGGTTGAATCCCGCATTACTATCCGGAGACCAAAACTACGATACTCATACTCTTTACGGAGTTTTTAAAATACTTCCCACAATCGCTTTTGAGGTTAACGATCAATTCTCGATTGGAGTGACTCTACATATTAATAGAACTCAATTGGAGACTGATTTTAGTACAGGAGCGGCTGGAGGTTTTGTTCAAACTGCGGGGCGTTCCCGTTTAGATTTCTCTTGGGGGGTTGGCGCAGGAATAGGCGTTCTTTATAAACCATCTGAAAAACTATCATTCGGAGTTAACTATGTATCCGAACAATATATTGAAGATTATGAACGTTATAAAGATATCTTGCCAATTGGAATGAACCTTCCCCAGCAATTAAATACCGGAATGGCATTATCTCTCAAAAAAAATCTGATCGTTACGGGAGATTTTAAGTGGATCAATTGGGAAGGTTCTAAGGGTGGTACAGGAGCGTCTTTAGGAGAAGGCGGGTTTGGTTGGCAAGATCAATATATCGGAATTCTTGGAATACAGTGGGGCGTCGCTGAAAATCTAATATTGAGCGCCGGATTTAACCATGGCCGTTCGTCCATCCCAGAAGAATCGTTGTTTACTAACATTTTGGCCCCTACTATTTCAGAGAATCATCTTGCATTTGGAGTCGGATATTTCGTCAACACCTGGATGCGTTTGGACGCTTCTTACTCGCATACCTTTAAAAATACCGTGACCGATAACGCCACGACAACCGGAGGAGCTTTTGCAAGTCTGGCAGTGGATCAAGTTCAAGTAGAAGCGACTATTAATTTTTAGTGTGGGTCTAATACGTTTAATGACGATTCGTTTAAATTATAAATATGAATAAAGCGCTGCTATCAAAATCTTTTAACGAAACCCAAAAACATAGGTTCACTCTTCGTTTTTTCGATTCCGATTTAGAAAAAGGGTTCCAGGCTCATATTTTTCAATCCCGACTGGTCCAATTGCGCGTAGCGATGCCGCTTGGAGCGTTTATGTATAGTATTTATGGGTATGTGGATCAATTAATCACTCCTGAATTGATGGCAACGTCATTAACAATTAGATCTGGAATTGTTTTTCCCTATTTAATGATAATTTTATTTTTTTCTTTTTCCAGGACTTTTGAAAAATATTGGATTTTTCTAACTGGCTTCGGCGGTTTAATGGCCACAATAGGTACGGCGTGCATTGTAACGATGTCCAATGAAACGGGGAAAATCATTATTACCGACATATTTACCTACATCAATTTTTGGATTTTGCTGTTGACAGGACTGCCTTTTTTTTCGGCTATAAAATTTACTTTAATTTCCCTTTCGATTTTTGAAATAAATTTTTTGCTTTATCCTTACCCGCAAGAGTTTTTCATTAGCCACAATTTTTTTCTCTGGATAGGTTTTATTTTGGGAGCTATCCCAGCTTATTTAGTGGAACTTCAATCTCGAAGAGCTTTCATAAACTTACTGACAATTGAAAAGGAAGTTGAAGAACGTAAACAGGCTGAAAAATCTCTTAAATCCAATCAAGAAATACTTGAAAAAATGAATACTGAATTGGAAACCCAAAATTGGTTCAAATTGGGTTTAACTGAACTCAACGCATCAATGCAGGGCGAACAAGATATTCATGAATTAGGAAAAAATATTCTTACTGCAACAACTGGTTTTTTAAAAGTTCCAAAAGGGGCGATTTTTATTTCCACTTCGGAAAATTCTTTGGATCGGATAGCCAACCATGCCTATTCGATTAATGGGGATAGCAAAAACACTTTCAAGTTTGGCGAGGGTCTGGTTGGACAAGCGGCAGTTAGCGGCAACTCAATTATCATTAACGACATTGCCAAGGATCACGGTATCGCCTTTGGCATAGGCGAGTTGCCTGCTGGCGGAATTTTAGTTTATCCACTTATGATTAAGAATCAAGTTGTAGGCGTTATTGAACTAATTTCGTTTGAACCATTTTCTGAAAATCAAAAGAAATGGGTTGAAGAAGCTTCAAAAATAATCGCCCTTAGTATACATACAGGATTGCATATGGCGGAGAATTCTCTTATGCAAGATGTGGATACAATTCTAAATCAAGAGTTTAAATTTAACAGCGATTGAACAGCCATTGTCTATTTTGAAGGTTAAATTAAATGTCGATCGGTAAAACATTTAAATATTTATTCACAATCATGTTAATTCTGTTCGTCGTAACCGCATTTTCCGTGTACGAATTGAATGTCGCTATCGAGGAAGAACATAAGGCCAAAGAACGTCAAAAAGAGTTGTATCAACTTGGCCTTAATTTGGCAAAAGGCTCGGATTATTTAACTAACGAAATTCGGAGCTACGTTCAATTTGGAGAACGAATCCACTTCGATAATTTTTGGTTGGAAGTAAAAGTCACCAAAAGCAGAGATAAAGCGGTATCGAGGCTCAAAGAGTTGGGCGTTTCCCTGAAAGACTTTGAGATCCTACAAAAAGCAAAGAGTTATTCCGATAATTTAATTCAAGTTGAAAACGATGCGATGGATGCTGTCGCTAAAAAAGATTTCGACAAAGCTAGAAAATTAGTTTTCGGAGATTTTTATAGAGATCAAAAGGGCCTCATTATGGGGAAGATTAGCCAATTTCAAGAATCCATAAATTTAAAAGCTCGTAATGAGAGCGTTTCTGCTAGAAATCAAGCTCATTTCTTCAAAATCATAACGAATATTTCCCTATTATTTTCTGGTCTATTCGTCATTGTTACTTTTTATTTTATTGCCATCAAACGATTGATAGATCCTCTAATTAGCCTATCCAATATCATGAAACGTTTGGCGAACGAAGACACTTCTATGAATATTCCGTCACTTTCAAGGACCGACGAGGTTGGGGATATGGCTTCAGCGATTCACGTGTTTAAAGAAAATACGACAAAACGACTGGAAGCGGAAAAAATAGTAAATCAAAAGCAAAAAACGACAGAAAAGAAAAATTTATTTGATTCAGGGTTGCACGCTTTAAGTCAAGCCATGCATGGCAAACAAGAAATCGCTGAATTATCCAATAATATTCTCACCTCGATTATTTTCTTTTTAGAACTTCCAATGGGAGCTATCTTTGTCAAGTCCTCACCTAATACATTAAAAAGATTGGCCAGCTATGCTTATCCCTTGATTGAGGATCAATCCGATGAAATTCCTTTAGGTTCGGGTTTGATAGGCCAAGTGGCTGTTTCTTCAAAATCAATGATCGTTGAAGAGGTTACACAATTGGCATCCATCAAGTTAGGCGCGGGAAATATGCCCGCCACTAGCGCTTTTATTTGTCCTCTAATCTACAACGAAGAAACGGTTGGAGTGTTAGAAGTTTTTTCTACCCAAAAATTTACGTCGGATCAAAAAGAATGGATAGAAGAAGCTTCTACAACAATTGCTATTGGACTTCGTACCGGTTTGGATTTCGAAGAACGTCAAAAAAATCAAATTGAATTGAAGAAGGCGCAAGAAAGAGCCGAAGAGGCAAATCTAGCCAAAGGCGATTTTCTCGCCAATATGAGTCATGAAATCCGGACTCCTATGAATGCTATTATTGGCATGAGTATTCTTGCGCTAAAGCAAGAACTTACGCCAAAGCTTCATAACTATCTAACTAAAATCCAGACTTCAGCAAACGCCTTATTAGGTCTCATTAACGACATCCTCGATTTTTCAAAAATCGAAGCGGGCAAACTGGATATGGAAAAGATTAGTTTTCAACTAGACGAAGTATTGGATAATTTATCGACGTTGGTTACGCTGAAGGCGGAAGAAAAAGGATTGGAAGTTTTATTTTCCGTAGATAGAAACGTTCCAAGATCATTGATGGGAGATCCGCTCCGTATAGGGCAAATTTTAACCAACCTAGCCAATAATGCGGTTAAGTTCACGGAAAAAGGAGAAATTATCGTTAAAATCCGTTGTTTGAACAAAGACCTTGGAATGGCCGAATTGGAGTTTTCCGTTCAAGATACCGGAATTGGGTTGACCGAAGAACAGATTGGAAAATTGTTCAAATCATTCAGTCAGGCCGACGCCTCTACAACTCGAAAATACGGAGGAACCGGGCTTGGATTGACCATTTCAAAACGCCTTGTGGAAATGATGGATGGAGAAATTTGGGTAGAGAGCGAATATGGTAAAGGTAGCAGCTTTATATTCACAGGCTTATTCGAAATAGAGAAAGACGATAAAAAAGATCGACTTACACTTTCTCAGGATTTACAAAATATGAACGTTTTGATCGTAGACGACAACGACGCTGCGAGAGAAATATTAGAGGACGCCTTAGCATCTTTCTCTTTACATGTTTCAATGGCTTCTTCAGGTTCGGAATGTATTTCAATGGTGGAGTCCGCCGACCAGGACAGTCCATTTGATCTCATAGTCATGGATTGGAAAATGCCAGGTATGGACGGCATTGAAGCATCTAGAAAAATAAAAAACCATCCCGATTTAAAGAAAATTCCAAAAATTATTATGTTGACGGCTTATGGCGGCGAACAGATCGCCAAGCAAGCGGATGAAATTTCCATAGAAGGATTAATGGTCAAACCTATGAATCCTTCCACCTTATTAGACACTATTATGGAAGTTTTTGGTGAAAAGGTTACGGGCGATAAATACTCAAAATCATCGGCTAAAAGTTCTCAACAAGTGGAAGGCTTGGATAAAATTCAAGGAGCTCGTGTTTTATTAGCGGAAGACAACGAAATCAATCAAGAGATTGCGATAGAGCTTTTAGAGGAAATTGGACTCAACATCACAGTCGCTAATAATGGTCGTGAAGCCGTTGATTGCGCCGAACGAGAGGAGTTTGATTGCATTTTAATGGATATGCAGATGCCCGAGTTAGACGGTTACGAAGCGACAGGGATCTTGCGTAAAAACCAACGTTTCCAAAAAATGCCCATCATAGCTATGACTGCCAATGCAATGGCCGGCGATCGCGAGAAATGTTTGGAAGCTGGTATGGACGACCATGTGTCAAAACCTATCAATACGAAAGAACTGTTTGGCGCTTTGGTTAAATGGATTCCATCTCGCCAACAAAGCGAATCGCCCATCCCTGCCCAGCAAGAGCCGTCTCAAATAAAAACGGAAAACAAAAGCTCCCTTCCCGCGCAACTTCCGGGATTAGATATTAAAGCTGGAATGATTGTTGTTACCGGAAAAGAAAAACTTTATAGAAAACTATTAAGAAAGTTTCTCGAAGATTTTTCCAACGCAACAAAGGAACTTCAAAAATTCTGGGACAATGGGGATAGTGAACAAGCGGAAAGATACGCCCATACTATTAAAGGAGTTTCCGCCAATATTGGAGCCAAGAAACTACAGGAGACGGCCGGAGAAATAGAAACCGCAATTAGAGAAAAAATCTTAGTTAATAAAGATACGTTATTGAAACAATTTGATTTGGATCTAATAGAATTACTAGAAACCTTAACTCAATTGCAACCGTTAGAAAAGACTTCCATCGAAATCGATTATTCTAAAATTAAATTTCCTTCCGAGCTGTTGACGTCGCTCAAAAACGCAGTAGATTTTGGGAGTTACGACGAGATAGTGGATAGTTATGAGGAATTGGCTAAACTGTCCCCATATGGAAAAGAATTGGTCCAAAAATTAAAATCTATTAATCAAGGAACTCTTTTGCAAGAAATGTCAAAAATTCTAAACGCGTTAGAAAAAAATATCGATTCGGAAACTGATCCAAAAATTTTAGTGGAAACCTTGAAACAACTGGAATCTCCTTTAAAAGCAAGAAGACCCAAAAAATGCGCTCCAATACTGGAAAAAATTTTAAGTCTAGTCTGGCCTTGTGATCTGGAAAACGATATTAAAGAATTACAAAAACAAATCGATAATTACGAATACAAAGAAGCTAAATCTAATTTAGATTCAATTCTTCAATCTTTAGAGGAGCGAAGCCTCAAAGATGGATGATTTAAGCGAAGCCACTATTTTAGTGGTGGATGACGCTAAAGCTAATATTGATATATTAGTTGAAACTTTGGGCGAAGAATACGACGTCATATTCGCTACCGATGGCGAATCGGCTCTTGAAATACTCGAGGAAGAAAACCCCGATCTCATTTTACTCGATGTAATGATGCCAGGTATTGACGGCTTTGAAACCTGCCGCAGAATAAAGAGCGATCTAAAAACTAAACATATACCCGTTATCTTTGTTACTGCAAAGACGGAAACGGTAGATATATTAGAGGGGTTTGGCGTTGGCGGTGTAGATTACATCACCAAGCCATTTCAATTTGAAGAAGTTTACGTTCGCATTCAAACCCATTTGGAATTGCATTTTTTAAGAAAAAAAGAAGAAGAAAGAATGAAATCAACAATGTCTCGGTACCTGGGGTCGGACTTAGTCGAAACGCTGATGGAGTCCGGCAACGAAGTTATGAAGACAACCAATCAGGATGTCACGATTCTTTTTTCCGATATTCGAGGATTCACTTCGTTAACTGAAGAACTGGGCGCGGAGGGAACCGTTAACTTGTTGAATGAATATTTTTCTCTGATGGTGGATTGTATTCATAAAGAAAAAGGCATGTTGGATAAGTTTATGGGTGACGCCATTATGGCAATTTATGGCGCCCCTATCGCTTTTGAAGATCATGCAGACCGTGGGGTTTGTTCGGCTCTTTTGATGATCAAATCCCTAAAAATGTTTAACCAAATAAGAAAAAAGTCCGGATTAGAACCCATTCATATTGGAATTGGATTAAACTCAGCTCCAGTGGTACTTGGAAATATCGGGTCTCAAGTAAGAATGGAATATACGGTCATTGGAGATGGGGTGAACATGGCCGCCAGACTCGAAAGCGCCTGCAAAATATATGGCGCGCCCCTCTTAATCAGCGAATATACCCAAAAAGAATTAAAGGGTAATTATTTATTAAGACAGGTTGATCGTGTTTATTTAAAAGGTAAGGCGAAACCTAGAAGAGTTTTTGAAGTTTTGGATCATCATACGGAAGAATCATTCCCTAATATGCATAAACTCATACCTATATTTGAACAAGGTTTGAAGGAGTTTCAATTTGGAAAATGGGAAACTGCTCTACAAGCGTTTGAAGAATCTTTACATTTAAATCCAAACGATATGGTATCCACTCTATATATTGAACGTTGCAATTTAATGATTGAATTTCCTCTTGAAGAAACTTGGGAAGGTATTTGGACAATGGAAACAAAATAGATTTTTAGCGATTTATAGAAACAAGTTTTGAAACTTATTTAGAACAATTAAGGTAAGTAAGGTTTTTAATGCATCTTTTAAAATGGTTGCGTATTTTAGTTATCGCTTTTTTTTTGACGTGTTTCTGCGTTCCCTCCCAATCTAACGCAAAGGAAGTCGATAAAGCTTTAAGCTTGATTGAGAATCCTCCTGATCGTATTTCGATTGCCTATTCCGTAGACTCTGTTCCTTTTCATTTCCGCGACGATCAAGGAAAAGCGGCTGGGATGATAATTGACCTTTGGAAGCTTTGGTCTCAAAAAACGGGAATTAGGATTGATTTCCGCCCTGCCCCCTGGGATGAAACGCTGGCAATGGTAGGTTCTGGCGTTGCCGACGCTCATGCCGGATTGTTTTTCAATAAGAAACGGGATAAGTTCCTCGATTACGGCGCCGCTTTACGTAAAACGGATACTCACGTTTTTTCCCATAAGACTTTACCCGCCATTGACCGCTTTGAGGATTTATCCGCTTACCGTATTGGAGTTTTGGCAGAGGACTATGTCGAAGGCTATTTAAAAGAACGACTGCCTAAAGCAGTCATAGTTCCTTATCCAGATTATGCGAGCATCATGTCAGCGCTAAAAGAAGGAACGTTAAGAGTCTTCGCGGCCGACACTCCTACCGGTATTTTCCATTTACAACGCAGCGGTTTAGTTGAACGCTTCACTTTCACAAAAGATCTTCTACTTTATCAAAACGATTGGTTTGCCGCCGTTCAAAAAGGAAACGCGGAATTAATAAAAATTATCAATCGAGGAATGGCCAAGATCAGCCCCTCCGAAAGGAGCGAAGTGGGTCGTCGTTGGGCAGGGGCCGCCAAAGAAAAAGAAACCAACGCGATTTTAATTTCAATGGACCGGGACTATCCGCCTATGACTTTCCTCAATGCTCAGGGAAAACCCGCTGGGTTTTTAGTGGATTTTTGGAGATTGTGGTCAAAAAAAACAGGTCGGGAGATTCGTTTTTTAGAAAACAATTGGGAAGAAAGCTTAGAAGCTATGCGTCTAGGCGAAGCGGATTTTCACGCTGGTCTGTTTATAAACGAAGAAAGGCGTCGATGGCTGGAGTTCGGGCATGAGTTATATCGAGTGGGAACTGGTCTGTACCACCGTGTTGGAGAAACAGTGTCAAACGATCCCGCCCAATTTAACAACCAAATACTAGGCGTTATTGGCGAAACTTACCAAGAAAAAGTAGCGCGAAAACGTTGGCCAAATGTTCAGGTAGTTACTTTTAATTCGACTCTAGAACTTGTTCAGGCGCTAAACAAGAATAAAGCGCATGCTGTCATGGCGGAAATCCCTGTAATGGACGTTTTGCTAGATCGAATGGGCATGCGTGGGGAAATTACTCGTAAACCGAGCCGAATGTTTGTCAGTTCCATACACCCTGCGGTACTAAAGGATCGTAAGGACCTTATGACCGAATTCGAGAAAGGGTTTGGCGGGATCAATCGAAAGGAATTAGGGGCAATGGAGAAGCGCTGGATTGCCGATCCTGAAAAACGAATTTATGCCAATAAATTTAAGGGTAACCGGAGTGTAGCACCACTCGATTTGACACCTCAAGAAAAAAAATGGATCAAGGAACATCAAGTTCTACGGATGGGAGTGGATCGAGATTGGCCACCTTTTGAATACCTGGACGACCTTGGTCGCCATAAAGGGATGACTGCAAACTTTTTGAATTTAATTGAGGATAGGTTAGGTTTCAGGTTTGCGAATCCTCCCGATATTTCCTGGAGCGAAGTAATCGACCTGTCCAAGAATAAGAAGCTTGATCTATTGCTGGCCGTCGCGCCCACTCGCGAAAGAGAAAAGTTTCTTTCTTTCACGGAGCCTTATTTTCGAGTTCCAATAGTTATAGTCCAAAGAAAAGACGATAAAGTTGTAAAAAGCTTGGACGATTTAAAAGGAAAGAAAATTGGGACCGTATCCGGTTATGCGGTTGAAGAGAAACTACGGCGAGAAGCTCCATACCTCAATCTAGTTCCGGCAAAAGATTTTACGGAAGGTTTTACCGCTTTATCCAATCAAAAAATATACGCTTTTGTCGGCAATCTAGCCTCGGCTAATCATTTTATTCAAGAGTTACTATTCGCCAACCTTCAGGTGGGTGCTTCCGCAGGTTTTACTTTGGATTTAGCCATGGGGGTTCGAAAAGACTGGTCTGTTTTAAAAGAGATTTTAAATAAAGCTATTGGTTCTGTGACGGAAGACGAACGAAAAAAAATTCTTCGTATAGAACGTCCAATTAAAGCAAAAAGTCAGGAACTTGAAATCAGTATCAAGAGAATGATTGCAGGGGTAGTGGCGATAGCTCTTGTTTTGGTTTTAGGAGTCCTCGTCTTGAACCGATATTTGAAAACGGATCGTTCACGAATAATCACCCAAGATTTGTTTCAATCCAGAAAAATTCGATTTGTGGGTATGGGCGTCATTTCATTATTTCTTGTTATGACGGTGATTTTAGCCTGGAATGCAATTAACCAGATCGACCGTCGAGTCCGAGAAGACGTTGGCACTACATTAGGTTTGGTTTTAAAATCAACCCGAGACTCGCTAAGGATTTGGGTTGAAAATAAAAAACAATCTTTAAATTCGTTGCTGTCCGACCCTGAACTTCTCATCCCGGTTAAAGTACTTTTAGGCCTTCCAAAAAATAAAGATGTCTTGTTGAAGGAACCAGCTCAAGAAGCTGTTAAAGAATATTTTGAATCCCATCTAGGAGTAATTCAAAATCAGGGTTTTTCTATAATATCTCCTGAGTTGATCACTATTGGATCCGACCAAGATTCTTCAATTGGATCTATCAATTTTATTGGCTTAAAAAGAGAAGATTTGATGACGCGGGTGTTGCAGGGGGAAACAGTCTTTGTTCCGCCGATTCAATTAAAAAGTGTAAACAAAGCGAATTCTGAACCCATTATGTATTTTGTCGGCCCACTTCGTAATTCAAAGGGAGAAGTTATCGCCGCTCTGGCTTTTGGAATGGACCCTCTTAAGGATTTTACCTTCTTGGCTCAGGGTGGACGTATAGGTGAAAGTGGCGAAACCTATGCATTTAATAAAAAAGGATTTTTTATCACCGAAAGTCGATTCGAACGGCAGTTGGAACAACTAGGGCTAATTTCAAAAGGAATGAATGAAATTCTTAGCGTTAGAGTGAGCGATCCAGGAGGCGATTTAACCGCTGGGTTCAACGCTCCGCCGCCCGAAGAGCGGCATCTCACTCGAATGGCCAAGAGCGCAACCGAAGGGAATACAGATACCGATATTATTGGGTACAGGGATTATCGAGGAATACAAGTTCTAGGCACCTGGTTATGGGACGATATTTTGGAATTTGGGTTAACCTCCGAGATTGATTTGGAAGAAGCCCTTGGTCCTTTTTATTTTACTCGTAATATCATCATTTTAGTTCTTGGGGTTACGCTGTTATTCGCCATTGTACTCACTGCGCTGAGTTTATGGATGGGAGAACAAGCTAACGTGACTCTGAGAGAAGCTCGCGACGACCTTGAAGATAGGGTAAACGAACGAACGCGGGAATTACAGAAAAAAAATATTTTTTCAGAGGTGCATAAAAATATCGCGGTCGGCGCTAATCAGAACCTACCCACAGAGGAAGGAATGATATACGCGCTGAATTGCGTTTGCGAAGGTATTGATTGGCCGATTGGCCATGTTTATTTACCCGATCCTGACAAACCTAATGATCGACTTCTCCCAACTAAAATTTGGTATGTGAAGGATCCAAAAAAATACCGAGCTTTTATGGATGCGACAGAATCCAGCGTTTTTTATATAGGAACCGGATTGCCAGGTAGGGTATTTAAATCAGGAAAACCAGAATGGATAAAAAATGTGGGAACGGATTCGGATTTCCATAGAGCCTCCTTAGCGGGAAATATGGGATTGGGAGCCGGGTTGGCTTTTCCCATTTTAATAGGGGACGAGGTAGCCGGAATTTTAGAATTTTTTTCCAGGGAAGAGGAAGAGCCAGATTATAATCTTCTGGAAATGATGGGGCAAATTGGAAACTTATTGGGAAGCCTTGTCGAAAGAAAACGAAGCGAAGAACAACTCACACTTACTCAGCAAAAGGCCGAAGCCGCCACACAAGCCAAATCTGATTTTTTAGCAAATATGAGCCACGAAATCCGCACTCCAATGAATGCCATCATTGGAATGAGTCTCTTGGCATTAAAACAAGAACTCTCTCCTAAATTAAACAATTATCTTAGTAAAATTCAAAGTTCGGCTAATTCCCTTCTGGGCTTGATCAATGATATTCTCGATTTTTCAAAAATTGAAGCTGGAAAATTAGATATGGAAAATGTCGAGTTTCGATTGGACGAGACTCTCGATAATTTATCCACTTTAGTTACTTTTAAAGCGGAAGAAAAGGGATTGGAAGTTTTGTTTTCCGTTGACCAGGAAGTTCCAATTTCCTTAATAGGCGATTCTTTGCGATTGGGACAAGTCTTAACCAATTTAACCAACAATGCGGTCAAGTTTACCGAACACGGGGAGATTATTATTAAAATCCGTTGCCTTAATAAAGAAAACGGGATAGCCGAATTAGAATTTTCAGTCAAGGATACCGGTATTGGGTTAACTGAAAAACAAATCAATAAATTATTTCAGTCGTTCAGTCAAGCTGATACATCCACGACACGAAAATATGGAGGCACTGGATTGGGGTTGACAATTTCCAAACGCCTTGTGGAATTGATGGGCGGAGCCATTAGAGTCGAAAGCGAACCTGGACAAGGAAGTTGTTTTATATTTACGGCGCGGTTTGAATTTAATTCTGATGAAACAGTTTTTGGCTCCCCTCTTTCCGACGATTTAAAAGGCAAGCGATTTTTGATTGTCGACGATAACGAATCGGCCAGAGCAATATTAAACGAATCCTTGCAATCATTTTCAGTTGACGTGTCCATGGCCAGTTCAGGAATGGAGAGTATTTCAATGGTTAAATCGGCCAACGCCGATCGACCATTTAACTTTATTGTAATGGATTGGCGCATGCCGGGTATGGACGGTATAGAAGCCTCTAGAAAAATTAAAGGGGATTCCACTTTAAATCAACTCCCAAAAATAATCATGTTAACCGCTCATGGCAGCGAACGGGCTATTCGTGAAGCGGAAGAAGCCGGCATTGAAGGATTTATTGTTAAGCCAATAAACCCTTCTACGCTATTAGATACCATTTTGAAGGTGATGGGAAAGGAAACGCGGAGCGTAAAGTTATCCGGTTCTTCTAAAAACGATCAGAAGGTGGTGGGGCTGGAATTAATCAAGGGCAGTCAAGTGTTACTAGCCGAAGATAACGAAATAAATCAAGAAATTGCCATCGAAATTTTAGAAGAAATTGGCCTGATTTTGACCGTTGCTAATAACGGCCAAGAGGCCGTAGCCTTGGCTAACAAAAAAGATTTTGATTGCGTTTTGATGGACTGTCAAATGCCCGAAATGGATGGCTACGAAGCGACGCGGACCTTACGCAAAAAAGAAGAGTTCGCTTCGCTCCCTATTATCGCCATGACCGCAAATGCAATGGCTGGCGATCGCCAAAAATGTTTGGAAACCGGAATGAACGATCATGTTGCAAAACCCATCAACACTGACGAATTATTTAAAGCTTTGGTAAAATGGATTCCACCCCGTCAACAAAATGAAACTACTATTTCAACCCAAAATGAACCAGCTCGATTGGATAAAGAAAACCAAACTTCTTTTCCAGAGAAACTACCAGGATTGGATATAAAAGCGGGTCTTTCCATTGTCATGGGAAAAGAAAAACTTTACCGAAAGCTTTTAAGAAAATTTTTAGAAGATTATTCTAACGTTAAAGAGTCGTTAATAAATCTAATGGACCAAGAAGACCTAAAAGATGCGGAAAGACTGGCTCATACGGTTAAGGGAGTCGCCGCAAATATCGGGGCTAAAGCATTGCAGACCTCCTCCGGAGAAATAGAAACGGCTATAAGAGAAGGAACTTTAGACAATAAAGATGCCTTATTAAAACAGTTTGATTTAGATCTTATTGAAGTATTAAAATCTTTAACGCAACTACAATCCCCAAAAGAAGCTTTCCTCGAAATAGATTTTTCCAAGATTAAAATTCCTGAAGAATTATTTGCCGAACTTCAAAACGCGATCGATCAAGGAAGTTATGACGATCTGTTAGAGCGCTATGACGATTTGTCAAAACTGAACCCTTACGGTCCAGAGTTGGTGGAGAAATTGAAATCTTTGAATCAAGGAACCCTCCTGGACGAAATGTCGGCAATACTAGACTCGATTAAAAATAATACAAATTCTCCAACCGATTCAAATACTTTACTAGAAATTTTAAAGCGCCTTGAATCCCCCATAAAAACAAGAAGACCTAAAAAATGCGCTCCCGTGTTGAAAGAAATATTGGGATTGACCTGGCCACCGGGTTATGAAAACGACATTCAAGAGTTACAAAAACAAATTGAAGGCCATAAATATAAAGAGGCTAAGTCCTTATTAGAATCCATAATCAAAAATATTGAGGAACAATTTAATCACAATGGATGATCCGAATGAAGCCATAATTTTGGTGGTAGATGATGCAGAAACTAATATTGATATTCTGGTCGAAACTCTGGGAGAAAAATATGACGTCATGTGTGCAATAGACGGGGAGTCGGCTTTAGAAATTCTTGAGGAAGAAAAACCCGACTTGATTTTACTCGACATTATGATGCCAGGAATCGATGGGTTTGAAACATGTCGTCGAATCAAAAATAACCCCAACTTAAAAGATATTCCAGTTATCTTCATATCGGCAAAATCTGAAGAGGTAGATATTAAGGAGGGTTATAGCGTTGGCGGAGTAGATTATATTGCCAAGCCATTTCAGTTTGAGGAAGTTATGGCCAGCATTCAAAGACATTTAAAATTGTAATTCTAAGAAAAATAAAAAAAATTGAAAAGATATAGAGAGGGAAAAAGAATTTAAAGATCCTTTATCGTTTTTGAAGACCATCCCATTCGCTAGTTTAATTCTTCTCCCTTGAAGAAACTTGGGAAGGTATTTGGACAATGGAAACAAAATAAACTTAATTTTGAAAAATAAAACCGCCGTTTCCATCAACGCTTACCGTTACCTGATCGCCTTCTTTAAATTTTCCATCTAAGATTTGAGAAGCCAAAGGATCTTTTATGAATTTTTGAATGGCCCGTTTGAGAGGTCTTGCTCCATAAACAGGATCATAACCTTTTTCCGCCAACAAACCTTTGGCATCTTCGTTTATATTGATAGTGATTTTTCTTTCGATGAGTCGCTTTTGAAGATCGACCAGTTGAATATCGACAATATTTTTGATTTGGTCTTTCCCCAAATTTCTGAAAATGACGCAGTCGTCGATTCTGTTAAGAAATTCCGGTCGAAAATATTTTTTCAATTCTTGAGTGACCGTGTGACGAAATTTTTCCCATTCAGCCTCTAAAGAACCATTTTGTGAATGATTTTTAGTAATTCGTTCGCTCTCTTCTTGAATTAATTGACCCGCAATATTTGAAGTCATCAAAATCACGGTATTCTTAAAATCCACCGTTCTACCCTGCCCGTCTGTAATTCGACCATCGTCTAGGATTTGAAGGAAAATATTAAAAACATCTTGATGAGCCTTTTCCATCTCGTCAAACAAAACGACAGAATAAGGTTTTCGGCGAACGTGTTCGGTTAAATACCCTCCCTCTTCATAACCAACATAACCTGGAGGAGCGCCCAACAATCGAGACACCGAATGTTTTTCCATAAACTCGGACATATCGATACGAACCATCGCTTGTTCGTCGTCGAATAAAAATTCGGCCAATGTCCGAGCGAGTTGAGTTTTCCCAACTCCTGTTGGACCGAGAAAAAGAAAAGTACCTATGGGTTTATTTGGGTCGTCCAAACCGGCCCGAGCTCTGCGTATGGCATTTGCTACTAAACCAACGGCTTCCTCTTGCCCCACCACTTTTTTTCTTAAATGAGTTTCCATTTGGATCAAACGTTCTTTTTCGGATTGCATCATTTTATCCAATGGAATTCCTGTCCATCGAGAAACGATAAAAGCTATATCTTCTTCCCCCACTTCTTCATTTAAAAGTTTTTTATTTTTTATTGGGTCGGCAACAATTTGCAACGACTCCAATTCTTTATTCAAACGAGGCAATTCGCCGTATTTTAGAGAAGCAGCTCTTTCAAGAGACCCTTCTCGTTCAGCTTGCTCGGCTTCTCTCCCAGTATCCTCAATTTTTTCCTTCAGTTTCTGCTTAATTCCAATGGATTTTTTTTCTTCTTCCCATTGTTTGCGTAATTCATCGCATTCTTTTTTTGCCGTAAAAATCTCACTTTCAATATTCTCGCTTCGATCTCTCGATTCGACATCATCTTCTTTTTTTAGAGCTTCGCGTTCAATTTCCAATTGAGTTATTTGCCGTTGAAATTGATCAATCTCGACAGGTAAAGAATCTATTTGCATTCTTAACCTTGAAGCGGCTTCGTCTATGAGATCGATGGCTTTGTCCGGTAAAAACCTATCGGTAATATACCGGTTAGAAAGTCTTGCCGCCGCCACAATAGCGCCGTCTTGTATACGAACCCCATGATGAACTTCGTACTTTGATTTTAATCCTCTTAAAATAGAAATAGCGTCTTGTTCCGTTGGTTCTCCAACCACTACGGGCTGGAACCTTCTCTCTAACGCTTTATCTTTTTCGATATATTTTTTATATTCGTTTAATGTCGTTGCGCCCACACAATGCAATTCTCCCCTGGCTAAGGCTGGTTTTAGCATGTTCGAGGCATCCATAGATCCCTCCGTAGAACCGGCGCCTACAAGAGTATGAAGTTCGTCAATAAATAAAATTATTTCCCCGCCTGCCGATCCAATTTCATGTAAAACGGATTTTAAGCGATCTTCAAATTCTCCTCGGTATTTTGTTCCAGCAACCAATGCCGCTAAATCCAAGGTCAAAATCCTTTTTTCTTTAAGGGTTTCAGGAATGTCTCCATGAAAAATTCTTTGAGCCAATCCTTCAACAATAGCGGTTTTTCCAACCCCGGGTTCTCCAATCAAAACCGGATTATTTTTAGTTCTTCTAGATAATACCTGAACCACTCTACGTATTTCTTCATCCCTACCAATCACTGGATCTAATTTCCCCGATTGAGCGCGTTCGGTTACGTCGACGCAATATTTCTTGAGAACTTGATATTTGTCTTCAGGATTTTGGTCCGTGACACGTTGGTTACCGCGTAAATCAAAAAGAGCTTTTAATAAATGATCTTTTCGAATTCCGTTTTTAACAAAAAGCTGACCAACGCTGGAATTTGGAATTTCACAAATGGCCAATAGAATATGTTCTGCGCTCAAAAACTCATCTTTCATAGCGCTAGATTCTTCAAAAGCTCTATTTAAAACGGATTTAAACGTCAACGAAATATGAATTTGAGGAATTTCTTTCGTAACTTTAGGAAAGTTAGAACATTGGCTTTGGAGTTGCGATAGAATATTTTCAGAATTGGCTCCAGACTTATTCAATATGCTATAGGTTAAACCTTCTTTATCTTTCATTAATTCCAGCAACAAATGCTCGCATTCGATATACGGTTGCCTTTCCCGCTCACAATAGGTTTGAGCTTCGGCCAAAGCCTCTTGCAACTTAATTGTCATCTTATCGAAACGCATAACTAGCTCCTGGTTTTATCAAACTAGAATTCAACTACCTGTTAAGTAATAAGATTCGAGAGTAAACTTGTCAAGTTGTTTCAATTTGCAAGGCTAGGAAAGGACTGCGAGGAGGGAAATTAAAGCCGGAATTAGGAAATCCCGGCTTTAAGGGCTTATTCAATGCCTTGTTCGGCTAACCATCGTTCCGCTTCAAGAGCGGAAGCGCAACCTGCGCCAGCGGCGGTAACGGCTTGCCTATAAACTTTATCGTGAACGTCTCCAGCGGCAAAGACGCCTTCAATATTAGTTTGTTGAGTTCCGCTTTTCACTTTAATGTAACCGGTCTCGTCTAAATCAATTTGACCTTTAAAAACGGACGTATTAGGCGTGTGTCCGATAGCGTAAAATATACCGGCCAGCGGAATATCTTTTTCTTCCCCCGATTTGAGGTTTTTGACTCGACCGCCAGTAACAAAATCATCGCCCAAAGCGTCTACAAAAACAGAATCCCAAATGATATCAATTTTAGGGTTGTCAAAAGCTCGCTTTTGCATAATTTTAGAAGCTCGCAACTCATCTCTACGATGCACCAGATAAACTACCGTCCCAAATTTAGTCAAATAGGAAGCTTCTTCGACGGCGGTATCCCCGCCTCCAATAACCATCAAAGGTTGATTCCTAAAAAATGGCAATGCCCCATCGCAAACGGCGCAGGCAGACATTCCATTGTTCCACATTTTTTCCTCGTTTGGCACGCCCATTCTACGAGCCGTTGCGCCAGTAGCTATAATAACGGATTCGGCTTGAACTTCTCTTTTTTCAGATTTAATGGTAAATGGTCGTTTGCTAAAATCTACTTCCGATACGTCTTCTCGATACATTTCAGTCCCAAAACGCTCTGCCTGTTTTCTGAACAGTTCCATTAAATCTGGGCCATTGACTCCCTCTGGAAACCCTGGATAATTTTCGACATCTGTAGTTGTGGTTAATTGACCTCCAGCAGGTCCGCCCGACATATAGCCTTCAAACATAAAAGGATCCAGGTTAGCTCTAGCGGCATAAATAGCGGCGGTATGGCCAGCGGGTCCGGAACCAATAATCACTAGCTTTTTTACTTCTGACATCAAGAATCTCCCTTTCTATTATTTGACTTCACGCAACGAAAACCTAAATCGCTAAACCGCAAATCATGATCTCTCGCTACTCTATCTGAAACCCTTAGGTAATGCGCTGGAGAATTCCAGGCGCCCCCTTTAATAACTTTTTGCGTGCCACTATCAGATCCTTTAGGATTTACTTGAGGTTCCGTAGTTTTATAAGGCCCGTACCAATCTTGAGTCCATTCATAAACATTACCCAACATATCAAATAGGCCTTTAGAGTTTGGGTTAACCGACTCAACTCTATTTGGGGACCCAGCATTATACTTTTTTCCGAAAACGGCTCCGCCTAACTCTTTTCTTTTAGCGGCTTTTTCCCATTCCGCTTCTGTAGGCAACCTGCCGCCTACCCAATTACAAAAATCCTGCGCTTGTTTCCAAGAAACAAAAACAACGGGCTTATCTCTTCCGGAAAAATCTCTGGGCCGCGAATCATGCAACTCGTTAGGAGAACAAAATCCTTCTTTGAAACATTGATAATAAGATTGATTGGTCACTTCGGACCGCAAAATCATAAACTCATCCAATTGCACTTTATGAGGAACTTCGTCGGAACACCAATCCGAATTACCCTGTTCTTCAACGCAATATGTATCGCCCATTACAAGGTCTCCGGCGGAAATAACTTCCCATTTAAGGTTTGTCGGTTCTTGCGCCAAAGCGGGACTCATCAACCATAAAATTGTTCCAAGTATTCCTAAAAAACTTTTCGACATGAATTAAATCCTTCACCTCTCCAGGTTTTTAAAGATTTCATCTTTTACTGTTTCGTAATCGGCCTCTAACTCATACGGTTTATAAACAAAATTGGAATCAATTCCCGAAATATTATTAGCGTGGTAATTATTTAAAAATTCCGAAAACTTTAAACCGTTAGCCGTAGAAATTACGATAACTCGATCGCTTTTTTTGATATCTCCCCTTTTAACCAACTTTTCCATAACTGCCAAAGCGACGGCAGTATGTGGACAACATAAGAGGCCCGTTCGATTCGCTCTTCCAGCTACGTTCGCTAATTCTTCTTCCGTAGCGTCTTCTGCAATTCCGTCAAAAGCTTTTAAAGTTCTAATCGCTTTTTTAATGCTGACAGGCGCTCCAATTTGTATCGCCGAGGCTAATGTTTCTTCCGCTTGAATATTTTCAAAATCTTTATACCCATTTTTAAAACATCTAACCAAGGGATTTGCTTTTTCAGCTTGAGCGCAAACTAATCTTGGTAATTTGTTGATCAATCCAAGGTCTTGCAACATGGTAAAGCCTTTGCCTAAAGCGCTCACATTGCCTAAATTTCCTCCAGGCACTATCACGACATCGGGCACTTCCCAATCAAACTGTTGAACTAATTCAAAGCTGATGGTTTTTTGTCCTTCAATTCGCAGGGAATTCATAGAGTTGGCCAAATAAATATCATTTTTCATACAAATATCTTTAACAAGCTTCATACAACCGTCAAAGTCCGTGTCCAGCGAAACTGTCATCACTCCATGTGTTATTGGTTGAATTAACTGAGTCAAAGAAACTTTATTTTTTGGAAGAAAAACAATAGCCGGGATTCCCGCAACGGCGCAGTAAGCGGCTAAAGCCGCCGAAGTATCGCCGGTAGAAGCGCATGCAACCGCCCTTATATTTTTCCCTTCGCTTCGCATCTGCTTGACCATAGAAACAAGCACCGTCATTCCTATATCTTTGAAAGAACCCGTATGCGACAAACCACATTGTTTGACCCATAAGTCGTCAATACCAACTTCTTGGCCAAATCGCTCTGCATAAAAAAGATTACTTCCCCCTTCGTAGGTCGAAACGATGTTATCGTTATCTAAATTTGGGCATACCAGTTCCTTTTTACCCCAAACACTACTTCCGTAAGGCCACTCATGCTTACGATAACGATCGTCAAATAAAGTCTTCCATTCTTTAGCCGAACGTTTTTTAAGCTCGTCCATGTCATGACAAACTTCCAATAAATCATCGCACGTTGGACATCGATAGATGACTTCCGTCAATTCATAACGACCAGAACAACCATTAATACATTGAAACCAGGCTTTAAAATTCATACTCAATTCTCACACCGTATAACAATAGATTTTTCGGAAATAACGTCAGTTTGGTTTAACTTAGCTAAAGCGTCTTGAATATTTTGCTCTCTAGCTTGATGGGTCATGAAAACCAGTGGAACCCCTTTACCATCTTCATCTCTCCCTTGTTGACTTACAGATTTAAGACTGATGGAATGTTCGCCTAAAACACCGGAAATTATCGACAAAACACCGGGTCTATCAGCAGCGTTAAATCGCAAAAAATATTCCGTTTCAATTTGTCGGATATCTTTAACCGGTAGTTTTTTAAAGTTATTTTGATTGAAGGCTTGTACGGGAACTCTTGAGGTAACGTTTAATAAAATATCCCGAGCAATTTCAATAACATCTCCTATAACTGCCGAAGCGGTAGGTAACGAACCCGCTCCATGCCCAATCAAAGCGCTTTTTTCCATTAAATCGTCATAGATCTGAACCGCGTTAAAAACACCGTTAATTTGGGCTAACGAATGATTTTCTGGAATCATGGCAGGATGCACTCGAACTTCAACGGAATCGCCGCTCATTTTAGAAATAGCCAATAATTTAATTTTATAACCAAATTCTTTAGCGCAATCGATATCCTTAAGCGTAATATCGGAAATCCCCTGAATGTATATCTCGTTAAAATTAACGGATGTTCCGTAGGCAAGCCGAGTCAATAAAGCGGCCTTATGGGCTGTATCAATCCCTTCAATATCAAAAGTTGGATCTGCTTCCGCAAAACCTAATTCCTGAGCTTCTTTTAAAGCGACGCCAAACTCGCGCCTATTGTCCGTCATTTGGCTCAATATATAATTTGCGGTTCCATTAACAATTCCTACTATGGATTTAATTTGGGTTGCGGCAAAAGATTCTTTTAAAGATCGAATAATAGGAATACAACCGCCAACGGCGGCTTCAAAACCAAGCGCAAAGCCTTTTTCTTCGGTTAATGAAAATATTTCGTCGCCATGCTTGGCTAAAAGAGCCTTGTTTGCCGTTACCACCCGCTTGCCATTTTCGATGGCTTTTATAATAAAGGTTTTTGCGGGTTCCATGCCGCCAATCAGTTCAATGACAATATCAATTTCAGGATTGGAGAGGACCTCGTCGACATTTGTGGTCAAAATTCCAGGTTTAACTTTGACTCCTCTGTCTGTCTTGATATCCAAATCGGCAATTTTTACTAAATCGATTTTAGCGCCAAGTCGGTGCGAAATAATTTCCGCATTGTCGGTTAATATTTTAACAACTCCTGTACCTACAATACCAAAACCAATTAAACCAACCTTTACGGTTTTCATAAATTATTCCGATCGTTCTAAAAATTCATCCGGCTTATTAAAAATTTCACGAAGTCCGCGAATCGCTTGCCGGGTTCGGTGTTCATTTTCTACTAAAGAGAAGCGGACATAACGATCCCCTTCTTCGCCAAATCCCACCCCAGGCGATACCGCCACTTTAGCTTTCTTGATCAATCTTTTTACAAATTCCAAAGAACCCAATTCTTGAAATTGTTCGGGAATTTCAGCCCAAACAAACATAGTAGCTTTTGGTTTTTCTACTTTCCACCCTAATCGATTCAACCCATCGCATAAAACATTGCGGCGATTTTTATAAATATCGCAAATTTCCTGAGCGCAATCTTCCAATTCGTTAAGCGCAATGATGGAAGCGATTTGTATTGGTTGAAAAATACCATAATCGTGATAACTTTTCACCCTTGCCAGAGCGTGAATAAGCGTTGCGTTCCCAACAACAAACCCAACTCTCCAACCAGGCATATTGTAACTTTTTGAAAGCGTAAAAATCTCCACTCCCACATCCTTGGCTCCAGGAACTTCCAAAAAACTAGGGGCTTTATATCCGTCAAAAACAATATCTGCGTAGGCAAAATCATGAATGACGATTAAGTCGTGTTCTTTTGCAAAATCCACCACCTTTTTGAAAAAATCAATCTCTACAACTTCAGTGGTTGGATTATGCGGAAAATTTATAACCAAAGCAAAAGGCCGGGGCCAATTCTGCTTAAATGCTTTTAATAAGGATTCAAAAAAATCGACTTCTCGCGATAATGGGACATGGATAACGTCGCCATTCGCCAATATAAAAGCGTAAGTATGAATAGGATATGTTGGCGTTGGCACTAAAATGGAATCGCCAGGATTCGTAATCGCCAAGGCTAATTGAGATATGCCCTCTTTCGATCCAATAGTCGCAATCGCTTCGCTTTCGGGATCTAAATCGACGTCAAACCGGCGTTTATACCAGTCGGTAATAGCCAGACGAAGTTTAGGGATTCCCTTTGAAAGAGAATAGCGGTGATTTTGCGGTTTGTTTGCCGCTTCGCACAATTTTTCTACAATTTTAGGAGGGGTGGGCATATCTGGATTGCCCATCCCAAAATCTAAAATATCCTCGCCGCTACGCCTAGCCTCAACTTTTAGTTCATTGACACTATTAAATACGTAGGGAGGTAATCTATTTATCCTGGAAAACTCTTTCACTTTCCAAATACACGATTGGGATTAAAAATTAGGGTAAAACGATGGGCTGGAAATCTGCAAGGGCGGTAAACCGGCTTTCTTAGATAACCACAAAAGCGTTCTAACCATGAAAGCCCTTGACGAACCAAAAGATTCGCTAAGATACCATAAAATATCAAATCCAGCAAAGATAAAAAAACCCTTATTAAATAGATACTTATAGCTAATCAAATCCCAAGAAGAACCATTTTGCTTATTTATAAAAAAGAATTAAATCTGTTAAAACTGACCAATCAATTTAAAAGTCATTTTTTTCTTTTAGAATTCAATGGTTATGAAAACTCTATTGAGACGATATCTTAAAGTTTAATTTAAACGTAATTTTTGAATATAACTTTCAACAGTAATAGAATTTATTCCAATACCTTGCTTATGCATGCTGTTATCGTAACTATCCATCATGCTAACGATTCCCGCTAAATTGCCGTTACAAGATACAATCGCTCCTCCAGAGTTCCCAAAAAATATTTCATTATCTTTAAAATAAATATAATTAGAATCTTTGATTTTGTCTTTTTTCTTGATTCTCGCTTTTTGCAAAGAGTAATATTTGCTGTTGGGATGTCCGACAACCATCAAGTTTTCATCGTCGTCAAAATTTCTTTCTAAGTTAAGCCATGAAGAGTTTCCGTCCCGGGTTAAGATAAACGCAAGATCCAAACCGCGAACTCGAGCCACATTCTTAACCGAAATTTGCTTATCGGGTTTAGCCAAAAACTCTTCTTCCACAAAAGGAAGATAAACCTTTAATTCGTTGCCATCTATGACATGGGCGGCAGTCGCAATCAAATTGGGCCGGACAAAAACGCCTGCCCCAAGCCCTTCGTCAGTTTTAATAAGAACGGTTGCTGATGCGACGGTTTTATAGAGTTCGTTACGGTTTTCGCAGGCAATGCCTTTTCCGATAAGGTGTTTTTCCAATTCGTTTTCCGGAGGGTTCATCCAAAGTCGAATAGCGCGTCTTATACTTTTTGGATAGGTATTTTCAGGGTCTGTCATCGAAAGCTTTTGATTATGCAGTAAAATAACCCCAAAACAGACGAACGCAACAGTCGTTAATTTATTTTTTAATTTTTGATGCATATATATTTGTAAGGAACGAGTTTATACGATCATCGCTAAACTAAAAAGTTTGTCTTTTTCTAACACCTATCCCACAACGTGTCATTCAGACGACCAACGGGAGGAAGAATCTCATTTAGAACCTTGATTTCTCAAGAGAATCTCGGTTAATTATTTAAAACTTTATATCCAGTTCTTTAGAAACGTAGCCTAGGCAAATCGGTTTTAACTTAGGAACCCAGGTTTAGCATGGAATATTGGCAAATTATACTTTTAGGAATTGTTCAGGGAATCACTGAATTTCTTCCAATTTCAAGCTCGGGCCATTTAATACTGGCTCCCATCTTATTTAATTTTCCCGACCAGGGATTGGCTTTGGATGCCATTCTGCATGTTGCAACTCTTTTAGCCATTATAATATTTTTTAAAAAAGACCTGATAAACTTAAGTAAAGGTTTGTTTCTAAAAAATGCAAGCAAAGACCACAAAAGAGTCTCTTGGGGAATCATTTTAGCGTGTTTTCCTGCTGGACTTGCCGGATTATTTTTTGGCGATGCTATAGAAACCAATTTAAGAGACCCAAACTTTGTAGCCATTAACCTTTTTATCTGGTCTCTTGTGTTCTTCGCTGCCGACCGTTTTAGCAGAAAAGCCTCGTCACCTAGTAAAGAATTAGAATCGCTCACTTTAAAACAAATTTTGATTGTTGGCTTTGCCCAAATGCTGGCTTTGCTTCCGGGCACTTCGCGGTCGGGAGTGACTATTGCGGCAGGGTTATTTGGAAATATTTCAAAAATAACGGCGGCTCGCTTTTCTTTTCTACTTGGCGCGCCCATTATTTTAGCGGCAGGACTTTTAAAATTTTGGCACTTAGTTTCCGATCCAGCAGCGACCATCCCCTATTCTGTTGGACAATTAGCCGTCGGTTTTATAACCGCTTTTGTAGTGGGATACTTCTCTATCAAATTGCTGTTAGGAATTCTGGAAAAGGCAGGATTGATCCCATTTATAATTTATAGAATCGTTTTATCTCTAGGGATACTAGTTTATTTCAATATATAGAAGAACAAAATTTGTCACAATGAGAGCCTGACTCATTTCACACGTTGATTGAAAAAGGAACTAGAGTTGCAAAGTCCCCACCGCATGTCATCTTGAGCGAAGCCGAAAGATCTCGCCTCGATTTAATAAATAATTCCACTCTAGTTTCTTAGAAGCCTCTCGAACTACGACCACCTTATTTAAATTCTATTTCAACTTTCTCTAAACCAAAGCCTACCTTTATTCAACTTCGTCCCCACGACCCGTCGCTCCGAGCTTGTCGAGGAATCTCGCCTGCACTCAATAAAGTATCTACCTCTTTTTTTAAAAAGTTTGTAACTGGAAGCGTAAAAAATTATAATTACCGCCAACAAAGATATTAGCCCCCGTAGCTCAGCAGGATAGAGCACCGGATTCCTAATCCGGGGGTCGTGCGTTCGAGTCGCGCCGGGGGCATTTATAAAACAAAGGCTTATGATTAAGATTATAAGTCTTTGTTTATTTAGTAGGCATATAGTAGACGGTTGGATTCAAATGAGAGGACGCCTGAATTTTCAGTATAGCTACTATTAAGAACTCTAAAACTCATAAACAAAGTTAAAAAAATAGAATTATCGCTAATTCTAATTCAAGTAACCTGAAAATAAACAAACGCCTCCTAATTTTATATTGGGAGGCGTTTGTTTATAACTTATCTAGAAAAATCTATTCTAATGTTGCCCAAACCTCGTTTGTATTAAGATAACCAGGAGCTCCAAGAAAACCGCCCATTATCCAAATACGATTTTGAAATACTTCAGCTTGGAGATGCGATCTTGCGGACCAAGGGGGAGAATCAGTGACTAAGTTCCAAATCTCTCCATCGGTACTATTATAAACCTCGTCAAACACTCCATTATTCCCATCTTGACCAGCAATAATCCACATTTTGCTGTCATATACTATTCCCGCTGGGAAATAACGTTTACCATTTGCAAATAGCGTATCGCTAGTTTCCTCATTCCAGGAGGTTCCATCAAAAGACCAAACATCAGTTGTTAATCCATTTATCACGTAAACTTTATTGTTGAGGGTAAGAACGGTGTGGCCATAACGCCCTGACCAGGGTGCATTAGCGGCCTGATCCCAATCAATTCCGTCAGTAGAATACCAGATGTCATTCAATCCACCAGTGTTCCCATAACCTCCCATGATCCACATTTTCCCGTCGTAAACAACAACGTCAAAATGGGTTCTAACTGCCCAATCGGCATTTGGTTGAATTTCCTCCCAGGTAATGCCGTCATCCGATCGCCAAACGTCATTTAAATTGCCAGTCGAATTGGATCCACCCATTACATACATTTTGTTATTAAAAACAACAGCTCCATGACTTTGTCTTTCGTCTGGTAACGGGGAGCTACCTGTAACCTTATTCCAGTCTACTCCATCGGACGTATACCAGATTTCATCAGAATATGAAGAACTTGAGCCAGTTCCAACATACCCTTGTAATACCCACATTTTGTTGTCAAACACTACAGATTCAAATTGGTTTCTTTCGCTCCACTTAGCTAATGAAGTAGTAATTTCCTCCCAATCAACCCCATCATGAGGCGCAACGCTCAATTCGCTAAGAGGAATAAAGGCTTCCGAATCTCCTTGTGTGTTGGAAAGTTTTAATTTGTAATTACCTGCAATTAGAGTCTCTGGCATGTCTACAATTACCTGTTGCAAAGGAGGAGTGGTGTTTGGAATATCTGCTGTATTCAATACATTTATAGTTTGGCCAGCAAGGGTAACGGTTGGATCCGTTTGGCTAATAACCAAATCAGTTCCATTTAAGTCTATAGCCGGAACAGAGCCTGTGCCAGGATCATATTGAAATTCCCTCGTGAAAAGGATTTCTACTCCATCGGCTTCATCTTTACCGCTTGCCCCAGCAGGCCCCACAGGTCCCGCGTCGCCAGCCGGCCCTGTAGCTCCCGTGGCACCCGTTACTCCTTGGATTCCTTGTGGACCAGTAGCTCCAATCGGACCTTGAGCCCCCGTAGCACCGGTAGCTCCCTGAGACCCGGTTAATCCGATTGGACCTTGAGGACCCGTGTCGCCTTGTAATCCTTGTGGACCTACAATACCCTGCGGGCCTTGAGGTCCTGCAGGTCCCTCAGGACCTTGTGGTCCCGCAGGTACAGAGTCCCATTTAATGCCATTTGGCGCCGTTGAATCTGAGGTTAATACTTCACCATTTGCCCCTACTCCCAAACGAATTTCTTTATTCCCATCATGCGTTAAAACATCACCTTTGGTAGTCAAAACAGGCTTTCGGCCAATAATAATGACTCGATTTGAGGTACCGGATTCCGTCAATTCAATGTCAGGCCCGGCTTGAAGTTTATCCATCAAGAACCCTTCTGTCGTATCGCCTGAAGATACTTTCGCCTTTTCATCTTGTGCCCAGCCTGTGGACGCAAAACCAAATATAACAAAACAGATAATTCCTATTTTTAACATAGTCATATTTTCTCCTTAGCTAATTTGTTTGGAGGTTTTAGAGTTTTTTCCGGTAGAGAGAAAATATAAATTTTAACCTTGGTTTAGTTGGATTTGGAATTCCGATTGTTTTGCATATGAATATTCAATGGCTTATGGTAAATAAAAAAGGTTGACACAATTTATAAAATTAATTTCTGATGATTTATCCTAACTACCTTATATTTTATTTCAAATCGACCAAAACCATCTTTCCTACATCCTTGCTAATTTGAATTAACTTGGACCTTGGCTTCAACGCGGAGATTTTCTAAGGGGGTGTCGATACAAACCTTACTGAATTTATCTCCCTTAATTTCAGCTTGAACGGAATCTAGAAACTGGGTATTCCTTAAAATGCCCTCTCTTCCTCTTTGCTGGCCAGATTTTTTCAATACTTCAATAAGGGGTGTGGTAGCTTGTTATATTTAATACCAACCGTAGGAGACCGACTATTTCCCAATTATCTAAATACATATTTAATCATCCAGTTCTGAGATATGGATTTCGCCCATTTTTCTTTTTAGGAGCGCTGTTTAGCATTATTAGTTTGCTGATATGGGGCGGGTTTTATGCTGGATATGTCGCGCCTCCTTTATTCATGATGGATCCCGTATCCTGGCATGCCCATGAAATGATCTATGGTTTCACTATCGCAATTGTTGCAGGTTTTTTGCTTACGGCTGTAGCCAACTGGACAGATAGGCCTCCAGTGCAAGGGTTTCATTTATTAGGACTCTGCCTACTATGGCTAGCAGGACGCGTGGTTATAAATTTTGATCTGGGTTTGCCCGAGGCTGCCGTTTTAGTTTTAGAGGGCATGTTTATTCTGACACTAGCAATCAGCATATCTATTCCGCTTTTTAAAACATGGGAAAAACGCAATTTTGTATTTCTGGCGTTACTAAGCATATTATTTGCATGCGACATGGTCTTCCTTATTACCAAAGATCGCATATTTCTTTATGTTGCTGTGATGATTATTATCGCTATGATCTCTATAATTGGAGGGCGAATCATTCCGTCCTTCACCGTGGACGCTCTGCAAGAAAGAGGAGAAGAAGCCCACGAGACACCGCAAAGCAAATTAGATATTCTGGCCATACTATCGTTGATATTGATAATATTGACACTGGTGTTTGTGGAACAGGAAGGAGCTATTCTTTCTGGGTTTGCCTTTTTATCCACCATCGTCCATATTCTACGTCTACGACGCTATCATACACTCAGAATTTTGAATGATCCTATGCTTTGGATTCTCCATGTTGGCTACAGCTGGGTAATTCTAGGGTTGTTTATGATAGGACTCTCAGCGCTGGGTTTTCTTCCATTCTCTATTTCGCTACATGCTTTTACAGCGGGAGCTATTGGCTCTATGACGCTTGGTATGATGTGTCGAGTGACTCTGGGACACACTGGACGCAACCGGATCGCAACAAACCTGACAAAATTAAGTTTTCTCCTGATACAGGGCGCTGCTTTTATGCGAGTATTTGGTCTGATAATTGCGCCGGACTATAGTATTGAGTGGATTATAGGTTCCGCTACACTTTGGATACTTAGTTTTTCTCTTTTTATTTTGATTTATGCTCCAATGCTATGGAAGGCGGACCTTGATGAACTGAACGATTAGTAAGGCTCGTTAGTAAAGGAACACTATCTCCCCCTAAACCTATCCCCTTGGGTTAGTCATAAATTGGACATTCTCTTTTATTTCTTTAATTTTTTTAAGAAATGCTTTTAGATCGCGCTTTCAATTATCAGTACGTATTACCCCTCTGACAAAAATAAATTTTGACCAGTTTTTAATCCATCTCACTATTACAGATATAAAACCCATAATCAGATCAAAAAAAGTTAACTCTTCTATAATCTTATCTTTATTTATTTTTCATTCAATTTATTAAATAAATCCTTGATTATTGTAAACAATAAATGTTGTAATATTTTTTTGCAAACAAAAAATTTTTAAAAATGAAAGGTAACTTCTTAAGAAAAAGGAATTCTATTCTTTAATTTTTTTATTGCGTCATGAATTATCTTTTAAAGTTTTAATAAATAAAGAGGAGGGAGAAATATTATGGGAAAAGTACTTATTTTTAATTTTGACGGTACAGGGAATGAACCCGAAGACGCGCACCAAAAAGAGAAAAAAAGCGGAGAAATTGAAGATGATGGAATCACTAATATTCTTAAATTACATTTATTATTAGGCGGTAGCCTTAAGAAAGATGGAAAAACTAAATTAACCGGAGGAAATCAAAGTTTTTACTACAACGGAGTTGGTACCTACGGGAATTTCTTTCAAAGAATTGTCAATCAGGGATTGTCCGCGGAAAAATGGGACGTTGCAAGAATTATTAATGAGGCAATGGAAGATTTTGAAAAAAATTACAAAAAGCGCGAGCATAAACATATCTTAATTACAGGCTTTAGTCGTGGCGGCGCTATCGCTAGGCGATTTGCTTCCCTGATTAATGACAAAGTTGGAAAACCCATTATTATTGAAGGGATTTTCGATACGGTAGCTTCCATTGGACTTCCAAACTTAAGCTCTTCGGATCGTCCTAAAACAAATGTAGTTTTTGAAAACGGGTGTACCCTACCTTCTAATGTTATAAAAGCGCTTCATTTAGTATCTCTTGACGATAAAAGAAAAGCTTTTCAACCAACATTAATGAATAAGGATCATCGGGTTACGGAGGTTTGGTTTGCAGGCGCTCATTCTGATGTGGGTGGAGGATATTTCCACGATGGGCTGTCCGATACAAGCTTAAGGTTTTTTTTAGATTGGTTTGAAGATTTAAACCTAGGTATTAAATTGTTAACTTCAAAAACCATTAAATATAATAATTTAGTCGATAATAAAGAAAAATATAAAATTGAGGTTGATGATGTCCAAATAGATCCTAATTCCTTTGGAGTTAATCATCAGCAAGAACGAACTCCATTGATCGGATGGGCTTCATTAACGGATCGTAGATGTTGCGTTATTCAAAACGATAAAGTCTTAGAAGATGGAGAAGATGCAAAACCATTAGTTCACTGGTCTATAGCGGAAAGAATTTCTGGCGATCGCAATTACAGACCAAAGTCCCTTGAAAACCTTCCTCACACAATTCTATACCCCGATGGGCAGACTAAAAGTTTTATAGGGCGCTCAGATCATAAGAAAATGAACACCCGTAACTTCTCAGTACTCAACCCCAATGAAAGTAAAGAAACATTTATATTTGCCTATATGAAATTTAATCATACTGGAATTCTTTTTGAAAAAGGGAAATCCTATACGATTGAGGTTGTTTCAAAAGCTGCTCATAAATGGAATGACGGCGGAATTAAAGATCTAGATGGCAAAGGTTGGGATCGTGGTTCTGTCAAATTAGGGATGCAAGAACTTGCCATAGCAACTATGGAACCTTTTAAACGAGTAACCGGAAACGGAGCTAAATGGTTCACTCTTTGTGGAAGTATTGGAGACAACGATGATAAAGCCTTTATCATTGGCAATAAACTTACTAATTATGTAGCCACCCATTCCGGAGAATTTTGCGCATTTGCCAATGATCTGGATGGATTTTACGGTAATAATACAGGCAAATTAAAAATTAAAGTTACTTGTAATTAAGATATTTATTACATAGTCGGTAATTACTTTATCGGGCTTTTTAAATGAATCTTATAACCTATTTTGATTTGTTTTAAAAACCTCGGCAAACTATTTATCTTTAATCAATAATATTTTTTACATTCATAAAACTTTGTAACGAAATTCCATAAACTTTTAATACAAAGAATAGGAGGCGTTTGATGCCAAAATACTTATTTTTTAATTTTGATGGAACAGGTAACGAACCAGAAGATGCCGATCAAGATGTCGATAGATGGGGTAATATAGAAGACGATAATATTACCAATATTCTCAAGTTTCATTTTTTTCTGGGGGGTAATCTAAAAAATGAAGCTAAAACCGTATTACCCGATGGAAGCCTCAGTTTTTATTATAACGGCGTAGGTACCTATGGAAATCCTATTCAAAGATTATTAAACCAGGGTTTGGCCTTAGGAAAGTGGGATGTTGCAAGAATAATCAATGAAGCTAAGGATGATTTCAAAAAACATTTTTCAGACGATATAGATCTAATTATTATTACGGGATTTAGTCGCGGCGCTGCAATTGCTCGAAGATTTGCTACCCTAATCAATGACGAAGTTGGTAAACCAATAATTATTGAGGGGATTTTTGATACTGTGGCTTCTATTGGTCTACCTAATTTGGATCCTAAAGACCGCCCCAAAACCGATGTTGTGTTCGAAAATCATACCCTGGCTAAGAACGTCGTTAAAGCTCTTCATATGTTAGCCCTTGATGAAAAAAGATTAGCTTTTCGACCCACATTAATGAACCAGGAAGATAAAGTTACAGAAATATGGTTCTCAGGAGCTCATTCCGATATTGGAGGGGGTTATTTCTATGACGGATTATCTGATGTAACGCTTAGGTATTTTTTGGATTGGATTGATAGCCTCAATTTAGGAATTAAGCTATTAGACTCAACGACCATTGACTACCAAAATTTATTTGAAAAAAATGAAGATCTACATATTGGCCCAGATGACGTTCAAATTAGACCCAACCCTGGTGGCAAAAATCATCAACAAGAGAGAATAATTTTTGGGGAAGCAACATTATCTGACCGAAAATGTTGCGTCATAAAAAATGATATGCGCATTGAGAATAATGTAGCAGGTGGGAATGGAGAACCCTTAATTTATTGGTCTGTACAAGGAAGAATTAGACTTGATCCCGATTACAAACCTAGATCGCTAAAAAATGTTCGCCATAAAATCCTTTACCCTGATGGGTCAGAAAAAAGTTTTTTAGGATTTTCTGCGCATAGGGCTAAATAATTATTGGAATCAGTACTAAATTATCAATTTCATTCAACTTTTAAAATAAAGGGTCTACGAAATTAAACTTGTAGGCCCTTTTTTTGCTGTATTGATCAACGCCTTAACCGGGTTCTGATACAGAAAGGTCTGACTAACCTTCAGAACTGACAGTTACTTTGAGTTTGCCTTCAATGCGGAGGTTTTCTAAGGGACTGTCGATACTTATCTTACTGAGTTTATCGCCTTTAATGTCGGTTTGGACGGAATCTAGAAACTGGGTGTCCCTGATAAAGCCCTCTCCTCCTCTTTGCCAACGCCATTTTTTGCGATACGTGTTGTAAGCAATATTGTTCCCTGAAAATATATTGTTGGCGAGTTCTACCTTTGATCGATCCTTAACCGCTATGCCTACATTGCACTCAGAAAACTTGGAATCGAGAACCGTGGTTTGTGTCCCTTCTCCTGCGCTAATACATTTGTCCCCGCTTTTTTCAAAATAGGTGTTGATTACTCGAACGGTTCCCATACTGACATCAAGTCCGTCATTACCAGAGTTTCTAAAAACACTGTCGATAATTTCTCCATCAACCAAATCCCAATCCACCGCGTCGCTACGCGCATCTTCAAAAACGGAATTCTTGATTTTAACTTGGGAACGCACAAAATGAACCGCATCGTCGCCGACAAAATTCGGCCCAAACCGGCTGTTAGCTATTTCAATACCGGGATTATCGTGAACGGAAAACATACCGGTAAAATCAAGATTATTCCAATTGTCGACGGACCCGCCTTCTATATCCAAATACTTTATACGGCTCCCTTTAGTTTCCTTCCCCATTATGGCTACCACGCCAAAGGATAATTGCGGGTTTAAACGACGAACTATAACTGGCTGTTCAGGAGAACCTTCAACATGTATGGGGCCACGAATAATTAGTGAAGTTTTCGGGCCGAGCGCCAGTTTTGTTCCGGGTTTTATGATAATCGGTTGACCAATATCAAACTCTCGAGTTTGTTCAATTATCACTTCACCGGGGCCTAATACTACTGGAGTTTGATTCGGTTGTGGAATTTCCAGCATGTTCAGCCCTGAGGCAAGTCGTAAGACTTTTAGATTATCTGGAGCAGGTGAAAATTTTAGGGGTTTTTTAGTTATAGAATGAATAAAATCGTATTCTTCAGGTTTACCGGGAAGTTTATAAAAAGCATAAAAATTAGGGATATTATACAACGATTTTAGGTAGGTTGTTTTAACAGTATTATTGGCAACTTTTAACTTCACAGAGGAATATGATCCATCGTCGCCGTTCAAAGAAAAACTTTTTCCATCTTTTCTTTGAGCAAATATTCCGGCAAAGCCTTCTAGAAAAATTTCGAATTCGTTACCGCTTTGGCTAACCACCGATAAACGAGAATATTTTAATTGTTCCTTGAGCCATTGATTACGATTCCGTACAAAATCGACAATACGGTCAATATATCCATCCAAGTCGGTAACAGACATTAACCTCTTCCCCTGCCCGCTCTTTCCACTTAGATTTATATCCGCCAAAGCCGAAGGACGCAAAGCCTTCCATTTATTCCTAATAACCGATTCCAACTCCGTAACAGATCCAATCGTATCTAATACTTCAACTAATCTTTGGATATATCGATCAACATTGTCCGGATTTTGCAACCAAACCTGTATGAAAGCTCCATCTTGTCTGTGTATGGGCCTAATCAATTGGACTTCACTATTAAAAAAATCATAACCGGTAACATCTTCTAGAAGAGGAATAATTTTACCGTTTCCAGAATCCAGCCAGAAGGAGTTGTTATGCCTACTATCCACATGGTTTTCTCCCGCATGACATAATAGAGCTAAATACTTTGCAAAAGAATCTTGATCAAAATAATCATTTAGCGTCAAAATTCTGTGTATCAGATCTTGTCTTCCATATTCGGCTTTCCAGTTCAATATATTATTGGCAGTTTCAAGAGTTCTTTTCAAAAGCTCTTTTCCCTTTTCTTTGTCTGGACCACCAACTCCCCAAGCAACTTCTCTTGTCCAGCGCTCCCAAACGCGTTGAAATTCTCTTTTATCCAAATGTTCTAGATTGAAAAAGTATCCAGGAAGACGGCCAGAGTTTATAAAAAGTGATTCGTCTAAACGCCACATACGATTATAGATTCCCATATACTTATTATTGACAAATAAGCGCACGAAATGATCGTCAATATTCAACAATCCCCACTTATTGCTAAGCATATTGGTTAACCAATTACTAAACCCAGTTCCGTCCTCGGGCGCCACCAATAAATGGTCCCGATATCCATTTAAGGTTTTCTTACCCTTTAATTTCACTCTAAGAGAAGGCTTCCAAACCATATGATGCTGAGCCATTACCCCTCTTAAGTTGATTGATACAGGAAAAGTCAACTTTTCAGATAAATGAAAAATGCCATTGATGCGTTGTTTTTTTTCAAACCTCCCCATGCCATATTGAAAAATTTGAGAATTGAGAATATCAAATCCGTTTCTTTGAATTGTTAAACGGATAGAAGGAATATCCACTTGTTCGGGATATTCTTTGGCAAAAAGAACGTTTTTAATGGCAACCTGGTTTTCTTTAATAGAAGTAGGAATAATTCCTCTAAAGAAAGTTAGATTTGGTAACCAATTTTTTACTATTTTATTTTTTGCCGCATCGTACTTGCGATGCAATATCCAGTCTGTATAGAAGGATAAGCAAGAAATTGAAATTACTAGCGCCAAAAATGAAGGGAAAATAATGGGAAATAATTTTCCCAAAGAAAATCTTTTTATTCGGTCGTTTTTCCCAAGGTTGAAACCGGTATTTGGAATGAAACGAAGAGTCATAAAATCACAATACTATACCCAAGAAATAATTATCAATTAACGAGGTAATGGAACATTAAAATAAACATCAATTATTTCTGGATTGGCTCATTGCATTAAAGGCCATAATCTCATTATTAAAAGTAGACACAGCCTCTTCTCTTGAGCGAAAATTATATTTTTCTAACATTTTGTAAAGAGTTTTTTTGGCAATCAAAGCTTTATTTTTAGCTTCTCCGGTGGGATCATTAACTTGTAAAAACTCCATGCTAGCTTTCAGGGTATAAACAATGGCTCGTTTGCCATCATTCGTCAAATCCCCGCAAACCCCTATTTGCGCATAAGACAAAGCCCTTTTTTGTCGCATATCCTCTGGTAAACCATCAACCTCTCTAGGATTGGGTCTTCCATTCAGCTTTCTAGAAAATATTTTTATCGCTTTCTCAAAATGACGAATGGCTTCTTCAATTAAATTCTCATTTAATAACACATTACCTAGATGATAATGTGCCGTTGCGAAATCAGGATTTAGTTTAATAGCTTCTTTTAAATGAATAATACCCTGTTTAACCTTTTTCATCTTTAAGTGCATGAAACCAAGGTTTAACTTTACTAAATAGGCTTTTTCGGGAGCAATTTCGGAAACTTGATTCAATATGTCAATAGGTTCTTTAATAAAGCCGTAACGATTAAACATCTCGAAACTAGCGGTAAACATTTCTTTAACTTTTCCTTCGTTATTTTTTGAATTGTTTACTTTAGAAGGTTCTGAATAACAACCTAAAACTGAATGGAAAACCAATAACGAAAAAATATATGGAGCATTTTTTCTACAAAATATTCTCTGCAAACAAATAATAATCATGAATTTGAATAGAAAAGATACCTACAGCCAGAAAAGGTTGCGAATTTACGATTTCTCGTGAGGATATTACTCTTTGTACAACCGATTAATCCTTAACCAAAAATGTGGGTAGGTTTGCCGTCGATACTCGCTTGGTTTTTTCTTTCCCAATAGCTTTTTATTTCGCTATCGGTTTTTCCAGAGGCCCATTCGATAAGGTCCTCCCTATTCCCCTTATATTCAAATAACGGAACTCCAAAACCGCATGAACCTGCCACACTCTCGATATCAATTACAAAAACTTGTCTTTTACCTGGTAAATCTTGGAATAGCGATATTGTTTCGTCCCATTCATTATCTCTTGGATGAATAACCGTCGCCTTTCCATATAATCTCAAAATTAATGGATTGCCTTCAAAAGCGCAAAACATGATTGTGATTCGATTTGTTTCTAAAACATGAGCCGCCGTTTCGTTACCGCTACCGGTAAGATTCAACCAAACAACTTTTTTAGGATTAATGATCCGCAATGAATCCATACCCTTTGGGGAAATGTTTACTCGACCCCCAGACCCTGCGGTTCCGACAAAAAACATCTGCTGTTTTTTAATAAATTGAATAAGGGTATCGTCTAACTGTTCTAATGCTTGTCCCATTGGAATTCCTAAATGACAAAGATAAATTTTTTGGGGTTTTAATTTTTTAAAATGGCGGGTAAAACTCAGTTTAGTATCCATGAATGCAATTTTAATTTCAAGCTTTTCGAAATTAATATATTTTAATTAGAACCAGCCGATTCAAAAAATCATCTATCTAATTAACCAAAGTTTTAGTTCTATTATCAAAAAAGGCAATTTACTAGATAAGTAAAAAATCCTCATAAAATTTGCCTTATACAAACCCTTTCTTTATGTTAAAATTCAACCTTTTGGAAGTTCCTTCCTAAAATCTGCAAAAATCCAAAGCGTTTCTCATTCTGAATAGGTTTTAAAATGGGCGATAAGCAATTAGTTCCTGAAATGGACTTTCAGGTTCTTACCCAACTACAAAAAATTGAAGATTCAATTTCTATTCCAGATTTGGCTGAAAAAGCTGCAATCGATCAAAGTAAAGCCGCCGCCGTTTGCTTATATCGCTCGGATCTAGGGGAAGTTAAAATACAGGAAACCGTTGAGTCCGAATGGAAATTAGGGAAAAAAGCGAAAGCTCTTCCGGGTAAATCGCTTCCTGAAAGAGATATTATTGAAGCCCTCAATAAAATGGACGGTACCGCCGAGATCACTCAGGTTGCCGAAACTACTGGACTCGAAAACAAAATTATCGGCCAATCATTACGCTGGTTAGAACAAAAAAAATGGGCTCAAAAAGAGGGTAAAACTCTTAAACTTTTGCCAGACGGCCAAAACGCTTTAGGCAATTTGTTCGACGACGAAAAACTCATTACACGTTTGATTGAAAATGGGACCGCCACTAATGCGGAGTTAGAAGCTCTTGGTATTGATATGAAGGCAGCCTGTGACTTATTAAATGGTCGCAACTTCATTGAAGAAAAAACCAGAAAAACGCGAATGGTTTCCCTCACTCCTAAAGGACGCGAACTAGTCGATCAAGGTTTAGAAATCCGCCAAGAACTTAATCAATTAACGACAGAAATGCTACGGTCTGGCGAATGGCGAAACGCCACCTTTAGACCCTACGATGTAACGGTTCCCGGAGATCCTGTTTATTCTGGTAAAGATCACCCATTAGTTTCCATTTTTGATCAAACGCGCCGCGTGTTCATAGAACTTGGCTTTGAAGAAACGGATAGTCCCTTTGTCGAATCCAGTTTTTGGGATTTTGACGCTCTTTTTCAACCACAAGACCATCCCGCCCGCGATATGCAGGACACATTTTATATCAAACGACCCAATACATGTCGTTTACCGGATGGAGACCTGGTAGACAATATTGGCCGTGTACACGAAAATGGAGGAGATACAGGTTCAATAGGCTGGCGATACCTTTGGCACAAAGATCAGGCCAAAAAACCCGTTCTGAGGACGCACACAACCGCCGCCAGCGTTCGTGCTCTGGCCGCAGACCCTAAACCTCCACGGAAAGTGTTTTGTATTGGTCCGGTTTTTAGGAGAGAAACAGTCGACTACAAGCATTTACCCGTTTTTCACCAGGTTGAAGGGATCATTGTCGATGAAAATGCTACATTTGCTAACTTATTAGGTGTGCTATCTGTTTTTTATAAAAAGATGGGGTTTGATCGTTTTGATTTTCGCCCAGCGTTTTTCCCATACACCGAACCAAGTGTCGAAATATTTGTTTGGTCTGAAAAGAAAAAAGATTGGATTGAAATGGGCGGAGCTGGTATTTTTAGACCTGAAGTAACAGAACCTCTTGGCTGTACCACACCCGTTCTTGCATGGGGATTGGGATTAGAACGGTTAGCCATGTTTCGTTATGAATTGGCAAATATCACGCATTTATATCGAGCCAGAATCAATTGGCTTAAGGAGACGCCCCTATGCCGGTAGTCTCTATTTCACTCGACACTTTACTTTCCAGAATCAAAACTGAAATCCCGCGCGACGACTTGGCCCAAAAACTACGCCAATTAGGATGCGACGTCGAAGGATACGCCACTGTAAAACGCTTTAAATGCTCCAATTGCGACAATATTATGGAAATTACGGAAACGGAAAACCCTCCCGTAGTTTGCGACCAATGCGGAGCCGATTATAAAGTTAACCAGGATCAGTTAGTATTTTTAAACGACCATAGCGTCATCCGTATGGAGCTTTTGGCTGTACGACCGGATATGTTTGATCCCGGAGGGCTCGCTCGAACCCTTAGGGGTTATTTGGGGGAAGAGATTCATCCGGGATACGAGCTCCAATCAGGCCCCTACTCTGTAACCGTAGATTCCGCTTTATCGCAAAAAGAAAATTACCGGCCCAATATAGCTTGCGCGATTATTCGAAACATGTCTTTTACTGAAGACACCCTTCGCGCCATCATGAAGCTCCAAGAAAATTTGCATTGGGCTATAGGCAGGGATAGAAAACGGGCTTCAATAGGCGTTTACGATTTAGCCAAATTGGAGGGAACTGATTTCAATTATAAAGCGGTAGCAAATAGTGAAGTCCGGTTTACCCCGCTTGGATATGCATTAGATAAAGAATCCGATAAATTAAGCCCACAAGAAATTTTAGAAAAACATCCAAAGGGAGTTCAATACAAACGTTTACTTGCCGAATTCCCTAAATATCCTTTGTTAAGCGACTCCAATGGCAATGTTCTTAGTATGCCGCCAATCATTAATGGAGAAAGTTCGCGAGTTACTCCGACAAGCAGCGACTTATTCGTCGACGTTACCGGTACCGACGAGCGACTTGTCAACAAAACCTTAAACGTTTTTGTTACCAGCGTTTCTGAACTAGCCTCAAACGTTAAAATTGAGCAAGTTGAAATCCATTACCCAAACAACAAAGTTTCCACTCCGGATTTTACGCCTCAAAAAATGAAGGTATCGCCAAGCCACGCGGAACGAGTATTAGGAATAGAACTAGATAATGCAAAGGTCAAACAATACTTGGATAGAATGGGCCACACAGTGGAAGAAACTAGTAATGACGAACTAACGGTTTTGGTGCCTCCTTATCGCAACGACATACTGCATCCCATCGATTTAGTAGAAGACGTTGCCATTGCCTATGGTTATCATAATTTCCCGTTAACTTTGGTCCCTACTTCAACGGTTGGAAAACAGCATAAAGACCAAGAAAGTTTTGACATTTGTCGAAAAGCATTAACGGGTCTTGGCTTATTTGAAGTTTTAACTTTAATTTTGTCTTCAGAAGAGTTTCAATACGACAAACTATTATTACCAAGGGACGACGACCACGTAATCATCGACAATCCAATTAGCGTGGAACAAACCATGATTAGGAAAAGGTTACTTCCTGGTTTGTTAGATACCTTTGCGGCAAACGCCGATCAAGAGTTGCCTCAACAAATATTTGAAGTAGGATATATAAGCCAAACGGATGGCGAATGCGAAACTGGATCTAAAGAGTTAAGTCGACTGGCTGGAGCCATTATTGGGCCTAAAGTGGATTACTCAGGAATCCGGTCTATCTGCGAGGCTTTATTAAGAGAGTTTTCCGGTACAGTTAAAACAGTTCCCACCAACAACCCTGCCTTCATACCAGGAAGAGTCGCCAAAATTATTGCCAACCTAAAGGGACAAGAAATGGAAATAGGCATAGTTGGCGAAGTGCATCCTCAAGTTTTGGAAAACTTCAAACTAGTTTATCCCGTCTCCGCTTTTGAAATGACGCTTGAACCTATTGTCAAATAAGCAATAGAGCCCTTGTAGAAGGGTAAAAACAATATCCCAATAAATAAAGTAAACTGTAAGAAACTGGCTAAACAGGTTTCACTATTTCTAAAAAAAGCAAAAAAAAACCGGTTGGGGAAATCCCCAACCGGTTAATTTAGAATACGATTTAGTTGCAGGCTACAGAAACACCATTAGTACCGGTATTGGTGATTCGTACTTCGCCACTAATGTCGCCGATAGAATCGCCACGGCTGAAATTAGGTTGAGGATATAAAGTAACGCTTTTGCGGCCCATAATATGCTTGGTACCCATTTTTACTTTGTCGTTACCATTTTTACCTTTGTATCCTGCGCTACCGCCACCGGTGCCAGGAAAACCGTTATGGTCGCCAGGTCCTAAAGTAATAGGAACCGTGGTTGCATTAGCTTGCTTCCAAACAACCAAATTAGCGTTGGTTCGATCTGCACTCGATCCACCACCGTGGGTCAAGGTAATAGACTTAGCGTTGTTACAGCTGGTCATTTGACCTGGAGCTAAACTTCCTGCAAATGCGGTAGCTGCAAAACAAATTGCAACAGCAACCACAAGACTGATTAAAGCCACTTTCTTCATTAGCTTATCCTCCCTATCCCTGCATTAAAATTGAAACGGTTAAGTATTGCTTATTTACTCCGTTCCCTTTACAAATTAAAACTACTTTTTATCTAAACGATTTCTCGGTTAAAATCTTATTCAAATTTCGTAGCAATTATACCCACCCACACTAACATGTCAACCATTTATTTCGCTTTATTTTAGGGTTTTTTTAACTTTTTTACGCTGTAAAACTTCTGTTGTTCCGATATTTGGTAGAGGCTAAATTTGGGGCTAAATTAATTTTTTTTAATATTTAAATAACGGCTTAAAATTCAAATAGTTAACAAAAAAATAAAAATTTAGGTATTTTTGGACCGAATTAGTGGAATTGTAATTAAATCTCCAGGCATTATCGATTTTACGTCGGTTCCAGGATTATAAACGCTTAAAAGCCAATATGGCATCGAGTAAATACTATTGCAAATCTTCCAAATCGTCTCGCCTTTTCTCACTTTTCTGGAAAGAGTTTTGTGAACTCGATAGTTTTTGAAAAAATCCTGTTGAATCGATAAATGATATTCTCTTCTTTTTTGTTCAAAATCCTCGGGACTTTCTTTTAAAAATGAAATTCTTATGGGTTTATTTACAATGATCGTTTTTTTACGTCCAAAACCATTGAGAGCTTTTATTTCCTTCACAGAAACCTTTGCCCATCCAGCGTAATGGCTTAAAGTTTCGTCAAAGTCCACCAGAATGGTGCCGATTTTCGCATCTTTAATTCCTTTGGGGAATTTAATGGGATTGAATGCTGGCCTGGCTTTGAGAATTTCAGACGAAAGAACTGCTGGTTTAGAAAATTCTAATTTAATTGACTTGGGAGGATCTTCTTTTTTCGAATCAGATATTTGAATAGAATCGCTTGTTCTTACCACTTTAAGGGAAGGCCCAGAAGTCCAGGTTTGTTTTTCAGGAGCCGCTAGCGGTATTTTTAAGATTTGGCCCGAATAGACAGCGTTGGGGTTACTTATCTTATTAAAAGCGGCTAAACCGATTGGATCGACTTTATATCGTTTCGCGATTATTGAAAGATTTTCGCGTTTCCTAACTTTATACTTAAAAAAATCGCTGGACTTTTCATAATTAATCCTTGCTTTTACTCTGCCCCTTGATTTTTTTACTTTCTTGTTTCCAGGAATTTTTAAAACTTGTCCAGGATACAAAGTGTCTGGATTTTTAATGTCATTAAAAGCCGCCAAACCTAACGAATTCACTCTATATTTCTTGGCAATGGTTGATAGATTTTCTCTTCTCCTAACCTTGTGCTTAAAAAAATCATCGGACTCATCATAGTTATATCTTGCTTGAACAACCCGCGGAGTTCGATTCCAACTTCTGCCTTGAGAATTAGGCAATTGTAAAACTTGACCGGCATAAATTAGATTTCTCCTACCTATACCGTTGATCCGTTTTAAGGTCCTTAGGCTTGTTCTAAAACGAGCGGCGATCTGCGAAATGTTATCCCCTCTTCTCACTCGATACCATTTAGAAGGCTTTTGCCTCTTATATTTTAGCCCTCTTGGAATTTTTGCATAAATCGACTTTAAATTTTTAAAACGCGGTTTAGGCGCGTTGAATTCAAACCCTTTGGGCAATCTTTTTTGCCCCGATATAACGGTATCTCTTAGAGACGGATTAAACTCTAAAATTTTTTCTTTGGACATTCCAAAATAACGAACAGCCGTTTTAATATCCAAATAATGAGGCAGTCGCATAGAAGCGACTTTTAAAGCAGGCTCCTTTTTTAAACCGGGAAAATATTTTTTGCTGTTATTGACCACATTTAACGCCGCCAAAAACTCAGCATAAAAATTTCTTGAAGCAAAACCAAAAGTTCTACTTCGATACCGCTTAATAACTTCTACAATACTTGAACCATGGCGTTTTTTAGCTCGCGCCATGCCTTGAGAACCATGATTGTATGCGGTGATTGCTAGTGGCCAACTTTTTAGTTTTGCAAAGTTTCTTTTTAACAACTTAGCGGCCGCTTTGGTTGATAGAATTGGATCTAATCTTTCATCCATTTCATAACCAATCTTCATAAACAATTTTCCCGTCGAACGAGTAAATTGCCAGATACCAGCCGCTCCAGCGCTAGAATATGCGGAAACTTGAAAAGAAGATTCTACATGTGGAAGCACTGTCAACTCTTCGGGAAGACCTTGATTTCTAAAAATCCTCTTTATGCTATCCATATACTTTCCAGAAATTTCCAATCCTCTCCGGAATCGATCTTTTTGACCAATTTGCAAACGAATACTCCGAGCAGCCCTGTAATAGCCGCCTTTCACCATCCTAGCGACTCTTCTTTCCTCTGAAGTTAAACGTTTATTGCCGCTTACCGCTAACCTTCGAAGTATTTTTTTATATTTTGCTTTTACTCGGTTAATCTTTCGATCTTTGCTTCGAGACGACAAAGAAGGACTCAAGAAAACGACTTCATAAATAACATCCAAATAGTCTTCGTCGTGAATAATGGCGTGGTTGGTTGTGTACTTGGAATAAACTAATTTCCAAAAGTTAACTCGGGTCTCTAATCCTCTCGGAACCTCAAAGGGACGTTTAGCGTCTCTTATATAGGCAGTCTTTGCGCCAACTAGGGGGGGGGAATATAAAAATCCACAAAGCAGGAAGAAAATGACAAAACAACTTTTAATTCTTATCAACAAAACTATATGTCTCTTCCTTAATAGATTAATAGAACTAAGAATTTTAGTTCATTAAGTCCACTATTTTAAGACCTTTGTGAGCCGTGGAGGGAAAAACTTTGTAACTAACTGAAATTACATAGCTTAAGTTAATTTATTTACGATAACAAACAAGCGGTTTGGAGTCAAGTTATAAAGTTTTTGGCAGAAGCTCTAACTATCTTGATTAAAGTTGATATCATATATTCTATAAATGTTTAAAGCTTAGAATTTTTTTGCAATTTAAATATCTTAGCTTATGGAAAGGGTAATATTGTCGAAATTTCTACTTTTTGAAATTATGAGATTTATTTGCCCCATAAATCATATAATTTTAAGAAAAACATAGGTCCATAACTTTATCTTGACTTGACCTATATTCACTAATTACTATAAGGTTAAATTTTTATTCGTATCATTAATTTCAAAGATTGTTCTAAAATCTCCCCTTTGACCGTGATTTAGCGCGGCTTTTTGATCAAACTAATAGCGATAATGTTTAGGAGAATTATATAAGATGTTAAAGAGTAAATTAGGTTTGGGAGCGTTAATTTTTTTCTTTTTGCTCGCCTCAAAATCTTGGGCTTACCAAGAAATTGAAGTTGAAAACGGAGGAACGATTCAAGGTCGAGCAATTTTAACCGGGAAAACCCCCCAACCAAGAGTTTTTCATCTTGTTTTATACCCTAATATAGATTTATGCGCCGAAGTGCCGGAAACAGACGAAGAAGAAAACCGAGTCGTTCACGACTTTATTACAGATGACAATCGCGGCATGAGGGATGTCGTTATTGCTATTGATCATGTAGAAGCGGGTAAAAATTTTCCAGAAAAAACAATCGAACTTTTATCCGAAAACTGTACATTTTTTCCGATTATCAACACCGTTCGTCAAGGCGGAAAATTTACGGTAGATAACGTGGATCCAGTTATGCATAACAGCCAAGTTTATCAAGCCGAAAGAGGAAAAATTATTCAAAACCTACCGGTACCGGCCGAAGATCTCACACATGGTATGGTTACTTTCCAAAAGAAATTCAAAATTTTCCAAATGATTTGCGGAATGCATGAGTTTATGCAGACGTGGGGATATCGCGTTCAGAACCCTTACAACCAAATTACCGGCAAAGACGGTACCTTTAAAATCAATAATATTCCACCTGGAGACTATAACGTTACGGGGTGGCATTATTTAATGAAAAAGGTTAAGAAAAAGATTCACATTGGCCCTAATGAAACGGTAAATCTCGATTTTGCATTTAATGGCGACAAAGTAATCCGTCCCCTATATGAAACTATCAAATCGGGTAGAATTAAAAAGGAAGCAAAAAAAGCTTTTACAAAAGACGATTAAAAACTTAAGTTTGCATGGTTTGACACTAGGTTCAAATTCTCTTTAGGTCTTCTCTTTTATAAAAACCAAAATGACAAAACATTTACGCTTTTTTCTTGCCGTTTTATTTTATTTTTCCATTAGCTCCCAAGCTTTTTCCTTTGATAACCTTTCGGAAAAAGATATGCCCTCCGAAATAAAGGTTAATGGAAAAACCTACGCTTTAAAAAACTTAACCAACCCTTTCCCTATGAGAGGGAAAGCCGGCGAAAAAGTATTTCAGGAAGGCTCAAAGATATACTTTAAAAAATGCTTCCTCTGTCATGGAGATTTATTAAACGGTAAAGGGTTATTCGGAAATAGCTTTTACCCTTCTCCGGCAAATTTCATTGGCAAAAACTCTGTCATCAAAAAACCTCCAGCTTACGCATTTTGGAGAATCATGAAAGGCGGTCCAGGATTACCTCAAAAGTTTGAACCGTGGAACTCGGCAATGCCAGCTTGGGAAAAATCGCTTTCGGAAGAAGAAGTATGGAAAGTAATTTCTTTTATTTACCAAAGAGCTTATTACTTAATTACTATAGAAGACAACAAATCTAAACCCTCGGTTAAACGAGGTAAAGTACTATTCCAAGAAAACTGCACTCAATGCCATGGCGAAAAAGGCGATGGAAAAGGCTTTACGGTAAATTACTCAAGCCCGCCGCCAAGAAACTTAACTAAGGGGCAATATAAGTTAAGATCTACCCCGATCGGCAAAATCCCTACAGACAATGACATTTATAAAACACTCACCCAAGGCATGACGGGTACCACCATGCCTGGTTGGAAACTCTTATCAAAACCCGATCGCCAAAGTTTGGTTTTGTATCTAAAAACTTTATCTAGAAAATTTGAAAAATTCATTGAGCGCGGGAGAAAACATAAAAAAGTTAAAGTTCCAGAACCTCCACCTTTTTCTCTAAAAAGTTTACAGGAAGGACGACAACTCTACTTAGAAAACTGCTCTGGGTGCCACGGTTTTGAAGGCCGAAGCGATGGCGAAGCGTCTGATCGGATTGTCAGCATTTCTTCGGGAGATATTTGGCCAAGAAATTTAACCAAATCTTGGACTTTTAGAAGAGGCGCAAAAAGGAAAAATCTATTTTTGACTTTAAGAACCGGGCTCTATGGTTCGGCAATGCCTAGGTTTTCAAAAAGGCTATTAAAGGACGATCAAATTTGGAGTATCGTGAATTACGTCCAAACTCTTTCTCCACCTAAAAAACCAAAAGTTAATCAACAAATTCATATTAAGAAGATCGACGGGAAATTACCAACCGATCCCAAAGATAAAAATTGGAATTCTATAGATTCCCATAACTATCCTTTAGGCGGACAAATTGCCGAAAAAGATAAAGCCTATTTCCCAATGATTGAAAGCGTCAACATTAAAGCAGTTCATAATGGATCGGAAATTTCGATACTGGCAAGTTGGGACGACCCAACATTTGATCCTGTTCTGCAAAAACTAATTTCGGTAAAAGAGTCCCCCATCCCCCCTATCCCTGAAAAACTTAAAGGTTTAAAAGAACCTGTCGAAAAGGAACCGGTACCTCCAGACCCGCAAGAGTTTGCGGATTCATTTGCTATCCAGTTTCCCGTCGAAAATAAAAGCAATGGACAAAAACCTTATTTTCTAAATGGAGACGCCAAAAACCCCGTAAATATTTGGAAATGGAATTCCTACCCAATCGGCGTGACTGAAGCCAATTCCAGAGGATTAGATAGTTTTAAACCTCAAGCAAAGGAATCGCAAGAAGTGGGATCAAAAGCAAATTATCGCTATGGTCAATATCAGGTTGTTTTCACAAGAAAACTTAAAACTGCCGCTTCTACACAAGACACACAATTTAAACCAGGGACTACCTACGATTTTGCTTTCAATGCTTGGGACGGCTCTTCAGATGAAACCGGAACTAAGAAGTCTGTTTCCAGCTGGTTTCAGTTTGTTTTAGATTGATCCTCTTACCCCACCCAAACAAAATTCTTTTAAAATCTTCGACGCCAATCTTGTTGTAATCCTTCTCCCTCCAAATTTTACTCGACATAGAATCATATTATTTTAATAATCAACAAATTATTAAACCGCTAAAAAAAAGAGAATAATAATTACCATTACCCCAAAATTTAACTTAAGCTAAAAAAGCTTAGCTTAAAGTTGCTATCTCTATATACAAGGAAGTTTTAATGAAAATTATATTAGTTGGAGCCACAGGAACTATAGGTCAAGCCACATTCGACGAACTATCAGAGCGACATGAAATAATAAAAGTTGGAAACAAAGGAGGAGACTTCCAGGTTGATATGGCGTCATCTGATTCCATTAATGCTTTATATAAATCAATCGGCGAATTCGACGCAATGGTATGCACCGCTGGCAACGCTCATTTCGGCCCATTTGAAACCTTATCAGAAGAAGAATGCTACGTAGGCATCAAAAGCAAGCTCATGGGCCAAGTGAACTTAGCTCTTATTGGGAAAAACCATATATCCGATAATGGTTCTTTTACGCTCACCAGCGGAATACTAGCTCACGATCCCATACCTTTTGGCGCGGCTGCTTCCTTAGCCAATGGAGCCATCGAAAGTTTCGTTATTGCGGCGGCTATTGAAATGCCAAGGGGAATTCGAATAAACGCTGTGAGTCCCAGTGTGGTAGAAGAATCGATGGGAAAAATTGGCGATTATTTTCGAGGACATAACCCCGTCCCCGCATCCAAAGTAGCTCTAGCCTATAGTAAAAGCGTTGAAGGACGATTAACCGGAAAAATAATAAAAGCAGAATAAGGTTTTTCATTAAGCTCTAAACCGTATGCCTTTTCTTATATTAAGCATATCTATATTTCTACTTTATGGCATAGAGCCCAGCGGGGACTATTATCGTTACTTGGAATGGGCAGAAGCGGCAGTTTCTGGGAATATTAATAAATTAAATCCTGAATTTACTTCTCCGAAGGGAATCCCTCTAAGTCAGTGGCAACAAGGGGCCGGTATGCTACTGGCCCTTGGCAAATTAGCGCCAGAAAATTTTTTAGCGCTTTCCCATAACGCCCATTTGATTGGGTGGATATGTTCTCTTGTTTTTAGTTATTCCTTTGCCAAAGTTATTTTCCACTTTTCAAAAGAAAATTTTACTCTCGCATTTTTTGGTTTCGGAATAGCTTTTACAGGAACTCATACAGGTTTTTATACTTTAATTATTACTTCAGAATCTTTGGCTTTTTGTTTTCTAGCGGTCTTTTTCTTATGGATCTTAAAATGGGACCGTTGGAAACCATTTGATTTTGCCGTCGTCGGTATGGCTACAGCCATGGTTTTGACAATAAAATTAGTTTTTGCTCTTTATTTGCTCCCCGCTTTATTGTTTGTCTTTTATTTAAATCTTCAAAAGAACAAATTTGAAGTTTCGCCAAAATTTATTTCTAATTTTTTCTTTCTTTTAATTCCCATATTAGTAGCGCTTCTGGAAATCGGCATTGTAAATCAATGGATGACGGGGTCATATTTCCATAGTCCCTACAGTTTTAGCTATAAGGGTTTTAATAGCTTAGATTGGAGTCGCCCAGAGTTTTTTGCAATCCTTTTTCATCCTCTACACGGCCTATTTATTTATCACCCGATCTATGCTTTAGGAATTTTTGCGCTGATTTATCTTTTGGTTAAAACTAAAGAGAAATTGGAACGATCCATATACTTAACTGTTTTGACCACCATTTTTTTTCATCTTTACCTTCAAGCTTCCTGGTATGGTTGGTGGTTAGGAACTGGTTCTTTTGGCATGCGAGGGATGTCGACAATATCAATAATCTTAGTTCCAATTTTAATTCGAGCGATAAATCTAGATTTGAATAAGAATCCATTCCTATCCCTGGTTTGGATAATTTTATCATTTTTATCTTGTTGTTGGTCGTACCTTCTTCTTTGCCAAGGAGCCACAAATTTTTATTCGTATCAAGAGTTCATCGGTTCAATTTTAAATAATCCAGGGTTAGCGACAAATATTCAAAACATAATTATTTACATTCTTATTACCGGTGGGTTTTGGGGCTTTTTAAATAAAACTAATTTAAAAAAAAACGAAGACCTTCCTAATTATATTTGCCAACTTTTTTCAATATTTCTTTTCGGATTAACTTTATATTATATTGTGTCGCTTTTCTTCGTTAACGTCCTTCCGAGTTTAAATTTAAAAACAAATTCTCCAAACATTAAGATTATAATCACAACCGCCAAAATAGCTTTTATATTGGGAGCTTCTTGGATTCTTCATTCTTTTTTAAATAAAAATTTGAATTTAAATTTTCCTCTCTTTCCCAATAAACATCTGATCCACATTTATATAACTTTCGTATTTATAGGATCTACTTTGTTTTTTTTCAATTTATATCAAAATACGGATTCATTAATTCGAACTTTTAGCAAAAAAAGTATAAAGAGACAAAACCCAACCTCCATTCACTGGACAGAAATCAACGAAACTTATAAAGAATACTTACGTATAGAAGGTTTTGACGATGCTAAAGCTCGCTTAAAATCATTTATTGACACAAACGGACAAACATATTTAAAAAAAATTCCTGATTTTTAAAAGCAATTTAAAAAATTTTTATCTTTTTGAGTACCTGGTATCGCAATTCGAGAAAGAAGCTCCCCTTCCTTCTGTTGGGCTAACATCTGCTAAGTTAAATTTTTGATTTGTCGAAGTAACAAAAGACCTATAGAATAGAATCAAAATCCCCGTTACGCCAAATAATTCAATATTTTTGTTTGGACAACAGACGAAGCTGGACCACTTTGCTAACTTTACGTTAATAAGTAATTTAACTTTGAAATGACCAAAAAAGAAATCATTCGAATAGAAAACGTTTCCTTCAGCTATGGCGGCCCAAAGGTACTGGAAAATGTCGACCTTTCAATTAAAGAAAACGAATTCATTGGAATTGTCGGCCCCAACGGCGGGGGCAAAACGACTCTGCTTAAAATTATTCTGGGTATTTTAGAGCCGGACTATGGCAGTGTAACCATTTTTGGCGGATCGACTGAAAACAGTCGTAGCGAAATTGGATACATGCCGCAAATAGCCAAGTTTAATCGGGATTTTCCTATTACGGTTGAGGAAACCGTTTTATTAGGTCGACTAGGCAAAACGTCCAAATTTGGATTTTATAATAAAGCCGATAAAATCATTGCTAAAAGAGCGATGGAAGACGTGGAAGTGCTCGAATTTAAAGATAGAACGATTGGCAGTCTATCCGGCGGGCAATTGCAAAGGGTATTAGTCGCGAGAGCGTTGGCTTGCGAACCCAAAATTTTAATTTTGGACGAACCCACCGCCAATGTCGATTTACGCATCGAAAAAGATATCTTCGAATTGCTTAAAGTTTTAAACGAACGCATTGCGATATTAATTGTTTCGCATGATATCGGTTTTATATCAGAATACATTCATCGCGCGGCTTGCCTCAACCGTACGCTGATTACCCATCAAGTTTCTAGTTTGGACGGAGAAGCCATTCAAGACTTATATGGCAAACACGTAAAAATGATCGCTCACGATCATGGTCACCATTAAAGGTCTATCTAACTCATGTCCGAATTTTTCGAAGCGCTCACCTCTCATTACTTTCTTCAAAACGCCTTAATAGGAGGAATCCTGGCCAGTATTGCATGCGGGGTAGTGGGTTCTTATGTGGTGGTTAAGCGTATCAGTTATTTAGCCGCTGGAATTGCCCATGCCATTTTAGGCGGAATGGGTATTGCCTATTTTTTTGGGAAAAGCCCCATGACTGGCGCTTTGATTGCGGCGATTGTATTCGCCCTTATCCTAGGCTGGGTAAGCTTACGCTGGAAACAGCAAGAAGACACTATTATAGGCGCGTTATGGTCCATGGGTATGGCGGTAGGAATATTATTTTTGTCAAAAGCCCCTGGTTATCACATGGACTTAATGAGTTATCTCTTTGGCAATATCCTCATGATTTCTCGCGACGATTTATATTTAATCGTAGGGTTGGATCTCGCCATATTAGTAACCGTAGGATTGTTTTACAAACAACTGTTAGCGGTAGCCTTTGACGAAGAGTTTGCCAAACTGCGCGGGATCAGCGTAGAGTGGTTTTACATCCTCTTTTTGATTTTGATCGGCTTCACCGTAGTGATTATGATCCGGATCGTCGGTTTAATCTTGGTCATTGCTTTGCTGACCATACCGCCTGCCATCGCAAACCATTATATTCGGTCGCTCAGCCATATGATGATATTAGCGGTGATACTGGGAATCTTTTTTACTTGTTCTGGATTAGCGCTGTCTTACGAACCCGATCTTCCTTCGGGTCCTATGATCATCGTTTTGTCGGGTTCGGTATTTATCGTTTCCGTCCTCGCTCAAAACGCCTTCCGCAAAAAACGGTTTTAAGTTTTCGTTAAATTCTATTTTTCCATAATACCTTGTTGCATTTTTATTTTATTAATTTGAATGTAGATAAGAGGGGTATCGTCAACCTTGATGGAATGAATCGTCTCTCCTTTTGGCAAAAACCCCCAGCGTGGATTGGCTATATAAAAGTGACACTTCTTTAATGACAATTTAAGGTCGTTTAAAAATTGACCTATAAACGCATAGTCTACAAAAAGAGGTTTTAAAAAATAATTTGAATCAAGATAGTATCCTGACATTATTGGAGGAGTTAACGAACAAACTTGTATCGGGAATCGATAATTTTGTTTTTGTACATAGTCATTGAGCCAAAGAGCCGCTTGACGTTCGGAATTTCCATAATAATCAATATCAAATTTTCCAAAGGCTCCTTTTAGCCCTCCCGTCACCTCATTAAAATATACATATTGGTTGGGGTGACTTCTGATCTGCCAACTTGCAACGGGATACAGGCCTGCTATTATTACGAAATAAAAAATTAAATTTAAAAGTTTCCTTTGCCCTTTTTTAATAAAGGAAAAACGAGCAATAACTTGATAGAACAAATAAAATCCTAAAGCGGCTAAACATGCCGTTAAAGGTCCTAAAAACAAAAAATGTCTTAGCCCATCATACAAAGTCGACTTTGATATTATTGCCGTCGCCACTGGGAAAATCATAGCAAATAAAATTAAACGAATTGACCATATTCCTTCTTTAGAATCGAACGGAGGCAAACTCCCGACCAACTTTGATTTGGAAAATAAAGCGACTCCTATTAACAACAAAGCTAAACCCAAAAGCTGGATTAATGGGGTCGTAATGGAATACCAGGTTAAAACGTAATCCCATGGAACTTCTGTTGCCAAAATGTAATCGCCTTGAAAAAACATTGGATATGGGAAAGGAAAGTTTTTAAACATTTGCAGGGTGTTTAAAACATTTTCTATCGTATTACTCTGGACATAGGGCCAAAAGGCAATCATCCAAATAAGTGAAAGTCCCATTGGGAAAAGCGCAAAAGTTAGTGTTGATTTAAAAAATTCTCGACCTTGGATTTCTTGGCTCTCCCAACGAAGCGCTTGCCAAGCAGAATGAAAAAGGATTAAATAAAAAACCAAGATCACTCCTCCTATCCGAACACCCAAAGTACACCCTAAAGCGAATGACAACGCGATCAAACACTTCCATGGAATTCTTTTACTTGTCCAATAAGGAATGGTCCTAACCATAGCCAATAAACTAAATACATAAAATGCCGCAAAAGGAATGTCTTTGGGATTATTGAATGAATGGCCATAATACCGTGGGGACAAAAAAAGAAAAATCACGCCTAACAAAGAAAATCCATGCGAATGGGTCAACGTATAAACCAATAAATAGACGGCAAGAACGCCAAAAAATCCGAGGAGCGCATTCCATAAATGTCGGGTTTCATATTCTCCAAAAGGAGAAACCTTATTCAATAACGCGGAAACGCCGTCTACCAATCCTCCATACAAATACAAGTTTCTATAGGATAAAAAAGACTTGTCTTCAAATAAGCTCGTATAATAATTTAGAACAAGTTCTCCATATCGTTTTTGATATTTCTCATCCTGGGTAATGGCATAATCCTTAAACGTGGCGAGAATAAGAATTAAGTAACCTGCAAAAAAAATAATGGAAAGGATTTTTAAGGGCTGTTTCATAAGATCATTTTGACCTTCGCCTTTCGATTATCCAATAGAAAAATGAAAACTCTTGGAGCAATAACTGGTTGTTTTTTTAACGTGTGGATGGCGTTGAGTTTAATGAGCTGTGCCAGCGCTCCTACGCAAAAAGACAAAACGGGAGCAAAACAAGCGGAACCGACTGATTTGTATGTCAAACCTGACCATACTACGGTTTATATAGTATTACTTTAAGGGAACGATTAAGCGGGAGCGAGTGTAGAAAGTTTTACTTCAATATTTTCGCGCTCGTGATAGCCGAGGTATAACAAGCCGTCCGACAACGAGTAATTGTGCGGAAAAGTTTCTACCACTTCGTTGAGTCTTCCGACCATTTCTTCATAAACAACGGTGGCTTCTTCGGCATTCATCCCTACGCTGATATCGTAAGAATAACCTAAGCTCAGATCATGCTCTGGAGGCGTGTATAAATTGGAAATATGCCATTTTTGAGCATTCTTCTCTAACGGAGTGCCTCTTTCTAAATCGAATTGAGACATGATTGCGGAAAATCCTGGGGTTTCTAACAATAACGGATTATCCAGCACGAAATTAAGGGTGTCTAACACCTCTTCGCGTGTTTCCGTTGGGAAACCGCAGATCAAATAGAAATGCATTGCAATGCCTATATCCATACATTGCTTGGCGGTGCCGTCGATCACTTCCAGTTCGACGCCCTTATCCATACAATCTAGAACTCTTTGATTGTAAGATTCCAAACCAAAAATCAATTTTCTCAAACCAGAACGATACAACATCTCTAATCTGTTACCGCGCAATAAACTCTTTTCGAATTTAAGCTCGCCTGTCCACTGGACCTTGATACCTTCTTCTAGGATTTTTTCCGCAAACGATTTTAGGAAATTGATTGGCAACGCTTCATCGGTAAAGAAGAAATAGTTACAGCCATATTTTTCCTGCAAGTTTTTGAAATCCTGAACCACGTTCTCCGCGTAGCGAACATGAAAGTCCATATGGTCAAACGGGATTGAACAAAAGGCGCAACGTTCCCAGTAACAACCGCGCGATCCCATTACCGGCAACACTCTTTCCGGAGATAGATAAAGATCGAAAGGCATCCCGTCAAAATCCGGCGTTGGCAACAAGTTTAAATCTTCTTTGGCAAAAGGACGATTGACAACCACTTTGCCTTCGCGCTCGTAGATCAGATTAGGAACTTTCGTTAAGTCTCCTTCCCCACGAAGCTGTTGTACCAGGTTCAATAAAGGAGTTTCGCCCTCATGAACGATAAAGCTATCGACAAAATTGAAGAGCGGCGAACCTTTTTCTAATCGATCAACCAATTTAGTGAAAACGCTACCGCCGACGGTGATATGAATATCGGGTCGAGCTTCCTTCATTAAATGCGCAAAGGTTAATCCAGGAACCACTTGTTCAACCGAGGTGATTGAGATACCTAAAATATCGATATCTTCTTTTGCAATTGAGGGGATGTAGTGTTCTTTATAAAGATCGTAAAAATAGTTTTCTTCGGGTCTGTTGAACGAATCGATTATTTCCGCCGAAGAGTATGGAGAAAATCTCATTTGGCTGCCGATAACTGTCAATTGCGACGGAAAATAAGGCGCCAAAATATTATCAAGCCAAACGTCGATGATTTTTAGGCTTTCCATATAACGATCGACATCGTAAAAATCTTGATTCCTCAAAGAAGCCTTAGCGCCGTCGATTTCGTGCATCAAAGCGGGAATAATTTCTTCGGCTTCTTTTAGCTTGCCTAATTTTTCTTGTTCAAATTGCGAAAGCGAAGGCTGTGAAGAGAGCTGGCGAATTTGATTCAGGATTTTTTCGTAAAGCGGCTGTGTTTTTTCCCAAGTACAAAGATGATCCAATAACTCAATAGCCAAATCTCTTTGAACGACGTCTTCAATCCCATGACTGTTAAGATATGCCTTTAACGCTGGCAAACTTAAATACGGTTGCGAAGGATGCCAAGATGAAGGAAAAACCAGATAAATCATTTTACTATCCTTTATTTAAAAATGCCGCCCAATGGACGACCACCTCTCAAAAACTTATAAATTACGGCTTAGGAGCCATAAAAACGAGCATCACCAATTTGTCGTCGCTATCGTTGACCACGCCATGATCTTCGCCAGCGGGAGCGATCGTGATTTCGTCTTTCGTCAATGTTTTTTCTTCGGAACCCACGGTAACTTTCCCAGATCCCTCTACCACATAATATACCTTATCCGAGTCCCCGTGAGAATGGACTTTTTGAAATTGGCCCGGTTCCATGCAATAGACGTCGCAAAAAAATTTATCGGTATCGAACAAACTGACTTTATTCAGTTTTTCCGGGTTGAATGCAATTGAATCTCGAACGTTGATTACTTTCATTATATCCAGAATCCTGCGATGAGTTTGAACTGGAATCGACTGTTGAATAATCGTTAATTAAGCGGTTATACCAGACGATGGATTAATTGAAAATAGTACCATATAAAGGCGTCCTGCCCAAAAAAAACGATGTTCAAGATAGGGCATTTCTTATTGATTTATAGGCAGGTATAAACTATTCTGGGATTTCTGATCAAAAAGAAGCAAACGATTCTCACATAGACTAGGACAAACAAACGTAAAATCTCGTTTTCACCCTATTCCAACAAAAATTACGGGGCGTGGCGCAGTCTGGTAGCGCACTCGGCTGGGGGTCGAGTGGTCGGAGGTTCAAATCCTCTCGCCCCGACCATATATGATGAGGGTTTCTGGGTTTCGACCTGGAAACCCTTTTCTTTTCTTAAGACCGATCTTTCAGGCGAACTACTAAATTGCCAGTCGACCTTGTGGGAATATAAAAAGTATTTTACATGAATCCACAGGTGACTTTAGATTTACTTAGGTTTAGAATGTTATATACAAATGACCCAATTTGGACTTAACTTAACAAATTCTTTATTCTATATAAAGGTTCACTAAATCAGAACGACGTTCAATGAATTTTTATGTTCACAAGAGAATTCCCCACTAATAGTTCTCAACCTAATTCAACTAAAAGCCGGGTCGAGAAAACTGTTACCCTTCTCGGCTTTCAACTGTTGCCGGGACAGACTCTATGAATAAATCTAAAGTTATATTAAAAAACCCTACATGGTTTTTAACCATATCTCTGATTATTACAATTTCCACTATCCTTTATTTTGTGGCTATTGGGTGGGAACTTTACAATCGCGAGAAACAACTGTTGATCACACAAGCGTCCATTAACCGAATGAGCGAGCAAATTATCTATTTAGATGAGGTGTTAACTATGTCTGCTCGCCTTAATGCCGTAACCGGTGAAAAATTTTGGGAGAATCGTTATAACAAATACGAACCAAAATTAAACTTTATCCTCACAAAAGTTATATCCCTTTCCTCAAGTCTATCCGCAAAACGCTTTATATCCGAGACGGAAAACTCTAATAACGCATTGGTTGCGATGGAACGCCAATCGTTTATGGAGGTGCACGAAGGTAGGTTAAAGCAAGCAAAAGATATTTTGTTTAGCGATGAATATGAGAACCACAAAAGCATTTACGCCAACGGTATTTCCAGGTTCTTGGAAGACAATAAATTTGAGATTGAAAAAAATGTTAAGGACAGCGAACGGCGTATGGTCAATTATCTACTAATTGCCATTGTTATTATCTTAGTCAGTTGGACTATCGTCTTTTTCATTTTTTGGGGGCATTTTTCTAAACGTAACAAAATAGAAAATAAACTAATTGAAAGTACTGAAAAGTTGCGATTGATTCTCGATGCAAGTGGCGATGGAATATACGGCTTGGATTTAAATGGGCAGACAACATTCGCAAACCCCGCCGCAGAGAAAATGCTTGGTTACCCATTTAAGGAAATGTTAAATCAATCTCAGCACGCTTTAATTCATCATACAAAGCAAGATGGAACTCCTTACCATCCTGAAAAATGCCCTGTTTTTGCCACAATCAGCGAAAATAAAGTTCAACATATTTCTGATGAAGTCTTTTGGAAAAAAGATGGCACTAGTTTTCCCGTTGAGTATATTTCTACTCCGATAGTTGCAAACGGGGAAACCAAAGGCGCCGTCGTATCCTTTCAAAATATCTCCGATCGAAAAAAGGCCGAGAAGGAATTGGAGAAAGCAAAAATAGAAGCTGAGTCTGCCAATTATACGAAAAGTATATTCTTGGCTAATATGAGTCACGAAATTCGCACTCCCTTGAATGCAATTCTCGGGTACGCCCAAATCCTTTTAAGAGAACAAAATTTGAATCAGAGGCAAATAGAGGCTCTGAAGACGATCAATGCTAGTGGTTCAAGTCTCCTAAAAATGATCAATGATATCCTCGACATATCGAAAATAGAAGCGGGTAAACAGGAAATTAATGCTATTAGTTTTGATCTTAAGGAATTAACCGAAGAAATTTCAAAAATGTTTGAGCTGCGGTGTCGGCAAAAGCAATTGGGTTGGAATGTCGAAGGTGTAAATGAAAAGCATTTTGTTTTAGGAGATGAAGCAAAGTTAAAAGCTATATTGGTTAATTTAATTGGAAATGCCGTCAAATTTACTGAATCGGGTATTGTGTCATTAAAAATATCTTCTTTAGAAAAGGACTGTTATCTTTTTGAGGTCACAGATACAGGAATTGGAATTTCCGAAAAAAATCAGAGTTATATTTTTGAACCCTTTAACCAAGAAATTTCAGGCGCAAAACAGGGTGGGACCGGATTGGGCCTTCCAATTTCCAATAAGCAATTGGAACTCATGGGATCAGAATTGAGGCTGAAATCTGAATTGAATAAAGGTTCGAATTTTTATTTTACTTTATTTCTGCCGCCAACATCCGAGGACAATGTAAGGCAGATTGAACAAAATCGAAATATCCTTTGCCTAGCTAAAGGCTATCGGGTAAAAGCTCTAGTTGTCGATGATGTTAAAGAGAACCGCGATATCTTATCGTTGATTCTCTCTGATTTGAAGATTGAGGTAGTAGAAGCGGTTGATGGCAAGGACGGCTTGGAAAAAGTTCGGAAACATATCCCCGACATTATTTTCATGGATTTACGAATGCCAGTCATGAATGGGAAAGAGACCATTCTTGCGATCCAAAAAGAGTTTGGCAAGGATAGGTTTAAAATAGTTGTCGTAACCGCTTCGGTGTTTGAACATCAAAGAGAAGATTATAGAAAGCTAGGATGCGGAGGTTTTATTATAAAACCTTTTCATGTTGAACAAATTTATAAGAGTCTCCAGGAACTCCTTGGAGTGGAATTTGAATACGTAAATGAAGAAGGAAGGAAAATTAATGCGTCAGATATAGATTTTTCAAATATCTGCATTCCAGAAACTCTTTATAAAAATTTTTCGCAATCTATTGCGATTGGCAATATCGCAATGATTGATAAATACATGGAAGAGTTAGGTCAAATTAATGATAATTGTGAACAGTTAAAAGAACTTTTTATACAATACTTGAAAAATTATGATACGGAAAGTATCAAACAAGCTTTGGAAAAATTGAATATTTCTTCCTCTTCATAAACCGTTAAAATCAATTCATCGAAGTTTAACCCAGACTGAAGATTAGGATTAATAGGGGGTCAATTGAAAAATCAGATGAATGCGCAACAAAGGCCCATTTTGGGGTTATTTTTTCCTATCCGAGGAATGGACAAGTCTACAGTCTGCCTAAATTATTTTCGACTCTATAAAGATCTTTTCATGTTGCACAATATAAATTATCGCCAAACAAAGCCAAACCAGCTTGTCATTTTCTAAATAATATCCAAAATTTATCCAATCTCTAAACACACATATCTGAACTTCATAAAGTCCAATACCCTTTTGCTCTGGATTTCCGCGGGGGGATAAGAGCATTTTATTAATTGGATCCGCGGGGCTAATATGAACTGACTTAATATCTCCTAATGAGAAAGATTTTTTAGATTTTAACTTATGACCAACTAGATGAGTTACTACTAAATTATCTTTTTCAATAAAAATCTGAAGAATTTTATTTTTCGACCTGATTGAAATAAATTTAATCGCAAAAATTAAAACCACAAAAATTGTGATAGCAAAAATAACTGAAATGGGATTCTTTTCGTAATATAAAAGGTCTATTAAAATTGGAAGTAGTAAACCGATCCAAATAATTAATAAAGTTTGAAGGATATAGTGAGACTTTTTTATTTCCTCTTTAATATCTTCTAGCTCATTAATTTCAATAATGGGTTGATTCCCTTTATTATTAATGAACTTTTTTTCGTAATTTCTGAATTTGGGAAAAGTTTCAAGCTTAAGGGTTTTGACTTCTTCAACGCTTAGTTTATTGACATCCCAGTTCTCCCTGTTAATTTTCTCTCCACAATTTGGGCAAAAGGAAGAATATGTATAAACAACCGTTGTACATCTTTTACAACTTATATTAGCGATTACATTTAACTCTTCGTTGGACTTATCAGTTTTTTCCTTTTCACAAGATATGTCTGTTTCTATTGTTTCAGAATCATTACTTTCTTTTAATCCTACAGGACTGCCGTCCTTTTCGTCCTTTATTATCGCCAAATTTTGTTTACCTATGAGATTTCCTTGATCCGCAGCCATTTGATACCAATTTTCAGCTTCATCAAGGTCTTTAGGAACCCCATTCCCTTGCTGATATAAAATCCCTAAATTGTTTTGAGCTTTTGGATCTCCCTCAATTGCGAGGGCTTTCCATATTTCCAGCGCCTTTGCATAATCTCCTTCATTATAAGCTTTACGCCCTTCTTCCAAATTAGGCTTAGGCACAATCTCTCTCATTAGTGGGATTTTTTTTAATATATGGATCTGACTTCTTTGAGTCAATAATTTTACCATTTAAACTATTGACTGGCGAAAAAGTATTTGCTTCTAAGAGGCAAGAGGCTGGAGGCTCTAACCTCTCCCCTCTCTTTTCTATTTTTCTTAAAAAAGTTGCTAATCTTGCATTTTTTTTTAATAATCTCAATTGATTCAATAAACCATTCTAATTGTAAGGATGATAATAATGAGGATAACAAACTTGCTTGCTGCTGCCGATAGCGGCCACACCGAAATGGCGCGATATTTTCTGGATACGGGAGCCGATACCAATGCTCAAGATAGCGACGGCGTAACAGCATTAATTTATGCTGCCAAAGGAGGACATAAAAACATAGTCCAACTTATTTTAAAGAAAGGAGCCGATGTTAATATCCAAACTAATGACGGTTTTACGGCTTTAAAGATTGCGTCAAAAATGGGGCATAAAGATATAGAAGAATTACTTAAGGCGGCGGGGGCAAAGTAGTTTTTTCTCACTAAAATTTATTATTAAACCGAGAAACAGCGTCTCTGGTTCAAAAATACGCTAACTTTCTTAATAAAGTAAGTTTATCCCAAACGGTTCCAATAACCTTCCAAACAAACCTCTAAATTCATTATTAATATTTTTTTTGATGGATTTTAGACAATTCATTAAAACTAAATAGAAAATAATAAAACGCTATCGAATATTTATAATATTCAACCCACTGCAAGACCTCTAGATAAAAATGATAAAAATTAACAAAACTTATTTTTTGTATTTAATTTTTTTAATAGTAATTGCTATTGGGTTCTATTTGCGTTTATGGACTCTTGATTTAGCTTTTGTAAATGAATGGGTGGCAAGGGATTTTGATAGAGCTTTTAATTTAGTTGACGGTAACTATTTCCCTTTAGCGGGTCCGGAATATGATAATGGCGGGAGACTTCCAGGACCTTTCTTGTATTGGCTACTTGCTTTGCCACTTTTGTTCAACTATTCCTACGAATCGATTATCGTATTTAATTTCATTTTAAATTCCTTAGGAATATTGCTTTTTTTAGGGGTATTAAAAAAATATTTCGATACTCATATAGCTATCATTTCCGGGATTATAATTTTAATATTTTTGCCTCATATTCAAATCTTTGGTTTTCCATTTAATCCAGCTTACATTTTTTTCTTTATAGCCTTATTTATGGGGTTATTGCTTGAACTTGTAATCCATAAAAACTATAAATGTTTCCCCTTAATTGTTTTAACTCTTTCGTTATCGGTCCAACTACATTTATCAATGGCCGTTTTTTATTTAGCGCCAATAATAATCCTCATAATTTATCGATTTAAAATCCCCCTTCCCTATTTATTTTGGGCCCTAGTTTCTGTCGCCATTTGTTTTTTGCCCTATTTATTTTACAAGGAATTATTTTTATCCAGTTCAACTTGGGAAGACAATGGAGCTGGCACCATTAAAGGCCTTAACTTTTGGTCCTATATAGAATTACTTAAAATAATTATCGTCAACAAAACCGTTTTAAGGTTAACAGATTTCAATGGTCTTTCTTATTGGATACCATTTTCCAATTCAGCCGCCTTAATTTACAAAACCTTTATTTATTTTGGTTTGATCTATCTAATTTATTTTATTTATAAAAAAGGATATCAAAACACAAAACGTGAAATTGTCGCTCTGAGCTGTTTTTTTATTCCTGCGTTAGTTTATGAAGTAATTCACCCAAAATTTGATCACAATTGGTATTCCTTTATTTTTATATTTCCAATATTTGCAATAACAGGAATTTCGATTAAATATTTCTATGATTCATTAAAAGACAAACTAAAATTGTTTTTTTCGATTGGTTTGATTTTAATTCTTTGTGTTTTAGTGTTTGACGCTTTTAAATCAATGGATGCTTATCAAAAGAAAATTTACGTGAATACTTATGGATTTTCGAAACAAATATTTGGGAAAGTGATGCGGAGTTTGAAATTGAATCCTAGAGATTTTGGCGAAAAAGTCTATTTAGATATTCCAATTTTGCCCTACTCTGTCAAACGATTAAGCTTTTTAAAGCCTGATCCTGACCATTCTTCTCTGAAAAATAACAATAGTTGTTTTTATATTATAGGAACTAATTATTTTAACGGTTCGAAACAAAACGTTGAGCCTGTTCAACGACTAAAAAGCATTTTAAACGAAAAAATCATAACTATTAAACCCATAACCTTTAACTATTCCAACAACTCGTTTGTCATGCAAGCGTTCGAATATTTACCGGCGCACCAGAAAAATTGTTACCAGAATACCGAAAACTTTTTTCAAGTTTCTAAAAAGCATAGAAATTTATTAATGGATGCCAATAAATTAAAAAAAGCTAACCAGTCTAAAGAACCGGTTATCTTTAAAACTTTAAAAAGCCAACATAGTTTCAATGAGAATGAGGAACTTATATTTTTTAATGATACGTATTTGATTTATAACAAGATCACTAAATTACCTGTTTTATTAGAATTGAAAATTAAAAAAGAAATTAATGGCTATATAGTTCAAATTTCTATAGATGGATACAATTATAGAAACAAAATCGATATCCCAAATTTTAGTCTTTTGTTGTCTATAGGACAGAAAAATATGCGCGACGATAAAATTAAAAAACAATTTGTGATGAATCTTAAGCTTAACCCACTTTTTCAAAATAAGGCGTACACAACAAAATTCAAATTCGACCAAGATTTTCCTTTCCCTAAAAATATAAAACTAAATAAAGGCGAGTTTGAATTTTTTTTAAATTGGGACTCTTCCAAAAACACTTTAAGCGAGGGTAGCCCCAGTAAATCTTTTGCTGGATATAAAATTCCACTAATGATTCAATAAACATTAAATTTTACAGATAATAATCTCGTCAAAAATTGGTATCGAAATGAAGTGGTTGTGATGGATTTTGCCGGTATGCGAGACACCTGATGGAGGGGAAACTTCTAGGCGCCTATTTTAAAAATTTTGAACGGAAAAATAGAAAACCTCTTCAAAAAAAAACAGGGCTTAAGTGAAACTCAAGCCCTGCTTTAAATCACCTCATATCGTTTGCGCTTAAAACAAGCGCAAAGTATTTCTTACTTTAAATGACGTCCAATATAAATAGTAATGGCATCCGTTACTGCAGGGTTATATGGAACATGATTACCCTTTGCAAATACAGCCCTTACGGTATGGGGTCCGGGACCTAGGGTTAACGTCTTACAGGAAGAACCATCTCCCATATGAACATGATTTGCGTCTTTTCCTAAAGGTCTATCTAAATTCTCCGGCATAGGAGTGTCAATAAGTAAATGATGATGTCCTTTACCCTCATTAACTCCATTTTTAGCTGGCTCTACCGTATATCCTGTAACGCTCATGCAAACTTCTACTGGCCCTAAATGTTGAGAAACGGTTTTGGGCTTTGTAATAGTTACTCTTTTGGTGTTCATTGCCTCAACATCCGACAAATAACTTCTGGTTTCCTGCGGATGATGGTAATGTCCGGCACAACCAGAAATAGCCAACCCCAAGACCAAAACGACAACTTTTTTTCTGAAATTCATTAAAGTCTCCTCCAATTAATAAAGTACTAGGGCCACTCAGGCTGGGATGCAATAACTGATTATGTAATAATTTCTCCGTTACCGTCACTCATAGCTTTAAGGCCACTCTTTACTGAAATATTATTTTTTTTCAGCGTCCGGATTGCCAGCCGGTCTAACATCCCCACGATGAATGCGATCTAAAGAATAACCGTGGCGGTAAGCAACACCGTTTCGGTAATAATAGCCATCTTTATATTCTCCACCCCAGTGACCACCCCAGTGACCATTCCAGTTTCCACCGTCACGGAGATAACTGTCTTGATAATAACCGTCTTTATAATAACCGTTTTCATAATAACCGTCTCTGTAATAACCACTACTAGCACATCCAGAAACGACGAAACCCAACCCTAAAATCAAAGCAACAATTTGAATTCTGAATTTCATAATATCCTCCAACGAAAAATAAAGAACTACGGTCACGAAGTTTGAACCAGCTTCGACACCTTATAAAGTAAAAACAAAATATTTAAAACATTGAAAGTATAAGGATATTATAAAATAAAAAACTCAAAAATCTATTAAAGATTTACAAAGAAGAAGATTATAAGTTTTACGAGTATTGACCAGCATTAGAAATAAGCGCTTTCTTTGAATAAAACAATTAATTTACATCAACTTTCAATACTACTCATTGCAATAAAGATCAATCCCTTTTTTGATTTCATTGACAACATAAGCTCTTCTTTTCGCTGCGGCTATTTTTCTTTCCAACAAAGATAGTTCTCTGCTTAATACGTTCAAAGCTTTATCCATATCAATTTTAAGCTGTTCATGGTTTTCTGGAAGGTACACCCCATCTTTAATCTCATCGGCTAGATCCCAAACAGTTCTTATTGAACGGCCTATTCCACCAGATAATGACAAAATCAACTTTCCGTAAGTGACCTTCAACCCCTGGAAACTAATACTTTGTATTGAATCCTCGGCCAGAAGAGCCTCGTATACATAAAAAGCCGTTACGGTTGCGGCGCCAGCAATAGAAGTAATCGCTCTGGTTACTGGGTTAATGTTTACTAATTTTGCAATCGAATTAGTTGTTGTCATTAATCTTTGCGCAATAGTCCTGATAACAACAGACCATTCATTCGTTCCTGCCAGGCCATACCAGGTCTTGGTATCGCTAATTAAATCTTTTTTTATAATTTTCAGCGATTCATTTGCTTCATCAAATATCGCTTTCCGGTCAAACGCTTTTTCGAAATCCTTAGGCAGCCCCTCATCTCTGTATTCAATTAACGGAGCGCAGTCTTTCTTTGGTTGCCAAACTCTCTTATCATCGCGCCATTCCCCTGTCCAAGAACTGCCATCGGCATATGTTTTAATTCCCTCGCCATTTCTTTTGCCATCCAAATATTCTCCCACAAACTTATCGCCATTTGCCCACAAGTAGATACCATGACCATTTTTTTTACCGTCTTTATACTCCCCTATATATTTATCGCCATCAAAATACTTTCGAATTCCTTTGCCATTGGCTTGACCATTTACAAAATTGCCTTCATGCTCGGTTCCACTAGCCCAGGAGAAAATTCCATAACCGTTTATGCAATCGCCCGAAATACAAGCGGCATGAATCTGGATAGGTGAAACTAATGAAAATACAAAAAACAGCAGAGGAATGATTGACAATCGGTTCATGGTATAAAAACTTTCTTCATCCAATGTGGGTTAGGCTAAATATACTCGCGACGTTCTTCATAAGTTTCTTATCACAGTTCATCAAACTCTCAGTTTCCATTCCCCCTTAAGTCTTTCATTTTGAAACCAAGAAAAAAATAATCTCACTGATAACTCTTTTCACATTTAGGGCCGGAAGTTTTTAGGCAACAGGAATATTCGAAATCGGTGATGTTGTAATAAGGGGCAGAAGCTATGGCTTTTTCGCGACAAGCGGTGATCCCTTCTACCGCTCCCATTGGAAGTTCTTTTTTCTTAATCTTATCGTAAAGATAAAGGTCGAACGTTTCCTTTTCTAAATCTGGACCACAGCCGTTTTGGCTTAATTGAAAAACGCATAAAATCAAAATGAAGGTCAATCGGTTCAATTAAGTTACCTCCCTCAAAAAGAAAGTTGCCTCTTTTTAACATAAGTCTTATTTAGTTGATTTTCCATCCTTCCAGAAAACTAATTGATATCGACACCGGAATAATCTATTTTTGCAGAATGAAACTTAAATTTATATTTAAAGCTAGCTATTAGGTTCTGAATAAATCAAAACAACATTCTGGAAATAGCGCTATTGAATCCCGAATTATATAATTACAAAAGTCCTCTTAAAAAGAAATTGAAAAAGGTACTTTCCTATTTTCTTGGAAATAAATTGGCTTTAGCTTTGGCGGCTTTTTTTACGGTTTTTGTTTTTGTGTTAGTTCCTGTTGAACTTTACTTCTGGAATGCAAACGACAAGTTTTGGGTTTGTAAGTTTTGTATCTTTGACTCTGAGTTGGGATGGAAAACGGTCTCCAATGCAAATCATTCTAAAAATAAGATCGACTACAAGACAAATTCTTATGGCTTTAGATCGGACGACGTCGATTCATCCAAAGAACATATCCTTATTTTGGGAGATTCTGTGGCATTTGGCACGGGAGTAACCGACAATGACACCTTCCCTTCGCTACTTAACAAACGTTTTAAAAATCGTTACCAGGTATTAAATCTTTCTGTTCCTGGCTATGGAATAGATCAATACCTTTTAAGTTTAAAGAGATATGTCGGTAAGTTAAATCCAAAGATTATTATCGTCGTCATTTATACGGGAGACGATTGGGCGAACACCACTCAGGATAATCTTTTCGGAACTAGTAAACCTTACTTTAAGTTAAGAAATGGAGAGTTGTTCAATCTTGTTCCTAAAATTTCCGAATTTTCCTGTGGAAATATTATTTCAAAAATCAGGTCGACCCGGCACCTTCTTTCCCCCAGTATCAAAAAAAAAATATGTGGGTTTCGAAAGCTAGCCCCTATTGAATCGATACCTTTAATACTAGAGCTCTTAAACCAACTAAATCAAACCTCGTTAGCGTTAAAATCTAAACTCCTTTTCGTACTCTCGCCTAGATTAAAGGCTGTCCAAACCGTAGGGTGCAAATCGCGCGGCCTAAATCATCCATGCAATAGTATAAGTAAAGGCTTTGAGTATTATCATATCTTTTTTAAAAACGCTCTTGAGAAAGGTCGACTACATTACATCGATCATTTAAAAAATCTCGCATTATTGGACGATGCAAAACTCAAAGCGAATTTTTTCGATAATCATCATTACTCTCCATTGGGCCACCGTTTCCTTGCGAAATTTATTTATAAGGAGTTAACAACCTTATAGTTGTAATTTTCGTATTTCTCTTTCCATATCTTTAATACTCAAACATCAATCGTAAGGTAGCCATCAACCGATTCCGGTTTGTAGGATGGAAAGTTTACAACGGGTTGCGGTTCTAACCAATCTGCTACGATACTTTTTTTAGGGTTTAACTTCCGCATAAGATCCTCTATAGCTTGACACTGTCGATCAATTACGCGTTCATTTTTGCAAAGCTCGTTTTCTAATCCTTCAATCACTTTTTCTTTTTCCTGCAATATCTCCAAGTAATCTTGATCGGATCGACTCAATTCGTTTTCAACCCTCAATGCAATCTTGGAATCGCCGGGTGTTATTTGCGTTACTTTTGATGGACTATTCATTTAATAAGCTCCTATCTCATTGAAAAGCCTTATTTTCGCTTTTTTTTCGCCTTTTTGTAAAGATAGGGGAAAAGTGAACTTTTGTCAAGTTTTTGGAGCTAGATGCAAAAATAAGCCGTTTCTGCAGGGGTACTTATAATGAAATATGGACCTATATAAAAATTTATCTGATCTTTGCTTAATTTTGTCCAAAATTCAGAAAAAGGACATTCCATAGTAAAGCAAATGGGAATTCGCCCTATCAGGTAGGAGGTATTTAGGGAATTTTGAGATTTGAAATATCAACAGGGACAGAAATAACTTATAAATTGGCAGATCAATCTTTTTATCGCAAAGAAAAAAGTCATAAACTAAATAATTAATAAAATAGAACTTGGATTTGGCCATATATCGGGCCTTTATTCTGGACTCATTACTTAGTTTTTTTTCTTTTTATCATATCCCCTTCATTGAATAACCACCACATAATATTGAGGTTTGTCTTTTTATGAAACATAGCGACAGTTTCGACGGATGGATGATTCTTGTTGTTCTCAATTTCTGAAAGCGGACCCGGCGTACCACCTGTCATTTTGGAAACATCGACTAATCTAAGGTTTTGAGACTTACGCCATTTTTTCAATCTATCGCCAAGCCTTACCATTATATTTACGTTTCTTTTACCAGGCATTTTTAAAAGTTTTGATTATTTTATTAATATGACGGGAAATCAAATAATCGACCCATTAGCGTCGAATGACCCCCAACTTTTTCTACCGGAAATTTCATTTATAAATATAGTAAAACATATTCGATTGGATTAAGAAAGTCATTTGGCATATGAAAATTTGATTTACTGCAAAATTTACCCATTTGTAACTTAATTGTTATTAAAACTTTTCCAAAAAGTTAGGTTTTATTAGAGTTTTATAAAGTTAGGATAGGAATTATCCGATAAGGAAGTATAAAAAATAAAAAAAGAGGTTATTATGGAAACGCCTATCGAAAACATTTCAGCTCAAAATAAAACTCCGGCTACTCAACCAACGATGACGGCTAAAAACCTGGAAGCGTTTAGGAAATCTAAGGAAGAACGCTCTTTTGTCCCCGCTGAAGTCCGAGCGGAATCAGCTCCAGTTCAAGAGACTGAAGAGTACCATCAAGTAGATTTAGCAATCTAACTGAGTCTATATATTTAAATCGATCTAAATCATACCGCCCGCAAAGGCGGTATGATTTCCCCTATCCTGCCTTAACCTCGATTTAATCTTCACCAATTAATTAAATATCTGATGGTATAAATTTTCTGCCAATCCTATCCCATAACTGATAAAAATCATTCCTATCAGACAGTTCCAAAACTTTAAAAAGTCTTTCCCAAAATGCCTTCTAATGAAAGACTGTCCATAGATAAAATTAGAACCATCGGGTGGATCTGAAATAGGAGGCCAATCCTTAAGCGTTCCCAGAACCAAAAAAAAACCCATGGCAATAAAAAATACAGGGAAAACAATATCTAAGAAAATAATCCTAATGAGGACAAACGGATCTTCAATCACAAAAATGCCTTTTGTTTTAATCGAGGTTATTTAAGAGAATCTCAAAAATTTCCAAATTGCCAAAAGCCTGGCCCTTGAACTCAAGGGTTAGGCCATACAAAGTGAGTAGAATTTCTAATTATTAGAGGCGCTCTTAAAATAAAAACCGGGTTTGTTATTCAATCTCCACTTGGGGAAATTTACTTTTCCAAGCGGAAAAGACGATCAAATTATATAAGATTCTATAATTATTTTTTTTACCGTTTAAATGGTCGGATATTAATTCCTTCAAAACTTCCCTATCCAACAATCGATTTAAAACCTCATCTTGGGCCAGGTTATCCAACTTTGGTTTCAGTTCAGACTTCAACCACCGCGCGACGGGAAATGCAAACCCCTGTTTTTTTTGGTTTCTGATTTTTAAAGGAAACTTCCATCGCTCCACAGTCATATTAAGCAATTTTTTCAACCTACCTCCTTCCAACTTAAAACTATCGGGAAGACGGTTTGCAAACTCAATGATAGAACGCATGAGGAATGGCGATCTAATTTCAAAACTCGATTGCATTGAAGCGCGATCTGTATGGAGACATATAAACTCGGGCAAAAAAACTTTTTGATAAAAATAAAGCAATTGCTGGGTTAAGGTTTTATTCTCCATTTTTCTCATTACCCTTCCTTCATAGTCAAAAATAGTTCCTTCTAAGCCGGATGGTTCAAAAAACTCTTTGGATTGATTGGGACATAATTTTGCAATGTCCTTAAGGGAAAGAGTCGACAACCAAAGCGGATAACGCATAATACGCGATGATGGGAAGCCCTGAAAATAAGCCAACGCTTTAAATTGCAATCCGAGATAAGTATCCGAAGGCGGCAATAATAATTTTGCTAACGAAGTCAAAAACGATTGAGCAATTTTTGGCAACGCTTCGAAAATTGGAACAAATTTTAGTCCCGTAAAGGTTACATAGCCCGCAAAAAGTTCGTCCCCTCCATCGCCGGAAATAGCGACCGTTATATCTTTTTTGCAGGATTGAGACAAAAATAGCATATTGACAAAAGCTGGATCGCCATTAGGTTCATCCAATATATTTAGGTAGTTCTCAAATTCTGTATTTATAGTTTTCTCATTCAGTTCGTATATCTTGTGTCGATGAACTCCTAAATGGTTGGCCATAAGTTTGGCTTTGGAACTTTCATCGAAATCCTTTTCCCCCATGGCAACGCTAAAGGCATCTACATTAGGATTAAATTTTAAACAAGAACGAAGAGACATGGAGCTATCAATACCGCCCGATAATAATACGCCGTAGGGAACATCGGACCTCATAGTCATTTTACAGGCGTTTTCAAAGAGTTCTTCGAATTGATTAACCGACTCCTCAACCCCTATTTCAAGCAATTCTTCTCCGGGAATAGAATCCCAATAAGACTTGGTTTCAATTTTATTATTTTTAACTTTAATAAATTGGCCAGGAAGCAATTTATAGACATTTTTCAATGGCGTTTTATCGCCTGCATAATAGGAAGCCATCAAAAATCGGACAAAATTATCTTTATCCAATCGCCAATTAAAGTTCTTTAACTCCAATAAAGCGCGAAGTTCCGAGGCATAAATAACTCCATCGTCATATGGATGAAAATATAAAGGTTTTTGCCCAAGATGATCTCTTACTAAATAATGCTCGTTGGATTTTGTATCGTGAATGGCGGCGGCAAACATACCTTCCATTTTCAAAAAGGCATCTATTCCCCAGGCAATAAAAGCGTTTAAAAAAACTTCCGTATCGGAATCGGTTCGAAAAGAAATACCCTGGCTTTGCAGCTCCCTCCGCAATTCTATAAAATTATAAATTTCTCCGTTATAACTAAGAACATACCTTTCATCGGAGCTTAAAAAAGGTTGCGCGGCTTTTTGCGATAGATCTAATATTTTTAACCGCTGATGCCCCATATAAATATTAGGTTGTATCCATTCTCCAAAATCGTCGGGTCCTCTATGTTCAAGAGTGGATGTCGCTAAACGAGCTGCGTCGACCTCTTGCTCTGACATACCGTTTTTATCTTCGAATTTTAACCAACCAAAAACTCCACACATAGTAGCGATAATCTAAATTATTTTAAGAACGAAAGATATATGAAATATACCAGTAAAAGCTTTACCGCAAAGAGCGCGGAGGGCGCAAAGTAAAAAGACAAAAAATTGTCAAAGTGAGGCTTAAGCTTGCCTTGAGGCGCTTAAAGGGAACTGCGACCACCACTTTGCTTTTAAGTATTGTAGAATTAAATACAAAATAAAATTTTGCCTAGTTTAAACCCCTCCCCACTAACCGTCACCCTGAGCCAAGTCGAAGGGTCGCCTCGATCCAATAAAATTCCCACTTCTAAAAGCTTTACCGCAAAGAGCGCGGAGGGCGCAAAGTAAAAAGACAAAAAATTGTCAAAGTGAGGCTTAAGCTTGCCTTGAGGCGCTCAAAGGGAACTGCGACCACCACTCTGCTTTTAAGTATTGTGGCATTAAACGCAAAACAAAAATTCGCTTAGCTTAAAACATCCCCCACGGTCTGTCATTCAGATGAACCCCGAAGGGGTAAGGAAGAATCTCGCCTCGATCCAATATAATGCCTTCTTCCCTTTCGGTTCTTTTTAGCTCCTTTCCAAACAATTTTCCCCATTTAAGCCTTGTCTATTTTTTATTACACTCCAAACAGTTTTTCTTTTTTTCGCCAAAATTTACACCCAATTTCTTAAAAATATAATAATCCGACAGTCGATTATTGCGTTTCAAACTCAAAAAAAACCCTTAAAACCATTGATTTTCGATATGTTTTTTACCTAAAAAAACTTTAAATAATTTTCGAATACAATAATATAATTTTATGCTTTTCAAAACAACTAAACCAATATAAGGTTTACATCAACAACTTTAATTCCAATACATATTTAGAATACCTATTGAATTGACGCTGTAACAAAGCTCACTTATTACCAGGGGGATTCATGCGATTGTTAAAAAAAATACTTCCAATCCTATTGATGGCATTTCTCTTGAATGCGACCGTCATGACGTCTGAGTCCGCCGCCGACGCTAACACCAAACTATTACTACATTTTGACGGCGATTTTACTGATTCTTCAGACGGCGCTTCACAAACAAACAATCCTACTGTTGTTGGCAGCGCTTCAACAGTAAATTCTCCTAACAGTCCTCTCACTCCCGGCAGCAATATTGGTTCTTTTGATGGCAATGGCGATTATATTACTTTCCCAAGTTCCGCCGATTGGGCTTTTGGTAACGGCGATTTTACTATTGAGACTTGGCTGAACTTTAACTCCATTTCCCAATTTCAACCTATTTACGCACAATACCAAGATACCAGCAATCATATGCAAATTATGTGGCTAAATGGAACGCAACTCCGTTTTGCAACATATCTTAATTCGGTAGATAAGCAACTAAACTTTTCCTGGACGCCATCGGCTAACACCTGGTATCACGTCGCTATAGTAAGGACTGGTAATAACATAAAAGCTTTTATTGATGGCCAACAAATTGGATCGACTAAACCTTATTCGTCAACCATTCCCAACTTTTCATCTACTGTCAGAATCGGTCATTCTCAATATCACCAAGGAAATGGTAATTACGGCCATCTGAATGGCTTTTTGGAGGAGTTTCGAGTTTCAAAAGGAATCGCCAGATGGACTTCAAATTTTACCCCACCATCAGCTCCATACGGTTCACCTCCTCCCGACACAGAAGCGCCATTCATCACTGTAACCGGACCTGATATAACTGTTGAAGCCGGTTCTTTATATGACTCTGCCGCAGACGCGGGAGCGACTGCTACAGACGATACTGACGACAACGCAACTATAACCGCCACTATTGTCGAAGGCGGACTCCCCGTCGACACGTCGACCTTGGGCGCTAAAACCGTCACCTACAATGTCACTGATGAGGCCGGAAACGACGCTATTGAAAAAATTCGTACCGTCACGGTAGTCGATAACACAATACCCGTCATTACCGTAACTGGCGGCAATGTCACCATTGAAGCAGGTACGGTTTATGATGCTACCGCCGACTTAGGAGCAACCGCTACAGATAATCTCGACGACAACGCAGCGCTCACCTTAACTATTGTCGAAGGCGGCCTCCCCGTCGATACGTCGACTTTGGGCGCTAAAACCGTTACTTACAATGTCACTGACGCCAACGGCAACAACGCTGTTCAAGTGACACGTACCGTCACGGTAGTCGATAACACAATACCCGTCATAACCGTAACTGGCGGCAATGTCACCATTGAAGCAGGTACGGTTTATGATGCTACCGCCGACTTAGGAGCAACCGCTACAGATAATCTCGACGACAACGCAGCGCTCACCTTAACTATTGTCGAAGGCGGCCTCCCCGTCGATACATCGACTCTGGGCGCTAAGTCAGTCACCTACAATGTCACGGACTCCGAAGGCAACGACGCTGTGCAAGTAGTTCGTACCGTCACTGTAGTGGATACTACAATTCCTGTCATATCCTTAAACGGACTCAGTTCTATCACCGTCGAAGCCGGATCGGTTTACGACGCTGCTGAAGACGAGGGAGCGAACGCTACAGATAATCTCGACGACGACACAGCCCTCACCTCCACTATTGTCGAAGGCGGACTCCCTGTCGACACATCGACGCTGGGCGTTAAAACAGTCACCTACGACGTCACGGACTCCGAAGGCAACGACGCTGTGCAAGTAGTTCGTACCGTCACTGTAGTGGATACTACAATTCCTGTCATATCCTTAAACGGACTCAGTTCTATCACCGTCGAAGCCGGATCGGTTTACG
>Ga0209992_10000075_pt1 | contig 146838 bp, 107 predicted proteins | sample 2SBtaG_2_FD_182564 | JGI IMG/M metagenome (GOLD analysis project Ga0209992, IMG submission 182564) | Deep subsurface microbial communities from Kolumbo volcano to uncover new lineages of life (NeLLi) - 2SBTROV12_ACTIVE470 metaG (SPAdes)... | ecosystem: Environmental > Aquatic > Marine >... | reverse complement strand
CCCAGCGAGCTCGCGCACGCAGCGTCGATCACGCAGTTGGTGCCGCCCAGGTCCAGGCGGTTCGCGATCCGGCCCGCCACGACGTTGCCCAGCAGGCCGGGGAAGGAGTTCTCCTGCCAGCCCACGTACGCCCGGGAGATCCGGTCGACGACGTCCGCGGCCGTCTCGCCGTCCACGCCCGCTTCGTCCAGGGCCCGACGCCAGTGGGGGTGCCCGAGCCGGGCCCCGAGCGAGATGACGAGCTCCTGCGTGCCCGTGACGCCGAGGATGACGCTCGCCCGCGACCGGTCCCAGGCGACGTTCGCGCCGTAGCCGGCGTCCTCGAGGGCCCGCGCGGCGACCCACAACCCCAGCAGCTGCGAGGTGTCCGTCGCCTCGAGGATCGTGGGCGGGATGCCGAACTCGGTGGGGTCGAACGCCACCGGCTCCAGGAACCCTCCGCGCCGCGCGTACGTGCGGTCGGGGGCCTTGGGATCGGGGTCGTGGTAGTCGTCCAGGGACCAGTGGGTCTCGGGGATGGGCCCGATCGCGTCGAAGCCCGTGCGCAGGTTGCGCCAGAACGAGGCCAGGTCGGACGCGCCCGGGAACATCCCCGCCATCCCGACGATCGCGACCGGCGTCCGGGTGGGATCGCGGTCGCCGACCACCTCCAGTCGAGGCTCGGGGGTGGGCGCCGGCGGCGGTGCGGGCGCCTCCAGCAGGCGATCCAGCGTCGCGTCCGGGAGGCCGGAGAAGCGGGTCGCCTGCCGCGCGACCGTCGCCCCCTGGGCCCGGAGCGCACCGGCCCGCGCGAGGATCGCGGCGCCGACCAGGAGGTTGCGGGCGATCGCGGCCACCCGACGCCCCTCGGGGGCCTCGAACCGCGTGCCCGCCGCCCAGGCGTTGAACGCGCCCATCGCCGGGCCGCACCACACCTGGTAGTCCATCGACCGGTCCGCCTCGCCGGCGTTCGCCCAGCGGCTCGACAGGCCGAGGTACATGCGGAAGAGCAGCGCCATCTTGTGGTGCGGATCCGCCTCGGCGCGGGCCGCCTGGGCGGGATCTCGGGTCTGCCAGAAGGACGCGCACTCGGTCCAGGCGTCGCCGAGGGACGCGCGCAGGCAGGTCTCCTCCACGAAGCGCCGGTCGTCCTCGCCGAGGGCGTCGAGGGAGTCGTGGCGACGATACAGGTCGTGCAGGCGCCGAGCGCGGACGGCGAACATCGTGCCCCGGCCGAGCACCTGGACCTCCACGCCCATCTCGAACATGTCGGCGGCGGGGGCCATCGTCACGTCCGTGGGCCCGGCGGCGGCCAGCATCGCCCGCACGCGATCCGACGACCCGGACTCCACGGCCGCCTGGTTGATCGAGCCCGTGACCACGTAGGCCGCGCCCAGCGAGAACGCGGCGGCGACGGCGTCGGGCGTCCCGATCCCGCCCGCGGCCCCCACCCGGGGAGGCCGCGCGTAGCCATGCTCGGCCTGCAACTCGTCGCGGAGCGCCTGGAGCCGGGGGAGCAGGACGACGAGGGGGCGGTTGTCGGTGTGCCCGCCGGAGTCGGCCTCGGCCGTGATGTCGTCGGCCATCGGGATCTCGGCCGCGAGCGCCGCCTGCTCGGCGGTGAGCGCCCCGTCGGCCACCAGGCGATCCAGGAACCGCGCCGGGGGTGGAGCGAGGAACTTCCGGGCCGTCTCGACGCGGGAGACCTTCGCCAGGATGCGGTTCGGGACGACGACGCGACCGTCCTCGTCGCGGTGGATCCCGGCCGTCCGGTACCGCACGACCGGCAGCGTGAGATCGAGGTACGCCGAGGCACTCACGGTCCTCACCTCGCGCCTGAGGTAGAGGTCTACGATCGCCGCCTCGAGCTCGGGCTCGGCGGGGCTGTGGATCAGGTTGAAGCCGTGGGGAAGGTCGCCCACGGAACCCTGCAGCCGCTCGACGGCCTGCTCGACCCGCGTCAAGGAGCGACCGGCCGCCCCGAAGAAGGCGAGCATCCCGGCCCGGGCCATCGCCTCCACCAGCTCCTCGGAGGAGATCCCGTTGGCCATCGCCCCCGCCACGTAGGCGTACCTGACGCCGTACTCGGCGCGGAACGCCGGGTCGCCGAGGCTCTCGGGGTGCACGGGGGGGACGGAGGCGAGGAGCGGGAGGGAGCCGTCGGGACCGGAGCCGACCCCCGTGGTCCCGGACGAGGCGACGGCGGTCTCCTCCCCGGCCCGGACGAGGTGCGCGGGGGCGCCGATGTCGGCGAGGGCGGCGCGCAGGGCGGGGACACCGGCGTCCGGACCGAGATCCCCCCGCCACCAGCCGTGAGACCCGGTCCATGCGCCCGGAGACCGGGTGCCGTCGTCGTGCATGCGCTGCCTCCTCGTCGCCCGCCCCCCAAGGGGGGGCGCAGGGCGGACCGCGTTGTAGCCTCAATACGACCCCCCGTCGAGCGGTTTGGGCCTCCGGGTGTTCCCGGGGATTGAACGCTCCGTATACTCGGCTCCATGTCGCTGCCTCGCCGCCCCCTCTTCGCCTCCGCCGCCGTGGTCGCCTCGCTCGCTCTCGTGGCGACCGCCGGGCTCGGCTGTCCCCCCGCTCCGCGCGGCGAAGCGCCCACGCAGGCTCCGGTGATCCTCCCCGCCGCGACCCCGGCGCCGACCCCGATGGAGGTCGTCGCGCCCACCCAGGCTCCGGCCGCCCTCGCCGCCTCGTCCGAGAAGTCCGAGGACATGATCTACAACCTCGGCGGCTTCGACCCCGTGGTTCAGGACGCCCCCAACGACCAGAAGGGCAAGGCCGCGTCCACCGATCTTCGCTCCGCTCACGCCGTGATCGACAAGGAGCGCATGTACGTCCGCGTCGCCCTCCGCGAGGAGCTGCCGGAGGACCCGCCGGCCGAGATTCGGTTCTGGCTCGAGCAGGACGCGAAGCCCCTCGTCACCGTCGAGGTGAAGCTCGGCAGCAAGAACTCGCCCTGCGAGCTGAGCGCGGTGGACGCCGCCGAGCAGGAGACGGCCGTCGAGAACTGCTACTTCTCCGGCAACCCGCTGGACCTCAGCTTCCCGCTGTCCGCCATCCCCGCCGTCCTCAAGGTCGACGCGCCGTTCCACGTCAGCGGCTTCCAGACCTGCTGCATGGACGAGCAGCGCAACGATCCGTTCGACGAGATCACGGGCGCGCAGGAGGTCTTCCGGGTGGGCTGGGACGCGACCGGCGACGCCGACTCTCCCTGAGCCTCGGCCCCCGGCCGGCCCCGTGGCCCTCCCCCCGCTCACGCCGAACCTGCGCCGCGCCGCGCGGGTGCTCACCGGGCTGTTGATCCTCGCGACGGTCGTCTCGTACTTCATCGTCACGTTCGTCGGCGAGGGCTCCCAGGGCCCGCGGCCCTCGATCAACCTCGGGTGTGACTTCCTCGCCTTTTGGACGGGGGGCACGCTCCTCGATCTGGGGCGCGACGCCGAGCTGTACGTCCCGTCGGCGATGGGCGAGCTGCAGCACCAGTTCGCGAAGGCGCGGATCGACTACTGGGCCGTCTACCCCCCGCCGCTCTACAACGTCATGGAGTGGCTGCAGCCGCTGGGGTTCGTCACTGCGGCCCGGATGTGGCTGACCGCGATCCCGCTCGCCGGTCTCGGGGCGGCGGCGATCCTCGTCCGGGCGCTGCCCGAGGTCCGGGCCCACCGCACGCTGATCTTCGCGGTGGCGGGCCTCGCGCCCTACTCGATCATGGCCCTGGTGACGGGCCAGCCCGGGGGCATGTGGCTCGTCCCCATGGCCGCCGGGGTCCTCCTGCTGCGCAGCGGCCGACCCCTGGCGGCGGGGATCGTGCTCGGGTGGCTGTGCGCGAAGCCCCAGCTCGGGGCGACGGCCGCGGCGTGGCTGCTCCTCACGCGCGAGTGGAGGGCCTTCGGGGGGTTCGTGCTGGGCGGCGCGTCGCTGGTCGCGGCGTCCGTGGTGGTGGGCGGCCTGGAGTCGTGGGTGGCGTGGTTCGAGTGGCTCCGCAGCGGGGAGATGGCGTCCTTCCGACCCGCGAAGTCTCGCCAGCTGACGCTCCGCTCCCTCTTCACCCGGCGCTTCCTGAGGACGGCGTGGGACGCGCCGCTCGGGATCCTGGCCATGTCCCTGGGGCTCCTCGCGGCGATCGACATGGGGCGGCTCACCGCCCGGCGACGCGTCGACGAGGCGGGCTGGATCCCGGCGGCCGGCGCGACGCTGTCGGCCACCATGCTCGCCCTGCCGTACGTCATCGAGTACGACGCGGGCTTCCACATGCTCGGGTTCGTCGGCGCCCTCCTGCTGATCCCCGGCGCCCGCCGCCCCCGGCTCGGGGCCGTCCTGCTGTTCCTGGCCTACCTCGCCCCGCTCATGCACGAGGGCAGCAGGGCCGCGAGGTTCAGCTTCGGGAGCCTGGCGATGGCCCTGTGGCTGCTGTGGATGGTCCTCGAGGTGCGCTACCGAGCGCAGGCGGAGAGGGTCGTGGACCAGCCCGCGCCGACCAGGGCAGCGTCCCTCGCGCCCACTTGATCGACCGAGGCGGAGCCCACGCCTTCGCTCCAGTGCCAGGCCGCGACCGTGAACGCGTCCGGGGCCCAGTACAGGCCGGGCGCGAACGCGTCGCGGTAGCGGGGCACGTCGGAGACGCGGACGTCGTCCAGGACCCCCGGGAAGAAGCCCTCCGGGGCGTCGGAGCGGCGGCCGAGCACCAGCGGCCCGCCCGCGCCCGGGACGTCGGTCACGCCCTCTCCTGCGGGCGCGCCGTCCACGAACAAGACCACCTCGCCGTCGACGTCGTTGCGGGTGCCCACGACGTGGTGGAGCGCCCCGTCGTCGGGCACCACCACGGTGGACGCCACCTCGTCCGGGCCGACGCGCAGGAGGACTTCGCCCGAGGGGCCGATGCGCAGCTCCCAGCCCTCGTCGCCCGCCCGCGTCGAGGCGACGACACCCGGACCGTCGGGCCGGACCCACGCCTCCACGGCCAGCCCCGCGAGCGTCGGCAGCGGGTCCCCCCCCACGGTCACGTGGTCGTCCACGCCGTCCAGGATCAGCGCCACGCACGGGTCCAGGCCGCGGACCACGAGCGTGTTCGAGTCGATCGTCGCCCCCTCGAACTCGTCGTCCACCGGCGTGAGCGCGACGAACACAGAGTCCCCTTCGCTGGTCTCCTCGGCGGGCAGCGAGGGCTCGTCGGCGTCGAGCAGGCGACCGTTCTTCCACCACGCATACCGATACGCCGGGCTGTCCCCGTCAGGGTCCTCCCACTCCAGCCCTTCGACCACGAGCGGGTCCTCGAAGGTCGCTCCGGGGGGGCCCAGCAACGCGCCCCGGATCGAGGGCGGCGACCCCCGCACGACCACCGACGCCCTCCCCGGCGGACCCTCCAGCCCCTCGGCGTCCACGCCGGTGACCGTCACCTCCCACGCGTCGCCCGACGAGGTCTCCTCGGGCCACACGGCGGTGAGATCGTCCAGGAAGTCGGCCGGCACCCCCCCGAGGGTCCAGCGGTAGCGATGGACGACGTCCCCCCCCTCGGGATCGACGGACTGCCCCAGGATCACCGCGTCGAGCCAGTCCGTCGCCACCGGGTCCGCCGGGAAGATCGCGATCTCCGGGGCCGTGGGCGGCTGGTTCGCAGGGGGCTCATCGACCGCGCCCGGGCAGCCGACGAGGGTGAGCGCCGCGAGGGCGATCGCCGGACGCATCAGTCGTCCTCGGGCCAGAGCGACACCTCGGTCCGGTCGTAGGCGATGACCGGCATGTGCTCGGCCTGGATGGCCGGATGCGTCTCCGCGAGGAACGGGACCATGCGGTCCTCGCTCGCGGGCGGCGTGCCCCCGTCGCGCTCGGGGCGGTCTCCGCGTCGCTCTTCGATGCGCTTGGCGTACTCCCGGCAGGCGCGCACCCGCGCGTCCGGGTCGAGCTCGGCGGCGGTGGTGCCCCCGGACTCGTCGAGCACCCACGGCAGCGGGAGCCCGGAGCCGTCGGTGAGGGTCTTCCAGCACAGGACGATGGGCGCCTCGCCGTACCAGACGTAGGCGCCAGCGTTCACGATCGCCTCGTCGAAGCGGCTCGGGAGCTGGACGACCGACGTCCGATCGAGGTGGTCTCCGGGCTCCAGGCGATGCCCGCCCGGGAGGTCCGTGAGGATGCGGCCGACCGTCGCGATGACCGGCCGATCGGGCGACGTGAAGCGGTTGCGGGGCGCCGCGTCGTAGTCCCACGCGCTGTGGGCGACGTCGGCGAAGGCCGCCTTTCCGACCTCCTCGGGGAGGGTCTGCACCGCCCCCACGTCGAACCAGGTCCCCGGCACGACCACGGGGTGGGCGCTGCGGTTCCGCAGGGTGAAGTCCAGGCGGACCGCGGTGAGCTCGTCGGTCCCGCCCACCCGGATGGCCTCCACGTCGATGTGGAGAGGCGCCGCCATTCGGGGGGTCGGCGGAGCCTCCGACGCGACGGGCGCGGGCCCGGGCGCGGGCGTGCAGCCCATCGAAGAGGCGGTGAGGACGAGCGCGAGGATCACTCTCATGGGCCATGGTCTGCCATGCTTCGACCCCCAATGTCGACGGGCGTGTCCCGGCGACAGTTGAAGCATCACAGGAGGAAATGATGAAAGCTCTCAAGATTCTCGGCGGGTTGCTCGCCCTCATCCTGATTGTGTTCGTGATCGGCGGGGCGATCCTGCCGAAGGACTTCGAGGTCGAGCGGAGCGTCGTGGTGAACGCCCCGCCGGCCGTGGCGTTCGCCGAGATCAACGAGCTCCGCGGCTGGGAGGCGTGGTCCCCGTGGGCAGAGCGCGATCCGACCATGGAGCTCACCTACGGCGACCAGACCGCGGGCGAGGGGGGCAGCTACTCGTGGACGGGCGAGGACGGCGGCGGGAGCATGAAGATCGTCAAGAGCCGCGCGCCCGAGCGTATCGAGACCGAGATCGACTTCGGCGAGATGGGCGTCAGCCACGGCTCTTGGACGTTCGCCCCCGAGGGCGACGGGACCAAGATCACCTGGGGCATGAAGGGCGCCATCCCGGGGCTCGTGGGCGGCTGGCTCTCCACGCAGATGGATGAGTGGGTGGGCGCGGACTTCGAGGAGGGGCTCGCGAACCTCACGCCGGTGATGGAGAAGAAGGCCGCAGAACTCGCGGAGGCCAAGACGTCCGCGGAGACGGCGCTCCGAGAGGCCGCCGAAGCCGCCGAGAAGGCCGCCGAGGCCGCGTCCGAGTAGCGAGTCAGTCCGGGACGAGGCCGCTCCACCCCAGGAAGGCGGCCGCCTCCGTCCCCTCGCCCACCACGGCGGGCGCCCCGACCGGGCGTCCCAGGAGGCCCCGCGTCCGTCGAAGATCCCGCCCTCCGCGGACGACCTCGCCCGTCACCGCCGAGGACATCGCGTCTTCGAGCTCGAGGGCGGGGCGGAAGTGGTTGGCCGCCAGCACGGCCCGGTCGAGGTCGAGCCGGCCGCCCTTCCGCACCGCCACCGCCGAGCCGTGCAGCGTGGCCAGGTTGTCGGCGAAGAGGCAGCTGCGGAAGCGGCCCTCGGATCCGTCCAGACCGACCGCGCCGCCGCACCGCGCCCGGTTGCGGACGAACCTCCCGCCGTGGACCTCCACGCGCGCGCCGGGGCCTCCGTAGAGGCCGCCTCCGCCCAGGGCGAAGTTGCGCCGGAAGAGGCAGTCGCGGACCTCCAAGCGCGGCCCGAACGCGCTGAACACGCCCCCGCCGAAGTGCACCGCGCGGTTGCGCTCCACGACGCAGCGGGCGAGCACCGCGGCGCCGGTCAGCACCTGGACGCCGCCCCCCTCGATCGCCACCCCGTGCAGGATGCGGAGGCCCTCGAGGAGGACCTCGTCCTCGGTGCCGACCGCGATCTTCACCACCGGCCCCCGTCGGTTGCCCCGGAGGACGACCGAGCCGACGGGCCCGCCCGCGACCAGCCTCACGGGGACCGCCAGCTGGAAGGGTCCGCGGTGCACCCCGGGCGCCAAGACGAGGGTCGCGCCCGCGTCGGCCCGCCGCAGGGCCTCCCGGAGGGCGCCGGGGGCGACGGGGGCGACGGCGGTCACCGGGCCCCTCGGAACGACTCTCGCCACGCCGCCCCGCGCCGACAGGCTTCCGCCAACGCCGCCTCGGTGGGCTCGGCGCAGATCGAGTCGACGCGCGTGTAGGGGCAGGCGCCCCGCGCCGCGATGCCCAGGGCCTCCCACATCAGCAGCGCCTCGTCCCGCGCGTCCGGGGGCGACTCGGCGGGCAGCGTCCCGGGCGCCACCGCGCAGCCCATGTCTTCGCGCTCGACGGCCCCGTAGCCCTGCAGGGCGGCGCGACGCAGGCGCGGCTCGGAGAGGCGGGGGTCGCTCGTGAGGGCCTCCAACACGGGGACGTCGTGATGGTCGACCGTCCCCACGCACACCGCGACCTCCTCGGCCGGGGTCTCCGCGGGGCAGATGAGCCAGCGCTCCGGGTGGAACCCGCCGCGGGGGGGCGTGCCCGCCCGGGCGAACGCGACGGCCGAGGCGACCTGGAGGAGGAGGAGCGCCCCCGCGATGCCGAGACCGACCCCCCGACGGCGCCCGGACAGGCTCCACACGGCCACCAGGGCCCCCGCGGTCACCAGCGCCCAGACGGGGTAGACCAGCGCGGCCCGACGCGGATCGAAGAAGTACACCGACTCGACCGGCAGGTAGGCGGGCCCGACGCCCATGGCGCCGAGCAGGACCGGCAGGCCGACGGCCGACACCGCGAGCGCGCCGAGGACCGCCCGCGATCCCGGAGTGACCGGCCCCCGGGGGAAGAGGCGCCCGTGCAGGGGCCGCACGAGGGCGACGACCAGCGCGGCGAAGCACAGCAGCCAGAGCACCCCGCGGAGGGCGTTCTCGGTGCCGATCTGCCAGCCCGCGGCCCACTCCCACGCGGGCGCGGTGGGCAGGGAGAGGAGGGGCTGTCCGGCCAGGCTCCCGTGCACGACGGCGGGCCAGGTCGACGGGGCGGTGAGCACGGCGCGGGCCACGTCCGTGACCTGGGTCGCCCCCACCTGGGAGGCCACGACCTGGGTCGGCGCGAGCCCGACGAACGACGGCGCGGCCCCCACCACGGCCCCGACCACGCACGCGACGATCAGCCCCGGGCGTCGCTCGGCGATCGCGATCCCGAGGGCGGCCGCGGCCAGCAAGGCGGTGGGCGGGGCGGCGCTGGGCCAGAACCAGATCGAGAACGCCGCGACGGCCCCCGCCCCGACTGCCCGGACGAGCCCCCCCCGACCCGGCGAGGCGGCCGCCGCGACGAGCAGGTACGCCGCCCCCAGCGTCATCACGGCGGCCTCGACGTAGTTGCCCTTCGCCATGACCGTGAAGCCCACCCACGCGGGCGGCATCGCGAGCGCCGCGACGAGCCCCGCGAGGAACCCCGGCGGGCCGAAGATGCGTCGCGCGAGCCCGGCCGTGAGGAGGGCGCTCGCCAGGGCCCAGAGGATCCCCATCACCCGGACGGCCCACACGCCGGGGCCCACCACCGCGACGATCGGCAGATAGAGGATCGAGAGCACGAGGGTGCCCGCGCCGCCGGGCCCGCCCACCCCGGTGTACCAGTAGCGGCCGAGCGGACCCACGGCGTGCCCCTCCAGCACCTGGCGGGCGAACCGCAGGTTGAGCAGCTCCTCGGGCTCCGTCAGCGGGATCGCCTGATGGTGCGCGGCCGACCAGCGGATCGCCACGAACGCCGCCAGCGAGACGACGGACAGCACCAGGGCGGAGCGACGGTGGGGCACGGAGGCATGGTCGACTCCCGCGCCCGGGGGCGCAAGCGGGGAGGCGCGGCTTGGTAGCATCCCGGGGTGCGTCTGCGCCGGGTCTTGTCGGCATGCGTCCTCTTGGCGCTGGCACCCTCCGTCCTGGCCGCCGGCTTCGGTGTCTGGACCACGGCGGGCGCGTGGCAGCAGCACGCGGCGCTGGACCTCCTCCTCGAGCTGCTCCTGCGGTTCGAGACGTGGGAGGCGCGGGCGCGCTGGGTCTCCGACACCGCCGTCCTGGACGCCCGCGAGCCGCTGCTCCTGCTGGGAGGTTCGGCCGCCGCGGCGGTCGTCCTGGCCCTCGACCGCTTCCTCCCCCGCCTCCTCCAGCTCCCGATCGACCTCGTCGAGTGCGCGCCTGCGCTCCTCGGGGGCATCGCCGCGCTGTCCTTGGCGGCGGTGGGGGTCGCCCTGGACCGTCAGCTCTTCTGGGGAGGGCTCGTGGTGGCCGTGCTCGTCGGGCGCGCGATGGCCCCCGACCGACCGCCCTCCGAGGAGCCCGGGGGGTGGCGGGCCAGGAGCAACATCCTGCCCCGGATGGCGATGACCGTGACGGCCGCCGCCGTCGCGTTCTACGGGGTCACCAGCCTGTGGGAGGGCGCCACATATACGAACCCCGTCTTCCGGCCCGCCGCCCGATGGCTGGCCGGTCCGGGTGCGAGCCCGTGGACGAGCGGGGGCGTGTGGCTGGGCGCGGGGGCGGCGGCGGCCGTGGCGGGGCTCGGCGTCGCGGCCCAGCGCCGTCGCCGCCACGGAGCGCGAGGCGATCGTCGGGCCGCGCTCGCCGCCGGGATCGTCGCGCTGGTCGTCCTCGGTCTCGAGGCCTCGTGGACGCCCTCGGGGCCGCTCCGCGGGGCGACGGTCCTCTCCGCCGCGGGCGGGCTGATCCTGGCGGCGGGCCTGGGCGCCTGGACGGTCGGGAGACGCCCCGCTCCCCGTCACGCGATCACGGTCCTGGACCCGCGGGCCGCGCTGATCACGCTCTTCCCCTTCTTCGTCTTCGCGGCGTTCTGCCTGGGCCGCGGCCTGACGGTGCAGATGTGGACGGCCCCGGGCGCGCTGCCCGCGGGCGTGGAGCGGATCGGCGCGCCCGCGTGCGTCTTCAGCATCTCCCACGCGCCGAAGGACGACTCCGTCTTCTTCACGGACCGCTGCCGAATCGAGCTCGGCCGCATCGCCGCGGACGGCTCCCTCACGCGCTGGGACCTGCGCAACCACGGCGCCCACGGCGTGGAGGAGCTGGGCGAGCCCACCGACGGGACGCTGTGGGCCGCGATCGCCGCCTACACCGGCGAGGCCAACCTCGTCCTGCTCGCGGTGGAGGGCGCCGCCGGACCCCGGACCCTCACCCAGGCGCTGGGCGGACACGACCCCGGGACGCCCCGCAACGTCGCCGCCGACCGAGTGGGTCTGGGGCGTCCCGCGGGGGTCCCGCTGCCTTCCTGCTGGGCGGCTTCGTGGATCGAGGTCCCGGACGGAGCCCCCAGCGAGGTGGGCGCGACGAGCCTCCCGGGGGACGTCCTGATCGGGTGCGAGGACCGCCCCGGGGCGCGCCTGCTGCGTCCGGCGGAGCGGCGGATCGAGCGCAAGGTGAACATCGGGAGTCGCCTCGAAGGGGGCACCTTCGACGCGGCCGGCGAGCGGCTCTACGGGGTCGCGCTGTGGCGGGATCCGTACCTGCGCTCGTGGACCTGGCCCTGGGTGAAGCCCGCGGGCGCCCAGGTCCTCGGCGCCTTCAACTGGGACGTGGAGTTCGTCCCTGGCGACGACGGCGGCGCCCTGTGGATCCCGAGGTTCGTGGAGGGCTCGATGCTCGTCCTCGATCCGGACGACCTCTCGGTGCGCGACCGGATCCCGCTGTCGTTCGGCATCCGCGCGCTCATGTACGAGCCGGTCCACGACCGGGTCTGGGCGGCCGCCGCGTACACGGGTCGGCTCTGGTCGATCGAGGCGCGTCCCCCCTACCGGCGCACGGTGTACGGGCTCTGCGGCCAGACCCGCGACCTCGCGGCCGACGGACAAGGGCGGGTCCTGGTCCCCACGGACTGCGGGATCTACCGCATCGACCTCGCTCAGTAGATCCGCAGGAAGCGGATCGCGGGGCCGTAGTCGCGCTCGACGGCGTGCGACATCCCCCGCTGGTAGGCGACCTCGTCGGCGCCGGCGGGGAGGCCGCCTGCGAAGGCCGCGCAGTAGAGGTCCGCGCGGCCGAGGCCGTACCAGATGGCGGCGCGGTCCTCCTCCGAGGCGCTCCACCCCAGCAGGGCGTCCCGGACGACGTCGGAGCAGCCCACGTGGGCGTGCCCCATGCCCATGCCCTCCAGCAGCCGCAAGCGGGCCTCGCGCGGCGCGGAGGAGAGGACCACCCCCCATTCCTCCTCGTGCCCCCGGAGGATCACGCCCATGCCGAACCCCCGAAGGAAGTCGGCCGTGACCTCGGAGTCCGCTCCGAGCGGGAGGGTCGCGGGGCCTCCCGTGGGGCCCCAGGCGGAGAGGTCCTCGTCGGGCGCGAGTCGCGCCTGGGAGAGCCCCGACCAGATCGCCCAACGATATCTACGTTCTTCTTTTATTCTGGATACTTCCAACGACTCATGAAAGTAGTTCTTCATCACCCACGGCTCGTATCCCGGGACGTCCCACCACGGCGCGGGGAAGACGTCGGCGCGGAAGTGGCCCGCGAAGCCGAGGCCGTGAGCGACGAGGACGGGAGCGACCAGGGCGACGGTCGCTCGGGACGCGTCCACCCCCCGTCGGCCGAGCTCGTCGGCGGCTCCCAGGAGCAGCAGCGCGGGGAGCGGCGCCAGGGGCAGCAGGTACCGGAGTCCGTCGAAGAACGTCGTCTCGAGCTTGAACCCGGTGACGGCGACCCCGGCGGCGAAGCCCAGGAGCGACAGCGCCAAGGCCACCCGCAGGGCGCGCGTGCCCGGGTCGACGACGGCGCGGGGCCCGGCCCGTCGGGCGACGACGACCGCTCCCACGACCAGCGCGGCGCACAGGAGCGTGTAGGCGACGCCGATCGCCGAGTAGTGCAGGTCGGCCGTACCCACGTCGACGCTCCCGTACCCGGCCCCGAACCGCAGGGCGGTCCCCAGCGTCTCCAGCGCGGTCCCCAGCCCCGCGTCCCGAAACGCGCCCCCCTCCTGGAGCCCGGTCAGCGCGGTGATCAGGTCCCCCCCGGCCCGCGACGGATCGCGGAACGCCGCGGCGAGACCCAAGCCCGGCAGCGTCCCGGCGCCCCAGAAAATGAGCCCGCGCAGCCCGGCCACGGACCACGCCAGGAAGACCACGCCCGCGAGCAGCGGGGCCAGAGAGAACCCGCAGTAGAGGCCGAAGCCGGTGAGGAGCCCGGAGAGCGCGATCCAGCCGAGGCCGCCCCGGCGCCCGGCCGCGACGAGGGCCACCAAGGCCGCGGCGTGCCAGAGCGACGACCCCAGGTGGGCCGTGATCGACGTCGCCGAGACCGCAGCCCGCTGGACGAGGGGGAGCGGCAAGACGAACAGGGCGGCCGCGGCCCACGCGGACGACCGGGGCGCGGCCGCCCGCGCCAGCAGGAACCAGAGCGCCGCCCAGAACCCCGCGAAGACGACGGCCCACAGCTTCAGCGCGAACATCGTGGGACCCAGCAACGCGAAGAAGGGGGCCACGGTGGGCTCGTAGGACCAGACGGTCCGCCGGCGCCTGCCCGCCCCGGTCATGAGCCCGTCCCCCCACTCCGGATCGGTGGCCAGGGACGCGTAGGACACGTCGACGTGGCCGTCCAGCATCGCCACGGCGACGTTCCCGTACTCGGTCTCCTCGAGGTCGTAGACGTCGAAGGTCCCGAGGACCAGCACTACGTGCACGAGCACGAAGGCGGCCCCCACGGCCAGCGCGAGCGACAGGTTCGACGGACGTGGGGGGGCGGACACGCCCGATGCTACCCGGTCTCGGGGAGCGGACAGACCGGCGCCCCTCGCTTGCGCCACACGCCCACGCCGACGCCGCCGTCGGGGTCCGCGACGGTCGTGTGGAGCTCCCAGACCCCCTGGTCCACGCACCCCGGCGCCTTCGGCGATCCGTCCCCTCCCAGCGGCTCGAGGGCCAGGTCCGCCGTGCACTCCTGGGGGAGTCGATCGTTGCGGGTGGGGCACGTGGTGATGACGAAGGTCTCCGTGCCCGAGCGCCGGTGCTCGAGCATGCCGCGGAAGCGGACCCACTCCTGGTCGCCGAACCGGTCGATCGCCCCCTCGCTCCGCTCGGCCGCGACGCAGACTCCCCGGCCGCAGGCCTCGATCACCGACCAGACGGCGTCACGCAGCCCTTGACGAGCCGGGGCCGCTTCGTCGTGACGCGCCCACCCCCGCAGCTCCACCGAGGACGCCGCGCCCAAGCCGCGTGCTCGGGTCCACGGGGAGTTCCCCGGGCGGGCGCTCAGCAGCTCGACCGGATAGGTGGCGAACGTGGGCGGGGCGAAGTGCAGATCCACGGCCACCAGGGCGCCCACCCCCAGCACGGCGAGCCCTACGCGGCGACGCCGCTCCTCGGCGAGGGAGACCCAGCCGACCGTCGCGGCGAGGACCACGGCCGGGACCGTCGGCAGCAGGAACCGATCGTCCAGGACGGGCAGGAAGAGGGTGACGAAGGAGAGGTGTCCCAGCACGACCAGAACCAGGGGCAGCAGCGCCGACGGGCGGTGGCGCAGGCCGCGGGCGGCGAGCCCGACGGCGGCGGCGAAGAGCAGCGGGGAGAACACCGAGAACACGGCCCGGAGGGGGTGGAAGAGGACGTCGCCGAGCCCCATCGCCTTCAGCCGCGCGGGCAGGGTCGCGAAGAGGACGTCCATCGCGCCGCGCTCGACCTCGGTGCCCTCGGCCTCGGGGACGGTGATGTGCGCCTGGTGGCCGAAGGAGGACGTCCCCACCACGTCCCCCAGGTAGCGCACGACCAGCCACGCCGGGATGGCGATCGCGAGGCCCACCGCGACCCCTCGCAGGAGGTGCCGCTGCCGATCCGTCCGCTCGCCCCGCCCCAGGAACATCGCGGCCACCAGGACCAGCCCGTAGGGCATCGCTGCCCACTTCACGACGCACGCCGCGAAGCCCAGGACGCCCGCGACCAGGCCCGCGATCAGGGGGCGTCGGTCGCGGCCCGTCCACAAGACGGCGACCACGCACCAGAGGAGCGCGATCATCGGCAGGTCGTAGTAGTAGCGACCTGCGCTCCCGTGGATGGCGGGGATCAGCGCCGTGCCCGCCGCCGCAGCCGCCGCGCCCAGGGCTCGATGCTCGGGCACGAGGACCGCCCCGCACGCCGCCACCGCGCCGAGCAGCATGAGGAGCCACACGATCCCGGTCGCCGACATGGCCGTCGCGGAGTGCCCGAAGACGGCCGCGAGCGGCAGCGTGGCGAGGTGGAGGCCCGCGGGGAACGAGCCGTCCGTGGCCACGAGCCGGGCCCAGAGGCCGACGTCCCCGTGCTCCTGCCACAGCCTCAGGGTCTCGAGCCGCGCCGTATGTTCGATGTACTGCGCCCCGTCCGTGCCGTAGGGCTGCACCCCATCGACGGCGAGCCGGAGCGCGACCAGAACGATCACGCCGACCACCGCCCCGAGGGCGGCCCAGGTCGCCCGCGTCACTGCATTCGCTGAAGGCACGAGGGCACCGGGGACGGGGGGTCCAGCAGTCGGTCGCGGATCGACTCGCCGAGCAGGTCGACGACGTCGTCGTAGTAGTGCACGGCGACGACGCGGTCCGCGGGGATCGCCTCACACAGCTGCTCGCCGATCGCCGCCAAGGCGTCTTCGGTGCGGACGACGACGAGCAGCTCGTCGACCTCGGGGCGATGGAGCAGCACGTCCACCCCGTCGATGTCGGCCCAGAGGAGGTAGTCCAGATCCGGCTCGGCGAGGTCGACGATGAAGTACCAGACGGGTGGCGGGTCGCCCTCGCGGCAGCAGATGAGGCGGCGGTCCGGCACCCCGGCGATCGTGAGACCGACCGCCACCGGCACGGCGGAGTCCATGCGCCCGTTGTTCAGGTTGAGGTTGCTCACGAGCACCGGGCGGTCTTCGGGCACACTCGGCAGGTCCGCGAGGATCGCTCGCTGCAGGCGCCAAGAGCCCTGAGCGGTGCCTCCGTTCGGCGGACCGCTCGCGCACCAGGGATCGTGGATCGGGTTCGTCCCGTCGTCGGCGGTGGAGCCGATCGCGGAGACCACCGCCGGGGCGATGACCCCGAGGATCGCCACCCCGAGGATCGCCCTCAGGCGCGGCGGACCGGCCTCGGCCATGCCCTCGGGTCGCGCGACGACCCGGACGATCGCCGCGACCCCGACCCCCAGCCCCATCGCCCCGAGCGGATAGGCCATGAGCACGTGGTAGTCCTGCAGGTAGCCCACGAAGTCGCCCAGGGCGGCGATACCCGCGGCCGTCACCGCCGTCACCGCGACCCAGGTCGCGACGGTCCACCGCACCTCGCGGTCGGCTCGCCGGAACACGAAGGCCGCGACCACCACCAGCCCTGCGAGGCCGAGCAGCATCGTGTGGTGGCGGACGTCGAAGATCCACCCGATGAGCTCGCCCTCGCCCAGCGACCACTCCCCCGGCTGGTGAGCGAGGTCCTGGACCCCGACGCCCCCCTGCGTCTGGCGCATCAGCTCCACGATCCGAGGCCACGCCAGCGCCATGCCGGCGGCGGACGCCACGATCGTGCCGAGGACCCCCACCCGCCGGCTAAGGAGCGGGAGCAGGGCCACGGCGGCGAGGGCGAGCCAGCCCGTGTAGGGGTGATTCATCATCGCCATGGGCGCGGCGGCCATGCCCATCGCGGCGGCGAGCGTGCGGAGGGACCGATCGGTCCTCCTGCCTCCGATCGGGTCGGGACGCACCGCCCACGTCCACCCGAGGAACGCGATCACTGTCCAGGTGAACGAGAAGTAGCCGTGGCTCCCGGTGCTGGTCGCCCGGCCGAGGGTCTCGTGCACGAGGATGGCGGTCGCCGCCGAGAGCCCCCCGATGCGGGCCGCCCAGGGTGTCCGCCCGAGCCAGCCCGGCACCGCGGAGGCCACGAAGAGGTAGGTCAGGGGCACCATCGCGGCGGCGACCTGGGAGCGACGCCACGCGACCTCCCAGAGGGACTCGGCGCCCACGAACAGGGGCGCATAGGAGGCGCACAGGCCCCAACCGAAGATCGGCTGACTGGGCCGCGCGAAGCCGTTCTCGATCCACGACCGACCGCACGCGAGCGCCACGAACGAGTCGCCCGCCACCTCGGAGCCGAGCGCGCAGTGCCCCCACACCCGCCCCGCGAGGACGGTCAGGCCGACCACCACGAGCGCGTCGAACGCGTAGCCGTAGCGCCGATCGCGGGTCACGCCCCGCCTCGCTCAAGGACCCACAGGTCACGGGTGCGGCCGGTGCGCGACCGGTACGGGATGGGCGGACCGATCCGCCACCCGGCGCCGAACCCGAGCCACGCGTCGGCGAAGCCGCAGGGGTCCGCGTCGGCCACCCGTCCGTCCCCGGAGCACTGCACCGCGCGACACCAGGCGTCTCCCCCCCCGCCCAGGAGGGCCGGATCGAAGTCGACGACCACGAAGTCGGCGGCGCGCACGTCCGCGCGGTCGGGATCCACGGTGCAGTCCTCGATGGGCCGCCCGGGCAGCGTCTCGAGCCGGGCGGCCCGGTGCAGCGCCCAGAAGGACCAGGCGTACTCCGCCCGCCCGAGGTCGAGGTTCAAGGGGTGCAGCGCCACGCGCGCCGGACGCCCGTCCGCCGCCTGCGCGATCCACGCGATCGCCGTGCGCATCCCCAGCGCGTCGCTGGCGCGGTGGTCCACGGGGCGTCGCCAGCCGGTCTGGTTGCCCGGGGACTGAGGCAGCGGCGAGAGGGACGCGCCGAGCAGCGCCCGGGCGGGCCGCGGCACGTCCACGACGCCCTCGCGCAGCGCCGATCCGTCCGGCTCGTGGACGTAGTCGGCGGCCAGCAGCTGCGAGGTCGCCAGCACGACCGCGACCGCGGGCGCGGCGCGACCGACCTTCCCGGGGAGCGCCCCGAGTCCGGCGGCGAGGAGCACCGCGAGCCACGGCAGGGCGGGGTGCACGAAGCGGACTTCCTGGATGTCGGACACGCCGACGACCGCAGCGAGGGTCCCGAGCATGGCCAGGACCGCGGACACGGCGGCGATGCGCGGGACCCGGCCGAGGCGCGTGGCCGCCACGACCCCCAGCGCCACGATCACGAGGCCCAGCGACGACGCCGTCAGCCACTGGGGATAGAAGGTCCACGCGTCCGGGCCGGCGTGGACGAGCCGCCCCGTGAGCCCCGAGAACACCGCGGCGAGGCCGCCTTCGGGGTTCTCGCCCTGGTTGAGCGCCACGACCTGGCCGAACCGCGCGTCCCAGGCCCCGCGGTGCCGCGACACGTAGGCCGCGACGATCCCGGCGGCCGCACCGCAGCCTGCCAGCACCCCGACGACGCCCACGCAGCGGCGCTTCCGCGACCCCTCCGCGAGCACGGCGACGGCGAGGATCGCGGGCAGGGCGGCGGCGACGTACAGCACGCCCTCCCACTTCGTCAGCTCCGCGGCCGCGAAGGCCGCCGCCGCGAGGAGCACCCACCGCAGCCGCGGGCGCTGCACGCACTCGACGGACGCGGCCACGCCCACGGTGATGAGCGCGATCATGGGGACGTCGTAGTAGTAGGTCCTCGCGGGGCCCCACATCCCCGGCAGCAGCAGCAGCAGCACGGCCGCCCAGGGCGCGACGGAGGCCAGGTCCAGAGAGCGGGCCAGCCCGAAGGTGGCCAGCCCCGCGAGCGCGAGCCAGCCCAGGTTCGCCGCCACCGCCACCCCGGGGTGGGGCCCGAAGAGCAGGTCCAGCGGGTACTGGAAGAGGACGAGCAGGGGGGGAAACTCCACTCGGTCGAGGGCGCGCCAGGCCATGGTCGCCGCGTCGTGCCGCGGCAGGTCACGCAGGAGCGCGAAGAACTCCATTCGCCGCACGTGCTCGAGGTACTCCGTGGCGGAGTCGCCGCCATACGCGGCAGGGAGCCGACGCACCCCGTGCACCACGTGCTCGACGAGCAGGATCAGCAGGGCCGCGCCGGCCACGCCGTGGACCGGACGGAGGCCGGTCGGGGGGTCCCTCTCCTGCGCCTGCATCGACTCCGAACTCTACCCGCCCCCCGGCGGCGCCGCCGTACACCCGCCGGGCTCGCCCACCACGGTCCAGAACGCCAGCCGATCGGTGGACGCGGGGGCCGGCTCGGTCGTCCAGAGGGTCCACGGTCGGTCGCCCAGGCAAGGGCCCGGCTGCGGGTCGGCGCCCTTGGGGTGTCGCGTGACGGCCAGCCCCGCCGCGCGATGGTCGCGGCACCGGAAGCTGAACCAGCGATCCTTTAGGCCCTCCACCTGCTCCCTCCGGATCGCCCGATAACCGACCCAGTACGCCCCCAGCGCGCGCTCGTCGCCGCGCACCCCCGGACCTTCGAGTATCACTCGAGCTCCGCAGCCGACCATCAAGCGCCACAAGCGTTCTCGCTCCCACACGGGGACCCGTGGCTCGGTGTCCCAGCGGGCCCAGCCGCGCTGCTCCTGGGAGTCGCCCAGGCCCAGCCCGCGCGCCACGGTGGCGGGGACCTGGTTGTTCTTCGCGGCGGCGAGCTCCACCGGCGCCGTGGGGAGCGGGGGCACCCCGAAGTGGAACTCGGCGCCGACCCACAGCGCGAGCACGACGATCACCGCCCCCACGATCCGTCGCCGAGGCGCCTCCAGCGTGCTCCACCCCATCGCCGCCGCCAGCACGACGCAGGGGGCGAGGGTGATGAGGAACCGCTCGTCGATGACCGGCACCCAGCCCATGACGAACAGCCACTGCCCCAGGATCGTGACCGCGAACAGCCCCGCGCCCCGCCGGCTGCGGAGCGCCCACAGGGCCAGGAGGGGCAGGACCGCGAGCGTGAGGAGCGGCGAGAGCACCGAGGTGACCATGCCCCCGGGATAGAAGCGCCACTTCCCCTCGGGCAAGGCCGTGCCGAACCTCCACCCCTCCTGCTCGACGAAGCCCTTCACCGACTCGACCGCGCCCGCCAGGGTGACGCCGGCGCCGCCCAGGCTGCGCTCGCCCAGGTCCCCCCACATCTGGTCCAGCATCACCCGGAGGCTGCCCTCCGGCCCCGTCGCCCTCAGGTACCCCGCGAGCAGCACCACCGAGACCGCCCCCGTGATCCCGAGGGCGACCGTCCGTCGACCGAGGCGACGGCCGTCGACGGTGCGGGTCGTCCACGTCCCCGCCACCATGAAGGCGCCGAACACCAGGGAGGTCCACTTCACCAGGTCCGCGCCGACCCAGAGAAGGCCGACGAGCAGCCCGCCCAGGAGCGGCCGTCGATCCCAGGTGAGGAGCGCGGCGGCGACCACGACCCAGAGGGCCGCGGTCATGGGCACGTCGTAGTAGTAGCGGGCGGAGAAGGCGTGGAGCGCGGGCACGAGGAGGGTGCCGACCGCCGCGGCCGAGGCGACCGCCCGATCGCCCGTCAGGCGGTGCCCCACGACGGCCACGGCCGCCGCCAGGAGGAGCAGCCACAGCACCCCCGTGTAGGCGGCCGCGAGGTCCGTGTGCCCGAACATGGCCACCAGCGGGGTGGTGACGACGTGCAGGACGGGGGGGAAGTAACCGTCCGCTTCGCCGATCAGGCCGACGAGGTCGTACTGCCCGCGATCCCGCCACGTCTCGAGGAGGCGCAGTCGGGCCTCGTGCTCGATCCAGGGAGCCCCGTCGAGACCGTAGTGCTGGATCCCGGATCTGCTGAGTCGACCCCACACCATCGCGACGACGAGAGCCGCTACAACCACTGGAGCAATAAGGAATCGTCCATGTTCTTCGAGGAATGCCCTAGCTTTCCTCGCGAGCGCGCGCCGGTCGATCACGAACCCTGATCCAATGCATCCAGATCCACTCGGAAGAGGCCGCACTGACTTACGAAATAAGCCATTCCGGAGTCAGGATCCAGGGTGATGTCCTTCACGTGCCCGCCCACGGGGAGCCGATGAAGCAGGCGGCCGCCCCGATCGCACACGCGCACGAGGCCGTCGTAGACCGAGGACACCAGGACGCGGTCCCGGGGCCCGTCGATGGCGAGCGCCCGCGCCCCGAGCCCGGTGGGGATCGAGCCGACGGTGTCCAGGGAGTCGGCGTCGAGGATGCGGACGCGGGACCGGTAGTAGGCCGTGGTGAACAGGCGGGCGGTCTCTGCGTCGAACGCCAGGGCGTAGCGGCCGCTCCCCACGGTCGTCGAGCGCCGGGGCTGCAGCGAGGCGTCGAGCTCGGTGAGGCGCGCGCTGTTCCACATCGAGACGACCCACAGAGCGTCTCCGCCCTCGCGCGTGTCGACGGCGATCCCCGCGACGTCCCCCAGGGCCGCGTCCTCGACCCCGGGCGCGAACTCCCCCGTCGCCGGATCGAGCTGGAGCAGCGCGGGGTCGTACTCGCAGCCGAGCAGCAGTCGACGTCGCGGGGCGTCCCAGAAGAGCGTGCCGATCCAGCACTGGCGGCTCTCCCACCAGGTCGCGGTGGCCCGCCGGGCGTCGCCATCGAACGCGACGATCATGTTGTTCACGTCGTTCAGGGGGCTGATCGTCTTCTCGTAGAATTTCGGGTCGGCCGACAGCACCGTCCCGAAGAACCGCCCCGCCTCCGGGGCGTAGAGCAGCTCCTCCGGGCGGGCGTAGGTCGCGCCGGGGAGGAACGAGTCGAGGGGCGCCTCCGCGGTGGGGTGCATCCCCTCCTGCCCCGGCGCGGGGATGATGTCCGCAGGGCTCACGGCGCCGAGGGTGCCGACCGTCGGGAGCACCTCCAGTCGACCGATGCGACGCTCGCTGCGGTGGGTCATCGCGAGGACCCGTCCGCCCTCCCCGGCCGCGATCTGGAACACCTCGCCCGCGTCCGCGAGGCGCTCGACGCCCGCCGGGAGGGCCTCGTCGTCGGGGCAGGCGAACACCCGGGCCGCGTAGGTGTGGGCCACCAGGAGCGCGGCCACCGGGACGAGGGGCAGCAGCCTGACGGGCAGGCCCAGGACGTCGCCGGGCGCGAACGGCCGCAGCAGCCCCCGAGGGCGCGCGAGGACCACCGCCGTCCCGGCGGGGGCGACGACCAGGACCGACAGGATCGGGGTCGTGGGATCGAGCACCAGCGTCGCCCCCCCGGCCGCGACGATCGAGACCAGCACGGCGATCCCGAGGGGACGGCGCGCAGGTCGCGACCGGGCGACGAGGGCCGCCGCGGATGCCCCGCCCAAGGCGGCGACCACCAGCACCGCGGTCTCGAGCCCGCCGCGGGTCCGCGCCAGCCGACGCAACCAGTCGAGGGTCAGGTAGCCGTCCGAGTCCGCGGCGAAGAGGCCGTGCAGGTACAGGAGCGCGGGCACGCCCACGAGGAGGCCCACGGCGGCGCCCACCACCGCCCGGCCGCGGCCGCCGGGGACGACGTCGTCATCCACCACGACCCCGCGCAGCATGCCGGTCGCGACGATCGCGCCGACGACGATCCCGCCCCCGAGCGCCCGCTCCATGAGCAGCGCCACCACGGCCGCCAGGACCTCCCCTCCGGCCGCGAGGATGGCCACCCCGCGCCACACCGGCAGGCCTCGGCGGCCGACCGCCGCCGCGAGGACCAGCACCACCCCGCTCCCGATGGCGAGGTTGCGGGTCCGGAACTCGCCGCCGGGGAGCCACTGCGGGAGCCACGCCGCCGCCCGGAACGCGACGTGCTGCAGGGACGCCGCCCCGGGGAGGTTCACGCGGAGGTACAGGTCGGCGAGAACCCAGAGAAACGGGGCGGTCGCGATCAAGAGCAGGCGACGGGTCCGCACGACTGCCGATCCTACGGGGTCCAACGAGGCGCCGCCCGGCGGGCCTCGGGGCGATCGGTCATGCTGCGCCCGCGTGGACGGCCTGACCCCCTCGGATGTCCTCCTCCCGGGCTTCTTCGCGGGCGTGGTCGCCGTCGGCGCCACGGTCGCCATCGAGCGCCTGGGGGGCCGGATCGGGGGCCTCCTCGCGACGATCCCCACCACGATCGTCCCCGCCTCGATCGGCATCGCGGCCGAGTCCGGGTCCGTCGCCTCGACCCGCGCCGCGCTGTACGCGATCCCCGCCGGGATGCTCCTCAACGTCGGCTTCCTGTGGCTCTGGAGGGCCCTCCCGCCGCGGCTCCCGTCGTGGTCGCTGCGGGGGCGCTTGGCGGCGATGACCGCAGGCTCGCTCGCGGCGTGGTTCCTGGGGGCCTTCGCCCTCGTGGTGGCGTTCGATCGGGTGGCGGACGCGGGGCCGGGGGCGCTCGTGATCGCGGGCTGGGGCGGGACCGTCGCCATGATCGTCGTGGGCGTGGCCGCGTGCCTCTCCAACCCGCCCGCGCCCCGGGGACATCGGAAGGTCGGCGCCGGGACGCTCCTGCTTCGGGGAGGTCTCGCGGCCGTCGCCATCGGCGTCGCGGTGGCGATCGCGGCCTACGGCGGGGGCGCGGCGGCGGGGATCGCCTCGGTGTTCCCGGCCATCTTCACGACCACGATGGTGTCGCTCTGGCTCGCCCAGGGAGAGGCCGTCCCCGCGGGCGCCGTGGGCCCGATGATGCTGGGCTCCGCGGCGGTGGGCGCGCACGCCTGCGTCGCCGCGTGGTCCCTGCCCGCCCTCGGAGCGACCCTCGGCACGACGATCGCCTGGTTCGGCGCGGTGGCGACCGTCACTCTCCCGGCGGGGCTGTGGCTGGAGCGGGTCCGCCGCTGATCGGCGGGGTCCAACGGGCGATCACTGCGCGAGCGTGCGCGGGATCTTCCCCTCGGAGACGAAGGCGATGGCCTCGGCCGTGCGGCGGGCCACCCAGCGTTGGCGGGGCGCGCAGGCGGCGAAGCGCAGGACGCCGAGGACGTGGGCGGCGTCGCCCGTCGCGTCGTACTCGTCCCACGCCGCGACGACGTTCTTGATGGCGTGAGCGACCACGATCGGGGCGGTCATCGCGTCGGACAGCGCCCACCGGTGCATGGCCTCCCTCAGCTCGTGGCGCCGGGTCTCGTCCTGGAGGAGCGCCCACGCGGCGTCGAGGGCGCCGCGCTCGTCCGAGGAGCCGACCGCGTGCAGCACGTCGGCGACGGCGACGGGTTGCGCCTCGGTGGGCGCGGTCCAGCGATCCTCCTCGGGGAGATCGAGGACCTTCGTCCGATGCACGAACCGCCCGACGAGCACGATCATCGGGAGGATCGCCGGCTCGGGGAGACGAACGACGGCCTCCCGCAGCGCGTGCACGGTCGTCTGCGCGTGGGTGACGGAGAGCCAGTCGTCCTGCACGCCGTCGTCCGCGTCCTTCGCCGGATCGAAGCGCAGCACGCGCTGGGCCGCGGCGGCGCTCAGGGCGTCGACGACCTCGACCAGGGGGACCCCCGCGCGCAGGGTGTGCTGGAGCATGTAGAGCGCGCGGTCCTCGGGGGCGTCGGTGAGGGCGTCGTCCAGCCGGGAGCGCCAGCGGGGATCCATGGACACGGCCTGGTCCCGGCAGTGGGCGTGGATGAGTTCGAGCTCGCCTTCGATCGCGGCGAGGGTGTCCCGGGCGTGCCGCCAGCGGGGCAGCGTGTCCTCCCGCGTGGCGTTCACGATGCCGTGGAGGAGGGCGGCCAACAGGTCGTCGGCGGCCCCCGGACCGCTCGACCGGAGCAGGTCGAACGTCTTCACCGTGTAGATCAGTCGGTGGCCGAAGCTGAGGAAGTGCGCCGCGCAGAGGCGCAGGAACACACGCTCGAGCCGCTCCAGGGGCCACTCCGCGGCGATCATTCCGCGCAGCAACCCCTCGGCGGCGCCCCCGTCCTCCGCCTCGACGAGGGCCTCGAGGCGCGCCTCCACGACGTCGGCGTCTCCCTCCGGGGCGACCGGCTCGGGGCGCGGACGGGGCGGGCGGCGCTTGGTCCCGTCCACCACGACGTCGATCGCCTGGGCCAGGGGCACCGCCGCCTGCAGGCCCGAGAACCAGGGCAGGTACCGGGCGACGTCGGCCGACACCGCGAGCCCGTGGGTGGGGCCGTACTCACCGTGGCGCGCGTCGTGACGGGCGAGGTGCAGGGCGACCGCGGCGGGCGTCACCTCGGCCTGGAGGAGCCGCACCACGTCGCGCACGGCCCGCCCGGTGCGTCCCTCGAGCAGGCCCTGATCCAGCGACGCCCACAGCGCGGGGCGCAGCGTGGCCGGATCCGGAGGCGTGAGATCCACCTCGACGACGCCGTCCACCACCCGCACCGGATAGGTCCGGGCGCGCTCCTCTCCGAGCACGCAGCGCCCGTCGCGCAGGTCGAACTTGTAGTTGTGCCAGGCGCACGTGACCACCGTCCCCTTCACCGCCCCCTGGGCCAGCGGCCACCCCTCGTGCGGGCAGCGATCGTCGATGGCGTAGAGGCCGTCCTCGAGGCGGAAGACGGCCACCTTGTCGGCGTCGCGACGGTGGACCTTCACCCCGCCCACGGGCAGGTCGGCGAGAGGAAACGCGGGGCTCCAGGCAGACATGCGGGGGAGTGTAGTGGGTGTACTAGCCGTCCAGGGCCGCCTCCACGGCGAGCACGAGGCCCTCGACCTCGGCGCTCCCGGTCCAGGCATCGAGCCAGCCGCGCACGGGGGCGGGCGACTCCCCTCGCGCCAGGGTGGCCGCCTGCGCGAGGGCCTCGAGCAAGGGGGGGCCGTCCGGGTGCTCGAGGTCCGCCAGCAGACCGCGGACGGCCCCTACGTCGTCCAGACACGCCGCGCCCCGGCCCGCGAGCAGCGCGACGACGGCGCGATAGGCCGTGCCCAAGACGCGGTACCAGCCCCCGGCCGCCGGCGACCCGAGGGCCTCCGTCAGATCCCGGTCCCCGCCCCCGGCGTCCCCCGCCAGGCCTCGGGCGAGGCCTCGGTTGCACAGCGCGACGTAGAGCCCGCGACGGCCCCCGTGGCGACGAGCCAGCTCGACGGCGCGATCGAGCACCGGGATCGCGTCGGCGGGCCTCCGGCGGCCGATGAGGAGGAACCCGAGGGCGGCCGCGCATTGCTCCTCCAAGGGCTCGAGGCCCGCCCGAACCGCCGCCTCGCGCGCCTCGTCGAGCAGGCCCGAGGCCTCGCCCCGGAGGCCCAGGCGCAGGAGGTGCTGCGCCAACCGCAGGCCCGCCCGCACCCGCTCCTCGGGCAGCCCGTGAGCCTCCGTGAGCGTGACACTGCGCCGCAGGTGATGCTCCGCCTCGACGCCGAGGGTCGCCACGCTGAGCGCCTGCCCCAGGGCCATGCGACACCGCGCCTCGAGGAGCGGGAGCACGTGAGTCTCGGCGAGCTCCACCGCCCGACGTAGGCGGGAGAGTCCCCGCTCGGGGCGCCCCGCGAACACGGCCATGCGCCCCTCGTGTCGCAACCTCCGAGCGACCTCCACGGGCGGCGCGCCCGGGGGCATGGGGTTCCGCCTGAGCAGGGTCGCCGCGATCTCGGGGGCTCCGGCGAAGGCCCGCACGCTGGCCAGCTCCGCGGCGATCCCGGCGGCCTGGACGTCGTCCTCGGCCGCCCGGGCGTCCTCCAGCGCCGCCTCCAGGAGCTCGACCCGCGCCGATCGGGCCATCCCCGCCCAGCGCAGGATGTGCAGGCTGCGCCGACACGCCGCGCGGACCGCCGGCTCCAGGTCCTCTCGCTCGCCCGCCCGCTCCAGGGCCCCCGCCCACCGCTCTCGGCGAGGGCGTGGCGCGCGACCCGCGGCCTCCCGCGCCAGGCGGGCCAGGGAGCTCAGCTCTTCGGCGCGGGGCCGTCCACCCAGGGTCAGCACGCCCCCCAGGTCCGACCAGCGGCGGTCGAGGGTGTCGAGCGCTTCGCCGCCGCGGGCGGGGATGCCGGACACGGTCTCCTCGAGGACGCCCAGGAGCACCCCCTCCAGCTTTCGGGCGGCGAGGCCCGCGGCGGGATGACGTCGCACCTCGGGCGTGAGCAGCTCCCGGGCCGCGTGGGGGAGCCGGAGACCGTCGGCGTCGGATCGCAGCACGGCGTGGGTGCGGAGCCGCTCGACGGCCTCGAGGTTCCCGTCGAACGCCTCCGCCACGGCCGCCGCCTCGCTCGCGTCGAAGGGGCCGCGGAACATGGCCGACGCGAGGGCAGCCCCGCGTTCGTCTTCGGTGAGGGCGCCGAGGGCGACCTCCCACGCGCGGCGGAGGGGGCCGAGCGGCAGCGCGAGGCGACGGTCCAGGTCCGCGAGGGGGGCGTGACGCAGGGCGTTGCCCACGATCTCGAGGGCGAGGGGGTTCCCCTCCACCCGGCGGACGATGCGCTCCACGCCCGATTCGAGGGTCCGCTCGGCCGCCTCCTCGAGCAGGGCGCGGGCCGCGGCGTCTCCGAGACCCCCGGGCCGGACGGTCGGGCAGCGCGGCGCCGCCTCGCGGGAGCTGGAGAGCAGGCGCAGCCTCGGCGCGGTGTCCTGCCAGCGCTCCGCCCGGGCGCGGGGAGCCAGGGCTCCGCCCCCGTCGAGGACGAGCAGGAACTCTCCCCGCGCGTCCAGGGAGCGGGCGACCACCTCGTCGCGGTCCACGGCCTCCATGCCCAGCGCGGTGGCGAGCCGCTCGTCGACCTCGCGAGCGTCGCCCACGCCGTGCAGATCGACGACCTGCGCCGCCCCGCCCGCGTCCACCCAGGCGTGGGCCGCCGCGATCACGAGGGCCGTCTTCCCGATCCCGGGCCCCCCGTGTACGTGCGCCCGACGCCCCGCCCGCAGGAGCGACCCGATTCTCTCGAGCTCGTCGTCCCGACCGTGCAGGGGGCGAGCCGGGGGGAGGGCGTCTCCACGGCCCGGGGTGGGACGCGCGTCGAGCAGGCTGAGCCCCCGGCCTCGCACCGTGATCAGGAACCGGGGGCGCTTCGGGTCCTCCTCGAGGCGTCCCCGCACCCGATGGACGAGCACGTCCAGGCGAGCTTCGCCCCGGGGCCCGGGACACACGCGACGCGCGAGGTCGGGACGAGCCACGGGTCGACCCGGGGTCTCCAGGAGCACCTCCAGCAGCCGCGCCGCGGCGCCGACGACGGGCACTCTGCGATCTCGAAGGTGCACCCGTCCCCCGGCGACGTCGATCCGCGCCCAGCCCAGATCGATCCCCTCGGGGCGAGACTCCGGCGCGTCGGTCTGCAGGCGATAGCCACGCCCCCGCACGGTGCGGATCCGCGCGCCGTCGGACCCCAGTCGGCGGCGGAGCCGGCTCACGGCCATGTCCGCGCCGCGAGACTCCCCCCGGCCGCCGAGATCGCCGCGAGAGACGACCTCCCCCGGCGTCCGGGCGAGGCGCCTCAGCAGCGCGATCTCGCGGTCCGACAGGTCGACGGAGCCGGCCGGGCCCACGAGGAGTCCGGGGTCGGGGTCGAACCGGAAGGCACCGAGTTGCACGGGCGCGGGCGAGGTCATCCGTTACATTCTAGTAAGCCCGTGGTCACCACACTGCGGGTAGGAGTCGGAACGATGCAACCTCGCCTGTCCAGTCGGCTGTTCGCCCTCCTCCTCCTCCTCCTCCTGGGGGGGGTCGCTTGCCCGCTCATCGGTGACGGCATGGTCGGCGGCGAGGACGACGATCCCTACGACGACGACGACGACGCGGCCGGGGACGACGACGACGCGGCGGACGACGACGACGCGGTGGACGACGACGACGACGCAGCCGACGACGACGACGCAGCCGACGACGACGACTCGGCCGGAGACGACGACGACTCCGCCACCGACGATGACGATTCAGCCATGTAACTCTCGAATCCCGAGAGCCCCGAAGGGGCGAGCGTCAGGGATTCGCCCAAGGAACGCGCAGCGTTCCCGACGATTCAGCCATGTAGCTCGGCGAGCTTCGGGACTGCCCCTTGCAGTCGGACGACGCGGCCGGGGTAGGCGCCCGTGAGCTCGCCGTGTCGCGCGATCACGGCGCCCGCGACGATCGTCGCGTCGTACCCGTGGGCGTGCTGGAGGAGCCGCTTGCCCCCCGCCGGCAGGTCCGCCACCAGGGTGGGCGCGGTGAGCTTCAGCCCGTCCAGGTCGATGATGTTCAGGTCCGCGCGCAGCCCGACCGCCACGCGGCCCCGGTCCGTCAGCCCGATGTAGTCCGCCGTCCGCCCCGTCTGCATGTGCACCGCCTGCTCCACCGGGATCCGCCCCTCGGGCCGGTCCCTCACCCAGTGCGTGAGCAGAAACGTGGGGAAGCTCGCGTCGCAGATCGTGCCCACGTGGGCGCCGCCGTCGCTCAGCCCGGGCAGCGCGGCCGGGTGCTTGAGCATGGTCCCGACGTTCTCGAGGCTGCCCTCGGTGTAGTTGTAGATGGGGAAGTACAGGAGGGTGCGGCCCTCGTCCTCGAGGAGCGCGTCGTAGACGGCGTCCAGCACGGGGACTCCCGCCGCGTGAGCCCGCGCGCCGATCGAGGTGGTGAGGTCCGGCTCGTAGTCGGGGTCGGCGCCCAGCTCGAAGAGCCTCCACGCGATCCACTCCACGGCCGCGAGCAGCTGGTCCGCGAGCGGCGGGATCGGGCTGCCGTCCCCGGCCACGGGCTCGGAGCTCTCGGTGAGGAGCTGCGCCTTGAACGCGGGATCGCGCATGCGGGCGACGCGCTCGGCGAGCGGCAGGTCGTGGATCGCCTTGTAGCTGGGGAAGCCCATGAAGGGCTGGAACGTCGCCTCGAGGCCGAGCAGCACGCCGATCCCGCGGGGCGCCACCTGCACGAACATGGGGACGCCGCGCGCCCGCAGCTTCTCCACCCGCTCGAGCACCCAGCGCCACTGATCCCGGCTCTGGTCGCGCTGCATGAGGCTCATGGACAGCGGTCGGCCGCCGGCCGCGTCCGCCATCTTCTCGACGAGGTCCCACTCCCGATCGAACTCGGCGTCCCCGTCCAGGATGTCGAAGTCGTTCACGACCTGCACCACGCCGCGGTCTCGGTCCGCGAACACCGACGCGAGCCCCACCAGCTCCCGCTCCTCGGCCTCGGACGCCGGGGTGGGCAGGCCTTCGGCGCTGCGGTGGTTGTCGGATCGCCCGGTGGAGAAGCCGAACGCCCCGGCGTCGAGCGCCTCGCGCAGCACCTCGGCCATGGCGGCGATGTCCTCGTCCGTGGCGGGCTCCTCGGCGAGGGCCCGGTCCCCCATCACGAACACCCGTAGGGCGTCGTGCGGGACCTGCATGCACAGGTCGATGGCGTGGGGCTGGGAGTCGATGACGTCGAGGTACTCGGGGAACGTCTCCCACCCCCAGCGGATCCCCTCGGCGAGGGCCGTGCCGGGGATGTCCTCCACCCCCTCCATCAGCCGGATCAAGCGGTCGCGGTCGGCCTCCCGCACGGGCGCGAACCCGACGCCGCACGAGCCCATGACGCAGGTGGTGACGCCGTGCAGCGACGAGGGAGCCATGTCCGCGTCCCAGGACACCTGGCCGTCGTAGTGGGTGTGGATGTCCACCCAGCCGGGGGTCACCAGGCGACCCTGCGCGTCCAGGATCTCCCGGGCCTCTCCGGGGCACTCCCCGACGGACACGATGCGCCCGTCCTTGACGGCCACGTCGGCGCGTCGTCCGGGCGCGCCGGTGCCGTCGACGACGGTGCCCCCCACAATCTTCAGGTCGTACTCCACGTCGCCTCCGGACCCGCGTCGCGCGGGGCGCGCAGCATGCCAAACTGACCGCGTGAGCACCCTGCGGATCGCAGCCTCGATCGCGACTGCGGCCGCCTTGGCCGCGTGCGTCGCTGAAGTGCAGGCGCCGGAGCCGGAGGACACCCCACCCGCCCCCGGCGCGCCCGTGGTGGACTGCGCGGCGGTGCCCGACGCTCCGATCGCCCAGACCCGCGTCTCCGGGGCGCGCGGGTATCACGGCCTCGCCTTCGACGACGCGGGCTGGATCTACGGCAGCGACAACAACGCGATCGTCCGGGCGAACCGCGACGGAGACGTCGAGGTGTTCGTCCCGGGGCTCGGCACCCTTCAGCAGATGACCTTCCTGCCCGACGGCGACCTCCTCGTGTCCTCCGGCGAGAACGGGGGCCTCTACCGAATCACCCCCGACGGCGGGCTCTCGGTCCTCGCCGCCGACCTGCACGCCTACTCCGTGTTGCTCGGCCCCGACGGGCGCGTGTACAGCGGGAGCACCCTCGGCGCGGCGTCGCCCGAGATCTTCCGGACGGACCTCGAAACGGGGGAGGTCGAGGTCATCGCGCGGCTGGAGGAGGGCATCGGGGCGCGGAGCCTGAACTTCAACCGGGACCACACGCTGCTGTACGTCGGCACCGCCGGTGGGCTCGGCAGCGGCGCCGTGTTCGAGATCGAGCTCGACGAGGATCTCGACCCCACGAGCGAGCCCGTCCTCCTCACCGACGGACTGGGCGGGGGCTGGACGGACGCCGTGGCGGTGGACGCCTGCGGACGCCTCTACGTCCCCGACTCCCACGCCTTCCACCTCTACCGCGTCGACCCGTCCGGCGAGGCGACCCTCTACGTCGACTGGAGCGGCGACGACGGGTTCTACGGCCACGACGCGGTCTTCGGGTCTGGGGTCGGCGGCTGGCTCCCCGACGCCCTCTACCTGCCCACGCCCTACTCGTTCAACCGCGTCGTGGAGCTCGTGATCGGGGTCCCCTCCCGCACCTTCGAGGGCGAGGTGGTCAACGCTCCTTGACGCGAGGCGGGACGACGACGCCGCGAGGGGTCGTGCGGCGCTTGCGGATGAACGGGCGCGGGGGAGCGTCGGGCCGGAACGCCTCGGACCCGGGGTCGTTCCACACGCGCAGCTCGGCCACCCGCTCCTCTCCGGCGGGGTCGGGATGGATCCACGCGAAGCACTTCCGCCCGTACGGCCGCGTGCACTCCACGTCGTGGTAGGCGCTGGACCACGTGCCCGTGTTCAGGAGCTCGACCCCGCGGATGCCTGTGTGCCGCTCCCGGTGCGTGTGGCCCAGGACCACCCGGGCCACCCCCGCGATGCGCGCCGCGGTGGGGAGCCGACGGTGGATGTTGATCTCGGTCTCCCGCACCTCGGACTGCACCGACCGCGCGTAGAACACGAGGGGCAGCAGGAAGACCGCGAACGGCACGACGACCCACCACACGGACAGGCGCACGAAGACGTTGAGGACCGAGAAGATCTGGAAGCTCGCGAAGGCCGCCAGGGCCAGCAGCAGGGCTCGATCCAGCCACAGCTCCCGGGCGATCTTCCAGGGGTTGAAGATCGCGGGGTGCACGGCCGCCGCCCGGAGCGCGATGACCACCGCCGGCGTGCTGTTCGAGCGCTCCGCGATGTCGTCGATCCGCTGCACCAGGGTCTCGGGTTCCTTCACCGAGGGCAGGAAGCCCTCACGCAGGGACATCGCGAGGGTGACCATCGCCGACCACAGCCAGGTGAACAGGATCAGCGGCTGGATCCGGATGATGTAGCGGTAGAAGAAGATGATGTGGGCGCGCAGCCCTCCGAGGAAGCTCTCCTCCACGTACGGGTTGAACATCCCCATCCCGTTGAGCATGAGCTTGCCCGCGATGTCCCCGAAAGGCAGGCGGATGCGCGGCGGCGAGCGGAACTTCACGGTCGGGTGGATCGGGTCGGAGCACAGGCAGTACGCGTCGAACTGGTTGCCGTGCTGCACCAGGGTGTCGCCCCCCGAGATGTAGAACCACTCGCAGAAGCGCAGCCGATGGGCCGCGTCCTCGGGCAGGTCGAGGGCGTCGCGGATCGCGTCCTGGACGCCACGCCAGTGCAGCTCGAGATCGTGGTTGCCGATGATGAACACGACGTCGTTGCCCGCCACGAGGAAGGCGCGCAGGGCCCGCACGAAGACCGGGTGGTGCTGGAGGATGCGGGTGATCTTGAAGACGGACTTCGGCTCCTCGGGCCGCAGCCCGCGCAGGCGCTCCAGCAGCGAGATCCGGTAGGGCGGGTCCTCGGGGAGCGCCGTCACGGGGTCGAAGTCGAAGACGTCCCCGTTGAGGACCAGCTCGACGGGACCCCCGGCGGCCTCGGGGATGTACTCCAGGAACCGCTCGAAGCTCTCGTCGATGAACAGGTCGCGGTGCTTGAACCGCTTCCACAGCGGCCGGTCGGGATCGACGTCCTCGGCCTCCGTGAGGTGGAAGTCGCTCACGATCGCCGTGTAACGACCGTGAGCGGTGGACGTCGACCGATCGCTCACGGCGTGAGTGTCCTCACGATGCGGAAGCCGCGGACGTTGGAGACCAACCCCGGGTCGTCCGCGGCCCGCCCCGCCACCCGGCAGCTCGCGAGGGGCGAGACCACCGAGCCGCCTCGAACGACCCGAAGATCTCCTTCGGTGGGCCCGGCCGGATCGACCTGCGGGGCCGGGTCGTAGGCCCCGTAGCGGTCCCAGACCCACTCCTCGACGTTCCCGCTGAAGTCGTGCAGGTCCCAGGCGTTGTCGACTTGAGTCCCCACGTCCTGGAGGGGCAGGCCGACGTCGCAGTGCGCGACCACCCCGGGATCGTCCCCGCCCGAGTACAGGTCCGTCGCGCCCGCCCGGGCGAGCCACTCCCACTCCGCCTCGGTGGGGAGCCGCCAGCCGTTCGCCGCCTCGTCCCACCGGGGGTCGGGGCCGTTGAAGTCGTACGCGGCGACGAGCCCGTCCAGCCCCGACAGGGTGTTGCAGAAGGCGAGGGCGTCCATCCACGTCACGCCGTGCATGGGGACGTCCGGGGCGCAGCCGCTGGCGCAGTCGCTCGGGGTGCGCGTCGTGATGCCCTCGAAGACGTGCTGGGGGACCTCCCGCACCCCCACGGCGAGGGCGCGGGTGATGGAGACGTCGTGCTGCGCCTCGTCGTCCCCGCGGCCCGCCTCGCTCGGGGGGCTGCCCATGGAGAAGCCGCCTTGGACCCCGTCGAAGCCCGCCTCGACGCAGACCACCGGGTAGCGATACAGACCCTCGTCGCCCAGGGTGGGGCCCTTGAGGGGACGGGCGGCCTCGGCGCAGCGGCTCGCGACCGCGTCGTCGTCGTCCGACGCGTCGTCGTCGTCCACCGCGTCGTCGTCGTCCACCGCGTCGTCGTCGTCCGAGAGCACCACCGAGTCGTCGTCGTCCCCGTCCTCGCAGCCCCCCGGCGCGCCCCCCCGCGGCCAGCACAGATCGCAGCCCGTGCCGAGCACGAGCGCCGCGACCGTGAGCCGCGTGAGTGATGTACGGCTCACCATCGGACCACTAGCCAGAGCCCCCCCGGCGCGGGGAGGATCGCGGCCGTCACAGGCCGCGCCCGCGGCAGGGTGGAGAGCGCCGCGACGAGCCCGGGGACGATCAGCCCCGCCCCCACTCCGCTGAGGACGAGCCCCGCGTCCTGCCAGCCCCCGCTGTGCGCGGGATCGGCGCCTTGGTGGTGGAAGTTCACGAGGAAGCCGACCCCGATCCCGGCGGCGGCGGCGCCTCCCGCGGCGAGGGCGATCCCCGCCCGACGGCGCGCGACCAACGCCTCGTAGAGCGCGGCCGCGTCCGCGTCCCGGGCGACCCGCGCGGCGGAGATGCGGCCGGCGACCTCGTGGCCCCAAGCCCGGTGCTCGGTGAACAGCCCGTCCAGGGCGAGGTACCGCTCGAGGAACTCGCTCGCCTCGTCGAGCTGCCCGCGGCGCTCGAGGATCTCGATTCGGATCTGCTGGGCCAGCCACGTGGTCGGGCCGGGGTCCAGATCCGCCGCCCGCGTCGCCAGCTGGAGGGCGCGCTCTTCGTCTCCGCCGTCGACGGCCTCGCGGGCCATGGCCTGGAGCTGACCCGCCCGGAGCGTGTCCGCGCTCGGCTGCTGGGCGTGGACCGAGGACGGGGCCCCGACGAGCAGGATCGCCCCCACGGCGACGCTACCGAGCCAACGCCGGGATCCGATGCATGCCGCCGCCTTTGGGCGACCGGGCGAGCATCCGGCCGTCGCGCGCGCGGCAAGCGATGAAGTACTGGAAACCGGCCGCATAGTCCTCGGCATACGGGATGAAGACGTCCACGGCGAAGCGCCCGCCTCCGGTCGTCGCCATCTCGGTCGCAGCATAGTCCGACGGACCCGACGCCGACCACGGGCCCCAGTGCAGCGTGGGGCGACACGCCCGGGACGGACCGTCGACGCGCGCCTGCACGGTGTTCGCGGACCCCACCAAGGCCTCCGCCGCGGGCTCATGAACGAGGGTCGGCCGCGGGGGAGGAGTGGGTCCGGGCGAGGGCGTGGACGCGGGGGCGCGGGGCCGAGGCGTGGGGCTCGGCCCGGAGGCGGGGGCCGGAGGCGTCGGCGCGGCAGAGGGGGTCGGCGCCGGGACCTCGAGGGACGCTTCGCCGGGGCCCAGCTCGACGACGGGCAGGGCGGGCGCGACGGGAGAGGCCTCGGCGGCTTCCGGAGCGGGTTCGGGCGGGGGTGTCGAGCAGAGCGTCAGGCGCACGGCGACGGCCGCCAGCAGGAGCGCCGCGGCCACGAGGCCGAACACCCCTCGGCCCGCCGCCACCTCGGTCGTCGGCGCCGTCATGGCCCGGGTGGCGGGCAGGGGCGTGGGGCGAGATGGCGGCCCCGCGGGCATGGGGGGCGGGCCCGCGCGCACGGTCTCGAGGTGGTCGAGGGACGTCCGCACGGGCGTCGGCGGCCGCACGGCGTCCACCCACTCCCCCACGGGCTGCTCGGGCGGGTGGTCGGCCTGCAGCCGCCGGAGGGCCGCCTCGAGCGCGGCCGCGTCCGCCCACCGCAGCTCCCGGTCGGCCCGCAAGCACGCGCGCACGACGGCCCCGGCCCCGGGCGCGGCGAGCTCCAGAGCCTCCAGCGCCTCGGAGGACGCGAGTCGATCCTCGACGTGCACGATCTCCATGAGCAGCGACATCAGCGTGCGCCCCTCGAAGAACGAGAAGCCGAGCACCAGCTCGTGGAGCAGGAGGCCCACGGCGAAGATGTCCGAGCGGCGGTCCAGGGGGTGCGCCGACGCCTGCTCGGGCGACATGTACGCGGGCGTCCCCTTGGTGAGCCCCTCCTCGGTGGCCGCGCCCACGATGCGGGTCGCCTTCGCGATGCCGAAGTCCATCACCTTGGCGAGGCCGTCGCGACTCACGATGATGTTGCTGGGCTTCAGATCGCGGTGGACGAGCCCCGCGGGCGCGCCCCGATCCGTCGCCTCGTGCGCGTGGTGGAGCCCCCGACACACCTGGGCGACGATCTCGATCGCGATGCCCACCGGGACCGGCCCGTGGAGCAGCGCGGTGTCGAGGCCGAGGCCGTCGACGACCTCCATCGCGATCCAGGGCGTCTCCCCCTCCTCCCCGAAGTCGTAGGTCTCGACGATGTTCGGGTGATGGAGCAGGCCGCCGAGCCGCGCCTCGGCCACCAGGGCGGCGCGACGGTTCTCGTCCCGGGCGGTGACGGACGCGCGGATCACCTTCAGCGCGGCCGCCTTGCGGAAGCCCGACGGACCCTCGAGCTCGGCGCGGAACACCCGCGCCATGCCGCCTTCGCCGAGCACCTCGAGCAGCGTGTAGCGGCCGAAGCGGACGGGGAAGTCCTCCGGCTGGATCAGGTCGGGGTGCGCTGGGGAGGGCATGACGGCCGAAAATACACCTCCGTCGGCCCGGAGTATGGTCTCCCGATGACGCCCACCCCCTCCTGGGATCGCGCCGCGCGCGTGCTGCTCGTGGCGCAGGGGGTGCTGTTCGTCGCGCTGGCCCACAGCGAGGCGCCCCTGGCGTGGACCGTCCTGTCGTCGTACTTCGCCGAGATCTCGGCGGATCTGCTCGGCGCCGGCGGTTCGCCGCTCGACGGGTACGACGGGCTCGTCTTCGGCCCGCTCTTCTACGCCGCCTTGGAGGCCCCGCTGCTCGCGATCTTCGGGCGGGTGGGCGCAGTCCACACGACGGCCACGCTGGTCGTGGCGCTCGCGGCGACGTGGCTGACCTATCGCTTCGTCGGTCGGATCGCGTCGCCCCGGGCCGGGTTCCTCGCCGCCCTCCTGGTGGCGTTCCCGCCCCCGAACACGTGGGTGCATCAGCACTTCGGCGCCTACCACGTGCTGCCCCTCGTGCTCGTCCCCGCCGCGGGCCTGCTCGTCTTCACCTCGGCGCCGTCGTGGCGTCGCTGGGCGGGGGCCGGGGCGCTGGTCGGGGCCTCCGTGGGGGCGTCCCTCGGCTCGATCTCGCTGGGCCCTCCCCTGCTGGCGGCGCGTTGGGCGCTCTCGGCGCGGGAGCGGGGGCCGGCGGGGGCCGGACGCGACGCCGCCGCGTGCCTCCTGGGGGCCTCGGCGGGGCTCGCACCGCTGGCCTACAAGGCGTGGATCCACGTCCCCTGGGGCGGCTCGGCTCCGGACGGCGCGGGGGCGGCCGCGGGGGCGGTGAAGCCCCTCTTCCTGGGAGGCGCGAGCGCGGGCGAGATCGCACTGCGTCCCCTGACCATGCTCACGCGCGACCTGCCCTACGGGCTGCACTTCGGCATGGAGGGCATGGCCGTCGCCGGGTGGGTCTTCGCGGGGGCGGCCTACGCCGCCTTCGGGTGGGCCGCGTGGGCGGCTTGGAGCTCCCGGCAGGCGCCCCCGAGGTGGACCCCGCTGCTGGTGGTGCCCGTCGCCGTGATCGTCGTGGGCGCGCTCACCGGCTGGTTCGTCTTCCACCCGGGCGACGGCCCCGGCTGGACGCGCGACGCCCGCCACATCGTGGGGCTCACGCTGGCGTTCGCCTGGCTCATGGGCATCGCCGCGGACCAGGCGGCGGGGCGCGTCGGGCGACGGACGATCGTGATCGTCGCGGCGCTCGCGGCGGCCTCGGTCGTCACCCAGGTGAGCGCCTTCGCGCGCGCCGACGGGGGCCTGCACGCGGCGACCCCGTGGCGTCTCGAGGGGCGGTTCGTGAGCGGGTTCTTCCGGGGGCCGGCGTTCGCGGACGCTCCCGAGGAGGCGGTCGCCTCGTGCGCGACCCTGGAGGGGGCCGCGCGGCGGGGCTGCGAGCGGGGGGTGTCCCTCGCCTTCGGGCACGGCTCGGCGAGCACCCGCGCGCCGGACCTGGGGCCGCGGCTGCGGGAACTCGCCCCTCGACTCGCGCCGGTGTCGGGGGTGTACGTCGACCTCATTCATGGGCTCGGATGGGCGCACGCGCAGCGGGCCTTCGGTCGCCCCGCCCAGGCCGCGCGTGCTTGCCGAGATCCCTCCCTGTGGCCGACGGAGCAGGCCTACTGCGTCCAGGGCGTGGGGTGGGGATACGCCATGGACTTCGCGGACCGCCCCGCGGTCACTCGGGCGGCGGCCGAGACGCTCGATCCCAAGGACGCCCGCCCCTTCGCGCAGGGCGTGGGCGTGCTCGTGCGCGACCTCATGCGGGACCCCGGCGCGCGAGCGCGTCGGTGCGCTCGAGTCCTCCCCGACGATCTCGCTTCGTGGTGCGCCGAGGAGGCGGGCCGATGACTCGGAGGTGGTGGAGCGCGCCCGCGACGGAGCGGAGACGGAGGGGCCTGCGAGACGCGGAGCTGCAGGACGGCGTGACGCCCGTCTTCAACAGCGAGCGCCGCGGCGCCATCACCGAGCGGTTGGTCGAGGAGATGCACGAGGCGGCGGCCGCGGCCCGACGGCGGGGCGAGCCGCTCGAGGCGCACGCGATGATCTTCGCGTTCACGGATCCGACCCTCGCCGACGCGCTCCTCGGGCTCGCCACGGGGCCGGACGACGTCACCGTGCGCATCCTCACGGACTTCGGACAGCTCAGCCGATCGGGGGGCCGCAAGCCGCCGGTCCTCGCCGCGCGGCGCCTCCCGACCCTCCAGGTGCGCTTCAAGAAGGACCTGCCGTACGTCTGGGACGAAGACGAGGACAAGGCCGTCTTCGACCATCGTTCGAGCCGGGGGCTGAACCACCACAAGGGCCTCCTCCTGCTCGTGGGCGGCCGCCCCTTCACCCTCGTGAGCGGCAGCTTCAACTGGTCGCCGACGGCCGAGCACGAGAACTTCGAGAACGTCCTCGTGCTCGAGGGCCGGGTGGCCGCGAACCGCCTCGTGATGCGGCACTTCGAGGCCGAGTTCGAGGCGTTCTGGAACGACGGCCGGGTGGCCCTCACGCTGGACGAGGCGATCCGTCACCGCCGCCTCCTCTTGGACCAGCTGGAGCGGAAGGCCGACGGGGAGGACATCGACCCCGTGGGGCTCGAGGCAGGCGCAGGCGACGACCTGGACGCGCTGGCGCCTCGGGATCTGCTGGACGTCAACGCTTGGAACCAGGACGACGCGCTCACCGCGGCCCTCGGGGGAGGCGACGCCGCCGCGGCCGTCGTGCGGGCGATGCGGGAGGAGCGGCTCCGAGGGGGACGGTTCGGGGACTGGAGCGACCTCCGGACCCGTGTGCCCGCCATCGACGGTCGCCCCGCGGACCGGCTGGCGACGATGCGACGGGAGGTCGTCTTCGGCTCCGGCCAGGTCTCCATCAACGCCGACGACGTGCCCACGCTCCGCTCCGCGGGCGCCTCCCGGCGATCCGCCGAGGCGATCGTGGCCTGGCGGGAGGAGCACGGCGACTTCGAGGACCTGGCGTCGCTGCGGGACGTCCCCGGCGTGAGCACCTACAGCTTCCGCCGCCTGAGGCGCAACGCCACCGACGCCCACCACCGCATCGCGTTCTCGGCGCGGCGCCCCGATGAGGTCGAGGGCGACGGCGGCTTCGCGAAGGACACGGAGGCCCGGCGCTGGCCGGCGCGGCAGGAGGACGGGTCGATCCGCTGGGTGGACGCGACGCTGGGCGCCGGGGCCGTGGACATCATCCACGGGGCCGACCCCGGCGACACGTTGCTCCTGGCGACCTACGGGCTCTCGACGTCGACCCCGGAGTGGGCCGCGCTGAAGGCCGTCGCCCGGCGGGGCGTGCGGCTGCGCGTCCTCCTCAACGCCGCCCACAACGGCCGCGCCATCGACGCGGTCCGGGAGCTCGCACGGGAGGCGCCCCACGTCGAGCTGTTCGTGTGTCGACGCACGATGCACGAGAAGTTCCTGGTGCACGTGGAGGGGCCGCACGTCTTCAACGGCTCGGCGAACCTGTCGACGTCCGCGTCGCGCAAGAACGCGGAGGACCGGTTCTTCTTCAAGCACAGCCCCGCCCTCGCGGCCGAGTTCGCGGCGGAGTTCGACCGGCTGGTGGCCTGGGTGCGGTCCGAGTCCCGGTAGCGCCGAGGCGCTCCTAGCGGCGGCGGCGCTTCTAGCGGCGGCGGCGCTTCTAGCGGCGGCGGCGCTTCTAGCGGCGGCGGCGCTTCTAGCGGCGGCGGCGCTTCGACTTCTTCAGCGCCGAAGACTGCATCAAGGCGCGACGGAGCTTGTCCGCGCTGGCGTACCGATCCGCGGGGTCCTTCGCCAGCAGCCGCATGACGAGGTCGGACAGATCCCGCGGGATCTTCCGGTTGTGCTCGATCGGCGGGGGAGGCATCTCGCCCAGGGACGACATCAGCACGCCCACCAGCCCACCTTCGGTGTCCACGGTGCGCTTGCCGGTCAGGATCTCGTAGAAGACGACGCCCAGGGAGTAGAGATCCGCGGGCGGGCCGACGGTCTTCCCGCGCATCTGCTCGGGGCTCATGTACCGCGGCGTCCCGACCCGCGCGCCGACGTCCGAGATCGTCGCCTCGGTGTTCACGCTCGCGAGGCCGAAGTCCATCACCTTGAGCAGGGCCCCGTCGTCCAAGACGAACAGGTTGGTGGGCTTGATGTCTCGATGGATGACGCCCATCTCGTGCGCGGCCTTGAGGCCCGCGGCGGCCTGGAGCATCAGGCGGGTCGCCTCGGGGGGCTTGAGGACGCCGCCGCGACGCTCGGTGTAGTCCTTGAGATCCTCGCCCTCGAGCAGCTCCATCGTGATGAAACGAAGACCCTGCCGCACGCCGAACTCGAAGATGTGCACGACGTTGGGGTGGATCAGGTCGCGGGACAGCTTGACCTCGCGCCGGAACCTGCGCACCGCCTCCTTGTCGCTCCCGACCGCGTGGACGAACAGCTTCAGCGCGACCGTCTCTTCGAGCTCCAGATCCGTCGCCTCGAAGACCCGGGCCGTCGCGCCTTCGCCGAGGAGGCCCTCGATCCGGTACCGGTCGGCGAGGACCGTCCCGGGCCCCACGGAGACCGGGTCGAGGTCCGGCTTCCCGGGGGCCCGCGCCCGGGGCCGGGAGTCGGCGCGGGGGCCGGAGGAGGGGGCGGCCTCGGGAGGCGGCGCGGCGGGCGGAGGGGGAGCCGGGGCGGGCGGCTCGACGACCAGGAGCGGCTCCGGGGCCGGGGGCGGCTCGGGTTCGGCGCCGCCCAGGAAGTCACCGAACACGCCCGCGTCGCCCGAGAACGCGTCGAAGCCGCCGCTCAGGTCGTCGGCGTCGTGGGAGTCATCGGCGTCGTCCGCGTCCCCGAAGCCGAAGCCGAAGGAGGCGTCGGTCCCGGCCTGAAAGTCGGTGGGGGCCTCGAGCCAGGCGCTCGGCGTCTGATCGGAGCGCGCCTCGAATCCCCCGAACCCGCCGAACGACAGGTCGTCCGAGGACAGGTCCGTGGGCGGATCGGGCTGCGTCGAGGCGGGCGCGTCGCCCGGCGGGGCCGAGAGGTCCTCGGGCTCGGCCGAGGCGCGGATCTCCGCCGCGGCGTCCTTGGAGAGCGCGGGCATGTCGAACTCGCTCACGTCCTCGTCGATCTCGATGGAGAACGACTCGGAGTCGATGGGGCCGAGGCCCGGAGCGAACGACTGATCCGGGTCCCCCGGGCGCTCGGACTCCGACTTCTCCTGCGCCGCCTGGAGGCCCGCGCGGGTGATCGAGAAGAGCATCCCGTCCGGCCACGGAGAGTTGGGGAGGCTGCGCCCCTGCATGGCGAGGACCGCGTCGGAGCGCCGGCCCGCCATGCGCAGCAGCCCGGCGGCCCGCGCTCCCTCTCCGACGTTGATCAGCAGGCCGCAGGCGAGGTCCCGCGCCCCCGTGCGGGCGAAGTTCATGGCGGCACGGACGGCGGCGCGCTTGGCGCCGGGCGACAGACGCATCGTACGGGTGGGCTTGGTGGGCAGCGCGCGCAGGAGCATCCACCCCGCGTCGTCGGCCCGGCCGAGGGTCTCGAGCAATCGAGCCGCCTCGTCGTACCGCTGTGCGCGGGCATACGCGTCGATCGCCTCTTCCCAGCGGTTCTCGCGCTCGAAGCGGCGGCCCGCGCGGGCGTACTCACCCGCGGCGAGCAGGTCGTCTGCGTTTCCGTACAACGATTCCGGATCCTACGTCTAAGCTCCCGCCGTGTCGACGAGGGACGAGGGGGTGTGGGTATTCGGCTACGGATCCCTCATCTGGCGTCCGGACTTCCCGTTCACGGCGTCGCGAGACGGCTGGATCACCGGCTGGGCGCGGCGGTTCTGGCAGGGGTCGCCGGACCACCGCGGCGTCCCGGCCGCCCCGGGGAGGGTGGTCACGCTCGTGCCGTCGCCGTCGGCGCGCGTCTTCGGCCGCCTCTACCGCGTGTCCTCGACCACCCTCGCCCACCTCGACTTCCGGGAGAAGGCCGGCTACTCCCGTCATCGCGTGTCGGTCGAGACGGCCGCAGGCCCGCTGGACGACGTCCTCCTCTACGTCGCCGAGGCCGGGAACCCGTCCTGGCTGGGCCCGGCGTCCCTCGGGTCGATGGCCGCCCAGGTGATCGCGCGCCGAGGCCCCTCGGGGACGAACGTCGAGTACGTCCGGGAGCTGGCGGCCGCGCTCACGCGAGCGGGCGTGAGCGATCCGGCCGTGCGCGACCTGGCGGCCGCGATCGCCTCTCCGCCGGCCCCGGTGATCGTCCTCACCACCTGCACCGAGGCGAAGGACCCCTCCCCGGATCCCCTGCCCGCCCGCGCCCGCTATCGGTCCCCGCGCCTCGATCACGTGGGGGAGGCGGCGGCCGCGGCGGGGCTCCCCCTGGTCATCCTCTCGGGCAAGGTGGGGCTCCTCGCCGCGACCGATCCCGTCGAGTACTACGACCAGCCGCTGAGGCAGGCGGAGGTGCCCGCCATCGTGGAGGCCGTGACGGAGCGGCTGCGGGCGTGGGGAGTGGAGCGCGTGATCGCCCACCTGCGGCCCCGCGAGTCCCCCGGCTGCGCCCCCTACCACGACGCCCTGGAGGCGGGCTGCGCCGCGGCCGGAGCGGTCCTCGATGCGCGCCTGGTGGACGACGGAATCGCCGAGTCACCGCCGCCTTGAAGGCCCTTGCCCCCAGGGACCGCGCGTGGCAGCGTCCCGGCCCTCCCGCACCCCGGAGTCCCCCGTGTTTCGACGACTGTCCCTTCTCTGCGCGCTCCTCCTGCTCGCCCTCTCGGCGGCCACGGCGTGCCCCCCGACCACCACGGACGACGACGACGCGGTCGACGACGACGACGCCACCGACGACGACGACGCCACCGACGACGACGACGCCACCGACGACGACGACGCGGCCGACGACGACGACGCGGCCGACGACGACGACGCCGATCCGGTGACGGACCTCTCCGAGGAGGAGCCGAACGACGAGTGGCCCTTCCAGGATCTGGGCGAGCTGGCCGTCGGCGACAACCGCATCGCGGGCACCACCGCCACCGCGGGCCACGACCCCGCGGGCGACATGAGCCCCAACGCGGACCTCGACGTCTTCAAGTTCACCGTCCCCAACGACGGATCCGCCCGCTTCACGCTCACCTGGGACACCACCGACGACCTCGACTTCGTCCTGTACGTGGGCGTCACCGACACGACGGTCCTCGGCTTCAGCAGCGACGCCGAGCACGCGATCGCGGCCACCGAGGACCGGCCCGAGGTCACGAGCGCGAACCTCGTCGCGGGCACCGAGTACTGGGCCTACGTGGCCAACTGGGAAGGCGACCCGAACATCGACTACGTGCTCGAGATCGACGTCCCCTGATGGGCGCCGTCCCCGAGACCGTCGCGCTCTTCGACGACTGGGCCGCCCGCGGCCGCGCCGAGGGGATGGAGCAGGGGCACCTGCCCCGGGCGCGCGTGGCCCTGGCCCGCATCCCCGTCGCTCGGGGAGATCGAATCCTCGACCTCGGCTGCGGCAACGGCTGGGCCACGCGCCTCCTCCGAGCGCCGGCCGGCTCCACCGGATCGGCCGTCGGGCTCGACGCCTCGGCGCCCATGATCGAGCGCGCCCGCAGCCTCTCGGCGGGGGCCCCGGCCCTCTCCTTCGCGCAGGGCGCGTTCGAGGCCCTGCCCTTCGAGGACGACGCGTTCGATCACGTGTTCAGCTTCGAGGCGCTGTACTACAGCTCCGATCTCACCCGCGCGCTGGCGGAGATCCGGCGCGTCCTCCGCCCCGGCGGGACGCTCACGGTGGGCACGGACCACTACCTCGAGAACCCCGGCAGCCACTCCTGGTCGAAGGACCTCGGCATCCCCATGGAGATGATGAGCGAGGCCCAGTGGGCGGCGCGCGTCGAGGCGGCGGGCTTCGCGACCGTCGCGACGTTCCGGTGCCTGGACCCCCGGCCCGCGGATCCCGCGCTCCCGCCCGATGAGTTCGCCGCCGTGAGTCTCTTCCGCACCGAGATCGGGACCCTCGGCATCCACGCCTCCTGAACGTCGAGGAGGCACCCTGCGACCCCACGCGGCCCTGGTCACGCTCACGGCGCTCCTGGCCGCGGCCGCGCTCGGCGCGGGGGGCGGGGTCGACGCCGACGCCCGGCAGGCGGCCTGGGTGCGCGACGGGCGCATCCGCCTCTTGGCCCCCGCGGCCGCGCGGGCGATCGAGTCGCCGGATCGAGACCCTCGCGACGACCTCGACACGACCGCCGCCGTCGTCGATCTGCGCCTCGGCGACGACGGGCGCTGGCGCGGCGCCGCGGGGGTCGACTGGACCGTGCCCGACCAGGCCGCCGACGGGATCTGGGAGATCGAGTCCCGCGCCGACGGCGTGCTGATCCTGCGCAGCGGGGAGCGCGCGGACGGAGGCGAGCGCGGGTGCTGGTCGACCGGGCGCCGGACGGTGGCGGACGTCGTGACCGTTCGGGCTTCCGGCGACGACTGGACCGCCTCCATGTGCGGGACCCGATACCCCGTGGTCGAGTTCGCCGGGCGCCGGGAGCTGACGGACGCTTGGCAGCGGGCGATGCTGGAGCGGCTGACCGCGGGCGTCGACGTCGACCCCGGCGAGTGCGCCCTGCGGTCGGTGGCCTGCGATCGGGACGCGCTGATCGCCCGCTGCGGGGAGCGCTGGGTCCTCCCGGGGGGCCGCGAGCGCGTCTTCGAGGGCCCCGAGCCGCCGCCCGCCGCGTGCGGCCGAGGCTTCCTCAGGGACACCGGCGTGGAGGTCCCCGACCCGTGCAGCGTCCCGCCGACGGTCGGGTGTCGGCCACCGGCGTTCCCCTCCGAGGGCCGGACCCCCGTCCCCGAGCCCGCCCGTCCGTACGTCCGGTGGTGCTCCGAAGACCCCTCCTGGGCGGGCCCCGGCCTCCACCCTCCCTACCGCGCCGGGCGCCCCCACGGCGCCGCGCTCGCCTGCTGGCGTCGGGCGCTCGAACGAGACGCGGGGGCGTGCGCCGAGGTGTGGGCGGTGATCGCTCGCCCCCTGGCTCCGGGCGCGAGGCACCGGATCGGGAAGCTCGCGACCCCCGGCGGAGACGACGAACTCGCGGACTGCATGGCGCGGGCGCTGGAGGAGTGGGAACCCCCGGGGCCCCCCGACGGTGGCCGGATCGTGATCCGCGGGGTCCTGCGCGCCCCGGGGCCGGCCGTGCCGAGGTCTGCGCAGCCCTAGATCAGAGCCCGGATCCGGCCCGTCCACGTCGGCGGCGGACCGCGACGAGCAAGGGCAGCAGCCAGAGCCCCCCGGCGGACGCCGCGCCGATCGAGAGCCGGCAGCCGGTCTCGTCGGGCCCCGGCTCCTCGAGCACCACGTCCCGGCCCGCGCTCAGCGACCGCGCGGCCGCCCAGTCGGAGGCCGCGCCGCCCTCATCCACCGAGCGGGCGGACCAGAAGAGCGCCCCTGAGAGGGCCGCCGTCGCCTGCCAGGAGGTCTGGTCGGCGGTCCCGGCGGGCCCCGCGGAGGGGGCCACGTCGTCCGCCTGCTCCACCACGTCCGTGAGGGCCTCGTCCCGCGCGATGACGAACCCGTAGGTCACGTCGTCGCCTTCCGGGTCGACCGCGTGAGCCGCGGTGAAGACCGCCCCTGCGGCGTCTGCGCCGTCCTCCGGGCCGATCAGCGTGGGCACCTCCGGCGGATCGTTCGGGCCGCGCACGAAGAAGGAGATCGTGTCCCAGTCCGACGCGGCGCCGAGCTCGTCTTCGGCCCGCACGCGGGCGTGCCAGGTCACGTTGTCTTCGAGCTCGATCCCTTCGTCCGCGAGCACCCAGGCGGCCTCGCCCGTGCCCGTGTGGGGGACGTCGGCGGTCTCCTCCACCGCCTCGAAGCCCGCCGTGAGGCTCAGCTCGAACACGTAGGAGATCGTCTCGTTCTCGGGGTCGGTGGTCTCCGTACACGCGAGCGTCGGGTCCACCGGCTCGAGCACGGCGCCGTCGTCGGGGGCCGTGAAGGTCACGTCCCCGGGGGCCTGGTTGACCGTGTTGACGAAGAACGTCTCGGCCGCGGACCAGGGCCCGTGGAGCCCGCCGTCGTCCACCGCCCGCGCCTCCCACGCGTACCGCTCGTCCTCGGTCAGGTCGATCGTGACGACCCACTCGGCGGAGCCCCCGGCGGGGGCGATCCCCGACGCCTCGGCGAGCACCGCGGTGAGGGCCTCGTCCCACAGACGCACGTCGTAGGTCATGGCGTCGCGATCGGGGTCCACCGCCTCGGCCCACACGAGCGTCGGGCGCAGATCGCCGACCGACTGCCCCCCGATCGGGGCGGTGGGCGAGGGCGCGGCGGGCGCCTCGTTGAAGGTGTTGACGAAGAACGTCTCGAGGTTCGACCACGGCCCCGCCACGTAGGGGTCGGCCGCCCGGACCCGCCAGTACGGGTCGCTGTTCTCGGCGAGCGCGGTGACCACCTGGTTGCTCGACGTGGTGGCGGTCTCCGCGACGCCCGTGGCGGAGTCGAGGAGCGTCGCCATGCCGGCGTCGGAGTAGACCTCCACGTCGTAGGTGAGCGCGTCGTTCTGGGGGTCGGTGGCGTTGGTCCAGGACAGCGTGGGGACCGCGGTCACGACCTCCGCTCCGCCGATGGGCGCCACCGGGGTCGGGGCGTCGGGCCCGTCGAAGGCGTTCGGGTCCGTGCCGCCGAGGTACTCGTCCAGGTTGCTCAGGCCGTCCCCGTCGGGGTCCAAGGCGGAGTCGTCGACGGTCGGGTCGAGGCCGTTCAGGAGCTCCCACCCGTCGGCCATGCCGTCGCTGTCGACGTCCGCGGCCACGACGGTGATCGTCCAGCTCTGGGTGGCCGAGCCCCCGTCGTCGTCCGTCACCTCGAGGGTCACGGCGTTGGCGCCCTCGTCCGCGAACGTCGGCGTCCAGGAGACGACGCCGGTGCCCGCCACGACCCCCATCCCCGCGGGCGACGCGGTCAGGGCCCAGGTGAAGGTGTCGGCCGTCCCCGGATCGGTGGCCGTCGCCGAGTAGGAGTAGAGGACCCCCTCGGTGGCCGTGGTGGGAGCCACGCTCGAGATCGTCGGGAGCGCGTTGGTGACCGTGACGCTGCCGGTGGCCGTATCCATCTGCCCGGTGGCGTCGGTCACCTGCAGGCCCACGGTGGCGACCCCGTCGTCGACGAAGGTGCAGCTCGCCCCGCCCGCCGTCGCCGCCACGGTCTCGTAGCTGCCGTCGTTGTCGCAGTCCCACGCCCACTGCGTGACGCTCGTCTCGGCGTCGGTGGACAGCGATCCGTCCATGGTCAGGGGCGTGCCCTCGGCCACCGTGTAGGCGCCCGCCGCGGGCCCCGCGTGGGCGGTCGGGGGCTGGTCGATCGGCACGGTCGCGAACACCTCGGCCGGGACGCGGTCGGTCAGGAGCGTGTCGAAGTCGTCGTCCTCCATGGTGGTGGCGGCGACGTCGTGCACCACGCGGACGTTGGGGATCAGGGCCGAGCCGGAGGCCGAGGCGGTCTCCGGGACCACCAGCAGCGTGGGCGGAGAGACCAGCCCGAAGTCCAGGTCGAGGTGGCCGTCGGGCAGGGTGATGGTCATCGCCCCGGCCGTGAGCGTGGGGGGGCCCGAGGACGCGATGAACGTGTCGCTCGCCGACTCGAAGGTGTCGTTGCCGTTGGCGTCGACGTAGACGTGCACGTCCGAGAACACGGCGCTCGCCTGGGCCGTCGTGAGGGCCACGCCCGCTCCGTTCTCGAGCCGCACCCCGATCGTGGCGACCTCCGCGGCGTTGTCCCCGAAGCGCCCGAGGTGCTCCGGGTCGATCGCGAGGGCGCCCGTGGAGGTGAGGGGCGGCACCGGCGTCGCGGTCGCGATGTCCGCCGTGCTGCTCGTCACCTGGGCGCGCTCGTTCCCCCACCACGACACCAGGCCGGACACGGTCCCGGCGGCCACCACGTCGGTGGCGCCGTCCGCGTCGACGTCCGCCAGGGCGAGGCCGTGAGGGCCGTCGAGCGCGCCGTCGATCGACCGCTTGGTCCACAGCGGAACGGCCGCCCCGGAGTTCTCCCACCACGCGACCTCGTCTCCGTCGGCCGCAGCGGCCACTACGTCCACGTCCCCGTCTCCGTCGAAGTCGAAGGCGTCCACGGCCCGCGCCCCGTCGAAGGACGCGTCCACCGTGCGCTGGGTCCACCCGCCGCCTGCGCCGTCGTTCGCGAACCAGAGGACCTGATCGGCCACGCCCAGCCCCGCCACGATGTCGAGATCGCCGTCCGCGTCGAGATCGCCCAGGGCCACGGAGTTCGCCCCGTCCGCCGCCGCCGCGATCGTCGTCTCGGTGTTGGCCGTGCCTGCGGAAGAGAAGAGGTACACGGCGATGTCGTCCGCCACGAGCGCCGCCGCCGCGATGTCGAGGTCGCCGTCGCCGTCGAGGTCCCCCACCGCCGCGTCGGCCGCGCCGTCCACGTTGTTCTCGAACCGGTGCTCGGTCCACGCCGTGCCGTCGCCCAGGGTGTTCTCGAACCAGGACACGTCGTCGGCCGAAGACGCCGCCGCGACCAGATCGAGGTCCCCGTCGTCGTCCATGTCGGCCCCGGCGATCGAGTTCGCGCCCGCGAACGCCGCGTCCACGGTGACCTCGGTCCACGCGCTCCCGTCGCCGGCCGTGTTCTCCCACCACGTCACGTCCCCGAGATCGAGCGACGCCCCCGCGATGTCCAGATCGCCGTCCCCGTCCACGTCCAGCAGCGCCAGCTCGACCGCGTTCCCGACGCCGGTGTCGACGGCCTGGAGGGTGAAGGTCGCCCCGCCGCCGCCGTTGTCCGCCCACTGCAGGACCCCGGAGCTGGTGGAGAGCGCCATGTCCACGTCGCCGTCGCCGTCGACGTCCCCGGCCGCCACCCCCTTCGCCTGGGCCAGGGTCGAGACCAGCGTCTCCGCGTCGATCTCGGAGCCGTGGTGGATCGTGTCGTTGGGGAGCCACTGGACCGTGCCCCCCGAGACGGAGTCGACGATCACCGGATCGAGGTCGCCGTCGCCGTTCAGGTCGGCCGCGTGGGCGCTCTCGGCGGTCGTGAGCGTGGCGAGCGTGGCGGCCGTCCACGCGGTCGCCGTGCCGTCGTTCTCGTACCAGGCGAAGGTCGTGGCGCCCGCCACGAGGACGTCGAGATCGCCGTCCTCGTCCAGATCCACCGGACGCACCGACTCCGCCGTGGGGAAGCTCGCGTCCACGGCCGACGCGGCCCAGGACGTCCCCTGCCCGTTCGTGTTCTCGAAGAAGTCCACCGTGCCCGTGTCGCTCGAGGTGCCCAGGACGTCGATGTCCCCGTCGCCGTCCATGTCGCCGACGTCCACGCCCAGCGGCTCGGAGTAGGACGCCGCGATGGCGTGGGTGGTCCAGGCGGCGCCGTCTCCGTCGTCGTTCTCGAACCAGCTGATCGCGTCCCCCGTGAACGCCGCGCCGACGAGATCGACCGCGCCGTCGCCGTTGACGTCCGCCGCGCGGAGGGCGCTCCCGGCCGCGAAGGAGGCCTCCACGGTGGTCGCCGCCCAGCCGCCGCCCCCGCCGTCGTTCTCCCACCACACGACGTCGTTGGTGGACGCGCACACGCCCGCGACGTCGATGTCTCCGTCGCCGTCGAAGTCGCCGGGCGCCACCGCGTAGCCGCCGGTGCACGCAGCGATCGAGACCTTGCTCCAGGTGAGGCCGGTGCCCGCGGTGTTGTCGTACCAGGCGACCTCGTTGCCGTTGAGCGCCGCCGCGACGACGTCCAGGTCGCCGTCGCCGTCGATGTCGGCGAGGGCCACGTCCTTCGCGGCCACCAGGTTGTTGTCGACCGTGATCGCGGACCACGCCGAGGCGTCGCCGTTGGTGTTCAGGTAGGCGATGACGTCGTTGTCGCTGAAGATCGCGCCGACGAGATCTTCGTCTCCGTCTCCGTCGAGATCGCCGGCCCGGACCTCGTCGGGGAAGCCCAGGCCCGTGGCGATCGAGGTGCTCGCGTTGAACACCGGCTCGGCCGCGGGGGCCTCACCCGGAGCGGCGAGCCCCCCGAGGACCAGCACCGCCATCGCTGCGCGTCTCATGCTCATGGTCTCTCCGTGCGCGCGTGTGCACACCCGCGACGGTCGGACCTTACGGCAGGGACGCGCCGAACGCCCGGACCACGGCCCGCCCGGGCGAGGCTCGGGTACTCTTCGCGCCGACGACCCGCCGCACCCCGCGCAGGAGGCCCTCGACACCATGAAGACGACGCGCATCGCGGTCGCCGCGCTCATCATGACCGCCGGCTCGGGCTGCTCCTTCGAGGGGCCCTGGCTCCAGACCTGGTGGGGCGATCTCGCGGGCGAAGCGGAGACCGCCTCCTTCCAAGCCGGCGACTCGTCCGCGCTCGCGGGCCTCGCGTTCGACCGGCTCGTGGGCGACGAGGTCGGGACCGGCGTCGTCCTCCTCGGCTCCTGGGCCCCGGGGTCCTGCGACATCCACACCGATCACATGCGCGAGCTCGACGCCCTCCGGACCGCCGCCGCGGGCGTGGCCCTGGACGCGGACGGGGCCGCCTGGATCTGCGAGCGGCTCGACGGGCTGGCCCGCGAGTCCTACGGCGGCGAGGGCGATCACCGCGCCGTCCACGCGGTCGTCGGCCCCGGGGAGCCCGAGGGTGCGCGGCTGGTCCCCGCCCCCGCCGAGATCGCGCTCGACGAAGACGGCGCCCTGGATCCCGCCACCCTGCCCGGAGCCGGCGAGTACGTTGCGCGGGTGCTCGAGTGGGGCGCGCCCCAGCTCCCCGGCGCCGGGGACGAGCCCGGCGGACGCTGCACCGCGGCGGTCCTGGGGGCCTGGGCCGAAGAGGGCGCGACGGCGGCCGACGGGGTCCGCGCGGGCGCGTTCCGGGTGTATCACCACCGCTTCCTCGGCGAAGAGAACGTCGCCCAGGCGGGCGCCGAGGCCGCGCCCGTGGGGTTCGCGACGGAGGGCTGGAGCGGGGCCGCCACGGGAGGCGCCTCGACGGTCGCCACGATCTTCACCGACGCCCCCGCCATCGCCGGGAGCACGTTCCCGCAGATGGTCGCCGGCACCCGCGGCGACGCGGTCGACCTCGCGCCCTGCGACGCCGCCGCGGCCTACGGCGACTGGGCGTTCCCCGAGCTCGAGCCGGCGGCGGAGGGCGCGCGATGAGGACTCTCTTCCTGGCGCTCGCGCTGTGCGTCGCGAGCCCGTCGGTCGCCGCCGCCCAAGGAGCCGGCGCGCCCGCCCCGGGCGAGGTCTCCATGGAGCTCCGCAGGCAGCTCGCCGCGGGGTGGACGTACTACGAGAGCGGGAACTTCCGAAAGGCCATCGAGGTGCTCGTGGCGGCGCTCGCCACCCCCGAGGGCGATCGCAACGCCGAGCTGCATTACCTCCTGGGCAGCATCTGGTGGGACAAGCGCGACGCCGCCTCCGCCATGCGCTGGTGGTCCATGGCCGAGGCCAAGGCGAAGGAGCGGTACGACTGGAACCCGTCGGGCGACTACAACGCCCGCATCCAGAAGCGCCTCGTCTTCGTCCGCACCAACTTCGGGACGGTGAAGCTGCGCACGGCGGGGGCGAGGTCGCTCCCGCCTCAGGCCGATCCCATGCCGAAGGACCCGGTGCTCGCGGAGTTCGTGGCGGCCGCCGCGGGCCTCATCGCGGAGGCGACGCGGACCCGCGACAAGACGGCGTGGATCGCGCTCCCCAAGGGGAACTATTGGGTCGGCGACGAGCGCCTGACGCTCGCGGGCGGGGGCATGGACATGGCCCAGGCGCCCGAGTGGGCGCTCGTGCGCGGCGTGGGGGCCGCGAAGAAGGCCTTCGAAATGAGGGCCGCGGGCGGAGCCCCGGGACCGTCGACGGCGGTCGCGGCCACCACCGGCGCGGACGCGGACCGCTTCGACGCCCGCCTCGGTCACGTCGCCCTGGGCGGCGGAGGGGCCGTCGTGCCCGCACAGACGGGCGACGGCGAGGTGGCCGGCACCGTGCACGTGGAGGCCGGCGTGGCGATCCCTCTGGGCGTCCCCGGCGTCGCCCTCGCGGTGGGCGCGTCCTACGCGGATCTCCCGGTGTCGGGCTGCTCCTCGATGCAGACGCGCGCGGGCGTGGTCGCCGGGCATGTGGGCCCGCGGCTGAGCAAGCACCTCACCGGGCGGCTCTGGCTGTCGGGCGAGGTCGGCTTCCACGTGGGCGGCGGCTTCGCGGAGCGCACCGCCGACGACCGGACGAACTGCGCGCTGGCCCGCCTCGGCTCGGACGCAGGCGAGGTCCGCTACGGCGCGACCGTCGGCCCCGCGGGAGAGGCCGTCTCGTTCGCCCAGCTCGGCTGGGACGGCGGCTCCTTGGCGCTCGGACCGCACGGAGAGATCGGCGTGCTCGGCGCGCCCGGCCAGGCGCCGCTGTACCTCGGCGTGTCCTTCTTCGCTCGCTACGACCAGGTGTTCGCGGTCACCGGCGGCGGCACCGCTTGGTACCCCACGGACTCGGGCGTCGAGTCGGCCGAAGTGGGCGCGCTCAGCGGCGCGGCGTCCATGTCGCGGCTCCAGTTCGGGGTCCGAGGACGCGTGAAGTTCTAGATTCAATGCTGCACTTGCAGCATTCGACGCCTAGCCGAGTGCTTTCAGGTACTTGAACGCTCTGACCGGCTCCGCGGAGGTCGCGGCCAACACGCCCCCCATCATCGCCCCCATCACCCCGACGGTCGCCACCTCCGACCCGGAGAAGAAGAGCCCCTTGATCCGGCTGCGCGGTCGCAGGTCGGGGTTGCGGAAGCGCTCCGGGGTGGGCTCGATGCCGTAGATCGAGCCCGCCATGGGTCGGCAGAAGTGATCGGTCGAGACGGGCGTGGACAGTTCGACGTACTCGACCCGGTCCCGCAGGCCCGGGATGCGCTCGAGGAACTGCTCGAGGAGCCGGTCCTGCAGCCGCTGCTTGAGCGTGTCGTACTCCTCACCGCGCCTGCGCCACTTCGCGTCCCGCCAGCCCTCGAAGAGCTCCCAGGGCACGAAGGTGACGACCTCGCCGGTGTGGAGCCTCCGCTGCCCCGGCTCGTGCTCGGGGTCCTTGAGGGAGGGGAAGCTGCAGTAGAGGACCTTCGCCGGGGGCACCTCGTGGGTCGGATCGGCGCACCGCGCGTCGACCTCCCACACGTCGTCCTCCATGTCCCAGGTGTCGTAGAACCACTTGTTGGCCCCGCTCGCGCCGGTGTCGCGGATGTCCCCCTCGAAGCCGAGGTAGAGGCACACGTGGGCCGACGCGGGCCGGAGAGACGTCACCTCCGACGCCCAGGCCTGCTCCCGGTACGACGGCGGCAGGAGGCGCTTCGCGGTCGACTGGATGCCCGCCGCGCTCACGACCGCCCCGGCCCGGATCTCCTCGCCCCCGGTCAGGCGCACGCCCACCGCGCGGCCACCTTCGATCAGGATCTCCTCCACGTCCGCGCAGATGCGGGTCCAACCGCCGGACTCGGCGACGGTGGTCAGCAGCTCCTTCGCCACCGAGCCGGACCCGCCCACGGGGTACCAGGCGCCCCACTGGAAGTGCTTCACGACCAGCGCCTGGATCGCGAAGGACGATCGGCTGGGGACCGATCCGTAGTAGCCCCATTGGGCGGCGAACACAGCCTGCAACTTCTTGTTTTCCGTGATGGATTCGATCACTTCCTTCGTGGTCTGCATGAAGTATTTCCCGGCGTCGCCCGCGAGGAATCGGTCCGCCAGCGGGGCCACCGCCCGCGGCACCGTGCGCGCCAGGTAGTACTTCCGCATGGCCTTCGCGACGCGACGAACGGCGGCCAGGTAGGCGTCGATCGCATCCCCTTCGTCGGGGAAGGCCTCCAGGAGGTTGGCCCGGAACTGCGTGGGCGAGTCCGGGAAGTCGATCCGCAGGCCGTCCGGCCAGTGGAACTCGTCGTAGACCTCGCCGAGCTTCTCCCACTGCAGCCGCCCGTCGGTGAGCTTCGCCAGCAGACGCCCCGGCAGGCTGTGCTCGCTCACCTCGCCCACGGCGTGCACGCCCACGTCCCACTCCCAGCCCTTGCGGGCGAACGTGTGCGTGAACCCCCCGGGCACGTAGTGCTGCTCGAGCACCAGCACGCGGCGGCCGAGCTTGCTCAGCATCGCGGCGGTGGTCATGCCGCCCATTCCCGAACCGACCACGACGTAGTCCCAGGCCCGGTCGGCGGCGGCGGCGATGGACGCAGCGTCGCGTCCGTTCTTCCGGTTCCAAGGCTTCTCGGCGCGCTTGCTCATGAGCGCCGTATACCACTGAATGAGCACTCATTCAGCAGGATCGGTCCGAGGAGAGCCTGTCCGGACTAATAGGGGGACGAGAAGAAGGCGATGCCGCTGTAGGCGCCGTCCGGGGAGTCCGCGCGGATCTCCTCGGGGGGGCGGGTGATCTCCCAGGCCGAGAGGTACGCCGAGTCGGGCTCGGGGGTCGCCGACAGGAGGAAGGTGCAGGCCGTGATCGCGAGGCTGCCTTGGTAGGCGTGCACGTAGCCGGCGTGGGTGTAGACGAGGCCCGCCTCGGCCCACTTCTCGGTGAGGGCGGGCGCGCCGGTGGAGTCCTCGTCGATGCGCAACTTCACGTCGTGCGCCGCCTGAGTGGCCGCGTCGAGGAGCGCCATCTGCAGGAAGTCGCCGTGGGTCGTCGCCGACACGGGCGTGGTCAGGAGCATGCCCCAGTCGTTGACGGCGACCTCCAGATCGGCCGCGTCGCAGTCGTCCGGATCGCCGACGGGATCCGTGGTGTCGACGATCGAGGCGGCGTCGAGGGACAGGAACCCGGTGCAGCGCTCGCAGTCCGGCGCGCCGACGCGGCCCATCAGCGACCCCTCGCCGAACCAGGCTTCGCCCTCGAACGCCATCGACTGGTCGCACAGGGGGACGCCCGCGCGGATGTCTTCCCAGTAGTGGAAGCCGTAGCTGCCCGTCACCAGGTGACGCACGTCGTCGCCCTCGGTGACCGTGGTCACCTCGTAGTCGACCGTCATGGTGACCTCGTCGAAGCTGCACGACGGGTCGTTGAAGTAGGTGTCGTCGTCGCCCGCGTCGTCGTCGTCGCTCACGGGCTCTCCGTCGCCCACGGGGCAGGCGCTGAGGAGGGCGGCGGTGCCGAAGAGGGCGATGAGGAGAGACGGACGCATGGTGTGGATATCCCAGCCGTGAACGACGGTGTCAACCGCCCATTTGATGCCCGATCAGCGGGAGAGGATCCGCGCGAGTCGTTCGATTCCCCGCAAAGCGACGTCCGGCGCGACCGACGTGAAGCAGACGCGCACGTGATCTCCGAAGGCTTCGCCGCACGCGGAGCCGGGCGCGATCAGGAGATTGTTCGCGAGGCACTCCTCGAGCAGGCCCGACATCCCGTGCTCCGCGACGGCCTCGGCGGCGTCGACGAAGAGGAAGGTGCCCGCCTCGGGGGCGTCCACGCCCAGGCGCTCGGCGGCCGCGCGGCCCACGGCTTCGTAGCTCTCTCGCGAGCGCGCGAGCCACTCCCCTCCCCGGTCGAGCACCCGCGCGGCCGCGATCTGCGAGGGCGTGGGTGCCGAGTAGAACGTGTGCGTCGCCACCTTGCGCACCTGCGCGGTGTAGGCGGGGTCCGTGGGACCGACGACACAGCCCACGCGGTAGCCCGCCATGCCCCACGTCTTCGAGAAGGAGCGGGCGGTGAAGGTCCGCTCCGGCGCGAAGTCCGCGAGGCGGAGGTGGGGGCGCGCGTAGGCGTGCCGCTCGTACGTCTCGTCGGCCCAGATCCACAGGTCGTGTTCGCGGGCCATCGCCGCGATCTCCCGCAGCTCACCCACGCGGAGCACCCGCCCGGTGGGGTTGTTGGGCGAGTTGACGTAGAGCGCCGCCGTGCCTCGGCCGAGGTGCGGCTCCAGCCGGTCCCTCACCGAGCCCTTGGACGTATAGAAGGGGACCTCCACCGGCACCCCCCGGCTCGAGCGCACGATGCCGCGGATGAGCGGCCAGAACGGCGCGAGGATGGCGACGGAGTCCCCCGGATCGAGGAGCGCCCCCGCGACGGCCCCCAGGGCTCCCGTGCAGCCCGCGGTGACGAGGATGCGATCCCGGGAGACTCCGGCGTCGCGCTCCAGGGCGTCCAGCAGGAGCGGGTGGCCGTGGGGGTTCGCGTAGCGGTTCAGGCCCGGATGGTCCTCGGCGAGGACGTCCTCGACGGTGCACTCGGCGGCCGGCGTCATCCAGGTGTCCCCCACGTGCAGGGGGTACTTCTCGCCGTCCATCGCCGCGAGCCGGTGGGCCAGCTCGCTGAAGACGGAGCCGGGGAGGGCCGAGACGGCCGCCCCGAAGCGGGGATGCGCGGGCATCTGTGTATCCTGCCTGCCGATGCGTCGCGTCGCCCTCCTGGTCTGCCTCCTGAGCTGCGCCGCCGGCCTCTTCTTCGCCGGGTTCTCCACTCACGACTTCGTGCAGCATCTCGACCGCCAGGTCCACGGGATCCACTGCTCCTTCGTCCCGGGGCTCTCCAACGCGGACGTCTCCGGCACCTCCGGCTGCCACGTCACGCTCATGTCGCCGTACTCGTCCGTCCTGCGCACGCACGTGTGGGGCGGCATCCCGGTGTCGCTGCCCGCGATGGGCGTCTTCGCTTTCCTCTTCGCGTTCGCCGCGAGCATCGGCATCCGCCGCCGCCTCCACGATCGGGGCGCGACGGGCTTCCTGGTGGCCGCCACCGCCCTCCCCGTCCTCACCTCGGGCGTGATGGGGTACATCTCGTTCGTCGAGCTGGGCGCCGCCTGCAAGCTCTGCATCGGGATCTACACCGCCTCGGGGCTCGCGTTCCTCTCGGCGCTCGCGCTCCGGTTCGCGGGCGGGTCGGCGTCGTGGGCGGAGATCGCCGCGACGGACCACGACCTGCCCCTCGCGGACGACCTCAGCGCCGTGGACGAGCCCCGGGGGAACCCGGTCTTGGTCTTCGGGGGCCGGTTCGCGCTCGGGGTGCTGTTCGTCGCTCTGTCGGTGGGGATCTACGTGGGGCTCGCGCCCGACTTCGAGCGGTTCGTGGGCAGCTGCGGAGAGCTCGCGGATCCCGCGGACCCGTACGATGTCATGGTCTCCCTCACCGATCCCGGGACGCCGGTGGCGGGCGACCGCGCCGAGGCGATCGAGATCTTCGACCCGCTCTGCCCCTCGTGTCGCGGCTTCGAGCACCGCCTCCGGGCGTCGGGCCTCGCGTCCCGGCTCGACCGCAAGGCCCTGCTGTTCCCCCTCGACAACGAGTGCAACTGGATGGTCGGCAGCGCGGTCCATCCGGGCGCCTGCGTGCTCTCCGAGGCCGTCCTCTGCGCCGCCGACGAGGGCGCGGTGACGGCCGTGATCGACTGGACCTTCGCGCGCCAGGAGCAGCTCCTGACGCTGGCTCGCGACGAGGGCAGCGAGGCGCTGCGGGACGAGGTCTCCGGAGCGTTCCCGGGCCTCTCCCGCTGCCTCGGCTCGACGGGCGTCCGCAGCAAGCTCAACCGATCGCTGCGCTGGGCGGTGGCGAACAAGCTCCCCGTCCTCACCCCGCAGCTGTACGTCGAGGGCACGAAGCTGTGCGATGAGGACACCGACCTGGGCATGGACTTCGCCCTCTCGCGCCTTCTCGACAAGAAGGCCGCGGGGGACGGCGTGACCGAGGGGACACGATGATCGGCAACGACGACGACCTCTTCGGCGACGGGTTCGCCGACGGAGAACCGCCGGTGGGATCGCCGTCCGACGCCTCGCCCACCGAGCCCGGCAGCGGCAAGGGGCCGAACCCATCCATGGACGGCGGCTTCGCGCCCGCGCCCATCGACTTCTCGAGCCCCGCCGTCACCCGAAAGGCCGCTGTGCAGCCCGATGCGCTGCCGGAAGAGCATCTCGAGGAGTGGAAGCCCCACCGAGGGCCCTCGCGGGGGGTCGTGGCGGGCGTCGTCGTCGCCCTCGCGGCGCTGCTCTCGCCGATGCTGGTCTCGGGGTGGGTGGGCTCCGCCGAGGACCGCCTCGCGGAGTCGGAGGCCGCGGTGTCCGACGCGCCCCGAGTGGCGGTCGCCGCCGCCGCCGACGAGGGCTACTGCACCCCCGCGCTCAAGAAGATCCTCCGTCGCGTGCTCCAGTCCTGCGGCCTCCTCGGGGGCGAGGGTCGCGGCTGCCGCCCGCTCGAGGCCAAGAGCGTCGCGGCCCTCAGCGGCGACGACTTCAACGCCCTCTTCCTCCCCCTCGCGGATCGGGCGGGGATCCTGCAGTTCGACCTCGCGGAGTCGGAGCTGAACGGGCAGGGCAAGGAGCTGCTGGAGCAGATCTTCGCCGACCAGCGCGGGGCCTCCTACTTCTTCGTCGTCTCTCGCAGCTCGCCGGAGGGGGGCGCCGCCTACAACCAGGAGCTGAGCCAGGCGCGCGGCGAGTCCGTCCTCCAACACCTGAGGACCACGTTCGACGACCCCGACCTCGACAAGGAGCTCGGGCTCCTGTGGCTCGGCGAGGAGTTCGCCCAGCTCGACAAGGGCTTCTGCGACTGGCACCGCAGCGGCGAGGAGGACCAGTGCACGAGCAAGGACATCAACCGCAGCGCGTTCGTGGCATGGATCGACTGCCGCCTCTGATCGTCGCCCTGGTGGCCTCCCCCCTCCTCGGGTGCGGCGGCGGCGGAGGGGACACGCCCCCGGCTCCGATGCCCTCGCGGACCGCGTCCGTCGCGGCCACCCCGGCGCCCGAGGTGTCCCTGGGGGAGTTCTGCGACGTGCAGCCCACGGAGACGACCACGTTCGCGTTTCCCGAGCTCGAGGCGGCGGGGGAGACGGACACCGAGGGCTGGGGCTGGATCAACGTGTGGGCGACCTGGTGTTCGCCGTGCATCGAGGAGATGCCGCGCATCGCGGGGTGGGAGGAGCGCCTGCGGGGCGACATCGGCGCGGGCGACGTCGTCTTCCTGTCGGCCGACGCGGAGGCCGAGGACGTGGCCGCGTTCCGCAAGAGGAAGCCCGACGCCCCGCCGTCCGTGCGGATCGCGTCCTTCGACGCGCTGGAGCCCTGGCTCGTGTCGATCGGGCTCGACGCGGCCGCCGTGCTGCCGATCCACGTCTTCTTGGACGCCCAGGACGCGATCCGCTGCATCCGGATGGGACCCGTCCACGACGAGGACTACGACCTCGTACGTCGGCTCCTCGCGCCCGGCTGACCCCCCCGCTATCGTCCGGGTGGTGGCCCACCACGATCCCCACGAGCCGGAGCCCCAGGAAGATCGGTTCCTGCGCCTCCTCGCCGAGGTCGAGACCGAGCGCAACGCGCTGGTGGCGCACCCGATCTACGAGCGCATCGACAGCCTCCCCGCGCTCCGGATCTTCATGAAGAATCACGTATTTGCGGTATGGGACTTCATGTCCCTCGTGAAGCGCCTCCAGGCGGATCTCACGTGGGTGGGCCGGGAGCCGTGGCTGCCGCCCTGGGACGACGTGGTGTGCCGGCTGATCAACGACATCGTGCTCGGGGAGGAGAGCGACGAGGTGGAGCCCGGACGCTACATCTCCCACTACGAGCTGTACCACCTGGCGATGCTCGAGATGGGGGTCGACGCGACGCCCATGCGCACCTTCGAGCGCGCGCTGCGGGCGGGGGTGGATCCGGACTCCGCGATCGCAGACGTGGAGGTCCCCCAGGCGACCAAGGCGTTCACGCTGCACACCCTCGCCCAGGCCCGGCAGGGGACGCACGAGGTCGCCGCCGCCTTCCTGGTGGGGCGCGAGGACATCATCCCGTGGATGTTCCGGCGCATCCTGAGGCGACTGGACTCGCGGGACGATCCGCTGATGCGGCTCCAGATCCGCCTGGCGCGGGAGCGTCGCCGGATCCCGGATCGCCTCTGGCATCGCGTCCCGGACCGGGTGCAGCGCTGGTCGAAGGGCTTGGAGGAGCTCCGGCGGGACCGGCGGCGACACTTCCGGCTGTACCTGGAGCGGCACATCGGGATCGACGAGGAGCACCACGCCCCCATGGGCAAGCGGATGCTGCGCATGCTCTGTGAGGACGACGACGCGAAGTGGGCGGAGGCGACGGAGGCCGCGCGAGCCGCGCTCGTCGTGCGGAGCGACCTCTGGGACGGGATCCTGGAGGAGCTCTACGGGGAGGCCCCCGGCACGCAGGACCGGATGGACCGCCGCCGCTCGGGCGCAGCGAAGCGATCCGGACGACGCGCGACGGCCCGCCTCGAGCGCGCGTCGGACCGCTTCTCCGAGCAGCCCTAGAGAGTGCAGCCCGCCGACCGCCTGGTTCTCGCCGCCTACCTCGTCGCCCTCTTCGCCTTCGGCGTGGCGTCGGCGGGGCTCGCGGGCCGGTCGGGCGACGGGTTCGCGCTCGGTGGCCGGCGGCTGCGCTGGTGGACGCTGGGCGTGGCGGACGCGGCGTCTCGGGGCGGCCACGACGCGGCCTGGGTCGCCGCGGTGGTCGCGGCCGGGTTCCTGGGGCTTCAGCTCGAGTACTGGATCGGCGCCGCCGTCGCGCTCCCCGTGGGGATCGTCTGGGCCCGCTACCGCCGTCGCCTGGGCCTGACGTCGGGGCCGGAGCTGCTGGAGGCCCGGTACGGCCGCCGCGCCGCGCCGCTCCGCACCGCCGCCGCGATCGTCGGCGGGCTGGGCGTGGGCGCGTTCGGGATCGGGCTCCTGCTCCGCCTCGCCGTGGCCGTGGGCCGCACCGCCACGGGGTGGAGCGCCGACGCCATCCTCGCGGTCGTGCTCGGGGGCGCGCTGCTCACGGCGCTGCCGGGGGGGCTGGCCGGGGTGGCCCGGGCGGCGGTCTTCCAGGGGCTCGCGTCGTTCGCGGGCCGCATCGTGCTCGCGGTCATCGCGGTGGGCGCCGTGGGGGGCCTCGGGCGGCTCCTCCAGGAGGCCGTGGAGCGACGCGCGGCGGGCTTCTTCGCGCCATTGCCCGGCGGGGAGGCCGTGCCCGAAGCGTTCACGGGGCCGGCGGTCGTCGCCCTCGCCGCGGTCGCGTTCCTCTCCGCGGGGCGCATGAACGGGGCCTTCGTCCAGCGGGACCTCGCGGCGCGCACGGACGAAGACGCGGCGGCCGCGCGCACGCTCCAGGCCGTCCTCGCCCTGGGCTTGCGGGTGGTCCCGGGGATCGTCCTCGCGCTGGCCGCGATGACGTTGATGCCCAACGAAGGAGGCACCGACCTGGGCCCCGAGCTGGCGCGGAGCTACGCGCGGCAAGGGGCGCGGGGGTGGGTCGTGGTCGGCCTGCTCGCCACGTTCGGGGCGGCCGTCGCCGAGGGGCTCGTCGCGGTCTCGGCCTCGCTCTGGAACGACGTCCATCGCCGCGTCTTCGAGCCCGAGGCGGAGCCCGGCAAGCAGGTGCTGGTCCTCCGCATCGGGGTGCTGATCACCGCCGCCGTCGCGCTGCTGTGGGCGCGGGCTCCGGCGGAGGTGTTCGAGCCCGCCTCCCTGGTCCCGGCGGTCGCGGCGCTCGGCGTGGCGACCGTCCCCGCGGCCGCCCTGCGGTGGCTGTGGTGGCGCTTCAACCTCACGGGCGAGGTGGCGGCCTGGGTCGCGGCCCTGCCCTTGACCTGGGTCGTCTGGGGTCCCCTGGCTCTCGGGGACCGGCCCGTCCTCGCGACCGCCGTGCTCCTCGCCGGCGGCGGGTTCGTGGCGGCGGCGGCGTGCCTGTTCGCGAAGGCTCACCCGCGCAGCGTGCTCCTCGCGTTCCACGGCGCCGCCCGCCCGGTGGGGCTCTGGGGTCCGGTCGTCGCCATGCAGCCGAAGCGTGAGGGAGCGGCCGCGGTCCTGGACGCCCGCCTCGACGGCGCGTCGATCGCCGCCGGGATCCTCGTGGCGGTCGCGGCGACGGTCTCGGCCGGGGCCGTGGTCGAGGGCAGCTGGAGCCTGCTCGCGACGCTCATCCCCGTCGCGTTCCTCGGAGCGGGCGTGCACGGCGCGCTCACCCGTCGCCGCCGCTGGCTTCAGGGCCGGACGGCCGCCCCGCTCCCGGAGGTGGACGTCGAGGAGAGGGAGGAGGCCGCGCCCGCGCCCGCCCCGGTCCGGCCGGCCGGCATCCCCGCGGCGACGGTCCCCACCGGCCCCGTGGCGCCGTGGCCGAAGCACCCCGAGCCGTTCGCGAACACGTGGGGTCCCGGGGCGAGCGAGGCGGCGCTGTACGCCTCCACCTGGCACCTGCTGGCGGGGGCGGAGGAGCCCGAATACGTCTCCGTGGACGACCGCACCGCCACCCACCGCGCAGGCGTCCGGTGGCGCCGCTCGGTGGGGCTCGACGGCGTCGTGGTCCGCTTCCTCGAGGGCCACGTCCCCCGGCAGGCGCGCATCGGCGTCCGGCGCGAGGGGGCCGAGTCGATCGAGTGGGCGACGCCCCCCGAGCCCGCCCCCGGCAAGGAGTGGAAGATCGCCCTCCCCGGCCCCGCGGTCGCGGTGGTGGTGGAGCAGGCGGCGGGCGGGGGCTCGATGCAGCGACCGGGCATCCTGGGCATCGGCGCCCTCACGCCCATCCTGTCGCGCCGCCCCTCGCTGGAGCTGCTGCTCGAACGACCCGAGGGGCTGCACCGCCCCGCCCTGCCCGTCACGGTGGACGGCTGCCCCCGCACCGCCCTGGACGTGCGCGGCTCCGTCGGGCTGGTCCTGGAGTGCAACCCGCCCCGGAAGATCGGCGCGATCGGGCTCGAGGTGCTGCGGGTGGGCGCCGCCGGGGGCGAGGGGCTGTTGGGGGCGTGGCTGGCCTCGATCGCTGCCGTGGAGATCGACGGCACGCCCGTGAAGGTGACCCGGCGAGGGCTCGACGCGACCATGGCGGGGGTCGTCGCGGGCGCGACGCGCGTCGTCCTCCGCCTCGATCGCCCGTCGATCGGCCGACGCGCCCGGCTGCCGATGCCCGATCCCTTCGGGGTCCCGTTCGCGGTGCGGCGCGTCACCCTCGATCCCCGCCCGGTCGCCTACCCCCGCCGGCCCGACCGGATCGCGGGTCTGCCGCCCGATCGCGTGAGGCCGACGCTCACGGTCGGCGTGCCGGGACTGGACGACCGGGTGGAGGTCGCGCCCGACGGCACCCTGCGCTGGGACGTCCCGGGGCGTCGGGGCCGTCGACGGCTCCTGGGCATGAACCTCGATCACCACCGCCTCACCTTCCGGGAGCGGGGACGCGACGCGCGGGCGGGGATCCTCGTGGATCGGGCCGAGGCGGGTGACCTCCGGATACTGCGCAGCATCCTCCCGGCGCCCCACCCCGAGGCGGGGATCGAGCTGCGACTCGTGATCGAGAACCTCGCGGACGCGCCGCGGACCAGCCTCCTGCGCCTCGGGTGCGCGGAGGTCGAGGGGATGCGCCGATCGGGCGGCGAGGACGTGCTCCTGGTGCCCCTGGCCCTCGCCGGGCGGGGGATCGTTCGGGTGGTGGCGTGGGTGCCGCGCGGCGACGGCTCGATCCGTCTCGGGGGCCGGTCCACGAGCGACCCCGAGGTCGACCTGGTCGAGCGGAGCGCGGAGATCCTCGCGGGCACGGTCGGGTTCCGGCTTCCGGAGGCGTGGGACGACGTCGTGCGCAGGCTGGTGGTCACCACGGGGACTCGGGTCGCCGACGAGCGCGCGCCCCCCCGCCTGGCGGACCACGGCCCGTCGCTCGCCTACGGTCGATGGGCCGAGGGCCTCGCCCTGTGGGGCGCGGGCGCGCTCGCGCTGGACGCCTTTCAGGCCACCTTCGGCGGGGCACGTCGGACGACGCACCGGGTGGGCCCCGGGGTGGTGCGGGCCCAGGGCTGGACGGCGGAGTCGCTGCTGCGGTGGGCGGGCCTGGGTCCGGAGCACGCCGCGCGGATCGCGGGCCGCGTGGGGAGCGTCCCGCGAGGTCCCGACGCGGGGCCCGGCGAGAACCACGATCCGGCCATGTCGGCCCTCTGGACGGGGGACAGGGCGACCTTCCTCACCCACCTCGCGGCCCTCGAGGCGGTGTTGGACCACGAGGTGATGGTGCACCTCCCCGCGGGCCACGCCCGGGAGTGGACCCCGGCCGACGATCGTCTGCCCTCGGAGTCGGAGGACCCGCGCGCTGCGCTCCAGTGCGCCGGGGTGCACCTCGCCTTGATTCGGCACGCGCTCGTCACCGAGCCGCCCGACGGCCGGGGCGCGCGCGGGGGCCGCCTCCGCCTGTTCGCGGGCCTCCCCGCCGACCTCTGGGGCGAGCCGCTCCGGCTCGTGGACATCCCGACCCTCGCGGGGCGCCTCTCGGTCGCCGTGGACCCCGCGGCAGACGGCCGGGTGGACGTGCGCATCAAGGCGCCGGAGGGGGTGCGGCTGGAGCTGGTGCCTCCGGTGGGCGAGCCCGTCGCGCTGCGCGGCGGCGACCACCGGATCCTGGTCGGCTGAGCGAGGAGGCCTCGGCGGCTACTCGAGCCCGCAGGCGTCCTGCCAGGCCAGCTCGAGCTCCGAGAGCGGGCCCGCGAACGCCTCCCGACCCGCGTCGTCCGGCGAGGCCCCGCGCCCCAACCTTCGGGCGAAGAGGCTCACCTTGTCCCAGCCGTACTGCTCCACAAGGAACCCCGAGAAGGATCGCAGCGCACGCTCCGTCGGCGCGTCGTTGCGCTGGGTCCCGGCCAGCAGGCGGGTGGGGAAGAGCGTATCCGCGGCGATGACGGCCGCGTTCTCATCGACGGTCGTGGGGCCCTGCTCCGCGTACAGGGACAGCCCCACGACGAACCAGGGCGGCGCCCGGTCGCCCGCGACCTCGCTGGTCGCGGCGCGGGTCACGAGGCCTCGAGCCGCGGCGCGCAAGGCGGCGGCGTCGTCCCGGGCGCCCCCCGCCGGGAACACGATCTCCGGCGAATAAGGAGCCTCCGTCCACGCCCGCCCCGAGCCGTCCAGGGGCTCCGCGGACAACCGCGCGGAGAGGTCCCGGGGACGCAGACCCAGGGCCGCGCCCAGCTCCTCGGCCGCGTCGTCGAGCGCCCCGAGGGCGGCGGAGGCCACGGCCGCGTCGAGCCCCGTGTCCGTCGTCCGGAACCACCGGGACTCCGGGCGCTCCTCGTCGGCGGCCGCTTCGACCTCCGTCGGGACCTCCGTGACCTCGGGCTCGGCTTCTTCGACGGGGGCCTCGGCGGGGGTGGGGGCGGGATCCTCCGCGGGCGCGACGCGGGGCGCCGGGGTCGCAGCGGCGCGCGCCTCGAGGGGGGCCTCTTCCTCCGCTTCGACGGGCGCGGCCTCGGGCGGCGGGGCCTCGGGAGCCTTCGAGAAGCGCTCCCGCAGCAGGAGCCCCGCGAGCACGACCACGGCGGCGACCAGGAACAGGTTCACGCCCGAGGGGCGCTCGACGCGCCCCAGCGCGCTCTTCATCCGCGACTGGGTGGCGGGCTCGGAGACCGTGGCCCCGGCGCCCTCCCCTGCCCCGATGCGCGGCGGCGGCGGCCACAGGACCTTGCGCGGCAGCGCGGGCCGCTTCCCGGGATCGCCCTCGCGACCCGACGCGTCCGCAGCCACCAGCTGCACGTCGGCGCCCAGCTCGAAGAGCGTGCGCTGGAGCTCCCGGGCCCGGTTGCGCGGCACGCGTTGGGCGGCGCGGTAGGGCAGCACCTCGAGCTGACGCGCCACCGCCGCCTGCGCGACCTGCTTGCCGATGTGCAGCGCCACGGCGTCGCGCCCGTCGTTCCGATTCCACCCCACGATGTCGACGTGCAGGCGCTCGGGTCGTCGGTACGACGCGTAGGCCTCCCCGCACTCGGTGCAGCGCGCCCCCGCGGCCACGGTGACCCGCTCCTCGTTGGTGCAGTAGGCGAGCTGGGGGTTGGTGCCCGCCGCGCCGTCGAGCTCCGCGGCGATCCCCAGGAGCTCGTAGTGCACCTGTGCGTGGGACGTGGGCCGCGCCTCCGGGATCTTCGCGAGCATGCGCTGCACGAGGGAGGTCAGGCGCTCGGGGAGCCTCGTGTTCACCTCCCGGAGCAGGGGCGGCTCGTCCTGGATGTGCTTGAGCAACACGCCGTAGGTCGTGTCGGCCTCGAACGGGGGGAACCCGGCGAGCATGTGGAAGAAGGTCACGCCCAGCGAATAGATGTCCGATCGGAAGTCCCCGCCGGTGCCTCGGGCGATCTCCGGCGCCATGTACGTGGGGGTGCCCATCATGGTGCCGGACTGGGTGAGCGAGGCGTCGTCGTTGAGCTTCGCGAGGCCGAAGTCCACGACCTTGAGGATCCCGTCGCGCCCGACCATCAGGTTCGCGGGCTTGATGTCCCGGTGGAAGATCCCCGCCTTCGAGGCGGCGTCGAGCCCCGAGCAGGCCTGGGCGAACAACGCGAGGGCCTGCTCCAGTCGGAACCGCATGCGGGCCTCGATGAGCTCGTCCATGGACCAGCCCTCGATGAGCTCCATGGCGTAGAAGGGCGCGGCGAAGGTGGTGGTGCCGGCGAAGTACACGACGGCGACGTGGGGGTGCTGGAGCCTCGCGGCGGCCCGCGCCTCCCGCTCGAAGCGGGTCACCTGCTCGGGGTTGAGGGCCGCGCTGGGGTGGATCACCTTGACGGCGACCTTCTTGCCCAGGGCGGTGTCGGTCGCCAGGTACACCTCGGACATGGCCCCCGCGCCGAGGGGGGCGTCCAAGCGGTAGTGCTCCAGGGAGCTGCCGACGAGTCCGTGACTCACCGCTGGTCAGGATTCCACGCCGCGGCGCCCCGCGCGACCCCGACGGCACGCGTTTTCATGGGCGGGGCCGCGACCATCGCACCAGGACGACCACCGACGCGGACGCCACGAAGGCTGCGGCCACCGTCCAGACCCCGCCCTGCAGGCTCGCCGCGGCGGCCGCGGCGCCCACCGCGGTGGCGCCCCAGAGCCGCAGCACCGCCCCCCCGTGTCCGAAGCCGCGGTCCACGAGGCGGTGATGCAGGTGCCCCCGCTCGCTGCGGAAGAGGCCCGACCCGCTCCGCAAGCGGCGGCCGACGGTGAGGCCGGCGTCCAGGATCGGCACCCCCAGCACGAGGCCCGCCGCCACCATAGGGTGGCCCGCGGCGGATCCCCCCGCCTCGAGGGCCGTGACCGCGACCAGGAAGCCCACGAGGTTCGACCCGTGATCGCCCAGCTGGATCCTCGCGGGCCGAAGGTTGTGCACGAGGAAGCCGAGGAGCGACCCCGCCAGCGCGGCGCTCGTGAGGCCGCGCCCGGCGTCTCCCGAGGCGACCGCGTAGCCGACCCAGGCGACCGACGCGAGCGCCGCGACGCCCCCGGCGAGGCCGTCCAGCCCGTCGAGGAAGTCGAAGGCCACCACGACGCCGACGATCCAGAGCACCGTGATCGCGGGGCCCGGCGCGTCCACCACGAGGACGTCGGTGAGTCGCAGCGTCTCCACGGACGGTCCGAGCCACCAGACCGCGACCCCGAGCGCCGTGATCGCGAGCAGGCGCCCCCGCGCGTCGGTGGCGCGGAGGTCGTCGTGGAGCCCGAGGACCAGGGCCAACGGCGCGAGGAGGACGGCCCCGTCGAGCACCCCCGCGGCGCCGCAGGCGACGAAGAACGCGAGCCCCACCGCCAGCCCCCCGACCCGCGGGAGGGGTCCTCGGTGGCTGCGATGACCTTCCTCGCCCACGTCCTGGAGGCCCCACGCGTCCGCCCAGCGAGGCAGCAGCGCCCCCGCCACCGCGGCGAGCACCGCGGCGCCCAGCGTGACCCCGACCAAGGCGGTCACGAGGACCTCCGGATCGTGGTCACGGCTTCGTCCTGGCCCAGCGTCACCTCGGCGGTCCAGGCGGGGCGAGAGGCCCCCGGCCGGGGGTGCCAGGTCGAGGCGAAGGCGCGCACGCGGCCTCCCCCGGCGGACAGGGAGTAGCGGCGGCCCCCCACGCGCCACGAGACGCCCCCGTCCACCGCGACGTCGGTCGCGTCGGGGAGGTGGAACCGGGCCACTGCTCCACGATCCCCGCGGCCCTTCACCCGATCGCGGACCACCACCAGGTCGTCGCCGGTCCCCGGCGTCCAGGCGCGCTCGTGCACCACGCCCCCGTCGGGGTAGGTCAGCCGACCCGCGATCCGGTCCGGGCTCGCCTCGACGAGCTCGGGCGCGGCGCGCCGACCCACGCGAAAGTCGCCCACCAGCTCCGCCTGCTCGAGGTCTCCGACCTGAAGGGTGGAGTGCGAGGCCGTGCCCCGGGTGGCCCGTCGGCCGGGCCCCGAGTAGTCCGACGTCCCCCGATTCCCCACGACGCGTCGGGGGCCGTCCGAGAGCTCGAACGAGAGGATGTCGCAGTGCGCGTGAGCGGCCTGCTCCGGCGGGCCCGGGGGGCCGCAGTCCACGAGGAGGCGTCGGTCGCCCCGGCGATCCACGACGTACCCCTCCTCGGGGAAGGCCACGAACCGCTCGGGGTCCGGGACTCGAAGGCCGGCGGCGGTCGCGGCGCGCGCGATCTCCTCCCAGGTCGGCCCGTCGCCCAGGGCGCCGTCGTTGAAGAGCGCCACGTCGCCGTCTCCGTGGCTCAGGGCCGCGCCGAACGCGACGCCTCGGGTCACGAGCCGACCGAGCCCCGCCCGGGGGCCGTCGGGGAGGTCGTCGCCCCACGCGATGATCACGTCGAGCAGATCGCGCACGACGTCGAGGTGGTAGCGCGGGCTCCGCTCGTGGTGTCCGCCGCCGCCCAGGAACTGGCGCGCGGCCTCCTCGACCAGGCGCTCCAGCACGCCGCGAGGCCGCCCGCCCCGGACCCGGGCCGAGCACGCGAGGGCGGCCAGCTCGGTGAGCACGTGGTTGCCGCGGCTGTGGCGCTCGAGGCGGACCGAGAGCAGCGCGGCCGCCACGCGGGTGTGCCGATCGAGTTCGCGGCGCAGGGGCTCGGTCACGGCGCCTCGCCCCTCGAGCACGGCCCACAGCCGCAGGAGGTTGAGGGACCGACGCGCGAGGGGGAACGGCCGCCAAGCGGCGCCTCGTCCCGGGCGGCACCGCGTCCAGTGATCCTCGAGCACCGTCGCGAGGAAGTCCGGGTCCCCCGCCGCGGCGACGGCCACCGGATCGCGCAGGTAGTGGACGCGCTCGGCGAAGAGCGCGGGCATGCCCTCCGAGGCCCAGTCCGGCGCGGCCGGGTCCGAGGCGCGGCTCCAACCGAGGATGCGCAGGCGCCCCGCGCGGGGATCCGACTCGGGATCGAGCGGGGGCAGGAGCATCTCGGCCGCCGGGGACCCACCCCACCGGCGGAGCGCGCCGGCGTCGGCCCGGTCCCGGCGGGTCGCCCGATCGGCGGCCGCGTGGAGGCGCACCGGGAGCCCCGCCTCCAGCGCCCGGAGGGCCCGATCGACCCCGAACCACCCGATCCGCCGGAGCGAATGGTGACGCGCGGCGCGCAGCGTGGGGCCCCAAGGCATCGGGGCACGAGATAGCACGTCCGCCGGAACGAGTATCATCCGCACGAATCCCCCTCCGGTACCGCCTGCGCATCCATGTCCGACCCGCTCCACAACGCCGTCTCGACCCTCCGCGACCGCACGGCCGACTTCGGCCCCGACAACCCCTGCCTGCGCCTCACCTCCGCGCGCGCCCGGGCCATGCTCGACCTCGTCGATCTCGAGCCCGCACGCGAAGGCCTGTCCGCCGCGGCGCTCCGTGGGCTCACCTGCGGCTCGCACCGCAAGGTGAAGCTGGTGTCGTTTCCGCCCGAAGACGAGGCGGAAGAGGCGCTGGAGCCGCGGCTCACGAAGATGCACCGGGTGGCGACGCTCCACGAGGAGAGCCACGGGGCGCACGATCTGAGCATCGGCTTCCCCTTCCTCTCGGGCGAGATCGGTCGCGGCCTCACGATTCAGGCTCCACTCTTCTTCTTCCCGGTCCGCCTCGAGCAGGACTTCGACCAGGGTCGGTTCAGCGGCTGGCAGCTCCAGGGACGCCCCAACGGCGACGCGCTCCAGGTCAACCGCTTCCTGCTGCTGGCGCTGCGTCGGTTCGCCCGCAAGCGGTTCGGCGCCGACGAGCTCGAGGAGCTGGCCTGGGAGGTCTTCTACGAGGGCGGCCTCCACGCGGCGCCCGACGACCCACGGGAGTACCTCACCCGCCTCGTGCCCGACCTCATGGAGATGGGCCTGTCGGTGGCTCCCACCCCGCGCCCGCGCCCCCCCGGCGGGGAGCCGTCCACCGATCCTCTGCCCGTCACGCCCCCCGTCCCGGACGGGGAGGCCGGACGCCTGTATGTCGGCCCGAGCGCGGTCCTCGGCCGGTTCGACACGCTCTCCACCGCCGTCGCCGAGGACCAGCTCGCCCTCCTGCGCTCGATCCAGCGCGACGAGGACGTCGACCGGAAGGCCTTCTGGGCCCGCGTCGCCCTCGGCGAGGACGACGGCGGCCTCGGCGCCACCCAGGTCATGCCCAGCGTGACCCCCGAGCAGGCCGGTCCGCCCGGCGATCACCTGTGGCCCGTCGTGCCCTGGGACGGCGATCAGGAGGCGATCCTGGGCCGCGCGGGGTGGGGCAAGGACACGCTCGTGGAGGCGCCCCCCGGCACCGGCAAGACCCAGACGCTGGTCAACCTCGCCGCGGGCACGATGGCGCGCGGGGCGGCCTTGCTGGTGGTGTCGTCGCGTCGGGAGAGCCTGGAGGAGATCCGCCGTCGCCTGGACGCGGTCGGCCTGGCGGACGGGGCCGTGCTCCTGTTCGATCCGGCCCGGGACCGAGAGAACCTGTTCCGCGCCGTGCGGAAGACGCTGCGGAAGCGCCCCCCGAAGCCGACGGGGACCGCCATCGCGGCGCGGGATGCGGCGATCGAGACCCTGGCGGGAGACGTCGAGTGGTTCGACGCCGTGCACCCCCAGCTGCTGGGCGACGGCGGGCCGCGCTCCCCCTTCGACTGCTACGTGCGCCGCCTCGATCGGCGGGGGTTGGTCGACGACGAGCTCGTCGACTCCCTGCCCGTCATCGAGCCCGGCGATCTCGACGCCCTCCTGGCGCCGATCCCGGAGTACTGCAAGGCGAAGCTGGAGACGCTGGTCCCCACGGAGTCGGTCCCCGAGCGACCCTCCTACGCCGGGCGGACCCGCGAGGATCTCGAAGCGGCGCTCGAGAGGACCCTCCCGGCGGCGAAGGAGGCGGTCGCCGCGGCGCGCGCCTGGAAGGACTCGGAGCACGCCCCGGAGTCGCCGCTCCAGCGGGCCGCCGAGTCCGAGGACGACCTGCGCGAGCTCCGCGAGTTCCTCGACGAGGCCCCGCCCCTGGGCCACCCGGCCTGGGCCTCCATCGAGACCGCCCGAAAGTGGCTCGCGTCGCCGGACGCCGCCCGGGAAGGCGCCGACCCCGTGGCGGCCGATGCCCGTCGGGTGGAGCGCTTCATCGACAAGCGGAAGAAGGCGGGCGGGAAGTTCCCCCGGATCCCGCGGGAGGAGTGGGGCGCGCTCCAAGCGGACATCGACAGCTGGGACGAGTACGAGGACAACGCGATCCGCGTCATCAACCCCGGCTTCCACGCCGTGAAGAAGCGCCTGCAGGAGGCCCTCCGGCGGGAGCGGCTGAACGCCGACGACGTCGCTCGCGGGGTCAAGCGCCTGAAGCGTCGGCTGGGGCTCGGCCGGATGGTGCGGACCACGGCGAAGACGCTGTCGATCACCACGCTCGACCGACACGCCCTCCGCAAGGCCCCCGACGAGGCCCTGCGCGCGGCCCCGCAGGACGCAGGCACGGCGCTCGAGTTCGTGAAGCGGTGGCAGGGCGTCCCCGAGCGGTACGACGTGACGCTCAAGGTGTCGCTGCCCCGCACCCGGCAGCAGCACGACGCGCAGGTGGCGAAGGCTCGCCACGCGCTGCAGGCCCCCGCCATCCACGCCGCCGTGATGGAGGCGAAGGAGGCCCTCTCCGAGTGGATCGGGCCGTCGTCGGAGGGGTGGGTCGACTACGCCTTCCAGCAGAACAGGCCGACGCTCATCGACGGGTGGTTCCAGACGGAGGTGGCGGACAAGTTCGACGACCTCGCCGCCGCCGACACCCTGGTGGCGAGCGTCGAGGCCGCCCACGTGGGGCTCGCGGACGTGGCGGTGACCCTGGCTGAAGGGGGGGACGCGTCCCCCGAGAAGACGCTCGCCGCGGCCTTCGCCGAGCGCTGGATCCGAGACGCCGAGGCCGGGCGCCCCGAGCTCGCCGAGTTCTCCGAGGGCGCCGACCGTCGGCGGCGGAAGCGATTGAACGAAGCCACGACCGCGCTCCTGGAGGGCGGCGCCGACGCCGTACGCGAGCGGGTCGCGGCCCGCATCCACGCGCTGCCGGAGGTCATGACGGACCTCGTCGACGCGTTCGACGGCGAGGGGCGCTCCCCTTCGGCGGCGAAGATCGTCGAGCGGTTCTGGGAGCGGAGCCTCAAGGCGATCGTGCCGGTCTGGCTGTGCACCCCCGAGGCGGCCGCCGCGGCCTTCCCGCCAGGGGAGCGGTTCGACGTGGTGGCCTTCGACGACGCCGACGAGCTGACCGTCGAGCGGGCCCTGCCGGCCGCGCGTCGGGGCCGGACCGTGCTCGTGATGGGCGACTCCCGGAGGCCGGGGCCGGACCCCGAAGAGAGCTTCTTCCGCCGCGCGCGGGCCGCCCTCGGAGCCACGCGCTACACGTTCGCTCACGGCGCCGTCTTCCCGCACCTCACCGACGCACGCCGCGCCCTCAGTCCGAGGACGCCGCTGCGCTCCGCCCCCCTCTTCCACCCCCGGCCGAAGCCGCCCGCGATCGAGATGATCCGCATCGCGGGTTCCTGGACCCGGAGGGGGAACATCGCGGAGGCCGACGCCGCCGCGGAGCTCCTGGGCCAGCTGCTCGAGGCCGATCCCGAGCGCAGCCTCGCGATCGTGACGGCGACCCCGACCCAGCGGGACTGTGTGCTCGCCCGCATCCGCCGGCGCGGCCTCCGAAGCCGCGGCTACCGCTCGATCCTGGGGGCGGCGCGCGAGCGGCCGGCCGGCACCCAGACCATCGTCCGATCCCTCGAAGACCTGCGCGGCGAGGCGCGGGACATCGTGCTCTTCGTGCCCGGCGTGGCGGCCGACGGCGAGGCCGTGGTGCCCGAGAGCGTGGGCGTGCTGGGAGGCGACGACGCGGCGACGTACCTCGACGGCGCCCTGGCGGCGGCGCGCTCGAAGACCATCGTGCTCAGCTCGGTCGATCCCGAGGCGTCGCTGCCGGAGGAGGGACCCCTGGCGGTCCTTCGGCGCTACCTGACCGACGCCGCGGGCTGGACCCGAGGCGCCCGACGCAGGTTCCCTCCCCGGGACCACGCGCCCGCCACCGACGCCCTGGCGGCCTCGATCGTGGCCGCCGTGCAGAAGCTGGGCTACCCCTGCGAGCGCGACATCGGCGCGACGGACTGCCGCATCGACATCGCCGTGCGCGACAGCGTCCGGCCACGCCCGTTCCTGCTGGCGATCCTGCTCGACGGGCCCGCCGCGGGGTGGACGCCCGGGGCCCGGCTGCGCGAACACAGCCGCTGGGATCTCCTCCGGGACGCGGGCTGGGCCGTCACGTCGGTGAGCGCCTGGAGCTGGCTCCGACACCGCGCCGAGGTGCTCGAGCGGCTGAAGACCGGCCTCGAGAAGTCGGCCACGGGCAAGCGCCCCCGCCCGCGCAGACCGCCCGTGATCGGCCCGATGCCCTCGGGGACGATCGAAGACTGATCAGGGCCTCGGGCGACCGTCCAGCCAGGCCTCGAGCTGCCCCAGGGGCATGCAGTTGAGGACGTCGTCGGGACCGAGCCCGGCCCGGCGCGCGATGACCACGCCGTGGTCCAGGTGCGACAACGCCTGCGCGCTGTGCGCGTCCGGGGAGATCGAGACGAGCACGCCGCGCTCCTTGGCCATGGCGCAGTGCACCTCGTCGAGGTCCAGCCGCTGGGGGTTGGCGTTGAGCTCGACGGCGCAGCCGCCCTCGGCGCACGCGTCCAGGAACGCCTCGACGTCGTAGGGCGACGCCGGGCGACCGAGCAGGAGCCGCCCCGTGGGGTGCCCGACGACGGCGGTGAAGGGGTTCCGGGCGACCGCGCACATGCGGGCCGTCATCGCGTCGGGGTCCGCGCTGTACCGCGTGTGGACCGACGCGACGACGACCTGCAGCGCAGCGAGGATCTCGTCCGGGTAGTCGAGGCCGCCGTCCCGGAGGATGTCGCTCTCCACGCCCGTGAGCAGGACCGCGTCGTCCCCGCGCGCGTCGTTCATGGCCGCGATCCGCTGCACCTGGTCGAGCAGCCGGTCGACGGGCAGGCCCCCCGCGTACGCCGCGGTGCGCGAGTGCTCGGAGATCCCGAGGTACTCCAGGCCGGCCGCCGTCGCCGCGGCCCGCATCTCCTCCAGCCCGTGGATGCCGTCGCTGTCGGTGGTGTGGTTGTGCAGCGCCCCGCGCAGATCCTCCCGACGCAGCAGCCGAGGCCGCGCGACGCCCACCCCCACGAGCGGCACGCCGGGCTCCCGGCGCGCGGGCGGGGTCGGGTGCAGCCCGAGGGCGGCGTACACCGCGTCCTCGTCTTCGCAGTCGACGAGGTGGGGGCCCATGCCCGAGTCGAGGAAGAGGCCCTCGGCGTCCAGGGATCCGCCCCGCTCCCCGGCGCGCGCGGCGAGGGCCTCGATGTGCCCCGAGGTGCCCGTGGCGAGCAGGGTGTGGACCGCGAACAGCGAGGGATCGGCGCACCCGGTGACGGTCACGGGGACGGTCCCCTCCCCCGCCAGCAGCTTCCCGGCGCGGTCCTGGACGGCCTCGTCGCCGAGCACGAGCAGGTCGACGGACGTGGCGATCTCGGTCCCGCGTCGCACGTCCCCCACCAGCGCCGCCCGGATCCCCTCGGCCTCGAGGCGCTGCAACGCCGCGCGAGCACCCTCCTGCGCCTGGTCCTGACGCAGCCCCTCGCGGCCTTCGCGCATCGCGGCGATCGAGGCGAGGACCGTCTCCTGGGTCTTCGGGCCGAAGCCCTTGAGATCGACGAGCCGGTTCTCGTTGCAGGCGTACTCGATCTCGGCCACGGTCGTGAGGCCGAGTTCGTGCCACAGCGCCCGGATCTTGCTCGGACCGATCCCCCGGATGCGGCGGGTCTCGAACAGGCCCGCGGGGATGCGCTCCTCGAGCTCCGCCAGCTGCGGGACGGGGCGCCCCTCGAGGACCGCCCCGATCGTCCCCAGCAGGCCCTTGCCGATCCCGCGGATCTTGCCGAGCTCGCCGTCGTAGTACGCCGCGCGCACGCCCTTGCCGAGCTTCTTGATGATGCGCGCGCCGTTGGTGTAGGCCCGGGCCCGCATCGGGTGCTCGCCGAGGAGCCCGTAGCCGAACCCGATCTTGTCCAGGACGTCCTTCACCTCAGCCATGCCGGGAGCCTAGACGACCCACGCGTATGCTCCGAGCCATGAGCGACGAAGAGCCGCCCTGGCAACCGCCCGAGGTCGTGGAGGTGCCGATCACGGACGAGCTGGACCTGCACTGGTTCCAGCCGCGCGAGGTCGGTCCGGTCGTCCGCGACTACCTGCACGAGTGCGCGGACCGCGGCATCAGCCCCGTGCGGTTGATCCACGGCAAGGGCAAGGGCGTCGCCCGGCGGACCGTGCAGAAGGAGCTGGAGCGCCACCCGCGGGTCGTCTCGTTCCGCCTCGGCGGCGCGGGAGAGGGCGGCTGGGGCGCGACGGTCGCGGAGCTGGACGTCGAGCCCTCGGTCTAGTCGTCGCGGCCGCCGAGCAGGCCCGCGCGCATCGCCCAGTAGAGGAGCTGCAGGATCGCCGAGATCGCGGCGGCGAGGTACGTCGCGGCCGCGGCGGTGAGGACGCGGGACACCCCGGCGAGCTCGGCCCCGTGGAGCAGCCCGTGCTGGTGGAGGGCCTTGCGGGCGCGGATGCTCGCGTCGAACTCCACGGGGAGGGTAACGAGCGTGAAGGCGACGAAGCCGGCGAACAGGGCGACGCCCACCTGCGCGAGGGCCGTCATGCCGATCATGAGCCCGATGATGACGATCCAGATCCCCGCGTTCGTGCCGAAGCTCGCCACCGGGACCATCGCCTGCCGAATCTTCATGGGCGCGTAGCCCTGGGCGTGCTGGAGCGCGTGGCCGACCTCGTGGGCGGCGACGCCGGCGGCCGACACGGAGGCCCCGTCGTGCACGTCCGGGCTCAGCCGGAGGGTGCGGCTGCGGGGGTCGTAGTGGTCGGACAGGAATCCGGAGGCGCGCTCGATCCCCACGTCGTGGATGCCCTCGGCGCGCAGGATGGCGGCGGCCACCTGGGCCCCCGTGCGCCCCCCGGCCGTGCGCACGCGGCTGTACTTGCGGAACGCGGCCTTCGTCCACATCGAGGCGAGGAGGCTCAGGCCGAAGCCGACACCGAGCACGATCATGTAGAGGGGGTCGAAGTACATGCCCCGTGTTCTAGTGCCCCGGCGGCGTTTGGCAAGGCGGGGATGGTCTACTGACCCCATGGCTCGTGAACGCGTGGTCCTGGTAGACGGCTCCTCCATGGTCTTCCGGGCGTGGTTCGCCCTCCCGAGCAACCTCCGCACCACGTTCGGGCTCACCACCAACGCCGTCTTCGGCTTCGCGAACATGTTTCGGAAGACGTTCGCGGGCAAGACCCCCACTTACGGGGCGGTCGTGTTCGACGCCCCGGGCCCCACCTTCCGCGCCCAGAAGTACCCCGAGTACAAGTCCAGTCGACCGCGCATGGACCCCGACCTCAAGGCGCAGCTGCCGTGGATCGACAAGGTCGTCGCCGCCAACAACTTCCCCATGCTGCGCCAGCGGGGGTTCGAGGCGGACGACATCATCGGGACGCTGACGCGGCTGGCGCGGGCCGCGGGTCACGAGGTCCACATCCTCGCCGCGGACAAGGACTTCGCGCAGCTCATCGGCCCCGACGTGCGCATGATCGACACGCTGCGGGACGTCACCTACGACTCCGATCTGGTGTTCAAGAAGTGGGGCGCGCGCCCGGACCAGTTCGTCGACTTCCTGGCGCTCATGGGCGACAAGATCGACGACATCCCCGGCGTCCCGGGCATCGGCAAGAAGACGGCGAGCGACCTCCTGGCGACGTTCGGGGACCTCGAAGGCGTCCTCACGAACACCTCGAAGCTCAAGGGCAAGCGCCGGGAGCTGCTCGAGGAGCACGCGGCCCAGGCCCGCATCTCCCAGGAGCTGGCGACCATCGACCAGCAGGTCCCCCTGGAGTTGACGCTCGAGGACCTGCGCATCGATCCCCCCGATCCGGCGGTGCTCAACGAGCTGCACCTGGAGCTCGAGTTCTACTCCCTCATCTCGGACGCCCAGCGCGAGGGCATCGCCGCCGCCGAAGACGACGTGCGCTACGACACCGTGACGGATCTCGCGGGCACCCGCGCGGTGCTCAGCCGCCTCTTCGAGCACCCCCACGACCAGCCCGTGGCCGTCGTGCCGATCCACGACGCGGCGCCCCCGGCGATCACCCGGATGGCGGGGATCGCGCTGTCTCTGGGCGAGGGCACCGCCACCTACGTCTCCTTCTTCGGACCCGGCGGAGGCGTGGGGCGGCTGGGCCTCATCGTGCTGAAGGTGTGGCTCGAGGACGCCCACCGGCACAAGGTCGTACACGACGCCAAGGAGCTCTGGCTGGCCCTCCGCCGCCAGGGCGTGGAGCTGCGCGGCGTCGACTTCGATCTGCGCCTCGCGTCGTTCCTCGTGGACCCCACCGGGATCATCCCCCACCGCCTCGACCAGATCGTCCGTCAGTACCTGCACATCACGACCCCCGCGGCCAAGGCCGTGGTCGGCGCGGGGAAGAAGGAGGTGCGCTGGAGCGAGGCCGACGTGGGCGCGGTGTCGGCCTGGGCGTGTCGCCACGCGGACCTCGTGGGGCGGGTGTTTCCCAGGCTCGTGGACCGGGTCGAGGGCGAGGGGCAGACCGCGCACCTCCGCGAGCACGAGCAGCCGCTGTCGGCGGTCCTGGGGCGCATGGAGCTGGCGGGGATCAAGGTCGACCCCGACGACCTGGACCGCCTCGGCGTCGAGTTTCGGGCCGTCGTCGCCGAGCACGAGCAGCGGATTCACGGCATGGCGGGGCGGGAGTTCAACATCCGCAGCACCAAGCAGCTGAGCGAGGTGCTCTTCGAGGAGCTGGAGCTGCCGGTCATCAAGCGGACGAAGACCGGGTATTCGACGAACGTCGACGTCCTCGAGGCGCTCGAGCGCAAGGGCCACGCCATCGCCACGGAGCTCCTCCAGCACCGCAAGTTCACGAAGCTCATCAACACCTATACCGACGTGCTGGTGGCGTCCGTCCACCCCGACACGGGCCGCATCCACACCCGAATCCAGCAGACCGTGGGCGCGACGGGGCGGCTGATCACGACCGATCCGGACCTCCAGAAGACGCCGATCCACACGCCCGAGGGCAAGCGCATCCGGCGGGCGTTCGTCGCCGAGCCGGGGCACGTCCTCATCTCCGCGGACTGGTCCCAGATCGAGCTGCGGGTCCTCGCTCACGTGTCGGGGGACCCGAGGCTGATCGAGTCGTTCGAGCAGCGGCTGGACCTGCACTCCCGGACCGCCTCCCAGCTCTTCGACGTCCCCGTCGCGGCCGTCACCCGCGAGCAGCGCGACGTGGGCAAGACCATCAACTTCGCCACCATCTACGGCCAGGGAGCGACCGCGCTGGCGGGGATCCTGCGCATCCCCCGCCGGGAGGCCCAGGCGTACATCGAGGGGTACTTCGAGTACTACCGGGGGGTGCGGGACTGGGTCGACGCGACCGTGGAAGAGGCGCTGAAGACGGGGTACGTCGAGACGCTGCTCGGCCGCCGCCGCTACATCCCCGAGCTCTCGTCCAACAACTTCACCGACCTCGCCACCGGCAAGCGCATGGCCGCCAACACGCCCATTCAGGGCACGGCAGCCGACATCTGCAAGGCGGTGATGCTCGAGCTGCCGACCCGGCTCGAGCGGGCGGGGCTGAAGACCCGGATGCTGCTCCAGATCCACGACGAGCTGCTGTTCGAGGCGCCCGAGGACGAGGTCGAGGAGGCGTGCGCGATCGTCCGGGAGCGGATGGAGAACGTGGTGGAGCTACGGGTGCCGCTCGTCGTGGACGTGGGGCACGGGGCGAGCTGGGCGGAGGCTCACTGAGCAGCGGTCAGGGGTTGCACTGGCCTTCGTCCGCGCCGTTGCAGCCCCAGCAGGCCACCTGGCCGTTGTCGCGCACGCCGCAGGTGTGGTTCCAGCCCGCGTCGACCTGGTCGAAGGCGCCGCCGGGGGCGTTCAGCTGGCCGTTGGCGCCGTTCCCCCAGCAGGTGACGGTCGAGTCGTCGGCATCCACCGCGCAGGAGTGCGTGTCGCCCGCGGTCACGTAGGCCCAGGTGTTCCCGGCCGGAGCCTGCGACACCTGGTCGTGGCTGTCGTTGCCCCAGCACTCGATCGCGCCGTTGGTGCGCACGCCGCAGACGTGGCCGCCGCCGGCGTCGATCTGAGAGAACGTGCCGCTGGGCGAGGACACGCCGTTCCAGCAGGTGACGTTCCCGTTCTCGGTCATGGCGCACGAGAACTCGTCGCCCGACGCGACCTGGTTCCACGGGCCCGCGGGCGGCGCGACGGCCCAGTTGTTGGCGGTGCCCCAGCACGCCACCTCCTGGGTGTTCAGGACGCCGCAGCTGTGGTTGTAGCCGCTGCTCAGGTGCGAGTAGGTGCCGAACGGGTCGCTGCCCTGGTTGTCGGCGTCGTAGCCCCAGCAGCGGACGGTGCCGTCCAGGGTCATGCCGCAGCTGTGCTTCTCGCCCATGGACACGATGCCGAAGGCCTCCGCGGGGCGGTTGGTGACCTGCCCCGAGTTGTTCGAGCCGGACTGCACGCCCCAGCAGTCGTACGCGCCGTCGAAGCCGATGTCGCACGTGTGCCAGCGGCCCGCGCTCACGTGGGGCACGACGTCGAAGTGCACCTCCACCGTGTCCGAGCCGGTGGCGCCCTCCTCCTCGTCGTCCTCGGGGGTGACGATGCACTTCCAGGAGTCGTTGTTCGCGGTCTCGTTGGCGGGGATGCTCTGGCCCGAACGACTCACGGAGTTTCCGTTGACCTCCCAGGCGTAGGTGTAGGTGACCTCGTCGCCGTCGGCGTCCTCGGACGGCGCCGTGACGCTGCACACCAGATCGGAGTCCGCCGTGGGCGAGCCCGGCTGGATCGAGACGCCGGGCTGGGTGGGCGCGGTGTTGTCGATCGTGACCGACGCGGTCACGGTCGTGCCCTGGTCGATGCCGTCGCTCGGGGTCACGAAGCAGGTCCAGACCTGGTGCTTCGCGGTGGACGACGAGGACACGTTGGGGTCTTCGCCGCCGTCGTCGCCGTCGACCTCCCAGCGGTAGGTGTAGGTGATCTCGTCGTCTTCTGGGTCCGCGGAGGGGACGTCGATCACGCAGCCGAGGTTGTCCGTAGTGGTCGGGACCCAGGGATCGATGCGGATCTCGGGCGCGTTGGGGGGCGTGTTGGGTCGGCAGTCGGGGGCCAGGCTGCAGTCCTGATCCTCGCAGTCGAACAGGCCGTCGGCGTCGTTGTCCGCGTCGTCCGAGCACTCCCCGGGGTCGTCGCCCTCGCGCTCACGCGCCTCGGTGATGCCGACGTCCTGGCAGCCGAGGGAGAGCAGCAGGAGGGTGGACAGGGAGAGGCCGACGAAAGTACGAGAGATTGCGGGCACGGGGTGCACTCCAAGGGGGAGACAGACGATCGCGCGATGAATCTAGCGCAAGGAAGTTTCGTGCGCAGGGCTCCGCTGCGCCCGCCTGCGCGTCATCGACGGGCGGACGCGGCGTCGAGCGCCCGGCGCATGCGGGCCACGGCGCGCCGGAGCTCGGGGGGATCGTGGGGGGCGAACCCGAGGCGCAGGAAGGGAACGGGCCGCCGGTCGAAGCGAAACGTGCCCCCCGTGGCGAAGCGGACTCCGGAGGCCGCGGCCCGGTCCCGCCAGGCGTCCACGTCCACGTCGTGAGCCCGCACCCAGAGGTTCATCCCGCCCCGAGGGCGCCGGAACGAGAGCCGGTCCCCGAACTGCTCCTCCAGAGCGTCCGCGAGCGCGTCCCGCCGTCGCTGGTAGGTGCGCCGCATCCGCCGGATGTGACGGACGACCTCCCCGTCCTCCAGCAGCTCCGCGACGGCGTGCTCCACGGCCCGATCGCCCTGCCGGTCCACGAGCGCGCGCAGCCGCGCCGCCCCCTCCACCACGTCTGGACGCGCCACGAGCCAGCCCAAGCGGAGGCCGGGGGCCAACACCTTCGAGAAGGTCCCGAGGTACACGACCACCCCCGCCGGGTCCGCGCTCGCCAGGGGCAGGACGGGCCGCCCCTCGTAGTGGAACTCGTTGTCGTAGTCGTCCTCCAGGATGGCGATGCGTCGCTCGGCGGCGAGCTCCAACAGCGCGATGCGCCGCGCGGGCGAGAGCAGCGCCGTGGTGGGGTACTGGTGGTGCGGGGTGAGGTACACGGCGCGCAGCGGCGCCTCGTCCGCGATCGAGCGGACGGCCCCCACGTCCATGCCGTCGCGGTCCACGGGGACGGGCACCAGGACGGCCCCCGCGGCGCGCAGGGTGGCCCACGCGGGTTCGTAGCCGTACTCCTCCACGGCGACCCGATCCCCCGGGCGGATCAGCAGGCGGGAGGCCAGAAACATGGCCATCTGGCTGCCCCGCGTGACGATGAGATCCTCGGGCTCGACCGTGATCCCGCGCGTCGCCGACAGCATCCGCGCGAGCGCCTCACGCAGCCGCGGCTCGCCCCTTGGGTCCCCGTACGCCAGCAGCCGCCGCCCGGCCCGACGCACGCTCCGCCGGTAGGCGCGCGCGAGGAGATCGGCGGGCAGGAGCCGCAGGTCCGGGAGGCCGCCCGCGAGCACGAGTTCGTCTCGACGGGGAACGGCCGCGAGGCTCAGGAGCCGGGGCGGAGGCGGGAGCTCGACGTCGAACCCCGTCGCCGCGGGCGGGGAGGGCGAACCGAACGGCACCGGCGCGCGCGTCGGCATGTCCAGAGCGACGTACGTCCCGCTCCCTTCGCGCGCCTCCACCCAGCCCTCCGCTTCGAGCTCCCGGAACGCGGCGAGGACGGTGTTGCGGTGGACCCCCAGCGAGCCCGCGAGGCGACGAGTCCCGGGCAGCCTCTCCCCGGGCGCGAGCCTCCCGCGGGCGATGTCCGCCGCCACCGCGCGGGCGATGCGGCCGTAGAGCGGCCCGCGGCTCCCGTCGTCGATCTGCAGCCTCAGGTCCCAGGTCAACCGGTACCTCCTTCTTGTTCATTCCGGATCTTTTTTACCATCCGACTGAACGCCATGCTGCCTCCATGTCCGGCGCCGAACCGCTCCCCCTCGCCCGCTCCCTCGAACTCCTGCGACGCGCGCCCTGCATGGACGTCGCGTCCGTCGGCCCGGACGGGGAGCCGCTCCTTCGACCCCTCCTGGGCGTGCTGCTCGACGGCGACCCGTGCTTTCACGGGGGGCCTCGCGGGGCGAAGGGCGGCCTCGCCGGGCGGGAGGCGGTCGTCTCCGTGCACGAGACCCTGGCGACGATCCCGTCGTACTTCGTCGATCCGCGGCGGGCCTGCCCGGCGACGACCTGGTACCGAAGCGTGCAGGTGCGCGGTCGGCTCGAGGAGATCGAGGACGCCGAGGAGCGGGCCGAGGTGCTCCGGCGCTTGATGGTTCGGTTCCAGCCGGAGGGCGGCTACGTCCCCATCGCCCCGGAGCACCCCCTCTACCGCAACGCGATCCGCGGGCTGATGATCCTGCGCCTGCGGTCCCGGGAGGTCGTGGGCCGGATCAAGATCGGGGCGAACCGGTCCCCGGAGGAGCGCAGCCGGATCCTCGAGGGGCTGTGGCGTCGGGGAGAACCGGGGGACGTCGAGGCCGTCGGGGACGTGCTCCGGCTCGCCCCGGGGCTCCCGACGCCCGCGTTCCTGGAGGCCCCCGAGGGGACCGAGCTGCTCCCCTGCCCGGCCGTCCACGACGACGCGGTGGCGGGCGCGACGGCGCTGCTCGAGGGGCAGTACTGGAACGTCGGCTGCCCGTCGTCGGTGATCGCGGAGGCCCACGCCCAGGCCGACGCCTGGATCGCCGCCCGGGACGAAGGCGGCCGCATCGTCGGCACCGCCCGCGCGATCTCGGACGGGGCGAAGCACGCGTGGATCTACGGGGTCGCCGTCGACCGGGCGTGGAGGGGACGAGGCCTGGGACGCGCGATCATGGAGCTGTTGATGGACCACCCGAGGCTCCGCCGCACCGAGTGGATCCACCTCAGCACGAAGGACGCGCAGGGCTTCTACGAGGGCCTCGGGTTCGGCCCCACCGACTCCGTGTGTCGCGTGCCCTGGACGAGGGCTCGCCTATCCCGCCGGCGACGCTCGGCGTGAGGCCCCCACGGGGACGGAGAAGGCCTCGGCGAGGGCGTCCTCCACGCGCAGCGTGCCTTCGAGGTGCCGCTCCAGGTGGGCGAAGCTGTCGACCCCCCAGAAGAGGGCCCCGTCCGCGACCACGGTGGGCACGCCGAACACGCCCGCGGCGATCGCTCCCTCGGTGGCCTCCCGCAGCCGGAGCTTGTTCTCGGCCGCCGAGGCCGCCGCCAGTCGCGCTTCCGGATCCACCCCGCAGCGGGACAGCACCTCACCCACCACGTCCGGATCCGTCACGTCGGCGCGCTCGGCCCAGGTGGCCGCGAACAGCGCGCCGATGACGGCCCTCTGCTCCGCGGCGGGCCCGGGGAGGGACGCCACGCGCAGGGGCAGCAGCGGATTGAAGGGGTGCGCGGCCGGGGGCTGGAGCGCAAGCCCCTGCACCGTGGCGGTGCGCAGGCAGTCGAGGAACACGTAGCGGCGCTTCGCCGGGATCTCGGCGGGGCCCTTCTGCCCGTGGTGGTTCAACAGCCCCGCGAACAGGACGGGGACGGGCTCCACCGTTCGCCCGTAGCGCGCGGCGAGGGCGTGGATGCGTGACCAGCCGATGTAGGCGTACGGGGAGATGAAGTCGAAGAAGAAGCGCATGCCGGCGAGCGTACGCCTCCGGATTGTCGCGAGCACAATCCAGGGTTGTCTCAGGCGCAATCCACCCGGCCCCGAGGCTCCGTCGGCGGCCCCGCGACGACCGAACGCAACGACGTACGTCTCTCCAATTTCCGGGAGTTCTCGAGAGCCGGCACGGAGCCTGCGTTGTGTCGGGGCGTGCATCGCACCGACAGCTTGAACCCAGGAGCAACCATGGCCCCCACGTCCCTCTCCCGCACCGCCGCCACCCTCGCCGCCGCCGCCCTCGCCGCTCCCTTCCTGCTGGGCGCGGGCGACGGAGGCGGAAGCTGCGGCGCGGTCTGGAACCGCGACGCCGCCCCCGACATCGAGGGCACGTGGGCCGTCGCCTACGACGACTCCCTCGCCATCGAGATCACGCTCGGCGGCGCCACCTACACGGCCGAGACGGGCGTGAACGGCGGCACGATCGAGATCGAGCACGAGGGGGAGCCCCTCACGTTCGAGCTCGACTGCGAGGACGAGAACATCCTGTGCCCCAGCGAGGCGTGGCCTGCGGAGCTCGACTTCGAGCACCGCAACGCCGAGTACCCCCACCAGTTCCACGCGCTGCTGCCCACGCAGGTCTGCGACGGCGAGCTGGTCGACCCCGAGCCCGCCGAGTGCGGCGAGGACACCGCGAACCCCGAGTGCGAGCAGGTGTGCGACGGCGAGATGGTCGCCGCGACCGAGGACCGCTTCGGGTGGATCTCCGACGACGGGACGGGCATGAGCCTCTTGCTCGGCGCGGGCTACGCGGACAACGGGATCAACTGCGCGCTCCTGGGCCTGTCGGCGGCCACCGCGGAGCTGGAGACGTCCGGCTCGGCCGCCGAGGAGGCCTGGACCGTCGACGCGATGAACCTCGGCGAGGTCACCGTCGCGTACACCGGCGGCTGCCTCTGGGCCGACGACGTGGACGGCGACGATGAGCTCGAGGCCGTCGTGCTGGGCGCGAGCATCTCGATCACCACCGGCTTCGACGCCACCCGCGTCGTGGTCCCCGAGGAGACCCTGTAGCGGACCCCCCGCCCGTCCCCCCGGTAGACTCCGCGGCCATGAGTGAACGACACGCACTTGTGGTCGGCGGAGCCCGGGGGATCGGCCGCGGCATCGCCGCCGCGCTGCTCGACGACGGGGTCCGAGTGACCATCGCCGGGCGAAGCTCCCGCGCCGAGGATCTCGAGGCCCGAGGAGCCGCCTTTCGCGCGGTCGACGTGAGCGACCCCGAGGCCTGCCGCGCCCTCATCGACGCGACCTCCCCCGACATCCTCGCCGTCTGCGCCGGCCCCTACCATCGGGTCCCTCTCCTGAAGGAGACCGCCGAGGGCTGGCGCGGCATGTTCGCGGGCAACCTGGACCCGGTCTTCTTCCTCTCCCAAGCCGCCCTGCCGGGCATGAAGGAGCGCGGCTGGGGGCGCATCCTCACCTTCTCCATGGCCAACGCCGAGAAGCTCCAGGCGAACCCGATGGTCACGGGCCACTACATCGCCAAGGTCGGCGTCCTCGTGCTCACCCGCACGCTCGCCAAGGCGGGCGGGCGCTGGGGCGTGACGGCCAACTGCATCTCCCCCGGCTTCATCGACAGCGGCTCCGCGACCCCGGCCGAGCTCGAGTCGATGATCAAGCACATCCCCGCGCGACGGATCGGGACGGTGGACGAGGCCGTCGCCGCCGCCCGCTTCCTGCTCTCGGACGAGGCGGCGTACGTCAACGGCGCGAACATCGTGGTCAGCGGCGGCTGGGGCCTCTGAGGGGAGCGCGTCGATCCCCTCAGTCGAGCGTCCAGGCCACGGAGCCGTGCGCCACGGTGGCGACGATCCGACCCTGACCGGTGGTGAACATGACCTTCAGGCCGCCGTCCTCGGAGGCCGCGACCTCGCGCTGCCAGACCTTGACGGCGGCAGCCTCCGCCGAAGGGCGATCGTCTCGGCTCCAGCCCATGGGCACGCGCAGGGTGACCTCGCCGGTGTGTCGCGTGATCTCCTTGGTGGGCACCAGGTCCTGGTGGAGACGGACGTCGATCGCGTCCTCCCCACCGCGGGTGAGCAGCACCGCCGCGAACACGAGGAGCAGGGCGAAGACCCCGACGACGACGCCCGCCAGCTTCCTCGCGGGGACGCCGGCGGGCTCGACCCGAAACCGCGCGTGGTGGGCCTCCACGTCCTGCTTCGAGATGGCGGGGGCGCGCCCGAAGGTGCCGGTGTCGATGCCCGCCGCGTCGATCTTCGCGCGGAGCCCGGCAAGGCGCTGCACGACCCGCTCGGGATCGGGGTCCGCTCCGGCCTCCAGGGCCATGATCGCCACGGGGATCAGCTCGGCGGCCTCCCGGAGCACGGGGGCTGCCTTCCGGGGCGACGAGGCTTGGATCCGCAGCCCGATCTTCCCGAACAGCGCGACCGACAAGCCCAGCGCGAAGGCGCCCTGGGGTGAGAGGTCGCCGTCGAGGATCCGGTCGATGCGCAGATCGATCTTCCGGATGTCGCGCATCCCGCCGCGGAACCCCTCCCACTCCTCGTCCGACAGCATGAGGCCGGCGATGTCGCCTTGAAACGAAGAGGCCGACTCCCGGTCCGCGGCCGACCCGCGCAGCGCGTGCATGCATCCCCGAAGGGTCGGGACGTCGGTCTTGGCCATGGCTCCTCGCGGCCCTCCCCGGGCGCCCATGGATCCTATCCGCGGGGAGGATGTTGCGCAGCGATGACGACGGTCGATCCCTGTCTTCCCGCTGCCGCGTGACGGCCCGGGCCGTCTACGATCCCGCCATGTCCATCCGCCTCCTCCCCCTCCTGGCCTCGGCGACCCTGCTCGTGGGCTGCTACGGAAACCCCTTCGCTCCCGACACGACGCAGGAGGCGCCCACGCCCGGCTGGACCGGCGGCAGCGGCGACAGCGACGGCGACGGCATCCCGGACAGCGTCGAGGGCAACGGCGACCCCGACGGCGACGGCATCCCCAACCACCAAGACCTCGACAGCGACGGCGACGGCATCCCCGACGCCGTGGAGGGCCAGGGGGACAGCGACGGCGACGGCATCCCCGACTTCCTGGACACGGACAGCGACAACGACGGCGTTCCGGACGCGGACGAGGGCATCGGCGACGCGGACGGCGACGGCATCCCCAACTACCTGGACACGGACAGCGACAACGACGGCATCCCCGACGGCCAGGACGACGACATGGACGGCGACGGCATCCCCGACGACGTCGAGGGCCAGGGCGACTCGGACGGCGACGGCGTCTCGGACTCCAGCGACCAGGACTCGGACAATGACGGCATCCCCGACGGCGAGGAGGTGGCCAACGGGACCGACCCCACGAACCCGGACACGGACGGCGACGGCTGGACCGATCTCGCCGAGGACGCCTGCGGGAGCGATCCCCTGGACCCCCTCGACTTCTGCGACGGCTTCCAAGGCCAGATCCCGGCCCAGATGGTGACCGACGTGGTGGTCACCTACGACACCCAGATCCAGCAGGGCGACGTGATGTTCCTGCTCGACGAGACGGGCTCGATGCAGGGCACCCTCGACGACGTCGCGAACAACTTCTCCACGGTCGCCGCCCAGATCAACGCGCTGATCCCCGACCTGACGTTCGGCGTCGCGTCCTTCGACGACTACAACTTCGGCGAGATGGGCGAGCCCGGGGACCTGCCGTACAAGAAGCAGATGCAGCAGACGACCGACCTCGGGGCCGCCCAGGCGGCGCTCGCGTCCCTCCAGGCGGGCGGCGGCGAGGACTGGAGCGAGTCGACCGTCGAGGCCCTGTACCAAGCCGCCACGGGCTTCGGGTACGACCAGGACTGCAACGGCGTCTTCAACCCGGAGACCGACGTGCTGCCCGGCTCCACGCTGCCCGTGAACGCGTTCGGGGGCGGCGGACCCAACACCTACAACCCGGGCGTGGCCGGGACCGGCACCCTGGGCGGCAACGGCTTCCGGGAGGGCGCGGTCCCGATCCTCGTGTACACGACCGACGCCACGGTGCGGAACGCGCTGCCGCCCTACGGCGAGGGCCCCAAGGGCAACTCGCCGCCGCCCGGGTGCGCCCAGGACGCCGCCGCTCCGATGCTCGAGGCGGCCCTGGCGGACATCGACGCGAAGGCCATCGGCGTCGCCGCCAACACCTCGGACCCCATCGCGGCGATGCAGATGATCGCGACCTGGACGGACTCCTGGGTGGACCTCAACGGGGACGGCACCATGCAGACGTCCGAGCTGATGGTCTACAGCAGCACCGACTCCACGATCGTGACCCAGGTGGTCGACGCCATCGAGGAGTTCACGGCGAACGTGACCTACGACCTCACGCTCGTGACCGAGGACCCCACCGAGACCGTCGTGAGCGTGAGCCCCGAGTCCTACGTGAACGTGCCCGCGCTCAACACCGTGTCGTTCACGCTCAGCCTGTCCCCGGACACCGCGTCGGGCGTGTCGATGTTCAGCGACACCGTGTACGTGGTGCCGACCACGCTGTACGGCGACGGCACCGTGGTGCTGGCCCAGTGGGACCTGATCTTCGTCGTCACCGCCCCGTGACGCGGACGAGGCCGGTGGACTCCGAGGTCTCCGGCCAGTCCGCCCCCTGCACCAGCAGGTCCACGCAGGTCCGGCGGAGCCCGGCGCCGCAGGGGTAGCAGAACCACCCGTCGAACTCGCACGTGAGCTCGGACCAGGGCGTCACGTCCAGCCGTCCGTAGAGCGTGGAGTCCAGGATCCCGGTGGAGTCCTCGGTGAAGCTCCCCGTGAGCCGGAACTCGTAGATCGTGAGCGGTGGATCGGTGACGGGCAGGCGGAAGAAGGACGTCGCGACCTCGAAGTCCGGCTCCACGTACACGCCCGCGCCGCCCCCATCGGGCATGTCCACGCTCGGGAACGCGGTGTCCTGGGTGCAGGACCCGATGTTCCCCGGGGCGCCCAGGAAGAAGATCTCGCCCGTGTCGAAGTCGACGTCCGTGGGCATGGCCAGCACCGAGTAGTCCTCCATGGCCGCGCCCGTGAGCTCGAGGAGCTGGGTGATGCCGGGGGGCGCGGCGATGTGAGCGCTGTCCCAGTCGAGGCAGTAGGTGCGGTCGAGGAAGTCGTCGGTGGGCTCGGCGGAGTCGTCGTCGTCGCCCTCGGCCGAGTCGTCGTCGTCCCCGCCCGCCGAGTCGTCGTCGTCGCCCCGGGCGGAGTCGTCGTCGTCCCCCTCGGCCGAGTCGTCGTCGTCCCCGTCGGCCGAGTCGTCGTCGTCCCACTCGGTGTCCTCGACCACGTCGTCGTCGTCGAAGCTCCACCGATCCTCCGGGTCCTCGGCCCCTCGCTCCCGAGCGGCGGCGGCCCGCGCCGCCCGGGCGAGCAGGCCTCGACGGTGCTTCTCGGCCGCCCGGCGCGTGCGGCGCTGCTCGGCGGCCGCGCCGGACCCCACCCGCGTGAACCCCGGGGCGCCTGCCTCGGCCCCTCGCTCCCCCGCCGTTCGCTCGGCACGCGCTCGCTCTGCCGCCCTCCTCCGGTCGTCCGGCCCGCGCTCCATCCCCGACGGGTCCCCGTCCGCCCCGCGGAACAGACGGGCGAGCAAGCCCCCGCCGCCCGCTCCCCCGGGGCTCACGCCGAGGAGGCCGAACAGAACGAGGCAGGTGGCGAGGCCCAGGGCCGCCGGAATCCACAGACCGGGGGTCTGTTCTCTGTCGATCGCGCGCATGTCGCGTGTTGAACGCCCCGACGAGCGCGCTTTAAAGAACTTCCGGCGACATCGCGGAGAACACCCGCCGCAAAAGGATCACAACCCCGCAACAGGGGACACGAAAACTCCACGGCGCGCGGGCGTCGCCGCAACGCTCGCGCGAGACAAAGGCGCCGTCATCTCGGTTGGAGTGTCGCCATGTCTCTGAAGAGCCTCGTCGCAACGAGCCCCCGCATCCTCGCCCTCGTCGTCCTCCTGCCCGTGCTGCTGGGCAACCAGGAGTGCGGCGACGGCCCCTGGAACGTCCCCGAGGGCCCCGAGAGCAGCGACGACGGCGGCGTGCCCCTGCCGGGAGGCGATCCCCTGCCCCCCGTCGGCGATCTGGCCGGCGACTGCGCCCCCGTCAAGTGGCTGGCCTGCGGCGAGACCGTCTCCGGCGACAGCGCGAGCCCCAACAGCGGCCACACCACCGTGATCGACGGCTACCCCGGCACCGTGGGCAACTACGGCGGCCCCGAGGTCGCGTTCGCGTTTCACTCGACGCTCGCCGAGACCGTGGAGTGGGCCCTGATCGGCGCGCGCCCCACCGAGATCAACCACGACCTCTTCGTCCTCGCCGAGGGCGACGGCACCTGCCGCGCCGCGAACGCGGAGAAGCGCGGGTTCAACTCCCTCGAGTTCGAGGCGGAGGCCGACGCCGTCTACTTCCTGGTCCTCGACTCCTTCGCCGGAGAGGCGGGCGAGTTCGAGGTGCGGCTCGACTGCGAAGGGGGCGGCGAGTCGAGCCCCTGGAGCCCGACGTCCACCGACATCGAGGCCGAGGTCATCTTCTCTCCCCAGCCCTACGCCGACTCGCACCTCGCGCGCACCGCGGAGAAGCTGGACGCCGCCCGGGAGACGGTGGACGTGGCCATGTACAGCTTCCGCGACGCGGGGGTGATGGAGGCGCTCGAGCGCGCCGTGGCCCGCGGGGTGTCGGTCCGGGCGCTGCTTCAGGGCGCGTCCCAGGACCGCAAGGAGCCTGAAGGCACCCGCTCCGCCGCCCTCGAGGACCTGGGCGTGGAGGTGCGGTGGATCAACAAGATCATGCACCACAAGTTCGCCCTGATCGACGGCCCCCGAGACGCCGGCGACGACCCCGCGGAGGGCACGCTCGTCACGGGGAGCGGCAACTGGTCGTGGTCCGCGGGCACGAAGTACGACGAGAACACCGCCTTCGTGACCGGCGACGCGCGCCTGAACCTGCAGTTCCAGCGGGAGTTCGATCACCTCTGGGACAACGGCCGGCTGGTGGTCTGGAACGAGTCCATCGCCCCGATCACGGGGGCCGAGATCACGGCCGCCGACGTCGCCGACGCGCCCGCGGGAGCAGACGCGGCCTTCACCTCCGACAACTTCCACGTGCGCGACTCGGCCCGCTACGGCCGCACCTTCACGAACATCCGCGGCTCCAGCGTGGTCCGCGACGAGGTGGTCGCGTTCATCGAGAGCGCGCAGACGTCGATCGACATCGCCTCGGGCCACCTGCGGTCCCGGCAGATCGTCGACGCGCTCCTGCACGTGCGCGGCGACCGCCCGGAGGTCGCCATTCGCGTCTACCTCGACGGCCAGGAGTACACGTCGCAGGGCCGCTACCAGTTCGAGGAGGCGAAGGTCGACGACTGCCGGGCCCAGGCCGAGGACGCCGAGGACCGCGCCGCCTGCAACGACAAGGGCGTGCACTTCGGCTACGCCCTGCACGCCGCGAACGTCCCCCTGCGGTACAAGTCCTACTCCTTCCGCTGGCACTACTCCTACGCCGTGCAGATGCACCACAAGTACATCGTCGTGGACGGCGACCGGGTCGCCTCGGGGAGCTACAACCTGTCCCCCAACGCCGAGTTCGACACGATGGAGAACCTGGTCTTCTTCGAGCGCGACCTGTACCCGGGCGTGGTCGACGCGTTCGTGGCGAACTTCGAGAGCGTCTGGAGCACCGGCCGAGCGAACGTGGCCGGGGTCATCGCGGACGTGGAGGACGGCGTGGGCACCGTGGACCTGACCTGGGACTCCATGGCGATCACGTGGGCGGAGCTCTCGCAGCTCAAGGGCGCGATCCGGGACGCCTGCCCGGACGTGGACTCGGAGGACTTCCGACGCAACCCCGGCGCCCACCGCACCTGCGAGCGGTAGGGGGCCTCCCGCTCAGGCTTCGTCGGGGGCGATCTCCACGAGCACGTCGCCGCTCGAGACCTGGTCTCCACTGGCGACACGCACAGCGCTCACGGCCCCACTCACGCCCGCCTCCAGGGGGGACTGGAGCTTCATCGCCTCCAGCGTGAGCACCACGTCGCCGCGGCTCACGCGGTCTCCGATCGACACGGCCACGGAGACCACCTTGCCGCTCATGGCGGCGCGCACGGCGCCGTCTCCCTCCGCCTCGGCGGCGCCTGCCCCCGGGACCGCCTTCGTGAACCTCACGGGCTCACCCCCCGGGCGCTGGACGATCACCTCCCCGTCGCCCCGGCGGGCGAAGGACCAGGACCGCCGCACCCCGTCGACCTCCGCGTGGACCCGGCGCGTGCGGAGGTGCACCGACGAGAGCCGGAAGGTGTCCTCGGCGGCTTCCCCCGAGACCGTCACCGTGACCACGTCTCCCTCCTGCTCGCAGCGGACGTCGAACCGCTCCTCCGTGTCCGCGAACAGCGTGGAGGACGACCGGGACGGACCCGCGCTCCGCCAGCCCCCGCCACGCCCCAGGAAGACGCGCGCCGCCACCGCCACGTCGAGCCGCGCCGCAGGCTTCACGGCAGGGGGATCCAGGCTCTCGAGCCAGCCGGTGTGCACGTCGCCCGAGAGAAACTCAGGGTGCTCCAGCAGGCCGGCCAGGAACCCGGCGTTGTGCTCGACACCCAGGAGCGTGAGCCGCGTGAGCGCGCGACGCAGCCGCCTCACGGCGGTCGCGCGATCGGGGCCTTGGGCGATGACCTTCGCGAGCATCGGGTCGTAGTGAGCGGTTACCTCGCCGTGGACGGGGACGGCGTGGTCGACGCGCACGCCCTCCCCGCGGGGCATGGAGGCCAGGAGGATGTCGCCGGTCCGGGGGAGGAACCCTCGACGGGGCTCTTCGGCGTACAGCCGCGCCTCGATCGCGTGGCCTCGCAGGACGACGTCCTCCTGCGCGATCCCCAGGGGGGCCCCCTCCGCCACCCGCAGCTGCAGGGCCACGAGGTCGAGGCCCGTGACGCCCTCCGTGACCGGGTGCTCCACCTGCAGGCGGGTGTTCATCTCCAGGAAGAAGAACGCGCCGTCGGGGCCCAGGAGAAACTCCACCGTGCCCGCGCCGACGTAGTCGACCGAGCGCGCGGCGGCGACGGCGGCGGCCCCCATCCGCCCCCTCAGCTCCGGGCTCACGGCGGGGGACGGCGCCTCCTCGATGACCTTCTGGTGCCGACGCTGCACGGAGCACTCACGCTCGCCCAGGTGCACGACGTGTCCATGCTCGTCGCCGAACACCTGGACCTCGACGTGGCGGGCCCCGACCACCAGCTTCTCGAGCAGCACCTCGCCCCGCCCGAAGGAGGCCTCCGCTTCGGCGTGAGCGGCGGACACAGCGGCCGTGAGCTCGTCGCGTGAGTCCACCCGACGCATGCCCCGCCCGCCGCCCCCGAAGGCCGCCTTCACGAGCAGGGGGAGGCCGATCTCGTCGGCCGCCTCGGCCAGCGCCGCCTCCGTAGGGGTGCCCTCGAACTCCACGCCGGGCACGACGGGCACGCCCGCGTCCCGCATCCGCGCCTTGGCCGTGGCCTTGTCGCCCATGATCTCGATGGACTCCGGCGACGGGCCCACCCAGGTCAGCCCGGCCGCCCGCACGGCGCGCGCGAAGTCCGCGTTCTCGGACAGGAACCCGTACCCCGGGTGGACGGCGTCCGCGCCGGTCCGCTTCGCCGCGTCGAGCACACGATCGGCGTCCAGGTAGGACTGCGCGGCGGGGGCGGGCCCGAGCCTCACGGCCACGTCCGCCGCCCGCGTGTGAGGGCTGCGCTCGTCCGCGTCCGAGAAGACGGCGACCGTGCCGATCCCCAGGGCGTGAGCGGTGCGCATGACCCGGATGGCGATCTCGCCGCGGTTGGCGACCAGGAGGGTACGGATCACAGCCGGGCCACTCCGAAGCTGTTGGGCCGCAGCGTCCGCGCGTCGCCCTCGTCGATGGTGCGGAGGACGAACGCCAGGACCCGTCGCGTGTCGCGAGGATCGATGATGCCGTCGTCCCACAGGCGCGCCGTGGCGAACAGCGCGCCCGCCTCCCGGTCGAGCCGCTTGCGGATGTGCTCGCCCATCGCCTTCATGGCGTCCTCCTGCACCGGCAGCCCCTTCTTGGCGAAGCTCGCGCGCGTGATGATCTCCATGACCGTCGCCGCCTGGGCGCCGCCCATGACCGCGACCTTCGCGTTGGGCCAGGCGAAGATGAAGCGGGGGTCGAAGCCGCGCCCGCACATGCCGTAGTTCCCGGCCCCGTAGCCGCCGCCGATCATGAACGTGATCTGAGGCACGGAGGCGTTGGCGACGGCCTGGATCATCTTGCTGCCGTGCTTCACGGCCCCGCCCTGCTCGGCGGCCTTGCCGACCATGTACCCGGTCGTGTTCTGGAGGTACACGATGGGGATGCCCGCCTGGTCGCAGAGCTGGATGAACTGGCCTGCCTTCTGGGAGCCCTCGGGCTGGATGGGGCCCGCGTTTCCGAGCAGCCCGATGCGTCGCCCCTCGACGGTGGCGTGCCCGCACACGGTGTCGGCGCCGAAGCCCGCCTTGAACTCGAGGAAGTCGCTGTCGTCGACGATCCGGGCGACGACCTCGCGCACGTCGTAGGGGAACTTGGGATCCACCGGGACGACGCCGCAGAGCTCGTCCGGCGAGTAGCGCGGGGGACGGACTCGGCCGCGGGGGCGGCTCGCGGGGTCCCAGTCGAGGCGAGACACCACGTCGCGAGCGAGGGCGACGCCGTGCGCGTCGTCTTCGGCCAGGTACTCGGCGAGCCCCGAGACCGTGGCGTGCATCCGGGCGCCGCCGAGTTCTTCGTCGGTCGCGTCCTCGCCGATGGCCGCCTTCACCAGCGGCGGGCCGGCGAGGAAGATGCGCGCCGTGTCCTTCACGGCGATCACGTAGTCGGAGAGGCCGGGCATGTAGGCGCCGCCCGCGGTGGAGCTGCCGTGTACGACGGTGATCTGCGGCAGGCCCGCGGCCGAGAGGCGAGCCATGTTCGCGAAGACGCGCCCGCCCTCGATGAAGATCTCGGACTGGTAGCTGAGGTTCGCGCCGCCGCTCTCGACCAGGTTCACGACGGGCAGCTTGTTCTCGAGGGCGATCCGCTGGCCCCGCAAGGACTTCTGCAGCCCCATGGGGGCGATCGTGCCGCCCTTGATGGCCGAGTCGGACGCGCCGACGAAGCAGCGCACCCCGGAGACGACGCCGATCCCCGCGATCGACCCCCCGCCCATGGCCCCTTCGCCGCCGGTGTCGTCGTGCATGTGGAGGCCCGCGAGGGTGGACACCTCCAGGAAGGGCGCGCCGGGATCGAGCAGCTGCTCCACCCGCTCACGGGGCGTGAGTCGACCGCGTGAGTGGTACTTGGCGGCCCGCTTCTCGCCCCAGGCCCGCACGTGGCCCTCGAGGGTCCGGACCTCGTCGACGAGCGCGAGCATCTCGCTGCGCGCCGTCCGAAACGCTTCGCTGCGGGGGTCGACCCGCGACTGGATCACCGGCATGGCGCGGAGTTTATGGGTTGCGCCTCAGTCGCGCGCCGCCTCGAACCGGATCTCTTGCAGGTAGATCTGCGTGCCGTCCTCGGCGCCCTGCCCCTGCAGCCAGGTGCGGTCCGGGTCGTCGGGAGGCGACGTGTAGTTCGCGACCAGGAAGCGATGCTCGTCCAGCTGAACGATGGAGGGGAAGGCCGTGTCGCCCGCCGAGGGGAGGTCGAACACGTGCTCCACGGCCGAGAGCTCACGGTCGATGCGGTACAGCGCCGTCCGCTTCGGGCGACCCGAGTAGGCGGTGAGGTTGTCCCAGCGGCGGTCCGCGAGGTCGGCGGCCGTCGACTGGTCGTAGGGGCCGCCGACGTCGCGTCGGGCGACGAGCCACACGTCGCCGCCGTACTCGAACATGCGGGGGCTGTCGTAGCGCTCGGGATCGCTGGTCGTGGGGCACTCCCAGGCCGCCCAGTCGCCCGCCGGCGCGGAGCAGAGGAGGGACCCGAAGCCGCTGTCGTCGCCGTCCTCGTTGCGCAGGATCGACCACAGGGTGCCCTCGTCGTCCCAGCCGAAGGCGGCCTCGGAGGCGCCGCCGAAGTAGACCTGCGCGTCGTCGGTGCCGGAGGCGGGCTCCCAGGTCCACGCGTCGTCGGAGCGATGGAAGCGCACCTCCACCTCCGACTCCGGCGCGTCGAAGTCGTAGTGGGTGCCGAAGTAGCTCGTCATGAAGGCCTCGCCGTCCCTCACGCGCACCTCCCAGGGGACCTCCCCCAGCTCTCCCCACTCCGTGACGTCGGCCCAGTCCGCGACCCCGCGCCGCTCGGTGCGCCACACCGCGTGAGGCTCGAACGCCGCGACGTTGGTGCCGGCCTCGAAGAAGGAGAAGAAGAGCCGGCCTCCGTGGGACACGAGCAGGGGCTCACGCACGTCGGCGTCGAGGGCCCAGGTCGCCTCGAAGGACCACGTCTCGCCGAGGTCCGGGGAGCTCATCACGTGCATGCGCGACTCGCCCGACGCGAAGTGGGTGGGGGCGGTGCGCCAGCCGAGGAAGAGGAGTCCGTCGTGCAGGGCGATCGAGACGTTGTTGTTGGACGCTCCGGTGGGCAGCTCTGCGGGGAGATCCATGCCCGGGATCACGAAGCGCGGGGTGCCCAGGGTGGGCTCCAAGGTCTCCTCCCCGGGGCAGCCCGAGAGCAGGACGGCCAGGGCGATGGCCCGACGCATCACGCCTCGGCGGGGGCGGGCAGGGCGCGCGTGTACTCGCCCTTGCGCACGTAGCGCCTCAGGCCACCCAGGATCCGCTTCAGGAAGAAGTTCACGAACGGCTTCCCCAGCGCTGCGAAGTGCCGCATGAAGCCCGCGGAGTTGTAGGCGAGGGTCCAGGTGAGGCGGCAGCGCCCGTCGCCCAGGTCCTCGACGCGGTAGTCCTCGATGAGCGCCTCGAGGCTCGTGGACAGGTTCCGGTTGCTGCCCGTGAAGATGAACGCCATGCGCGCGCCGTCCTCCCACGCGAGGAAGACCTCGTGGATCTTCAACCCGAACATCAAGGTGGCGGTGCGCGTGGTGCCCACACGGAACGGGCGCGGGCTCGTCCACTCGATGTGCTTGAACCCGGGGGCCCACACCGGCCAGCTGCGCTCGTCGGCGAAGATCGCGAACAGGTCCGCCGGCGTGCAGTCGAGCTCGACGGTGTTGTCGTAGCGGACCTTCGCTTCGTCCAGGAACGAGAGGTCGACCCGGCGGACTTGAAAGACGCGTTCGTCGCTCATGGCGTCGGACCTTAGCGGACCCAAGCGCCGTCGGGATCGGCGGTCACGAGCTCCATCGTGAAGGCGCGGGTGCGCACGGCGCCGGTCTCGACGTCCGTCACCCGGTCCTCCGAGAGCAGGACCATGTCCGGGAGGATCTGCGTGATCTTCGCGCGCCCGTCCCCCACGACGCTGCCCACGATCGCGGCGCGCTTCTCCCCGGTGGGGGTCTGGATGACGACCTTGCCCCCGGAGGCGGTGTCGTCGACCTCGATCTCCACGAGGCGCAGCTCCCGCAGCGGGAACCGACGGAGCGGCGGGAGGTCCGTGCGGCGGCGGATGGCCTGGTCCATGTCGGCCGAGAGGAAGGGGTCGCGCCCCGCGGGCGGGGGCACGTCGATGGCGCAGGGTCGACCCGCGTGATCGGGGTGCTCCGCCAGGATCCGAGCGCTGATCGTGAACGACTGCAGCGTCCTCCCGCCCCGCTGCTCCCGCCTCACGGAGCCGAGGCTCACGTCGGTGAGGCAGGGGGTGTCGCGCACGCCGTCGAGGGCCGCCGCCGCGTCCTCGGCCTGGGTGCCCTGCCCCTCCAGCTCCACCCGCATGTTCGAGATGGAGAGCCGCGTCCACCAGCCCGACCCCGGCTTCGTGAGCGCCAGGGCCGCGGGCAGGACGGCCACGACGTTGCCCGACTCCGTGATCGATCGGGCCGCCGCCAGCCGCTCCTCCAGGTCCGCCTCGATCGCGCGGCGACGCTCGGGCGAGTCGCCCTCGGGGAGGATGGCCCTGAGGGTCACGATCTCCTTCGCGAGTGCTGCGTTGGACTGCTGCAGGGCCTCGAGGCGGGGCGCTTGGACGAACGCGGCCGTCGCGAACAGCGAGAGCGCCAGGAACGACGCCCCGAGCAGAAACCCCACGACTCGCGCACGTTCATCCACGAGGCGGCATCCTATCCAGCCGAGGAGACCCAGTGGCCCCGCTCAATCTTCCCCTGCTGCCCCCCGTCGCCCCCATGCTCGCCAAGGGCGCGAAGAAGATCCCCGCGGGCGATCACCTGCTCTACGAGCCGAAGTGGGACGGGTTCCGCGTGCTCGTCTTCCGCGACGGCGACGAGCTGTACCTGCAGTCCCGCACCAAGAAGCCCCTGTTCCGCTACTTCCCCGAGCTCGGGCCGCCCCTCAAGGCGCAGCTGCCGGACCGCTGCGTGGTGGACGGCGAGCTCGTCATCAAGCGCGGGGACGTCCTCGACTTCAACGCCCTGCAGCTGCGGCTGCACCCGGCCGCGTCCCGGATCGAGAAGCTGGCCGCCGAGATGCCCGCCGCCGTCGTGCTCTGGGACATCCTCGCCCTCGGCGACGAGGACCTCACCTCCGTGCCCTTCGAGCAGCGACGGTCCCTCCTCGAGGACCTCTTGGGCGAGGCCACGCCCCCGGTGCACCTCACGCCGATCACGGCCGACCGCGCCGTCGCCCAGGACTGGTTCGAGCGCTTCGAGGGGGCCGGGCTGGACGGCGTGATCGCCAAGCCGAAGGACGATCCGTACGCCCCCGGCAAGCGGACGATGGTCAAGATCAAGCACGACCGGACGGTCGACTGCGTGCTCGCCGGCTTCCGGTGGCACAAGAACGGCCCCGGCACGCTGCTCGGATCGATGGTCCTCGGCCTCTACGACGACGACGGTCGGCTCCACCAGCTCGGAGTCGCGGCGTCGTTCACTGCGGCCAAGCGCGAGGCGCTCGTGGCGGAGCTGGCGCCCCTCCGTGAGGGCGCCCTGGAGGGTCACCCCTGGGCGAGCTGGGCCTCGTCCGACGAGGCCTCCGGCGAGCGTCGGCCGGGGCAGCACAGCCGATGGAACGCGGGGCGCGACCTGTCCTGGGAGCCGCTGCGGCTCGAGCGCGTGGTGGAGGTCGGCTGCAACCAGGTGACCGACGGTCGCTTCCGTCACCCCGCCCACTTCAAGCGCTTCCGGGCGGACAAGACGCCCGCGGAGTGCACCTTCGAGCAGCTGGACGTGACCCCGCCCTACGAGCTGTCGCGCATCCTCAGCCCCGGCTGACCGGCCGGCCGCTCAGCGGAAGGTCGAGACGCGGCCGATCGCGTCGCCCAGGCCGATGTCGTAGAGCAGATCCCGCAAGGCGCCGCGATCCGCGCCGCGCCACTCCAGGTCCTCGAGCGACTCCTCGATCGGGACGTCCTCGCGCAGGGTCGCCAGCGTCCGGTAGAGCATCGCCTCGTCGCGCTCGGCCTCGAGGTTCGCGGACAGGCTCTCCGCCCCGCGGACCTTGATGTCCCACGCTTCGACGTCGGACGGGATCCCGTCCACCGAGCCGTACCGACGCAGGACGGCGGCCGTGGACTTGGCGCCCCACCTCGGGATGCCGGGGATGCCGTCGGCGTCGTCGCCCACCAGCGCGAGGTAGTCGGGGATGGCGGCGGGGGGGACCCCGAACTTCGCGAGCACGGCGTCTTCGTCGATCTTCTTGCGTCGCATCCGGTCGAGCATGACGATCCGGGTGCCCTTCACGCACTGCGCGAGGTCCTTGTCGGGCGTGCACATGAGCACCTCCGTGACCTCCGCCCGCGCCCCGTACTTCTTGGCGCCCGCGGCGAGCCCGTCGTCGGCCTCGAACTCGACGAGGGGCCACACGACCATCCCCAGGGCGCGGCACAGGTCCTCGGCGGGGTGGAACTGCGAGGTCAGCTCCTCGGGGAGGCCGGCGCCGGTCTTGTAGCCCCCGAACAGGTCGTTTCGGAACGACTCGATGACGTGGTCGAAGGCGACGGCGACGTGCGTCACGTCCGGCTGGGAGAGCAGCGAGGCGAAGGAGTAGTACATCCCCCGCAGCGCGCCGCCGGGCCGACTCGACCGCCGGTTCATCGGGCTGAAGTGGTGCCGGAAGAGCTCGTAGGTGCCGTCGACCAGGTGGACCTTCATGGGCCGGAGTGTAGACCTGATAGAACGCCCGCCGTGCTGTTCGACTACGTCCCCGCGACCGCCATCAACCTCGCGGTCTGGGTCCACCTCCACCGGTTCCACGCGAACCGGGGCTTCCGCATGAAGCGCGCGCCCCGCGGCGAGCTGGCGTGGACGACCAGGCTGCTCGTGCTCCAGAGCGTCGGGCTCGTGGCGGCGTGCTTCGCCGGTGCCTTCGGCCGCTGCACCGAGATCGTCCCCGGGGCCGTCGTGGCGGGGAACGTGCTCGCGCTCGGCGGGTTCCTCCTGATCCGTCGCGGGCGAGCCGAGCTGGGCGACGACTACTCGATCTGGCTGGAGGCCGACGAGGACCACACGCTCGTCACCGACGGGCTCTACGGTCGAATCCGTCACCCGATGTACCTGGGCAGCCTGCTACACCATGCGGCGCTGCCCCTGATCACGTGCACCTGGCCGGCGCTCCTGTTCTGGCCGCCCTGGGTGGCGTTGGTGTTGCTCCGCCTGCGAACCGAAGAGAAGATCCTGGCCGAACGACATGGCGACCGATTCCACAGCTGGGCACGACGCAGCCGCGCTCTCCTCCCCGGGCTCTGGTGAGCTGACGCGCACGGCCGCGACCGTCGTCGATCCGGCGTGGACGCTGCGGGAGGCGCGCACGCGGTTCGCGAAGGCCAGCGGCTACGACGAGCCGACGTACACGGGTTGGTTCGCCCCCGCGTGGCTGGGCCCGTTCCCGCTCCTGCCGCGCTGGTTCAAGATCCCGATCCCCTTCCCCAACACGCCGGGGCGCCGCCGCACGATCGCGGCCCACGACCTGCACCACGTCCTCACCGGGTACCCCCTCACCTGGGGAGGCGAGAGCCGCATCTCGGCCTGGGAGCTCGCGTCCGGCGGCATCGATCGCGGGAACGTCGCCGGGCACTTCTTCCTCGCACACGCTCTCTTCTTCGGCCTCCTCATCGACTTCCGCGCCATGCGCGACGCGTGGCGGCTGGGGAAGCGCTGCTCGAACCTGTTCGGCCGCGAGATCGACGACGCCCTGCTCGGTCGCACCGTCGCCGAGGTGCGGGTGGAGCTCGGCATCGATCGGTAGACTCCGCCTCCCGCTCTGGAGGCGCCTTGGCTGATCTCGACCCCGTCTTCTTCATCGTCGGCTCCGGCCGCAGCGGCACCACGCTGCTGCGGGTCATGCTCGCCGGACACCCGCAGCTCTTCTCCCCGCCCGAGATGATCCTCGCGATCTTCGAGCAGATGGCGATGCGGAAGCAGTTCCTGGAGGGCGCGTTCTGGACGAAGGGCGGCCTGCGGCGCGCGCTCATGGACCTGAAGGGCGTCGACGTGGACGCGGCGAAGGCCGAGGTCGCCGCGATGACCGACTGGAGCATCGACGACGTCTACCGGCACCTGCAGTCCCTGTCCGACGGCCGCACGCTCGTCGACAAGTGCGTGCACCTGGGCTACCTGCCGGAGCTGCTCGAGAAGGTCCCGGAGCGCTTCCCCGGGGCCCGCTTCCTGTGGATCGTCCGGCACCCCGGCAGCGTGATCCGCTCCTTCGAGAACATGCCCATGGCGGAGGTGATGTTGAAGGTCGGGCCCGGCGTGGAGAACGCCGAGGACGCCTGGAACGTCGCCAACTCGAACATCCGCGACTTCCTGGCGACGCAGCCCGCCGAGTCCTGGACGCGCATCCGCTACGAGGACCTGGTCACGGACCCGCGGGCGACCCTCCAGCAGGCGATGGACTGCTTCGGCCTCCCCTTCCACGACGCCCTGCTCAGGCCCTACGACGGCGATCGCATGCGCGAGGGACCCAAGGGCGCCCGCGCCATCGGCGACCCCAACATGGCGGGGCGCGGCAAGCTGCAGCCCGAGCTGGCGACGAAGTGGCTCGAGGGGTTCGACCCCCGGCGCGTCAGCTCCGACACCCGCACCCTCGCCAGGTCCTTCGGCTACGACCTCTCCGAGCTGGACCTGCCCCCCATGGCCGCCCTGTCCGACGCGATCGGGGCGCTGTGGGAGACCGCGCGGGAGCTCGAGGCGAGCATCCAGGTCCCGGGCGACCTCGACGCCGTCGAGGGGCGGCGATTCCTGCTGCGCATGGTCTCCGAGTCGGTGGACAACTTCGTGGAGCACACGGACGTGGACCGCCCGCGGTTCCGGCACGCCGAGGGGCCGCACCGCAAGATGTTCGCGGACAACCCCGACACCGACTACCTGCAGGCGCCGATCTCGCTGAAGGACGGCCGCGCCTATCGGTTGACCGGGCGCGTGCCCCCGGGGACCACGTACGTCGGCATCCTCTACTACGGCAAGGGCGGGCGCATCGGGAACCGCCTCACGGACGCGACGCTCCCCATGGACGCGGACGGCAACTTCTCCTTGCTCCTGTCGGCGGATCCGGGCTCGGGGGCGGACCTGCTCGGGGAGGGCGACGAGCGGCAGGTCATGGTGCGGCAGTACTACACCGACCGGGCGAAGGAGCCGCCGGTGGAGCTGCACATCGAGCTGGTGGGCGACGTGCCCCCGCCCCGGCCACTCGACCCGACCCTGATGGCGAAGCAGCTGGGCCTCAGCAAGCGGATGCTCCAGGCGATCTGGAAGCGGTCGATGCAGGCCTACTCGATGGCGTCCACCGCCGCCCTGAACCGGTTCATGCAGATCCCCGCGGAGTCGCTGTTCCCCACCCCGGACAACGTCTACCAGGTGTGCTGGTACCGCTTCGGCCGGGACCAGGTCATGTTCGTGCGCGGTCGCCTGCCGAAGGCGCGGTACTTCAGCTTCGTGCTGTGCAACCTGTGGATGGAGTCGCTCGACTACACGCGACATCGGGTCGCGCTGAACCACGGGTCGATTCACTCGGACGAGGACGGCAACTTCGAGATCGCGCTGGCTCACCGCGACCCGGGGCACCCCAACTGGCTCGACACGGCGGGCCACCACGCCGGCTACCTCATCGCGCGGTCGCTGTTGCCCGAAGAGGAGCCAGGCGACTACACGATCCAGGTGATGTACGAGAAGGAGTGGGAGGCAACGAAGGCCGCCCGCTGATCAGCCACCGGGGACCCGCCCCGAGCGTCTCAGCACCTCGTCGATGAGCTTGCCCTGGAGGCCGTCGTGCCGCTTCTCGGCGTCGCCTTCGATGATCTGCCCGTCCATGGCCACCTCGTCGATGGCGTGGATGCGCAGCTCCACCTCGGCCTCCCGGCCCTTCAGGTCGACCCGCTCGACGCTCGTGTAGAAGCCCAGCGCCTCGGCCCGCACCTCGTAGCTCCAGCCGGGTCGCAGGGGCGCGGCGCCGCCGGACTCGTCCGCGAGGAGGCGAAGCTCGAAGGTCCCCTCGGCGTCGCACGTCAGCTCGGCGGAGAGGCTGGGGACAGGGGTGTTCTCGAGGTCGCGGTTTCCGGGGCTGGGGAGTCGAGAGACGGGCTCGATGAGGACCGTCGCGCCCGCCACGGGGGCCGCGTCCGCCGCGTTGACCACCTTGCCGGTGAGCACGGAGGCGCAGCCCGAGCTGAGCAGGAGGGCGGCGAGCAGGGCGAGGCGGGCGGTCGGCATGCAACGACCCTACGGGGCAACCGAGGGTGCGGATCGTAACTTCCGGTTTACTTGGGCCGCAGCACGGCGGTGGGTCCCGGAGATATCCCCCGGGCGAGGCTTGCAGTAGGCTTCGAAAACGACTTTGATCGGAGGAATCATGGCGAGGCTCGTCGTCCGCTTCGGGGACAAGACACAGCAGATCGTGAACCTGGACCTGCCGATGGTGACCATCGGTCGCGGGAGCGGGGCCCAGATCGTCGTCGACGACCCTCTCGTCAGCCGCGAGCACTGCCGGATCCGCTTGATGGGCGACGGGCACCTGATCATCGATCTCGAGAGCCGGACGGGCACGTTCGTCAACGGCGAGAAGGTCGCCGGGAGCCAGATCCTCGAGCACGGGGACGAGGTGGGGGTGGGCAAGCACACCGTGCTCTACGAGTACGGGGAGGCCCGCACCAAGGCGAAGCCGAAGGCCGACGAGAAGAAAGACACCGGCGAGTTCTGGCTAAGCAGCCTGCAGGACCAGTCCCCGTTCGCCGAAGCCGACGACAAGAAGAAGGTCGACGACATCATCACGGCCGGGAGTACCCCCGCGCTCGACGCCTCGGAGTTGAAGAAGCCCGAGAACCAGAGCATGCAGGACTACCAGGGCACGATGGTCGCGTCCGCGGGTGAGCTTCAGCGCGCGCGCCAGCTCGCGTTGCTGATGCAGAAACCCCACGTGAAGTTCCGACGCGACCGCGAGGCACACACCGCCCCGGTGGGCGACGGGTTCGAAGTCGGCTACACGGAGGCCGCGAACGTTCGACTCGAGGGCAGCCGCCTGTTCGGGAAGCGCCAGTTCCGCATCGAAGCCTCCGACGGCGGCGCCGAGATCCAAATCCTGTCCTTCTGGGCGAAGGTGGAGGTCAACGGCAAGCGGGTCCGCGGGAGGAATCCCCTGAAGGACGGCGCCCGCATCAAGGCCGGCGGCAAGACCTTCCAGTTCGGCGCAGGAGACGCCTCATGAGCACCGAAGCCCCCGAAGAAGCCGACCTCCCGACCCTCCCGATCGACGAGGACTTCCTCAGGGTCAAGGGCCGCAAGATGAGCGTCCGCGGGATGCTCGTGGGCATGAAGGCGCTGCACGCCAGCGAGCTGTTCCTGAAGACCGGCGGGACCGTGCGCTTCAAGATCGACAGCCGCGTGGTCGCCTTCGAGTCGGACCGCATCACGTCCCGGGCGATGGACCACATCCTCAGGTGCTTCCTCGGAGACGACGAGCGCAAGCGGTTCGCCGAGCGCCAGGTGGCCGACGTCGTGTTCGCGACGGAGAACGCCCGGTTCCGGGTCCACTTCGCGTACGGGCACACCGGCGTGTACGCGGCCATCCGCGCCATCGGCGACGAGATCCACCCGTTCAACGCCCTGGGGCTCCCCGCCCCGACCCAGCGCAAGCTGGTCGAGACGGAGGCGGGGCTCGTGGTCGTGTGCGGCGGCACGGACGCGGGCAAGACCGTCACCTGCACGGCGCTGCTCGACTTCATCAATCGCACGCGCGAGAAGGCCCTCCTGACCCTCGAGGACCCGATCGAGTACATCTTCGAGGACCGTCGGTCGTTCGTGATCCAGCGCGAGGTCGGCGCTCACACCCCCACGTTCGCGTCGGGGGTGAAGGCGGCGCTGCGAGAGAACCTCGACGTCATCTTCGTGGGCGAGATGCGCGACCTCGACACCATCGAGCAGGTGCTGCGCGCGGCGGAGATGGGCCACCTGGTCGTCACCAGCCTCCACGCGGACGACGCCTTGAGCGCCATCACGCGCATCGTCGGGTCCTTCCCGCCGAACGAGCAGGGGCGCATCCGCCAGAGCCTCGCGGGCGTCCTCGCGGGGGTGGTGTTCCAGCGCCTCCTGCCGTCCACGAGCGGCGGACGTTCGCCGTGCGTCGAGACCCTGTGGCCAACCACGGCCGTCCGCACGATCATCCGCGGAGGCGACCTCGGGAAGCTCGGCACCTACCTCGGCAGCGCCGGCGGCGGGCTCGGCTACCGGGAGTGCCTGCGCCAGCTCGCGAGCGCGGGCGTGATCAGCAAGGAGACGGCGGAGCACGAAGAGGCCCGCCTGCGCGTCATCGGCAACTAGGGCGAGGCCTCCTCGGCCTCTTCGATCGCCTCGACGGGGGCCGGCTCCGGCGTGAGCGACGTCACCGCGGCGGTGGGGAGCTCCCCCGGAGGCTTCATCGGGGCCGGGGGAACCGTCCCGCCGTCCGCCGCCGTGAAGTCCACCACCGCCATGAAGAGGCGCCGCAGCCCGTCGCTCACGTTCGCCGTGGAGATGCGCTCCTTGTGGCCGTGCATCGTCGCGAGGTCCTCACCCGTCACGTCGAAGGGCTCGATGCCGTAGGCGTGCACGCCCTTCGCCCGGAAGAAGATCGAGTCGGTGAAGCCCACGGACACGATGGGACCCGCCACGGCGTCGTCTCGGCCGTCGGTCATGGCCCGGGCGAGGGCGCCGTAGAAGGGGTCGTCGTAGGGGCTGCCGGCGCCCGGGTAGCTCTGGATGACCTCGAACGAGATCCAGGGCTGGTCCACGAAGATCGCCTCGATCTCCCTCAAGACGGCGAGTGGATCCGTCCCGGGCTGGATGCGGCAGTCGAGCAGCGCCGCCACCTCGCCCGGGACCACGTTGGGCTTGTTGGCGCCCTCCAGGCCGGTGATGTGCACCGTGTTGGTGATCATCGCGGCCGTCGCCGGGTTGCCCATGAGCTTGCCCTCGAGCAGGGAGCGCACGGCGCCGGGGCGGATCAGCACGTCGCGCTCGAGGCCCTTGCGCGGCTCCCCGACGCGGTAGAAGAGCTCGGCCAGGGCCTCGTGGTACTCGGGCTCGGGCCTCCACGACTCCCGGAGCAGCTGGAGCGCGTCCAGGAGCCGGGTGGGGGCCTCGTTCGGACGGGGCGTGGAGCCGTGCCCCGGGTCGCCCGTGGCCTTCATGCGCAGCCACAGCGTCCCCTTCTCGGCGACGGAGATGGCGTAGACGGTCTGGTCGTCGAAGAAGACGCCCCGGACGCCGAGCCCACCCTCGTTGACCATGTGGGAGCAGCCGATGTCGTCCCAGTGCTGCTCCAGGATGAGGCGCGCTCCGGCGTTGTGCACCTCCTCGTCGGCGACCGCCAACAGCACGACGTCGCGCTTCAGGGGGACGCCGAGCCGCTTGAGCCAGACCATCGTCAGCAGCTCGAGGGCGCCCATCCCCTTCATGTCGAGCGCGCCGCGGCCCCACAGGATGCCGTCGGCGTCCACGGTGCCCGAGAGCGGACCCTTGCCCTCGTCCCAGCCGCCTTCCTCCCAGGGCACGACGTCGATGTGGGAGAGCAGGCAGAGCGGCGGCTCCGTGCCCACGCCCTTCAGCCGCGCCACGAGGGAGCCCCGCCCCGGCTCGAACTCGTGGACCTGCGAGTCGATCCCCTCGGCGGTGAGGATGCGCGCGAGGTACTCCGCCCCCAGGGACTCGCCGCCCGGCGGGTTGCGGGTGTCCGTCTGCAGGTAGCCCGCGAGGACGGCCGTGGCCTCGGCACCGGCCGCGTCCCAGTCCACGGCGGCGTGCCAGTCGGCGCGCTGGGCAGGCAGAGTGGTGTTCGGCGGCTGGTGCACGGGACCACAGCCGAGCGCGAAGACGACCAACGAGAGCAGGAGCGAGCGAGTCATGAGCAGTCCATCCAGGGGGAACCATGCCTGAGCTCGCGGAGGTGGAGCACGGGCGACGCATGCTCGACCGCCTCGCCCGGGGCAAGCGCGTCGTGGACGCGTGGTGTGCCGACGACGACATCGTGATCGAGGCGACGCCGTCGGAGGTCGTGGGCGCCCTGCACGGGGCGACGATCACGGGCGCTCACCGCTGGGGCAAGCAGCTGTGGATCGCGTTCGACCGCCCGCCCTGCGTGTGCCTCCACTTCGGCATGACGGGCGGGATCCGCACCCCCGGGGACGACCCTCTGGTCCTCGAGAGTTCGGGCGCCGACGTCGACCGCGCCTGGCCTCCACGGTTCTGCAAGCTGCACGTCACCCTCGACGACGGCACCCGGTTCGGCTTCGTGAACTCGCGCCGGCTGGGCCGCGTCCGGCTCCGCGACGACCCCCGCAACCAGCCCCCGATCTCGAAGCTCGGCTTCGACCCCTTCCTCGCGATGCCCGGCAAGAAGGAGTTCGCCGCGCTCGTGAAGCGCCGGAAGATCCCGATCAAGGCGCTGCTGCTCGATCAGAAGTTCGCGGCGGGCGTCGGCAACTGGATCGCGGACGAGGTGCTGTACCAAGCCCGGGTCCGCCCGCGTCGACGCGCCGACCGCCTTCGGCTTGTCGAGATCGAGGCCCTGCGCGCGGCCCTGTCGTCGGTGGTGGGCGCCGCCGTCGCCGTGGACGCCCGCAAGGACGAGTTCCCCGCCGAGTGGCTGTTCCACCGCCGCTGGGGCAAGCAGAAGGACGCCACGACGCACGACGGTCACGCGATCCGCCACGACGACATCGGGGGACGGACCACGGCCTGGGTGCCCACGGTCCAGCGCTGACTTCCCTATAGTCGCGGCGTGAGCGACGCCCGCCCGACCCCCGCCGACTCCCGCCCCACAAAGCCCCGCCGACGCCGTCGACGCAGGGGCACAAAGAAGCCGGTCGCGGCGCCCCTGGAGGCCCCCCGCATCCGGCTCGACGCGCCCACGGACGCGCCCCTCACGCCCGTCGAGGCGGCCGCCATGCGCGAGCACCTGCGCCTCCTGCAGAAGCACAAGAAGCTCCTCGGGCTGTCCCTGAACGCCAAGGAAGACCTGCTCATCAACGGCGTGAACAAGCCCGAGCACCGGGGCATCTGCCTGCATCTGCTCGGCAAGGTCGACCGGGCGTCCGTCGTCCGGGCCCTGGAGCGCATGCCGGACCCGGCGGCCCGGTCCCGGCTCTTGGGCGGCGTCGTCCGCTTCTCCGACGATCAGGGGATCCTGCTCCAGTGGCTCGAGAGCCTCACGGACTCGGCGTCGCGCGCGGCCGCGGCGGGAGCGCTCTCGCTGGCCCTGGACCGCCTGGACTGGGAGTCCATGTCCGCGGCCCGCATGGAGCGCCTGCTCGAGGTCCTCGCGACGGTCTTCACCGAGCCTCACGAGCGGGCGGACGTCGTGTTCGCGCTCCTGCACAGCCCCAGCTTCCGGTCGGTCTTCGATGCCGCCGTCGAGCGTCTGCCGAAGCCCCTGGCGTCGATCTTCGAGCCCTTGAAGGCGGCCTACGAGACGATCGTCGAGGGGCGGGACGGCCACCCCCCGGGGCTCGTGCGCAAGGGCACGGCGATGCTCCTCTCCGCGCCGGACGCGACCCTCCAGGCCCGGCCCCAGCCCGTACGCATCCGGCTGCTGCGGGCGGCGCTCGAGGCTCCCCCGAAGGACGGCGACGCCGATCGGGCCGCCGGGGCGCTGCTGGAGAGCCTCACCCACGACCCGGACCTGTACCGAGGCCTCGCCCTCGAGCGCATCGGGGAGCTGCTCAGGCGCCACCAGGACGCGAGGGCGGCGTGGCAGCTCAAGCGCCTCCTGGGGGCGCAGCCGGACTGCGCGGAGGCGAAGGAGCTCACGCTGGCGCTCCGCGCCCTCCGGGTGGGCCGCGTCGTGCTCGGAGGGCCCGCGGACTGGCGGCCCCGGCCCGGCAAGCCCGGCAAGGGCAAAGCGAAGGACGCGGGCAAGGCGCTCCAGCTCGGCTGGTGGCTCGATCGCGGCCGGCCCGTGCTCGTCCGCGTGGGCGGCGACCCGGCCAAGGTGAAGGCGGAGGTCGCGCTGCATCGCCGCCTGCCGATCGCGGGCCTCGCGCCGCTCCTGGCGTCGAGCACGGAGGGCCGGCCCTGGATCGCGTTCGCCGACGTGGGTCGCCCGCTCGATCAGCTCCTCGGGGGCGGCTCGATCCCCTCCGCCGGGCGCGTCGCGGCCGCGGGGCTGCGCATCCTCGGCTCCTTGGCGGTCGCCGGCGTCCAGCTCCCCGACGCGCGCCCTCGGCGCTTCCTGCTGGGGCCCGCCGGGTTGGCGCTGTACGACCTCTCGGGCGCGTCCGCCACGCCGGAGGGATCGAGCGACGTCCCCGCCGGACAGGCCCTGGGATGGGCGCGCGACGTCCTCCGCGGCGCCTTTGTGCCGACCTCGGTTCGCCGCGTCCTCGGTCGTAGAAAGAGCGGCGCCCGGGCGCTGCTCGCGGAGATCGAAGCTCTCCTCTGAAGAAGCCCCCCTCGAACGGATCCCCGATGTCCCCGTCCCGCCTCTTCGTCGCCGTCCTCGTCCTGTGCCTGCTGCCGACCTCGGCCCTCGCCGGCCACTCCGCTGCCGACCTCCAGCACGAGATCGTGGACGCCGTGGCCGCCGCCCGACAGGAGCTGCACGCGCTCGCCGAGCTCGTGGACGCCGCCGACTCCCGCGCCGTGCAGAAGGAGATCCAGCGCAAGGCGGCGCGGATCGACGAGCTGCTGGCCGAGATCCCGCGACTCTCGGCGGCCCTGGAGCGCGCGAGCGGCGGGTCCACGACGACCTCCGCGGGCGTCGGGCTCTCCGTGGGCGGCCTGGGCGGCGACGTGGTGGTGGTGGTGGAGGAGTCGGGGCCCGCCCCGATCGTCGTGGTCGACGGCGGACACGGCGACGAGCCCCGGGCCTGCAGCGAGGGCGACTTCGCGGGCGTGTTGGCGGCCATCGAGAAGGAGTCGTTCAGCAGCGGGAAGCTCGAGATCGTCAAGGACGTCTCGGTCGACCGCTGGTTCACGGCGGCCCAGGTCAAGCGCGTCGTCGAGACCTTCAGCTTCGACAACGACAAGGTCGAGGCCGCCGTGATCCTGCACCCGAGGGTCGTCGACATGGAGAACTGGTTCCGCGTCCACGACGCCTTCAGCTTCGACTCGAGCAAGGACGAGCTGCGGAGGCGCGTCGGCCGCTGAGGGCCCCGTCACCTCCCGGCTGCCGGTCCCCGCGAGCGCTGCTACTGTGCCGCCTCCGCGCCGCCGGTGACGGTGTGCCGCGCCACTCGGAGACCTCATGTTCGATTGTCTTGCTCGCCGATTCCACGCCGCCTTCCCCGCCGACGTCGCGGATGCCCACTGCGACGGCCCCTGCGGCGTCTACGACCCGTCCTCCGCCCGCATCGCGGCCGAGGCCGTCCGCTCCATGACGAAGAAGCTCGTCGCGCTCCCCATCCCGGACGCGGGGGACGACGCCGGCCTGATCGCCTACAACAACACCTTCTCCCGCTTCGTCGCGATCAAGGAGGAGCAGGCCCACCTCGCCAAGAGCGAGCTGCTCGTCCTCTGGACGGACTACTTCAAGCCGCACCACCTCGAGGCCTACCCGGACCTCCACGACACCTTCTGGAAGGCCGCGAAGCTCTGCTCGGCCTGCAAGGTCGAGGTCTCGCCCGAGCACGCGGACGAGCTGATGGCCGCCATCGAGAACATCCACGACATCTTCTGGGCCACCAAGGGCCGAAAGGTGGAGTGGTACACCGCCAGCTGAGCACCCCTCTCGACGAATCCAGATTCGTCGCCGGGGGCCCCGCGGTACCTCCTGAGGACTCCGCTTCACTCCGTTCCGCTGCGCGCGCTTGGGGCGCTTGCTTGCCTCTCGACGAATCCGAGATTCGTCGCCGGGGGCCCCGCGGTACCTCCTGAGGACTCCGCTTCACTCCGTTCCGCTGCGCGCGCTTGGGGCGCTTACTTGCCTCTCGACGAATCCGAGATTCGTCGCCGGGGGCCCCGCGGTACCTCCTGAGGACTCCGCTTCACTCCGTTGCGCTGCGCGCGCTTGGGGCGCTTGCTTGCCTCTCGACTCGATCCCCGCGATGCGGCCCGTCGAGCTCCTGCTCTGGGCCCTGGGCCGCCGCCGACGCGTCCGGATCGCGGGCCCGAGCATGGCTCCTTCGTTGCGCCCCGGGGACCACGTGTTGGTGGACCCTCGGGCGTTTCGCGGTTCTGCGCCGCAGATCGGCGACGTGGTCCTCGCGCGACACCCTCACGAGCCCGACCGTCACGTGGTCAAGCGCGTGGCCGCCGTCTCGCCGAGCGGGATCGAGCTGCGGGGGGACAACCCGGACCTGAGCACCGACTCGCGGGAGTTCGGGCCGATCGACGCCCGGGACGTGCTCGGGAAGGTGGTCGCGCGCTTCCCGTGACCGATTAGAGCACCGATCAGGTAGTCGCGACCGAGCATCGCGAAGCGCGGCGCCGCGGGGGCGAGGCGCGACGATGACGCGTGTCGGGACACGCGAAGAGGAGCAACGAAGGCCCGGTGGTGCCGAACGAGCGAGGCGACCGAGGGACTAGCTGATTGGTGCTCTAGACTCCCGCCATGAGCCGCCTCCTCCGGTCCGCGATCCCCGCCGTCCTCTCCTTGTCCTTCGTCGGCTGCACCGGCAGCGGCGTCCTCGGCCGCATCGAGACCGTCGAGGACCTGCGCGACGAGTGCGACCGGGCCACGCCCACCGAGATCGAGTTCGACCTGTTCTTCGAGCGCACCCAGGGCTGCGACTGGGGGAGCGGCGGGAACGACGAAGAGACCTCCGGGTTCGTGGCGGCGCGCACGGAACAGACCGTGTCCTTCGACGTCCCCGAGGGCGGCGTAGTGTGCGGGCTGGACTTCGACTTCGCGGGGCTCGACCCGAGCTTCACCCAGGAGATGACGTACGACGATCACTTCCTGCTCAACTTCAACGGCATCGTGCTCGCCGCCAGCTACGGCGAGATGATCAGCTACTTCGACACCGTGGAGAGCCTCGCGCTGTACGACTGGGAGGAGCTCAAGGGCTTCCCGATCGAGGAGCACGGCGACATCGAGGACTACTGCGTGGGCGAGGACGAGGGTCTGTCCGAGTGCACGATCCCCGAGTCCGAGACCCCTGGGCCCATCTCCCTGGCCTTCGGCGGCCCCCTCGTGGACCGCATGTCGTTCCTCGCGCTCGAGAGCGGCGAGTACTCGTTCCAGTTCATCGCCACCGGCGACGACAACGACACCGACTGCTACCACGAAGACTTCGAATTCACTGTCGCGGCGCCCGTGATCCAGTAGTCTCCGCCGCCGCTCGGTCCCGCCGACCGAGGCTGTGAGAGACAACCATGCGAATTCACTCTTCTTTCCTGCTCTCTGCGTGCGCCGCGCTGCTCCTCGCGTGCCCCCAGACCACCCCCGACCCCGAGCCGGGCCCCCTCCCGGTGGACGAGGACGGAGACGGCGCGGACGCCGACGTCGACTGCGACGACGCCGACCCGAACAACTTCCCCGGCAACGAGGAGGTCTGTGACGGCGCGGACAACGACTGCGACGAGGCGCTCGGGCCCGACGAGATCGACGACGACGTCGACGGCGTCACCGAGTGCGACGGCGACTGCGACGACGCGAGCGACGCCGTGTACCCCGGCAACGTCGAGATCTGCGATACGCTGGACAACGACTGCGACCCCGCGACGGACGAGACCGTCGACGGCGACACCGACGGGTTCACGATCTGCGACGGCGACTGCGACGACGCGAGCGTCGCCCGCACGCCCGGCCTCGAGGAGGCGTGCGACGGCGTGGACAACGACTGCGACGAGGCCACGGGCTTCGTGGCGGTCGACACCTACGAGAGCGCAGGCGGTTTCGCGGAGGTGCGCGCCGCCGACGCCACCGACGGGATGCTGCGCGGCAACGTGTTCATGGTCGCCGAGGACGTGCTGCTGCACGGCTTCGAGGTCCGCCTCACTGGGGGGATCACGCACACCGCCGTCGTGTACTCCCGCGCCGACTTCGAGGACCCCTTCGAGCTCGTGGCGGAGGCCCCCTTCACCGACGTCGGCCCCGCGATCGACTGGCGGGCGGCGACGGGCCTGGACGTCGTGCTGGAGGCCGAGAAGCAGTGGCTCATCGGCGTCGTCTCCCACGGCGGGGTCATGGAGTACGGCATCCGCCTCGAGGGAGACCACCCCGGCTGGGGCCACTACGCGGGCGAGCGCGGCCTGAACGCCGCGGGACAGACGCCCCCCGTCGCCTTCGCGCCGGACTGGGCCTCCGCCTCCGTCCTGGACCTGCGCACGTCGACCGCGGGCGCCGACGAGGCGGACGCCGACGACGACGGGTTCGTGGCCTGCGACGACGACTGCGACGACACGAGCGCGGACGCGCTGCCCGGGGGGACCGAGGTCTCCTGCGACCTGCTCGACAACGACTGCGATCCCACGACGGTGGACTGCGAGGGCGGGCTCGTGATCACGGAGGTCTTCAACAACGCGTTCGGCGACGACGAGGACCGGGAGTGGTTCGAGGTGCTCAACGCCACCGAGGCCGACCTCGACCTGCGCGGGTTCGTGGTGCGCGACGAGGGCGACGAGTCGTTCCTGGTGCACCAGACCACGATCGTGCCCGCGGGCGAGCGCGCCGTGTTCTCCCAGAGCGCCGACTTCGCCGCCAACGGCGGGATCATCCCGGACTTCGAGTACTACTTCCTGGACCTGTCCAACGGCGAGGACGAGCTGCTCCTCGTGTCCCCCCTCGGCGAGGTCGTGGACGCGGTCCGCTGGGACACGGCGGCCGACTTCCCGGGTCAGGAGGGCGCGTCGCTCAGCCTCGACCCCACGCTCACGGACGCGGCCTCCAACGACGCCGCCTCGAGCTGGTGCGTCGCGGTCTCGGGCCCCTACGGCCTGGGCGACGAGGCGGGCACGCCGGGCGAGGACAACGGCTCCTGCGACGTGGCGGCGTCCCCCGCGCTCGTCGGCGACCTGATCGTCACCGAGGTGATGCAGAACCCCGAGTACGTCACGGACGCCCACGGCGAGTGGTTCGAGGTCCTCAACCGCGGGCCCATGGCCCTCGATCTGCGCGGCTTCACCTTCACGGACGACGGCGACGATGCCTTCACGGTGACGGGCCCGCTGCTGGTCCAGCCGGGCGAGCGCTTGGTGTTCGCCGACAACCGCGACACGGACGTCAACGGGGGGGTCGACATCGACTACCGCTACGGCGGAAACATGACCCTCGGCAACGGGCACGACGCGATCGTGATCGAGGCCCCCGGCGGGCTGTCCCTCATCGACCGGCTGGCCTGGGACGACGGCGCTACGTACCCCGATCCCGCCGGCGCCTCCATGTCGCTGGATCCCGACTTCGAGACCCTCGACGGCAACGACGACGGCCTCAACTGGTGCGAGGCGACGAACGACCGAGGCGCCCTCGACCCCGCCACTCCGGGCGAGCCCAACGACCAGTGCGTCTTCTGAGCGCGGTCAGAGGGCCGCGGGAGCTTCTCTGAGCTTGATCGACTCGCCGAGGCGGTCCTGGACCTCCGAGATCGGCCGGAAGCCGGGCACGTCGGGGTTCTGCTTGGCGATGCGCGCCGCCGCCTCGGGGGACGCGAAGTTGTCGGCGTTCGGGTACCGCGCCCGCCACTCCTTCTGGCCCAGGTGGTGGAACCCGTTGGGGGTCACCATGGTGCTCACGTCGCCGAACTCGGCCAGCTCCTCCCACGCGGCCTCGGGCGTGCCCGCGCTGGGGCTCATGACCAACATGGACCCGTCCGGCAGCTGGACCGCGAACGTGTTGCACGTCCCTCGCTTGTCGTTGAACTCGTAGGTGCGACTCAGGACCCCGGCATCTCGGTCCAGGACGGTCCAGCCGTGCGTTGTGGTCTCCATGCGTTCCTCCGGCCCGGAGTCTAGACTCCGAAGCCGTGATCGTCGCAGCCAGGGTGGTGGGACTCGTCCTCTGGTTCGGGATGCTCCCGGCCCTCTTCCTCGTCGACCTCACGAGCCGCGTGTTCTGGACGGTCCTCGTCGCCTCGCTCCCCCTCTTCTGGGTGCTGGGCGGCTACTACACGTGGCGGCGGGTCTGCCCGCTGGCCGCGATCTCTCGGCTCCCCGCGAAGCTCGGACGCCCCGGGACGCGCAAGGCGAACGACTGGCTCGCCCGCAACAGCCTGTTCGTCCAGCTGGGTCTGCTTCTCCTGTTCCTCACGCTCCGCCTCCTCGGCGCGAACGGGACGCCCTGGGTCCTCGCCGCGGTGCTCGTCGTCCTGTCGGTGGCCGCGCTCGGGTCGGGGTTCGTCTTCCGGGGGAAGACCTGGTGCAACTACATTTGCCCCGTGGGCTTCGTGGAGCGCGTCTACGCCGAGCCCGTCCAGCTGATCGGCACCGCCAACTCCCAGTGCGCGACGTGTACGGCCTGCAAGAAGAGCTGCCCCGACATCGATCAGGAGCAGGCGTGGTGGAAGGAGCCCAACGTCGATCGTCGGCGCGCCGCGTACTTCGCGTGGCCGGGCGTCGTCCTGGGCTTCTACACCTGGTGGTGGCTGCGGACGGGCACCTGGGACGCCTACTTCGACGGGCGCTGGACCACGACGTCGGTCACGGGCGCCGACCTCGCAGGGCCCGGCCTGTTCTTCGCCTCCTCGGTCCCCTGGCTCGTCAGCGCGCCGCTCACGCTGATCACGTTCGGGGCCGTGAGCTGGGGGCTGTTCGCGGGCGTCGAGCGGGCGGCGGTCTCCCGCTTCGGGGAGCAGGCGACGCGGACGCGGATGCTCGTCGTGGCCGGGTTCGTCGCGGTGCTGTGCTTCTACGTGTTCGCGGGGCAGCCCACGCTCCGGCTGGCGCCCGGGTGGGTGGTCCAATCGGTGGGCGTCGCCATCACGGTCGCGTGCACCGTCCTCTTCCTGCGTCGCTGGAGCCGGACCGAGAAGGAGTTCGTGCGGGAGAAGTTCGCGCGTCGGATCGTGACCCGCTGGAAGTGGGGCCAGCTGCCCGAGGACGGCGACTTCACCGAGGTGTACGTGTTGCACGCGGAGCGCAAGCGGGAGCGTGAGGAGCGGGTCGCGGCGTACGGCGACACGGTCCGAGAACTCGTCGCGGACGGCGTGGTGACGCGCGAGACGCTGTCCGCGCTCGACGCCATCCGGGCCCAACTGAAGATCACGGACAAGGAGCATGACAGGATCGTGCAGAGCCTGGAGGACGTCGACCGTGCGCGCCTCGACCCGGCGGCGCTGGGGTCCGCCGAACAGCGACTTCAGGAGCAGCAGTACCGCCGCGCCCTCGTCGCCTTGGTGGAGGACGCCGCGGCTCGAAACCAACCCGTGGAAGAGGTCGCCGTCACACGGCTGCGCGTTGCCTTCGGGGTGGGAGAGGAGGCACACGCCCGCCTCTTCGCCGAGCTGCGCGACCCCGCCGGAGCGTTGACCGACCTACTCCTCGCCGAGGCACGGGCTGTTCGCGGCCTCGCGCGCATCTCGGCCCTCGCCGACGCGGACGATGTCGACCCGGGGCGGGCTGCCCTCATCCGCTACCTCTGTCGGTGGGAAGCAGACGAGCATCTGCAGCGAGCGAGCGCCCTTCGGCGCTCACTGGAGCTGCCGAACCTCGAGTGGTCCGATCCCCCCGACCTCGACGCCGCAGCCACGGCCTTGGGCGCCGAGACCTACGACTCGGGGACCGCTCCCCCGTCGGGCCTCTTGGACCACGCGCCGGCTTATCTCCGCGGAGAGAGCACGACGTCGCGGCTCGTGCTCGACAAGATGGTCGCCTTGCGTTCGGTGGAGCTGCTGCGCGACGTTGGGCCGCGGGAACTGCAAGTCCTCACGGCCGTCATGCACAGCCGGACGCTCGCCGACGGCGCGTTCCTGTGCCGCTTCGGAGAGACCGAGGACGACGTGTTCGTCATCACCGCCGGAGAAGCCCGCGTATGGCACCCGGAGGCCCCGGATCAGACGCTGAGCGTGCTGGCGGCAGGCACGTGCGTGGGGGAGTTGGCCGCGCTCGACCCGGCCCCGCGATCAGCTCACGTCACGGCCAGAGGCCCGCTTGAAGTCGTCTCCCTGCCGGGCGATGAGTTCCGCGACATGCTCGCCCGTCACCCGGACCTCGCCGCGCGCGTGATCAAGGAGTTGACGCGGCGACTGAGGCCGGGGAGTCGACCTGCGCTCCCGGAGTAGCACCCCGTGACCGCTCAATGGCTGGGCGACGGGCTCCCAGGGTCCTGTAAAGTCGCAACATGCGGTGGACGACGACGGTGGGGGTGCTGGTGGTCGCTTGGGGTCTCCTCCCCGGCTGCGGACCCGACCCGGACCCGAACGATTCCGGCCACGAGGATCCGGGGTGGAGAGCCGCAGTCGAGGCTCGCTTGGAGGCGGGCTCACGAGCGATTCGGCCCCTCAACGGCGGCTTCTCGGCGACGCACCGTAGGGCCGGCATTCGCGCAACGCTCTCGCAGGACGGCGCCCTCCTGCATGCCCTCGACACGGTCGTCGGACTCCGCGTCGTCGAGCCGGCTACCGGACCCGCCGAGCTCGGCCCATGCGGAGACGAGGTCGGTCCCATGGGGAACTGTCTCCGCTCGCTCGAGATCCCCCGCGGAGGCACGGTGGAGCGATGGACGAGCGAGGTGGACGGCCTGAGGCAGTCGTTCGTGGTCGGCCGCCACCAACCGACGGTACGCATCGAACTCGCGATCGACGGGGCCGTCGCACAGGTCGACGCGGACGCTCGAGGGGCATCCTTCATTCCCGAGTCCGGCGGACTGCTCCGCTACGAAGGGCTCATCGCTTGGGACTCGACCGGTCGCTCGCTCGCCGCCTCGATGCAGAAGACCGACCACGGGCTGGCTCTGGTCGCCGATACGTCCTCCGCTCGATTCCCCGTCACCGTCGACCCGGTCGTGAGCAGCCAGAGCTGGTCCCACGAGTCGAACCAGGCGGGAGCTCGCTTGGGCCAAGACGTCGCCGGGGTCGGCGACATCAACGGGGACGGTTTCGGCGATGTCGCCGTCGCGGCCCCCGAGTGGAGCGGCCCCGAAGTGGAGGAGGGCAAGGTCTTCCTTTTCTTGGGGAGCGCGACGGGCCTTCAGAACACCGCTGCGTGGTCGGTGGAAGGCAACGCCCCGGGTCGCCATCTCGGTCGGTCGGTGGCCGGCGCAGGGGATCTCGACGGAGACGGAGTGTCCGACCTGGTCGTGGGCATCTGCGATCCCGGCGCCAACGGTCCCGGGGCCACCGTCGGGGAGGCGCAGGTCTACTACGGTGTCGCCGGAGGCCTGCCTGCGACCACCCCCGGGTGGACGGCGATCGGCAACGGCGCGACGGGGAGCGGCGGCTGCTTCGGGTGGAAGGTGAAGTCGATCGGAGATGTCGACGGCGACGGCGACTCGGAGCTGGCGGTCGGCGAGCCCTTCTTCTATCCGGGCCGTGTCTCGGTGTTCTACGGAGAAGCGCGCCCGGCGGGCCCATCGACGACCGCGGACTGGTTCTATCCCCCCGTGGGCCAGCCCCCGTCCGTGACGGGCGCCCTCTGGGGCTGGGACGTGGAGCCCGCGGGCGATGTGAACGGCGACGGGTACGCCGACCTGCTCTTCACCGGGCCCTCGTTCGACGTGCCGATCCCCGGCGCCATCGGGTGGAACGGGGGGCGCGCGGTGGTGGTGCGCGGGTCGCCTGTCGGCATGGTCGACCCGCCCCTCTGGCAAGGCGATGGTCCGAGCTCCTACGCCAATTACGGTGAGGCCGCGACGGCCGGGGACTTCAACGGAGACGGGTACTCCGACATCGTCGTGTCGGCCTCGCGCCTGACGACCCCCGCAGGCATCGCGAGCGGCCGGGTCGACATCTACAACGGCTCCCCCACGGGGCCCTCCCCGACCCCGAGCTGGACGGGCGACGGCGGCGGCCAGAGCGCCTACTACGGCGAGACGATGGCCGCCATAGGGGACATGAACGGGGACGGGTACGCCGACTTGGCGCTGTCCGAGTTGCCCTACCGACACATTCGCATTCACCCTGGGTCGCCGTCCGGGCTTCTCCCGTCCCAGACGCTGCCGGCGCCGGGCGCGAACCCGGATGGATTCGGCCTCGGTTTGGGGGCGGCAGGGGACGTAGACGGCGACGGGCTCTCGGATCTGATTGTCGGGGGGCCGCTCTTGGACGACCCGGAGGTGGACGAGGGAGGAGCGTGGCTCTTCCGCGGCTCCGCGCAACCGGCCGATGCCCCCGTCGCGATCTTCGAGGGTACGGCGACGGCGGAGGGCTACGGCGTGTCGGTCGCCGGGGCCGGGGACCTCAACGGCGACGGGTGGGACGACCTCCTGGTAGGCGCGGAGAACTACACGAACAGCCTGCCGGGAGAGGGGGCCGCGTTCGCCTTCGCCGGGGCCCCCGGGGGGCCGTCCTTGAACCCGGTCTGGTCCGTCTACGGAGGCCAGGCGCAAGCGCACCTGGGGGCGTCGTTGGCAGGCGTCGGCGACACCAACGGGGACGGGTTCGACGACGTGGCGGTGGGCGCGCCCGACTATGACGGCGCGTCCCTGGACGAGGGCGCGGTGCATCTCCACCTCGGGGTGGCGGCGCCCGCGTACGCCTCGGCTGCGCCCGCGCAGACCTGGGTCGGAGGCCAAGCCGGGGGCCGCTTCGGGGCGGCAGTCTCCGGGGCCGGGGACGTCAACGGCGACGGCTTCCAAGACGTCCTGGTCGGGGCCCCCGAGCACGACGGTGCGGCGGGCGTGGACACGGGTCGGGTCGAGGTTCGAGGCGGGTCGGGTTCGTCCGCCGGCGCAGTGCTTCTGTCGGCCGAGGGCGTCTCGGCAGGTGACGGGCTCGGGACCTCCGTGGCGCGGGTGGGAGACGTGAACGGCGACGGATATGCCGACGTGCTGGCCGGGGCCCCTGGATACGACGGCGGGCAGCAGGACGAGGGTCGCGCCGAGCTGCGGTTCGGGGGACCGGGCGGAGCGTCGTCGGTGCCGGACTGGACGGCCGAGTCCAGCCAACTCGTGGCCGCCATGGGCACCTCCGTCGGAGGGGCCGGGGACGTGGACGGAGACGGCTACGCGGACATCCTCGTCGGCGCGCCCTTCTACGACAACGGAGTCATCGCCGAGGGCCTCGTTCGCCTCTTCCCGGGCTCCCCCTCGGGCCCGGCCCCTTCGACCTGGGAGGTCACGGGGCTGCAGCAGGGGGCCCACCTGGGAGCTTCCCTGGGGCCGGCGGGCGACGTCGATGCGGACGGTTACTCCGACTTCCTGGTGGGAGCCCCCGACTGGGACGTTGCGTCGGGCGACGAGGGCAAGGCGATGCTCTTCGCCGGGCATCACTCGGGGACCCCCACGGAGATCTGGTCTGTGTCGGGGACCACCGCGGGGGAAGCGGTGGGCGACGCGGTCTCCCTCGCCGGCGATGTGAACGGCGACGGATTCGACGACATCCTGGTCGGAGTCGCCGGATACGACGGGGCGGCGGGCGACGAAGGGGGCGTGGAGTTCTACCTCGCCGGCCGGAGCGACGCCCCCACAGCCCTCGCGCCGCCCCACGCACGGGTGTTCCAGGCCGGCATCGCCGGGCCGGTGAGGTTCTCGACGGGCTCCCGGGCCCTCACCCCGGGCTCCTTCGACGTGGCGATGGATGCGAAGTCGGCGTTCGGGCGGAGCCGAATCAAGCTCGCGGTGGAGACGAAGCCGCTGGGGACGCCCTTCGACGGGACGTACACGGCCGTGTCCCCCAACTGGACCGTCACGGGCACATCAACCACGACGCTGCTGCTCAACATCGCCGGGCTACCGGCGGAAGACGCGATCCACTGGCGCGCTCGGGTGCTCTTCGATCCCGCTTGGGCCCAGCCTCAGGCGTGGTCACGGTGGATCACGGGAGGCCCGGGCGAAGCCGGCGGGGTGCACCTGCGTATGGAGTGCGTCGCGGACCTCGACCTCGACGGCGCGTGCGACAGCGACGATCCCGACGCGGACGGCGACGGAGTCGAGCCGCCGACCGACTGCGACGACACGGACCCGACAGCATTTCCCGGAGCGGTCGAGGTCACGGACGACGGCGTCGATCAGGACTGTAACGGGGTGGACACGATCACCTGCTTCGAAGACTTGGACGGCGACGGCTACGGCACCAGCGTGGTCTTCGAGGTGGACGATGCCGATTGCACCGACGACGTGGGCCAAGCCGCCGAGGGCGGGGACTGCGACGACGTAGACCCGGGGGTATCTCCCGGCGAGACCGAGATATGCGACGGGATCGACAACAACTGCGAAGAGGGGGTCGACGAGGGCTTCGACCTGGACGGCGACGGCGTCGTCGGCTGCTTCGACTGCGATGACGCGGACCCACTGAACTTCCCGGGCCGAGTCGAAGTGTGCGACGGGCAGGACAACGACTGCAACGGACTGGCCGACGCGTTCGGAGGCGAGTTGGACGCCGACGAGGACGGGGCCCCGACGTGCACGGACTGCGACGATTCGCTGCCCGCGACGGGGCCGGGGTTCGTCGAGATCTGCGACGGCCGGGACAACGACTGCAACGGCGTCATCCCTGCGGGCGAAGCCGACGAGGACGGGGACGGCTCCCCGGCATGCGCGGACTGTGCGGACGACGACCCCACCCAGAGTCCAGAGCTTCCGGAGATCTGCGACGGTCGCGACAACGACTGCGACGGGGAAGTGGACGACGAGAGGGCTGACGAGGACGGAGACGGGTTCGACCCCTGCAGCGCTCCCCGCGACTGCGACGACACGCGGTCGGACGTGCACCCCGGACATGTGGAACTGTGCGATGGCGTCGACAATGACTGCGATGCGGCCACCGACGACTACGGGGACCTCGACGCCGACGGCTTCGCCTCTTGTGCCGGTGACTGCGACGACGCGGACGCCGACGTGAACCCGGCGCGCGACGAGATCTGCGACGGGAAAGACAGCGACTGTGATGGAGAGCTTCCTCCCGACGAAGTGGACGTGGACGAGGACGGGTCCCCCGCCTGCGCCGACTGCGACGACGAAGAGGAGGACCGCACGCCGGAATCGAAGGAGCTCTGCGACGGCGTCGACAACGACTGCGACGGCACTGTGGAAGACGAGGAGGCCGACGAGGACGGCGACGGCGAGACCCCGTGCGGCGGCGATTGCGACGACCTCGACGAGGTGGTGAACACCAGCGCCCCAGAAGTGTGCGACGGCGTCGATACGAACTGTGACGATGCTCTCGCGGAGGGGGAGGTTCTCTCCCCGACCGGGCGGCACTCGGGAGTCGAAAACGACGGCGACAGCTGTCGTGATCAATTCGACAACGATTGCGACGGAACGGTCGACGCCGCGGATCCGGACTGCGAAGAGGCCCTGCAGCCTGCACTCGGTCCCGGCTGCGACGCAGCCTGCTCGACCGGGGGCCGCCTGCCTCGCCGCGCGGCACCTTGGGTGCTCCTCGGGCTCGTGGCCATCGGTCTCCGTCGGCGGCATGCCCTTCGGGCTCCGGCAGCGGGCGCGCTCCTCCTCGCCGGGACCGTCGTCCTCCCTGCTCCGGCTGGGGCTCAGGAGACGGTCCTCGTCATCGCCGAGCGGAAGCAGGACGCCGCGCAGATGGCCCAGGCGGCTCTGCCTCCGGGGGCGGCGGTCGAGGTCTCTGCCTTCCCCCAGAGCCGGGTCCTCGCGGGGGCATGGGTCCTGGGTGGGCTCCTCGAGGAGCCCTGCCACCTCCCTTCGGTGCCGCCCTCGGAGTTGAGCGCAGGTCTCAAGACGGCCGGCGACAAGATCGAGTTTCTCGAGCTCGAGGAGGGACGCGCCGTCGTCGACGGCTTGCACGCCAACCTGCCCTGTTTGACCCACGCCGTGACGGTCGAACAGCTCTGGACGCTGTATTTCCTGCGCGGTGTGGCGAGTTGGTTCGAAGGGGTGCCGGAGACTGCCGCCGAGGACTTTCTTCGAGCGCACACCGTCCTGCCCGGACGGGCCTACCCCCCCCGCTTCCCGCCGGACCTCGGAGAGGCTTATCTCGCGGCTCGCGACGGTCTCGCGGGGGCGACTTGGGCGCTCGTCGCCGCGTCCTCGTCCGAACCGGGGGGACCGGGAGAGGTCCTGATCGACGGGCGGGCCGTGTCGGAGGCAGGGCTCTCCGTGGTGCCCGGCGTCCATCTCCTGCAGGTGCGAGGCCCGGACGGCGCCCTTCGGGGCGGACGCCTACGCCTCGCCGACGGCGAGGGGGCGCTCGTTGCGCCCCCCGACCGCCTGGGAGACGCGTTGGCGTTCGTCGACCGCCCCGCTCAGGAAGCGCTCGCCGCATCTGCATGGACCCGCCTACGTGGCGAACCGGGGACGAGGGCATGGCTCGTGGCGGGCTCGCGAATCCACGCCCTGGCGGAGAGACCTCCTCCGATGGTCGCCACCGTGAGCGGGTCCTCCGTCGCGGGCCAGCCGAAGGTCCAGGTCGGCGTCGGAGGGGGTGCTCTGGGCGTGGGCGGCTTCGGCTACGGCGCGATCGACGCCGAGGTCTCCCTGAGCCTCACGGGGCCTCTTCGCCTCGATGTGGGGGTACACACCGGCATCGGACCGGCCGTGCAGAGCGAGTGGGACGGGAAGACTCACCGGGCGCTGCTCCCCGTGGTGAGCGTCGGACCTTCCATGCGCTTGGCGGGTCCGGTCAGCCCCTATGCAACCCTCGGGTTTCAACTCGCCGTCGGAAGCGAGTCCCAGGCTCCGCAGGTGATGCCGGGGGCCTTCGGGGCGGGTGGGATTCAGCTGGCCCTCGGACGCGATCTCCCGCTGACCCTGGTGCCCTACGTGGGTGGCGGATTCCTCGTGTTGCCGTCCTCGCCGGCGGCAGCGATCCTGCCCCTGGTCCGCGGTGGTGCGGTCCTACGGGTCTCCCTGTAGGCTCGACGGCCGGAGGAGGCTCAGCCATGACCGAGATGGAGGGGATCCCCTTCGGGCGATACCGGCTCATCGGTCTGCTCGGCCAGGGCGGAATGGCGACCGTCTACCGTGCCCTTCTCTCCGGGCCCATGGGGTTCGAGAAGGAGGTCGCCCTCAAGCGAATCCATAGCGAAGCGGCCGAGGACGAAGGCCTCATCAAGTCCCTCGTCAACGAGGCTCGTCTGGGAGGCAGCCTCAGGCACCCGCACATCGTCGAGACCTACGAGTTCAACCGGCTCCAGGGCATCTACTACGTGGCCCTGGAATACGTGGACGGTTGGTCGCTGGATGTGCTGCTGAAGCTCTGCCGCAAGCTCGGACGCCCCGTGCCGCTGCTCGCCGTGCACGAGATCATGATCCAGGCCTGCCGCGGCCTCAGTCACGCCCACAACCTGGTGACCCGCTCGGGAGAGCGACCCGACCTGGTTCACCGCGACCTCAAGCCCGGGAACATCATGGTGTCCCGCACCGGCGTCGTGAAGCTGATGGACTTCGGAATCGCGAAAGCGGCGACAAACCTCTATCAGACCACGTCGGCCGACGTCGTCCGAGGGACTCCGGTCTACATGTCGCCCGAGCAGCTTCGGGCCCAGAAGCTCGACAAGCGGTCGGACATCTTCGCGATGGGGGCCGTCCTTCATGAACTCACGACCCTCCAGATCCCCTTCGCCGGCGAAAACCTGATCGCGATCACGTATCAGATCGCCGAGTGCAACCTGGGCCCCCTGCGGCAGAGGGTCGCGAAGCGTCACCCGCACCTCGAGCCGGTGCTCGCGAGGGCGATGGCCAAGGACCGCGATGATCGGTTCCCCGACGCTCAGGATCTTGCGGACGCGCTGGAAGCTTCCGCCGGCTTCGTCGAGGACTCACTGGGCCTGAAGAAGTGGCTCGGGCTGATCGAGGCCCACCTCCCCCCGGTGCGCAAGGTCGGCGACTTCGGCCGGGTCGGCGCCCCGAGCCCCATCACGGACGAGCCCTCGGGCGTCACCTCGGCGGCTCCGGCCGGGGCACCGACGCCGACTCCGCAGGGGCTGCCGAGTCTCGTTCAGCTGCAGAGCGGCGACATCGTCCCCATCACGACCGTAGTGCAGGTGAATCGATCCCGGAGGATCGGGCTCGCACTGGGGGTGGTCGGGCTCGTCCTCGCCATCGTCGACGTCGGGCTGGGACTCCGTTCCCCGGGGAACGAGGACTCCTCCGAGGAAGAGGCGACTGCGCCACTCTCGTCCTCCAAATCGACGGGCCCCGACTCCCGCCTGAGTTCTCCCGCGGAGCCTGCCCCGTCGAAGGCGGTGACCGCCGTGACCGCCGTGGCCGCCGACCAGCCCGAATCGACCCCGACGCCGTCGCCCGAGCCGACTCCGGACCGAGAGCCGCCCGCCTCCGCCGTGGCCGTAAGAGCCGCGCCACGCGCCGCCGCACCGCCTCCCGACGACACGCCCGAGGTGGAGGCTCCAGCGGAGATGGGCGCGGTCGTCCTCCACAGCATCCCCTGGTCCCACCTGGAGATCGACGGTGTCCCGGCCGGAAAGACCCTGTTGAGGACCGAGTTGCCGGTAGGCACCCACAGGGTGCTCTTCCGCTGTACTCAATGCGACCCGACGGTGGAGAAGGAGGAGACGATCACGGTCAAGGCCGGTGCGGCCCCGCTCCGGACCGTGGTGAAGTTCCAGTGACGGAGCTGGTCGCGGGGCGTCGGATCGGGCGCTACACCCTGACCACCGACCGGATGGATCCCCGCTGCGGCACCTCGACCGTGGCGTGGAACGCCGTCGACGCGAGCGGCGAGCCGGCGATAGTCGTGCTCACGTCGGACGCGGACGTGGCGGCGCGAGCCAAGGCCCTGAAAGAAGGACGTCCTCCCCATTCGCTCGCGGTGCTCTCGCTGGGTAGATCGACGATCGGGACGGTGGTCGTTCTCCAACCCGCGGACGGGCAGCCACCGGGACACCTCCCACTGGGAGGCAGCGAGACAGTACGCGCCGGGATCCAACTGGTGGCGGCGCTCGAAGCGGGCCCGGGGCCGTCGCACCCCGGAGTTGGACGGATGCACCCCGCAGGCGTGCGGGTGACGAGGAATGGAGGCGCGCAGGTCGATCTGCTCCTACGGCTGCCGAGCGTCGACGATCGCGTGTCGCTTGGTCGAATTCTGCAGCACCTGATCTCCGGTCCCGACCTCCTCGAGCCGGATGCCATCGAGTGGAAACAAATCGGGCTCGGCAAGGTGATCGAGCAGTTGATCGCTTCGGAGGGGACGGGGTTCGCAGGGTGGACGGCAGTCCGGCGGGACCTGGAGCGGTTGGCGGCCGCCGATACAGTCTCATTGGACGACTTCGTTCCCGCCGGTGCGCCGTCCACGTCTACGGAGGACTGGACCCGTCTGCCGGAGGCGCCCTCGACCAAGACTCAAGACTGGACTCGGCTCCCCGAGCCCCCCTCTTCCAACACCCAGGACTGGACTGCGATCCCGGAGCCGCCGTCGTCGAAGACCGAGGACTGGACCGCACTTCGCATTCCGGGCGAGTCCCACGAGGACTGAGCCGAGGTGGTGACCCCAACGAGACGATTCTCGAACTTCCTGGTCGAGGTCAAGCCGACCGCGCAGGAGCTGTGGTGGGCGATCGGCGGGCTGGTAGTCCGCTGATCGACGACATCCTCCGACCCCCTGACCACAGGGGCGGCGCCCCGCTGTCGCCGACACGCTGCGGAATACGCACTACAGTATCCGTGTTCGCATGAATGATGATGAGGTTGAAGCGCAGAAGCTCGGCTGGGACCAGGAGAGCGTGCTCGACGAGCTTCGTGAACTCCAGATCGGCGACTACCTGCGGTCCGAGTCGAGCAGCCGACGACCGGACGACACCATTCACACGTTCACACCGCCCCTCGACGAAGACGAGCTCTGGATTCGCCTGGTCGAGCGCGGTGGATTGATCGCCGTGAGCTTCCACCGGGCATGACCATGGACCTAGTTGCACCCATCTGCCCTTACTGCCGGGACCGCGCAAGCGGAGGTGTGAGGGAGAGCCGCTACCGTCGCGGGAGGCGGGAAGTCGCTGTTCAGGCCCACTACTGGGAGTGCCCGTCGGATTGCGCAGGACCAGACGGGGAGCGACCCTTCCGTTTCCAGGACCCACCCCTCATGCGACTCAACGACGAAGCTGCTCGAGCGGCCTGGACGGAGAAGTTCGCGGAGCCGATGCCCCCCGCCGGCCGGCCGGGACGGAAGACCCGAGCGCGTCGGAGCGCGCCAGTCCAGGTACGCCTGACCGAGCAAGAGCGAGATCGGCTCGAGCGGGAACGAGGCGATCTGTCGCTCTCAGCCTATGTTCGCAGCGCCGTGTTTCACCGACCGGCATCCCCTCGGGCGCCCGGATTCCCATTGACCGAGACCGACGTCCTCGACGGTCCCCATCGGCGAGCTTCCTGATGTACGTGACGGCCCACCGGGTGCGGGCGCGCACGGGCGACGAGGCTGTTCACGCGTTCCTCCATCAGCACGGGGCCGTGGCGTGGCCGGATGAAGTCTTCGATTGGCCCGAGATCAACCCTGGAAGGCTCATCGGCCGGCGCACCATGTTCGAGGTCGGTGGAAACAACGTCCTGAGCTACCTCGATCTCCTGGCTCCCGATGGAACACCGGCGAGCGTGATCGAGGGCGCGCTGGAGGAGTTTCGACAAGACCTTGAGGAGCGAGCCAACCCGACGGTGATGGTCACCGGGGGGATCACGATCCGGTTCGGCACGAACCTCGGGTTGGAGCCTCAACGAGCCACGGCGTTCGAGGAGCTGGCCCACGCGGCAACGGAATTGCACAGCTCGGGAGGCTGACTTGTCGCCCAGCCTCACCGTCCGGGAACGTCGCCGGAGTTCGAATCCCGTTCGGGGCCCGGGCTGGACGCCGACTCCAAGTGGCTGGAATCACGGGGATTGGAAGGTGGTGACCCTGACGAGACGACTTTCGAACTGGTTGGCTGGGAGAGGGGAGTCCGCCCTGCCGCTCTTCACACCGAGAAGGCGAGAATCGAAGCCGACCTGACCGAGGTTCGTCACCTCGCTCGCCGCAGGATGCGACCCCAACGGGATTCGCGACTTCTTGAAGGACGTGATCGTGCCCCTCACGTGGGGGGATGGTCTTCCGTCCATCGCTCACGCAGTCGATGCAGCAGGCGTAGGTACGCCTACCGGTTCTTCCGGCGGCTCTTCTTCTTCATCTTCCTGCGCGTCTTCCGCCGCTTCCTGCTGCTCGACGAGGGCTTCTCCGTTCGACCCGGCCGAGGTCCACGGTCGTCGCCCGTTGCGGCAGTCAGGGACGCGAACCAGGCGCGACGAGTGGCGACGACCGTGTCGAGCTTGAGCCGCTGCGCGGCGGAGAGCTCCCCGCCGAGATCCTCGATCGCGGCAGCCAGCTCGATCGCCGTCTGGCCCCCGAGCGGTCCGCTGCCGGGCTCGGGACGGAACCGGTCCAGCTGCTCGGATAGGGCCGGGATCGCAACCGGATCGCCGTACTGGGCCAGTCCGGAGGCGGCCACGTCAGGGATCGCCGGGAGCGCGTTCAGCAGGAAGGAGAGGCCTCGGGGATCCCGGGCGTCCGCCTCTTCGGCGAGGGTCCCGAGCAGGTACGCGAGTTCGGTCTTCTGCTCCCGCTCGGTCGCCGCCTCGGCCCTCGCGAGCACCGGCTGCAGGACCCGCGCGCCAAGCCTCGGCAGCCCGAGCCGGATCTCCTCCGCAAGGCCGCTCTCGTCCTCGTCGAGCAGACGATCGAGCAGGGGCTCGACGGGCGCCTCGTCGCCGAGCGCCAGCAGCAGCTTCGCGGCGTAGATGGGGGCCCAGCCCTCGCCCGGTCCCTCGACGGAGAACAACTCCTCGTCCCGTAGGATCTCGACGAGTTCCGGCACCACCTCGGCGCCGCGCTCGCCCAGCCGCTCGCGGGCGCGCTCGAAGTCGTCGCACGCGGCGACCAGGATCTGACGTACGGACTCTGTCACCTCGACCTCCTCGACCCCCCGTCGAGCAGTTCCACTCGTCACCCCTCACCATCCACCGGGGCAGCGGAGCCTGCGCCTGCCGCTCCGCCACCGTCGCCGTCGCCGTCGCCGTCGCCGGGCGTCTCCCAGGCTCGACCATCCCGGTTCCAGACCGCTCCGCGTCGGAGGGCGCCGTCGACGAACGTGGCGGCGGCGGTGAACACGGAGGCCAAACTCGGCCACGCCAGACGATCCTCGGCCGCGATCGTCGCGTAGGGCGTCTGCCACGCCGCGGGTGGAGCCGGGAGCGCGCTCGGGACCTCGTGGGTCGCCCGTTCCTGAAAGGTCCGGTCGATCGCCCGGCGTACCGCGTCGCCGTCGAACGGCCCGGTGCGTGCCAGCAGCGCGAGGTCCGGCAGGTCCTTCACCCTGGAGTTCATCCCCTCCCACGGCATGGTGTAGGCGTGCAGCTTCTCGGCGACGTGCGTCTCACGCGGCAACAGGCGGTAGACCCTCGGCTCCAGTCCGACGAAGGAGAGCAAGCCGTCGCCGTGGACCGAGTCGACCCGGCCGGTCAGCACACCTCCCACGGCGACATCGAGACCGAAAGCACGACCGTAGTCCTTGCCTGCGAACCGGGGCTTGACCTGGTAGCGGGTCCCCTCGTAGCGAACGCCGGGGCCCGCGATCTTCGGACGGTCCGAGGCCGGGGAGATCTCGAAACTGAACCGGTCACCGAGATCCATCTGACCGGCGCGACGCAGATCCAGTGGATCCGGCGCCGCCCCGTCGACTCGCAGGTCGATGTCGCGCGTGGTCCGGACGTCTTCAAGTCGCAGCTCCAGCGCCAGCCCGCCCTTGAGGATCGCTCGATCTCCCAGCGCATCCGAGAGCCGCGCCATCACGCGGTCCATCAGGAAGAGGAGTTGCACGCGAGCGTAGGGAATCCCGCGCCGCCTCGATCGCTCCCGAAGTCGCGCCTCGATCGCTGCTCGGAGCGCCGCAGGGGTGCGGTACTTGCTCCGCTCAGCCATTGCGCTCGAGCCAGGCAGCGACGCGGGCCTTCGGGGCAGCCACCTCGTCCGCGGAGAACAGGCCCTTCGAGAGGCCCTGCGCGAGGGCCTTCCAGACCTCGTCGGGGCGCCCGCCCTCCTCGACGCAGTCGACGACGGTTCGCACGGGCTTCGTCACGGGGACGTTGCCGCTCCAGGTCGCGTCCTCGTCCTGGAGGTCGGCGTAGTGGGGCACGACACGGTCCGGCCACCGGACTCGTCGATGCTTCCACTCCACGGGGAGCGTGACGTGCAAGCGGTTCATAGTGAGGTCCGAGAGACCGTGCAGGACGAGTGCCGTCCAATGACTGAAGACCGCTTGCCGGCCCGACCAGAGCCACGCGACGATCAGCTCCTCATCGTCCGCGTGTGGGTACCGGGCGAGACGGTAGATGCCGCGGCGGAGGCGCTCGAGGTTGCCCCGGCCGACGTGGTAGCTCAGGTGCTGTGGCCCCCAGCCGGCCCACTCGCGCGCCTGGGCGGCGGTGAAGTACCCCGCTTGCTCGGCGGCCAGTTCCTGGACTTCGCTGAACGGCACCGCACAAACCTACAAGAATCTTGTAGGTCTGCGCAGCACGAATGTTCAAGAAACTTGTAGGTGAGTGCGGAGCATGGACGGAGCCGCTCCGAAGTTCGAATCCCATTCGGGGTCCGGGCAGGACTCCGACTCCAAGTGGCTGGAATCACTGGGATTGGAAGGTGGTGACCCTGGCGAGACGATTCTCGAACTGGATCGCGACGGGGCGGCCGTTGAAGAGACAGCTCTTGACACCACTTCCCCCCGAATCTACAAATCTGTAGAAGGAGCGCGCCATGCCGACGACCCAGATCTCCGCGCACATCCCAACCGAGCTCAAGGCTCGTCTCGACAAGTACGTGCGGGCTCACGGCGTCACGCGTCAGCACCTCGTAGAACAAGCGCTGGAGCACCACCTCTCCGCGCTCGAGGAGCTGCCAGCGGAGGCAATCGTCCCGACACGGATCGTCCTGACCGCACAGAGCGCGGAGCGAGTCGCCGATCTCCTGGAGAACCCGCCGCAGCCGACCGACGCGATGAAGCGGCTCTTCGATGACGGTTGAGATCCGCCCCCTCGAGCGGACGGATGACCGGACCAGGTTCCACAGCGGAGACGAAGCGCTCGACCTCTACTTCCACCGGTACGCCGGTCAGAACCAGTTCCGCCATCATGTAGGGGTGACCTACGTAGCGGTCGAGGGCGGCGAGGTCGTCTCCTTCGCCACGGTGTCGCCGGCCTCACTGGACGCGGACGACCTCCCCGACGGTCGAAAGCGACCACCGTACCCCGCGCCTGTGCTTCGCATCGGCCGAATGGCGGTCTCCGAGTCCCACCAGGGGCGAGGGCTCGGTCGCGTCTTGCTCCGCTTCTGCCTCGAGCTCGCGCTGCGGATGCGGAACGAGTTCGGGTGTGTGGGGATGGCCGTCGACGCGAAGCCGGGCGCCGTGGAGTTCTATCGCCGGTACGGCTTCGTCGTGATCGAAGCCGCGGCTGGAGCGGCGAGAACCCACCCCCCTCCCCGGCTGATGTTCCTGGCCCTCGAGTCCGTGCCCATGAGGGATCCCGGTTCGGCGACGTGACAAGCCGCTGGCGTTGCGCGACGCTTTTCGGACTGTTCAACGACGCTGAACCCATCGGGAGGCTCCGCCTTGCCATCGTTCAACTCCGCAGCCCCGGTCCTCTTGGTGGCTCACGTGGGCTCGACGCTCGGCTGGTACCGCGACGTCCTGGGCTTCGAGGCCGACGCGTTCCCGAGCTCCTCCGATCCGGAGTTCGCGGTCCTCTGCCGCGAGGGCGTCGAGATCATGCTCCAGCGGCTGGCGGGATACGTGAAGCCGGACCCTTCACCGAGGCGTGCTGCCGGCGTATGGGACGTCTACATCCGCGTCAGCGGGCTGATTGAGCTCCACCGCGAGCTGACCCGAACGCCGACGGCCTTCGTCTCGGCCCTCGAACAACGGGCGTACGGCTGCACCGAGTGCCAGCTGGACGATCCGAACGGCTACAGGCTGGTGCTGAGCGAGGAGACCGGCGCCGAGCAGTGATCCGAGAGTTCGAATCCCGTTTGGGGTCCGACCCGACGACAGGGCGCAAGCGACTGAAATCATTGAAGATGAGAAGTGGTGACCCCAACGGGATTCGAACCCGTGTTGCCGGGATGAAAACCCGGTGTCCTGGACCTGACTAGACGATGGGGTCGTCTCGATGCCTACGGCAGGATCCGGCGGCAACCTGCCTCACCGGCTGGGGCCCGGTCAAGCCCGCCGAAACACACGCGAGGAGACCGAGGCGGGGGCGCGACTGGTGAGCCGTCCGGGGCTCGAACCCGGGACCAACGGATTAAAAGTCCGGTGCTCTTCCTGCTGAGCTAACGGCCCAGTCGGCCTCTCCCGAGGGGGCCCGGGGCGCCGGTCTTATATGCGTCCGGCGACGTCGGGGTCAATCATCCGGACCGCGGCCGCGGAACTTTCGTCAGAGAGGAGGCAACCCCCCGATGGAGGACTCCTCATGCTGCAACACCCCCGCCCCGACGACCACCTGTTCGATGACTGCGAACTCTGCGACCAGCTGCGCGCCGACCAGGCCGCGCTGCGCTCGACACCCCTGACCTTCGGGCAAGTCGCCGTCCCACGCGACGGGCCCGTCCCCGTCGCTCCCGTAATCGCCGCGCTCAACCGCCTCCCCCACGCACTGAGGCCGCAGTTCTGGCAGGGGTCCGGCGGGGGGTACTCCCTCTCGGCGGTCCTCGAAGGCGGCGGCCAGGTCGACATCACCGTCATGAAGCGCTTCGACGGCTGGGTCGACCCCCTCGAGCCTGCGTTGGCGGAGCACCCGCTGTTCCGCAGGAGCCGCCGCACCGTGCGCCGCTACCGAGCGCTGTGGCTCGCCACCGTGCAAGACCCCGCCGCGGCCTCTCCGATCGAACTGCAGCTCTCGTTCACGCGGGTGCTCGCGGCCTTGGCCGAGGCCGGCGAGGCAGTCGCCGTCGCGTGCGACGATCCGCCTCTCGTCGTGCCCGCGCGCTCGTTTCGGGAGCTGGCAAAGGACGCCTCGGCCGCCGCCCCGCCCGTGCGCCTCTGGGTGCGTCCGACGATCGCATACGACGCCGCCACCCAGCGGGTGGACGTCCTCTCTTGGGGACTGGGCCACATTGGGCTGCCGGAGGTGTCCATCGACGCCCCCGCGACCCGCAGGGCGGAGGCCATCGAGCTGCTCTACCAGCGGGCGAGCGAACTCATCGTCGCCCCGAGCCTCGACGGCTTCGCGATGCGCGACTCTCCCGTGTGGCCCGGGACGCCCGTGCTCCAGGAGATCCTGTGACCTCGGTCAGTGCAGGACCTCGTGCCGGGGGGCGGCCTCCACCCGCTTGCCCGGCGCGGGGTCGCGGAGCTGGATCGTCTGGCTCCGGCCCGGGCCCACCGAGACCAGCGAGACGGGCACCCCGGCCAGCTGCTCCACGCGACGGATGTACGCCCGCGCCTCGACGGGCAGGTCGGACCAGCGCTTCGCCCTCGTGATGTCGGCGTCCCAGCCCGGCAGCTCCTCGTACAGAGGCTCCACCCGCTCCAGCGCGCCGCGCGCCGCGGGGACCGTGTCGAGGATGGCGTCGCCCAGTCGGTACGCCGTGCAGACCTTGATGCGCTCGAGGCCGGAGAGCACGTCGAGCTTCGTGAGGGCGATCGACGTGAGACCGTTGACCCGCACCGCGTGCCGCAGCACCACCATGTCCAGCCATCCGCAGCGCCGCGGGCGACCCGTCGTCGCCCCGAACTCGCCGCCCGCCGCGCGCAGCTGCTCGCCCAGCGCGTCGTTCAGCTCGGTGGGGAACGGGCCGGAGCCCACGCGGGTGGTGTAGGCCTTGCTGATCCCGAGCACCGCGTCGATGAACGTGGGGCCCATGCCCGCGCCGGTGCAGGCGCCCCCCGCCACCGCGTTGCTCGAGGTGACGTACGGGTAGGTGCCGTGATCGACGTCGAGCAGCGTGCCCTGGGCGCCCTCGAAGAGGATCCGCGCGCGACGGCTGGCGGCCTCGTGGAGCAGCGCCGTGGTGTCCGTGACGAACGGGGCGAGCCGAGCGGCGGCGGCGGCGTACTCCTTCTCGACCATCTTCCGCCCCAGCGCCTTGCCCCCGAGCGCGACGATCTCCTTGTTGGCGGCCTTGAGCTCGAGGTCGAGCAGCGCCGCGAACGAGTCGGGATCCACCAGGTCCGCGAGCCGGATCCCGGTGCGTCGAACCTTGTGCTCGTAGGTGGGGCCGATGCCTCGGCGCGTAGTCCCGATCTTCGCCCCGCCCGCGGCGTCCTCGCGGAGGGCGTCCAGGGCCTTGTGCCACGGCATGATGACGTGCGCCCGGTCCGAGATGCGGAGCTGGTCCGGGTCGGCGAGGAAGCCGCGCTCCCGGAGCTTGTCGATCTCACCCAGCAGTACGAGCGGGTCGACGACCACGCCGTTGCCGATGACGCAGGTCTTGCCCTCGTGCAGCACCCCCGACGGGATGAGGTGCAGGACCGTCTTCACGCCCATCACCACGAGGGTGTGCCCGGCGTTGTTGCCGCCCTGGAACCGCACCACGATGTCCGCGCGCTGGGTCAGCAGATCGACGAGCTTGCCCTTGCCCTCGTCGCCCCACTGGGCGCCGACCACGACGATGTTTGCCATCTCTCTCCTCGGACCGGCGGTCTACTCGGCGACCGCTCGGGAAAGCACTTCGGGGTTCACGGCGCCGCGCGCCTCGCCTGTCGTCAAGAAGTCACGCACCTGCTCGGCGAGCGTCGTCGCCACGTTGATCTGCGCCTCGAAGGTCGACGCGACCAGGTGCGGCGTGACGATCACCTGCGGCATCTTCAAGAGCGGGCTGCCCGTGGGCGGCTCCTTCTCGAAGACGTCGACCGCGGCGCCCGCGACCTTGCCCGACCGGAGCGCTCGCAGGAGGGCCGCCTCGTCGATGACGCCGCCGCGGCTGCAGTGGACGATCCGGACCTGGTCCTTCATGAGCTCGAACGCGGCGTCCCCGATGAGCCCCCGCGTGCGGTCCGAGGCCGACACATGGACCGTGAGGAAGTCGGCGCCGGCGAGGAGCTCGTCCCAGGACGCCGACCGCCCGCCCGCGGCCTCGATCTCCGAGGCGGTCACCGCCGGGTCGTGCACGAGCACTCGCATCTGCAGCGCCGCCGCCCGCTGGACGACCACCCGACCGACGCGCCCCATCCCCACGACCCCGAGCGTCTTGCCGGTGATCTCCGTGCCGCGGTAGCGCCGCTTGTCCCAGCGACCGGACCGCATCGACGCGTCCGCCTGGGGGATGTTGCGCGCGAGGGCGAAGAGCAGCGAGATGGCGAACTCGGCCGCCGACACCGTGTTGCCCTGGGCGCTCGTCATCACGACGATCCCGCGCCTGGTCGCCTCCCGCACGTCGATCGTGTCGAGCCCGAACCCGGCCCGCCCGACGAGTCGCAGGCGCCCCCCGGCGCGGAGGACCTCCGCAGTCAGGCGTGTGCGCGAGCGGACGAGCACCACGTCGAACTCACCGATGCGGCGGAGCAGCTCCGCCCGTCCGATCCCGGCCCGATGAGCCACGGCGAACCCGGCCCGATCGAGCAGATCGAGGCCGACGCGGGAGATGTCGTCGCAGACAAGGATCGAAGGAGGGGGGCTCACGAGCGCGCGGAGCTTACAGGACGAAGCTCAGGGATTCGGCCAGTCGCTCATCTCGCGCAGGTCGTCCCCCGCGATGTCGAGCATCTGGGCGGCGGCGTTGATGAGGTCGTCGGCCGCCGGGGCCCCCTCGACGCGCTGTGCGATCGTCCCGTCGGGGAAGACCAGGAAGAAGGTCGGCAGCGCCGTGATGTTCCAGGACGCGGCCCACTGCCAGTTCGTGTCGGCGAGGATCGGGAGCCGGTCCAAGCCGAACTCGTTCGACCACCGGGAGGCGACCGCCTGCGTCGGCTGGTTGCCGCCCACGTCCTCGATCACGATCTGGATGTAGTACGCCGACCCCATCGCCTGGATCTGCTGCCGGACGTACTCGGCCTCAGAGGCCGCCTGGCGGCACGGACCGCACCACTCCGCGGCCACGTCCACGAGCGTCACGAAGCCCAGAAACTGCCGGTAGTCGACCATGTTGCCGTGCTGGTCGACGAGGTTGAAGGCGTCCATGCGGCCGCCGTCGGTCCCCGTGCCCGTGCCCGAGTAGCTCTCGTTCTCGGGGAGGATCGACGGGTAGCCGTTGGGGGCCCACTCGGGGATCGCGGCGTCGTCGTCGTCCGAGACGTCGTCGTCGTCCATGACCATGTCGTCGTCGTCGGACGCGTCGTCGTCGTCCGCTGCGCTGTCGTCGTCGTCGCCGCCACCGCCACCCCGGCTCCCGCCACGACGCGGGGTGCACGCGACCACGGCCGCGCTGAGGAGGAGGAGGAAGAGGAGGAGGGAGAAGCGTCGAAGGCTCACGGGGACTCCGGGCGGAGGGGCTGCCGGCGAGTCCTAGCACAGCCGTCCTGACCGGGATCAGCGCAGCTCGATGATCCCGTTCTCGAGGAAGAAGTGGAGCGACGCCAGCACCCGGTACTGGTCGAAGGTCCCCAGGATGGTGAGGAGCTCCTCGATGGTGATCTCGCCGTCGATCTGGCTGATGAGGAAGCCGCCGATCGGATCGAGGCTCAGCTCCAGGATCGACGCGTCGGTGGCGCGGAGGTAGGGCACCCGCTCCCGCGGCTCGAGCTCGGCGAGGTACTCGTCCACCAAGCGGCCCTTCAGCTCGCCCACGAGGCCTTCCGCTTCGGGGTTCTCCGGCTCCCGGCGCAGGGCGTCCTCGGCGCGACCCAGGGCCGCCTCGAGCCTCCCCTCGGCGAAGTCCTTCTGCGCGTGACGCAGCAGGATGACGACGTCGGGGACCACGGGCTCGACGTCCAGGTCGTCCGAGTCGAGGGGCTCGCCGTCGTAGGCCGCGACCTCCTGGGTGAACGGGGGGGCCAGAGACGTCTGGGACTTGGGCTCCAGGACGACCGGCTCACGACCCTCGGGCGAGGTGATCGCGGCCGCCGCGGGAGACGCGTCGCTCGCGGAGCCCGCGGGGAGGGCCCCGACGCTCTCCAGGTAGTCGAGGGCGCGGGGGTTCCGGGGCGCCTGCTCCAAGGCCTGCTGCCACAGGTCGATGGCTGCTTCGCGCGCACCCAAGGCGTAGCGAACCAGTCCGCGATCGAGCAGATCGGTCACAAGCAGGCGCTTCGCTCGGGGCGTGTCGGCCATGCGCGGGAGCTCCCGGTTCGCTCGCTAAACGTTTTCGACGGCGCGGAGGGACGAGTGGGCCTCTTCGAGCCGTTGCTCGCACGCGGCCAGTTCGTCTTGATTCCGAGACGACATCGCACCCTTGGCTTCGGAGAGCACGTCCATGATCTGATGCAGCTGCTCGCCCGTGATGACGGCCTCGGCCGACGGGAGCAGGTCCAGCACCTTCTGGTGCAGCGTCTCCACGCGGTAGAGGAGCTCTTGGCCCTCCTGCTCCTGCTTCTCCTGCACCTGGAAGGCGTCCCGGTCGTCGATCATCCGGTTGAGCTCGGCGTCGCTCAAGCCGCCGGACATCGCCACGACGATGGACTGCTCCTTGCCGGTGTCCACGTCGCGCGCCTTCACGGACACGATGCCGTCGGCGTCGATGCCGAAGGTGACCTCGATGTCGGGCACCCCCGCCGGGGCGGGCCGGATGCCGGACAGCAGGAACTCCCCGAGCGTCGCGTCCGTCGCCTGGGACTGCGCCTCGCCCTGCATGACCTTGATCTTCACCGTGGCCTGGTTCTCGTGGACCGTGGTGAATGCGTGGCGCTTCTGGGTGGGGATGGTCGTGTTCTTCGCGATCATGGTGGTGACCGCACCGCCGACCGTCGCGATGCCCAGGTTCATGGGCGTGACGTCCAGCAGCAGCATCTCCATGCCCTGGTCGACCAGCGCCTGCCCCTGGATCGCCGCGCCGAGCGCGACGACCTCGTCCGGGTTGATGCCCTTGCTGAGCGACTTGCCGAAGAAGCCCTCCACCCGCTCCTGCACCAGCGGCGTGCGCGTCTGACCGCCCACGAGGATGACCTCGGCGATCTCGTCCGTGCGCAGGCCGGCGTTCTCGAGGGTGAGCCGAGAGATCTCCACGCAGCGCTCGACCAGGTCGCCGACCAGCTCCTCGAAGCGGGCGCGAGAGAGCGTCTGCTGGAGGTGAATCGGCTGCCCCTCCTTGGTCGCGATGAACGGGAGGGTGACCTCCACGGCCCGCTTGAAGGAGAGCTCGCACTTGGCGTTCTCGGCCGCCTCACGCAGCCGCTGCAGCGCGACCTTGTCCTCGCGCAGGTTGATGCCGTGCTGCGCCTCGAAGGACTCGGCGAGGTAGTCGATGATCCGGCTGTCGAAGTCGACGCCCCCGAGGAACGTATCGCCCGACGTGGACACCACCTCGAAGACGCCGTCGGCGACCGCGAGGATGGAGACGTCGAAGGTGCCGCCGCCGAGGTCGAAGACCGCGAGGTTGCCCACGCCGCCCTTCTCCTGCCCGTAGGCGATGGCGGCCGCGGTGGGCTCGTTGATGATGCGGATGACGTCCAGCCCCGCGACCTGCCCGGCCTGCTTCGTGGCCGTGCGCTGGGCGTCGTTGAAGTACGCCGGGACGGTGATGACGGCCTTCTCGACGGCCGAGCCGAGGTAGTCCTCGGCGATCTTCTTCATCTCCATCAGGACGAAGGCGGACATCTCCTGGACGGTGTACGCGCGCCCACCGCCGTGCACGAGGCACTCGCCGTTGGTGCCCTCCTCGACCTGATAGGGCACCACGTCGCGCGTCTTCTGGACCTCGGGGCTGGCGAACCGACGTCCGACCAGCCGCTTGACCCCGAAGATCGTGTTGTCGGCGTTGGTGATCGCCTGACGCTTCGCGATGTGCCCGACCAAGCGCTTGCCGTTCTCGGCGAACGCCACGATCGACGGCGTGGTTTGGTAGCCGCCCCGATTGGGGATCACCACCGCACCCTTGTTTTCGTAGACCGCGACGCACGAGTTCGTCGTGCCGAGGTCGATGCCGATGACCTTCTCCATCCCTACTCCTTACCCGGGCTGCGCGCGCTGCCGGGCCTCCTGGGACTGCTGTCCAGCCTCACTTCAGCTTCTTCAATGCTTTCGTCGCGGCACTGTTCTTCTTGTCCATCTGAAGGACCCGTTCATACGCCCGAACCGCGTTGCTCGGCATGCCGAGATCCGCGTAGGCCGCCGCCAAGTCCATGATGTACGGAACGTTTCTCGACTCCAGCTCCACGGCTTTCCGCAACTGCTCGAGCCCCACGCGGTGTTGAAGCGTGTGCTCGATGATCAGCTTACCGAACTCGTTGTAGTACTTGCCCTTGGTGGGCTTGCATTCCACCGCCTCCTGCAACTTCGCGGCGGCCGCCTTGAAGTCCTCGGCGAGCTTCGCGTCCTGCGCTTCGCGGTAGAGCGTCTCGGCGCGAGAGTTCCGATGCTGCGCCGAGGCGCGCTTGAACGCCGCCTTGGCCTTCTGGTTCCGCGGGTCCAGGGACATGGCCATCTGGAAGTGCGTGACGGCGGCCTGGGTGTCGCCGTCCTCCTGCTTCTTCTTGCCCGCCTCCATGTGCTTGCGCGACTTGGCGATGCGGGCCGCGAGCTGCTTCTGCAGCTTCTGCATGAAGACCGGCTTCTGCGCCTTCTTGCGACGCTTCGCTTTGCGCGCCAGCTCCGCCTTCTTCTTCTCGAGCGCGGCCGCCTGCTTCTTGCGCAGGGCGTCCGGCACGAAGTCGACGGACACGGACGCTTCGCCGGGGGCCGCGTCCACCGTGATCGCGTCGAGCTCTTCGGCGGTGTCGGTCCCGATGTCCGGGAAGATCATCCGGTCGTACTCTTCGCGCGTCTCGTAGTCGCCGAGGACGCGGTACGCCTCCGTGATCTTGTTGAAGAGCAGCTCGAGCTGCGTCTTGTAGCGCCCCAGGTTCTTTCGATAGAACTTGTCGGGGTGGTACTCCTTGCTCAGGCGGTAGTACGACCGCTTGACGGCCTTCGCGTCGGCCGTCTTGGGGAGGAGCAGGACCTCGTAGAAGGTCTTCGTGTCGATGCCGTCGCAGGCCGTGTCGATCGCCGCGCGCTGGTCGGGGGTGAGGTCCTCGCCGTCGCCGCTGCCGTCGTCCGCGGGCTCCGCGCTGAAGTCGACGTCGGGCTCGTCGACGTCGTCGTCGTCCAGCTCGAACTCGAAGTCGTCGTCCTCGGCGAGGTCGTCGTCGACCTCGAAGTCGAAGTCGTCGTCCGTCGCGATGAACTCGCCGGAGTCCGAGCCCACAGTGGCCGAGGCCGCCGAATCGGGGTGTCGCAGGACCCTGGGGTGTCGCCTAGACATCAACCCCGGAAGTGTAGCAGCGCTCACGCGCGCGTGTTTTCGACCGCCGTCGGCCCCGCCGCGCAGCGGGCGCGACCCCCCTAGAGGATGTACTTCGCGAGGTCCCGATCGCCGAGGATCGGGGCCAGCCGACCCTCCACCAACGCCACGTCCACCTCGAACGGCACCCCGTCGCGCTCGGGCGCGGCGAAGCTGAGCTCCTCCAGGAGCGCCTCCATCATCGTGTGCAGCCGGCGCGCGCCGATGTTCTCGTCGCGCTCGTTCACCTCCGCGGCCATCCCCGCGATCCGGGCGACCGCGTCGTCGTGGAACTTCAGGTCGATGCCTTCGGTGGCCATCATGGCGACGTACTGCTTCACCAGGGACGCGCGCGGCTCCACGAGGATCCGCCGGAGCTCCTCCTCGCCCAGGGCCTGGAGCTCCACGCGGATCGGGAACCGCCCCTGGAGCTCCGGGATGAGGTCGCTGGGGGTGGAGACGTGGAACGCCCCCGCGGCGACGAACAGGATGTGGTCCGTCTTCACCTGGCCGTGACGCGTGTGGACGGTCGTGCCCTCGACGATCGGGAGGATGTCCCGCTGGACGCCCTGGCGACTCACGTCGGGACCGCTGCGTCCCCCGGGGCCCTCCGACGGGACGGCGATCTTGTCGATCTCGTCGATGAAGACGATCCCGTCGTCCTGGACGCGTCGCAGCGCGTCGGACACCACGCGCTCCTGGTCCACCAGCCCGCTCGCCTCCTCCTCGGTGAGGATGCGCCGCGCCTCCTCCACGGTGACCTTCCGCCTCGCCGTCTGCTTCGGGAGGATGCCCTTGAGCATGTCCTGCAAGCCGCTGCCCAGGGAGTCCATCCCCGAGCCGCCGCCGGCGTTCCCCAGGAAGTGGATGCCGGGGGCGGTCTTGGCTTCCTGCGTCACCTCGATCTCGACCTCGCGGTCGTCCAGGGCCCCGCGGTCGAGCATGATCAGCAGCTTGTCTCGTGTGCCCTGCCGGGCCTCGGTGCTCTCGGGCAGCAGGGCGTCGAGGATCCGCTCCGCGGCCTTCTCCCGGGCCGCCCCCGCGACGGCCTCCTCCAGCTCGTCGCGCACCATGCGCACGGCTTGCTCGACGAGGTCGCGGATCATCGACTCGACGTCCTTGCCGACGTAGCCGACCTCCGTGAACTTGGTGGCCTCGACCTTGAGGAAGGGCGCGCCCGTGAGCTTCGCGAGCCGGCGCGCGATCTCCGTCTTGCCCACCCCCGTGGGGCCGATGAGGATGATGTTCTTCGGCGCGATCTCGTCACGCAGTTCGCCTCCGACCCGCTTCCGGCGCCAGCGATTCCGCAGCGCGACGGCGACCGCACGCTTGGCGTCGCCCTGGCCCACGATGAAGCGGTCCAGCTCCTCGACGACGCGACGGGGGGTGAGCGCGGCGTTGTCTTCGGCGGGCTCCTTGCGAATGGCGTCGAACTCCACGTCAGTCCTCCAGCGACAGCAGGGTGGTGTCGGTGTTCGTGTAGATGCAGATGTCCCCCGCGATCGTGAGGCTCCGCTCCACGATCTCCGAGGGCCCGAGCTCGGTGGCGGCGAGCAGCGCCCGGGCCGCCGCCAACGCGTACGGGCCTCCCGATCCGATGGCGGCCGCCCCGCCGTCGGGCTCGAGCACGTCCCCGGTGCCGGTGATGACGAGCGTCCGCTCACGGTCCGCGACGAGCAGGAGCGCCTCCAGCTTGCGGAGGTACTTGTCCGTTCGCCACTCCTTCGCGAGCTCGATGCAGGCGCGGGTCAGGTTCTTCGGGTAGTGCTTCAACTTTCGCTCGAATTTCTCAAACAATGCAAAGGCATCGGCGGTCGACCCTGCGAACCCGGCGAGCACCCCGCCGTCCGCGAGCGTGCGCACCTTGCGGGCGGTCCCCTTGAGGACCGTGTTGCCGAGGGTCACCTGGCCGTCGGCGCCGAGGGTGACGGAGGAGCCGCGTCGGACGGCGAGAACGGTGGTCATCGGGGGTCGTCTCCGGAGGGGTCTTCCGCGGCGCGCGGGTGGGCGCGCCGGTGCACGTCCAGCAGCCCGGCCGCGCTGAGGTGGGTGTAGCGCTGCGTGGTGGACAGGGACGCGTGGCCCAGCATCTCCTGGATGGCGCGCAGATCCCCTCCCCCGTCGAGCAGGTGGGTGGCGAACGAGTGACGGAGGGCGTGGGGGTGTACGTGCTTGTCGATCCCCAGCTGCAGGGCGCGATCGCGGACCATCGCGCGCACCGAACGGGACGACAGGCGGCGGCCGCGCTGGTTCAGGAACAGCGCTCGGTCGCCCCGCGGCTTCAGCAGCGCCCGCACCGCCAGCCAGGCGTCCAGGGCGTCGAGCGAAGGCCCGCCCACGGGCACGATGCGCTCCTTGTTGCCCTTTCCGAGGACGCGGACTTCGCCCCGGACGCGGTCGATCCCGTCCACGTCGAGGGCCGCGCACTCCCCCACTCGAAGTCCGCTGCCGTAGAGGAGCTCCACGATGGCGCGGTCCCTCGCTTGGAGGACTTCGCTGCGCGGCCGGGTCGACGGGACGCCCTCGGCGAGGCGCGCGGCCTCCTCCTCGCTCAGCACGTTCGGGAGCCGGCGCCGCTGCTTGGGGGCCTGGACCTCACGCGCCGGGTTCCGGTCGTCTCCGCGCCCCTCCGCCACCCAGTCGAGGAAGGTCCGGATCGAGCTCAGCTTGCGGGCGCGGGTGGCCGGGGACGAGGCGGCGTGCCTGGCGGCCAGGAACGAGCGGACGTCGCGCGCGTCCAGGGAGTCGACGCTCGGAGTGCCTTCCCCCGCTCGATCCGCGAGGTGGTCGCGGAGCTGAGCCAGGTCTCGCCCGTAGGCCCGGAGCGTGTGCGGGGACAGCCCCCGCTCGGCGCGCAGGTGGTCCAGGAAGCGGGGGATCCGGTGGGTCAAGGCGACGCCTCGGCGAGGACGGCGGGCACCAGCGGGTCCTCGAGGCCTTCGGCCGGCAGGGCGGGGGCGGCGTGGCGGACCCGATGCACGTCCGCCCACCGGCCCATCGCTTCGACGCACGCGATCCCCCGGGCGGTGCGGCGGTTCTTCTTGTCCTTCTTCTTCACCCGCACGGTGTCCGCGGGCAGCAAGCCGAAGTTGACGTTCATGGGCTCGAACCTGCCCTCCCGCGGCGAGGTCAGGTAGCCGAGGAGGGAGCCCAGCATCGAGCCCTCCGGGGGGAGCGGGAGGACCCGCCCCTCTCGCTCCGCGACGACGTGGAGCGCCGCCCACAGGCCCATCGCGGACGACTCCGTGTAGCCCTCGCAGCCGACGACCTGGCCCGCGAAGGAGAGGTCCGGGCGGTTCTTCACGCGGAGCCCCTGGTCCAGGGCCTTCGGTGAGTTGATGAAGGTGTTTCGATGCACCGACCCGAGGCGCAGGAACTCCGCGTTCTCGAGCCCCGGAAGGGAGCGCAGGATGCGGGTCTGCTCGCCGTACCGCAGCTTCGTCTGGAACCCGACGAGGTTCATGGCGGTGCCCCGTCGGGTCTCCCGCCGGAGCTGGAGCACGGCCCACGCGCGCTCGCCGGTGCGGGGATCGGTGAGGCCCACGGGCTTCATGGGCCCGAAGCGCAGCGACTCGCGTCCCTTGCCCGCGATCGCCTCGATGGGCTGACAGCCGCCGAAGAACCGCTCCTCCTCGAAGTCCTTGCTGGGGACCTGCTCGCCCGCCAGGAGCGCGTCCATGAAGGCTTCGTACTGCGGCTTGTCGAGGGGCAGGTTGTAGTAGTCGCCCCCCACCGTGCCCGGCTCGTCCCAGCGGTTCTGCCACCAGCCGGCGTCCGGGTCGACGGAGTCCAGGTCCACGATCGGGGCGATGGCGTCGTAGAAGTACAGGTCGTCCGTGCCCGTGACGCGCTGCACCTCGCCCGCGAGGGCCTCGGACGTGAGCGGGCCCGTGGCGAGGATCCACCGCTGCGCGCCGGGCTCGGGGAGCTGCGTGACCTCCTCACGCCGGATCGTGACGGTGGGCAGCGACTCCAAGGTGTCGGTGATGGCGGCGGCGAACACGTCGCGGTCGACCCCGAGCGCGCCCCCCGCCGGGACGTAGGCCGCGCGCCCGGCGGCGAGCACCAGGCTGCCCAGCACCTCGAGCTCGCGCTTGAAGATCCCGGGCGCGGTGTGCGGCATGCGGCTGCCGAGGGTGTTGCTGCAGACGAGCTCGGCGAGGCGGTCCGTCTCGTGGGCGGCCGTGGTGCGCACGGGGCGCATCTCGTACAAGACCACGGGGATCCCCCGCGACCCGAGCTGCCACGCGGCCTCGGAGCCCGCGAGCCCGCCCCCGACCACGACGACCGGCCGGTCCATCAGACGCCCCTCAATGGAACGCCAGCCGCCACTCCTCTTGGAGGAAGTGGAGCGTCTCGGGCTCGAGGTCGTACTGGCGGTCGAAGAGGACCGCGGCGACGTGCGGGCGGAGTTCTTCGAGGTCGATGTCGCCTGCGTGCTCCGCCATGGCGGAGTCGAGCACCTGATCTTCGAGTGCGTTGTCGATGTACCCGAGGTCCTGCAGGGCGTTGAGGAAGCGGGTGGCGCGGTCGGTGAGTCGGCGCACGGGCACCGAGTGACGCCCCCGCCGAGCCGCGGCCCGAGTCGCCCCGTCTCCGGGCGCGCCGAGGGCGCGCTCCACGATCTCCGCCGCGAACCCCGCCGCCGCGAGGACCTCGAGCAGCTCCGCTCGATCCCCGGGCGCGCGCCCCTGAACGGCGAGACGGCCCACGAACGCCAAGACGTCGCGAGGCTCCTGCTGCATTGTCTCGTCCTCGCTCATCCGTCACCTCCACGGGGTCACAAGACCCGCACGATCCTGCCTCCCGAGACCCGCCTCACCGCGCCCGCCGCGAGGAGCCGCAGCAGCGCGGACCGGGCCCGCGTCCGGGGCAGCCCCGACGCCTTCAGCCAGGCCTCGGCGGTCCCCGAGGCCCCGGGCACGGCGCCCAGGACTGCCCGGGCGTCGTCGTCCACGGCCGCCACCGGCAGCGGTCGCTCCCGGGCTGCGCCGAGCAGGTCGACCACGTCCGCGACCGACGCCACCACCGCCGCGCCCGCCGCGAGCAGCCGGTTGCTGCCCGCCGAGACCGGACTCAGCGGCGAGCCCGGCACCGCCCCCACCGGACGACCCAGCCGGAGGGCCCAGTCCACCGTGGACAGGGTCCCCGAGCGCAGGGCCGCCTCCACGACGACCACCGCCCCCGCCGACGCCGCCACCAACCGATTGCGCCGGGGGAACGACTCGGGCCTCACCGCGGCCCCGGGGGGACGCTCGGAGAGGAGCCAACCGCCCCCCGCAGCGATCTCCTCGGCCACCCCGTGGTTGCGGCGAGGAGCGGGATGATCCACGTCCGACGGGAGGACCGCAAGCGTTCGTCCGCGCCCGGCGAGCGCGCCCTCGTGAGCCGACACGTCGATGCCCAGCGCGAGCCCGGAGACCACGACGATCCCCTGCGCGGCGAGCCCGCGGGCCAGGTCGTGCGCGATCCACCGACCCTCTCGCGTGCAGCGCCGGGCCCCCACGAGCGCCACGCACCGCTCGACCGGGGGCAGGGGCTCGGGCAGGCCCCGCACGAAGACGGCGGGCGGTGGCTCCGGCAGCGCACGGAGCCCCTCGGGGTAGCCCCGCTCCTCCCACCCCAAGGCGCGGACGGACCCCGACGGGGCGCGCCGGGAGGGAGGAAGCTCCGGGACGGCGACGGTCCGGGCCCAGGCGGCGGCGCTGCCGCGGGCCACCAAGCGTTCCCGTGAGCGATCCCGCGCGCTCGCGTACTCCGCGGCGCGCGCGACCGAAACGGCGGCATGCAGGTCCATGTGTGTTCTCGATCCGAGCTCGGGAGCGTGGTGAGCGAGCGCCCGCTCCGAAGAGCCCTCAAGCTAAGTCGTCGGCGCCGAAGGTCAAAAAGAAAACGCGACGGGTGCGGATCCCTCGGTGCGACGGGCTGTTCGGGTCACGTAGCGGCAGCGGCGTGAGGTGAGGAGAGGTGCGAGGGGCCTCTGCGGGCTATGTATGGGGTTCTGAAGCTCATACGTCCGCCCGGAG
>Ga0209992_10000074_pt1 | contig 146847 bp, 135 predicted proteins | sample 2SBtaG_2_FD_182564 | JGI IMG/M metagenome (GOLD analysis project Ga0209992, IMG submission 182564) | Deep subsurface microbial communities from Kolumbo volcano to uncover new lineages of life (NeLLi) - 2SBTROV12_ACTIVE470 metaG (SPAdes)... | ecosystem: Environmental > Aquatic > Marine >... | reverse complement strand
AAACTCATGAGCGGTGAAGTACGTGTGAAACATTAATTATGTCTACGTTAAAAGCATATGAAAAAGTAATTTTTGAAAAATTATTTGATAGGAATGGCTATGTGCTAGATTTTTCAGATAATACATACAGAGAGTTCTTTAATGAATATGATCTGAAAATAGATCATCAGAAATATAAAGTTAACGGTACATCCAAAATGAAAAGACTCAGAACATTTTGGGAGATAGAATCGGATAAAGTAGTGGGAGAAATATTAGATGGCCTTTTACAGTATGCCGAAGCAAAAGAGGAGGTTGGACAGGGTGATAAAACAAAAGCTAGGATAGTTATTAATCGTCTCTTAGGTAAAAAAGACACTGTACAAGCAACAGAAACGACGCAAGATGAATTTCTGAATCTCGAGTTTTCAAAACTCGATCTATCATCACTTAATCTAGATAATCAATATCAGGTTGTGATCTCACAAAGAATAGATGAGATCAAAAAATCATTGAAATCGGATTCTGCTTTAGCTGTTATTTTTCTTTGTGGCAGTACTCTGGAAGGTCTCTTGCTTGATGTAGCCACAAGAAATACGCAGATTTTTAATACTTCAAAATCTGCACCAGTTGATAAAAATGGAAAAGTGAAGCAGATTCATGAATGGACATTGGATAATTTAATTAATGTCGCACATGCAACAGGTTTCATTCATTTGGACATTAAAAAATTTAGCCATGATTTAAAAGACTTCAGAAATTACATACATCCGAGACAGCAAGCGAGCCAGAATTTCAACCCAGATATGCATACTGCAAAAATAAGCTGGCAGGTTCTGCAAGCAACTATTGCCAGTTTAACTGGGAAGAGAAGTAAATAATGGTATTAATTATTTTGATAAATTTTTGATATGGATAAAGTTGGTAAAAATGCAAAATTAAATCCTGCTTGGGTAGCAATTTTGATTGTTGTGGATCAATTAGAGAAGCAACCTTATGTCCGTCCAGTTGACAAGGTTATTTTTCAGAAAATCTGTTACATCATGACTGAGCAAGGCGTGGATACAGGTTTCAATTTTAAACAGGGGAGTTATGGTTCCTTTTCTAATGAAGTCAAAGAGGCGCTTAACGTATTTGCCAATATGAATTTATTGAATGAACAACAACTCGGCAGAATGAATGTGCTCACAGTCGGGCCTGAATACGAAAATATTTGTAAAAAATACGAAGATGAACTTAAGCCTTTAAAAAAGAAAATCTACAAGACTGCCGATCTCTTTTCCCGAATTAAAAGTACCGTACAGGCGGAAGAAGTGGCGACGGTACTTTATGCTGCACGCCAGATTAAGAAAGACAAGCAAGCCGACTCTGTTACTGAACAGGATCTTTTTGATTACATTGTTGATTGGAAGAAGAAGTGGCAGGAAGAAGATAAAAAAGAATCCATTGCTTCAACTATTAGAAACCTTGAAATGCTTGATTGGCTCCGATTGAAATATAGCGAATCTTTACCCGCCTTAGTTAGTTGATCTGTATTATTGGACAACTTGTCCGATAAGCTTAGGTACATTTATGCGTTACGGACAAAATCTCAGCTTGAGAAAGCAATCATTCCGGCCTATACTTATTATCTCATAAAGGATATTAGCTAACGAGGAAGTTATCTGTAAGTATATGATTATATTATAAATATAGATATTTTGACTGCGGCTAATAATTGGTCTAAAGTTGGTTATAAATTGGCCGATAGTATTATTACGCATTAAAATTGTTAATTAGTATTAATAGAGATATAGAAATGCATAACCCAGCCCATGTTCTTAATACCGTTGCCCAGCATGATCTTTTGGGATTTTGGAATGATCAGGAATTGGATTACACCAAAGTTCGTGAATTTCTGGAGTTTGATCGGAATGATCTGTCCAAGATAGCGAAGATTACTAAATCGTCTGTGCGTTATGATGATCGGATTCCGCCAGCCTTGAAAAACCGTATGATGGAGATTGCTAATATTTGTAATCTGGTATCTGAATATTTTGAAGGCAACCCGGATAAAACAGCGCTGTGGTTTAAAACGAAAAATCCGTCATTAGGTGGTGTTTCTCCAAAAGACATGCTCAGATTCGGGCGTTATCGTAAATTGCTGGATTTTATTCTTCAGGCCAAAGAAGCAAATCAGGCAGAGGGATAAGTCATCGCACGGAACAGAGGCAAGCGCAAAGGACGCGTAGGTAAAACCGAGTTACTCCTCGATCAATTTTCCACTCAGGATCTGACTCGATGGCGACGTTCCAGTGACAAATACAACGAATACTGGATCAGGTTATCACACCATTTAAATGCCATGCGTCAGATTCACATGGATGCATTGCTTAATTCTCTAAAAGAAGTTGATCCTGTTGAGTTTGAATCAAAAGCCTGGTCTCGGATCGTAGATGCCCTGTTTAATTGTGATCCTCTCTCTGCAAAGGGCAGCTTAAAAATCGGAGAACGATTTAATATAGGTGAAGATGTTTTCACTGATACCTATTTACCTTTCCCAGTGCTCTATATAGCTGAGAATTATAAGGTTGCTTATGTAGAGAAGTTTGGTGTCTTGCCAAACGAAACAGTAAACGGGTTATCCGGCTCTGAACTTGCGTTAAGAAGCCCCGGTTCATTTTCGCATTTCGCGATAAGTGGAAAGATTGAACGGCTTTTCAATTTAAATAATATCAACAACCTTAAACAATTTACAAAAATCATTGCTGATTTCCCTGTCCCGCCTGATTTAGCAAAATTAGCCAAAGAAGTTGGGCAGCGATCAAATCAAATTATTATTCAAGATCCGAAAATATTGAGAGCGAGTTTACTTGCTCCAAACTGGAAGAGTGGGATATTCCTTACATCAACACCATCAAATTCCCAAATATTCGGCCGCTTGTTAATTCTTGCAGGATTTGATGGTATCCAATATCAATCAACCAAGGGAAAAGGAAATTGTATTGCCTTATTTCCAGAGGTTTTTAAGGATACTGATTCCTTCATTGAAATAAGTGACAGCGTAAACGAATGTGTTGAAAACAAGAGATTGGATAACACTTCTTATCAATCTTTTTATTAAAGCGTGTGGCTAATCAGAAAATTTAAGGAAAAGTAGATCTTTTCCCTTAAAAAATTTGATTGTTTAACTTTGGCAACCAATTGATAATAAAATGAAGTTCAGAGTTTAAGGGGAGGACAGGAGTAGTCCTTTATCAAGAATGACCCGAATCACAGAATACGCTATTTGAGATTTTGCATTCAGACTGAACCAATAACAATCAATGATCATCCACTGTACCAAAAAACTGGCTGCCAAACTGCCAGCAGTCCCCAGTCAGCCGCTTGAAGAAACTAGTCTCTTGGGCAGTTGGCATGCGCATCTTTACGTCATTGACCGGCGCAATTGTCTATTGTTTTGCCATGATGAAACCCGTTATACGGTTTTTTTGCCCGGTTTACGTAAAGCTCATTTTCCCGAACTGGGTCGCTGGTTTAAAGAAGCGTTTACTACGTCTCTTGCTTATATTGGCTTAGAGGATAAACAGGTACGACAGGCGGAACTGGCTCTGGGTCCAATTCAGTTTGATACTTGCACCGACCGCTCGGTCTTGGGCAGCCTGAACCAGATGCGTTTTATGCTGGATTGTCGTGTGCAGGAAGTGGACGATGTCATGCTATTGAATCCACTGTCAGTGACTCGCTGGCTGTGCAATTATCCAGTCAATATTCGTAGCGGTAAGGACTTCTGGATGGCGGATGAAGCGATGGCAAAACAGATCGAAACTATATTAAAAGCATTTTAGAAATGAATTGCCGAGTAATACTCGGCTGTTCATTGATGATTGCAGTTGTCTGGAAATTCCGGATAACTGAGTTGTGTGGCAACTGTTGCAAAACATGCAACAGCTCAAATGGAATATTCTAAGATGAAACTGAGTATTCTAAATGGTTGCCTTAGGCAACATTCGTAATTCCATTACCATTTCCCATTAGGCTGTGTTATTTTCAGTAAAATTAATCACTTTTCCTGAAAAAATAATATAGATAATATTTTGCAAGCTATTGATAATAAAATAATTTCTCGTATTTATGGGCGCGGTAGGGGTTGGGTCTTTACCAAGATCGATTTCGTGTCCGAATTTGGTGAGGATAATATCCATAAATCCCTGTCCAGTCTGGAGAAATCCGGCCAAATTCGTCGGGTTATCCGAGGAGTTTATGATTATCCTAAATACAGTGACCTACTGAATCAGAAACTGAGCCCGGATATGGATCAGGTGGCACAAGCTCTGGCGCGTAAATTCAATTGGCGTATTTTCCCTGCGGGTGATGTTGCTTTGAATTTGCTCGGTTTATCTACTCAAGTCCCAGCAAAATGGGTTTATTTGTCCGATGGGGCAAATCGTGAATACAAGATTGGTAAACACAGTTTGTCGTTTAGGAAGTCCGCGCTGAAAGATCTGGGGTTTAGTTTACGCGAGAGTGGTTTAATTGTTCAGGCTTTGAAAGCATTGGGAAAGGATCATGTCGATCAAAAAGTAATAAGGTCTTTGCGGAAAAAACTGGATGCAAAAAATTGTAAGCGCATTTTAAACGATACGCGTACTGTCACGAGTTGGATATATAAAATCATCAAACAGATATGCCAGGAATGTAGATAGGGATAAAAACACATGGATAAAGTGGCACGATTATCAAAGGAAGAACGAAGTGAGCTGTTTACTCAGACCGCAGATAATCGAGGTATGACGCCGGCCATTGTTGAAAAGGATTTTTGGGTGAGTTGGGTATTGAAATGTTTGTATCAACACGAAGAGCTGGCTCGGTTGTTGATGTTTAAGGGTGGAACCAGTTTATCCAAGGTCTATCAGTTAATTGAACGTTTTTCGGAAGACATTGATTTGATTCTTGATTGGCGTGCGTTGAGTGATGAAGATCCACTAGAGAAACGTTCTAATACACAACAGGAAAAGTTTAATAGAGCGATTAATGATCGGGCAAAGGTATTTATCGCAGATCACTTACTAACATTGGTTACTGATATCTTGGATGGAATTTGCGAATGCGAGATGGAAGATGATCCGTATGTTATTAATATTAAATATCCGGGTGCATTTTCAGATGAATATTTACGTCCTGAAGTTCGACTGGAGATTGGGCCTTTAGCTGCGTGGTTACCTGCCGAAGAAAAAGAAATCAGTTGTTATGCCGCAGAAGAATTCCCACAGGTTTTTGATAATACTCAATGTTCAGTAAAGGTAGTAAAAGCAGAACGAACTTTCTGGGACAAAGCAACGATCTTGCATCAAGAAGCTCATCGCCCTGATGGGAGCGTACAACCACCAAGATATTCTAGACATTATTATGATTTGGCAAAGTTAGCTGATTCTGAAATCAGGCGTTCTGCTTTGGCAGACATCGATTTGTTAACTAATGTTGTCGAGTTTAAACAACGGTTCTATCCACGTGGGTGGGCTAGATATGATTTAGCTCAACCAGGTTCTTTTCGTTTGATTCCTGAAGGTGAAGTATTAGATGTTGTTAAAGTTGATTATCAAGCTATGCAAAATATGATATTTGGTGAAGTAACTGATATAGATTCGATTATGGAAACACTCAAATCATTGGAAGATGAGATCAACATGTGATGTTATGGGCGTATTGTTATTAGATGCAAATAAATAGAAAGATGCGATGACAAAGATCAGCGAAAATGAGATCGAGTTATTTACTATCGAGCTATTAGAGAAGCTCGGTTATGAATACGTCTATGCTCCTAATATTGCCCCTGATGGCGAGCAACCAGAACGTAGTAGCTATGATGAAGTATTGTTATTAGATAGGTTGCAACGCGCTATACAACGGCTCAATCCCTCGCTATCCGCAGACCTGCAAGAAGAAGCTATAAAAGAAATACAATGAATTAACTCGCCTGAGTTGATAGCTAATAATGAAACGTTTCATCGACTACTTACTGAAGGTATCAACGTAAGTTATCAGAAGGATGGAAATGATCGTGGCGATCTGGTTTGGCTAATTGATTTTGATCAAGCAGAAAACAATGAATTTGTTGTGGCGAATCAGTTTACGGTAATTGAAGACGGTCAGAATAAACGTCCTGATGTGGTGTTGTTTGTTAATGGTATTCCATTAGTAGTGATTGAACTGAAGAATGCAGTTGATGAGAACGCAACAATTACATCCGCTTTTAGACAGTTGGAAACCTATAAGGAAATGATTCCCGCTTTATTCGCCTGCAATGGTTTTATGGTAATTTCGGATGGCTTGGAAGCAAGGGCGGGATCATTGTCTGCTGGTTTATCTCGTTTTATGTCCTAGAAATCGGCTGATGGTGAAACTGAGGCTTCTCATTTGGTGAGCCAATTGGAAACATTGGTTAATGGTATGTTAAATAAATCAACAATGCTGGATTTGATTCGGCATTTTATTGTGTTTGAGAAATCAAAAAAGGAAGATGCTGAAACTGGTGTAATTAATATTTTAACAGTAAAAAAGTTGGCTTCTTATCATCAATATTATGCAGTGAATCGGGCAGTGACATCGACCTTACGTGCTGCGGATGAAAGTGATAAAAAACTTATACAGGAGTTGCCAGAGAGTTATGGTTTGCCTAGTGTTGCCTCGCAACCGAAAGGTGATGGTAAGGGTGGAGTGGTTTGGCATACACAGGGCAGTGGTAAGTCTTTATCGATGGTGTTTTACACTGGAAAGATTGTCATCGCTTTGGATAATCCAACAATCTTATTGATCACGGATCGTAATGATTTAGATGATCAGTTATTCGATACTTTTTCTGCATGTACACAATTGTTAAGGCAAGAACCGAAACAAGTTGAAGATCGAAAGGAACTAAAAGAGTTATTGAAAGTTGCTTCCGGCGGTGTTGTTTTTACGACAATACAAAAATTTCAACCGGAAGAAGGTAATGTTTACGAGCAACTTTCTGAACGTAGAAACATTGTTGTTATTGCTGATGAAGCACATCGTACGCAATATGGTTTTAAGGCAAAGACGATCGATGAGAAAGATGAGAATGGCGAAGTTATTGGTAAGAAAATGGTGTATGGATTTGCAAAATACATGCGTGATGCTTTACCCAACGCGACTTATCTTGGTTTTACGGGAACACCAATAGAAAAAACAGATGTTAATACACCTGCGGTATTTGGTCATTACATTGATATATACGATATTGCGCAGGCTGTGGAAGATGGAGCAACGGTACGTATTTATTATGAGAGCCGTTTAGCTAAAGTTAAACTGAGTGAAGAAGGTGAAGAACTGGTTGCAGAACTGGATGAACAGTTAAAACAGGAAGAGTTGACTGATACGCAAAAAGCTAAAGCGAAATGGACTCAACTGGAAGCATTGATTGGTAGTGAAAATAGAATTAAAACAGTTGCGAAAGACATTGTTACTCATTTTGAACAACGTCAGGAAGTATTTGAAGGTAAGGGAATGGTTGTTGCCATGTCGCGCCGGATAGCGACTGAACTTTATAAAGATATTATTAAACTTAAACCTGAATGGTATTCGGATTATTTGGATAAAGGTGCTATTAAGGTTGTTATGACGGCTGCATCATCAGATGGACCAGAAATGGCAAAGCATCATACCAGTAAAAATCAGCGGAAAGCATTAGCGGATCGGATGAAAGATCCTGATGATGAATTAAAGTTGGTAATTGTTAGAGACATGTGGTTGACAGGGTTTGATGCACCGAGTTTACATACTTTGTACATAGATAAACCTATGCGCGGGCACAATTTAATGCAGGCTATTGCTAGGGTAAACCGTGTGTATAAAGATAAACCCGGTGGTCTAGTTGTCGATTATTTAGGTATTGCTTCAGATTTAAAAGAAGCTTTGTCATTTTATTCAGACTCGGGTGGTAAGGGCGATCCTACTATTGCTCAAGAACAAGCTGTTCAATTAATGTTGGAAAAATTAGAGATCGTCTCTGATATGTATCATGGATTAGAATATGAAGATTATTTTCAGGCAGATACATCTAAAAAACTTTCCATAATACTTTCTGCGGAAGAACATATTTTAGGATTAGAAGATGGTAAGAAACGTTATATTAATGAAGTAGCGGCATTATCTCAGGCATTTGCGATTGCCATACCTCATGAACAAGCAATGGATGCAAAAGATGAAATCGCTTTTTTTCAAGCAGTAAAAGCTCGTTTGGCCAAATTTGATAGTACCGGTTCCGGTAAGACGGATGAAGAGATTGAAACAACGATACGACAAGTTATTGATCAGGCATTAGTGTCCGAGCAAGTTATTGATGTGTTTGATGCGGCTGGAATCAAAAAACCAGATATATCCATTCTTTCAGAGGAATTTCTACTCGAACTCAAAGATATGGAGCATAAGAATGTTGCATTGGAAGTATTGAAAAAACTGCTTAATGATGAAATTAAAGCGTTAGCCAAGAAAAATCTGGTTAAAAGTAAGAACTTGATGGAAATGTTGCAAAACGCGATCAAAAAATATCACAACAAAATATTAACAGCAGCAGAAGTGATTAATGAGCTTATTAAGGTAAGCAAGGAAGTAGTTTCTTTAGATAAAGAAGCCAAAGAACTAGGGCTATCTGATTATGAATATGCTTTTTACACTGCGGTTGCTGATAATGATAGTGCAAGGGAATTGATGGAAGTCGATAAATTAAGAGAATTGGCTGTGATTCTTACTGAGAAAATCAGAAAGAACGCTTCCATTGATTGGACAATTAAGGAAAGTGTTAAAGCCAAATTGAAAGTGATTGTGAAAAGAACATTGAGACAATATGGCTACCCTCCAGACATGCAGAAATTAGCTACTGAGACTGTGCTCAAGCAGGCAGAAATGATTGCGGATGAGCTAGCGAACATGTAATTAGGTAGCATTTCAAAAGACACGTGAAGAGAAGTCGATAAATAATGTAGAATACGCGTCCAATTCATATTTTAGGTTTAAGTTAATGTCGGCAGTTAGTCGTGAACAAGTAGAAACAAGTCTTTCCGGAATCGAAGCCCCTTATATTAAGCAGGATTTAATCAGCGCAAAGTTAGTGAAAGATATCAGTGTTGATGGTGATGCCGTGTCAATTAGCCTTCAATTAGCTTATCCAGCAGAAGGTTTGAAAGAAGAATTATCCAAAGCTATAAAAACAGCGTTGAGTGAGCAGGGTATCTCTGATTGTACGGTCGATATATCAAGCAAGATCGTGTCACACTCTGTGCAGAAAGGTATTTCACTTTTGTCCAACGTTAAAAATGTAATAGCGGTTGCTTCAGGTAAAGGTGGCGTAGGTAAATCTACTACCTCAATTAATCTCGCTTTAGCATTACAAGCTGAAGGTGCCACTGTCGGTATTCTGGATGCTGATATTTACGGGCCGAGCCAACCAAGAATGCTGGGTCTTCAAGGTAAACCGGATTCGACGGATGGCAAGACGGTAGAACCCAAAGTTAGCTATGGCGTGCAATCAATGTCGATTGGCTATTTAATTGAAGAAGATACACCGATGATTTGGCGTGGGCCGATGGTGACGGGTGCATTGGAGCAATTATTAAATGAGACTAACTGGAAAGAACTTGATTATTTAATTATTGATCTACCGCCGGGAACAGGAGATATTCAATTAACACTTTGCCAGAAAATTCCTGTGAGTGGTGCAGTAATTATAACAACGCCGCAAGACATCGCGTTACTGGATGCAAAAAAAGCATTAAAGATGTTTGAAAAAGTAGAAGTCCCTGTACTCGGGGTTATTGAAAATATGAGTACACATATTTGCAGTGAATGCGGGCATGAAGAACATATTTTTGGTAGTGGTGGTGGCGAGCAAATGGCGAAACAATATGATGTTGATCTATTAGGTTCGTTACCATTGGATATTAAAATTCGTGAAGGTGTTGATAATGGTAAACCGACAGTAGCGATGGAGCCGGACTCTGCTATCACAATGAACTATCGTGATATTGCTCGCCATACAGCAGCCAAGCTTGCACTACAGTCGAAGGATTATAGTTCTAAATTTCCTAAAATCGTAATTGAAAACAATTAAGAGATAAAAAATCATGAGTGTTAAGAGCGATGCCTGGATAAGGCGTATGGCGGAAGAAGAGGGGATGATCGAACCTTTTGAAGGAGATCAGGTTAAAGAAAATGATTCAGGACGGATCATATCCTATGGTACTTCTAGCTATGGTTATGATGTGCGTTGTTCAGATGAATTTAAAATATTCACCAATGTTCATTCAGCAACTGTCGATCCAAAGAATTTCGATACAGATAGTTTTGTTGATGTTAAAAGTGATTATTGCGTCATCCCGCCAAATTCGTTTGCCCTGGCAAGAACAGTAGAGTTTTTTCGTATACCACGAGATGTATTAACCATTTGTTTAGGTAAATCAACTTATGCGCGCTGTGGCATTATTGTTAATGTCACACCACTCGAACCCGAATGGGAAGGACACGTTACTCTGGAATTTTCAAACACAACGACTTTGCCGGCAAAGATTTATGCTAATGAGGGTGTAGCTCAGGTTATCTTTATTGGAGCGGATGAAGTTTGTGAAACGTCGTATAAAGATCGCGGGGGAAAGTATCAGGGGCAAACAGGCGTTACACTTCCCAAAACTTAAGAGCTTCTGATTAATAGTGATAGCGAGTGCAGTGCAAGGAAGAGCCGCGCACAGAACCGGAGTGTATAAATAATACATGAGGATTCGAGCACGGAACTGACGCAGCAATGCGCTCGATAGTGCTGTTAATCAGAAGCTCTTTAATTAGCCATTAGCGACGGCTTTATGTTCGACACGTTCTTTTTTTAATGATGCAGCCTGTCTACTTAACACATGTTGCATGATAATTTCCTGATCGCTTTCACAGATGCCAGAAAAATCAACTGCAATAGTAAATCGATAAAGATTGTCATCCATCTTTTTTTTGCAATCGACAACACGTGCATAGAGTGGGATAAACTGATATTCGGGGAATAGAATCAGTTCCATTTTTAAATTAACATCTTCATTTATCGGTGTGTTTGATTCAAACGACATCCCGCTTGCACTTAGGTTAACCTGTTGTGTCTCGGTAATTGAGTTTTCCTTGTCATCGTTGTGCATGATCATACTTTCAATCAATGATAGCTTTTTGTCGTAAAGACCCAGTACTTCAGCAACTAGAGGACTCACTTCTTCAATACGAGCCATTTTTGACATTATTTTTGCCTCTATACAATTAAATGCATTTTTTATTTCGGCAAGATTATTTTGCTCGTGTTCTGTCCGTTTAATTTCAGTATCAACATCAACACCCTGTACAACGCGGTATTTGAGTGAAACCTTGTCATTAATTCGGAAGTATCGTCTGCGGTCATCCATAGTAGTTTTCCTGTTACATTTTACGTTATTGGGCTTTTAGTCCTTCGCGGATACTTTTGAAGCGATCCTTTAGTGTTTGTAAATCTACTGCATCAATTTCAGATTGTTTTGGAGCTTTAATCTCTTCATTCAGTATGTCTTGCACTGATGTCGTTAATTCCGGTTTAACATCACTATCAAGTGTGCTTTTAAATGGATTACTTGTGTCGGCGGAAATATCATTCATTTCATCTTCATTTTCGCCTTGTACAATCGTCAGTTCTACTCGACGATTAATCGCGCGGTTTTCAGATGTGTCATTTGCTACTATGGGGTGTGCATCACCATGCCCTTCTATAACAAAACGATCTGCTGGCAGTGTATCCAGAGCCAGTAATTCATGAACGACGGTTACTGCACGTGATGAGGATAATTCCCAGTTGGAACGAAAACGTGCGGTTTTAATCGGGATATTATCAGTATGGCCGGCAACAATGATTCTACCGTCAATATCATTGAGTGATTTTCTAAGTTTGTTGAGTACAGGTAAGAAACTGCCTTTGACAACGGATGATCCCGATGGAAACGATCCTTTTTCGTTAATTCGCAGTAAAATTCGATTGCCCTGCGTTTTTATTGCAACTAAACCCTGCTCAATTTCAGGCTCTAGTGTTTTCAGTAATTTATAGGCATCAGTAATGGTTTTTTCATGGAGTTCTTTTTCTTGTTTCAGTTTTTCTGCTTCTTCTTCATCATTTTTTGCTACTGCCTCTTCCAGTTCAGCCAGTCTTTCGGCATTATCTTCTTCACTACTCTCCGCTGTATTAACTTCTTCTGTTTCTTCAATAGTTGATTCTACAATTTCCTGTTTTTGATAACGTTGAACTGCTTCACTACCAGAACCATCATTTTCTTCAGCTGCGTCGATGCTTTCCTTTTTTTCTTGTTCTGTCATTGCATCAGTAAACTCAACAGTTTGTTTGCTTTCATCAATAGTGTTTTGACGTATTTCTTTGATGAGAGTTGGCGTTGGTCTACCGGGTGTAAATTCACGTGCTATAAAACTTGTGCCTTTAGGTGCATCAGTGACTTTAATGTCTCGTTGAACCCCAAATGCATTTTTCATGGAACCGGCAATTTGCTTGAATTTCAGTAAGTCCATATTGGAAAATGACAGTAGTAATACAAAGAAGCACATGAGTAATGACATAAGATCGGCAAAGGTCATTACCCAGGCTGGTGAACCTCCGCCGCCTTCCTCTTTTTTTGGTGGTGCTTCGTCACTCATCGTAGAATTTACTCATTTATTTCGGATTAAGCGGCTTCGGCTTCCGCATCTTCATCACCAATACCTCGCTCAGAACCAGGCAGGTATGTCATTAACATACCTTCAATGACACGAGGATTGCGGCCTTCCTGAATTCCTGAAATACTGTCAATGATCATCGATTTGATCATTTTTTCTTCACTGCTTCTAAGCCCTAATTTTTCCGATATCGGTATAGCAAAAACATTGGCAATTGCAGCGCCATAAAGTGTCGTCAGCAGCGCAACTGCCATAGCCGGTCCAATCGTTTTTGGATCTTCCATATTGGCTAACATTTGCACCAGACCGACTAGCGTTCCTATCATTCCCATAGCCGGTGCGACATCACCAATAGATTTAAAAATTCTTTGCCCAAGATCATGTCGTTCGATGGTTAAGTTCATATCACTGACCATCGTTTGTCTGACAACATCAGGTTCATGACCATCGACCATCATTTGTATACCCATTTGGAAGAATGTGTTGCCAGTGTCTTTTTCTTCCAGGGCAAGTAGACCCCCTTTACGTGCGGTATTTGCCAGATCAATCGTGGTCTCAATCAATTCTTTTGGCGGTGTCATTTTGTTAAATAACGCTTTCAATCCGACTTTCATGGCACCAAGAAATTGTCCTACACTGAACATCATTAGAACGGCGCCAATGGTTCCACCGCCAACAACGAGTAGCGATGGAACATTGAAAAACATCATCGGATCACCGCCAAGTACGATTGCGGCCATGATAATGCCGGCAGCAGTTAGAAAACCGATTAACGTTGCAAGATCCACAGTATTCTCCTTATATCCATTGTGATGACCGCTGTTAAAATTATGATTAATTTAATAATTACGGACGCTATCGCGATTACAAACACGTTATTGTTTATATCGGTTAAAAACGCTAAAACTTTACGCTGGAAAGTCGTTTTTTACTGCAGTTTGCTCGTATTAGATCCAGGTGAACTTTTAACAAAGCATGGGAGATTCAAAAACAATCAATAAAGTCATAAAAATCAACTAATTGTGAATTTCTTCGGTACTATTTTGAATATCAGGGCTTGCCTGGTTTGGTCATTGGTGGTGATGTGCTAATTGCCTGAAAACACAACATTTTTTAACTACTATAGTAATGTATTATTTTTGTAGCTGCAGAACCGGAATCTTTATTCGATGAATGTGTTTGATGAACCTCATTCAGGCACGTACATCAGACTTTCAAATATTGGAGAGAAGTCCGCATAAAAACCTTGTCTGATTTGACGCTACTGAGTCGTTGTCATATGGCCTTATTAAAACACATTGACCTTGGCGTTACCTTCTATCTTCATTATGCTGTCGGTTTGCACTGCTAGTTCCAGAGCAAGTTCAACTGATTTCTTTAATACAGCTTTTTCATTACTGGCATTTAACTTATCTGCAGCAATAAGGCTAGCCAATATCTGTGTTGCTGCCTCATAGATAGTGGGTTCTATTACAAGATCATTTTTATTAAAAGCGATGCGTGTCATATCTGACATATCTCGATGTGCCATTATATATTCTCCATTTTTAGTTAAAGGAATCTCTAATTAAGTCATGAATCAGAGATTCCTGAGTTTTAATTTTAGGTGACTCTAAATATTATAGCGCGATTGGTTTTAGTCTTTGTCCAATTTTAATGAAACTGAATTAATACAATATCGTAAACCTGTTGGTTGAGGACCATCTTCAAAGACATGCCCCAGATGGGCATCACATTCTTTACAAAGAACTTCTACTCGTTGCATTCCAATGCTGTTATCAGTTTCAGTTTTGACAGCTTCTTTTTTCGGCTCCCAAAAACTTGGCCAACCTGAACCAGAATCGTATTTTGTCTCAGAGCTAAACAATTCACTGGCACAGCAGCTACAGAGATAAGTGCCATTGTCTTTACAATCATAGTACTCCCCGGTAAATGCCCGTTCAGTCCCTTTTTTTCGACAAATTGAAAATTGTTCTGGCGATAATTCTTTTTGCCATTCTTCTTCGGATTTATTGATAGCTTTAACCATGTTAACTTCCTGTAACAACATCCTTTATTATATCGACAATTCGTCCGGTCGCTTTTTCTACTAGCACAACAGCATTGTCAACAATGGTTCTTTCCAGACCTTCAACCGGTGCAGGAAGTTCTGTTCTAAGATCAGCAGGTAAATCACGTTTAGCCAGTCCGGGAGGTAAGGTTCCATTTCGTTCCAGTTGTTTTGCCAAACCGGGTGGTAGTTTTTCTTTTTTAGCTAGCCCAGGAGGCAAGCCTTTCTTTTTATTTTTTTTCTTATTGTTACCCTCACCCGTGGCAGTGGTTTCATGCTTTTTATTTTTAAAATATTTCTCAATAATTTGTTTTTCAAGTTCAGAAAAGCCACCTTCTATTGCTTTGTCTATAACTGCCTTGGCCATTTCTGCATCAGCATAACTTGAAGCTGAAAAGAATGCTGTCGTGCTTAAAATAAAAAAGAGCATAATTTTTTTCATTTTTATCATTCTCCAGTAGGTTTATTGTAATTTTAGACTAGCTATATCTTATCCTTATCCATAACGATGTCACAGAATAAAGAAATATAGCTAACTAAGCTCTATTTTGAGCTAATTTGTATATAAACATTGAAAGTTCTCTTAAAGTACTCTACTCTAGAAAAGAGAACATAAGGAGAACTTTAAATGCTGACTGGTCTTGAAGAGAAAGTTTTACAGTGTATTACGCGTTACATTATACAGAACGGACATGCGCCAACGTTAGTCGAGATTGGACAATTACTCGATATTAAATCTAAAGGTACGATTCACCGTTATGTAGAATCGTTAATTGATAAAGGTCATTTGCAGCGAAGCGGGCGTAGTTGGCGTGGACTACGTCTAACAGGTGAACAGAATAGACGATTATTAATCTTGCCTTTTGCCGGTCGAATTGCAGCCGGCAAGCCTATAGAGGCTGTACCGGAACAATTGGAAATAAATTTTTCCGATATGTTATTGGGTGAAGATCGTTATGTTCTGGAAGTGAAGGGTGATTCCATGATTGAGGCCGGCATTCTGAATCGAGATCTTGTCATCGTGCGACAAACAGAAACAGCTAATAATGGCGATATTGTTGTGGCCTTAATTGATAATGATGAAACTACCTTAAAGAAACTTCGAAAACATGGTGACCGGGTAGAATTAATTCCAGCGAATCAAGCGATGGTGCCATTGATTTACCCTGCTGATCGCGTCCATATTCAAGGTGTTGTTGTCGGACAAGTCAGATCTTATTAGGTAGATACGATTGCATGGATGCGTGAGGTAAAGTTGCACCGGGAGCAGCAACCGAGAGCGAATCATAGTCACATGGATGTGACGTAGTAGAGCAGTGCAGGAGCAACTGCCGAGGAGATAGAGTCGAGCAAACGGTCGAGCATTTTTCGACTAAATTCCCATATTGCTAAGCGTAACCATAATATCGTTTAATATTGCGGTTGCTCTTGGATGTTCAGCTTCAAAGTTATCAATTGATGATTTGATTTTATCAATGACAAAGTTTTTTTCTTCAGTAGACTCGTTGAGATTTTCAATTTCTGTTATTAACGTATTGATATGCTCTTTTGCGGTGTTATTACTAACGGGTAAACCTTCCAGTTCTTTCTTTAGAGATGTGATTTTTTCATGAAGTTTATCATGCATAATATTAGTCCTAATAACGCAATATTTTATACTATCGTCTATGGTCTCACGTGATACGCTATTAGCATGAACTCTTTCAAAAAAAAATACAATTTAATATGTTTGTTCTGTTTTTTTATAAATTCCGGACTGGTTATAGCAGATCAATGTCCCTCACCTGAGATAATAAAAGACAGAGAGATTTCACGAGAGTACGAGTGGACTATAGATGAAAGACGTTCATTGAATGATGTGCTTTCTGTTGAAAAATTATATTCAGTAAGAATTAAAAACAAAGGCGAGTTCATCGCTTGCTATTATTCAGGCAGTAAGAATCTATTGCGACTTGACGGAGCTCCTGTAAAAAAAGAGTGCGTGGTTAATGAAAAATCAGGTAGTTGGGAATCTTCAGAAAACGGAGAACAAGTTTGCAAGGAGGAGGATTTGAATTTATGCCACTATGAGATACATTGTGAAGAATCCAATGAGAATAATGACTGACTTGGGTATAATATCGTTAAATACAGCCTGATGGGGGAGTTTCCATGATATTTGGTAGTAAATCTGATAACAGTGGGCAAGCGGAACAGATAGCGAAACTGGAAAAGCAAAACCAGATTATGCGTTCTGCGCTTGAATTTTATGCTGAAGTAAAAAATTGGGAAGAAGGTCATAAATATGTTGATGAAGATAATGCAACGATATTTACTGATGGTTCCGAGTGTGGCGCAACGGTTGATAAAGGAAGTAAGGCCTACCGTGCGCTAAAAGCATGCGACACCCCTTAATCATAAATATAACTCTATAATTTTGTTGCCCGAGAATATTTATCTCGGGCACTAATCTTTATCCTTCCTCATAGAATTACTGCTGTTTGGTAATTCATTAACCTATCTATTAATATGTGATCAAGTCTGAATAGTTGTCATTCTTATGGCTGAAGCATCTATGAAAATTGAACCAAAATCTTTACCTGCTGAATATGAACTTCAGTGTTACACGATAAAAAGTGTACTTGGCCAAGGTGGTTTTGGGGTTACCTATCTTGCTAATGATAATAATCTCGACCGGGAAGTTGCTATAAAGGAATTTATGCCGCGTGATATTGCCAAGCGCGGTAATGATTACACAATTCATTCCATAAATAAGGATATGAGTGACAAGTTAGCATGGGCAATGGAACGCTTTATTCGAGAAGCAAGAACATTATCAAAATTTAATCACGATAATATTGTTCGTGTTTATTCTGTATTTGAAGAAAACAATACGGCTTATATGGTGATGAGTTATGAACATGGAACCAGCTTTCATGAAAAACTCGTTAAAGATGGGCAGCCCAGTGAAGATGAGCTGAAGGATATGTTACTTGGTTTGCTTGATGGTTTGGAAGTACTGCATGAAGCCAGATTTATTCATAGAGATATCAAGCCAGGAAATATTTTTATCCGGGAAGATGGTACAGCTATTCTGCTTGATTTTGGATCTGCGCGACAGGCTATCGGTGAAGAAACAATGACGTTAACAAAAGTTGTAACACCGGGTTATGCGCCATTTGAGCAATACTATGGTAAGAGTGATATGCAAGGTCCCTGGACTGATATATATGCTCTTGGTGCAACCTGTTATAGAGCGATAACAGGCGAAGCGCCTATGGATTCAACGTTTCGAAATCGTTATACCGGTGAGCAGGCAATATCGGAAGTATGGGATGAACTGGATAAACACAGTAAAAAATATTCGACTTTTTTATTGCGTGCAATAGAACATGCTTTAAGAAGCAATCATAAGGAAAGACCTCAATCTGTTCAGGATTGGCGTACTATTTTGGAAGATCCGAGCGTCTCTACGCAAACACAATGGCGCCTGGCGACCAATAGCTTTGCTAAGAAATCGATTGATTCTGGTAAATCCAGGAGAAAAAACTGGAAACGCTATTTGCCATTAGGGCTTGCACTCCTGACAATGATTATTATTTTTCTTTATTTGTTTTTATTGCGTTCTTGAAGTTGAGCTGGCAGACATAAAAAAAGTCTGGAGACGCATAACACATATGGGGGAGGAAGGTTATGTGCATCTCCAGACTTGCTCACAATCATCTATAAGGAGGATATTTATTAAGCTAATGATGATAGTGTAGTAGAACGATTTAATGTTCGTTGTGATGCATCTCACAATTTAGTATAGATATTTATACTTGTCGCTTTTTTGTGACAGTTGTCACAAAACGTGTTTGCTAGAAAGAATTTGATGCGTATTTCTTAACGTTCTATGTTGATTCAGCTTCAATCATTCCAGCAATTATCCAGCCTGATTCTGGTTTCATTTTTCCATTTGCAACAAAAATTTGTAGTCGTTGTTTATTATCTACGGCAAACACAGGGATGACACTCTCACCATATTTTTCCATATATTGTTCAAATGTAAATTCATCACTTAATTGAGTGCTTTTTATTTCAGCACCATTTCTCAAACGATAAGCAAGGTTGCCATAGGTAATATTTTCACCAAAAAGTTCATAACCTCGGTGTCGAGTAGAGGTAACATGTTTGTCAGCAATATGCTTTTCGCGACTAGATTTTAATTCATAAACATTTTTCACACCGAACTCTGATTTGAATCGTAAACAGGCCAAAGTATTCAGGTTCGCTCGTCCTGACATAGCAAGTATTTTTCCCAATCCAAGCAAGTTAAGATTTCTATCAGCATGTTCGGAAATGGGGTTTCCGTAATAGGTTTCCAATCCATCCATTCTGGCAAGACTGATGTTTTCCCAAATACTATCGGTGAGCACAACTTTAAAACCATGCGCTTGTATTTCTCTACCTATAGCGCGCGCAATATTACCCGCACCGATAATTAATACACCCGTCGGCGGTGGTTCACGTACTTTAAGCAGTGTTGCTATATAACTTGCGGTTGCACTTTGAATGACGACGGTGCCAATTATTATTAAGAAGGTGAGTGGAACAAGTAATGACGCTTCAGCATAGTTAGCATTTTCCAGTCGTAATGCAAATAGTGCAGATACTGCGGCGGCAACAATACCTCGCGGTCCGATCCATGAAATCATCAGCTTTTCATTCATTGATAAACCCGAACCGATAGCGGAAACAAAAACGGAGATGGGTCTTGCGACTAACATAGTGATCGCAAGTATGCTCAAGGCTGGCCATCCAATCTGGATCAATTGATAAAACTCAATTCGTGCAGCGAGAATAATAAAAAGCCCCGAGATTAACAGCAGGCTTAAACTTTCCTTGAAGTCTAATATGTCATCGATATCTATGTCTTTCATGTTCGCCATGGTTATTCCCATGATAGTAACGGCAAGTAAACCGGATTCATGTTCTATTGCGTCAGACAATACATAGATTGCAGATACAGCAATTAGCGTAATAACATTACGTAAGTATTGGGGTACTAGTTGTTTGCGTAATAATTCACCTAATAAGCCTCCGCTTAAAAAGCCAATAGAACACCCAATGAAAATGATTTTTCCAAAGATTAATGCAATCATGCCTATAGCATTATGTTGTTGTCCCGAAATGATAAAATCAAAAACCAGCACGGCAAGTAAAGCGCCAAGTGGATCAATAGTAATACCTTCCCAGCGAAGCACATTAGCTATTTTAGCATTGGGACGAACCGTCCTTAACATTGGGATGATGACTGTAGGACCTGTAACAATCACTATGGCACCAAACAAAAAAGCAAGTTCAAAAGGAAAGTTGATTAAGTAATGTGTGCTGTAGGCAATGATAAGCCATGTTATTAATGCACCTACAGAAATTAAATTTCTTACGGTTTTACCATGACCACGAATATCATCAAATTTAAGTGTCAGACTGCCTTCAAACAGGATGACCGCGACAGACAAGGAGACGAAAGGAAATAATAGATCACCAAATAAGGTGTCAGGGTTTATTAGACCGAGTACTGGACCTGCGACAATTCCCGCAATTAATAAAAAAAGAATGGCAGGAAGTCGGGCCCACCATGCTAGCCATTGGCAGCTGATACCGAGCACGCCAATGCTTGCGATAGATATTAATATATTATGATCCAAATTTTAGTCATCCTTATTATTGTTTCAGATCAAGTTGAATTATTGTTATTAATTTGGTGAAGCAGTTGAATTTTCGTAACACGGCGGATAATTCATGAACATCACCACGAACCTACCTGCAATTTTATTGAGGTATTGTTTTTGTATAGAGTATGCTTCACGTTCGCGTTTCGCATAAAGATCACAATCTATATCGCCATATTGTCCACTAATGTCTTGCAGGTAATGAACGAGCTCATGAACTACAACACTGCGTGTGTAAGCATCTGTATGCCCATCGAGTCGTTTATCCAGAAAAATAGTTTCTTTATCGTCGTCATACCAGGCAACAGCGTCACATTTTTCATTTCCATTACATGCTACATCGACAAAAAATGAGTGGGGTTTAAAAAGAATTTCCGGTGCTTCACCCGGATGCGGGTAGCTAGACAGGTTTACTGTCCAGCTTAGTAGTACCGCAAGAAGTTTGGCTTCCATTTTGTTAGCTTAACCTTGTTGCCTGAATAACAGATGTAATCTCATTCATTTCCCATAAAAGCAGGAAGCAGCGCTGAATATTGTTACTATTAGCTGATGCCCCGGTTACTGCATAAAGCTAAGGGTATTTTTTTATTAATCCGGTTTTTGAAATACCAGACTCGCATTTGTTCCGCCAAATCCGAAGCTATTAGACATAACAGTATTTAGACCGGGCTTATCATTTCGTTTTAAAGCAATGGGTACCCCTTCTGCACCTGGATCAAGATCTGATACGTTTAGTGATTCAGCAATAAAATCATTTTCCAGCATTAATAAACTATAGATAGCTTCGTTTGCTCCAGCAGCACCAAGGCCATGGCCTGTTTGTGATTTCGTTGCACTGACTATAGGTATATCTTTACCTTTAAAGACTTCTTTAATTGCATTTAATTCAGCGATATCACCTGCGGGGGTACTGGTTGCATGTGCATTAATATAGTCGACTTTACTATCAACAGATTGCAGTGCTTGCTGCATACATCTTACGGCACCTTCGCCAGAAGGTTTAACCATGTCAGCACCATCCGATGTCGCACCATAACCGATCACTTCGGCATAGATCCTGGCATCACGAGCCAGTGCATGTTCCAGTTCTTCAAGCACAAGAATGCCACCACCACCTGATATGACAAAACCATCGCGGTTCGCATCATAAGGGCGGGATGCTGTTTCTGCCTGATCATTATATTTTGATGAAAGCGCACCCATACAATCAAACAGCAATGTGGAAGTCCAATGAATTTCATCACCACCGCCAGCAAAAATAATATCTTGTTTACCTAATTGAATTAATTCATAAGCATTACCAATACAATGTGCGCTGGTAGCACAAGCTGAACTGATTGAATAGTTAACACCTTTAATTTTATGTGCAACAGATAGACAGGCGCTATTGGTACTGGCCATAATTCGCGGAACCATAGTCGGTCCAATTTTACGAGCACCGCGATCGCGTAATATATCAATCGCTTCTTGTAAATTTTGATTAGAACCACCACCTGAACCAACAACCAAACCAGTGCGAACATTGGATATATTGTTCTCATTCAAAGCGGCATCTTCGATTGCTTCATTCATGGCAAGATAAGCATAGGCAGCACTATCCCCCATAAAGCGTTTAATTTTGCGATCGATTAACGCATCAAGATCAATATCAATTGAACCATGTACGTGGGAACGAAACCCAAGTTCTTCATATTCAGAAAAATATTCAATGCCTGATAATCCATTTTTCAAGGAATTCAGTACTTCAGTTTTATTATTTCCAATGCTGGACACGATGCCCATGCCAGTGACAACGACTCTTTTCAATTCCTGCTCCTAAAATTCTTCTGTTGATTTGAATAAACCGACGCGCAGATCCTTGGCGGTATAAATTTCTTTACCATCGACAAACATAGCCGCATCGGCGACACCCATGACTAATCTTCGTAATACGACTCGTTTCATATCTATATGATAGCTGACTAATTTATTTTTTGGTGTGACTTGACCGGTGAATTTGACGTCCCCGGCAGCCAATGCACGGCCGCGCCCCGGAGCACCTGACCAGCCAAGAAAAAAACCGACCAGTTGCCACATAGCATCTAGTCCCAGGCAGCCCGGCATAACAGGATCACCGACGAAATGGCAATCGAAAAACCAAAGGTCTGGTGTAATATCGAATTCGGCTACTATTTGTCCTTTATCCACACTACCACCGTTTTCGCTAATGTCGACAATGCGGTCAAACATTAGCATGGGAGGAAGTGGTAATTGGGCATTACCCTCACCGAACATTTCTCCTCGTCCGCAAGTAAGCAATTCTTCTTTTGTAAAACTATTTTTCTTATTCATTCTTACTAGTATCTCATGCTGATATTATTTTTTCCTAACAAATTAATAATCAAGAAACATTGGGACAGCTGTCTTGACAGCAATTTCTCGCAGATTAGACTGCTTATTTTATTCATCATTATATGAAAGGTTCTCATATGTCTCCAGATTTTGGTCCGCTCGACAGACGCAATAGTGTCGGAGTTAAGGTTGGTTCTGTCGTTATTGGTGGTTGTCATCCTGTTGTTGTTCAATCGATGACTAACACGGATACTGCCGATGCCGAGGCGACCGCAAAACAAATTCAACAACTTGCAGCAGCAGGGTCTGAGCTTGTCAGAATTACGGTTAATAATGAAGCCTCTGCTGCACAAGTCGCTAATATCTGGGAAAAACTGGATGCTGTTGGCTGCAAAGTGCCAATCGTTGGCGATTTTCATTATAACGGCCATAAATTATTAAATGATTATCCTGAGTGTGCCCAGGCACTTGCCAAATATCGGATTAATCCAGGTAATGTCGGGTTTGGCAAAAAGAAAGATAATCAATTTGCCATCATGATCGAAAAAGCTATTGAGTATGACAAACCAGTGCGTATTGGGGTGAATTGGGGCAGTCTGGATCAAGGACTGCTGGCAAAAATGATGGATGATAATGCTAAATTGCCAGAGCCTTTGGATGCTGATGATGTTATGCAAGAGGCGTTGATTATTTCAGCGTTAGACAATGCCAAACGAGCAGAAGAATTAGGTTTATCCCGTGATCATATTATTTTGTCATGTAAGGTTAGTGGTGTTCAGAAATTAATTTCAGCGTATAGAGATATCGCATCGCGTTGTGACTATGCCCTGCATTTAGGATTAACCGAAGCAGGCATGGGCTCAAAAGGAATTGTTGCTTCTACAGCAGCAATGGGCGTGTTATTACAGGAAGGCATTGGCGATACGATTCGCGTTTCGTTGACGCCTGAGCCTGGAGGTGATCGAAGTAATGAAGTTATTGTGGCTCAGGAAATGCTGCAAACAATGGGACTGCGGTCATTTACACCGCTAGTTACGGCTTGTCCGGGATGTGGTCGTACAACGAGCACTGTTTTTCAGGAACTGGCAGATAATATTCAGGCCTATGTGCGAAGTCAGATGCCAATCTGGAAAGATAAATATACAGGTGTAGAAGAAATGACGCTTGCGGTTATGGGCTGCGTCGTGAATGGACCGGGCGAAAGTAAACATGCAGACATTGGTATTAGCTTACCGGGAACAGGTGAACAACCTTCAGCACCTGTATTTATTGATGGCAAGAAAACGGTGACATTGCGTGGAGAAAATATCGCTGAAAAATTCCGTGAAATTGTCGATGATTACGTTTCAAATAAATACACATTAAAGTAAAGTTAATATTGTATTTTCTAGTCAATAAACTATAAAAATTTTCCACTATTATTTTTGAAGTGAGACGCTCGCTTGAGAATTAAATTTATTTCAAAGTTATTATTTTTTCTGTTGTTAACAGGGTTGTCTGTAACTGGCTATGCCGCTTGGGATGATTTCCTCGAAATATTTAAGGAAAAAACATCAAAGGTACTAGCGTCGTCGGATAACGGTGCCAGTCTAAGTAATGATGAAATTGTTTCTGCTTTGAAAGAGGCTTTAGTTAAAGGTAGTCAATCAGCGGTCAATGTATTGGGTAAAGAAAATGGTTTTCTAAGTCACCCACAACTAAAGATTCCTATGCCGGAAAAACTACAAGCGGTTGAATCGGGATTGAGAAAAATAGGACAAGACAAAATTGCGGATCAATTTGTACTTTCGATGAATCGTGCAGCGGAAGAAGCCACACCTAAAGCAATGTCTATTTTCAGCAATACAATTAAATCCATGTCGATAGAAGATGCTTACGGAATTTTACAGGGCTCTGACAATGCGGCGACAGAATATCTTAAAGATAAAGGTGGCAGTCAGTTGCAACAGCAATTCTTGCCAATAGTAAAACAGGCAACCAATCGTGTTGGTGTTACGGAAAAGTACAAGGCATTAATCGATAATCTGGGAATGATGTCAAAATTTATTGATGTCGAATCTCTGGATTTAGATAAGTATGTTACCGATAAAGCGATAGAGGGCTTGTTTAGTCTTGTTGCCGATGAGGAAAAATTAATCCGTGATAATCCTGCAGCACGAACAACTGAAATCTTGAAAAAAGTATTTTCTAAAAGTTAGATTAATATTTTTTTGATTACGAAAGTTTTCTCACAAACAATCCTTTCGCAATAGCAATAGTTGGAAATGAGACGTGATGTTGCAAATTGCAACATCAGCAGCAAGCTTCTTGCAAAAACGGTTAAAAATGACTACTTACAGGTATATGATGTCTGAATGTTATTACTTTTAGTAATAATTTCAGAACTTTCCTTTGAATATAGATTATTGGCACTGTAGAAAGATGAAAACACGTTCAAACCTGGCAGAAATAGAAGCTCTAAATAATATTCCTGCGTCACTGAGATTAACAGCTGACGCGTGGGAGCATTTTATTTCTACAGGAGAATTTGCCAGGAATGAACCACGAAATGTGATAGCCAAAAGTTGGCAGCGTTGTCGTGATCTGGGTATTAATCCACATGAAGAACGTGCCAGTTCAGTTATTTCTTTAGAAGAAATCGACACTAAACTTCATACTGAATATTTAGGTTTGTCAGCAAAGGCGGTGCTTGATCGTATGGCACAAACTGTCGAGGACACTGGGCATGTCATCGTGTTGGCAGATAAAGCGGGACGAATGTTGTATTCAGTTGGTCATCAACAAGTTCAAAATCGTTTAGAAAGCATAAATTTTAGACCAGGTAGTTGTTGGGGTGAAGAAGTTGTTGGCCCTAATGGAATTGGCACGACACTGGCATTAGGTAAGCCGGAACTTGTTATGGGAACAGAACACTATTGTCAGAGTTGGCAACCCTGGGTTTGTTATGGCGCACCAATACATAAGCCAGGAGACCATTCGGTTATTGGCTGTATTGACATAACTGGTCCTGTAGAAAATGTTCATGCAGAAACAATGGCTTTAGCCTTATCAATAAGTCATTCGGTCGAATTATATTTATCAAATACATTTTTTCAAAGACGTGAAATATTACGTAATGTATTTCTTGATATAAAGAGAGCTTATCCTGGTGACGGGTTACTCGTTCTGGATGAAACAGGAAATGTAATTGAGGCTAATAGAGAGGTTCGAAATTTATTAGACTTATCCACTCTTTCTTTATTGAAAAATGCGTTTAAGCAGCTATACCCTGAACTATATATTAATGTAAATAAATGTTTGCTAAATGGGATTGAAAAAGAATGTCAGGTTGAACTTTATAATACAATTACAGGTTCTGCCAGATGTATTATAAAAGCGGTTGAAAAGGGCGAAAAACGTTTAGGTGTTGCTGTTCTTTTTCCATGCGGAAAAACTGTTAATAAGACTGAACATCAACATACTAAAGAAAACAAAAAGAAAATAAGTTCTGCAAAATATACCTTTAAAAAAATTATCGGTAAATCGGCTGTTTTAAAAGAAACGTTAAAAGTTGCCAAATTGGCTGCCCAGGATGTATTGCATAACAATGTTCTTCTTTCGGGTGAGACAGGAACAGGGAAAAAACTTATCGCTCATGTGATACATGCTGATGGCTTGTTAAGAACCGGTCCCTTTATTTCGATTAATTGTAGCACTTTGCCAAAAAGTTTAATTGAAAGAGAATTATTTGGTTATGAAAAGGATGCATTCACTGGTGCCAGAAAAGAAGGACAAATTAGCAAGTTCGAAGCTGCAAATAATGGAACTTTGTTTCTTGATGAAATTGATTCTCTTGATATGGCGCTTCAGTCCAGATTATTAAGGTTGCTCGACGAAAAATACATTACACGTTTAGGTAGTACTACCCCTGTTTCTCTGAATGTGAGAATAATTTCTGCAACTAGCTCGAAACTATTATTAGCAGTTGAAGAAGGACGATTCCGGCGTGATCTATATCATCAGCTTAATGTTCTAGAGATTAAAGTTCCTCCCCTTAGAGAGAGAGGGAAAGATATTTTGGAATTATTAGATCATTTTTTACAAGAAGGTTGTGCCGAAGCAGGCAGAACAAGACTTCATGTTTCCGCCGAAGTTGAAGATAAATTACATTGTTATAATTGGTCGGGAAATATATGTGAGTTACAAAACATGAGTGCGCGTTGGATATTGACTGTAGCTGGTCAGAAAATTACGTTGAATGATATGCCTGAAAATCTATGTATGGCTAATGCGGACTCAGAAACAATAGGAAACAAGTTATCCACTCTGGATTCAATTGAAGATGAATTAATAAGAAAAACACTTACTGAAACACACGGTAACATCAGTAAAACAGCGAAAGTATTAGGTGTAAATAGATCGACAATTTATCGACGTATTAATCGTTGGAAATCTAAATAAAAAATATCAAAAAGTAATACTTCAACTTTTTTAAGAAGCTGATTTTAAGACGATATTAAAGAGAGAAAAACTATGTCTGAAGATAAACTTTACACAGTCCCTGAGGCTGCAGCAAATCATGCATTTATTAATAAAGATAAATACAGAGAAATGTATGAACGATCCGTTAATGATTCAGATGGGTTTTGGAGCGAACAAGCGGATGAATTTCTAAGTTGGTTTTCCAAATGGGACAAGGTTCAGGATGGAGATTATTCTGATGCCAGAATAAACTGGTTTGCTGGTGGAAAATTAAACGTCAGTTATAACTGTCTCGACAGACACCTTGAAAAGCGCGCTGATCAAGTTGCGATTATTTGGGAAGGTGATGATCCTGAAGTCGATAAAAGTATTACTTATAAAGAATTACATGAGCAGGTTTGTAAACTAGCAAATGTGCTTAAGTCACGCGGTGTTGAAAAAGGTGATCGAATATCACTTTATATGCCGATGGTTCCGGAAGCCGCAGTTGCCATGTTAGCGTGTACGCGAATAGGTGCCGTACATTCCATTGTCTTTGGTGGTTTTTCTCCGGAGGCTTTAAAAGATCGCATTCTTGATGCTGATTGCAAAGTGGTTATTACTGCAGATGAAAGTGTTCGTGGTGGACGAAATACACCACTCAAAACAAATGTAGATACTGCCGTGTCACAGTGTCCCAATGTACATACAGTGCTTGTTGTTAAATGCACGGGGAATGAGGTTGCCTGGCAAGCGGATCGTGATGTTTGGTATCACGAATTAATGGCCGTTGCCTCGAGTGAATGCCCGCCTGAACAAATGGATGCGGAAGATCCTCTTTTCATTTTATATACATCAGGTTCTACCGGAAAACCGAAAGGTGTGCTGCATACGACAGGCGGCTATTTATTATATGCCGCGATGACGCATAAATATGTTTTCGATTATCACGATGGTGATATTTACTGGTGTACTGCGGATGTCGGTTGGGTAACGGGTCATTCCTATATTGTTTATGGTCCACTATGTAATGCTGCTACAACACTAATGTTTGAAGGTATACCTACTTATCCTGATGCAGGACGTTTTTGGCAAGTCGTGGATAAACATCAGGTCAATATTTTTTACACGGCACCAACGGCTATCCGTGCTCTGATGGGGCAAGGCAATGAATTTGTAAACAATACAAGTAGAAAAAGTCTTCGTATTTTAGGTACGGTCGGTGAACCGATTAATCCAGAAGCGTGGGAATGGTATTACCATATTGTTGGTAATGAGCAATGTCCTATTATTGATACCTGGTGGCAGACGGAGACAGGAGGGCATTTAATTACGCCATTGCCTGGTGCCACTGATCTTAAACCGGGATCAGCTACCGTACCGTTTTTTGGTGTTGAGCCTTGTCTGCTTGATGATAAAGGTAAAGAAGTTGATGGTGTTGGTGAGGGCGCACTATGTATAAAACACCCGTGGCCTGGTCAAATGCGTACCTTGTACGGCGATCATGAGCGTTTTAAAGAGACTTACTTCTCAATGTATCCCGGACTGTATTTCAGTGGTGATGGCGCTCGTCGAGATGAGGATGGTTATTACTGGATTACTGGCAGAATGGATGATGTGATTAATGTTTCTGGGCATAGAATGGGAACAGCAGAAGTTGAAAGTGCATTAGTTTTACATCATGACGTTGCTGAGTCTGCCGTTGTTGGTTACCCGCATGATATTAAGGGGCAGGGTATTTACGCTTATATCACGTTAATGACTGACGTCGAGGCCACGGATGAATTGAAGCAAGAATTGATTAAACACGTACGAAATGAAATCGGTCCCATAGCTAGCCCGGATATTATCCAATGGGCGCCAGGCTTACCAAAAACACGTTCAGGTAAGATTATGCGTCGAATCTTAAGAAAGGTTGCCGCCAATGAACTCGATAATCTTGGCGATACCAGTACGCTTGCCGAGCCGGCGGTCGTAGATGATTTAATTGAAAATCGGGTTAATAAATAAGTGAAGAAATCTAAATGAACCTAGATAAAGTTGATCCAGGCAAAAATCCTCCTGAAGAAATAAATGTCATCGTTGAGATCCCGTTAAACGGTGAGCCAGTTAAATATGAGCTGGATAAGGAAACCGGTGCCATGTTTGTAGATCGGTTTTTAAATACGGCTATGCGTTATCCCTGCAACTATGGCTATATTCCAAAGACCCTGGCGAAAGATGGTGACCCCATTGATGTCATCGTGGCAACGCCGATGCCCTTAATCCACGGTTCAGTCATACGTTGTCGGCCAATCGGTGTACTGGCGATGACTGATGAAGCGGGAGATGACGGTAAAATTTTAGCTGTACCATTAGATTCCGTGTCCAAATTCCATGTTAATGTGCATTCCCCAGAGGATATGCAGCCGGCATTATTAAACCAGATCACCCACTTTTTTGAGCATTATAAGGATTTGGAGCCGAATAAGTGGGTCAAAATCGATGCCTGGTATGGTGCTAAAGAGGCTAAAAAAGAGATTAATGACGCAATACAAGCATACTTATCTTTTTCTGAAAAACTTGATAATTAACAATTAGTTAACTTATTTTTTTCGATATTGAACCCCTGTATTTATCATAAATCTATACCTAAAAGAGAATTTAAAGTAGATATTTCTTAAAAATATGTTGCATTGCAATATATTGCAGTGCACAATAACTACATATTTTAGACATATTTAAACTTTTTTAGGAGATTATCAAAATGCAAAACGAATACTTTGAAAAAATGACCGAAATGAGCAAAGCATCATATAACGCTATGCAAGAACTAGCTTCAATCAACAATAACGCTATGAAAGAGTTATCTGAATTACAGATGGGATTAGCTACTTATAGCATCGAGTCTGGTATTGAATTGACCAAAACACTTGGTGCTATTTCTAATTACAAAGATGCAATTACTGCTGAAACTGATTTTGCAAGTGAATACGGAAATAAGATTGTTGAATTTACTCGTAAATCTGCTGATGTATTAACTGATTCACGTGATGAAGTTGCAAATTGGGTTGAAAAAACGACTGAAACAGCAACAGTTAAAAGCACCCCGGTAGCAAAGAAGTCAAGTAAAAAAGCTTCTGCTTAATTACTAAAGGATTTAATTCCTCCTTTATTTAGGAACCCGTATGACGAACCGTCATACGGGTTTTTTTATTTACAGGGACGTAATGTACATCGTTTGTGCACGACTGCATGGATGCAGGAGATAGTGCGAAGCAGGACGCCTACACGGACGTAGGTGGTAGAACTGCGCTTGGAGCAAGCAGTCGAGCAATTACCGAGTAGCAATAACAGTAAAAAAATTGGAATCAGGCTGTTTATTACTGGTTATATTTGTTTGCTTATGTTGCCATGATAATATCAGATATCTATTTAGTACTTTGAATCTAATGGAAAGAACACTATGAGCGATAATACATTTAATCCGTTTGGCGATAACGATTTTCATACTGCCCAAAAGGCCTTTCAAGATGCCTGGACCAGGTTAAGTCAAACGATGTCACCAGAAGCAAAACAATCCACTACAGCTAACGTGAATGATGCCTTAACTCAGGCGATGGATTTTTGGAATAAAACATCAAATCCATTCGGCGATACAGATTTTCTTAGTGCTCAAAAGACTTTTCTTGATGCATGGACTCAATTGAGTCAAATGATGTCACCAGAAGCAAAACAATCCAGTACTGCCAGTGTGACGGATGCCTGGTCCAAGGCAATGGAATACTGGGGACAATCTCAATCATCAACAGGGATGATGCCGAATGAGATTCAACATGTTTATACCAAGCTGATTGAACAAGCTAAGGTTTATAATATGTTTTCTGATCAAATGTCAGGGTTCATGAAAACTTATAATGAACTGGATAAGACATCCAGTGATTGGCAACAACAATTAGAAAGCAATTTTAATAGCATGCAAACGTTTTTTTCCGAGCATGGAACCGATGCGACAAATGCTATTAAGCAAATGCAGAATGTATGGGAACAAATGTCTGCGGCGACTACGCAAAACCCATTTTCTTCAGCTTCGATGATGCCGGAAGAATTTTTACAACAATTTAATACTGATTCTTTGCAGTCGACAGCAGCAAAATATTTATCAATTCCAGGCATTGGTTATACGCGTGAGACTCAAGAACAGCACTTAAAAGGTATCAAACTCTGGGGTGAATATCAGAAGGCGTCAAATGAATTTAATAATGCAAATTCACATGTTAATACAAAAGCGCTAGAGGGATTAAAGAAGAAAATCTTTGCGCTTGCAAAAGAGGGTAAAAGTATTTCCAGTCTTCGCGAAATATATGATCTCTGGGTAGATGCAAATGAAGGTGCCTATGCAGAATTTGTTTACAGTGAAGAATATACACAACTCTATAGTGCCATGGTCAATAGTTTGATGGCATTCAAACAGCATAGTCAGATATTCGTGGACAAATCATTATCAGAAATGAATGTTCCAACGCAAAAAGGCGTTGATACGATCAAGAAACGTTTACAAGAGGTACGTCGTGAATTGTTTGATATGAGAAGTAAATCAAAAGCCGAGAAGCAACAAATAAAACAACTAAGCAAGGAAGTTAGTGAATTAAAGAAAGAAGTAAACACTTTAAAATCAGCTACAAATAAAAAACCTGTAAATCAGGTAAAAAAGACGGCAAAGAAAAAAGTCAGTCGTAAAAAAAGTTCTGCGGTGAAATCAAAAAGTAAAACGGTAACGAAAGCCAGCAGTAAAAAAACAGCAGTAAAAAAACCAAAGGCACGATCAGTAAAAAGAAAAGCACCCGCTGATTCAGGCATGATGGTTATAAAAATTTAAACTCAGGAGTAAACCGTGTTTCCATTTCAAATGCAGCCAGATCAGATTGCCAACGAAGTCTACGAATTTAATAACAAGTTGTCACAGGGCTTAAATACACTGAGTGAAGTAGGTGAAATAAATGTTGGCGCTTCAGAAAAAGAAGTTGTTTATGAAGAAGATAAGTTAACGCTATATCACTATATACCACATACAAAAAAACCAAACCCTGTTCCCGTACTGATTGTCTATGCGCTTGTGAACCGACCATATATGGCGGACTTACAGGACGGACGTTCAATGGTTCAGGGTTTATTGGATGCAGGTCTTGATGTTTATTTGATTGACTGGGGTTATCCAGACAGCGGCGATCGTTTTCTTACACTTGATGATTATATTAATGGTTATATTGATCGTTGTGTTGGTGAAATTTGTGATAGACATGATCTCGAAAAAATTAATTTGTTAGGTATTTGTCAGGGTGGTGCTTTCAGTTGTTGTTACACATCACTACATACAGATAAGGTGAAAAATCTGATTACCACAGTTACGCCAATTGATTTTCACACCAAAGATGATCTGTTGAGTCACATGGTAAGAAACATCGATATTGATTTACTGGTAGATACCATTGGCAATATTCCGGGTGAATTATTGAACTGGACATTTTTGACCATGAAACCGTTCAGGTTAATGGGACAAAAGTATGTGGACATGGTGAACATATTAGATGATACGCAAAAGGCCAAGGACTTTATGCGTATGGAAAAATGGATCTTTGATAGTCCTGATCAAGTCGGCGAAGCTTATCGAGAGTTCATAAAACAATTTTATCAAGAAAATGGTCTGGTTAAAGGCACAGTCAAGATTGGTAAAGAGGTTGTTGATTTGGAAAACATCACGGTACCGGTATTGAATATCTATGCCAAGGATGATCATCTTGTTCCACCAGATGCTTCTAAGGCACTGGAAGGTTGTGTGGGTTCAAAAGACTATACTGCGCTGGAATTTCCTGGAGGTCACATTGGTATTTATGTTAGTGGTAAAGCGCAAAAGATGATTCCACCTTCTGTTGGAGAGTGGCTAGACAAAAGAACTTGATATAGCACCCTATTAAGCGCATACAATTATCTTTAATAAGTTAGATTAGCCTATCAAAATAATTTTTTAAATTATTGTTTTATTATCTGGCTTGGAATGTTGCTACATCCAATGATTGGAAGTATAAGCAAATGAAAATAACCGGTATTTTATTCGGGCTGATATTTGGTTTATTGTTTGCCGGCGGCGGTTTTTTTATGGCGCTCGAAACTGCTGTGCCGACATTCCAATCCTGGAAAGCGATGAAGCAATGGCAATCAACGACTGCAACTATACTGAGTGTACGTGGAGAAGATAACGATACACTTGCTAATTATAAATATAGTGTTAGTGGAAGAATTTACGAAAACAATCGTGTTTATCTTGCTGCGTTTAAAGATAACATCGGTAGCTATCATAAAAATAAATTCAATCAGCTAAATCAACTAAAAAATAATCGTCACCCTGTCACGATTTGGTACGACCCAAATAATCCTGAAAATTCAGTAATCGATCGTGACATGCGCTGGGGTTTGTTTATTCTTATGTCCGGTTTTTGTTCAGTCTTTATTTTTATTGGGTTAATCGTTGCCTATAGTTGTATCACGTCAAAAGGGAGTAGCGCAGATAAAAAACCATCACTGACACAATTAAGAAGAGAATGGAATAAAAAATGCGAAGATCCTGGCTACGAAGAAAGCTTCATTGAGTTTGTTAAACAATGTAATAGCGAATCAGAAGCAGTAAAAACACATCAAGCGAATGCATGGCTTGAAAGAAAAGAATGGCGTGATAATCGTATTCGCTCAGATGCTAAATCCAGTATGTGGGGCATGTGGTTTTTCGCAATATTCTGGAGTGCAGTTAGCTCACCTGTTTTGTTCTTTGCATTAGAGGATGAATTAAAAAAAGGAAATTATGCAATCTTGATTGCCTTATTGTTTCCCCTAGTAGGGTTATTCCTGATAAAGAAAGCCTGGGACATTACAAGAGAATGGAAACGGTTTGGCGTGATTGAACTGGAAATGGATCCATTCCCCGGTTCCATAGGCGGTCATGTTGGCGGAACCTTACATTTAAAAAATGTCGATGCACTTGATGCGAAATACAAAGTTGAACTAGAGAGTGTTTATACTTATGTATCAGGCAGTGGTAAAAATCGTTCTAGAAAAGAAAACATAAAATGGTTTGAAGCTGGTTTTGCCAGGATAGTGCCTACATTAGATGGTATTGATCTTCGTTTTAGATTTGATGTGCCTGATAATTTATCCGAGTCAGATATTGAGCAATCCGGTGATTATTATTTTTGGCGTTTGAAAGTTTCAGCAGAGATCCCAGGTGTCGATTTGCATCGCGAATACAATATTCCTGTATTTCTAACTGGTGCGGAATCCAGTTACGTTCAACATAACATCAGTGCTCAGGTTGAAGAGCTAAAAAAAGAGAAAGCGGAAGATATTCAGTCTGCTTTGGCGCAGGGTGATTTGTTGAGTACTGCGCTTGTTCGTTCAATACAGTTCAAGGATGAAGATAATAAATTCTCTTTTTATTTCCCGATGTTTAGAAACAAGGCGTTAACCGTGTTTGCGTTAATATTTGGCGGTGGTTTTGGTTTTGCAACCTTTTCAATGAATCAATCTTTCGCTAGTGACGGTGCTATGAGTATTGTCATCATTATATTCTCTATACCATTTGCACTCATTGGCCTGCTTAGCAGTCTGGCTGCAATCTATTTATCATTTAATAGCTTAAGTATTTCTCTTGCCGAGAGGAGGGTTAAAGCAGTTCGTCGTTTATTTTTTATTCCAATAAAACGAAGCATAATTGCTATTGATGATATAAAAGACATGGAAGTTAAATCTGCCGGAAGCACTGGGCAAGGTGCTAAACAAATTAAGCATTTTAAAATAGTTGTTCATACGATAAATAATAAAAAATTTACTATTGCTGAAGATATTGATGGCGAAGAACTGGCAAATCAGTTTAAGGATTTTATATTTAACCGATTAACAATGACATATTAATAGTTATTAAATGAGCAATCGTGCAATGTTCTCTAAGAACTAATGCGTGATAATGCCTTCTCTGCATGCTCATCACCCTGGGCAGCGGCAAGTTCGTACCATCTTTTTGCTTCATCGATATTTTTTTCTATACCACGGCCTTTGGCATAGATAACACCAAGATTGTATTGCGCTTTTGGATGGCCTTGTTCAGCTGCTTTTCTAAACCAATGATATGCCTCAGCATCATTTCGTTCTGTTCCATGACCTTTTCCGTACATATAGGCCAACTTCATTTGTGCCAAAGTGTGTCCTTTAGCTGAAGACTTTTCATACCATGTATGTGCTGCTGTTAAATCTTTTGCAACACCTATTCCCTTATTTAGCATTTCAGCAACTTTGTATTCTGCATTAGCGTCTTCTTGCGCAGCTGCTTTCATGAACCATTTAAACGCAAGTTCAGCATCTTTTTCAGTTCCAATACCTTTGCTATACATGTTGCCAAGCGTAGATTGAGAAATCATATCTCCTTGCTCTGCAGCTAGCTCATACCATTTCAATGCTTCATTATAGTTTTGATCTACGCCATTCCCTTTGGCGTACATTAGTGCCAGATTGAATTGAGCATTAACGTGATTATTTAAAGCTGCTTCCTTGAACCAGTAAATTGCCGTTTTCTCATTCTTTTTAGCATGGATACCTTTGGCGTACATAAAGGCAAGTTTCGATTGTGCAACAGCGTCACCGGATTCTGCTTCAGATATATGCTTATCAAGTAAAGTAGTATCTTCATTAAATTGATCTCGTTCACTGTTATTTCGTCGGTCAAATGTCGCAATCCATTCTGACATGGATTGAGGTCGATCTTGTTGTCGAAATTGCAAGGCATAGTCGACTGCGTCTAAAAAATCACCAGAGTAATCATTGCCAGCAATTTCAGAAATCGATACATAAGTATCGCTTTCTATTTGAGCTATTGCAGCACTACGATCAACGGCATCTGTCGGAGGCACGCCACTGATAGCACGATACATAGTTGCTCCCAGTGCATAAATATCTGTCCATGCGCCTTGTGTCTCTTCGCCGGAGTGATATTGCTCAATAGGCGCATAACCACGTGAAAAAATACTGGTTAAGGATTGATCATCCTGCACCAGAGATGTTCTTGCAGAGCCAAAATCCAGTAATACAGGGTCACCATCAACTCGCAGAAAAATATTTGCCGGTTTAATATCGCGATGAATAAAACCTGCCGCATGAACCACTTTCATGCCATCGACAATAGGGAAAATTATTGTTTTAAGATCTTGTTCGCATATGGTTTTTCGACGGTTAAGAATATCCTGAAAAGTTTCGCCGAGCTCATATTCCATGACCATATAAGCTGTATTATTAGCTTCAAAAACGTTTCGAACCTGAACGATATTAGGGTGTTTAAATTGTCCAACTGTACGAGCTTCATCAAGAAAGCGTCCCAAGCCCCAGTAGTATCTTTCATGATGTTCTTCTGAAACGGGTGAAACAGTGCCACTTTTAGTTCGAATAGCAAGATCTACCGGCAAGTATTCTTTTATTGCAACTTCATGTTCAAGATTAAGATCCTGAGCGAGATAGGTAATGCCAAAACCACCTTGGCCTAATATATCCCTAATCTCGTACCAGTGTAATTTTTGACCAGCTTTGAGGGCATTAAGATGACGTTTCTTCGTGCTCATTTTTTAAAGAATAGATCCAGCCTAAATACGTTATTAGTATATGTACCCCTGTTATCTAGCAAGGTTAGCACCACAATGTAATAAATTACATTAAAAATACCATGCTAGCTGATTTTATTCCTACAAAAACAGGTAGATATTAGCCCCGATAACTTCATTATTAATAATTTGTAGTTGATCTCCGACACAAGGGCCTTGCAGGCAACGACCATCTTCTATTCTAAACAAAGCACCATGGGTGGCACATTGAATAAATTCATTGTTACTGTCGAGAAATTGGTTCGGAAGCCAATCAAGATTGACACCGGTATGAGGACAACGATTCAGATAACTATGGACTTTATTTTCATGGTAAATCAGAAAATATTGAACTGGTGGTTTGTTGATAGCATTTTCCCAACTAAAACAACCAGATTCTTTTAAATCAGCTAGTGTACAAACCAGGACTTTTTTCTTATTAGAATGCATATCTTATTAGCTTATCTGGATGGACATTTTATGCGTCATTACAGTATAATTCCAAGCCAATTCAACGGGAGTAGCCTACACGGTTACTCCCTTTTTTATGGTCATGGATGACCTGGTCGAAAATATGCTCCTGCATTTTCGACACTTCCGCCATCCATGGCGGTCGTATGCCACGAATAATATAGAAGTTCAAAGTAACGATGTGTATTAGAGGTAACATTTTTTGACGGATAATGCCCTGTTAGCGCTGGAAGATGGTTCATTGTTTTATGGTACGTCAATTGGTGTCGATGGAGAAACCATAGGCGAAGTTGTTTTTAATACTGCGATAACCGGTTATCAGGAAATTATTACCGACCCTTCCTATTACAAACAAATTGTCACCCTGACTCATCCGCATATCGGTAATGTGGGCACTAATCCTGAAGACGAGGAGTCAAACAATGTTTTTATCAGTGGTTTGATTATCCGAGATTTGCCACTCGAAATGAGTAACTGGCGCGCGACTGAAAATCTGAGTGATTATTTAAAGCGGCATAATATTGTGGCCATCGCTGGTATCGACACGCGCCAATTGACAAGGCATCTACGTAACAACGGTGCGATGAAAGCCTGTGTTGTTTCAGGTTCCAGTATTGATGCGGACAAAGCAGTAGACACAGCAAAATCATTTGCCGGTTTAGTTGGTATGGATTTAGCTAAAGAAGTCAGTAGTAAAACTTCTTATGCATGGTATGAGGGCACTTGGGATTTAGAAGAAGGAATCAAACCTGTATCGGGGAAAAAAGAATGGCGCGTTATTGCTTATGATTATGGTGTAAAACGAAACATACTTCGACTGCTAGCCGATCAAGGTTGTGATGTCACTGTAGTACCAGCCAAAACATCTGCAAAAGATGTTTTGGCAGAAAAACCGGATGGTGTATTTTTATCAAATGGACCTGGCGATCCAGAACCTTGTGATTATGCGATTACTGCTATAAACGAAATTATTGAAACGGGATTGCCTGTGTTTGGTATTTGTCTAGGGCACCAATTATTGTCCCTGGCACTTGGCGCAAAAACAATAAAAATGAAATTTGGTCATCATGGTGCCAATCATCCAGTGCAATCACTCGCTGATGGTCGGGTTTTAATCACTAGCCAAAATCACGGTTTCTCTGTAGATGAAGAAAGTTTGCCTGATTGTTTAACGGCAACGCATCGTTCCTTGTTTGATGGTTCATTACAGGGTGTGCATCATACTGAACGACCTGTGTTTGGTTTTCAGGGTCATCCCGAAGCAAGTCCCGGACCGCATGACTTACAACCACTCTTTAATCATTTCATTGAATTAATGAAAGAATATAAATCATAAGAACGACTCATGCCTAAAAGAATAGACATAAACAGTATTCTCATTATTGGCGCAGGCCCTATTGTTATTGGCCAGGCTTGTGAGTTTGATTATTCCGGTGCACAAGCTTGCAAAGCGCTTGGTGAAGAAGGTTATCGAGTTATTTTGGTCAATTCCAATCCGGCAACGATTATGACCGATCCGGAAATGGCAGATGCAACTTATATTGAACCGGTTAATTGGCAGACTGTTGCAAGAATTATCGAAAAGGAACGTCCCGATGCATTACTTCCTACGATGGGTGGGCAAACGGCACTGAATTGTGCTTTGGATTTGGATAGAGAAGGTGTGCTTGAAAAATTCGGCGTGGAAATGATTGGCGCATCGAAAGATGCCATCAATAAAGCGGAAGATCGTGAGTTATTTCGAGAAGCAATGAATAAAATCGGTTTGAATATGCCGACCTCAGAGATGGTACACAATATTGAAGACGCGAAACGAGCAATGGATATTATTGGTTTCCCTGCCATTATTAGACCTTCGTTTACTTTAGGTGGAACCGGTGGTGGTATTGCCTATAACCGTGATGAGTATATGGATATCTGTGAACGCGGTCTTGAAGCATCTCCCACGTCAGAAGTTTTGATTGAACAATCTGTTTTGGGTTGGAAAGAATATGAAATGGAAGTGGTGCGAGATACTAAAGATAACTGCATCATTATTTGTTCGATTGAAAACCTGGATCCAATGGGTGTACATACCGGTGATTCAATTACGATTGCACCAGCACAAACGTTAACGGATAAGGAATATCAAATCATGCGTGATGCTTCTATAAAAGTATTACGTGAAATTGGTGTTGATACCGGTGGTTCAAATGTGCAGTTTGCAGTTAATCCTGAAAATGGTGGTTTGATCATTATTGAAATGAATCCACGCGTTTCTCGTTCTTCTGCTTTGGCATCAAAAGCAACCGGTTTTCCTATCGCCAGAGTTGCGGCAAAATTGGCAGTGGGTTATACGCTTGATGAACTTGAAAATGAAATTACCGGCGGTGCGACACCGGCATCATTCGAGCCGAGCATAGATTATATTGTTACTAAAATACCTCGCTTCACCTTTGAAAAATTTCCCCAGGCAGATGATCGCTTAACCACGCAAATGAAATCGGTGGGTGAAGTGATGGCAATGGGTCGTACTTTTCAGGAGTCATTACAAAAAGCAATTCGTGGCCTGGAAACAGGTGTCACCGGTTTTAATGAAATTGTTAATGAATCTTCAGAAAATATATTAGAAGAAATTGAAAGAGAACTACGAGTGCCGCGAGCTGATCGACTTTGGTATGTCGGGGATGCTTTTCGCCATGGTTTAAGTATTGATGATGTGTTTGATATTTGTCATATCGATCCCTGGTTCCTGGTACAGATACATGATCTTGTTGAAGAAGAAAATAAACTCAGGAAAGAGGGCGTTTCATCATTAACTGAAGATCGTTTAAAACAATTAAAGCGTAAAGGTTTTTCAGATGAAAGATTGGCTGAGTTAATTGATTTATCTGAAGCTGAAGTAAGACAATTAAGAATCGATAAAAATGTTCGACCCGTTTTTAAACGTGTTGATTCCTGTGCGGCAGAATTTGAGTCAGCAACAGCCTATATGTATTCAAGTTACGATGTTGAATGTGAAGCAGCACCAACTGAGAGACAAAAAATTATGGTGCTCGGTGGTGGTCCCAATCGAATTGGGCAGGGCATTGAATTTGATTATTGTTGTGTGCAAGCAGCTTTCGCCATGCGTGAAGCAGGTTATGAAACCATTATGGTTAACTGTAATCCGGAAACAGTGTCTACCGATTATGACACCTCTGACCGTCTTTACTTCGAACCATTAACTCTTGAAAACGTATTAGACATCGTTCATATCGAAAAACCTTTTGGTGTCATAGTGCAGTACGGTGGTCAAACGCCTTTAAAACTGGCACGTGATTTGGAAAGTGCGGGTGTTCCTATTGTTGGTACCACACCCGATTCAATTGATTTAGCTGAAGATAGAGAACGATTCCAAAAATTATTAGAAGATCTTGGTTTGAAACAGCCACCGAATCGAACAGCAAGAAATATTGAACAAGCAGTAAAGGGTGCTGAAGAAATTGATTATCCATTAGTCGTTAGACCTTCTTATGTTTTAGGTGGTCGAGCAATGGAAATTGTATACAACGAAGATGATCTCAGAAATTACATGGATAATGCCGTTAAAGTTTCTAATTCGTCACCCGTGTTACTGGATCGTTTTCTTAATGACGCAATTGAAGTTGATGTTGATGCGATATCGGATGGTAAAGATGTTTGTATTGCCGGGATCATGGAACACATTGAACAGGCCGGTGTGCATTCGGGTGATTCAGCCTGTTCCTTACCGCCACATAGTTTAAATACTTCTATTCAGGATCGGCTTGCGGAACAAGTAGGGGCGATGGCTCGTGGATTAAATGTTGTTGGTTTAATGAACACGCAGTTTGCGATTCAGGGAGAAGAAATATACGTGTTGGAAGTTAATCCACGTGCGTCGCGAACAATACCTTTTGTCTCCAAAGCTACCGGAATCCCAGTTGCTAAAATAGCCGTGAATTGTATGGTAGGTAACAGTTTAGCCTCGCAGGGTTTAACAAATGTGCCGGTCCCTGATTATTATAGTGTTAAGGAATCAGTTTTTCCTTTTATTAAATTTCTGGGTGTCGATCCTTTGCTGGGACCTGAAATGAAATCAACCGGTGAAGTCATGGGCGTTGGTCGAACGTTTGGCGAAGCGTTTGCCAAAGGGCAATTTGCTGCAGGCGAGTCATTTCCCGTTTCTGGCAAAGCCTTCATCAGTGTAAAGGAAATCGATAAAGAAGAAGCGGTGAAAGTTGCTGAAGGATTATTTACCTTAGGTTATGAAATTTTTGCTACGTCAGGTACTTGTAAAGCACTTAATAAAGCAGGTATAAAATGCGAAAGAATTAATAAAGTAAGAGATGGCCAGCCGCATATTGTTGATATGTTAAAAAATGATGATATTGATTTAATTGTGAATACGACAGAAGGTAAGAAAGCGATTGCCGATTCTTATTCAATAAGAAGAACGGCGCTACAACATAAAGTATTCTATACAACAACCATGGCCGGTGCATGGGCAACGGTAGAGGCTTTAAAACAGAGAGATAGTATCGGCGTGAATAGTTTGCAAGAATTACATAAAGGAGTTATCGCATGAGTCAGCCAATGACTACAAAAGGCGCAGAAAAATTAAAAGCAGAATTGCGTCAGCTGAAAACGGTTGATCGACCTCGTATCACCAAGGCAATCGCAGAAGCCAGAGCACATGGTGACTTGAGTGAGAATGCGGAATACCATGCAGCACGAGAACAGCAAAGTTTTGCAGAAGGTCGTATAAATGCAATAGATTCAGCATTAGCCGAAGCACAGATTATTGATGTGACAGAGCTTGATGCAGGAGGCCGCGTCGTCTTTGGTGCGACAGTTGATTTATTGAATGTGGCAACTGATGCTGAGGTAACGTATCAAATCGTCGGTGAAGAAGAAGCTAATATAGATGAAGGATTGATTTCAGTGACTTCTCCGATTGCGCGAGCATTAATAGGAAAAGAAGAAGGTGATGGTGCTGATGTGAATGCACCTAGCGGAATTATTGAGTACGAAATTCTGGAAGTTAAGTACATCTAAAGAGCACTTATTGACACGTATTTAGTAATGTCTAAAAAAAAGCCTAGTAAAGAATGGGTTCAAATACAAAATAAAGATCCATACGTTAAACAGGCTCGTGAGTCACATTACCGCTCCCGTGCTGTTTACAAACTGCAGGAAATTGACCAAAAAGATAAATTAATCAAACCGGACTACTGTGTTGTTGATCTGGGTTCAGCGCCGGGAAGTTGGTCACAATACGCAAGTGAGCGTATTGGTGCTAATGGTCGCGTTATTGCGGTCGATATACTTCCTATGGAGCCAATTGATCGGGTTTTATTTACCTTGGGTGATTTTACCGACGAAATCGTGGAAAAAGCGTGTTTGCAACAAATTGGTGAAAAAGGGGCTGATCTTGTAATTTCAGATATCGCCCCCAATTTAACAGGTATCAGGGTGACAGATCAGGCTCGTAGTATGGCTTTGGCAGAGATTGTCTATGATTTTTGTCATCAGGCACTGAAACCTGGTGGCGATTTACTCATCAAGCTTTTTGAAGGCGCAGGAACTAGCGAGTACAGACAATTATTAAAGAAACATTTTAGTAAGGTAATGACCCGAAAACCGGGCGCATCGCGTGATAAGTCACGGGAATTTTATGTTTTAGCACGGTCGTATAGGTTATAGTGAAAACGAACATTACACGAGGTTTATTGAATTGAACGATATGGCAAAAAATCTAGTTCTATGGGTCATTATTGCCCTGGTTCTAATGATGGTATTCAAGAATTTTGACAATCCGGCAATGTCAGGCGAAGTGAGCTATTCCCAATTTATCACTGATGTAAAAACAGGCCGCGTTGCTTCAGTCGGCATTGAAGGTAGTGCAATAAACGGACGTTTGGCTGATGGTAATGCATTCAAAACATATAGTCCGGAAACAAGCAACGATGCTCTGATTGGTACCTTATTAGAGAATAATGTTGAAATTTTAGGTTTGGAGCCAAATAAAAACTCATTTTGGGCACACGCGTTGATCTCATGGTTCCCGATACTACTATTGCTTGGTATCTGGATTTATTTTATGCGTCAAATGCAAGGTGGCAGTGGTGGTCGTGGTGCAATGTCATTCGGCAAAAGTCGTGCACGTCTATTAGGTGAAGACCAGATTAAGATCACGTTTAGTGATGTCGCAGGTGTCGAAGAAGCAAAAGAAGAAGTTGGTGAATTAGTCGAATTTTTAAGAGATCCGGGTAAGTTTCAGAAATTAGGTGGCAAACTCCCATCCGGTGTATTAATGGTGGGCTCTCCAGGCACGGGTAAGACTCTACTGGCAAAAGCCATTGCCGGTGAAGCAAAAGTTCCTTTCTTTACTATTTCCGGTTCTGATTTTGTTGAAATGTTTGTTGGTGTTGGTGCTTCGCGTGTTCGTGATATGTTTGAACAAGCCAAGAAACATGCGCCTTGTATTATTTTTATTGATGAAATCGATGCTGTCGGTCGTCATCGCGGGGCTGGTTTGGGTGGTGGTCATGATGAGCGTGAGCAAACCTTGAATCAGTTGTTGGTAGAAATGGATGGTTTTGAAGGTAATGAAGGCGTGATTGTTATTGCCGCAACTAACCGCCCTGATGTATTAGATCCAGCATTATTAAGACCGGGTCGTTTTGATCGTCAGGTTGTTGTGCCATTACCTGATATTCGTGGTCGAGAACAAATCCTTAAAGTTCACATGCGCAAGGTAGCATTAGGTGATGATGTAAAAGCAAATATTATTGCTCGTGGCACACCTGGTTTTTCCGGTGCAGATTTAGCCAATCTGGTAAATGAAGCGGCATTATTTGGAGCTCGTGCCAATAAAAAGCTGGTTGATATGGAAGAATTTGAACGAGCTAAAGACAAGATTATGATGGGTGCAGAGCGCCGGTCAATGGTCATGGGTGAGGAAGAGAAAAAACTTACCGCTTATCATGAAGCAGGTCATGCCATTGTTGGTCGCTTGATGCCATCACATGATCCTGTTTATAAGGTGACGATTATTCCTCGCGGACGTGCTCTAGGCGTTACTATGTTTCTGCCAGAAGAAGATCGTTTAAGCTATAGCAAAGAGCTACTCGAAAGCCAGCTATCTACTTTGTACGGTGGACGAATAGCAGAAGAATTAATTTTTGGTAAAGATAAAGTCACGACAGGTGCCAGTAACGATATAGAACGAGCGACTCAACTCGCGCGTAGTATGGTGACTAAATGGGGCTTGTCTGAAAAACTTGGGCCGTTAACTTACAGTGAAGATGATGGTGAAGTTTTTCTTGGACATTCTGTAACACAACATAAAGGCGTGTCTGATGAAACAGCACATACCATCGATGAAGAAGTTCGTAATATTATTGATCGGAACTATGGTCGTTCTGAAGAAATATTAAAAGAACACATCGATAAACTTCATTTGATGGCTGAGGCTTTGCTTAAGTATGAGACTATAGACTCCGATCAAATCGATGACATTATGGAGGGTAAGATTCCTCGTCCACCATCAGGTTGGGATGATAATGACGATGGCACTCCGGTTAAGAAAAAGAGGAAGACTCGTGCAAAAAAGGCTAAAACTAAATCATCAAAAGATGATGATGCGCCGTCAGGTGAGCCACCAGCCAAACCCGCATAGGGCATACTAAAAATGCGCTTTTTTTGCGATAGCCGCGTCAGCTCCGTGCTCAAATCCTCATGTATTTGCATATACATTCCGGTTTTGCGCGCGGTGCTTCCTCGCTCTCACAAAAAAATCACTATTTTTAGCATACCCTAAATATTTTTAAGAATTCTTCTAGACTAAACTTTTTTTATCCGCACAATAGTCCTATCTTTAATAAAATCATAAAGTGAATAACGATTAATACCAAAACCAGACAATATTTTGGCACCGATGGCATTCGAGGCATTGTTGGTGAAGGTGTCATTACTCCTGATTTTATTATGAAACTTGGTTGGGCAGCAGGGCGCGTGCTTGCCAAAAAAGGTAATGGCCCTGTTTTAGTAGGCAAAGATACACGTATATCAGGTTATATGTTTGAGTCAGCGCTTGAAGCAGGTTTGTCTGCAGCGGGTGTTGATATTCGTTTACTCGGTCCTATGCCAACACCTGGCATTGCTTATCTTACTAAAAATACACGAGCACAGGCAGGCATTGTTATCAGTGCATCACATAATCCATTTTATGATAATGGTATTAAATTCTTTTCCAGTGATGGCACTAAGTTACCAGACCAAGTCGAGCATGAAATTGAATATGAATTGAACTTGCCTATGCAATCTGTTCATTCACGCCACCTTGGCAAGGCACGACGCATTACAGATGCACCACGACGTTATATTGAATTTTGTAAATCAAAAATAGAAAACAATGTTGATTTTAATGGTCTTAGGGTTGCTATTGATTGTGCCAATGGCGCGACTTACCACATCGCTCCTAAAGTCTTTGAAGAGTTAGGTGCAGAGGTTATCGCACATGCAGCAACACCCGATGGATTAAATATTAATGATGAATGTGGTGCGACATCTCCGCAAGCGTTACAAGCGTTAGTAAAAGAATCACGCGCTGATGTCGGAATTGCTCTGGATGGTGATGGTGATCGATTAATAATGGTAGATCATCAAGGTAACGTGCTAGATGGTGATGATATTCTTTATGTTATTTCACAGTTACAAATTAATGAATTAAATGGCGCCATCGTCGGTACTGTAATGAGTAATCTCGGATTGGAACATGCCATTAAAGAGCTGGATTTGAATTTTTTTCGTGCCGCTGTTGGTGATCGCTATGTTATGGAATTACTACGAAAAGAAGAACTGGTGTTAGGTGGAGAAACATCCGGTCATATTATTAATCTTGATTTTACCACCACGGGCGATGGTATTATTGCGGCACTACTTGTATTAGAGGAAATGGTTTTGACTGGAAAAAAACTGTCAGAGCTAGTTTCCGGTATAACTAAATTTCCACAAATAATGAAAAATGTAAAACTTCAAAAACAAATCGACATCACAAAGATTGATGATCTTAATAATGCGATTAAAGATGTAGAAAATACGCTTGGTGATTCTGGTCGTGTTGTTTTAAGACCTTCCGGCACAGAACCTTTAGTTAGAGTGATGGTTGAGGGTGAAAATGAACAACAAGTTGAAACTCTGGTTGATGAACTCGTTAATAAAGTTGAAGAAGTCGTAAGTAGCTTTCCTTAAATTTATAAAATTCTGGACTGTAATGGTTCTTTTTTCCCTGGTCATTCCCGCGTAGGCGGGAATCCAGTGATTAGCTTTGATTGACATAATTTACTAGATTCCCGCCTGCGCGGGAATGACGAGTGCTTGATTAGTTTGAACTACTAAATTTAAATTGAAGCTTGTACGCATTTTATAACACCATAATCATATTCTTCATCTAAAGCTTCATAAATAGGTTTGATTCGACCTTTCTCATCATCTTCCAAAGATTCAATAACAAAAACAATCTCGTTATATTGGTCTTCATTAAGCTCAACAACATCATCTATATCAAGCAAACCAATTTCAATTGCATCGGCAAGGTGTGAATAAATCGTACTTTCTTTTATATCGCGTTGCTGAGCAATCTGTTCAATAAGAATATCTTGCTGAAATAAAATTAAGGTTTCATTAATGGTTGCGCTCAAATTGTTATCAAGCAAAGCGGGCAGGGGATGTTTGGCAATTTCATCAAGAAATTGTTTGCCATAGCGTTTCAATTTCTGTTCGCCAACACCAGAGACGCGATTCATGTCAGCTGATGACTGGGGTCTCTTCTTAATCATCTCCTGCAGGGTAGAATCATGAAAAATAACATAAGGCGGCACGCCGGATTCGCTTGCTATTTCCATTCGTAGTGCTCGTAGTGCCTCCCATAAATCTTGGTCTTGTGGTCGAACAGATGATTTTTGTTTCTTTTCTTTTGTCTGTTTTTCTTCAATTGAAAGTTTTCTTAATTCGAGCTGTTGCTCGCCTCGTAATACCGGACGACATTTTTCTGTTAGTCGTAAAGCGCCATGCCGTTCGATATCGATGTCGATATATCCCAATGCAATCAATTGTCTAAAAACACTGCGCCATTCGGTATTAGAAATGTCTTTACCAATCCCGAAGGTACTGATCTGATCATGACCATTTCGCTGAATCCGTTCATCGGCTTTACCAAGTAAAATATCGACAATGTAATTCACCCCAAACCGTTGTTCAGTTCGATAAATTGATGACAATGCTTTTTGTGCTGCTTCAGTGCCGTTCCACTTTTCTGGCGGGTTCTGGCAATTATCACACGCACCACATTGTTCTGAAGAAGCTTCATCAAAATAGCCGAGCAAAGTATGGCGACGACAAGTAATGAGTTCACACAACCCGAGCATGGATTCCAATTTATGATGTTCAACGCGTTTATAAACTTCATTTGCATTAGAGTTCTGCATAAATTGTCGAAGGGTAATCACATCTTGTAAACCATACGCCATCCAGGCATTAGCAGGTTCACCATCACGTCCGGCGCGTCCGGTTTCCTGATAATAAGCTTCAATGCTTTTCGGTAAATTTAAATGTGCAACAAATCGCACATCGGGTTTATCAATACCCATACCAAAGGCAATCGTCGCAACAATAATCACACTGTCTTCGCGTAAAAAACGTTGCTGATTTTGTTGTCGTACTTCCGCAGATAAACCAGCATGATAAGGTAGAGCAATGCGACCTTGATCAGATAACCATTCCGCAATTGCCTCTACTTTTTTACGTGAGAGACAATAAACAATACCAGCATCATTACTGTGTTTCTCTTCAAGAAATTTCCATAAGCGATTTTTAGGATTGTTACCTTCCGAAATTGAGTAATGAATATTCGGTCGATCAAAGCTATTAATAAAAACTTTCGCCTCTTCCAATTGAAGTTGAGCAATAATTTCATCACGCGTACGTTGATCCGCTGTTGCCGTTAATGCAATACGAGGAATGTTAGGAAAACGTTCATGCAATAATTTCAGTTGCTGATACTCAGGACGAAAATCATGACCCCATTGAGATACACAATGTGCTTCATCAATCGCAAATAAAGATAATGTACATCGATCCAGTAATGACAGTGTGTAGCTATTAAGCAAGCGTTCCGGCGCAACATAAACAATATCAAGTTCATTGTTTAATAATCGTTGTTCGATATCACGCGCTTCGTCAGTACTTAAACTGGAATTAAGAAAAGCCGCTTTAATTCCAAGTTGCAACAACGCATCAACTTGATCCTGCATTAATGCAATTAAAGGCGAAACAACAATCGCCGTACCGTCTCGAACCAAAGCTGGAAATTGATAACACAATGATTTGCCACCACCGGTCGGCATTAAAACAAGCGCGTCATTCCCATCCAGTAGTTCCTGAATTATTGCTTGTTGAGAATGGCGAAACTGTTCGTATCCAAAAGTGGATTTAAGAATATCTTGTGCTTGTCTCATTCGAGAGGTTATTTGTTGGTACTGTTTAGATAGGGTAGCTATTGTACTATTATTTAAGTTTGGTTTTTCGTCTTTATGACGAGTCACTTTTTTAGATGAAAAAGTAATCAAAATAATCAAAAGGGTCAGTGTCGATTGATATCATTTACGCCAAGAGGTACCGCGTTTATTAATTAACTCTTGAATAATTGTAGCTTATTGGCTACAATAATATAATGTACCGTATAAGGAAATACCAGTGCTCAGATGGAAGGATCCCTTTTGATGATTGGATTAATACCTTTAAAAATTCAAGAGATAGAGCGAGGTTACTTAAACGCTTAGATAAAATTCAGCTTGGTAATTTAGGTGACTGGAATTCTCTTGGTGGTCATGTTTTTGAATTGAGGGAACATTTCGGGGCAGGTTATCGAATCTATTATGGAATTGAAAAACAGACAATAATATTACTTCTATGTGGTGGCGATAAATCTTCTCAAACGAAAGATATAAAATTAGCAAAAGAATATTGGCAAGACTTTAAAAAAGGTTTTTAAGAATGGCTACAAAAGAATATAAAACGAGTGATTATTTAAAAACACCTGATGATATTGCAATATATCTGAATGAGATATTAGAAGACGATGATCCAAAGTTGTTGATGCTTGCGCTTCGTAATGTAGCAGATTCTCAAGGTGGTATAGCCAGTATAGCTGAACATACAGGATTAAATCGTGAAAGCCTTTATAAAACTTTATCTGGAAAACGAAATCCAAGAATTGAAACTATAAATTCAATTCTACATACTTTTGGTTTGCGATTATCAGTAACACCGAATTAAAATTAAGCGCACCCGTGGCATTCATAAATTAAAATGTTATAGCTTTGTATTGTTCGTCTTTGAAGCCAATATGATGCTTGCTTTTTACATCTAGTACGGGTCTTTTAATAATCGTTGGGTTTTCTACCATTAACTCAACTGCTTGCGCTTTAGTTTTAATCTCTTTTTCTTTATCAGAAAGTTTACGCCAGGTCGTTCCGCGTTTGTTAATGAGCGTTTCAATATCGATTTGTTTTAGAAAATTATTAACCAGCGTTTTGTTGATGCCATCAACGCGGAAGTCGTGGAAGGAATAAGGCACGGAATTGGCTTCTAACCATTTCCGTGCCTTTTTTACTGTGTCGCAGTTTTTTATGCCGTAGAGTGTGACTGACATAGTTTACTTCTTAGAGGTCGCGTAAGATTTCGTTGATACCTACTTTGCCTAAAGTCTTCTCATCAACTGTTTTAACAATAACGGCGCAGTACAAGCTGTATTTGCCATCACTGGAAGGCAGGTTCCCTGATACAACAACAGAACCGGGTGGGATGTAACCATAAGAGGTTTCGCCGGTTGCACGATCATAAATACGTGTACTTTGACCGATATAAACACCCATTGAAATAACCGCACCATCTCCAACGATGACGCCTTCGACGATTTCTGACCGAGCGCCGATAAAACAATTATCACCAATGATTGTTGGGTTCGCTTGTAATGGTTCGAGTACGCCACCGATACCAACGCCACCAGACAAGTGAACGTTCTTACCAATTTGTGCACATGAACCTACTGATGCCCAGGTATCAACCATGGTGCCGGTATCGACATAAGCACCGATATTAACAAAGCTCGGCATCAATACGACATTCTGAGCAATGAAACTACCGCGTCTAACGACTGCATTTGGAACAACGCGAGCACCGGTTTCAATAAAGTTAGTTTTGGTATAGCCATAAAATTTATTTGGGATTTTGTCATAATAATTTGTAACGCCACCCTGAATCACGATGTTATTATCAAGAATAAATGAAAGTAACACAGCTTTTTTTAGCCATTGATTAACTGTCCATTCACCATCGACTTTTTCAGCAACACGTAATTCGCCGCTATCCAGTTTCCAGATGACACTTTCAACGGCTTCTTTTAACTCTTTGCTGCCTTCGCCGGGATCGATTTCGGCTCGGTTATCAAATGCGTCGTTAATAAAGTTTTCTAAATCACTCATGTGTTTTTCCTGTTTTCTATAAAGTTTTTAATTCGGTTTGCTGCTTCACTACATTCTTCGACTTCAGCAACCAGTGCGATTCGAATACGATTTTTGCCGGGATTTATGCCATTCACATCACGGGATAAAAAAGAGCCGGGTAATACTTTGATATTCTCGCTTGTATACAGTTCTCTTGCAAAGTCTGTATCGGAACAGGGTAGTTCCGGCCATAGGTAAAAACTGGCAGGCGGCGGCGCTACGTTTAACACCGGGCTTAATAATTCGCATACTTGAGTGAATTTCTTCCGGTATTTCTCCCTATTTTGTTTTACATGTTCTTCATCACCCCAGGCGACAATACTGGCTTTTTGAACCTGCAAGGACATGGAACAACCATGATAGGTGCGATAGCGAAAGAAATTATCGATTAATTCGCTGTCACCAGCAACAAATCCCGAACGTAAGCCAGGCACGTTTGAACGTTTCGAAAGACTATGGAAAACGAGACAACGTTTGTATTCGCTGTTACCTAAATTATTTGCACATTCAAGCAGACCAATCGGAGGTTCTTCTTCGTTTTGGTAAATTTCCGAATAACATTCATCTGAAACAATAATAAAATTGTATTTTTCTGCAATTTCTAATAGTTGTTTAACTTGATCTTGATTAACAATTGCTCCGCTGGGATTTCCGGGGGAGCATAAATAAATTAGCTGACATCGTTGCCAGATATTTTCTGGCACTATTGAAAAATCAGGGATGAAATCATTTTCTTCTGTGCAGTTTAGGTAATAAGGTTCTGCACCGGCGAGCAAAGCTGCACCTTCATAAATTTGATAAAAAGGATTAGGTAAAATAACAACAGGTGTTTCAGATTGTGTACCAATAATAGTTTGCGCAATGGCAAACAAGGCTTCTCGCGTTCCTGTCACTGGCAGAATATTTTTTTCGGCATCAATGGATGATTGAGGAAGTTTGAATCGTTGGCATAACCAGGTTGCAATCGAGGATCTCAATTCATCCGAGCCGCGCGTTGTAGGGTAATAGGCTATATCGCCCGCATTTGATTTTAATACCTCTAATATAAAATTCGGCGTTGGGTGTTTAGGCTCACCAATGGCGAGACTAATGGCTGACTTATTTGCAGCGACCGTTGTTCCTTCGAATAGCTTTGTTAGCCGTTCAAAGGGATAGGGGTGTAAATTTTCTAATCCTGAATTCATTGCTAATTTATTTCTATAGGTGTCGAAAATTGCGAAGTATATGCTATCGGCTATACCCAAGATACCTGGAAATGCTAGATTCTAGACGACGTCAAGGATGGCGGAGGTAGAGTGACGCAGGAAGCCAAAACCGAGTGCTTCTGTTTTTATTTAGAGCACAGCTTATTTGTTCCTGACGTAAGCTAAGTACCTACGTCCATGTAGGCAAGGCGCGAGGACGATGTACATGGATGTACAAGTGTTGTGAGTGCAGGATGCACAGAAACAATCGCACATGGCTGCCCCCTGTAAGGAGAAGCACCAACAGTAGGCGCTTTAGGCGACGAAGCTCTAGATGAAAACAGATGTGCTATTGACTAGTATTTTCAGGTATCTTGGGTATCTATGTCATCCCAACCAACATCCCACTATTTTCCGGCTTTTGCTTGTGCTACAGCTGCTATTCTCTGGGGTTTATTCTGGTATCCGCTCCGATTATTGGAAGAAATGGGTATTCCTGGTTTATGGTCCAGCCTGATTATTTATTGCTTTGCTCTGATTTTGATTTTCCCTACCTGTTGGAAAAAACGAACTGATTTTCTAAAACATAAGCTCGAATATATTCTTATTGGGCTTTTTGCCGGTTGGACCAACCTTGCTTTCATATTAGCTGTGTTAGAAGGGGAAGTTGTACGAGTATTACTATTATTTTATCTATCGCCTATTTGGGCAATTTTGCTTGCCGTATTTATTCTAAATGAACGTTTAACTCGGATTGGTTTATGTTCATTAGTATTGGCTATGGTGGGTGCAGGGCTAATGTTGTGGCAACCTGAATTGAATTATACAAATGGAATAGGCTTAGTTGAATTCTATGCGATTACTTCGGGTATGGCGTTTGCGATAACAAATATTGTGGTTCGTAAAATAGGGGCGACACCTATTGAAGTTAAGATGGGGGCATCCTGGTTAGGCGTTGTTGCGCTGACGCTATGTGCTTTGTTGTTGACACAACTTCCTGTACCTGAAATTACATTCAATTCTGGACTCTTGGCCTTATTGATTGGTTTTCCAGCTATGTTCATCATGACTTGGGCAGCGCAATACGGTGTTACTCATTTACCTATACAACGCTCTTCAGTTATTTTTTTGCTGGAAATAGTCGCGGGTGCAGTTTCTGCCGCGCTTTGGACAAATGAAATTGTACGTAATATTGAGTATGTGGGCGGTGTTTTAATCGTTTCTGCTGGTCTGATCAGTATTATTAAGGAAAAAGATCAGAATATAGCCAGCTAAGCTTCATTCTGTGACCGAAAGCTTACCTGGTAATAATATTTCGAAGCGAAAATATTCCTATGTGAGGGTAATTTTGCAATGGATTGAGGAGAATAGTGATTCATATTTAACGAAATCTAGTGTGAAATTACACCATATAGGGGAATTTGCAGCCGGAATATTATTGCTAGATAAGCTTTTGCTGTATCCTTTGCGCCCGTTGAAAAACTATGCCCTTATTAATTTGGAATTTATTAGAACGTGACTAAGAAAATCTTGATATTACCCGGTGATGGCATCGGACCAGAGATCGTTGCTCAAGCCGAAAAAGTATTGGCTTTTTTGATTGAAGAACGAGGCGTTAAATTGCAACTCGAGCATGGTTTGCTAGGTGGTTGTGCTGTTGACGAAGCTGGCGTTCCTTTACCAGAAGAAACTCTGGCAAAAGCAAAGGAATCTTCGGCAATATTATTAGGTTCTGTTGGTGGTCCAAAATGGGAAACGATTGAACGTTCTATCCGACCTGAAAGAGGGTTGTTAGCGATTCGTGCCGGACTCGGATTATTTGCTAATTTACGTCCGGCTGTTTTGTTTCCGCAATTGGCAACCGCATCGACATTAAGAGAAGAGGTGGTTAGTGATCTCGATATTATGATTGTTAGAGAACTGACCGGCGGTATTTATTTTGGTGAGCCACGGGGGATTAAAAAACTCGATGATGGGCAGCGACAAGGATTTAATACACTTGTTTATAGTGAAAGTGAAATTGAACGTATTGCAAGAATTGCATTTGATATTGCACAAAAACGCCAGGGGCGACTTTGTTCCGTAGATAAAGCCAATGTATTGGAAGCGACCGAATTGTGGCGCGAAGTAGTTACAGATTTATCAAAGGATTATCCGAATGTTGAGTTGCAACATATGTATGTTGATAACGCAGCGATGCAATTGGTTCGCAATCCAAAACAGTTTGATGTCATTGTAACGTCTAATATGTTTGGTGATATCTTGTCTGATTTAGCATCGATGTTAACCGGTTCTATAGGCATGCTACCGTCAGCCTCGTTAGCGAGTGATGGTAGTGGTATGTATGAACCGATTCATGGTTCAGCGCCTGATATTGCTGGTCAGAATGTGGCGAATCCGTTGGCAACGATTTTGTCTTTATCCATGCTGTTTAGATATTCGCTTTCTGAAGCACAGCTAGCAGATCAAATTGAACAAGCTGTGAGTCAGGTGTTAACTGATGGCTTAAGAACAAAAGATATTGATGCTGAAGGAATGACATGTGTCGGTACAAATGAAATGGGTGACGCGGTTGTTAAGGCTTTGTCATCTCTTGATTAATAAATAAAATATTTTGAAGAAGTGTTATGACAGATAAAAAATTCAATGTTGCCGTTGTCGGTGCGACCGGTGCCGTTGGCGAGATCATGTTGTCTATATTAGAACAACGTGGCTTCCCTGTAGCTGAAGTTTATGCTCTGGCCAGTAGTCGTTCAGCCGGCAAGCGGATTCCTTTTAAAGGCAAACAACTTATTGTTGAAGACCTTGAAACATTTGACTTTAGTAAAACTGAAATAGGACTTTTTTCGCCTGGCGCATCTGTGTCTAAGATTTATGCGCCGCGCGCAGCGGAAGCAGGTTGTGTTGTTGTCGATAACACATCGCAGTTTCGTTATGACGATGATATTCCATTAGTGGTTTCAGAAGTTAATCCAGATGCAGTCGCTGATTATAAAAACAGGGGAATTATTGCGAATCCGAATTGTTCAACAATTCAAATGTTGGTCGCATTAAAACCTATCTATGATGCTGTTGGTATAGAACGTATTAATGTATGTACTTATCAAGCGGTGTCCGGTAGTGGTAAAGAGGCAATAAAAGAGCTTGCCAAGCAAACGGCTAATTTACTTAACGCAAAAGATGCTGAGTGTCATGTTTATCCGAAGCAGATTGCTTTTAATGTTATACCTCAAATTGATGTCTTTCAGGAAAATGGTTACACCAAGGAAGAGATGAAAATGGTATGGGAAACCAGAAAGATCTTTGCAGATGACGCTATTCTGGTTAATCCAACTGCTGTCAGGGTTCCTGTATTTTATGGACATTCGGAAGCAGTGCATATTGAGACTAAAGAGAAAATTGATGTTGCTACAGCAAGGAAATTACTAGACGAAATGTCGGGTGTAACCGTGCTTGATGAGCTACAGGATGGAGGATATCCGACAGCGGTGACAGAGGCTGCTGGAGAGGATCCTGTTTACGTCGGAAGAATCCGTGAAGACATCTCACATCCACTTGGACTGAACATGTGGGTTGTTTCAGATAATGTCCGTAAAGGAGCTGCATTAAATAGTGTTCAAATTGCAGAAATTCTGGTAAAACACTATTTATAAACCATAGTTATCGGTATTATGTAAAGCATATTCGCAAGTTCTAAAGTGTTTAAAATAGAGCTTAAAATGCATAGGTTTATGATTAATAGTCTAGACTTTATATAGTGGTTGGGGTCGTTATTACGTTATAAAACAATAAGATAGCGCTAAGATTAATGAATATCTACAAAATATTTAAGTTGGCAGCGGCTACATGTTTGGGTTTTTATGCTATTACAGGCTATACCCTTGCGTTGTCTGAAGCTGAGCTAAAATCTTATTTAAATCAACAGCTTGATGTTAGAATTAAGTTGTTGGCGAGTGAAGCTGCGGAACTTGATAATCTTGAGATTTCATTAAGTTATCCGGATAGAAATAGTGTTTCGCATTACCGGTTGAAATACGAGGTTTTAAAAAGTGGTGAGGAACATTTTCTCAAAATCACGAGTCATGATGTAATTAGGGAGCCAGTAATAGAGTTTGTATTGGATATTGGCTGGTCTGATGGTCATGTTGTTCGTGAATATTCATTTTTGATTGATCCGCCACGTAACTGAAATCAAGGAACAAAAAGTAACAATGAAACGAATATTTTATATTGTCATTTTATTAGCTTTAAGCCCGACTTTAGTCAATGCATTTGGCTTGGGTAATCTTGATTTAAATTCAGCATTGAATGAACCATTTGATGCAAGGATACAGTTACTTTCTCCAACAGCTGACGAACTTGATTCTCTTAAAATTGCTTTGGCTGATAGTGAAGCGTTTGCCAGAGCAAAAGTTGATCGTCCTTTTATTTTAAGCAAACTGAAGTTTGCTTTACGTCGCTCAGTTGACGATGGCCCTGATTACATACGTGTTTTTAGTCATGATCCAATTCGTGAACCTTTTTTAAATTTTCTTGTAGAAGTAAGCTGGTCAAATGGACGTTTATTTCGTGAATACACTGTCTTGCTTGATCCACCTTTATACGATCCAAATAGTCGCGCCAGTGAATTCGCTCAAGTAGCTGAAAGCAGCACTTCAATGGAAGCTGTTACCATTGACGATCCTGACCATCAAGTTACCTATGGTGATGCTTATGAAAAGTTTGCAAAATCAAGTCCTAGTCCTAGCCTTGGTTCTACACCTAGCTCAACTTATACGCCGAATGTAAATTACACGGGTGGCGATTTTGGTCCTACAACAGGATCAGATACCTTGTGGTCTATTGCGTCAAAAATGCGCCCTGACACATCTACCAGTGTAAACCAAATGATGTTGGCATTATTAAAAGCTAATCCGGACGCATTTATAAATCAAAATATAAATAATTTAAAACGTGGTCAGATTCTTCGCATGCCAAATGAAAGTGAGATGAATGCACTTTCCAATGCCGAAGCATTAAGCGAAGCTCAATCGCAACACTCCTCTTGGGGAGATACCAGTGTTGTTAGCGAACGACCTGAAGTTAGTTCTGTTTCTGAAACTAGTTCTTCTGCATCAGACGATGAAATGATGTCTGAAGAAGTTGTTGATACTGACCCTGAATTAAAACTAGTTGCCGCAGATGATGCGGGTGAAGCGACAGAACAGGTATCCAGCGTTGATTCAGGTTCAGGTGAAGAATTAGTGTTGGCCCAGGAAACTATTCAGGTTTTAACTCAGGAAAATATAGAGCTTAAAGATAGAGTACAAGAATCAGAAGCGTTACTAGATGATTTGAAACGCTTGTTATCACTTAAAGATGATGAACTAGCTGCACTTCAAGAGCAAATGGCAGCAGCGGCAGAGGCTGAACAAACAGCTATGGAAGAAGCTGAAGAAGTTGCTGAAGCCGAAGAAGAAATGATGGAAGAAGTTGAAGAGGACGTCGCTGAAGCTGAAGAAGAAATGATGGAAGAAGTTGAAGAGGACGTCGCTGAAGCCGAAGAAGAAATGATGGAAGTAGTTCAAGTTGAGCCAGAATCAGGTTCTACCGATATTATGGGAATGGTGAATCAATACATTGCTAAAGCAAAAGATATCTTGCTTGGCAATCCTATGATTGGTATGGCTGTTGGCGGAATCTTACTTTTATTAATCATTATTGTTGTCTTATTAAAATTTAGAAAAGGGCGTGCTGAAACTGTTGATATTGATGCAATGACAGAAGAAGCTTTTCCTGATTTTGATTCAGGTGATCTGGGTGATACTGGTGCAGAAGTGTCCGAGTCTGAAGCTGTTACTGTATTGCCAGACTCAGAAGCTGAAACTGCAGTAGCTGAGGAATCTGCAGACGTTGATGTTGAAACTGAAGAAGTTGATGAAGAAAAAACTCAGTTTATGTCGGTTGAAGAAACAGAAGAGGTCGCCGAAGAAGAGCCAGAAGAAGAGGAAGATCCTTTGCAAGAAGTTAATACCTATCTTGCATTTGAACAATTTGACCAGGCTGAAGAATTTGTTCGCAACGTAATAAATGATAATCCGGACAATCCTGAATTCGATACGAAACTATTGGAAGTTTTTTATACTTCTGGAAACAAGAAAAAATATGAAGAAGCTGCCCAAGTACTGAATGACAAAGTCGGTGGTGAGGGCGAGCATTGGAATATGGCTGTTGCAATGTGGCAGGAAATGTCTCCCAATCGTGCCTTGTTTGAGGAAGGTGATGATGATGATGACAGTGCTGATACAACAGGCGGTGGTTTTGTTGATGTCACTGCTGATGAAGAAACCGGAGATGATAGCGGTGGTGATTTAGACTTTGATATTGGTGGTGCTGAAGAAGAAACTGTGGCTGAAGCAGCAACAGATGGTGCTGAAGAAATGCTAGATATAACTGCTTCTGATGAAGGTGAAGAGCTACTTGATATTACTGCATCTGCTGAAGAAGAAGATCTACTTGACGTAACAGCAGCAGTGGGACTTGGAGAAGAAATTGATTCTGAATCTGCTGCACCAGCAACTGATGATGATATTTTAGACATCTCTGGAACGGGTGGTGAAGATTTACTGGATCTTACTGCTAACGAAGAATCATCTGATGAAGATTTATTGGACGTGACTGCCGCAGCAAATCTTGATCTGGATTCAGAAGAAGATTTACTAGATGTGACTGCTGCTACTAGTGCCGGAGCTGATAGTTCTGATTTACTTGAAGTTGATATAGATGGTGAAAAAGAGACTGAAGAAGGCTCAGACGAAATTGAGTTAGATGTGCCTGCAGCAGACGATGGAGCGGTAGAATTTGATCTGGACATAGGCGAAGCAGAAACTCCTGCAGCAGAAAGTGCTGAAGAGGATAATGCTCTCGATTTCGATATGACATCAAGTGAAGAATCTAACGATATCGAACTTGAGATTGGCGAGCCAGAAGCAAATGAATCTGATGATGCAGGTCTAGAAATGGATTTAGGTATATCTGATGAAGCTGAATCTAACGATATCGAACTTGAAACAGGTGAACCAGAAGCAAATGAATCTGATGGTGCAGGTCTGGAAATTGAGTTAGATACGACTGAAGATGACGAGCCTATTCAACTTGACGTTGGAGATGATGAGGCAACAAGTGAGGGTGATGATGACCTATCATTAGACCTTGATATGGGAGATGAAGGTGACATAGAACTTGACCTCTCAATTGAAGAAGACGTCGTTCCAGAAGCTGAAGCTGATTCCGCAGATGATTCACCTGAAATAGATTTTGATTTTAATCTTGATGATACTTCTGCTGAATCAACAGAAGAAGCTAGTATCGATCTTGATGGAACTGTTGAACTTCCCAAGAGTGCGCTGTCTGACGATGACGATGACGATGACGATGACGATGATGAGCATACTGTCTTTGTTCCGAGAGCAGCGCAGCCAGAAGAACAAAGTGTCGAAGACGAAATTGCGACAAAATTGGATCTTGCCAAAGCTTATGTTGAATTAGGCGATAAGGATAGTGCTAAGGCTATTTTGGATGAAGTCATGGCAGAAGGTAATGATGAGCAACGACAACAGGCAGAAGACCTACTGGGACAAGTTTAGTCGTTACATCTGACTAATCAGAGAACATGGATTTATTTCCAGTTTAGAAAAAGGAAACACGTTTTATTAAACTAAATCCGGCCAGTCTAGAATGAAAATTGCGCTGGGAATTGAATATGCTGGCTGTCATTATTATGGTTGGCAAAAGCAGGATATCTCTCCAACTGTTCAAGAAGTTCTTGAGTCAGCACTTTCCGAAATTGCAGATGAAGACATTCGAGTTGTCTGTGCCGGAAGAACTGATAATGGTGTTCATGCTTTGCAACAGGTTGTGCACTTTGAAACATCATCTCAACGAGAACATCAGGCCTGGATTCTGGGTACAAATACAAAGCTGCCAAATGATATTGCAGTTACCTGGATATTAAATATAGAAGATGATTTTCATGCAAGATTCAGTGCTGAGAATAGAACCTACCAATATTTAATTTTAAACCGTCGAGCGCGACCGGCTATTTTTAATGGTTTAGTGACATGGCAGCACCAGGTTTTAGATTTTGAAAGAATGAAACAAGCTGCACTATGTTTAGTTGGCGAGCATGATTTTACTTCATATAGAGCCGTTGCTTGTCAGGCAAATACTGCTGTCCGTACCGTACACAAATTAGAAATTAATCAAGTAGATGAATGGTTCGTTATTACTATTTGTGCAAATGCTTTTCTTCATCACATGGTAAGAAATATAGCGGGTGTATTAATGGCCATAGGCATGGGCAAACAAGAAGTAAATTGGGCAGAAGAGGTACTATTGGCAAAAGATAGAACGGCAGGGGGTATTACGGCAAAGCCCGATGGATTATATTTGGTAAATATTAAATATCCTGAAAAATATACAATTCCAAATCCTCAAACGTTAATGGATAAATTTGGGTTTAGTAATTAAAATTTAGATATAAAATGATGAATCGTACTCGAATAAAAATATGTGGTATCACTAATCTTGAAGATGCGAAATCGGCTGTTGAAGCTGGGGCAGATGCGATTGGTCTGGTGTTTTATGAAAAAAGCCCGCGTTATGTCGCTATTAATTCAGCAGCGCAAATTATTAAACATATGCCACCATTTATTAATTGTACCGGTTTGTTTGTCGATGCAGATGAAAGCTATGTGCGAAAGGTCTTAGAGCGAGTTGCTATCGATACTTTACAATTTCATGGGAAAGAATCCGAACAAGCTTGCGCTAAATATAATAAACCGTATATAAAAGCAATCAGAATGGACGGCGAGATAAACTTGCCTGAACAGTGTGAAAAATATTCATCAGCCAGTGCTTTATTACTCGATACCTACGTAAAAGACGTGCCCGGTGGAACTGGGTTGACGTTTGACTGGAGTATAATTCCAGAAGATTTAACAAAACCTATTATTCTTGCTGGTGGCTTGCATGAACATAATGTAAAAAGTGCAATTTTGCAGGTGCAGCCCTATGCTGTCGATGTTAGTGGTGGTGTTGAGATTGAAAAAGGAATAAAAGATCCCGACAAAATTAAAAATTTTATTCGTGAGGCGATGAATGCCTGAAGTTATTAAAAATACAAATACTGAATCGTTAAGATCTATGCCCGATGAGCAAGGTCATTTTGGACCCTATGGTGGCCGATTTGTTTCGGAAACCTTAATGGGCCCTTTGGAAGAACTCGAACAGGCATACAAAAAATATATTAATGATCCTGATTTTATTGCTGAGTATGAGCATGAGTTGAAACACTATGTAGGACGTCCTTCGCCGCTTTATCATGCTAAACGCTGGAGTGAAGAATTGGGTGGTGCACAAGTTTATTTGAAAAGGGAAGACCTGAATCACACCGGTGCACATAAGGTTAACAATACCGTTGGTCAGGCGTTGTTAGCGAAAAAAATGGGCAAGCGACGTGTCATTGCTGAAACAGGGGCGGGTCAACATGGCGTAGCCTCTGCAACGGTTGCTGCACGTTATGGGATGGAATGCGTTGTTTATATGGGCGCTGAAGATATTAAACGGCAAGCGATTAATGTTTATCGCATGAAGTTACTCGGTGCAACCGTTGTTTCCGTGGAAGCAGGTTCAAAGACCTTAAAAGATGCATTAAATGAAGCGATGAGAGATTGGGTGACGAATGTTGATGATACCTTCTACATTATTGGTACTGTCGCTGGGCCTCATCCTTATCCAGCTATGGTTCGAGATTTTAATGCTATTGTTGGTCGTGAGGCGCGACAGCAATGTCAGGAACAAACAGGAAAATTACCCGATTCCCTAGTCGCATGTGTTGGTGGTGGTTCAAATGCGATTGGTTTATTTCATCCTTTTCTGGATGACAAAGAGGTTGCTATCTATGGTGTAGAAGCTGCCGGTGATGGAATAGAAACAGGTCATCATGCAGCACCTTTAAATGCCGGTCAGCCCGGTGTTTTACATGGTAATCGTACTTATCTTATGGAAGATGAATATGGTCAAATAATTGAAACTCACTCAATATCAGCCGGTCTGGATTATCCGGGAGTAGGGCCAGAACATTCGTGGTTGAAGGATATAGGACGTGTCAGTTATGTCTCTGCGACTGATAAAGAGGCGCTAAAGGCATTTCATGATTTAACTCGAATAGAAGGTATAATTCCGGCATTGGAATCAAGTCATGCACTTGCATATGCTTCAAAAATTGCACCTGGAATGGATAAAGATGCGATAATTATCACTAATTTATCAGGCCGCGGTGATAAGGATATTCATACAGTTGCTGCACTTGAAGGTATTACAGTTTAACCGGGAATCTTATTTATGAATAATCGTGAACGCTTGATGGATATAATGGTAGATAACGAATTAGATCGTATGACGCTTGCTGAAATGTTAAAAGTTAAACGTGACGAGATTGATAGCTGGTTGTTATCAAACGAAGCAAAAAATCATAAAGAAGTACCCGATATGGCAATTGAGTTACTTGAATTGAAGCTAGGTTTAAAAGAATAAATCAAACAATATTTACTTTTAGACTTTTAGGACCTCAGATTTATTTCCAATATTTAATTAGTTAACTAATCAAGATGAGTAGAATTGAAGCGTGTTTCAACGCGATAAAAGAAAATAATAAAAAAGCACTTATTCCGTTTATTACAGCGGGCGATCCATCAGCTGATTTAACACTAGACTTAATGCACGAGATGGTTGCAGCTGGTGCGGATATTATTGAATTAGGTATCCCGTTTTCTGATCCCATGGCGGATGGACCGGTGATTCAACGCGCCAGTGAGCGAGCCTTGGAAAAAGGTATAAATACCGATGATGTGTTTAATATTGTTGGGGAATTCAGAGCAAAAGACAATACAACGCCAGTCATTTTAATGGGTTACCTAAATCCTGTTGAAGTTATGGGCTACAAGCAATTTGCGGAAAAAGCAGCAAAGGTGGGTGTTGATGGTTTGATCATTGTTGATTTACCGCCGGAAGAATCTGAAGAGTTAATAACAGTGCTGAAACCACATGAAATAGATCAGATATTTCTCATATCACCGACGACGCATGATGAACGATTGGACAAGATTTGTGAAGTTGCTTCAGGCTTCCTGTATTATGTTTCATTGAAAGGTGTGACTGGCAGCAATCAACTTGATGTTGGAGCCGTAGATGAAAAACTGGGTCAAATTCGTAGTAAGACTAAATTACCAATAGGTGTCGGTTTTGGAATTAGAAACGCGCAGATTGCTGAGGCCGTTGGAAGAATATGTGATGCTGTTGTTGTTGGCAGTGCTTTAGTTGAGCGAATTGCTAAACATGCTGAAAATAGTGAGAAAATGAAAAAAGAAATATCATTATTTATTGGGTCCTTACGTACTGCACTGGATAGTATTTAAAATGAGTTGGTTTGAAAAAATATTACCATCCCGGATTAAAACTAACGGCAGTAGTCGTCGTACAGTTCCAGAAGGTGTTTGGACAAAATGTACTTCTTGTAATGCTGTTCTTTATCGTGCAGAACTGGACAGAAATCTGGAGGTATGCCCCAAATGCAATCATCATATGCGCATTGGTGCTCGTATTCGTATTGAGAATTTTCTGGATGAAGAAAACAGAGAAGAAATTGCTACGGATGTTAAGCCTGTTGATATTCTGAAATTTCGGGATAGTAAAAAATATAAAGACAGATTGAGCCAGTCGCAAAAAAAGACAGGTGAAAAAGATGCCCTTATAGCGATGTCTGGCAAATTAAAAGGGTTGCCTGTAGTAGCCTGTGCTTTTGAGTTTGATTTTATGGGTGGCTCGATGGGTTCGGTTGTTGGGGAAAAGTTTTCTCGCGCTGTTGACGTTGCGATTCAACAAAGTGCAGCGTTAGTTTGTTTTTCAACAAGTGGCGGCGCAAGAATGCAGGAAGCCTTATTCTCATTAATGCAAATGTCAAAAACAGCGGCAGCCCTTGGCGTGTTAAGAAAAAATAATTTGCCCTATATTTCTGTTTTGACTGACCCAACGATGGGGGGTGTTTCAGCGAGTTTGGCAACATTAGGTGACATTAATATTGCAGAACCCAATGCATTAATTGGTTTTGCCGGGCCACGTGTAATAGAACAAACAGTAAGAGAGACATTACCCGAAGGCTTTCAGCGCAGCGAATTCTTACTTAAACATGGTGATGTCGATATGATTGTGGATCGCAGAGAATTACGCGATAAAGTAAGTAACATTTTATCATTGTTGACGGATAAGACGTTAACAGCTTGATTTGATTCTAAACAAAACTATGCCTAACAAGATTAAATCAATATCAAAGTCAGGAATAGAGTCGGGCCAGTTACGATTTAACAATCTGGACAAGTGGTTGCTGTGGCAAGAAAGTCTACATTTTACTGCCATAGAGTTAGGTCTAGAGCGTTGTCGTCGAGTTGCAAACAATATGGGCTTGCTCAAGCCATCATATAATGTGATTAGTGTTGCCGGAACAAATGGCAAAGGCTCAAGTATTACTATGCTTGATCAAATACTTCGTAATGCTGACTATAAAGTGGGTCGATATACTTCGCCACACTTGCTTAATTATAACGAACGGATTTGTATTAATGGGCAAGAAGTGAAAGACACTGAATTATGCGAATCGTTTGATCGGATTGATAGAGCGCGAGGTGACATTTCATTAACTTATTTCGAATTCGGAACTCTTGCTGCACTGGATCTTTTTCGTCAACATAATGTTGAATTGGCTATTCTTGAAGTTGGCTTGGGTGGCAGGTTAGATGCAGTCAATGTGCTTGATGCGGATGTGGCGTTAATTACCAGCATTGATATCGACCATCAGCAATGGCTTGGAGATAATCGTGAGAGCATTGCTCGGGAAAAAGCAGGTATTTTCAGGAACAAGGCTTTGGCAATATGCTCCGATCCAAATCCACCCCAGAGTTTGCTTGACTGCGCTGAAGCATTAGGTACACCTTTGTCAGTATCAGGTCGTGATTATTATTATTCTTTTAATGATGACACATGGTCATGGAATTCAAACGAGTCTTCTTTGAAAGAGTTGCCAAGACCAATGCAATATTGTGATTTCCAATTACAAAATGCAGCTGGCGTATTAACGGTATTAGATAAAATACAGCATGAATACCCGGTCAGCACGAAAGATATACAACAGGGTTTAAACAGTTTTCGTCTTAATGGTCGGATGCAAATTATTCCTGGTGAGATACCAAAGGTTCTTGATGTAGCACATAACCGTGAATCAGTAAGAGCATTAGTTAAAAATTTGAGAGAGATGCCTTGTCTGGGAAAAACTCATATTTTAGTGGGCATGTTAAAAGATAAAGATCATCTTGAAGTGTTTAGAGTATTAAAAGAAGTTGCTGATAGCTGGAGTATTGTGAGTCTTTCCCAAGAGAGAGGGTGCGATGCTAAAACACTATTGTCGGATATTAAGGTTCTCGGTATTGATGAAACTGTGTCACAATTTGAAAATGTAGATAAGGCATTGGATGAGCTTCACCAATCTTCCGCGTCAGGAGATCGGATCGTGATCACGGGCTCTTTTTTAACTGTTGGTGCCGCACTCCGACATTTAAATGCAGGTTAATATGCATCAACGTTTAAAAGAACGATTAGTAGGTGCTGCAGTACTTGTTGTTATAGCAGTCATATTCATTCCTATGTTATTAACCGGTCCGATAGATTCAGGATCAATAACAAAAACAAATATACCGGAACGTCCAACAGAAAAATTTAATTCTAAATTAATTCCTTTAACTGATTCATTAAAGCCAGCTACTAAAGTTGAAAAAAGTGACGCTGCAAGTGCTGCCAATATTGAAATTAATGGTGCAGGAGAAACATCAGTTGGATCTAAAAGTAATACTTTTGACAAGACTGAAACAAATAGCGATGATTTAGTTGCTGACAAAAAACTGGGGCAGGAAAAAACAGTAAAAGATAAGCAAGTGGGTCTAACTGCCTGGGTTGTTCAATTAGGTAGTTTTTCAAGCAAGGTTAACGCGGATAAATTAAATTTAAATTTAAGAAAGTCAGGCTTTCCGGCATTTGTCGAACCGATAACGCAAAAAGGTAAAACAAGTTACCGGGTCAGGGTAGGTCCTGAAATATTACGTGCGGATGCAGATACCTTATTGAAGAAGATAAAAACTAAAATGAAATTGGAAGGTATTGTTTTAAATTACCCTTGATATATGAATAGTTGAGTCATACACATGTCCACAGCCGATATAGTTATTCTTTGTTTGATTGCATTGCCAACAATAGTGGGCGTTTTTTATGGCTTTCTAAATATATTGTTTTCGCTATTATCATGGGCTGTATCATTAGGTCTTTCTATAAAATTGGTTCCCTATTTTTCTCCTTTATTAGAAAATCATGTGGATACGCCAATTTTAAGAATGGTACTGGCATTTATCGCTTTATTTATTTTATGCTTGCTAATAATGAGTGGCATTAGTTTTCTTATTGTGAAGTTATTGGGAAAAACTGGATTGACTGCGGCAGACAGGATTTTGGGTCTATTTTTTGGTATGGGTCTGGGTGGGCTTATTGTTGTTGTCATTGTATTTTTGGCAGGATTCACCGCTTTTCCCCAAGAAGTATGGTGGGAAGAGTCTAAATTGGCAGAACCATTTGAACGCATTAGTATGTGGAGTTCGCGCTTTTTACCAGAATCAGTTACTGAATATCATTCATATGAACAGGTGGAAAAAAATGGATAACAATCTTTCAAGAGTTTTTCTATGTGCGGAATAATTGGAATCGTTGCTAAAAATCCGGTTAATCAGGCTATTTATGATGGTTTGACTGTTCTTCAACATCGTGGACAAGATGCCGCAGGCATGGTGACCTGTGATGAAAGTAAACTCTATCTTAGAAAAGATAATGGTCTTGTCAGAGACGTATTTCATACTCGGCATATGCTCAATCTGAAAGGTAATATGGGCATAGGGCATGTTCGTTATCCTACTGCGGGTTGTCAATCTTCAGCAGAAGCACAACCATTCTATGTCAATTCTCCTTATGGCATCACGCTCGCGCACAATGGAAATTTGACCAATGCCGAAACTTTAAAAGAAGATCTTATGCGTGATGATCTTCGTCACTTGAATACGAATTCAGATTCTGAAGTGCTATTAAATATTCTGGCACATGAGTTAAACATAATTGGTAAACACCGAAGTGACTTACAAGCAAAGGATGTTTTTCAGGCAGTTAAACGTTTACATCAACGCTGTAAAGGTGGCTACGCGGCAGTAGCGATGATTACCGGGGTGGGAATTCTGGGTTTTCGTGACCCTAATGGAATAAGACCTGTTATTTTTGGAGAACGAAAAACTGACATTGGTACAGAGTTTATTATCGCATCAGAGAGCGTCGCCATTGATTCACTGGACTTTCAACGACTACGCGATATCGAACCAGGTGAAGCAGTATTTATCACTGTAGACGGCGAACTCCATACATTCCAGTGTGCCGATAAACCTGTTAATAGTCCTTGTATTTTTGAACATGTTTATCTAGCTAGACCAGATTCAATTATTGATGGTATCTCTGTCTATAAAGCGCGGTTAAGAATGGGAGAAAAACTGGCTCAAAAAATTCTTAGACTTAAGCCCAAGCATGATATCGATGTTGTGATACCCATTCCTGATTCCAGTCGTACGGCAGCGTTGCCTTTGGCAAATGATCTTGGTGTTGAATACCGGGAGGGATTTGTAAAAAACAGATATATCCCTCGAACCTTTATTATGCCGGGTCAAAGTATTCGTAAAAAATCAGTACGACAAAAATTAAATGCGATTGAACTGGAATTTGAAGGAAAGAACGTCTTGCTTGTTGATGACTCTATCGTAAGAGGGACGACTTCTAAAGAGATTGTGCAAATGGCAAGAGAAGCAGGAGCAAAACGCGTTTACGTTGCCTCCGCAGCACCACCTGTCCGCTATCCTAACGTTTACGGTATAGATATGCCTACGGCTGCGGAGTTAATCGCTTTTAACCGTACCGCTGAGGAGGTTGCTGAAACAATTGGTGCAGACTGGTTAATTTATCAGGATATCGAAGACTTGATAGAATCTGTGAAAAAAGGAAATGAAACAATCAGCATGTTTGATACATCCTGTTTTACTGGTGAATATGTTACCGGAGATATTAGCGCTGATTATTTAGCTCGTGTTGAATCAATACGTAGCGATTATGCAAAGGAACAGCAGAATATTGATGAAGGCTTGACGGATTTAACTGAAAATTATTAAAAACGACGGTCTTGTCTGGAATTGTAAGTTTATTTAATTAACGATTTTGTTATAAAAACTATTCTTCTTCTTTATCTTTGCTAGTTGAAAACGGCGACTGCATTGTGTTTTCAAAGAAGTTTTGTTGTATCTTTTTCCACATCTCAAGATTTTGTTCTGTTAATTCTGTTATAGCGTTTACTGGATTACCCGCAGCAGACTGGAGTTGATCTCGCATTTGTTTCTGTTGAGAAACAAACAAATCAATACTTTTTTGCAGGTAATCACCAGCAACAGATTGAACTGAATCGCCATAGAAGCGAATGATGTGAGATAAAGCCTGGGTGGAGAAAAGTGGTTCACCATCATCTTCTTGTTCTGTGATGATTTGCAGAAGAATGGTTCTTGTCAGGTCTTCTTCGGATTTGACGTCTTTAACGATAAATTCCTTATTACTGATCACCAGCTTTTTAATATCCTCGAGAGTGATGTATTTACTTTCCTCCGTGTCATAAAGTCGACGGTTTGGATATTTTTTTATAATTCGTTTTTCAGTCATTGTTTTGCCTGTTGTGCGAGTATACAAAATGTACTCTGCCTTGTCCCTTGTCGAAAGGCAAGACAGAGTACAACATAGTATTACATCATGTGCTGTCCGCCGTTCATTGCATAATCAGCGCCGGTAGAAAAACCGGCTTCATCAGAGCAAAGGAAGCCAACTAATGCCGCAATTTCTTCGGAAGTGCCAAGACGATTAACCGGGATACCTGCAATTATCTGATTTCGGATATCTTCGGGTACGGCCATGACCATCTCAGTGGCGATATAGCCAGGAGAAACGGTATTAACGGTAACGCCTTTTCTTGCCACTTCTTGTGCTAATGACATAGTAAAACCATGCATCGCTGCTTTGGAAGTGGTGTAGTTGGTTTGACCCATTTGACCTTTCTGACCGTTGATAGACGAAATGTTAACAATGCGTCCCCAACCTTTTTCAGTCATGCCTTCAACCACGTGTCGGGTGACGTTGAACAAACTGTCAACGTTGATTTGCATGACGACGTCCCATTTTTCTTTGGTCATCTTCTTGAACATGCCATCTTTGGTAATACCGGCATTATTAACCAGGATATCAACAGGTCCGAGATCAGAAACAACTTGTGCAATCATGGCTTCGCAAGCATCGTAATCAGAGACATCGGCTTGATATACCATGATATCAAAGCCTTTCTCTTTGACTTCTGCTTGCCATTTTTCTGCTTTTTCCTGATTGCGATAGTTGGTCGCAACTTTAGCGCCGGCAGCAGCCAATGCCAGACAAATTGCTGCACCAATACCACCGGTTCCACCCGTTACCAGGGCGACTTTTCCATTTAAATCACTCATGTTTATCTCTCCACAGCCAGTGCAACACCTTGACCACCACCAATACACAGTGTGGCGAGGCCTTTTTTGGCATCACTTCGTTTCATTTCATGTAGTAATGAGACCAGTACACGACAACCGGAAGCACCAATCGGGTGTCCCAGTGCAATCGCACCACCATTCACATTGACTTTTGATGTATCCCATTCCATACCCTTATTAACAGAGATGGCTTGTGCAGCAAAAGCTTCGTTAGCTTCAACCACATCCAGGTCATCAATAGACCAACCGGCTTTCTCAAGACATTTTGTTGAAGCAGGAATAGGGCCGGTACCCATGATTTTTGGATCAACGCCGGCACTTGAATAAGCTTTAATGGTAGCCATTACTTCTAGCCCCAATTCTTTAGCTTTGCTTTCAGACATCACCAGAACAGCTGCTGCACCATCATTTAAACCAGACGCATTCGCTGCAGTAACTGAGCCTTCTTTATCAAAAGCAGGGCGCATCTTGCCTAAACTTTCAGCAGTAACACCGGCTCTAGGAAATTCGTCTGCATCGAAAATGACAGGATCGCCTTTTCGTTGTGGGATTTCGACAGGGACAATTTCTTCTTTGAAATTGCCCGCATTAATAGCGGCTTCTGCCTTGTTTTGTGAGCCTGCTGCAAATTCATCCTGTGCTTCGCGAGAGATATCATATTCTTTAGCGATATTTTCAGCGGTAACACCCATGTGGATATTATTGAATGCACACCAGAGGCCATCAACAATCATGGAGTCCTGCATTTTCCAGTCGCCCATTTTTTGACCGTCTCGTGATTTTGCTAATACGTGTGGAGATAAACTCATGTTTTCCTGACCACCGGCAACAACGATATCAGCATCGCCGCATTTGATTGCCTGTGCAGCAAGGTGAACGGTTTTTAGACCACTACCACATACTTTATTGATGGTCATACTTGGAACGCCTTCAGGTAGACCGGCTGCAATAGCGGCTTGTCTAGCTGGGTTCTGTCCGGTACCGGCTGTCAGTACATGACCAAATATTACTTCATCAACTTGTTCAGGTTTTACACCTGCGCGTTCCAGAACGGCTTGAATTACAGTTGCGCCCAATTTATGAGCAGGAATTTTTGCCAGACTTCCACCAAAATTCGCAATTGCAGTTCGAGCGGCGGAGACGATTACTACGTTATCTGCCATTTCGATTTCCTCCAAAAAACTATTTTTAAAGTTTATACGGGTTAGTAAATTGCTTTATAAAGCAAGTTTAAGTATTAAATTGTTGCATTGCAACAAATTGCGATCATCCTAGCAGATCTTCTTTGAATCTGTCTAGCATGCTTTTGACCAGGGAGTCCCTTTATCTTTTTTTATAATATTGCAAATCAAGTCCATTCATTCCAATAGGCTTCAGGCTGATATAGGTCGTACATGAAGTCTATGAAAGTCTGTATCTTAGCAGAAAGATACTTTCTGTGATTATAAATTGCATATACGGGTAATTTTTCAGGTTCATAGTTTTCCAATAAGGCTTTTAACCGTCCCGCTTGGATATCCAGACCGACCATATAAGTGGGTAATTGGGCTATGCCACAGCTCTGAATAGCAGAAACACGTAAGGCATCCCCGTCGTTACACTGAATATCGCCTGAGATCTTGATTTTAATTTTTTCATTTGCATCGATAAACTCCCATTCTGTAACAGGTGTTCTGGGTGAATAAATCATACAATTGTGGTTTGTTAAATCATTAGGTGTTTGTGGTACGCCATGTTCTTTTAGGTAGTCAGGGGAGGCACAGACAACGCGTCGTGCATAGGCAATCTTACGCGCGATATACATCGAATCATCCAGCTCACCAACATGAAAAGCCAAATCAATACCATCTTCGACTAAATCTGGCATACGATTACTGAGCTCTATTTCTGTCGTGACATCCGGGTATTTGCGCAGATAAACGGACAAGGCTCGAGATAAATGAAATGCGCCAAAAGAGGGTTGAGCCATGATTTTAAGTTTACCTCTAGGCTCAGAATTGAGTTGTGTGATGGATTGTTCAGCTTCGTCTATCTCGGACAGGATTGTTTCTATTTTGTCATTATAAGCGCTACCAACCTCAGTCAAATTCAATTTTCGTGTAGTTCGATTGAGTAACCTGACCCCCAGTGATTGTTCAAGACTCTGAACATGTTTGGAGGCCATAGCCTTCGAAATAGAGAGTCTTCTTGCCGCATCAGAAAAACTTCCATTTTTAGCGACAGCTGAAAAAACGCGCATGCTCATGACCTTATCCATCTTAGACTCCAATTGTTTCTTTTAAAGAAACAATATATCAATAAAATAGGTATTGTGCACTAAATAGCAACAGTATATCTTAAGTTCATAAATGAGATTGGCTGAGATAGTGATGCCCGCAAGGCTGAATTTAAAGCTTAAATTTTGTGCCTCCTCCATTTTTTAGCACAGTGTAAGTACGTGGCCCCTCCTCTTGCTTCACTGAACTTTTGCACAAGGATGTGCCTTTTTTAAATATGGATAGTTCGACCATCTACTCCCAAAGCAGCTTCATGCATTGCTTCTGAAAGCGTGGGATGTGCATGTATTGTTCGGGCCAGATCCTCAGTACTTCCGTCAAATTCCATTGCAACGACTGCTTCAGCAATCAGTTCAGATGCGCTAGGGCCAAAGATATGAATACCTAAAACACGGTCAGTGTTGGCATCGCCAAGAATTTTGACAAAACCGGTCGCTTCCCCCATTGCCTTTGCGCGCCCTGTTGCCATGAATGGGAAACTTCCTTTACGGTAGTCAATTCCTTCCGCTTTCAACTGTTCCTCAGTTTTGCCTACCCAGGCAATTTCAGGCCAGGTATAAATAACCCAGGGAATTACATCGTAATTCATATGTCCGGGTTTCCCGGCGAGTCTTTCAGCAACGGCAACACCTTCTTCCGATGCTTTATGTGCAAGCATAGGACCTCTGACAACATCGCCTATCGCATAAACATTTTCCAGACTGGTCTGGCAATGGTCATCAACAACAATAAAACCACGTTCATCAAGTTCTAGTCCACATTCTTCAGCGCCTAAACCACTTGTATTAGGAGAACGCCCGACAGCAACAATTAATTTATCCACGGTGATTTGTTGCTTACCTTCTGCATCATCATAATTAACAGTGACTTCTCGATTGTTACTACCCGTGCCAGTAACTTTTGCACCTAATCGAATATCCATTCCTTGCTTGCGTAACACTTTTTCTGCTTCTTTAGCAGCTTGACGATCAACTAATGAAAGAAAATCAGGCAGGGCTTCAAGCACAGTGACTTCAGAACCTAATCGGTTCCAGACACTACCCAGTTCCAGACCAATAACTCCTGCGCCAATAACACCAAGTCGGCGTGGTACTTCATTAAATTTAAGTGCGCCAGTTGAATCGACGATCAATTTATCATCAACCGTTGCAGGAGGAATTTTTGTTGGCACTGATCCGGTTGCAATAATAATATTACCTGCTTCCACAGTTGTTACTTCATCATGTGTGTCATGCTGTGGTGATATTTCAACTTCTTTATTACTGATTATTTTGCCTTGTCCTTTTAGCCAGTCGATTTTATTTTTTTTAAATAAACCACTTATTCCCATAGTCAGCGCTTTAACAATTTTGGCCTTACGGGAAACCATTTTGTTTACATCAATGCTTGCACCGCTAACAGTAATACCATGATCACTGGCTTCGTTTTTGATGTGATGAAAATGATGTGAGGAGTCAAGCAATGCTTTTGAAGGGATGCAGCCAACATTTAAACAAGTGCCACCCAGTGCAGGTTTGTTTTCATCATTAATCCAGCTCTCTACACAGGCAGTACTAAGACCTAATTGGGCACAACGAATGGCAGTGACATAGCCTCCTGGTCCAGCACCTATGACAACAACATCATATTTTTTCATTTTTTTAGTCCTTAAATTTTATTAAATGTGATGATATTAAAGTTGTAATAGAAGACGGGCTGGATCTTCCAGCTGTTGTTTAATGGAGACGAGGAATTGAACGGCTTCGCGACCATCGATAATGCGGTGATCATAGGATAAAGCAATATACATCATCGGTCGTATAACAACTTCGCCATCTTCTGCAACAGGACGTTGTTGTATAGCATGCATACCGAGTATCGCACTTTGCGGTGGATTTATTATTGGCGTTGATAACAATGAACCAAATGTACCACCATTAGTTATGGTAAAGGTGCCGCCAGTTAAGTCATCGATATTTAATTTTCCATCTCTTGCTTTTTCACCATACTCTCTGATTTTAGCTTCAATCTCTGCCAGAGATAATGCATCACCATCCCGTACTATAGGTACGACCAGACCTCTGGGAGAACTGACAGCAATACCGATATCGAAGTAACCATGATAAATGATGTTATCACCATCAACTGATGCATTAATGACAGGAAATTTTTTCAACGCTTCAATGACGACACGTGTAAAAAAAGACATGAAGCCCAGTTTAATTCCGTGTGTTTTTTCAAATTCATCTTTATAACGTTTACGCATATCCATTACTGCTTGCATATTGACTTCATTGAACGTCGTTAACAGCGCATTTTCCTGTTGCGCACTGAGTAATCTTTCAGCGACTCGTTTGCGCAATCGTGTCATAGGTACTTTTTCTTCGGGCCGGTCGCCGGTACTATTAGTCAAGACAGGCACGGGTGCAGCTTCCGTAGTTTTACTACTAGTGGATTCAATTTTTGCAGCAGGCGCTGGTTCTACAGGAGTAATTGCAGGGGCGGGAGTTTCAACCGGGGGTGCCACTGTTTTTTGCTCTGTTACGACGTCATTCTTATTACTCGTACTGTTACCGTCAATATAACGAAGTACATCTTCTTTAGTAATACGATCTGTTGTTGTCGGAATATCTGTTGCGTCAAGTTGATGTTCTTCCATGAGATTTCGAACAGCAGGACTTAATTTTGGTAAATCTGCTTCAGATAATTCTCCAGCTTTGGTATCCATTTCAGGAAGAGATTGTTGCTCAGGCTTTGATGTAGGTTCAGCATCCTCAGTTGCGCCCGCTTTTGCCTCGGTATCAATGCGAGCGATAACTTCGTCGCTTAGAACAATTTCACCATCATCTTTTAATATTTCCAGAATAACGCCATCATTTAAAGCGGACACTTCAAGCGTGACTTTATCAGTTTCTATATCAATTAAATTGTCGCCGCGTTTTACCTGATCTCCGGCACGCTTTTGCCAGGTCATTAATGTTGCTTCAGCGACGGATTCTGCTAAGACAGGAACTTTGACATCAACTAGCACGGTCTTCTCCTCTTTTATCTATCATAGATCACACAATTTGTCTGTGTGTGGTTACTTCAAGTTTATCAATTTGTAATGCATTCGATACCAGTTCTTTTTGTTGAGCAAGATGAACTGGCATTAATCCCGTTGCTGGTGATGCAGAATAAAATCGCCCTGCATAACCAAACGTGTGTTGTTTATTTAAACTACCAATCATAGTGCCTCTTGATTGCATGTAATACCAACTCCCCTGATTTTTTGGCTCCTCTTGTACCCATACGACTTCTTTCAGTTTTGGATAGGAATTAATAACGGCTTGTATATCATCATGTGGGAATGGAAATAGTTGTTCGATTCGTGCAATCGCGATATTAGTGATTTCACTTTCACGTCGTTGTTCTAATAAATCGAAATAAACTTTACCACTACAAACTAGTAAACGTGTTATTTGTTCTCGATCAAGTTCATCTATTTCATCAATTACCGTTTGAAATTTGCCATTAATTAAATCTTCTACCGGAGAAGTAGATAACTTTCTTCGTAATAAACTTTTTGGGCTCATGACGACAAGCGGTTTACGGTATGGGCGCAGAATTTGTCGTCGCAACATATGAAACATTTGCGCAGGTGTACTTGGAAAGCAGACTTGCATATTCTCTTCCGCACAAAGCTGTAGAAAGCGTTCCAGACGTGCTGATGAATGTTCTGGCCCCTGTCCATCATAACTATGAGGTAAGAGCATGGTCAATCCGCAATAGCGTCCCCATTTGGATTCACAAGAACTAATGAATTGATCAAATACAACTTGTGCACCATTGGCAAAGTCACCGAATTGTGCCTCCCATATGACCAGAGAATTTGGTTCTGCACTACTGTATCCATACTCATAAGCAAGCACAGCTTCTTCAGAAAGTGTTGAATTAATGACCAGAAAATTAGGTTGCCCCTTTTTTATGTGTTGTAGAGGTAAATGTTTTTGCCCGTCTTCCATATTATGTAGTACTGCATGGCGATGGAAGAATGTACCTCGGCCACTATCTTGTCCTGAGAGCCGAATCGGGTAGCCCGCATCGAGTAAAGAAGCATAAGCCATAGTCTCGGCAAAGCCCCAATCCATGAGCATCTCGCCTTTACCCATTTTTTCTCGGCTTTCAATTATCTTTTTAACGGCAGGACTTAACTTAAAATTTTCAGGGATGTATGTGATCGATTCAGTCAATTTTTTAATAGCAGTTTTACTAATAGTCGTGTCGACCGCATGTTTCCATTCCGTTCCAATGAAATGTGAAAAATCGATCAGGTATTTTGGATTGGCATGTTCTGCATGCGTACCAGCAACACCCTTATTGCTTTCCAGTGAGTCGATATATTCTTTGACTATTGCATCTGCATCATTTTGCGTAATAATGCCTTCAGCAATTAATTTATCCGTATGTAATTTGCGCACACCAGGATGATTTCGAACATGTTGATACATAATCGGTTGTGTTGACATCGGGTCATCAGCTTCACTGTGTCCATGTTTACGATAACAAACCATATCTATGACAACGTCTTTATTAAATTCCATCCTGAAATCAAGAGCGAGTTTAGTCACTAATACGACTGCTTCCGGGTCGTCGCCGTTAACATGGAAAATAGGCGCCTGAACCATTTTGGCAACATCAGTGCAATAAAGTGATGAGCGTGAATCAAGAGGATCACTGGTGGTAAAGCCAATTTGATTATTAATAATGATATGTACTGTGCCGCCAGTGGTATAGCCACGCGTTTGCGAGAGATTAAAGGTTTCCATGATGACACCTTGACCGGCGAAGGCGGCATCGCCATGAATTAACACAGGCAATACTTCATTGTGGCTATGATCGTTACGCCTATCCTGTCGTGCTCTAACAGAACCTTCAACCACGGGATCAATTATTTCAAGATGAGAAGGATTGAATGCCAGGGTTAAATGAACACTACCGCCAGGCGTGCTAATGTCTGACGAATAGCCCTTGTGATATTTCACATCTCCCGAGCCGTTCGTGGTATCTATGGTCTTGCCTTCGAATTCATCAAATAATTCACTCGGCTTTTTACCAATGATATTGACTAATACATTAAGTCGACCACGGTGAGCCATGCCAATAACCATTTCTTTAATATCTTGTGCTCCCCCCGATTGAATAATTTCATTAAGTAGAGGGATAAGTGACTCACCACCTTCTAGAGAAAATCGTTTTTGACCGACATACTTTGTGTGTAGATATTCTTCTAATGCATTTGCATCAATGACGCGATCGAGTATGCGGATCCGTTCTTCTTTGTCGTAATCGGGTGTGGCAAGTGATTCTTCAAGACGTTTTTGTAGCCAGCGTTTTTGTTCGGTCTCATTAATATGCATATATTCCGCACCGATGTGGCCGCAATACGTCGTTTTAATGATGTGGATGATTTCGCGCAGGGTGATTTCATCGGGCGCAAACAATGAACCTGAATTGAAAGTTTTATCCATGTCTTCTTCAGTTAATCCGTGAAAAGCGGGATCAAGCTCAAGGGTATCGGGTCGTTGATATTGTTTTAGTGGATCCAGATCGCTTTGGCGGTGTCCATTAAAGCGATGTGCATTAATCAAGCGTAAAACAGAAGCCTGTTTTTGGTGTGAAATTGCATCAGCCGCCGGAGCCTGGCTCAATGTTGAATGAAGGCGATGTTTAGCGGCGTTGGCATACGCTTGTTGGACAGGGGTATGCGCAATATCTTTGGCTGACGATCCGTCTTGAAGAGAATCAAAATAGTCACGCCATTCCTGATCAATACTATCTGGTTTATTTAGATAGGTTTCATATAATTCTTCTACAAACCAGGCATTACCACTGTATAAGTGCGAAGGCACCGTATTTTTCATGGGTTATTCCTTTAATTTTTGTTATTTATCACACCTTAGTCGTGCGTTTGGTTCAAAATTTCGAAAGAAATATTATAATTTTGTAATAAGGACTCTAATTAAAATAAGTATCATCTCTAACTATAAGATTTCCTGAAAATAATTCCCATCGTTTTCATCTAATTTAAGCACATCAGTAGCAAATATCCATGCACAATTCAGGCCTAAGCATAATAAGGGGTCTTGCTGCAATGCCGTAAAGGCCTGTATGCTTGAGAAATTTAATATTCACAACTATAAATACAAGAAAAGATTAGGGAGAAGTTCAATGGCTGACACAGTCACGATTACTGATAACCGGACCGGAAAACAGGTCGATTGTCCGATACTGGATGGCGTATATGGTGCCCCGGTGATCGACACAAAGACACTTTATAAAGATCTAAATATGTTTACTTTCGATCCAGGCTTTGTGACGACAGCGGCATGTAAAAGCGCGATTACCTATCTGGATGGGGAAAAAGGTATTTTACTTCATCGTGGTTATCCTATTGATCAATTAGCTGAAAACAGTTCCTATCTGGAAGTCTGTTATCTGTTGCTTTATGGGGAATTACCTACAGAGACACAATTTAATGCATTTCGTACTAATCTTAATTCTCGTAATCTGGTACATGAACATCTTGAACGTTTTTACACGGGTTATCTGTATGACGCGCACCCTATGTCGATGCTGATTGGTGTTACTGGAGCACTCTCTTCATATTATCACGAGGCAATGGATATCAATGATCCTGCTGATCGTGAACTAACTGCAATTCGTATTATTGCCAAGATGCCAATTCTTGCAGCGCATTGTTATAAGCATTCAGTGGGACATCCTTTTGTCTATTCTCGAGATGATTTGGGTTATGTTGAGAATTTTCTAAATATGATGTTTTCAGTACCGATGCGTGAATATGTGCCAAATCCAACAGCGGTTAAGGCTTTGAATTTAATGCTTATTTTGCATGCTGATCATGAGCAAAATGCATCAACATCAACAGTAAGACTTTCGGGTAGTGCCGAGGCTAATCCCTTTGCCTGTATTGCTGCAGGTATTGTGACTTTATGGGGCCGAGCCCACGGTGGCGCTAATGAAGCTGTTTTGAAAATGTTGGCCGAAATTGAAACGGTTGAGAATATTCCAAAATTTATTGAACGTGCTAAGGATAAGAACGATCCATTTAGATTGATGGGTTTTGGCCACCGTGTTTATAAGAATTACGATCCTCGTGCGACCATTATCCGTCAGGTTTGTCATGATCTGCTGGAAGAAATTGATACTGTTGATCAACCTTTGTTTGATACGGCAATGGCGCTTGAAGAGATCGCATTAAAAGATGAATACTTTATTGAGCGTAAACTGTATCCCAATGTTGACTTTTACTCGGGTATTATTCTCAAGGCATTGAGTATTCCGACATCAATGTATACGGTTATGTTTGCTCTGGCTCGATCCGCTGGCTGGATAGCACAGTGGTTAGAGATGATGGAAGATCCGGATTTCAAGATCGGTCGACCAAGACAATTGTATACGGGTTATGAATCAAGAGATTATGTCCCTATTGATAAACGTGGTTAAAATTTTAGCCGTACTTTATAAAAATAAAATTGAGCTTTAAAAGGAGAGTGTTGTAATGAAATCGCCTGTTCGTGTTGCTGTCACTGGAGCTGCTGGTCAAATTTGTTATTCGTTATTATTCCGTATTGCTTCCGGTCAGATGTTAGGCTCTGATCAACCGGTTATTTTGCAATTACTTGAAATCACACCGGCGATGAAAGCATTGGAAGGTGTGGTGATGGAAATTGATGATTGCGCCTTTCCTCTGTCTGCTGGTTTTGTCTTGACGGATGATGTGAATACCGCGTTCAAAGATGTGGACTATGGTTTATTAGTTGGCGCAAAACCTCGTGGACCCGGCATGGAACGTAGTGACTTATTGGAGGCCAATGGCGGTATTTTTAAAGTTCAGGGAAAAGCATTGAACGATAATGCGAATGAAAATGTAAAGGTGGTGGTAGTCGGTAATCCAGCTAATACTAATGCAAGTACTGCGATGCTGAGTGCGCCCGATTTAAACCCTAGAAATTTTACGGCTTTGACTCGACTTGATCATAATCGTGCCTTGGCACAGTTAGCAGAACAAACGGGTTCTCAGGTAAGTGACATTAAAAAAATGACGATTTGGGGTAATCATTCTACAACGCAGTATCCTGATATCAGTAATACGACTGTTGGCGGTAAAGCGGCAAAAGATCTGGTTGATGCGAGCTGGTATGAAAATGATTATATTCCTCGTGTTGCGAAACGTGGTGCCGAAATCATTGCAGCACGTGGTGCTTCAAGTGCGGCTTCTGCTGCAAACGGCGCTGTTGATCATATACATGATTGGGAATTAGGTACGCCTGATGGTGACTGGACCAGCATGGCCGTACCCAGTGATGGCAGTTATGGTATTCCAGAAGGCTTGATGTATTCATTTCCTGTGACTTGTAAGGACGGTGATTATTCTATTGTGCAGGGACTGGAAATTGATGAATTCAGTCAGGCAAAAATGGATGCGACTCAAAAAGAGTTGGAGGAAGAAAGAGACGCAGTAGCAAAAATGCTTTAAGTTTAAGAAGTATTTAAAAATACAAAGCCTTTAACTAGAAATAGTTAAGGGCTTTTTTGTTTAGGTAATATGTCGTTCCCGCGTAGGCGGGAAACCAGTGGATAATGTTATCCCTATTGTTCTTAATATTTTGTATTCTACGTACTGTGCATTTCGCCTGACGGCGAGTCCACTGCTCTTTCGCATCCATGCGATCGCAGCATAAGTACATCCATGTACAAAACTTTTTTGCGTGGCCAAAAAGAACTAACGAAGAAAAAGGCCCCCAAATGTCTTGCCCTGCTGGTACCTTCTAGGCAATGATGACTATCGCGTTTTCACACAGTCTGGGTCGCTAGTAGTGTAAGTCATTATCTCAAACTAATAATAGGTCAGTTTTGTTTTTCTGCATTATTAAATGGTGATTGACACGGGTTTATTATGATGGGGTGGTTCAGCATAATTATTATGCAATCAGTCTATTAGCGATATATTTTGGATCTTGTGCTGCGTGTATAACTGCTAATACAAAAATCGTATCATTCTCGATGGTATAAAAAACGATGTAGGGAAATGTGTGAGTAATTGATCTTCGGATTCCTTCATCGATTTCCTGATATTGGTGTGGATTGGATTTAATTCGATTTAAAGAATTCTCTATCTCATTCAGGAACCGCTCTCCTAGACCGTTGAGACGTTCTTCATAATCAACAAATCCATCCAGGATGTCAGACTCCGCTGACGATTTTACATGAAGCTTCCAGCTCATTTATTCAGTATTCTACCTTTTACCTCTTCCCAGGGTGATCCATCTTCAGGGTTAACCTTATGTTCAGACAATCTTTTCTTTAATAGCTCCAAAGTTGCTTCACTTACTTCAATATTTTCTGGATTTTTTGCAATACTGTCCCAAATTTCTGCAACGAGTTCTATTCGTTCAGAGATTGGTAGCTCCAGGGTTTCAGCAATAGCTGGTTTCATGTTTATAATTTAACATATTTACTTGGTAGATGTGATGAGTATAGCCTCTATATTAAGGCTGTCTATCTAAGACTAATCAACGGCCAGTTTTGTTTTTTTGCTTCTGCTACTAGAGTTTCATCTGCATCAATTGCAATCGCGTGGTCGACTTCTTTTAGTAATGGAATGTCATTATGTGAATCACTGTAGAACCAGGTCTCATCAAATGTTTGTCCGTAATTTTTTAACCAGTCATTAAACCTCGTTACTTTTCCTTCGGCGTAGGAAGGCGTGCCGACGACTTTACCGGTGTATTGACCATCAATTAATTCCGGTTCACAGGCAATTAAATTATCTATTTTAAACTCATTGGCAATGGGTTCGGTGATAAATCGATTGGTTGCCGTAACAATTAATAATTCGTGACCTTTCTGACGATGTTCATCAATTAGTTCAATTGCTTTAGGTAGCATGATCGGTTTGATCTTTTCTTCAATATAATTTTTTCGCCATTCTTCTAATTGAAGTCGATCATTATCAGCCAGTACTTTTAACTGAAATTCCAGAAATGCATGAATATCCATAGTGCCGGCGACGTATTCTTCATAGAATCTCTCGTGGCCGGCCTGATAGGCCGCTGAATTAACATAGCCTTGCTCTGTCAGGTATTCTCCCCATAAGCAATCACTGTCTCCGGCGATTAAGGTATTATCAAGATCAAATATAGCAAGTTTCATGTTGTTGAATATTAAACAATTAAATAAAAACGCCAAGTTTAGAAGCTATTTCAAGCTAGGTAAATGAATTGCTTGTTTTGTTCTATTATTGGAGAATAAAGCTATGAACATATTTGGAATATTAGCGTGATTGATGGAGAGGGATTCCGAGCTAACGTTGGAATTATACTGACGAATAATGATGGCCAGGTTTTTTGGTGTCGACGTTTGGGCGCTGATGCTTGGCAGTTTCCGCAAGGTGGTATAAAAAAAGATGAATCTTCTGAGTCAGCCATGTATCGCGAGCTTAAGGAAGAAACAGGTCTTGAATCCGAACATGTGGAGATTGTTGGTTCTACTGATGATTGGCTGCGTTATTGGCTGCCGAAACGTTTTATTCGGCACAATACACATCCTTTATGCATAGGGCAGAAGCAAATTTGGTATTTATTGAAACTGATTGCTGATGAGAGTCATGTCAATCTGACTCATTCCGAAAAACCTGAGTTCGATTTATGGAAATGGGTCGATTTCTGGTATCCGATTGATGAGGTTGTGTCATTCAAGCGTAATGTTTATGAACAGGCGCTAAAACAATTCGAACCGTTTATATTGAACAGTTTTGAACATAGTCAATAAATAGCTAGAGCTAGGAGTTATTGACTTTGTGAAGCTCGATAGCTCATCAGGTTTCTTATTAAATTATTCGCACCTTTGTTACTGATACTACTAACAAAACTGCTCATTGCTTCAGGTGGATAACCTCCCGCTACTAAAAGTTGATAGAGTTCTTCAAGATGAACCACACAATCTTTCATAGCATGATCAGCTACAACTCTAATATCTGGCTGGCTCTGAGCATGATTAAGAGCAGACTCTTGCAGGCAATCATTATAATCTGCTGACGATTCCCTGACCTTTTGATATTCTTCATTAGTCATCTGACCAACATTTTTACTTTCAGCAAAGACATTCAGACTAATAACACAAAGCATTGAAGCCAGAGTGAGAATGATTTTAGCGTGCATCTTATTTCCTCATATCATTTATATTCATTAATATGAACAACAATAACACGAAAGATTCAGTTTTTCATAAAACTGATTTAATTACTCCTTCCTATATCTATGAGCAGGAAAAGATTTTTCATGTGCTTGAATTGCTTGCTGAGATAAAAGAAAAGACGGGATGCTTTATTCTTTATTCGATTAAATCGGCAAACGTGACAGGTTTATTGGAAATAATTAAACCTTGCGTTGATGGGTTTTCTTGCAGTTCATTATTTGAAGTAAAGCTGGCAAAAGAAATACTTGATGATAATCAAACGATTCATATTACAACGCCTGGTTATCGAAATGATGAAATGGATATGATTCTCGAAAACACTGATTACGTAACGTTGAATTCTAATACACAAATAAATATCTATTCTGAAAAAGTTAATAGCATCGCAAGTTGTGGTATTCGCATTAATCCGGAAATATCGTTTGTTCAAGATGAGCGATATGACCCTTGTCACATTCATTCAAAGTTAGGTATTTCATTGGACGACATTACTGATAAAAGAATAAATATTGACTGGCAGTCTGTTGAAGGACTGCACCTTCATAATAATTGCGAATCTACTAACTTTGATGAATTAAAACAAAGTGTTCAAAAAGTGATGACAGGAATATCCACTGATGAAATGAATTTAAAATGGATTAACCTTGGCGGTGGTTATCTATTAAATTCTAAATCAGAATTGACTCCATTAACTGACACGATTAAATGGTTACAAGATCATTACGCCGTTGATGTTTACTTTGAACCAGGTAAAGCAATAACAGGCCATGCAGGTTATTTAGTTTCAAATGTAATTGATCTTTTTACCAGTGATGGGAAACAGGTTGTTGTGTTGGATACAGCGATAAATCATTTACCGGAAGTCTTTGAATACCAGTATCAACCAAAAGTTATGAATAGCTGTGACAAGGGTGATTATGAATACCGTTTGGCCGGTTGCAGTTGCTTAAGTGGTGATTTATTTGGTGATTATTTCTTTGATGAACCGCTATCAATAGGAAGTCGAGTCGTTTTTGAAAATATTGGTGCCTATATGCAAGTAAAGGCAAATACGTTTAATGGAATTAACTTGCCGGCGACATACTTGTTGAATAATAAAAATGAGTTTGAATTAATAAAGCAACATGACTATGATTTTTTTCGACGTCGACTATAAAATCATTCAAAATAAAACGGTATTTTTTAGTAGCAGAGTTTCCTGTATTCCTGACAGATAAAAATATACGTAAAGTATCACGGCTATATATACGCTACTATGTAGCGAAAACTCTATTCATGATTTTGCATTAATATTTAAGGATTTCAAGGTTATGTTATCCACTAGTAAAGTACTTTTTTTAGCATTTTTTGATATTTGTCGTTTGATCAAACGACCACAGGACATTGCCGAGTCAAAAAACTTATTAACACTTTGCGTGATTGTTTATGGTTTTTTATCGATCCTGTTGGCGAGTTTGTCTTACCCTACTGATAAAGCCATGCTTGCCGGTGTTGTGGAAGTATCACTAATCATGCTTTTTTCTTTGGCGTTATTGCAAATTTGTGGAAAATCTTCGCGTTGGACACAGACGGTTACAGCATTGGTTGGCACCAATATCATTATTAGTGTTATTGCATTTCCTATTTACATTTTAATCGGTGTAGGTGAGCTCAGTGAGCATGAATCCAGTACAGGTCAGAGTATAGGCTTGTTGTTACTTGCATCGCTGGCGTGTTGGAATATTGTTATCATGGCACATATTTTACGACATGCTCTTGAAACTAACTTTGTGTTGGCAATATTTCTGGCCATTACTTATATCTGGATTATTTTTAGCTTTACGTCGGTAATCATGCCTATGGAGACGAATTAATGCATATTCATATTCTAGGGATTTGCGGAACATTCATGGGCGGTATTGCCCATATTGCGCGAACCTTGGGTCATGAAGTGACGGGCTCGGATCAAAATGTTTACCCACCGATGAGCGAGCAACTTGAACAACAGGGCATCGCGTTGATGCAGGGTTACAAACCAGAACATCTTGATCCGGTGCCCGATTTAGTTCTTGTTGGAAATACAATTTCACGTGGAAATGCCGCTCTAGAATATGTACTGAACAGACAGATTCCATATACATCCGGGCCAGAGTGGCTATATAAGGCTGCTTTACATAATAAGCATGTTTTGGCGGTATCTGGTACGCATGGCAAAACTACGGCGACATCAATCTTAAGCTGGATACTTGAATATGCTGGGTTAAATCCCGGGTTTTTAATTGGTGGTGTAGCAGAAAACTTTGGAATATCAGCACGTTATACAGATTCAGAATACTTTGTTATTGAGGCTGACGAGTACGATACGGCTTTTTGTGATAAACGATCAAAATTTGTTCATTATCACCCAAAAACGTTGATTATTAATAATCTTGAGTTCGATCATGCTGATATCTTTCACGATATTGCTGCTATAAGACGCGAATTTCATCATTTATTACGTATTTTGCCGGAACAGGCTAGGGTCATATATCCAGAAAACGAGCCAGAGATAGAAAATGTACTCGAAATGGGCTGTTGGACGCCGACGGTCAGTTTTGGCGAAGTAAGCGCTAACTGGTCAATTGTGTCTGCGGATGTCGATTATCGACACTTTAAAGTAGAGCATGATGGAGAACGGCTAGGTGAAGTAAATTGGTCTTTGATTGGAGAACATAATGCTAATAATGCTTTGGCAGCAATTATAGCGGCAGAGCACGTAGGTGTTTCGGTAGATAAGGCCTGCAAAAGCCTGTCTGAGTTTAAATCGGTGAAACGCCGTCTTGAGTGTATTTTCGACTCGAATAATACCCGTATCTATGATGATTTTGCCCATCATCCGACAGCGATAGCTAAAACACTTGAGGCTTTACGACAGCACGCAGGAGATGCACGCATTATTGCTGTGATGGAACCTCGTTCAAATACAATGCGTATGGGGTTTCATGCTGAGACGTTGGCGGCTTCTTTTGATAAGGCAGATCAAATTTTTCTTTTTCAGGCAGACAACGTGGATTGGGACATAGCAAAACATATGCATGAATTAGGTGATCGCTGTATGGTCTTTACCGATATAGAAACAATGGTTAATTTGATAGCTGAGCAACATCAGCAGGGAGATCAGATTGTAATTATGAGTAATGGTGCATTTGCTGGAATCCACAAAAAACTGATCGACAAATTAAGCTGATTTATGAAGATCCCTTTATTTCTTCTAAATACAGTCATTTTCCCTGAAGGAGAGCTTCAACTGAGGCTGTTTGAACCTCGATATATTGATATGGTTAGTGAGTGCCTACGTAAGGAGTGTGGTTTTGGTATTTGTTTAATACGTGAGGGAGAAGAAGCAGGTCAACCGGCTGATTTTTTTTCTATGGGAACCTATGTAAAAATCATCGACTGGCAGCAAATGGATGATGGTTTACTGGGCATTTCGGTAGAAGGTGAACAGCGTTTCAGAGTAGAGAGTTTTAAGATTCAGCAAGATAATTTATGTGTTGGCGAGATCATCTGGTTGAATGATGATGAGGATCTCTTACCTGTCTCTTATCAGGGATTTTCAGATTTATTAAAAGAAATAGGACATCGTTATAAATTACCTTTTGTAAAAGAACCAGAACGATTTAATGAAGCAAATTGGGTTAGTGAACGTTTGGCAGAATTGTTACCGTTTGAGATGACTGCCAAGCAGGAATTATTGGAAATGGATAGTGCTTTGTGCCGTTTTGACTATATGCAGAGTATGTTGGAGAAAATTGATTCAGGTGATCTTGCTAATTCCTAGAGGTCTTAGCAAAAGCTCTTTTGAATATTTATTGAATAAACTAAATAAGTAGGGTCAGGTACAACTTTTTAGATATCTTAATAAGTAGAATACGAAAAGTTGTACCTGACCCTACTTATTCTTTATCGAATAAACTTGTTAGAGTCAGGTTCGTCAATTATTGGATTTTTTAGAACGCCAATATTTTCAATTTCTATTCTTACTTCATCACCTGCTTTCATATATCCACGTGGTTTCATCTTAACGCCGACACCGCTACTAGTTCCAGTCGCAATGATATCTCCTGGCTCGAGCGTCATCACTTGTGATAAGTACTCAACTAAAAAGTAACAATCAAAAACCAGATGTTTGGTACTAAAGTTTTGTCTTAAATCCTCATTGACCCAGGTTTTTATATTAAGATTATGCGGATCACCAATTTCATCGGGAGTGATAATCCAGGGGCCGACAGGGCCATGTGTATCAAATGATTTGCCTAGCGTCCAGGTATGCGAACGCATTTGCCAATCACGAACGCTGACATCATTTACGATGGTATAACCACCTATAACACTTGCAGCTTCATCATAACTGATGTTCCTACAACGTTTACCTATGATGACACCAAGTTCGCCTTCGTAGTCTAGTTTTTCAGAAACATTGGGTCTGTGGATGGCATCGCCATCACCAATCACACAGGTGTTTTGTTTATTAAAAAGTGTTGGATATTCAGGTTTCTCCAAGCCGGTTTCTTCAATGTGATCCGCATAATTTAAGGCAACGCCAAAAAATTTTTCAGGTTTGATTATAGGGGCAGTTAGTTCAATATCTGTTAATTCGTAATGTGTATTATCTGATAATTGAGCTGAAGTAATTTGATCTTCAAGAAACTTAATCATTCCTTGTTGGCCATAATATTTAGAGTCTTGTTCGATGATTTGCGAATCTTTTATGATACCAACGCGATATGTTTCGTTGTGAATAAAGGTGGCTAATTTCATTATTTAATTATACAGGTTTATAGGATTTTATTGAAAGTGGGGATTATTAAGACAAATGGTAATTGAATCTTTGACTTTAAAGGATTTGAGTTTAATTACACCCTGGCAAGTAATAACTCACATTTACTTTAATTCTCATATAGAATAGCTCTTTTCCTAGTTGTGGGTCATGTCGCATGATTCAAAAATTTCAAAACGATGATATTCTAAAAGGCTTACTGGCATTCTCTCCTTTTTTTCTGAGTATTACTTCATTATTTATTGGTTTCAGTACGGCTCTGATCGTGCTCGTTCTTATTTTATTTTTTGTGCCGATGAACTATTTTTTACGCAAGTTGATTCCGCCACAACAGAGACTCGCTTTTATTCTTGTTTTTGGTGTCTCCTCGATGTTAATAATCAGGATGTTTCTTGAGGCTGAAGTTTATTCGCTGGCGGAAAAAATAGGCTTGTTTTTACCTTTGCTGTTAGTGAATAGTATGGTTTTATCTATAAGCGAATCGGTTTATTCATTGCCTGACCTTAAATCTGTAATGGGTAAGGTATTCTCTGTAGGCATAGCTATTTTATTATTCTTTGTAATATTTGGCTTCTTACAAGAATTGTTAAATGAGGTTTCATTTTTTACATCACCTGCAGGCTACTTCCTTCTTTCAGGCCTTCTATTTGCAATGATTAATTGCTTCAATAGAAAAACATTAAAAAGTTTATAAGCATTGAATAAAGAAAAACGAACACGCATCTTTAATATATTGCGAGAACAAAACCCTTCACCTACGACAGAATTAATCTATCAGACACCATTTGAGCTATTAATCGCTGTCATATTGTCAGCTCAAGCTACGGATGTTGGTGTGAATAAAGCTACAAAAAAACTTTATGCTATTGCTAATACGCCAGAAGCTATTTTTTCTCTGGGATTAAAGCAACTGAAATCATATATAAAAACAATTGGTCTTTATAATAACAAGGCGAAAAACATTATTGAAACGTGTCGAATTTTGATCGAAAAGCATAATGGCAAGGTTCCTCAGGATCGTGAAGCATTGGAAAATTTAGCAGGTGTAGGTAGAAAAACCGCAAATGTAATTTTGAATACGGCTTTTGGCGAACCTACGATCGCTGTTGATACACATATTTTTCGCGTCTCAAACCGTACAGGAATAGCACCGGGTAAAAATGTGGTTGAAGTTGAGAAGAAATTATTAAAGTTTGTCCCGGATGAATTTAAAAAAGATGCACATCATTGGCTAATTTTACATGGCCGATATACTTGTATTGCTAGAAATCCAAAATGTAATACTTGTCTGATCTTTGATGAATGTGAGTGGAAAGATAGGAGAAAGCATATATCCCCATGATAGCTATGAACACGCATTTCTAACTATCATGGGTATAAAACATTGATAATAAAGCGTAAAATATTGGTAATAACTAATTGGCTGAAATTATGTTTGTGCAGGATCGAAATGAAGCTCGTGATTACTTCTTTCAGGTGTGGGGTAAGCACAAGAATAAACTTCCTTTAGAGCCCATCGAGGCAATAATATCGGACGTGATATTGGAGCATCCTGAATATCATCATTATCTGGATGATAAAGAAACTTCTTCTAATAGTGACTTTAAACCTGAGCAAAATAAAACAAATCCTTTTTTACATATGGGGATGCATATCGCACTAAAAGAACAAGTCAGTTCTGACAGACCAGCCGGGATTAATAATGTGTTTAATCAATTGATGACTAAATCAATTTCTATTCATGATGCCGAACATAAAATGATGGAATGTCTGGGTCAAAGTCTGTGGGAAGCGCAGCGTAATAACGCACTTCCTGATGAAAATAATTATCTGGAATGTTTGAAAAGGATTTCCTGATGGAAACTCGTAACGTATATGATCTGTTTAGAAAACACGAATCTCATTCGCTTGAAGAGCAACTGCAACTTTTAGTAGACATTGCGCGAGGGTTTTCGAGCAGCCTCGATATTTCCAAGACATTAAAAAATTCCATAGAAAAAATTATGGAATACATGAATGCTGAAGCAGCTTCGATATTTTTATTAGAAAATAATGCGAGTGAACTTGTGTGTGCTGAATGCGCCGGGCCAGTTGATATTACGGGTCTAAGGTTATCAGCGGGACAAGGTATCGTCGGGAAAACTGTAGAGGTGGGTTCTTGTCAGATGATTCGTGATGTTCTTAACGATAAAAATTTTACCAAGACAGTCGATCTGGGCACTGGTTTTCAAACGCGTTCTATCCTTTGTTCGCCGTTGATTGTTAATAATGAATGTATCGGTGCACTGGAACTATTAAATAAAAAAAATGATGATTTATTTGACGAACAGGACAGACAACTTTCGTCGACATTAGCTTCGTATGCTGCCTTGGCGATCCATAATGCACGCATGGCAGATGCACTGGTTGAACAGGAACGTATGCGTAAAGAACTTGAATTGGCAAGAGAAATCCAGCTTGATCTTTTACCTGATGAGTCTAAAGCAACGAATTTTCCTGTTAAAGGTATGAATGTTCCGGCACTGGAAGTCTCTGGAGATTTTTATGATTTTTTTAAACGAGACGATGGTTTAATTTATTTCAATCTGGCAGATGTTTCCGGCAAAGGTATGAATGCTGCCATGTTAATGGCAAAAGCGAGTAGCTTATTGCATCACCTGGCCAAGAACATTGATGATCCAGGTGAATTACTGGCCAGGGTTAATGATGAAATTTGTGAAACTGTTTCGCATGGCATGTTTGTTACTATTGTATCCGGATTCATTGATACCAGTAATTGTACCATTCAGTTTTCAAATGCAGGTCATCAACCACCATTATTCCATCATATTTCGGGTGAGTTCGAAGAATTAGAAGCGAGCGCACCGCCACTTGGAATTATTGCTGGAACAGAGTTTCCTGTTTCAACAATTCGTCTTGAGGGGGGCTCAGTTTATTTATTCACTGATGGCGTGACTGAGAGCATGGATGAAGATCAAAAACTATTAGATGTCGGTGGTTTGATTGAGCTGATTGAAGATAACTCGAGACTAACTGCATCAAAGCGACTGGAAGATATAGTTGCAAAAATTATTCATCCAAGCGTTGACCAACGAGATGACATTACTTTAATGGTGATAGAGTGCTGTCTGAAATGAGTATTGAAACCTTATTTGAAGTTCGATTTCCGGCCAAAGCAGAGCGTTTATGTCTGATTCGTGCTTTAGTTAAAAGAACGGCTGAAGTAGTGGGTTGTTGTTCCGAACTATCGGATAGACTGGTGCTTGCTGTGAATGAAGCCTGCATGAATGTTATCCAACATGCCTATCAGGGTGATGAACTGGGTGAAATCGTGCTTGAAATGCTCAATAATAATGGGAAGCTTCATTTCAGGTTAGTGGATTACGCTAAGCCTATTGATCTGGATTCAGTTAAACCACGTGATCTTGAAGATATACGTCCGGGAGGACTGGGAACACATTTTATCAATGAAATTATGGATGAATGTGATATGGGGCATCTTGAGGAAGGCAAGGGGAATTATCTCGAGATGATAAAAAAAATAAGTTAACAAAAACGAGTATCAAGCATGAATATCAGCTCAGAAGAAAAAGAAAAATATACGCTTATTGGATTGGAAGGTGATGTTGATTTGTCATGTTCGCCTGATGCTCGCAAAAGTATTCTCGCTGTACTGGAAGAAAATAAAAGTCTGTTAATTGATCTCGGGATGGTCACATATATCGATAGTTCCGGTATTGCCAGTTTGGTCGAAGGTTATCAAACCGCTAAAAAACAATCATTGAGATTTGGTTTAGTGGGTGTCAGTGATGCTGCAATGAGCGTCCTGAAACTGGCAAGGCTTGATAAAGTTTTTCCTATATTTGATTCATTTGAAGACTATGAAAAAGAGGATATCTAAACTTCATTTCTATACTCAAACCTATCTAAAAATGAACTTACTAAAATGAGCCAAATGCTCAATTAATTAACGTAAAAACAGTAAGCTTATAAATGAATGCCATTCTAAAATTAATTAAGAAACAGTATTTACGAATACTACTTAATTTATTAATTACCATTATATTTCTTTCCTTCGTAGGATCTTACGATGATTCTTCTGGCGAAGGGAAAAATTATCTTTCTATAATGGAAAATATTGCTTATGACTATCGTATTGCTTTAACGATGTCTAACACGGTTGATGAACGTATTGTTATTATCGACATCGATGAAAAGAGTCTTGCAAAAATAGGTCGTTGGCCATGGGGCAGAGATACGATGGCTAACTTAACGAACCAATTGTTCGATGTATATGAAGTTGACTTGGTTGGTTTTGATATTGTTTTTGCCGAAGAAGATAAAAGTTCTGGATTACATATCTTAAATAAGCTGGTTGACAATGAACTAAATGATCAAAAAGAATTTATACAACGTGTTACAGAATTAAAAGATGTACTGGATTACGATCAATTGTTTCTTAATAGTTTGTTGAACAGAAAAGTTGTTCTTGGATATTATTTTAATCGTGCAATAGGTGAAGAAGGAAAACTGATAAGTGGTAAATTACCAGAGCCTGTATATTCATCTGAAGAATTGAATGACATTAATATCGACGCAAGAAGTGCAACAGGCTATGGATCAAATCTTCCTCGATTTCAATCGGGTAGCACGGCTGCAGGACATTTTAATCCATCGATCGATACTGATGGCGTAGTTAGAAGAATACCTATGCTGTATGAATATAATGGTGATTATTATGAGTCACTTTCTCTTTCTATGGCTCGTTTATTACTAGATGTTGATGTCATCATTCCTGTTTTTGCAGGTTCGAGTGAAACGGGCTCAGATTATTTTGAACTTGAATCACTGCAAATAGGTGATTTGAACATCCCTGTTGATGAACATATCCAGGCACTGGTTCCCTATCGTGGACGACAGGGAAGCTTTAAATATATCTCCGCAGTAGATGTAATAAATGGAAAAATAGAAAAATCCGAATTACAGGGTCGTATTATATTGGTTGGTACATCTGCGCCTGCTTTATTCGATATGCGGACTACCCCCGTGGGTGAAATTTATCCCGGTGTTGAGGTTCACGCCAATATGCTAGCCGGAATTATTGATGAGAGTATTAAATTAAAACCAAAATTTATACTTGCCGTGGAATTCATTCAAATATTATTTGTTGGTCTCATTCTTTCTTTCATAATTCCTTGTATTAGTCCGTTAATGGCGAACTTTGTTTTTGGAATATTTTTGGCAATATTAATCGGTTTTAATTTTTATATTTGGGAAACTGCAAACCTGGTACTACCGATCGCACCCTTATTGTTGATGTTGCTTACTTTGTATCTATTTAATATGACGTTTGGCTTTTTTATTGAACGACGAGGTAAACGTGAGATTTCAGGACTATTTGGTCAATATATTCCGTCGGAATTGGTTGACGAAATGAGTGACAATCCAGCGGCCTGTTCGATGGATGCAGAAAACAGAAATATGACGGTGCTCTTTTCTGATGTGAGGGGCTTTACCACAATATCAGAGGGTCTTGAACCGGCTGAATTATCAAATTTAATGAATGCGATTTTGACACCACTGACAGGTGTTATTCATCACAGCCGAGGCACGATAGATAAATACATGGGTGATGCCATTATGGCATTTTGGGGTGCGCCACTAGAAGATGAGAACCATGCTCGACATGCATTGCAAGCTGGTTACGATATGATCGAGCGATTACAGGCACTGAAGCATGAATTCAAGGAACGTGGCTGGCCGGAAATTAATATCGGCGTGGGTATTAATACCGGTGAAATGAGTGTCGGCAATATGGGATCGGAATTTCGTATGGCCTATACCGTACTAGGTGATACTGTTAATTTGGGTTCAAGACTGGAAGGACTAACTAAAAATTACGGTGTTGATATTATTGTTAGTGAGTCGACAAAAGACGCCGTGCCTGAATATATTTATATGAAACTTGATCGAGTTAAGGTAAAAGGAAAAAACGAGCCTGTAACGATTTATGAACCAGTAGCACTAATAGATGAAATTTCCCCTGATGAAGAAATTGAAATAGATGAATACGATAAAGCGCTTAATTTTTATTATAGTCAGGATTGGGGCAGGGCTAAAAGTAAGTTTAATCTTTTGAAGGAATCTTATTCAGAAAGAAAAATCTATGATATCTATCTTGAGCGAATAGAGAATTATATCAATACGCCTCCGCCAGAAAAGTGGGACGGTGTGTTTACTCACACTACGAAATAGGGGACTGAATCCAGGGGGCAGGATTTAGGTACTGCTCTGTTTATACTCAATTCCCTAAAAACTATCCTAGGCTGCAGTAAACTCCATCTTGATACCCGCTAGCTCAATCAGATCACTGCCCTTTAATTGATACGCTTTTGCACCTATTTCTTCACCATTTACAACAGGAAAACTGCTGCCTTCAATATGTGTGAGAAAATAACCTTGGGGTCGACGAGAAATAACCGCAACCTGAGTTCCTGGTTTACCTAAGGTGATTAATGCCTTGGTTAATTCCAATTCTTTGCCTGCTATTGGTCCATTTAAGACCGTTAAACGACCGAGAGGCATTCCACCTCCGGCAGGTGCAGCAGTAGCAGGCGCCGCAGATTCAACCGCTTTATCAGCAGCTTGTGCCGCAGCAACGGCAGCACTAGCTGAACCAGGCTTGATGATCATGGTTTTTTCAAAATCATCATCATCCGCAGTTGCGTGTTCATTGACGTATTTCAGTTCATGCTTACCAATAGCAATCACGTCACCATCTTTAAGTGCATGTTTTTTAACAAGCTTACCGTTTACGTAGCTGCCGTTCGTGCTACCAAGATCTTCCAGGAAAGAATCGTCGAGTATTGTTATAACCAGCGCGTGTTTACCACTAACCGCCAGGTTATCGATTGGAATGTCATTGTCAGGTTTACGCCCAATGGTCAATCGCTCTTGAGTGAGTTCATATTCACCTTGAACAACACCATTCATGCTTAGAACTAACTTAGCCATAGCTAATTGCTATCCCCGTATTTCTTATTTATTAAAACGTTTTTTAATTTTTTGTAAAAAACCTTTGGGTGAAGAAAAATCTTCCCGGATACGCACCAAAATGATCGAGATGTTATCCTTGCCCCCTCTTTTGTTCGCAAATTCCACTAATTTATCTGCGGTTTGTGCAAGATTAGCACTATATTTACTTAGGGTTAAGTGAATTTCTTCATCTTTTACCATATCATTCAATCCATCCGAGCAGAGAAGGTAAATATCGTCTGGTAAAACGCTTTCTTCGACCAAATCGACATCAACATTTGCATCTATTCCCATGGCTCGTGTCACCAGATTTTTAGGTGTGTTGGCATGTGCTTCTTCCGGTGTATATAAACCCCGGTCTATAAGCTCCTGAATTAAAGAGTGATCCTTGGTGACTTGTTGTAACTCATTGTTTCTTAAGCGATATAAGCGTGAATCGCCGACATGGGCAATGGACAAGATATTGTCATGAAAGAGTCCAACAACAATGGTTGTACCCATGCCCTGACATTGTGGATCGGCCTTGGCGGTATTGTAAATGACTGAATTTGCTTGAACTACCATCTCACGAACGACCAGAGACTCATTGCAGAAACCAGTAGCTTCATCAATTTGTCCTTTTTTTGCTTTATTTAGTCCATTAGTGATGCCATACAAAATATTGGTAACAGCAAGTGCACTGGCGACTTCTCCAGCTTTGTAGCCACCCATTCCGTCCGCTAGAATGACCAAGCCCTGTCTCCCATCAGTAATCGTGCTGTCTTCATTGTGTGGCCGCTTCCGACCAACATCAGACTGATTTACGATTTCAAGTTTAGCTGAGAGATCCATTATTTATTTTTTTGTATAATTTTCAAGCAATTACGTAAATCTTTTACTAATTCCGCACCTGTTTGATAACGATCTTCAGGTGTTTTTTCTAGCACCTTATTTATCATCGTACTTATCTCTGATGAAATTGGCATTAACTCTTTGCGTAAGGCTATTATTTCAGGATGTGGTTCATTTGCAATGCAAAACATTAATGAGGCCATTGAATCACCTTTAAATGGCAATTCTCCGGTTAATAATTGAAATAACATGACGCCAAGCGAGAATATATCTGAGCGGCCATCAATATGTTTTCCCACGAGCTGTTCTGGTGACATATAAGAAGGTGTGCCTAACACCATCCCTGTTTTTGTTTTACTTGAATCTGTAATTCGCGCTATACCAAAATCAGTTAGCTTAACCGTCGATTCTTTGGGAATTAACATAATATTGGCAGGTTTAATATCACGATGTACGACTTTTTGTTGGTGCGCATAACTTAATGCTTCGGCTGAAAGAATAACCAGTTGAATAACGGTTTTAATCGGAAGCAGTTTACCCTGTTTCGTATAACGCATGAGATCATGTCCATCGAGAAATTCCATGGCGATGTAGGCCAGATCATGTTCATCACCGACATCAAAAATGGTGACAATATTAGGGTGGGTTAAGCGTCCGGCAGTTTCGGCTTCGCGAAAAAAACGTTCCTTGGCCTCATTTAGCTCATCTCCTTCAAATTCTTGTGACAAGGCCATTGTTTTTATTGCAACGACGCGATTGATTTTTGGATCCTTGCCCTGATAAACAATGCCCATCGCACCTTTACCTAATTCTTTTTCAATCTGAAAACGGCCTAGCATGGGTTTTTCTACAGAGCCATCTTCTAGAATACTGACACCCGCTGTTCCACCGGAAGCACCAAACATAACGGTATCCTGCATAGCATTACTGCGTTTTATTCGATCAGCTACGTCCTTAAATTTAGCATCGTGTTTAGTCATGTATTCATAGATAGAAGATGCTTTATTAAATTGACGTTTGCGTTCGAAGTCGAGTGCCAGGTTATAAAGTGGTTCCATAATAGAGTCGTCGAGTGGACATTGGCGAAACTTATCCAACGCCATATCCAATTGCCCTTGTTGCTGGTAAGACAAGCCCAATGTTCGATTACTATCAGCCGATGCTTGATCTGATTGAATCTTGCCTTTTTCTGTTACCAGGTAACGTTTGGATATCAGCAGTATGTAGCCGGCAATAAGTAATGTCGTCGGTAACATAAACTGTAACCAGAGACCGGAATACAACAAAAACTGACTACTACCGATTAACAAAACAAAACAAACAAAACTGATCGTTGCAGCTAAGTTTGCAGATAGGCGTGGTAGTAATAACATCAGGTAGAGTGCAATCAGGATAAAAACAGAAATTTCAACTGGCCAGGCCCAGCCGGGTATTTCAATAAAGTCCTGATTCAAAATACTGGCAACAATATTTGCTAAAACTAATACCGGTGGCATAGCTTCAGCAATCGGTGTAACAACCGAAGTGCCAACACCAAAAGCACTTGCGCCGATTAATACAATCTTGTCTTTGTAAATGCTTGCATCTATAACGCCGGAATAAACATCGTAAAATGAATCCATAGAAAAAGAAGAGTTACCTTGTGCATCCTGATAGAAGAAAGGATAAATGCGACCAATATCATCTAAAGTGATCGAAAGGTTACCGAGATTAAATTGTTTGTTTTCTGAAATTTTTAGATCCTGACTGCTAAGGTTCAGACTAGCGGCAGCAATCATTGCCGCAAGTGAAGGTATAATTTGTCCGTAGTGATCGACGGCCAACAGATCTGAACGAATACCGCCATCATTATCCAGCCACATATTCAGATGGCCTATGGCATGTGTTGTTTCGCCAAGAATATTGATTGGTGGTGTAGCACTGATGGTTGGATAAATATAGACACCACTGTCTATGTCTGCATTAAATCCCATAGCATTACGAGAAACATATTCAGGCAAAGGTTCATCGGGTTTGCCAAGTGGCGTCCCTAGTTGAAACTGCATACCCATAACTACGTTGCCAGCGTGTTGCATGGCGTTGGCAAGCTTGCCGTCTGAATCCAGTTCGGATTGGCCTTGTTTCAATATATTTATAGCCTCACTCAATTCGGGATCAGATTTAGACTCAAGATTATTAATTGCGTCGTTAAAGTATTTATCACCCAGATGGGTCTGAGGTTCTGATAAAAGAATACTGTTACCAATGACACTTACGCCACCTTGCGCGAGCTTTTCAATCATCTCTGCTTGAAGAGAACGTGGCCAGGGCCAACGTCCCAGGTTCTCTATGCTTTTATCATCAATAGCAATGACGGCGATATTTTGTTGTGACTCACGAGCAAGCAGGTTCATTGCAAAGTCATAATTTGCAAATTCCAGTTTTTCAATGAATTGACTGTTGGCAAGGAATAAGAAAACAAGGGTTATAAATAACCCTGCAAACCAGTCTTTTTTCCAGAAAGTTCCCATATATTCCCAGTTATTATTTTTATTTAGAATGCAATATAAATTAAAAGAATGGTTTTATTATACGCATCAACGAAATGGAAAACGATTAGTTATAGTCTATATTTTGGTCTCCAAATCATTTTTCTTTTCAAAACCAGAGAGAATAATTTCAACCTGTGTTCCATGCTCATCACTAGAAATATCCAGTTTTGCATTAATGCCTTCCGCACGTTTTTTCATATTTTTAAGTCCACGGCTTGTTCGGTCACTTTGATCGCACCAACTTCCATCATCACGAATATGTATTAAAATTTCATGAATACCATCTTCATGATTATTTGATTTAGTTGCAACATAAAGATTTTTTGCACGACTATGTTTTAATACGTTTGATATAGCTTCTTGCAAAATTCGCATTAAATGGAGTGCTTTACGTGGGCCAAAATCTTCCAATATAGGTAAAGGTTTTACTTGCCAGTGAAGTTTTATACCATGTCCATCTAATCTTGGTTGTAAGCGAGAACGTAACATACCAAGCAGCGTTGGTAGATCTTCGCTCGCTGTATCTAATGAATCAATTACAAGTCGTAAATCTGTTAAGCTCTGTGCTAACGCATCGCGCATATCTGATTGTGAAATACGGCCAGTATCAATCTCAGCTAACATTGCCACAAGTTGACCACCAACACCATCATGCACATCCTGCATAATTCTATCGCGTTCTTCAGACAGTAGTTTTTCCTGTTCCATTTTTTTTAAGCGTTCATAGTTTTCCGTTAGTTCAATTTCCTTATTTTTAATTCTTTGTTCAAGTTGAAGGTTTAGTGATTCAGATTCTCTAAGTACATTTATGAATCTTGACAATAAAAACCAGATTAAAACTAACATTGTGGGTAGACCACTGTATTGGATTAATAGACCTCGGGTTCGATCAATAAGTCCTGAAATAACTAAAAAATCATTTAAGCCAAACGTAAAAATGATGGTTCCTGCAATTAGTAATAATTTAATTTCAATTATCGGTTTTTTACCATGTGCATATAAAAGGAAAAGCATCGTATAAGTTCCAATTGGTAATAATGAAAGATCCCATACCAAATAAGCATATTTATGAACCCATTCTTGTGAAAAGATAAATAAAGGTAATGCACCTAATAATCCATAAATCATTAAAGCTTTTTCTCGCTTTGGATAAACTTTACCAACATAACGATGGTTAAAAATAATTAACGCAATAACCATCCATCCTAACAAAGTAAAATATAAACCGTCCCACAGTGTTACTGATATTCCATGCGGTGGATCGATAAAATGAGGAATGTTATGTAAGGTCCAAAAGAAGGTGCAAGCGGTAAACCACCCATACATTGAATCTTGTCTACGTAATATCCAGAGTACTCCCATGAATAAACTTAAAAACAGCATGCCAAAAGTAATAATAGCAACAAGGGTAAAGCGATAATGATAGCGCCACTCCCAGGCAGATTTCATAGCTTGTGTCGGACCAAAATAAATATCACCGAGTAAACCATTTGCAGATGGCGAGCTGTGTAAATATATTTCTATCAGATGCTCGCCAGAGTTGAGACTACTTTCAGGTAGACTGACAAATAATGGTCTACTCCAGATACGACCACTTACAACATGTTCTGGATAATTGCTTTTGACAGGAGTTTGATCAACCCAGACATCAGCAATCTGTTGAACATGCGTAATAAACAGTGCTAATGGTTGATCAATTGATTCTTCTATCGTTACTGGAATTTGATACCAACCAGATTCAATAGCAGTATCAACTCCTCGCCAATCATGAGGTAGTTGAATTAATTTTTTATTATTTGTTGGCTGATCGTTATCAGTAATGAAATAAACATTATCAAGTTTAAAGGATGAATCAGGATCAGGTAGCCAGGATGGTGAGAAAAAGACGATTAGTAAAAAAAACACACCAAAAACGAATATCCATCTTGGTGTATTTCTAATAACAGAATATGTTTCTCTTAATACCTTCATCTTTTATAAGAGCTTTGCATGGATAGATATTTTGTTTTCATACGAGGCAAGAATGCGCGGAGAAGCGGAGTTTATATTACATAAATGAGTATTCGAGCACATTATTACCAACAGTAGGCGCTTTAGGCGACAAAGTTATGGGAGCAAAATAGCATTCGTGAAAAGCCCTTATGTGTCGGATTTGATAATACCTTGCTGCACTCCCTTCATAACAGCTTCAGCTCGTGTCTTGACTGCTAGCTTGCGATAAATATTTCGAATATGCGTATTGACTGTATGACGTGAGATTTCATTTTGATCAGCAATCTCCTGCGCATTATATCCATGACTGACAAAGTTTAGAATTTCCTGTTCTCGTTTAGTAATTTTTTCTGTCGCTTGGTCATCTGATTCTTCAACAATAGGTTCATCATTACTTCGAAACCGTTTTAATAAATGTTGTGCAATTGCAGGACTGATTGGTGCACCACCATTCATTAATTGAAAGATGGCATTGGCAATTTGATCAGCGCCGCCATCTTTTAATAAATAGCCACCTGCACCTGCTTCAATAGCACGAATAACATGTCTTTCATCACCAAATACCGAAATTACCATCGCTTCAGTATTCATATCATTTGTTTTAATCTGGTGAATCAAGTCCACTCCATCACCATCAGGTAAATCCAAATCAGTAAGTAAAATATCAGGTGATAATTTGTGTAAGAGAGCACATGCCGTTGCATAGTCACCGGCATCACCCAGTAATTCCAGTTGTGGATGGCCAGTGATAACTCGAGAAAAACGTTCACGTGTGGACGAATCATCCTCAACAATTAGGACAGTGGCTATTTTTTCCATTATTTCCGGTTGTTCTTTTATGGTGGATAGATTCATATGGAAAACTATCCTGCCATTTAAATTAGCCTACGAATATACCTAATTCTCAGTATATGAAACAGTAAATCTACCTAATACTGGTGATTGGAATTAATACTTAAGCCCCACAAAATAGACACATTACTGCGAAATAAAGTTACGGGGTTGGGGGTCCTTTTGTTAACAGCGTTATATAGGGCTAAAATTCGTATGCTTATGATATTTAACATGTTATTGTTTTTCTCAATAATAAAAGTCAAATCATTGGCGACAAAAACAACGGTAAAACAATGGCTTGCATCAGGCTCAGTAGATTCATGTGTTGCGCAATCACACTATATGGTTTTATTGCCATGAGTCCTCTATTGTCTGCTGAAGAGATTCCCACGGTCAGTTTTTCTGTGACCGAATTTTCTATTTTAGGTGAAAACCCTATTTCAGAGGAAGAAACTAATCAAACCTTATCTTCCTTCCTAGGCGAGCATCAAGGTCTTGACGGGTTATTAGAAGCGGCAGCTGAACTTGAAGCTGCGATTTTGAATGCCGGTTATTCATTTAATCGCGTCGTTCTACCACCGCAGACTTTACAAGCTGGAGTTGTTCAATTGAAAATCACGCAAATTAAATTGGCCAATATTGAAATAGAAGGAAATCATTTTTTTTCAAATGAAAATATTATTCATTCAATCCCCGGTTTAGTTCCGGATACGGTTCCCGATACCAGACAACTGGCAAGGCAATTAATCGTTGCAAATAATCATCCATCTAAAAGCGTCACGATCAGAATGAAACAAAGTAAAAAACCAGAAAGTGTCGATGCTGTGCTGAATGTACAAGATCAACGACCCTGGCAAATATTTAGTGTTTTAAACAACATCGGCACATCGAAGACAGGTCGTTTAAGGTTTTCTGCAGGAGGACAACATAACAATCTATTAGGTTTCGATGACAGCCTTACTGCAAGCTATACCACCTCACCTGGCAATACCTCTGATGTAAAACAATGGGGTTTAAATTATCGGATACCCGTTTATAAATATTCCGGAGAGTTTAACTTCTTTTATTCTCGTTCAGATGTGGATAGCGGAACAGTACAAAGTGTTTTTGATGTGAGTGGTGCAGGTAAATTTCTTGGTGGTAGTTATACGCATACATTTCTCAATCGAAAAAATTATCGTCATCGGATGAGTGTCGGCGTTGATGATAAATTTTTTCAAAACAATGTGGCATTTCTAGGAGCACCAATCGGTATTGATGTTAGAAGCCGTCCATTGATGCTTTCTTATTTTGGTGAATACCAGATGGAAAAGTCACAAATCCGATTCAATATCAGCCATGTTCGTAATTTAAATGGCGGTAATTTAAATAGTAGTACAACTTATGCTGCTTCTCGAGCAGGTGCTCAACAAGATTGGGATGTTGTTCGTTACAATGCTACCTATAACAGAGCATTATCTAAAAATTGGTTATTAAAATTTTCCTGGAATGGACAATGGAGTAATGAGCCTTTAATCAGTGGTGAACAATTTGGTATTGGTGGTGTAAATTCAGTACGAGGTTTTGAAGAGCGTGCTGTTACTGGTGATAGAGGCGATCAGGCAACAGTCGAATTTTCAAGACCAATCTTAAATAACAATACACAAGTAAGACTATTCACAGATATAGGCCATATTAAAGTTATATCACCTGCAGCGGGTCAAGTTGCCAGTCAAACATTAGCCAGTATTGGCGCTGGAATAAGCTGGCGCTGGAAAGACAAGCTGAGTTTCTCGCTAGATTATGCACATGAATTAAATGATGGCCGCACAATAGATATTGGTGGCACAAAAACACATGCCAGTATTTTCTTTCGGTTTTAAATAAAATGAATCAGCAAACACACACATCATTTTTTTTACATTTAGCATTTTTGTTTGTGTGTTTACCAACAATAGTTAAAGCGAATGTAAATCAGGAAGAAATTGGCGAAGTTGTTTTTGCAAGAGGCGCAGTATCTGCTCAATCTCAAATTGGTGAAGTTCGTGTACTAGGAAAAGAAGCACCTATTTTTCAAGGTGATGTGATAACAACGGGACCAAAAAGTTTTAGTGTCATAAAAATGATGGATGATAGCCGAATATCAGTTAGACCCGACACGGTGTTTTCATTTGAAAATTATTCGATGAAAGAAAATGATGAAAGTGCAGTAATGCAATTATTCAAAGGTGGCTTAAGAGCAATCTCCGGGCTAATTAGTCAACGTAATCCAGAAGCCTTTAAATTGAATACCGCTGTAGCAACCATTGGCATACGCGGAACAGATTTCGATGCAAGACTATGTGAAATCGATTGTGCAATTGATGATAAAAAATATAAAAAGAAAGACGCGACTGTTGCAAAAGTCGTATTCCTAAGAGGCAATGTAAGTGCCGTCAATATAAACAATGAACAACGAGAGCTTGAATTAAATTCATCTGTTTATGAAGGCGAAACATTAATAACAGGTAAAAAATCTTATGCTGTCATCGCGTTTAACGATGAAAGTAAAATGACTTTAAAAGCGGAAACAGAATTAAAAATAGAAAGACACCGTTATATCTCGCCCGAATCGGATAAGAATGATGCCGTTTATAAATTAATCAAAGGTGGTATGCGCGCCTTAACTGGTTTGATAGGTAAAAACAATAAAGAGGCCTATAAAGTTAAAACAGCAACAGCAACGATCGGTATTCGTGGAACTGGCTATGACTTGATCTGGTTAGGTGCATGTACCGGTGGCGCCAGCAGTTGTGGTCTAACGGGTTCAGTCTGGTTAGGAGCTATCTATGCAAAGAATGATGCTGGTGAATTCGAATTATTGGAAAATCAATCATTCATAATTCGATTAACTGATACACCCGCTACAATTATAAATACACCACCGGTGTTTGATAGTCCGCGACCAGATAAAGTGGATGTTAACTTTGACGAACTGTTTGGAGACGAAGCCGAAGATGTTCCATCAGGATTGTACGCCAATACCCGTGAAGGCATTGTTTATATGGAACGCGATGGCGAGATTATTGAGATGCGACCGGGCGAAGGCGGCTTTGTCTCAACTGATGGCAGTATCATTGTTAAATTGGAACGACCACGAAACTTCCAAACGAATGATCCGTATTTACAAACGATCAATGAAGAGTTTGAAACGCTTTATGAGTTACTCGATGACAGTGTTATCGAACAAAATGAATTTGAGTGCATTGTGCAATGATAAAATATATTTTCGCTAACCAGACGTATGTAATTCTTCACGAATTATTTTGCGTAATGTTTTTTCAAGAGGTTGTTTATTTTGCGAAATAGATTCTCTAAGCGCATCATTAATCAAGGTCTGGTAGTTACCACCACCGGCTTTATGAACTATTTTTTTAAAGTGATCAATGATGTCTGAATCTAATCGAATAGTTATGCGTACTTTATTCGGATCTGGTTTAACTACAGGTCCGCGTTTACCTTTACTGAAATCATCTTTCATAGTCTGTTTTTTCATAATATTGTTTCGTTTCATGTTTTGTTGCTTTTCGTGCCGATATAATACGAATACAAGAATCATCAAGTTCTGCATGGATAACCAAAAGAAGTTTCAATTTTGCTCCTATACCAAGAGTTTTGAATCTCTGTTCAGCATGGTTAGGGTCTTCTATCGTCAAAGCCATGTCATCTTCCAAAGCAAATACAGCATCCGCAAAATCAACACCATGCTTGCGAAGATTTTGGACTGCCTTGTCCTTGTCCCATTCATATTCCATATACATCCAAGTATATGCACAAACTGTGCACAAATAAAGGTACGGAAGATATGAAACGGATAAATAAAGCTATTTTCTGTGGATTAATTTTAGGTTTAGCTTGTGGTCAAACTGCTTATGCGAATCCGACAGGTGCAACTTATGATCCAAGTCAGGTCAGTATGGCTACACCTACTCCAAATACATTAGAGATTACTAATACCAATGGTGCGATTATTAATTGGCAACAGTTTTCTATTCAACAAAATGAAATTACTCGCTTCATTCAGTCAGGTGCGAATAGCGCTGTATTAAATCGTGTGACTGGTGGCAACCCCTCCTCTATTCTCGGGCAACTACTTTCTAATGGCCGTGTCTTTTTGATCAATCCGAATGGCATCGTCTTTGGTCCGAACTCAGTGATTGATACTGCAGGATTGATTGCCTCAACCCTGGACATGACCGATGAAGATTTTATCAATCAAAATCTTAAGTTTCAGGGAGACAATGCAGCCGATATAAGTAACAAGGGTTATATAAAAGCCGGTGCTAATGGTGATGTCTTTTTAATTGCGCCGAATATAGAAAACAGCGGCATCATCGAAACTAACGGTGGTGAAATTATTTTAGCGGCAGGTGAGAGCGTCACCATTGCCAGTTTGGATTCTGATCACATTGTATTTGATGTACAAGCACCGGAAAACGAAGTGGTTAATCTCGGTGAGATGATCACAAATGGTGGTGCAGCCAAGATGTTTGCCGGCACCATTAAACACAATGGTTCCATTAATGCGAACAGTATCAGTGTTGATGCAAACGGCAACGTACAACTTTTTGCTAAGGCCGACATTGAAATCACCAACGACGCAACGATTACTGCAAATGGGTCAAGCGGTGGCGAAATAAAAATAAAAAGCGACACGGGTACCGTTTGGAGCGCAGGTACGATTGAAGCCAAAGCCGAGGGTAAAGGAGGTAGTGTCCAATTACTCGGTGAGCGAGTTGCCTTACTAGATGATGCCAGTATTGATGTATCCGGTGAAACTGGTGGTGGTGAAGTATTAATTGGTGGTGATTATCAAGGCAAAAATGACGAAGTTAAAAATGCCAAGCAAACCTATGTTGGTGAAGATACAACAATAACAGCGGATGCGATTACAAGTGGTGATGGTGGTAAAGTTATCGTTTGGGCAGATGAAACTGCACAAATACACGGCGATATCTCAGCCAAAGGTGGAAGTGAATCAGGTAATGGCGGTTTTGTTGAAACCTCAGCAAAAGAAAATCTTCAGATAACTAAAACACCTGATGTAACTGCACCAAATGGTCAGGGTGGTGAATGGCTTATCGATCCGAATAATATTGATATTGTGGCAGGTGGTGGTAACACAAATATCAATGCCGTTGATCCTTTTGTATCAACAGCGGATGGTGCACAACTTGGTGTTGATCTCATTGAGGCAGCATTGAGTGGTGGTGTCAGTGTCAGTGTCACCACCGCTGCAGGTGGTGCTGAGCTTGGTAATATAAACCTGAATACTATATTAGAACTGGATGATACGGGTGGTCCAGCAACCAACACACTAACCCTGAGTGCCCACAACGATATTAATATTAATAGTGCCATTGTTGATACCACACCAGGTGGGCAAACACTTAATCTCACATTAATCGCAGATAGCGATTCATCAATTGGTGGTGTTATTAATATCAACGCTGATATCGATACTAATGGTGGATTGATTGATGCACAAAGCGCGGGTGCGGGTGTAATTTCGTTTAATGCGGCCTCATCCACAATTAATAGTAATCTTAATGCAACAACATTAAACATAGACGGTACAGACAACGTCAGTTTTAATGGCACCACCAGTACCAATACACTTTCTCTCACGGGCAGCGGGACATTAAATGGCACGGGTAACGTGATAGTAACGGGAGATGGAACATCGGCAACGGATTTCACATGGAGCGGTTCCAGTACGGTATCGGGTGTTGCATCCAGTGGCGTTTTTCTCACTACGGGGTCTAGTGTTGATACCAACACAACCACGGGAGTGACAACCAGTCTGGATACCAGCACTAATAATTTGATTCTTGACGGAAGCAGCTGGACCAATAATGGCACTCTCACATGGTCCCTGATCTCTGGCGACAGTAGTTGGCGCGTGATCAATGCTTCGACGGTTAACAACGCTGGGGTTTTCAATATCACTACGGGTTCAGGTGCGAATGTCAGTCAAACCGGGGGAACGGTGGGAACAATTAACAACTCGGGTATCCTTAATTACAGTTCCAGCGGATCCACCACCGACCGATTGGATATTCATAGCAATTTTAACAATACGGGAACGTTAAATGTGAATGCGGGTTTTTTACAGATTGGTTCATCCGACTCTTCAGCTAGCGGAATCAGTTCTGGAAGCTTTGTTGTGGCCAGCGGAGCTATATTGGAGTTCCAGAACGATGTGCAAACAATATCTGGAACCTTCAGTGGAACAGGTTCCGTACGAATAGCATCTGGCACCCTAAACCTTAATGCAGATAACACCATCGCTGATTTGACCATGAGTGGAGGAACGTTACAGGGAACCGGGGATGTAACGGTAACAACCGCGATGTCGTGGAGTGGTGGGACGTTTGGCGGCACGGGAACGCTGACCACGAACTCTGGCGTTACAACAACGATGGACGGAACTGCCGCTACCACTTTGGATCGTGACTGGACGAACAACGGCACGATCGATTGGACGACTACTTCGAGTCAAGATTTTACCATCAACAACACGTTGACCAATACCTCTACCGGCAACTTCAATTTGCAGAATACGGCTTCTGCCGCAGACATTGTCGGGAGCGGAACTATAGATAATGCCGGTACGGTGACGGTGAATTTTACGGGTGGCGCCGATACTGATATTTTTCCGACCTTCAACAACACAGGCACGGTGACGGTCACTCAGGGCAATCTGGGAATCTTTGGAACAGGAACGGACACGGGAAGCTATACCGTAGCCAGCGGCGAAATCCTGACGTTTTCAAATTTCGTGACACGTGACCTGCAGGCGGGTTCGAGCATCACCGGCGCAGGGACGGTGTCCCTTGGCACGGGCACCCGCACCTTTGCCGGTACCTATAATATAACGGGGGTAACAAATCTCAATAATGGCTCGAATAACTTTAATACGACAGCTTCAACAAATACGTTGATTCACACTGCTGGTATTTTAGGTGGCAGCGGCAGTTTAACGGTTAACAACACCTGGACACCGACATCGGGTGTGACGATAGATGGTAATCTGATAACGCCGAATACACCAGTCAGCTTTGGTACATTTACTATTAAAGGATCAGGTGCAATTACTTTGGGTGGTTCATTAACATTGAATAGTGGCACAACTGATATTGATCCAACATTGAATGTCACTGGTTTAACCACGATGAATAGCGGATCAACTTTAGACGGTACCAACACCTTATTTGCGAATGGTGGATTCAATGTTGCTGGATTTGGCGGTACATTAACCTGGGTTATCAATCGAGCTGTACAAATAGCTGGAGGCACCTGGAATCCAAGTGCTGCAGGCAACCCAGCAACTAAACTGTTATCCGGTACAGGGTCAATTACTAATACGGGGACCTTAAATGCAACGGCAGGTTCCGGTTTTTCAACGTTTAATAATCGTTTACGCGTAGCAGTACCGTTTACAAATAACGGTATTGTTAATAAAAACACCAGTACTGATCGCGTTGACTTTGAGAATACATTTAATAATAACGGTACTATCAATACTAATGATTCTGCAAAAGAACTTCTATTGAGTGGTGGTGGTACGCATACTGGTACATTTAGTGGTAGTGGTTTTCTCGATCTCGCTGGCGGTCATACCTTTAATACAGGTACAGTTTTTAATGGTTCGGGCAATGTTGAATTCTCTGGTGGTACCAATACGTTTAATGCGGGTACTTACAATATTACTGGTCAGACTCTTCTAACCGGCGGTACAACAACATTCGATGCTTCATTGAATTCGTCCTCATTATCTATTGGAAGTGGTACATTGGATGGCACAGGTAACTTCAACATATCAGGATCAACCATATTAAATAATGCTGGGACTATTGGCGGCACAGGTATCTTGTTTGCGAATGGTGGGTTTAATGTTTCTGGTTTTGGTGGTGGTTTAACCTGGTTCGTCAATCGCGATGTGCAAATGGCGGGGGGTAGTTGGAATCCTTCACATTCCGGTAACCCGGCAACGAAGCTCTTGTCTGGTTCCGGGTCAATCACGAATACGGGTACCTTGAATGTAACAGCGGGGTCGGGATTTTCAACCTTTAATAACCGTTTACGCGTTGCAGTAGCGTTTACCAATAATGGTATTGTGAACAAAAATACCAGTAATGATCAGGTTGATTTTGAAAGTACATTTAACAATAACGGTACGGTTAATGCCAATGATGCTGCCAAGCCATTGCGCCTTACAGGTGGCGGCACACATACTGGCACGTTCAACAATACTGCAGCGCTCGTATTTGATGGTGGCATACATAATCTTGATGACGGTGCGTTACTAACGGGTGGCGGAACCTATTTTTATACGGCTGGAAATTTAAATGCGATTGGTACGGGTGCTGGAGCAACACTTGATACCGGAGCGACGTTAACTGTTAACGGTGGTCGTACCTTGGGTGGTGCCGGGAAACTTTCAAATAACGGTACACTTGTTTTTAATAGCGGTAGTCTGAGTGCCGATTTAATTAATAACAATATGGTTCAATTTACTGGCGGTACTAATAATATCAATTCAGGTTCTGATGTCAGTGGAGGAGGTGATATCGCATTTACCGGTGGGACGACTACTTTTGCTGCAGGTTCAACTTACACCATCAGTGGCGATACTGGTATCAATGGTGGTGATGCGGTTTTTAATATTAATGCTATTACTAATTCCTTAACTCATGCAGCCGGGTCGTTTGGAGGTGGTAGTAGTGGCGATATCACAACATCAACCTGGATGCCAACCAGTGGTGTCACACTGAATGATATTGACCTGATACTTGCTGCAAATGGCACAAACACACTTACGGGTATTACTGTTAACTCTGCGGGTACGGCTACGGTCACTAATCAGGGTTCGTTAACCGTAAACGGTAGTACCATTGCTTCGAACTTTACTAATACCGGTACATTTAATGTTAGCGGATCTTTAAATAATCTATCAGGTACCGCGACACAGTCTGCTGGTAGTTTTATATTAGGTGCGGGGTCAGATATCACAACTGCAAACTTGAACGTGGTTGGTGGAACATTAACAGGTACAGGTACACTTAATGGTAGTGTTAATAACTCGGGCGGCACACTCGCTGCGGGTAGTTCGCCAGGTACGTTAATTATTGGTGGTAATTATATTCAAGGTGCCGGTGGAACCTTCCTTGCTGAACTCGCTGGTACAGCTGTCGCTGGAACGGATTACGATTTATTATCTGTCGGCGGCACAGCTTCATTAGCAGGAACCTTAGATATTCAGTTGTTTGGTGGATTTAACGGTAATGTCGGCGATCAATTCGACATCATTCAATCTACAGGCGCAGTAAGTGGTGACTTTACGACTGTGACTGTGCCTACTACACATACGTTTACCAATACACCACTTGCTAATTCTTATCAGATTGAGATAGCAACAGTTTCATCTGGCACTACAACTGTTAATGCTACGGATGATATTGTTGTACTGGATGATTTTCAGGATCAACTGACGGTGATCTTTGTTGATCCAGATTCAAATGAAGAAGACGAAGAGAAAAAAGATCTCGCGTGTCGATAGTTATTAACAATTTTCTTTTATGTATTTTTCGCGTTTATCTTCTTCGGCTTTGCGTTCTTTATCGGTATAAATTTTAGGGTTATTAGGATCGTCCGTTTCCTCGAATAAATGAGTAGAGTCTTTCATTTTTTTTAATTTCTTTTTCATGTCAGAGCACTCTTTTTCTTGTTTCTCTTTTTTCTCCTTCTCTTCATTTTGTGACGTAATTTTTTCGTCTCGTTCTTCCTGTATTACATTAAGTAATTTTTGCTGTCTTTCATAGCGCTCCTGATAATACTTATCTTGCTTAGGTGGGTTTTTAATTTTTATTTTATCGGCATCGTTCGTTGTCGGCTTATCGCCATAGATTACCTTTCCATTTTCGTCGATCCATTTATAAACTTCAGAATAGGCAGTACTTACTTGGAGAAGCAGTAAGGTAATAAATAATAGTGTTTTATACATAGTTCCTTTCTAGGCATAAATAATTGAATCAGGCTACTTTTTTTACGATATCCTTTTTTGTTAGAGTAGACTCTATCGCTGTCTTGAGTTCGGTGCAAACTAATTTAAATGATTGTAGTTCGCTAGTTGCTAATTTCTTGTTAGATTCTCCATGGTCGACGTAAAAACACCCGGTTACTCTATTGTTTATGTAAAATGAATTTACAATGATAGTTGCTGATGATTTCATTGGTCGTAATGCACTGGGAAGCATTTCTATGAATTTATGCTGGTTTTTTGAATTAATACAGAGTGTTTGTTCTTTTTTTAATAATTGACGAAAAAGTTTATTTAATTCAATCGAGATCTTTAATTGTTTAAGATTTGGAAGATTATTATCCAGTGATTGAAATTTTACATTCAGGCATTTTTCATTTGTATCAAACGACATAAAGAGTACACGCGAGAATCCTATACCTTCTTTCATGGCTTTTATCGAAATTTCTATAAGTTCGCGTGCTGATTTAGCTGGATTATTCGAACGGAGTAATTTCATGCAATCTGGAAAAATTGTATTTTCGGGCGCTTCAATTTCTTTCGGCTCCTTTTTAATGGATGACGGATAGCTCATCATCATCAGTAATAGAGGTTGATAAGGCAGATACTGTTGACTATGTCGAATGGTATTAATAATAACCCGATTTATTTCTCCCGCTGTCTGGTTTGCCGGAATACGAATATATTCTGCGATACGGTCGATCAACTCTTCAGGGTAGTGAATTGATGAATGAGTAACTATTTGATGCATCAGTTCTGTTGTAAGTAGTATCCCGGTTATTTTGGGATTATGGTGTTTGCCGGAATAGCTTTCACAAATTAATTCAGGTAGTTTCCAGTTTTTAGCCAGGGACTCTGATATTTCATCCAGACTGTTACCAAGCAATTCTTTTTCCTTACTTATATAATTTTCACTCTCTGAAAAATATAATTCTTCCACTTGTCTGGCCTTTTCAGAATCAACCAGATACAACATGAAGCTTAAAAAGCTATGATTTAAACCTGCGGTAAAGAGTTCATTGTTTTCAGATTCCTTTCTCAAAATAGACCACTGTTTCGCCATGCAGGCAATTTGATGTTGATAAGCATAGATGTGCAGTATTTTTGTTACGATTTTCTTATCCAGCACTTTTTCTAACTGTGGTAAGTCCGTCAGCATCTTAGTCACAATGGGTATACTTATGAGAGAGATCGCATGAGAGAGAGTGGTGATTTCTTTTTTACTGGCACGGCCGGCATGGCGTAATAGTGACATCGAAAAACCCGGGTCTTGCATAGCAATATCAGTCAAGACATTAAACGTAATGTCTTGTTCGTTTTCTTGTAGTTCATAAAGTCTGTGTTTGCTCTGATACAAAACAGGTATTTCGCAATCGCTGAAGGCTTTTATCCAATGTGACAATGTATTAGCCATATCAATTTCACTTTGTTAGTCAGGAATAACCAGAGACTAGCGAGATTGTGTTTCAGTCCAGCATGCGCCTCTGTCTTAAAGGTTATCGGGAGAAAATGGGTAAATCTTGAGTAACTTGGTAGAAAATAAGAGGGCAGAAGGAATCTGCCCCCTGGAATAATCGTGTTAGCGTTCGAGGTGCTCTAGTTTACCGCTCTTGTCTTTCCACTCATCTGCATCTTCAGGCGCCGGTTTCATTTCGTTAATAACCGGCCAATCCCTTGATAATTCAGCATTTAATTCGATGAAGCTCTGATTATCTTCAGGCACATCTTCATCCGCCATAATGGCTTCAACCGGACATTCAGGCTCGCATAGCGTGCAATCTATACATTCGTCCGGGTCAATGACCAACATATTTGGGCCTTCGTGGAAGCAATCGACCGGGCAAACTTCAACGCAATCGGTGTATTTACATTTAATACAGCTTTCGGTTACAACAAATGGCATCGTTTTTACCTATATATTCATAATTGTAGAAAAGAACGCGATCATACTCGTTCATAGCCCGGCATAAAAGCCCTGTTTTAGAGCAATTATGTTAGGCAATCCTAATCAATTATTGTTCTTAATGACCTCTAAAATTTCGTCAGCAAGCGCCTTGCCTTTTTTTAGTTCTGATACGGCAATTTTTTCTTCACTAAGCTTAGAAAGTATCTTGATTTGAAGTTGTTCTGCCGAATCATCGTCATAATAGATTAGCCAGGATTTCATGTCGTTCTTGTCATTTTCAATTTTATTGATACCGCTAATTTCTTTTAGTATTTCGGATAAATTCACATCACTGGCTTTTTCCAGTCCGAGGCTAAAACATTGGCTAGTTCGGGTTAGTTCAGACAGGCTGCTATGGGTAACTAATTTACCTTTGTTCATAATGACAATGTCACTGCAGATATCTTCGATTTCGGCTAAATTATGCGAGCTGATAACAACACTGTATTCACTACCTAATTGCCTTAATAAATTTCGTACTTCTGTTGCTGCAACTGGATCAAGACCGGATGTCGGCTCATCCATCAATATTATTTCAGGATTACCAATCAAGGATTGCGCCAGCATCACGCGTTTACGTTGACCAAAGCTTAATGTTTCAGGGAATTGCTTGGCAAAGGCCATTCCGTTGACTTGTGACAAAACATTCTCCACTTCTTTAACAGAATTTTGCTTACTGATACCTTGTAGGCGAGCGTAATGTTTTAATTGTGTGAATACATCGATACCTTTAAACATTAAGGTATCTTGAGGTAATAAAGATAATTTCCCTTTTACAGAAGAAGATTCTGGAGACTCGCCCATGACGAGAACCTTGCCTGATGTGGGCTTGATAAATCCACATAGAATAGCGAACAGTGTTGATTTCCCCGCACCATTCGGACCAACAATTCCGGTAGGTTGCGTTATATCGAATTGCAGGTTAAATCCATCGAGCGCTTTAATTGTCTGATAGCGTTTGCTTAGTGCTTCACATTCAATATGTACACTCATTTACATATCCCTACGATTGAATATGAAAAAACCTAAACTAAAATAGAATATTGAGTAAGCAATAAGGGCTGTAAATGAAGTAATAATATTTTCCATATTGATGTTTAAAAGCATGGACTTGAATTCACTCGGGATTAAGTAGCTTGCGTATTCAATATCATTTTTTAACCAAAAGCTGAGAGCAATAAGAAAAACATACAGCATCATTCCCAGAGATAAACATCCAAATGCAGAACGTGCAAATGCGGATACCATCGACATAAAAGCAATAAATGGCAGGCTGTATAAAAATATAATAGTAAAAGATTGCAGACCATAAGTTATTACAAGTTCAATTGCTTCTTCTTCATTTATCAATGCCAGAATCGAAGCCCATAGGGAGGTAAGAAAGAGACACAATACAATCAGAAGGGTAACGGAGATAAATCGAGATAAATATAATTCCATTCGTGTTGCACGGGTCAAAATAAATCGAAATGCGCCTCGCGATGCGTCACTGGAAGATTGATTGTTTGCTGCCAGCAAAATAAAAAAAGGAGCGGTTGTTAATGATAGAAACAGATAAATAGACAAACTGGCGGAACGGTCAACTAACATTTGTATAACCAGATCTTGATCTTGTAATAACCATGACGCAAAAAATATACTTTCTGCACCTGATAAATTTTCAATAGGTATTTCATTTAAGCGATCAAAAATAAATAACCAGAAAAAAAAGTAGGGGATAATAAAGGCCAGGCTTTTTAGACTAGCCAATGATTGTTGAAAATCAAAGAGAGTAAGTTCTTTTAGTCGATATAGATTTAGCATATTAAATAAGAAGTCAGTAGTCAGAAGTCAGTTGCAGGTGAAATTGGTTTAACCTGATGAACCTCTTTTCTGAATACTGTCTTCTGGATTCTATTATTCTTTGGCATCATTGATCCAGCATTGCACGTAGTTCATATAATATTGCCAGTGCTTGTTTTGGATTGGTTGAGTCGGGGTCAATGTTTTTTAATTTTTCCAGCAAAGGATTTTCATTAAATAAATCAGCTTGTGGTTTTTCTGTGTTTTCTATTGGGCTTTGATGTTCTATTTCATTTAAGCGATTTTTGGCAGCAGTAATAATGGTTTTTGGAATGCCGGCAAGCGAAGCCACTTGTATGCCATAGCTTTGATTTGCTGGACCCGGTTTTACTGAATGTAGTAAAACGATTTCATCGCCATGTTCAACAACATCCATATGTACATTAACAACATTGTTTTCGTGTTCTGGTAAAGACGTTAATTCAAAATAGTGAGTAGCAAATAATGTATATGCACGGGTTACTTTTGCCAGATGTGAAGCGCAGGCCCAGGCTAATGCCAGCCCATCGTAGGTACTTGTACCGCGACCTATTTCATCCATTAAAATCAGGCTGTTGTTTGTTGCATTATTAAGGATGTTTGCCGTTTCAGTCATCTCCACCATGAAGGTTGAACGGCCGCTGGCTAGATCGTCTGAAGCACCGATACGGGTAAATATTCTATCAATGGGACCGATGATAGCCTTTTTTGCCGGAACATAACTGCCAATATGAGCAAGCAGTACTATCAACGCTGTTTGACGCATATAGGTTGATTTACCGCCCATATTCGGACCAGTAATAATCAGCATTTGGTGATCAGTATCCAACGTTAAGTCATTTGCAATAAAAGGTTCGGACTGAATTTGTTCAACGACAGGGTGTCTTCCCGCCTCGATAGTAATTACTTTATTCTTTGTCAGGACAGGCGCGGTAAAATTTAACGTTTCAGCAATTTCTGCAAAGCAAAGGTAAATATCAAATTCAGCAAGTGCCGAAGCACATAGTTGCAGTTTAGATAAATAGTTAGCAATGATATCCAGTAATTGAACATATAGGATTTTTTCGCGTGCTAAAGATTTGTCCTTTGCACTTAGGATCTTATTTTCAAATTCTTTTAATTCCGGCGTAATGAAACGTTCGCTCGCTTTCAATGTTTGGCGACGATTATAATTGTCGGGGACATCAGCAGAATGGAGGCGACTGATTTCTATGTAGAAGCCGTGGACGCGATTATAGCCGACCTTTAAACCTTGAATTCCGGTGCGTTGTTTTTCTTGCTCTTCCAGATCAGTTAAAAACTTGCCTGCATCATCACTAAGTTGTCTTAATTCATCCAATTCAGAATCATAACCCGCAGCGATAACACCACCATCGCGTATAATCAGCGGTGGCTCATCTACTAATGCACTGTTTAATGTTTCAAGTAACTCAGGAAATAAGTCAATATCTTGAGACAGGTTGTCGAGTCTGGGACTGTCAATTTTAGCCAGGTCTTGTTTAATTTCCGGCAAAAGACTCAGGCTGTCTCGAAGTTGTATCAGATCACGTGGTCTTGCTGATTTTAAAGCGACCCGTGACATAATGCGTTCGATGTCACAAATACCCCGCATGCTTTCATGGAAATCACTATGACATCGATTGTTTATTAATTTTTCTACGGCATCGTGACGTAGCCTTAAGCTGTCATGATTGCGTATGGGTTGTTGACACCATCGACGCAATAAACGTCCGCCCATAACGGTTGAAGTTGTATCGATAACATTTAGTAGAGAGTGTGATTTTCCTTCAACTAGTCCGGTTTCAAGTTCAAGATTACGGCGTGAAATAGCATCGATTTGAATAATATCATCGGCAAGATTTATCTTTGGTGTTTGTAAATGAGGTAAGCTTATTTTCTGCGTATCATTAAGATATTGAATCAAACATCCCAGTGCTGCTACGCAGGCATCCATATCCTGACAACCGAAACCATTCAGATCGTTAACCTCATACTGTTGCTTAATAATTGATTCAGCCGTCGTTTGATTAAAGTGCCAGTCAGGACGTTTAGTCAGAATTTTGTTTTGGCTACCTAGTGTTTTTTGATCAAATGATTCGCTAATTAATATTTCTGCAGGTTGATATTGCTCAATAATATCTTCTAAAGAGTCACCATGTTCAATTTCTAAAAGAGAGACCTGACCACTGCTCAGTTCAACAGAAGCTAAACCAATGTGATTTTTTGTTTCGTAAATAGATAATAAAATGTTTGAAACTCGTTCTTCCAGTAAAACCTCTTCAGTTATAGTTCCGGGTGTGATTATTCGAGCTATTTGTCGCTCAACTGGACCTTTACTGATAGCGGGATCACCGACTTGCTCACAGATAACAATGGATTCACCGAGTTTGATTAATTTAGCCAGGTAATTATCAACTGCATGGTAGGGCACACCTGCCATCGGGATGGCATTACCGCCTGATTTACCACGTTTAGTCAGGGTAATGTTTAATAAACGCGCTGCCTTTTTTGCATCTTCGTAGAACAATTCATAAAAATCACCCATACGAAAAAACAACAACATATCGGGGTACTCGGCTTTAAAACCGAGATACTGCTGCATTACGGGTGTATGTTGTGGGGGCTGCTGTGTTTTTACAGGCATGGAAAGCTATTCTAATAAAATAGCCAGGAATTCGCTAGTGGGGTGTGATGTTTTGACTCAACAGGACAGTGGATTAGCAGAGTCAAGCATTTTGCATTCGATAGCAGCTGACTGCATTCTCATTATTCCCTGAGCGTTGAGAACGACACTGTATCGTTGATCACCATTAGGCTCAATATAATTTATACAGGTAGCAGCAAAGGTCCCTGCGGTCGGTGTACCAAAGTACGCTGAATTATTTGTTGTGTTTCCACCGGTTCGTTTTGATTCAATGTCAGCGCCACCACTCAATGCATGTAATGACCATATAATCCTATCAGCAAAAGGAACAATTAATTCAAAACAGTAACCAACATGAACTTTCAGCAGGTTGGCATCTTGAAGTGATTGTGATGAGACTCCACCACCAACTAATCTTGCGTCCCGATACATTAAATTGTCATTAGGAATGGCTGTTTCAGTTGAGCCATCGACATCGATATCAACGCCAAAATCTGTAAAAGAACTTACACTTGGGTTAACCACGGTAATATTGACTAAACCATTACTAATTTCATCTTGCACTTTACGTCTGGCACATATCACACTGTCTGAGTTGAAATTACCAATATTGGCATTGCGAACGTTTTGGGTATTAATATCAACTATTTGAGTTGTACCTACTCTAGCTTGTCTGCCGGCATCAGTATTTAAAAAAGTACTAGAGCAATCATTGCTTGTATCTATACTGTAATAGCTGGTGGTGTAGAGCGGCGCCATATTACTGGCAAAAGCCATTTCCATGTCATCAAGAGAGGCATTGTTTATGCTACCCGTTCTAGCAGTTTGAAAGGCCGCATAGTTGAGCGTGATTTTAGCTTGGTAGATGAAAGCAAATTGTAATAAGCCCATTATCAGAAGTAACATCACCGGCAAGATAATAAGAAATTCGACCATTGCCTGTGCGTTAGAAAATTTGTTTAGCTTTTTTAAATAGATTTTACGCATACTTATCTAGAGAATATTTTCTCGAATTTGTTTATTCATTTCTGTTCAATAATAGTTTTAATCCCTTCCAGCAAATCTTTCGCTTTGTCATACAAAGGGTCATCTATATCAGCATACTGTATCATTTCATTTAGACTGTAAGCCGTCTGCTTCAATTGGACAATGCTTAAGTTATACCAGGCCTTGGTATATTTTGGGTTACGAATTACAGCTTCACGGTATAGAGTAATCGCCGCCGAAGGACGATTAGTACGAACAAATATATTAGCCAGTCTGAACCAATTTTGCGCAATTGCAGGTTTTTCTTTAACCAGAATTTGGTAACCTTTTTCGCTCTCTACCAGATCATCATTTAGATATGCCGTGTCAGCTTGTTTTTGAATTTCAAAATAGTCGATATTGGCGCTATTGCTAGTTTCTATATTTTCTTCTTTTATGCTTGACGTATTGCAGGCTGCAAGATTAAACATCAAGATTATTGTTAGTATTCTCATATTAAACTAGGCATTTTCATGCCATTCCAGTTGTTGTCCATTAGTTAATTGTAATCGCTCGAGGCTATCCGTTGCCAATTCTAATACCATACTTGCGGCACTTGAAGCCGCCATACGCCAGGGCTTTAGTGCCTTAACAGTTTTTATGATAGTCAATTGTTTATCGAGAAATACCAGGTCAATGGCATAAGTCATGCCAAAGGTATGTACTGAAGAACAGGGCACGATCAATAAACCTTCGTTTTGTTTAAGCGGGGCTGAGCCTAAAAGGCCGCGCATTCTGTCAATGAAATTAGTAGTTTTTGAAACGTTCTGTATTACTCGATCATCATTAGCTCTGGTCAAGCAGCCATGGATCATAACATTCCTTCACCCATAAACTTCATGACGATAGGGAAACCAAGAACGATAAATGTAACCGGGAAGATAAACATGATTAATGGACCTACCAGTTTAATTGGTGCTTCCATTGCCAGCTTTTCTGCACGTTGGAAACGTTCATCGCGGCGTTGTTCGGATTGAACCCTTAAAACAGTTGCAAGCGAAGCCCCCATTTTTTCTGCCTGAATAATGGAGCTAACAAAGCTGGTGATTTCAGGGATATCAAGTCGTTCTGCCATACGTCTTAAAGCATCTGCACGTGACAGTCCTGAACGTAGATCGCGAAGTACAATTGCAAATTCATTACGCAATGGCCCAGGAGGTGCTTTTTCCATTGCTTGACCTAATGCACCTTGTAAGTTCAGGCCGCCTTCCACACACATAGTAATAAAATCGAGATAGACTGGTAGGCTGCGAATGACAGCAGTATTGCGTTTCTTTCGGGTGTCAGATAACCATATCAACGGCAACATAAAACCAACTATTGGCATAAAGATAAACCAGATAGGTTGAAAATTATTGAGGCAGATCATAATAAACAGTGCCATACCAGGTGCGATTATGGCTGAGATGATACGTAGGGCTATAAATTGTTCTGCATTGAGAAGATATCCTACACCAGAATTAGTAATTTTTGTTTCCGTGCTTTCAAGTATCTCGTAGGGTAAATAGACACAGAAAAAATTAGCGATGATTTGGATAAAGGGCCAGATTAATTTTAATTTCCAGGATAAAGGATCCATAAATGCCCTGTCATCCTGATTGACCATGGCATAGAGAGTGCCAATCAGTAATGTAAACAGAATAGTAGCAAGAGCATAAGAGATGATGCTACCTTGAAAATAAATGCTATCCATTATTTCGTATCCTATTAAACATCGATACTTGTTATTTTGGTAATCATAAAATAGCCAAGTATCTCCATCATGATGATAATGGACAGAACGATATAACCGATGGTGGTTGTCCATAGCTTACTCATGGCTTCTGGTTCCATGAAATTAAGTAATACGCCAAGCAAGACAGGTAGCCCAGTCATCACAATACCTTGAAGTTTACCTTGAGCAGTTAGACTCTGGATTTTACCTTCCATCATGCCTTTTCGACGTAGGGTTTCTCCCAGCGTTTCCATAGTTTCTGCAAGGTTGCCACCGACTTCACGGTTAATCAGAAGGGCAGTGACGAGCATGCCAAAGTCCTGAATAGGAATGCGTTCTTCCATTTTTTTTAATGAATCTTCAAACTCTACCCCGAGCCGTTGTTCTTTGAGGAATAATTCAAATTCTTGTGAAAGCGGCGCAGGTTGTTCTTTGACCAAACTTTCAAGAGCAATCGTCAGACTAGCACCGGCACGCATTGCACCAGAAATCATAACCAGGCCATCCGGTAATTGCTGTTCAAAGCGTTTCAGGCGTTTATTGCGCATAGAACGATAAAAGAGAGAAGGTAACAAAATAATAACGACCAACATGCCTAAGGTTGCAGGTAGGTCTTCTGTTATAAACCAGGTCAGGATGGGCAAAACGATAATTGCAACAATATTGATCATAAACATCTGATTGGCATCAATAGATAAAAACATATCAGACATATTACTACTGGCCGTCTGAGTGAAATTCTCTTTGTAATTATCCATAAATGTTTGCGCTTTCCTTAAAAACGCAAACCACAGACAGGCCATCGTAATAAAAACGGCAGCCAGCGTTAGATAATAACTGGTACCGGCGGTGAAATTGATTATGGCATCAAACATTTTCTTAAGAAAATATTGACATATCTACGGGTAAACCACGTTGACGCATTTCTTCATAAAAGTGGGGTATTGCGCCTGTTGCTTCGAAATGCCCTTTTACTTTACCATTTTCATCAAATCCCTCTTGTTGATAACGAAAGATGTCTTGCATTGATACGATGCCAGATTCAACGCCTGTTATCTCAGTGATATTGGTAAGGCGACGACTACCGTCGGAGTAGCGAGATATTTGAACGATCATGTGAATAGCAGAAGCGACCATTTCCCGAATAGCTGATACAGGTAAATCCAGGCCTGACATCATTACCATGACTTCTAAGCGGGCGATCATATCCCGGGGTGTATTCGCATGAGCCGTTGTTAAGGAACCGTCATGGCCGGTATTCATAGCTTGTAACATATCCAGTGTTTCACCACCACGACACTCACCAACAACGATTCTATCAGGTCGCATACGTAAACAGTTTTTCACCAAGTCACGAATAGGAATGGCGCCTTTGCCTTCCAGGTTTGCCGGCCGTGCTTCAAGGCTGACCAGGTGGGGTTGTGTTAATTTTAGTTCTGCAGCATCTTCGACGGTAATGATACGTTCGCCAGGGGGAATAAAATTAGACAAAACATTCAATAAGGTTGTTTTACCACTGCCAGTACCGCCAGAAATAAGAATGTTCATATGGTTATTAACAGCGGTTTCCAGAAACTGTACCATCCCGTCATTTAATGCGCCAAAGTTAACCAAATCGGAAGCCTGTAACTTTTGTTTGGCAAATTTTCGAATCGTCAGACAAGGGCCACGTAATGCCAGTGGGGGAATGATGGCGTTAACACGTGAGCCATCTTTTAATCGGGCATCAACCAGGGGTGAGCTTTCGTCGATGCGCCTTCCCAAAGGGGAAACGATACGCTCGATGGACGTCATGACAGCATCATCACTTGAAAATGTGATATCAGATAAGGTGAGCTTGCCAGATTGCTCAATAAAAATTTCATCAAATTTATTGACCATGATTTCTGTGACAGTATCATCAGCAAGCAATTGTTCTAGCGGTCCTAATCCAACCGCCTCATTCAATACATCCTCTAAAAGTTTTTGCTTATCTACATCAGCGGGTAATTTGGAACCCATCTCATCGATGATTTCTTTAACCATACCCTCTACGTGTTTACGTAAACCGTCCTCATCCATACTGCTGATATCAGTGCGACGTAAATCCATTGCCGCGAGTAATTCTTCGTGTACTCGGTTACGCCATTTGAATTTTTCGTTGTGCTGCAGGTTGACTATTGTTTTACTGAGTTCTTCTGATTCATCCAGGACTTCATGTTGCTGAACACCGATGACGGTCTTCATGTCTTCAAAGGCATCGTCATCGTCATCATCGATTTCCTCTGCCGAATCAGCGCTGATACCCGCCTGTATATGGTAACCCGCAATAATGATTTTATCCGCGGAGCGGATTGGACCATGATGATCAACATCTTCATCATTAACTTCGATGCGACTTTGACCGGTTTTATCTTCTATAAAAAGGCCTTCAGATGTACGGCTGATGACAGCATGATAGGGAGCTACTTTCCAGCCACGTAATTGTATGAAGTTATCGCGTGCCTTGCCGATAGTGCATTCAGCAACCGGGCAACTAAAGTTCTTAATTCGTTCGCCTTTACTGTTATTAACTAAAACATCAAACATAAGTGTTCCTTGGAAATTTTAATAAACGATATCAAGAGATTTTTCATCAATTACGTTGATGATTTTTTCAATATGATTATTGGTATTTTGAATGTCTCTCTGATTAAGTTCAGACTGTGCATCAAATACGGTAGGTGTAACAAATATAACCAATTCACTCTTTTTATCTCGGAAGCTTTTGGATTGAAATAGTTGTCCGAGTATGGGTATATCCATAAGGAATTTAAGTCCACTGATATCTTTGGATGCCTCCTGATTGAGCAAACCTGACATGACTAACGTTTCACCTGATCTGAGAATAACATCAGCATCAGACGTTCTTGTAAGTAGCCCCGGAATACCATTAATAGCAACGGAATTATCAATTGAACTAAGTTCGGTCGAGACTTTTGCTCGAACATTGTTATTAATATCTACGACAGGTTGTACAGAAAGTTTTATACCAAACTGTTTAAACGTCACTGTCGTGCCATTGGTGTTCGATGTTTCTATAGGGAACTCACCACCCGCATGAAAGTTTGCTTCACCACCGCTACGAGCTGACAAGCGAGGTTCAGCTAGAATCAATGCATTACCTGAACTAACTGCAAAGTTAATTCGAGATGTGATTTCCGAGACTATACCAAAGTATCCGAGTGCACTGCGTCCTATCTCAGGCGCCAAACCAGCAAAGGATGTATTTGGCAATTCTGAAGCTGCAAATGTTGCATTACTTACGGCGCTAGAAGCTACCGCAGCTGCAGGACCAGCAACAGATGAATCCCACTCAACACCCAAAGATTCAAGGTAGTTTTTATTAAAATCAGTGATCTTGGTTTGAACGATCACCATTTTATTATCTGGACTTTCCATATTGATACTGTCACCGCTGCGAGTCAGATCCATGACTTCTGCAAATACGCTTTTCACGGTGTCAATTGAGTCTTTATATCCTTCATCAATGTTTCCAGTCAGGACAATATGTTCACCGACCAAGCGTACATTTAATCCATCAACATCAGAAAGCATGTCTTCGATTTCCAGTTTCTTTCTGACTAGAGTATTTACGGCAAAATTGATATTAATGACGACTTCTTCATAGGTTTCTTTGATGCTGTTGATTGAATCTTCATGTCCAAAGGCAACCAGTCCTGACAGTACAATTCGATCACCAACAATATCTATTGCAAGTCCATCTATATCAGAGAAGATCCCTTCTAATTCAGCTTTTCTTTTAATGAGATTGCCAGATTGTTCAATGACATGAACGGTGTAATCATCTTCATTGCCGTTATTAAACCAGATATGTAAATTACTGGTGCCAGCGGACTCTGCGATAAGTAGTAATTGGCCATTATTGAGCAATGAGTTACTGGCGACTTCAGGATCACCCATTGCGATACGTTCGATATCTCCGAGCCGGAGGATCTTTATCTCACCAACGTAAAGTTCTATTTGTTCTCCCGCTATACAAATACTTGTTGTAAATAGCAAAAGACTAGCCACGAATATATTTTTAATCATGATGTATATTTCCTGATTCCCTTAAACAATATATTTTAATTTTTATAAACAGTCGTATTAACTATGACTGATATTTTTTCTAATTTTAGAAACTGATTTATGAGCTAAATACAGCTATGAGTTAGCTCTCTTTCTGTTTCAAACTAATCCTCGACGGGTAAGTTGACTTGTTTCGCCAACCCATCCTCCGACTGTCCACCTACTATCATTTTTATAGAACGTCCTTTTTGTTTTTTTATAACCCTGGTACTGATAATTCCTTCAGGCAATTTTTTTGACATAGTGTCTGTATTAATTGTCTGTTTATCATCAGAGCTCATATCCTCCACTAATGATTCTTTATAACTGTCTTCTTCTGCTGCAAGTGTAAGATAACTCCATCCCATCATAATAATGATGGGATAGAGCAATGGTCTAATGCGCATAAGCCTTAACAGTTATTTTTTCTCTCCACTTTCTTTATCTTTTGGTACAGATACGGTTGTTGATTTAGCAACGCCATCTTCACTCGCACCACCGATGATAAGGTCGTAGTTCTCAGGCGTTTTTAACTCACCTGTAATCGACTGATTTTCGGCAATCAATGCAATCTCATCTGAACTTAGAATCTTGCCATTAGCGCCAATCATGATATTGCTTGGGTCGACAATATTGCCATCCTTATCAACAATATCTCCATTCTCATTAATGGTGTAACCAGCTGCTTCTAATTGTGCGCGACTGGCGAGTGTCTTACCGCTCGCGTCAACCAGGTTGCCATTTTCATCGACACCCGATGCGACCTTAATACCAGACGCTTCGAGTTGTTTCTTACTGAGAATCTCGCCGTTAGCAGAAGTGATCAAATCATCTTTATCAATGACATTGCCATTCGCATCAACAATCTCACCGTTCTCGTTAATGCTGAGACCGGCTGCTGCGAGTTGCTCTTTGGTCATGATGCTGCCGTCGGCTGCAACGACCAGGTTATTCGGATCAACGATGTTTCCATCCTTATCCACGATTTGTCCATGCTCATTGACCGTCAGTCCGGCTGCGGCTAATTGTTCTTTACTTAAGACAGAGCCATCAGCGGCGATATTTAGATCTTCAGGATTAATGACGTTGCCATCTTTATCAACAATCTCGCCATTCTCATTGACACTGTAGCCTGCGGCTGCCAATTGCTCCTTCGTTAATACGGTGCCATCTGCATTTACGATGATATCTTTGGTTGAAATAACCTTGCCATTGGCATCGACGATTTCACCATTTTCATTGACGCTGAGTCCGGCTGCTGCCAATTGCTCTTTGGTCATGACACTACCATCAGCGGCAATAACAACATCATTTGCATTAACGACATTACCGTCTTTATCAACCAGTTGTCCGTTTTCATTGACAGTGAGTCCGGCGGCGGCGAGTTGTTGTTTGTTCAACACAGTACCATCTGCGGAAACACAAAGGTCAGTTACATTAACGGCATTGCCATCTTTGTCTACGACTTGTTTATTGTCATTGATATTATAACCAGCAGCAGTCAGTTGCTTGCGATTGATGAGTTTGTTTTTATCTGCATCGATTAGATTACCATTTATGTCGATGTCTACAGCACAAGCGGCGCGAGAAGCGCGATCTTTCTCTGCTGCAGCCATACGCGAGGCATTGCCAAATAGATCAGTAGGGGCAACAGAAGTAAAAGAAGAAGCACTTTGATCATCCCGATTACGTAATAATGCCAACATGTCACCTTTGTCTTCAGCCAAGGTAATCAGAGCCGCCTGGTCTGGCGTTACTTCAATAGTGATATGAGAAAAATGGGTTTCAGTACGGCGTTGTGGTTGTCGTAATGCATCCAGCGTTTCTTGGTAGGGGTCTCGACCGGTAGCTAATACAGTGATATTTTGCAGTACAGGTATAATAACGTCAGTAGGTGAAATACCGGCTAATAGTGCTTCAGGTTCTTCTAAGGTATCCGTAGCTGCCAAAAGTTCAGCCGGGATCATATCTTGCGCTTCTTGTGGTAGTAGTTCTAACAGACCGGCTTCTTTTGCAGCGATGATCATTGCGGGATTAATACCCGATGTTGCAAATGGAATATTGACAAAAACATCGATGCGATTACCCGGACGTAGAAAGCCGCCAATAGAGTTTACATCATCAACAGTAATAGTAATGGCGCGTTTACCTGGAGGTATGATGTCAGAGAAGTCACGAGGAAAATCTTCATCCACAAAGCTTCTTAATAGGGGTTTCCCTCTACCTAGGTTGGTGGTCAGCGAGCGTCCCAAATAACGGTCAAATTCACTTGGGTAAATAGCATCTTCATGTACATAATTGGTAGGGACAGGACGCTGACTAAAAAGGTTTTGTGTTATCTCTTGTCCTTTGCGTAAATCGCCAGTTGCCACAACGACCATGATTTGCCTGGCCTTGTCTTGTTCGTATTTTGCTTTTAACTGCGCTTCACGTGTATTTAGATAAAACATTGCTAGCAAAGCGGCGATAATACCGAACCCGATTGCACCTGCCAGTAAAGGCATAGAATTTTTTTCTTGTTTTTTAGCCATAATCCGTTTTACTTTTTAAGTTGGTATTTGTTTGATGTTTAAAAAAAACTGGTTGCCTCTTCAGTTATCTGATCGACTAGATAATCTTTGCCCATGTCTAAATCAGGTACTTCCAAGTCAGGAAAACTGGTGTATTCCTCTAATGCTGTAACTAGAGCTGACGGGTCAATTGGATTGATGACATCTGCATCAATTAAGTAATCTGCCAGATTGTCATGATCGGGTAGGGTAGATAAGGAACTGGCGTACGAATAACCTTGATACTTATCATTCATGACCCCGAGTAGATCCAGTAATACATCTCCGCCAGGGCCGACAGTCATTACCATGACACCAAACACCAGAACGACAACATATTCGACCATACCCTGGCCTCGCTGCTTTATGTGCTGTTTCGTTTTCATGTCAATCCCAATTATCTTAAAAAATAGAGTTAGTTACAGAATTGATGACGATCCGAGTGTCATTATTATCTTTTATGAATATCATAGTAATTCTATTTCGTTTACTTTTAAAGACTAAACTGTGCATTTTGCCTACGCCGCCAAGATCCGTATCTGTTTCGTTAGTCCAGCCCAAGCCCTCATAGTGGCTGCGGTAGAAAGCAATATTATTTTCTATCGTATGGTTATTGGAAATAAGTAACGTTTTTGCCTTTTTCCCGGGATCTTTACTGGTTGATTCATTGAGTACTTGGCTGTCCCTCATTTTGGGTATGCCTTTACCCCGTTCAAAATCAAAATCGTCCATATCGGGTAGACGACCCAGAGATAAATAGCCCCAGGATCCTTTACCAGTACGCTCATTGACTTGAACCTGCACCGTAAGCAGATAACCTTTTTCAGCGCGGCTGATAATATACCAGGGAGCCGCTGCAATATTTTCCAAATAGCCAGGCATATCTTTGCCAACCGGATTTCGCCATTCCTTACGATAAAATTCCACGACGTCTTCTATCGACTTATTACTATGAAATGCGCGTACAGCTGATGGAATGCCATTAATTTCCATATTTTGTCCGACCCATTCGACGCTTGCTTGCGGCGGCGGTGGAAAATCAGGCGCGGCGCTGAGTATGGTTGGATTCAAACATATAACGATCAGAGCAAACGTTAGCCATGGAGATTGGTTCATAAGTCTATATGTTCGATTAGTCAACATCATGGTGCCAAGCACTCTCGTTCAGCAAGTGTGCGAATCACATCAAAATCACACATACCGGCATCATTACATGAATGAGCGCCAATGGTGTCTCCTGTATTCGGGTCAATCAGTCGATCGGGGTGTGTGGCGTCAATATCAATATGTCCGAGCCACAAACTGCCTTTGTCATCTGCTGGATATATACCTCCTGGATTACACAGGCGTAGTTCAGGCGCAAAGATGGTTACGGCATTCCAAATATCTGTCATGCCTGGAATTAGAGTAAACAAAGAAGCTAACATCGTGATCGGTGCCGTACCTCCCACTTGATTATAGGTATGAACTTTACCGCCTGCATTCCAGGCATTTGATAGCACTGCGGCGCTACTATTAAAATCCAGTGTGCCGCCAGTTAGTTCATTGGATGTACCGGCTACCCCATTCATATTGTTGTAATTTGTCACGAAAGTGGGATTCACAGCCACCTGCATTGAGATGGTTGACTCAGCATAAGCATCATTATTGATTGCATCAAACCCGACATTGGAGCCCACAAGCCCCATTAGATCACCGAAAATCTCGAAGATGAAACCAATACCATCACTGATGACTTGAACGATGTCGCCGAGTACGGGTACGGTCGGTGTGTCTTCTGAGCTTCGCAAACTCGCAGTTGCTCCATCAACACCGGAGTATAAAATATTGCCTGCATGATCGGTCCAGAGTGGGTTTCTACTTGCAGTGGTCCAGTCAGTGACTGAATCTGTACTGGTAATCGGCAAGGTCGTTGTTTCATTACCGGGATTGGTAAAAAAACGTTGCCGCGCCTCTTGTTGAGTCTCTACTGTAGACTTGAATGGTTGAGTAACAATAGCAGTACCACTGTCATCTTCGAAGCCCGACATGATTTCTGAATTACTGTCATACCAGACAGTGTACTCCCATGCTTGATAACGTGAGGCCTGAATAGCTGAATGTTTAATATCGATATATTTTGCCAATAGTGAGACACCAAGAAAGAGGGGTACAAGAGCGAATGAGGCACAAACCAAAAATTCAGTCATAGCTTGACCGCGTTCACTTTTGAATATTCTGTTAATCAGTATCATTTTAAAATGGTAAATAACTCAATAGATCGCCAAAAATAGTATTAAATGAGCCTGTGAGGTTGATAAAATTTTCTTTTTGTTGAATGAGTAAAGCAAGTATACGGTCAGCATAACTCGTCTCGATTAATCGCGCTTGCCAGTAGGGGTTGAAGGCATTTCCTGTCTCTGTATAACCATCCCCACGATGAAAATGGGAGGCCAGATTATCGGTAGGTCTGGCAAAGTAAAGTTCTGATTTTGATAAGACAGCCAACTCATCATCAGCGAGATCCTCGGTAAGGGAGAAGCGACCCGTGGGTTCGCTGTTAGCAGGAGTGGTGCTATCAAAATCGGGTTCGTCTTGCACCAATCCAATAATAACATTCGGCGCTCCGACTCCCATGAAGGACTCATGTCCCGAATTTGAATCAACATAATAGGGCAGGCCTTTATAACTTTTGTTGACTCGGTTACCGACAGTTGTTTGCAGTGGTTCAAATGAAGATGGATGGATACCATAAGGCCCTGTTCCTGGTACCGTTACGTACCAGGCCGCCAGATTATTAGCGGCTTCTCCATATTGATCATTTTCGACAGGACCCGGGTTCGTCATATGCCCAGAATTCAAGTTATTGTCTGTTTTACCGACCTCTGCAAATCCGGCAGCAAAAGGGACACCGGTGGGGACTGGAATAGAGGGAATGATAGGTATATCAATGCCCCAAAAACTCACAGTCAGACTGAGCGAAGAATCACCGAAGTCTAGTTCTCCACCTACGTCGAGTAGATCTTCACATGCTCCAAGTATGCAACCCTCAACCCAAAGTCGAAATCGCAAATAAATATCAAGAAATAGACCGGTTGTATCGGCGGCGGACCAGTTAACGTTTCCGGCACTGACATTACCAGACGTGGGTAAGACAAAACGCATTTCAGTGCCACCTCTGCGTTCCAAAGATATATCAAGGTAAAACTCAAATTCAAAACCGGCCTCAATACAGCCGACGGCACAAGGACCGTAGGGGCCAAACGTTTCACTTTCATCGATATCTATGGGAGGAAACGCTTTCAGTTCCCAACCTGGACGCCCATCTGCTAACTCTTGAGTAGTGCAGAACAAGCAGAAGGGATCCTGACCGCGGTACATACTGAAGGGATCACGGGAATCTCTAATCAGGGCTTGCAGGCGGGCATAACCATAGCCACCATCATAATCTCCATTTGCGTCTTCAGTGCTACCATAATCAGCGACGTCGACCGTTGTTGCGCCATAACCAGGGATGCCTCCAGCACTATATACCGTTGTAAATTGGTCGCCGGGTAGGCTGGGGTGTAGACCTAAAGTGGCAATATGTGCAATAAGTGAAATAATACCGAAATCAGAGAGTTTGGCACCGGGCGGACCATTTTGTGTGATCGTGTCATCCAGTACACCAATAGAAGAAATAATACTGACGATATGCAATATGGTTGAGGCAAAACCGTAAATTTGATTAATGATGTGTAGTGCAGATGTGATCCCATTGGCTAGGGTCTTCATTGCCGTAATTGCTACTCCCCCACCTGCTTTCCAGACGCTAGTAATTGCTGAAACGATGGGGGTTGAAGTCCCTAAAGTGATTGGTGAGAACAGTAGTTTGTCGTAAAGATCGAGATATTGGGCAAATGAATTGAAATGGTATGCCCAGGATGCCAAGCCAACGCTTTGGCCGATGGCGACTTCATTAGCGACGATGCCCCGATTGATATAAGCGGTGAAATTCATGTCTCGCGCTTCTACCGTAGACATACTATAGGCAGCGGCATCTGCAGCATTTTGCAACTGCATTTTGTTACTGGTGAGTTTCCCCATCTTGAACAGGGTGAGGGCGGAGACGACCAAGATTGCCATAAACAGCATCACCATCACCGCAGCCTGACCGCGTTGTGAAGAATGACTTATGGACTTATATCCTGACAATGTTAACTCCGTTAAATTGCCAGAATTATCTGAGAATGGGCTTTATTCTTTAATATTGCTGGCTTTTATTATTCTTATAGACGGTGCTTCTGCCAGCCTAAGGCTGGCAGAAGATGTCATTCATACTTTAATTAAGGCTAATTATTGTACAGTGTCACTGTCTACGTAGGTTGCCATACCTCTTTGGGTCTCTGCAGCACCACCCTCAGTATAAGTATCTGCAGTTGCAGTGCCACCGGATAGCTCTGCCGTCATGTTACCCATTTGGTCGGTAATGGTGTCGCCAAAGACACTATAGATACCGATTGCTGCAATAGCGATTAGCGCAACGATGATGATGTATTCTGTCATGCCTTGACCTAACTGTTTCATAAAACGTTTCATATTTCTCTCTCCAGAAAATTTACTAACTATTAAGCACTTAATGTCTAATTATTGCTCCTAATCAGGCTAAACGCAATGTCCGGTTCGGGTAAATTATTAACTAAATATCAACTCTAAGTGGTTTCCCAATAAATACTTGAAATAAATCAGTTAATCCCAATATATGCCAGACAACAAATTCATATCATTTTGAGGTGGAATACAAACATGTCTGTCGAAGCAAAACAGGAAACATTAGGGTTTCAAACCGAGGTTAAGCAGTTGCTGCACCTCATGATCCATTCTCTTTATAGTAATAAGGAGATATTTTTACGTGAGTTAATCTCGAATGCCTCGGATGCAGCAGATAAATTACGTTTTGAAGCACTAAAAGACGATGGACTTTATGAAGATGATTCTGAGTTAAAAATAAGAGTTGAATTTAATAAGGATTTAAAAACGATTACCGTCATCGATAATGGTATCGGTATGTCGCGAGATGATGTTGTCGAACATCTCGGTACCATTGCTAAATCGGGCACCAGCCAATTTTTTGAAGCACTTACTGGTGATCAATCTAAAGATTCACAACTCATTGGTCAATTTGGAGTGGGTTTTTATTCCTGTTTTATTGTCGCAAAGAAAGTCGAAGTCACCACACGGCGCGCTGGACTAGCTGCAGAGGAAGGTGTGCGTTGGACATCAGAAGGTGAAAATGATTACAACGTAGAAACGCTGGATTGCCTCAAGCGCGGTACTAAAGTGGTATTGCATCTGCGTGATGATATGGATGAATTTTTAAACGACTATAAATTAAAAGGGATTATCACTAAATATTCTGATCATATTTCTTTGCCAATCGTCATGGATAAAGAGGTGCAGATTGAAGAGCCTGAAGAAGAAGGCGAAGCTAAAGAAGCTGAGAAAAAAGAAGATGAAAAGAAAGAGCCTAAATTTGAGGTAGTTGAAGATACGGTTAACAGTGCTACGGCTTTATGGGCACGTAACAAGAAAGACATTAAACCCGAAGAATATAACGAATTTTATAAACATGTCGGTCATGATTTTGAAGATCCGATGGCGCATATTCATAGCAAAGTTGAAGGTAAGCTCGAATACAATTCTCTCTTATATATACCTGCAAGAGCGCCATTCGATCTGTGGGACAGAGATCAACGTCATGGCGTAAAGCTATATGTAAAACGTGTGTTTATTATGGATGATGCGGACCAGCTAATTCCATCATGGTTACGTTTTGTGCGTGGCGTTGTCGATTCAGATGATTTGCCACTCAATGTGTCACGTGAAATTTTGCAACATAATAAAGTGATCGATTCGATACGTTCAGGTAGTACGAAAAAAATTCTTGGCTTGTTAAAAACAATGTCTGAAAAGGAACAGGATAAGTACGCTGAGTTCTGGAAAATTTTTGGCAAGGTGTTAAAGGAAGGTGTAATTGATGCACCGGATCATAAAGAGGATTTATCAAATCTATTCCGTTTTGCCAGCTCACATGAAGATAGTGAAGAACAAAAAGTATCTTTGAAAGATTACGTTGAGCGTATGCAAGAAGGACAAAAAGCCATATATTTTGTTACAGCTGATACCTATGCCAAGGCGAAGAATAGTCCGCACCTTGAAATCTTCAGGAAAAAAGATATTGAAGTATTATTATTCTCGGATCCGATAGATGAGTGGGTAACATCGCATCTAAATGAATTCGACGGTAAACCATTACAGTCAGTCAATAAGGGAGCACTTGATCTTGGTGATATTCAGGATGAAGATGAAAAGAAAGAAGATGAGAAAAAGAGCCAGGATTATGACAAATTGGCAAAACGCATTAACAAGATTCTGGATGAAAAGGTTAAAGAAGTTCGCGCGACATCACGTTTAACAACTTCACCTGCTTGTCTGGTCAGTGATGAGCATGATATGGGACGACATATGGAACAGATACTTCAGGCTTCTGGACAAAGTATTCCCGGTTCCAAACCCATTCTTGAGATTAATCCAGATCATCCGATTGTTAAAAAGATAGATAATGAAGCGGATGAAGATTTATTTGCGGATTGGTCTCACATTCTTTTCGAACAGGCCTTATTAAGTGAGGGTGGACAACTGGATGATCCTGCCACTTTTGTAAATAAACTGAATGCGTTGATAGTCACGCTAGCAGACTAATCTGAATGCATTAAGTCGTTATGGGGCGACATCGCCCCATTTTCCATTTCACTCTTCATGGCGCATACCCTAAAATGAGTTCAAATCATTTTTTGGCTTGTTATGGAATATTCTGAAAAAAATATTTCGAGTTTACTTCGTGAACTTAACGAAATTGGTATCGCGCTATCTGCAGAAAAAGATCACGCTCGTTTATTAGAACTCATTCTGGTCAAGGCGATGGAAATCACCAACGCCGATGGCGGCACCTTATATAGTTGTACTGAAGATGATCACCTTAAGTTTGAAATTCTGCATAATCAATCTCTGAACATCCATAAAGGCGGTACCAGCGGCGAAGAAATTTCTTTTCATCCGCTGGCCTTGTTCGACGACGAAGGTAAACCTAACCATCATATGGTTGCTGCTAGTACTGTAGTTCGTGGTGAAACAGTCAACATTCCTGACGCCTATGCCAGCAAAGAATTTGATTTTTCCGGTACGCGTAGTTTTGATAACAAAATGGGTTATCGTTCAACTTCATTTCTGACAGTACCGATGACCAACCATGAAAATGACATCATCGGTGTATTGCAACTCATCAATGCCATTGAACAGGATTCAGGTAAGGTCATTCCCTTTTCATCATTGGATCAACAAGTCGTGGAATCACTTGCTTCACAAGCCGCAGTGACTATTACCAATAAAGGCTTAATAGATGCACAGAAAAATTTATTCGATTCATTTATTCAACTGATAGCCGATGCGATTGACGAAAAGTCACCATATACAGCAGGTCATTGTCGCCGTGTTCCTGTGTTGACCAATATGCTGGCAGTGGCAGTAAATAAAATTGATGTAGGTCCGTTAAAAGACTTCAGTATGACTGAAGATGAAATATATGAACTTGATGTTGCTGCCTGGTTACATGATTGTGGAAAAATCACGACACCAGAATATGTTGTTGATAAAGGAACAAAACTGGAAACAATCTTTGATCGTATCAACTTGGTAGATATGTCATTTGAAGTATTAAAGCGTGATGCTGTTATTGATGCACTAAAATCTAGATTAGTAAACGGAAATGGTTCGGCTGATATTGATCAGGAATTAGAGTCTGATACAGACTTGCAAAATAAATTCATCGCCTTAACAAAGGAAAGAGAAGATATACGTAAATACAATGTTGGTGGTGAATCACTGGAAGATGAAGATATAAAACGGATCGAAGAGATTGCTAATAGAACATACGTCGATCCAGAAGGTGAAACAGTTAAGTTGTTGGGTGAAGAAGATGTAGAAAATCTGGAAATAGGTCGCGGTACACTTTCAATTAGAGAAAGAGAAATTATTAATAATCATGTTTCAGTTACGATAAAGATGCTTGAATCTTTACCTTATCCTAAACATCTGACTCGCGTGCCCGAATTTGCAGGCGGACATCACGAGAAAATGGATGGCACTGGCTATCCAAACAAATTAACAAAACAACAAATGTCAGTACAAGCGAGAATGATTGCAATTGCTGATGTGTTTGAAGCCCTCACTGCCAGTGACAGGCCTTACAAGAAAGCAATGAGCTTATCACAATCATTAAAAATACTAGGGCAGATGAAGCTGGATAATCATGTTGATGCTGATCTATTTGATATTTTTATACATGAAAAAATTTATCTTGATTATGCCAATAAGCATCTAGGTAAAAAACAAATTGATGATGTTGATTTTGAAGATATTCCCGGTTATGAAATGCTTGAGTGAAACGTCGAGCGTGAAAAGTGCACTTTTAACGTTTCACGTCGCATGACTCCTCGACAATTAGTTCAACAAACTGAAAAAATATTTTCATCATCTGACTTACATTACGGTCATGGTACTGACAATGCACTTGATGAGGCTTTTTATCTGGTAATGGCTGCCGCTGGACTGGAATTTGATTGTGGTGAAGCGAAATTAGACGAAGACATACAGCAAAATTTACTTAGCCATATTGAAAGTCTGATCGATAAACGGATGACGCAACGCATTCCCGTTGCCTATCTTGTTAATCAGGCCTGGTTTGCCGGGCGAGAATTTTATGTTGATGAACGGGTCTTGATACCGCGGTCACCGTTTGCGGAATTAATAACATCACAATTTATGCCCTGGCTATCTTTTAATAAGGTCAATTCGATTCTCGATATTGGAACCGGCAGCGCTTGTATTCCCATTGCCTGTGCTTATGAATTTCCTCATGCTGAAATTAATGCCGTTGACATTGACGATGATGCACTTGAAGTTGCGAAAATAAACGTAAAGAAACACGGTTTTAATGATCGCGTACAACTTTATAAATCAAATTTATTCGAACAACTTGAAGGTAAAAAATATGATTTAATTATTAGTAATCCACCCTATGTGGGTAATGATGAAATGCAATTGTTACCGGAAGAATATCTACATGAACCAAGTCATGCTCTGGAAGCGAACGACAATGGACTGGAATTAGTTGGACAAATTTTAAAACAAGCTTCGGCTTATCTAAATGAAGGCGGTGTTCTCGCAGTTGAAGTAGGCAATAGTAAAGAGATATTGATTGAGCAGTATCCAGAGCTTCCCTTCATTTGGCTGGACTTTGAGAACGGTGGTGACGGTGTATTTCTGTTGAATAAAAGCGATTTGGCTTAAATTTAAAAAATATAGGAAGTATTCGGAAACTAATTTAGTATTTATACTACTAAAAGTTGAAATAACAAAAATAATAGCGAGGCAGGTTAATGGCAGGGGCTGACAGCAGGGAACTGAAACTCGAGGAAAATCAGGTTGCTGGCAATGGCTTACTTGATCGACGCCTGTTTTTAAAAAAAGGTCTGCAGTTTGGTGCGATTACCACACTTGCTTCAACAAGCTCGCTAGCGGCATCTGAATCAGCAACACCTGCTAAGGTTGAACCGGATAAGCTGCCGTGGATGCATACGCCTGGTAAGCCCTTTTCAATTTATGGCTCCCCCTCAAGTTTTGAAGATAATGTGGTTCGCTATCCCTCGCCGAATGAACTTGTTGCTGGCAATGGTGTTTCCTGGACACCGTTACATTTAATGGAAGGCAGTATTATCCCCAACGGTCTCCATTACGAACGTCACCATAACGGCGTGCCGCAAATTGACCCCAAAAAACATCGTTTGTTAATTCATGGTCTGGTAAAGAAGGATTTAAGTTTTAGCATCGATGATTTATTGCGTTATCCGATGCAGTCTAAAATTTGCTTTATCGAATGTGGTGGTAACAGCAATGCTGGCTGGAACAAACAACCGGCGCAGGCAGAAGCCGGCTACTTCAATGGCATGGTATCTGGTAGTGAATGGACTGGTGTGCCGCTTTCTGTTTTGTTAGATGAAGTCGGTTTAAGAAAAAAAGCAAAATGGATTATAGCTGAAGGTGCTGATGCCTTTGCCATGCAAATGTCGATTCCAATAGAAAAAGCACTGGATGATGCATTCCTTGCACTGTACCAAAACGGTGAACGTATTCGTCCGGAAAATGGCTATCCCTTGCGTTTAATTGTTCCCGGCTGGGAAGGCGTTTTGAATGTGAAATGGTTACGACGACTCAAAGTCACTAATCGTCCAGTCATGGCGCGCAATGAAACGTCGAAATACACTGAATTACAACCTTCCGGCAAGGCAAGAATGTTTACCTTTCTGATAGAGGCAAAATCTTTAATTACTTCTCCCTCGGCACACATGTTGTTAAAAACTCCCGGCTTATATCAACTGACCGGACTAGCGTGGTCGGGTCGTGGCAAGATTAGTCAGGTTGATGTGTCTGCCGATGGCGGTAAAACATGGGCAGAAGCTGAACTACAAGAACCCGTTTTAGACCGTGCCTTGACTCGATTTAGATTACCCTGGCATTGGGATGGTTCGCCAGCAGTATTATTAAGTCGCGCGGTGGATGAAACAGGTTATGTGCAACCGGATCGAAATACTTTAGTTAAAGAGCGAGGTCGAAAAGGCTTCTTTCACTACAACGCAATCACACGATGGAACGTCGACACAGATGGTTTTGTATCACATGTTTATAAAAAAGATGAATCAGCAAAAGATACTTCTGATATCAGCATTGATAGCGACTGGGATTAGTCCTGCACTCGCTGAATCACCTCAAGGCCCGGGACTGGGAAGTAATGTCACGCCTGAAGAAATAGCGCAGTGGGATATCAGTGTCTTTCCTGATGGTGAAGGTCTACCCGAAGGCGAGGGCACTGTTAAAGAAGGAGAAGTCCTTTATCAGCAACAGTGCATGGTTTGTCATGGTGAGAACGGCTTGGGCGCAACGGCAGATCAGCTTGCTGGTGCACAAATGAGTTTAGATAGTGAGTATCCGGAACAAACGATAGGCAGCTACTGGCCTTATGCGACGACGGTGTTTGATGTGATACGCCGCTCTATGCCGATGACTAATCCAGGTTCATTAAGTAATGAACAAACTTATGCTGTTACCGCTTATCTTTTATTTTTAAATAATCTCATTAGTAAAGATGACAAGATGGACGCAACATCATTACCTAAGGTAAAAATGCCCAATGAAGATGGGTTTATAAATATTTATGAGGAAGAGAAGTAAGTTGTAATTCATTGAATTAACTTAAATGTAGTTACATATTAAAAGGAAGTTAATCTTTGTTTTAAAAGGAAGTTAATCTTTGTTTCGCCTATATCAACAATATAGTTTTTATTCAGAAGTTGTCACTTGACAACTAAATTATATTTGCCTAGTATCTTCAAGAGAAATGAGAAATAGACATCCCGATAAGGATATCGAGGCTGCTCTTTGTTATGCAGAGACTAAAGGCTGGAAAGTAGTTAAGCGAACTGGGCATGCTAGGGGCAGTTTACGTTGTCCCCGTAATAATCAGGATTGTCGTTGCGGTTTGTTTTGTCAGATGTCTGTATGGAGTACACCTAAAAATCCAACACGACATGCACAACAGTTACGGCAAAAGATTGATGGGTGTATCTACGATATAGGTGAAGCAGATGAATGAATATCAATTTACGTTAACTTTTTCCCTGCCGGGCGAAGACGATGACCCTGCTGAATATCTTGATGCGCTATACGAATCTGGTTGTGAAGATGCAATAGTTGGCACGGGTGCGTCAGGAAGTGTCGCATTGGAATTTGTTCGTGAAGGAAAGACGGCCAATAGCGTTATTAATTCAGCGATAAAAGATGTCAAGGTAGCGATCCCTAAGGCTAATTTAATTGAAGCAAAACCCGACTTGGTTGGGTTAACAGATGTAGCTGAAATGTTAGATTGTTCTCGTCAAAATATTCGTAAATATATGCAAACCTACCATGCGTTTCCCCCTGCGGCGTATTCAGGCAAATCATCATTATGGCATCTATGGGAAGTGGCTAAATTTGAAAAATTAGGTATTCCTAAAACAGTTGCCGAGATCGGAAGAACTACATTTAAGTTAAACCAGGATATAAAACAGAATCGTTTTGCCAGTTCGAATTATTAAGAGTAGTAAACACAAAATAGTTCAGCATGTACGGCATCGTCGTTCCCATATACAATAGTGTGCTATGTCAGGAAATACATTCGGAAAATTATTCACAGTCACCAGTGCCGGCGAAAGCCATGGTCCGGGATACGTGTGCATTATTGATGGCTGTCCACCGGGAATGGCGTTAACAGAAGCGGATATGCAGTACGATCTGGATCGCCGTAAGCCCGGTCAATCGCGTCATGTTACTCAACGTAAGGAATCGGATACGGTAAAAATCATGTCTGGCGTGTTTGAAGGCGTGACCACCGGAACGCCAATTGGTTTGTTAATTGAAAATGAAGATCAAAAATCAAAAGATTATGGCAATATTCAAGATATGTTTCGTCCGGGACATGCGGATTATACTTATCAACAAAAATATGGCATTCGAGATCATCGTGGCGGTGGTCGCGCTTCTGCACGTGAAACGTGTATGCGAGTTGCTGCTGGAGCTATTGCCAAGAAATATTTAAAAGAAAAATTTGGAATAATTATTCGTGGTTATCTTGCGCAAATTGGTCCAATAAAAATAGAACATAAAAGTTGGGATGAAGTAGAGAAAAATAGTTTCTTTTGTCCTGACGCAGATCGTGTTTCTGAATTAGATAATTATATGGATGCGCTTCGTAAAGAAGGCGAATCTATCGGTGCGCGGATTAATGTGCTTGCTGAAAATGTGCCGGTAGGTTTAGGTGAGCCTATATTTGATCGTTTAGATGCAGACATTGCCAAGGCGATGATGGGTATTAATGCAGCAAAAGCGGTTGAGATTGGTGCCGGTTTTGAATCGGTTGAACAAAAAGGTACGGTACATCGCGATGAAATGACACCAGAAGGTTTTATTGGTAATAATGCCGGTGGTATTTTGGGTGGAATTTCTTCCGGCCAGGATATTTTAGTCAGTACGGCATTCAAACCAACTTCCAGTATTCGCTTGGCTGGAGACACAATTAATAAGTCGGGTGAAGCAACAGAAGTCGTTACAAAAGGTCGTCATGATCCTTGCGTTGGCATTCGTGCTACACCGATTGCTGAAGCTATGTTAGCTCTGGTATTAATGGATCATGCTCTACGACATCGTGCTCAAAATGCTGATGTGAATTCAGCAACGCCTATCGTTCCTGCAAGTAAGCTATAACTATGATTAAAGTCGACGGCCTGCCTTACTGGCGACTGTCCGGTTTTTATTTCCTGTTCTTTTTGACTATCGGCGCATTCATGCCGTATTGGTCGCTCTATCTTAAATCGATTGGCATGACAGCCGAGGCAATTGGCATATTGTCTGCGATTGTTGTTGTAACCAAAATATTTTCTTCTTTTATCTGGGGTTGGATTGTTGATCATAGCGGTAAGCCCATACAGGTTATTCGTTATACCTCGTTATTATCAATGTTGTCGTTTTCTCTGGTGTTGTTCTATCATGATTTTTGGTCTCTTTTTATTATTCTTTTTATCTTTTCCATATTCTGGAGTGCGGCATTACCGCAAATTGAAGCAGTTACCTTGTCTCACCTTGGAGAAGAAAGTGATAGTTATACCGTAGTAAGAATATGGGGTTCGATTAGTTTTATTATTGCGGTTTTTGCTTTAGGACAATTTTTTGATCAAAAACCAATCCAATATTTATTACCCATAATTATAGGATCGATGTTTCTGGTCTGGTTACATAGTTTGTCTCTTCCTGAAATTCCTGCTTCTCATGAAGAATCTAATGGTTTTACGTTTCGTTCAATCTTATTTAAACCGCATGTTATTGCGCTGATGATAGTGTGTTTTCTGGTTCAGGCCGGGCACGGACCTTATTACACATTTTTCTCTATTTATCTTGAAGAACATGGATACTCCAATAGCTTTATTGGCACGGCTTGGGCTTTAGGTGTGTTAGCTGAAGTACTCATTTATCTATTTATGCATAAAATTATCGGACGATACAGCTTACGACCACTTATGATCATCGTTCTAATTCTGGCAACCCTACGATGGTTATTGATAGCCTGGTTTGTTGACAATGTTTTTATATTACTATTTGCTCAATGTCTTCATGCTGCAACGTTTGGCGTTTACCATGCAGTCGCTATTCAATATATACATCGTGAATTTAAGGGTGAGCATCAGGGTAGGGGGCAAGCCTTGTATAGCAGTGTCAGTTTTGGCGCGGGTTTAGCGCTAGGGAGTTTGGTTAGCGGCTATCTTTGGGATTCTATAGGATCTATGCAAACCTTCATTTTTGCAGCTATACTAAGTGCGGTGGGTGTCATTGTCGCCAGGCTTGGTTTGAAAAAATAGCGAGTAATTTTCAATAATGTGAAATACGCCACTTTAAGGAAGTCATTTAATTTATATAATCATTCGTTTTTGAAATTTAATTAAGGAAAAATAAAGCATGAATAAAACTATCAAAAGAATTTCTCATCTATTTTGCGCGGCTCTCGTCGTCGCTTGTAGCCAGTCAGCTATGGCTGATACACATGGTCTTCAACTTGGTGTACTTAAATGTACAGTTGTTCCTGGTTCTCGAGTCAATTTAATCATTCGTTCAACTGCTGATGTTGAATGTCAATTCGATAACGCAGGTACGGTAGAAAAATATAAAGGTGAAACCGGCATTGGTCTAGGATTAGATTTAAGTTTCAAAACCGATGAAAAAATGCACTTCGCTGTTTTCGCAGCCAGCTCTGATGTGAGTGCGGGTAGCCATGCTTTAGCAGGTAAATATGTGGGTGGCGAATTGAATGCTGCTGCTGGCGTAGGTTTGGGTGCAAAGGCGCTGGTTGGTGGCAGTAATGATAGCTTTAGTCTACAACCGCTAGCTTTGGAAACCAGCACAGGAATAGGTGCATCAGGTGGTTTGAGTTTTCTTTATATAGAAGCTGATAAATAAAAGAATCAGTAACTTATTGCTTTAGAAGGGTATCTAGATGATGCCCTTTTTTTATGTCTAAAATAAAGTGTTTTAAGTATTTAACTTTAAAGAACAAGAGTTTATTTCCGATACCTATAAAGTAAGGCTAAATTTTTCCTTCTAAATGGTCGTTTTAGTCTGATTGCCTATACAAATTATTTTACTCAAATAGATATGGATTGTTATATGAATGCAGTGCAAGAAAAGATTACTGAAAATAAACCGCAAATATTTATCGGTCGACAGCCTATTTTTGACGCCAAATTAAAAGTTGCCGGATATGAATTGTTATTTCGGTCAGGTGATGTTGACGTTTTTGATGGGGACGATGGCAATAAAGCAACATCACAAGTTATTAATAATGCGCTTATGGAAATTGGCCTGGATGATATCATTGGTGAAAACCCTGCCTACATTAATTTTACTAAAGACTTACTCATTAATGGCGCCGTTGAATTATTGCCAGCAGACAGGGTTGTAATAGAAGTACTTGAAACAGTTGAAGTTGATGATGAAGTTATTACCGCTGTTAAAGCACTTGTTGATGCTGGTTATACAATTGCACTGGATGATTTTATCTTTTCTGATGAATGGATGCCTTTAATTGAGCTTGCGCAAATTATTAAATTCGATGTTATGCAACACAACATCGAAGAAATAAAACGTCAGATTAAAAAATTTAAAGGTAAAAAAGTTAAACTTCTTGCTGAAAAAGTTGAAAGTCAAAGTGAATATGATCAACTTAAGGAAGAAGGCTTTGATTATTTTCAAGGATATTTTTTCGCAAAACCAGATGTTATTAGCCAACAAGCGTTATCTTCAAATAGTATTTCATTGCTTCAATTACTTTCACAAATACAAAAACCAGATATAGAACCGAATGAAATAGAAAAATTAATTTCTCAGGATGCTTCCTTAAGCTATAAATTATTTCGATGCGTTAATTCAGCAGCTTTTGGACTGAAAAGCAAAATGAACTCTATTAAACAGGCTGTTGTTTATTTAGGTATCCAACGTTTAAAGAACTGGATCAGCTTACTTGCCATGACAGGTAATCCTGATAAATCTTCGGAACTCATTCATATTGGCTTAGTTCGTGCGAAGATGTGTGAGTTAATTGCTGATGAAGCAGGCTTGCCAGAAAAAGATTCTTTTTTTATTGTTGGATTGTTTTCTATATTGGATGCAGTACTCGATCATCCATTGGATAATATTTTAAAAAATATGCCATTGGATGAAAGTATAAATATGGCATTGCTCAGTGGCGATGGAGAAATGGGACAGGCTTTACAATGTAGTATATGTTGCGAAAAATCCACTATTGATGAAATACAATTTCCTAATCTTAGTAAAGAAAGGCTTTACGAAATTTATCGAGAGGCAATGAGCTGGTCTCAACACTCTATTTCCGAGATTAGTTAATAAATTATCAACTACCTTATTTTTAAAAGTTTGAACGGCTTACATAAATATTTAAAGCAGTGAAACAAAATCAAAGATCAGTAATCGCTCTTATACATTTGTACCGCCAACAGTTAGATCATCAATTCGGATAGTTGGTTGACCAACACCTACCGGCACAGATTGTCCATCTTTACCACAAGTGCCAATGCCCGAATCCAGTGCCATATCATTACCGACCATTGATACTCTAGTTAATACATCCGGGCCGTTACCAATGATGGTTGCACCTTTAACTGGTGTGGTTATTTTACCGTTTTCGATCTTGTAGGCTTGGCTGGCGCTAAAGACAAATTTTCCATTGGTGATATCAACTTGTCCGCCACCAAACTGTACGGCATAGATGCCTTTATCAACGGAGGCAATAATCTCCTCCGGATCACGATCGCCACCTAACATATAAGTGTTGGTCATACGTGGCATCGGTAAATGCGCATAAGATTCACGGCGGCCATTGCCCGTTGGTTCAACACCCATCAGACGCGCATTATGTTTATCCTGCATGTAGCCTTTTAATATACCGCGTTCGATCAATGTAGTTGATGAAGTTGGCGTACCTTCATCATCAACGTTTAATGAACCGCGTCGGTTTTCAATGGTGCCATCATCCACCACGGTGACTTCTTCTGTAGCAACGCGTTCGCCGATACGTCCTGAAAATGCTGATGTTTCTTTACGATTAAAATCACCTTCGAGTCCATGTCCAATGGCTTCATGTAATAAAATGCCCGGCCAACCTGGTCCAAGTACAACCGACATTGTGCCTGCGGGAGCGGCTTCTGATTTAAGATTAATCAAAGCTTGTTCGATGGCTTCTTCTACATAAGACATTGCCATGCCATCGTTAAGAAAGTATTCATAACCAAAACGACCACCGCCACCGGAACCGCCTTTTTCGATTTTGCCATCTTCCTCAACAATGATATTTACATTTAAACGTACTAGCGGTCTGACATCGCCACTCAATTGCCCTTCACTGTTAGCAACCAAAATAGTGGATTGTGATCCGGTTAAGCCAATCATCACTTGTTTTACACGCGGATCTTTTTGTCGTGCTGCTTGGTCCAATTGTTTTAATAAACTGACTTTTTCTTCAGTCGTGACCGAGTTGAGAGGATCTTTGTCACTATAAAGAGCCAGAGGACTTGTTTTATGCCATGCCTGAAGTTGGCCGTTATCACCGTGACTGGCAATAGAACGTGCTGCTGTTGCAGCTTGCGTTAATGCCGGCAAGACAATTTCATCAGAATAAGCAAAGCCGGTTTTTTCGCCGCTAATGGCTCGCACACCAACGCCTTGATCAATATTGTGTGAACCTTCTCTAACGATACCGTCTTCTAATACCCATGATTCGGAATGTGAGGATTGAAAATAAAGATCAGCCTGATCAATAGATGGCAACATGAGCTGATCTAATGTGTTTTGCACATCGTTTAGTTCAAGACCTTGTTTATCCAGTAATATGTTCTTTGCAATATCTAATGATTTATTCACAATTTTGTAGTCAGTAGTCAGTAGTCAGTAGTCAGTAGTCAGTAGTCAGTAGTCAGTAGTCAGTAGTCAGTAGTCAGTAGTCAGTAGTCAGAAATTTTGAATCATCTACTGTTCCCCGTCTACTGTATTCTATTTTGAAAATTCATTATTAAATTTTCTGTGTGATAGACATGGAAAGGTATTTCGCAATGCAGCTTGTTTCTCAAGGTCTATGGCTGCAACGGCAATACCAACGCCTTTATCAACACTCGCAAGTATTGACCCCCAAGGGTCAACAATCATACTATGTCCCCAGGTTTCGCGCTCATTTACATGCATTCCTCCTTGATTAGAGGCTATGACGTAACACAAGTTCTCAACAGCGCGTGCTCTTAGTAAATATTCCCAATGTGCTTCACCCGTGGTGGCCGTAAAGGCGGATGGCGCGGTGATGATCTGTACATCATGTTCATGCATTTTGCGATACATTTCTGGGAAACGCAGGTCGTAACAAACTGAAAGTCCGATATTTCCGATCTCGGTTGGCGCGACAACAATTTCATTGCCTGGTTCGAAACTGTCCGATTCACAGTAGGATTCATCATTAGACTCATCGACCAGAACATCAAACAAATGCATTTTGTCATAATGGGCAATACATTTTCCTTGCGGATCAAAAAGCAGACTAGCAGGAAATACTTTATCTGGATTGTCAGTTTGCAAAGGGATAGTGCCGCCTAATAAATAGACTTGATGTTGTTTTGCCTGCTCTGAAAGAAAGGATTGAATAGGACCCGCCGCAAAAGCTTCTTGAATGGCGAGTCTTTCTGATTTTTCCTTAGGCATTAATGGAAAATTTTCCGGTAACGTCACCAGTTTGGCTTGCTTTGAAACAGCTTCAGTGATGAGTTTTGCAGCAGATTCGAGGTTTTCAGAGACAGAATCTGTGGAGATCATCTGTAGTGCAGCAACATTTATCATTTTTACAGTATACGGGAGTCAGAAGTCAGGAGACAGGTTGTTACACACAGTAGATGGGCAATGCTTATTCTGGCTACTGTCTGCTGTATTCTAATAAATATACACTCCTTTTTTTCATTTCAATCTTATCCCGTCACATACTTAAGCGCTGTAAACTAAACAGTGTATACCGTATAATCTTCGGTTTTTTATAGACTTAAGATTGAAAGTGAACGACGATTTCGCACGTATTAATCGATTACCCCCTTATGTATTCAATATCGTTAATGAATTGAAGATGGATGCTCGCCATCGTGGCGAGGATATTATTGATTTCGGTATGGGTAATCCGGATCAACCGACGCCAGATCATATTGTTGCGAAATTGGTAGAAGCCTCGCAGCGTGATGATACGCATGGCTATTCTATGTCTCGTGGTATTCCTCGTTTACGTCGTGCAATTTGTAATTGGTATAAAACGAGATATGACGTGGAACTCGATCCTGAGTCTGAGGCGATAGTAACTCTGGGTTCAAAAGAAGGTTTGGCGCATCTGGCAATGGCGGTTGTTGATCGTGGCGATGCTGTTCTGGTACCTAACCCGGCTTATCCCATTCATCCCTATGGTTTTGTACTTGCCGGTGCCGATG